>LUMV01000025.1_pt1 | contig 197780 bp, 178 predicted proteins | sample 729731 | NCBI WGS metagenome assembly LUMV01 (sample SAMN03860301, study PRJNA289734) | marine metagenome | biome: seawater column; feature: ocean; material: water; isolation source: Red Sea water column Station 192 - depth 200m | place: Saudi Arabia: Red Sea | collected 2011-10-15 | depth 200 m
CACGCTCGATCACCCACCGCTCACCCTCGACCAGACGAGAACCAGGCATACCCACCTCCAGTAGTCACATCGTCTTGCAACTACCGGTTGAGACCACCGAGAATCCCTACCGCGCCCCGCCCGCCATCGGTGGATCTGCAACCGCACACGGGCTCTTGCGGTTGCAGATCCACCGATGGGACGCACCAACACAGAACCTTGGCCCCAGAGCGCAGAAACGAAGAATCGAGCGCTCAAGGGTGGGCTCGGGCCAGACCCCGAGACCCCGAGCCGCCCCCGGGCCCGCTGCCGGTCGAGGCCCTTTCGGAGACCACTCCCAAGCGAAGGCCGAGGCAGCGCACCAGCAAGCACGAGCGCCCTACAGCATCGCACCAGCAGGACGAGACCCCCGCAGGCAGCGCACCAGCAAGGACACGACCCCCGCAGGCAGCGCAGCAACGAGCCACGCCCCACACAAGGAGGCCCCCGACGTCAGTCCTCGTCGAGCTCCGCGAGCACGTCGTCGCTGATGTCGACGTTGGAGAAGACGTTCTGCACGTCGTCGAGGTCCTCGAGGGCGTCGACGAGCTTGACGACCTTCTTGGCGCCGTCGACGTCGACGGGCACCTCGACCGAGGGGACGAAGGAGGCCTCGGCGGAGTCGTAGTCGAGGCCGGCCTCCTGGAGGGCGCTGCGGACGGCGACGAGGTCGGACGCCTCGCTGATCACCTCGAAGCTCTCGCCGTGGTCCTTGACCTCCTCGGCGCCGGCGTCGAGCACGGCCAGCAGGATGTCGTCCTCGGTGGTGTCCTGCGCGGGCACCTGCACGACACCCTTGCGGTGGAACAGGTACGCGACGGAGCCGGGGTCGGCGAGCGTCCCGCCGTTGCGCGACACGGCGGTGCGCACCTCCATCGCGGCCCGGTTCTTGTTGTCGGTGAGGCACTCCACCAGGAGCGCGACGCCGCTCGGCCCGTACACCTCGTACATGATCGTGGTGTAGTCGACCGCGTCGCCGCCGATGCCGCCGCCGCGCTTGACCGCACGGTCGATGTTGTCGTTCGGGACCGACGACTTCTTCGCCTTCTGGATGGCGTCGTACAGGGTCGGGTTGCCGTCGGGATCGGGCCCGCCGGTCCGCGCCGCCACCTCGATGGTCTTGATCAGCTTGGCGAACATCTTGCCGCGCTTGGCGTCGATCGCGGCCTTCTTGTGCTTGGTCGTCGCCCACTTGGAGTGGCCTGACATCCCGTGCCCCTTTCCGCGCCACCTCGGCAGGTGGCGGATCCCTACATGTCCACGAGGTCCAGGAACAGGCGGTGCAGGCGGAGGTCGTCCCCCACCTCCGGGTGGAACGACGTCGCGAGCAGGGCACCCTGCCGGACCGCGACGATCCTATCGGCTCGCTCGTCGTCGTCGCCCGTCGCCGCGTCCAGCACGACCGGGACACGGGCGAGCACCTCGACGTCGGGGCCGACCTGCTCCACCCACGGCGCCCGGATGAACACGGCGTGGACGGGGTCCGGGAAGGTCGTGAACGGGACCTGCGCCTCGAAGGAGTCGACCTGGCGACCGAACGCGTTGCGGCGCACGGTGACGTCGAGCCCGCCGAACGTGGTCTGGCCGTCGGCACCGTCGACGATGCGGTCGGCGAGCATGATCATGCCCGCGCACGTGCCGAACGTCGGCAGTCCCTCGGCGATCCGGCGGCGGAACGCGTCGGCCACGCCGAACACGTCGGCCAGCTTGATCATGGTGGTCGACTCACCGCCCGGGATGACGAGGCCGTCGACCCGGTCGAGCTCCTCCTCGCGGCGCACGGCGACGACGTCCGCCCCCAATGCCTGGAGGGCCTGCACGTGCTCGCGGACGTCGCCCTGGAGGGCGAAGACGCCGATGGTCGGGGAGGTCACCGGGACAGCCTAGTGACGCCGGTGCGCGGGACGTCGGAGAGGACCCAGCAGGCGGGGGCGGGCGCTGAGCGCCTCACACCCCCGCCGCTCCCTCACGGCATCCCTCCCGATCGGGTCTGGGGTCGGGACCGCACGCACCGGCCTGGTGACGCAGTCCCCGAGGCCGCTCCGAGCACTCCAACCCGGGGCGACGACGTCAGCCTAGCGCGCCCTGGGTCATCGTCCGCCGGGGCGGTGCGGCACCGGGCCCCGGCGCGCGTCGGGGCCGGGAACGAGCGAGGACCCGGCGTTCACGCCGGGTCCTCGGTCAGGGTCGTGCCGGAGTCGTCACCAGCCGCGCTCGGCGAGACGGTGCGGCTCGGGGATGTCGTCGACGTTGATGCCGACCATGGCCTCGCCGAGGCCGCGGGAGACCTTGGCGACCACGTCGGGGTCGTCGTAGAACGTCGTGGCCTTGACGATGGCCTCGGCGCGCTGCTGCGGGTTGCCGGACTTGAAGATGCCGGAACCGACGAACACGCCCTCGGAGCCGAGCTGCATGACGAGCGCGGCGTCGGCGGGCGTGGCGATGCCGCCGGCGGTGAACAGCGTGACGGGCAGCTTGCCGAGCTCGGCGACCTCCTTGACCAGCTCGAAGGGCGCCTGCAGCTCCTTCGCCGCGACGTACAGCTCGTCCTCGCGCAGCGACTGCAGGCGGCGGATCTCGCCGGTGATCTTGCGGATGTGCGTGACGGCGTTCGACACGTCACCGGTGCCGGCCTCGCCCTTGGAGCGGATGAACGCCGCACCCTCGGTGAGCCGGCGCAGCGCCTCGCCGAGGTTGGTCGCACCGCACACGAACGGGACGTTGAAGGCCCACTTGTCGATGTGGTTGGCGTAGTCCGACGGCGTGAGGACCTCGGACTCGTCGATGTAGTCGACGCCGAGGCTCTGGAGCACCTGCGCCTCGGCGAAGTGGCCGATGCGCGCCTTCGCCATGACCGGGATCGAGACGGCCTCGATGATGCCGTCGATGAGGTCGGGGTCGCTCATGCGCGCGACGCCACCCTGGGCACGGATGTCGGCCGGGACGCGCTCGAGCGCCATGACGGCCACGGCGCCGGCGTCCTCGGCGATGCGCGCCTGGTCGGCGTCGACGACGTCCATGATGACGCCGCCCTTCAGCATCTCGGCCATGCCGCGCTTGACGCGGGCCGTGCCGACGCTGGGGGTGCTGGTGCCGTCGGGGGTCGGGGAGGTCTGCGGGGTGCTCACGGCTCCAGTCTATCGAGCGCTGGCGACACCGTTCACGACGTCCAGCATCCGTGCCCGCTCGACGACCTTGCGGCGCGGACGGCCCTGCTCGCGTCCGGCCACCCGCTCGTGCGCGTCGAGGCGTCGCCAGGCGTCCAGGTCGAGCCCGACGAGGTCCTGCCCACGGACGGACCGCCCGGGAGCCCCGAGGACCGACTCGTGGTCGAGCCGACCCAGAGCGACGTCGGCGAGCAGATGGTTGACGGTCTCCAGCGAGCACGACTTGTTGGTGCCGATGAACCCGGTCGGGCCTCGCTTGGCCCACCCGACCACGTACGTGCGCGGCAGGAGCGCGCCACCGGCGGCGTCGAGCACGCGCCCACCGACGTTCGGGATGCGGTGGGCCACCGGGTCGAACGGCACCCCGGGCACGGGTGTCGAGCGGTAGCCGACCGACCGCAGGACCGACGTGGTGGCGACGTCGTCCAGCTCGCCGGTGGGCATGGCCCGGACGGTGCCGTCGACGTCGGTCTCCAGCCGGGTGCGGGCGAGACGCACCCCCGTGACCGCACGCTCCCCCAGCACCTCGACCGGGGCGGCGAGGAAGCGCAGGAGCACGTGGCGACGTCCCTCGACCGGTTCGGCGGTGGTGCCCTCACGCAGCAGACGGCTCTTCACGTCGTCGCCGTCGAGCAGGTCGCGCTGCGGCACGACGACGTCGACGTCGGGGTGGTGCAGCAGCCCGACGAGCTCGGGCACGGTGAAGGCCGCCTGGGCGGGCCCGCGTCGCGCGACCAGCTCGACGCAGCGCAGGCGGCTGGTCCGCAGCGCCTCGAGGGCGTGGTCGGCGATGTCGGTGCGGGCCAGCTGCGCGGGATCGCTGAGCAGCACGCGGGCGACGTCGAGGGCGACGTTGCCGTTGCCGACGACCACGGTGCGCTCGGCGTCGAGGTCGATCGGGGTGGCCACGTGGTCGGGATGGCCGTTGTACCAGGCGACCACCGCCGTGGCGGTGGTGTTGCCCGGCAGGTCCTCCCCCGGCACGCCGAGACGCCGGTCGGCCGACGCCCCGGTCGCGTAGACGACCGCGTCGTGACGCTGCAGGAGCTGCTCGTGCGTGACGTCGACGCCCACCTCGAGGCCGAGCGCGTAGGAGAAGCCGGGCTGCGCCTCGATGCGCGCGAAGAGGTCGGTGATGGCCTTCGTGTGCTGGTGGTCGGGCGCGACGCCGGCGCGCACGAGGCCGTGCGGCGTGGGGAGCCGGTCGAGGACCGTGACCTGCACGCCGCGCTGCTTGAGCAGCTCGTCGGCGGCGTACAGCGCGGCCGGCCCCGCGCCGACCACGGCGACGTCGAGCCGGCGCTCCGCCGGCAGCCGGACGACGGGCGGCACGGGCGCCTGCGCTGGACGGGTGGGCGACTCCAGGCCGTTGCCGACGTCGGACCCGGCGTGGAACAGCGCGTTCAGCTCGACGAAGACCTGCTCGTCGGGAGTGAGCCGCGACGCGGGCTTGATCGCGCCCACGGGGCACGCCCGGACGCACGCGCCGCAGTCGACGCAGGCCTGCGGGTCGATGTAGACCATGTCCGACGTGGCGAAGTCGGGCTCGTCGGGTGTCGGGTGGATGCAGTTGACCGGACAGGCGAAGGCGCAGGCGGCGTCGCCGCAGCACGCCTGGGTGACGACGTGCGGCACGTCAGGACGGACCGACGGGGGACGGGTCGGTCAGCCGTGCCGGCGGCTCGCTGCGGTACCGAGAGGGGCGGCCGTCGATCTTGAGCCAGCGCCACATCCGGCGCGACGAGCGCGTCATGAGCGTCGACTCCTCGGCCAGCATGCGCACGTCGCTGAACAGCTCGGCGAGGAACTCGCGGGACTCGGGGGCGTCCCAGTAGAGCTCGTCGATGACCTCCTGCGGCACGCCCATCTGGGTGCGCAGCTCCTTCGGCGGGACGAGGATGAGGTCGCCCGCGACGCGCATGATGATCGGGAAGAGCATCGACATGATCCAGCGGTCGACCTTCCCGAGGTGGGGGCCGCTGCGCATGACGTACGCGTGGGCGAAGGAGATGTGGCGCGCCTCCTCCGCGACGTGGATCTGCATGATGCGACGCATCACCGGCGGCAGGTTCGCGCCCTCGCGCAGCATCCGCTTCTGCGTGTGGTCGATCGGCTCCTCGCCGGCCAGCACCGCGATGAAGAAGCCGAGCGGGTAGCGGGACGCGAAGAGCGGGATGACGCCGTGCAGCGCGCGCATCCAACGCGGCATCCCCGGCACGTCGGCACCGATGCGGTTGACGCACTCCTGGAACATCTGCGTGTGGTGGCACTCCTCCGTCGCCTCGTGGGTGAGGTACCGGAACTCGGCCGAGCCGTTCGGGCGGGTGAAGACGTACTGCATGATGCCGCGGATCAGCAGGTTCTCGAACTGCAGCCCCACCTTGAAGATGTTGGCGTAGCGCCACATCCCGATCTCGATCTGCCGCTCGACCGGCAGGTTCTGGTACCAGGGGTGGCGTCCGAGCGGGTCGGCCTCGGTGAGCACCCAGTGCCGGTCGCTGGGGTCGATGCGGAAGTCGGGGTCGTCCCAGGGGACGTCGACGAACGCGTCGAAGTTCCGGTCGACGGACGCCTGCGACAGGGCCCGGAGCGTCGCCTCGTACTCGGGCGTCGCGAGCGACGCCAGGCTCTCCTGGGTGCGGTCGAGATCCTGCTCGTCCATGAGGGTCATACCGCGAGTATGTGACGGTGGTCGCTATGTGTCAAGACCAATGTCACATTGATGGTGTCAAGGTTTCTGAGCGCATCGACGTGGTGGCTCTCGGATGTCGGAGGGGCTTGATGGTGCGCTGCCGCAGGGGTCTGGGCTTGCTGCTGCGCTGCCGCAGGGGGTCTGGGCTTGCTGGTGCGCTGCCGCAGGGGGTCTGGGCTTGCTGGTGCGCTGCCTCGGCTTTCGCTGGGGATGGTCTCCGAAAAGGCCTCGACCGGGCGGCTTGGCGGGCGGCGGCTCTGGTTCTCGGGCTGTGGCCTCCGTTGGACGCAAGGATCTGCGTTCGTGCGCTGGGACTCCAAGGCTTCTCCGTTTGCTACGGGATCCCGTCACCAACGCAGAAGCGTTCGACCGCGGGCGCACGAAGGAAGAATCGTGGGTGCCCTTGGGGGTGGGGTGGGCAGCACTTCTCCCTTCTCGTGGACCGTGCCACGGGAAGGGAGAAGCGCTGCCCACGTCTGACCCGCTAGCGGTGGATCTGCCACCTCTAGAGCGCTCAGAAGGTGGCAGATCCACCGATGGGACGCGCAAACGCAGAATCCTTGCGCCCACCGCAAGCCATAGCCCGAGAACCGGAGCCGCCGCGCCACCCAGCCGCCCGGTCGAGGCCCTTTCGGAGCGCAGGACGAGTCGAAGCCGCGCAGACGCAGCCCCACCCCGAGTCGAAGCCGCGCAGACGCAGCCCCACCCCGAGTCGAAGTCGCGCCAACACAGCCGCAGGTCGAGTCCGACCCGCAACGATGCAGCCGCAGGTCAAGCAAGCCGCGCCGACGACGTCAGACGTCCAGGCCCGGCTGCTGCACGGCCTGGCGGTGGACGATCGCCATGCGCTGGAAGACGGTGACGAGGCTGGCGAGGGCGAGGGCCCACAGGGTCACCTCGCGCAGCACGGGGAGGTCGAGGAGGCCGGAGAAGCCGGTCATGACGAGGATGGCGACGAGGCGGTCGGCGCGCTCGGCGATGCCGCCCTTGGCCTGCATGCCGAGGCTCTCGGCGCGGGCGCGTGCGTACGACGTGAGGCTGCCGAGCACGAGGCAGGCGAGGCTGAGGCCGAGGTACAGCTCGGCCGGGCCGAGCGTCGACTCCGCGTCGGGGCGCGTGTAGTAGAGCAGCAGGCCGCCGAAGACGGCCGCGTCGCCGACCCGGTCAAGCGTGGAGTCCAGGAACGCGCCCCACTTCGACGACTGCCCCGACTTGCGGGCCATGTAGCCGTCCATGAGGTCGCTGAACACGAACGCCGTGACCACCATGACGCCGATGAAGAACTGCCCGCGCGGGAAGAACCACAGGGCGCCGGCGCTGACGCCGAGCGTGCCGACGATGGTCACGTGGTCGGGCTTCACGCCGAGGCGCAGCAGGAGGTCGGCCAGTGGGGACCACACGTTGGTCCAGAACTGGCGGAAGCGTTCGAGCATCAGACGTCCCCAAGGGTGGTCGAAGTGGTGGTGGGGGCTGCGGGCCAGGCCTCGGCCAGCAGGTCGCGGGTGTCCTCGAGCAGCTGCGGCAGCGTCTTGGTGCGGCCGAGCACGGTCATGAAGTTGGCGTCGCCGGACCAGCGCGGCACGACGTGCTGGTGCAGGTGCTGCGACAGCGACCCGCCGGCCACGCCGCCCAGGTTCAGGCCGACGTTGAACCCCTGCGGTGCCGACACGGCGCGGATGGAGCGCAGCGCCGTCTGCGTCAGGGCCGCGACCTCGGCGGTCTCGTCGGCCGTGAGCTCGGTGTAGTCGGCGACGTGCCGGTTCGGCACGACCATGAGGTGCCCGGGGTTGTACGGGTAGAGGTTGAGCACGACGAAGCAGGTGGCACCGCGGTGCACGACGAGCTCGGACTGCGCTCCCCCGGCCGCGATGCGGCAGAAGGGGCAGGTGTCGTCGGGCTCGGGCTCCTCGCCGCGCACGTAGGACATGCGGTACGGCACCCAGAGACGCTCCAGGCGGTCGTCGAGGCTCACCCGACCCACCCTAGACGAGGGGTTCACCGCGGCTGCCGGGACCGACGCGGTGGTGCGAAGTCAGCGGTTCTGGATCGTCCAGCGGCCGCGCGCCACCACGATCTGATGCATCGAGCCTTCGTAGGACGGAGCCCAGATGGTGAGTCGGTACTGACGCGTGTGTCGAGTGTCGTTATCCAGGCGGAGGCGGACCCGACCGTCCTTGCCGATCGTGCGCTCCGGCCCGGCGGACGACCAGCCGTCCCGGGTCCTCAGCTCGAGCCACGCCTTCAGTCCCGCTCCGTCCTTCACCGTCACGGTGCGGGCGACGGGGTGATAGGCCCGCGCTCGCGTGGTGCGCGAGGGGAACGAAGGGCGCGGCAGCGGTCGGACTTCCGCCCTGACCCGACCCGCTGGCTCGGTCGCGGTAGCGGCGGAAGCGAGCTCGAAGCGGCCGCCGGCACGCATGACGTGCTCCTGTCGCCCGATGCGGATGTGGGTGCCACGAGTGAGCACGACGTCGGACAGGGTCGTGGCCGCGCGCGCACCCCACCCCGTGAAGCGCGCGGTGACGATCCTCGAGGGACCGTCGAGCTCGACCGGGCGCCAGTACTCCTGCTGCTGCGTCACCACGAGCTTGAAGCGCGTCCCGCGAGGCATCCACCACACGTCCTGACGGCGACGACCCTGCGAGTAAGCCCGTGCTTCCGGCACCGAGACGCCGAGCTTCGTGTCGTCGGGAACGAGGGTGACGGTCGCGGTGTCGGCGACCTGGCGCCGTTGCCCCGCTCGGACCTGCTCGACGGTGAGGGAGTAGGGGCCGGTGGTCGGCGGATAGGTCATCAAGCTCCAGACACGACGTTCCACGTCGACCCGGCCGAGTAGCGTGCGCTGACCTGTGATCCCGTGAGTTGCCCAGACCTCCAGCTGCACGTCGCGCGCTGGCGCCTCGGTGCAGGCTCCGGACTCGTCGGCCACCTCGTAGAGCGGCGAGAGCCCCAGCACGTCGACGCCCTGAGACCACTTCTTGGTCGTTGGTGCGCTGATCTGCACCGAGGCTTCACGCAGAAGGGCGGAGCGGGACGGGTGGTAGAAGACGGACGCGTTCAGGTAGTGCCACGTGTCGCCGACCAGGACGAGGAACCGGACGTGGCCATGCCCCGTCTCACCCAGCGATGCCTCCACGGGTGGCGGGACGGCCAGGCCGTCCTCCCGCACGGCCACGGCGTCCGTGGAGACGTACGGACCGTTCGAGCTGGTGCGGTACTCCCACCGAATCAGCTGGCCGATGCGCGGCCCGTCAGCCCCGACGGAGCGCACGACGGGAAGCTGCAACGGGTCGGCCCACTCCACGCATCGGGTCCGTGGCCCGATTGGGCCGATGTAGGCATCCCCAGCGGCGGCAGGTGCAGCCGCAGGCCCGAGAAGGCCGACGGCAAGCAGGAGGGCGAGGCACAGAACGAGCGGGCGACCGTTGACTCCTGCGGGGATGCGTCTGCTCACGGCGCGACCCTAGGGCCACGACGTCGCTCCCGTCCCCGGATCACCGGGAACGGGGGCGAGCGCCGTACGGACGCGCTGGTGTCGCTCAGACCTGCTCGCGCGACGCCACCGCCTCGAGGATGCGGCGCACCGCGTCGTCGACGGGCACCCCGTTCTCCTGCTCGCCGTTGCGGTAGCGGAACGAGACGGCGTCGGCCTCGATGTCGCGGTCGCCGACGAGCAGCATGAAGGGCACCTTCTGCGTCTGGGCGGTGCGGATCTTCTTCTGCATGCGCTCGTCGGAGTCGTCGACCTCGAAGCGGATGCCCGCACCACGGAGCCGCTGGCCGAGCGTGTGCAGGTAGTCCGAGTGCCGTTCGGCGACGGGGATGCCGACCGCCTGGACGGGCGCGAGCCACGGAGGGAAGGCGCCGGCGTAGTGCTCCACGAGCACGCCGAGGAACCGCTCGATCGAGCCGAACTTCGCGGAGTGGATCATCACCGGCTGCTTGCGCGTCCCGTCGGCGGCCACGTACTCCAGGTTGAACCGCTCCGGCGACGGCTGGTTGAAGTCGTACTGCACGGTGCCCATCTGCCAGGTGCGACCGATCGCGTCGCGCGCCTGCACCGAGATCTTCGGGCCGTAGTAGGCCGCTCCACCCGGGTCGGGCACGAGCTCGATCCCGGTCTCCGCGGCCACGTCGGCGAGCACCTGGGTGGCGAGCTCCCAGTCCTCGTCGGACCCGATGAACTTGTCCTTCGACGCGTCGCGGGTCGACAGCTCGAGGTAGAAGTCGTCGAGGCCGAAGTCGCGCAGCAGGCTGAGCATGAAGTTCAGCAGGTGACGCACCTCGTCGGGCGCCTGCTCGGGGGTGACGTAGGAGTGCGAGTCGTCCTGGGCGAACCCGCGCACGCGCGTGAGGCCGTGGATGACGCCGGACTTCTCGTTGCGGTACACGTGGCCGAACTCGAAGAACCGCAGCGGCAGCTCGCGGTAGGAGCGCTGCCGGGAGCGGTAGATGATGTTGTGCATCGGGCAGTTCATCGCCTTGAGGCGGTAGTCCTGGCCGTCGACGTCGAGCGCCGGGAACATCCCCTCGCCGTAGTACGGCAGGTGGCCCGACGTGTGGAACAGGCCCTCCTTGGCGATGTGCGGGGTGCCGACGTACTCGAAGCCCTCCTCGATGTGCCGACGACGGACGTAGTCCTCCATCTCGCGCTTGATCACGCCACCGCGCGGGTGGAAGACGGGCAGGCCGGAGCCGATCTCGTCGGGGAAGGAGAACAGGTCGAGCTCGGTGCCGAGGCGTCGGTGGTCGCGACGCTGCGCCTCCTCGAGGCGGTGCAGGTACTCCTCCTGCGCCTCCTTGGTGGGCCAGGCGGTGCCGTAGATGCGCTGCAGCTGCATGTTCTTCTCGTCGCCGCGCCAGTACGCGGCGGCCGAGCGCATGAGCCGGAAGGCGGGGATGCGCTTGGTCGTGGGCAGGTGCGGGCCGCGGCAGAGGTCCTTCCAGGCCAGCGATCCGTCGCGCTTGACGTTGTCGTAGATGCTGAGGCCGCCCTCGCCGACCTCGACGCTCGCGCCCTCGGTGGAGCCGGCGCTCGACTTCAGGCCGATGAGCTCGAGCTTGTACGGCTCGTCGGCGAGCTCCTCGCGCGCGGCGTCGTCGCTGATCTCGCGACGGTCGAAGCGCTGGCCCTCCTTGACGATCTTCTTCATGCGCGACTCGATGGCCTGCAGGTCCTCGGGCTTGAACGGCTCGGCGACGTCGAAGTCGTAGTAGAAGCCGTCGGTGATCGGCGGACCGATGCCGAGCTTGGCCTCCGGGAACAGCTCCTGCACGGCCTGGGCCATGACGTGCGCGGTGGAGTGGCGCAGGATGTCGAGGCCGTCGGGGCTGTCGAGCGTCACCGGGACCACGGTCTGGCCCTCGGCGAGCAGCGTCGACAGGTCACGCAGGTCGCCGTCGATGCGCGCGGCGACGACGTCGGGCTGCTCGGCGAAGAGCTGCCACGCCTTCGTCCCCTCGTCGACGGTCTGGGGTGCTGCCTCGGCCCCCGCCTGGGCGGCGACGTGCACGGTGACGGACATGGCGGTGCTCCATTCTGGTCCCGACGACCCCTACGGCTGGGCCGTTCTGCTTGCCCTCACCCTAGGGCCTGCGCAGGATCAGGAGTCCCGCTGGCCCCACGGGGAGCCGTAGGCGGTGAGCAGCTCCAGGAACGGCACGGCGTCGAAGGCCTCGGGGCCGAGCACCCCCGCGCCGCTCCAGGTGCCGTCCGCGAGCAGCTCGAGCGCGACCACCGGGTTCACGGCGGTCTGCCACACGACGCACTGGTGCCCGTACTCCTGCATGGCCCACTCGTTGTCGACGACGTGGTACAGGTACGTCTCGCGCTGCTGCCCGTCCTTGCCGGTGCCGGTGATCCAGAGCCCGGCGCAGGTCTTGCCGGTCATGCGCGGGCCGATGGTCGCGGGGTCGGGCAGGCAGGCGGCGACGACGTCACGGGGCGAGACCTCGACGGGTCCGTCCGCCGACGGCACGCGGACGGCGGTCGTGCTGTCGAGGCCGACGTCGTGCAGGGCCTTGAGCACGTTGATGAAGTCCTCCCCCAGCCCGTACTTGAACGTGACCCGCTCGGCGTCGACCCAGCGCGGCATGAGGAGCACCTCCTCGTGCTCGACGTTGACGCACTCGACGGGCCCGATGCCCTCGGGGAAGTCAAACACCTCGGGCTCGGAGAACGGGGGCGTCACGAACCAGCCACCGTCGGGCTCGTCGGCGCGCGCCCTCTCCCAGACGACGGGCGGGTTGAGGCACTCCTCGATCGTCGTCCAGATCGAGAACGACGGCGCGAACACCTCGTTGCCGTGCTCGTCGTGCACCGCCAGGTTGGCACCGTCGCGGGTGCCCAGGTCCCGGATCTCGCTGAACAGGTGGTCGGCCGCGTACCGGGCGAAGACGTCGGAGAGGCCGGGCTCCACGCCCATGCCGACGAGGGCGAGACGGCCGGCCGACTCCCACTGGTCGGCGACGGCGAACTGGTCGTCGCCGAGCTTCTTGCCGACCTTCGCGTAGGGCTCCTCGGGGTGGCGCACCGACAGCGACATCGCCATGTCGAGGTAGTCGGCGCCGGCGGCGAACGCACCGTCGAAGATCGACATGACGAACCGCGGGTCGACGGCGTTCATGACGTGGGTGACGTCGTGCTCGCGGCACAGGGCCGCGACGTCGTCGGCCGACGATGCGTCGACGCGTGCTGCCACGAAGCGGTCGTCGTCGAGGGCGTCGACGGCGGCACGGGCGCGCGCCTCGTCGTAGTCGGCGACGACCACGAGCTCGAAGAAGTCGCGACGTGCGGCGATGGCCGTGAAGGCGGCGCCGACGCCGCCGGAGCCGACCAGCAGGATCTTCATGTCTCTCCTCGGAGATGTCCCGGGGTCGGGACGGAGTGCAGTGGTGGGGCGGGGTGGTGAGCAGGTGACGGGGCGCGACGACGGCTCAGTCGAGGGCCGCTCCGGGACGCGTCGGGCCGAGCGCCGCCAGCGCCACCTCGTCGGAGACGGTCTCGAAGCCCTTGCGCGTGAAGAACGTGGTGCCGACGGTGAACCGCCAGACGAGCATGAGCACCAGCCCGAGCACGAGGAAGACGACGGCGATCGCGAGCGGCAGCCCGACGCCGAGCACCGACGAGCCGCTGTAGGAGGCGCCGGGGTCGGAAAGGTCGAGCACGGACTCGTACAGGAGGTAGAAGAGGGTGCCTGCGCCGACGAGCGGACCCACGCCGATGAACAGGAACGCCTTGACCGACGTGAAGAGCCGTCGACGCCAGTAGATGGCGCACGCCAGGCCGGTGAGGCCGTAGTAGAAGGCGATCATCAGCGACAGCGCCGAGATCGAGTCGAACAGGAAGTTGTCGCTGATCGCGCTCGCGCCGACGTACCAGGCGATGGCCACGGCGCCGATGAACCATGTGCTGAACGACGGCGTCCCGTACCGCTCGTGGATGCGGGCGAACACCTTCGGGAACGCCCCGGCGCTCGCCATCGAGAGCGACACGCGCGACGCGGGGAGGATGGTCGTCTGCGTCGAGGCGATGCCCGAGGTGATGATCGAGAGCAGCAGCACGAAGGCGAACGGACCCATGACGAGGTCGCCGACGGCACCGAACAGCGCGTCGTCGTCCTCGTAGCCGGTGACGAAGTCGACGCCTCCGGCGGCGATGGTCACGATCCCGACGCCCAGGTAGGTCGCGACGAGGATGACGGTGCTCCAGATGCCGGCGCGGCCGGGCGTGGTGTCACCGTCGGTCGACTCCTCGGACAGGTTCACCGCGCTCTCCCAGCCCCAGTAGATGAAGACGCCGATGAGCAGGCCGCTGACGAGCTCGTGGGAGTCGAGGCCTGCGGGGCTGAGCCAGCTCCAGCTCGGGGTCGTCGCGCCGGCAGGGAGCGACCCGGTCGCGAGCCGCACGGCGGCGACGCCGACGAAGAGGAGCAGCGCGCCGACCTGCGCGAAGACCAGCCAGACCTGGAACCTCGCCGACGCCTCGGTGCCACGGACGCACAGCCACGTCATGACGACGACGATGGCCACGGCGATCGTCACGACGACCGGGCGGTTGGCGGCGAGCGAGTCGGCGCCGACCATGACGAAGAGGTAGCGCGCGGCGACGTCGGCGAGGGAGCCGATGACGAGCACGCCGGTGGTGAAGACGGCCCAGCCGCCCATCCAGCCGATCCACGGGCCCATCGCCCGGGTGACCCACGAGAACGTCGTGCCGCAGTCGGTGTCGGCCCGGTTCATGTAGAGGAACGCACCGGCGATGAGGAACATCGGCACGAACGACAACCACAGCACCGCCGGGGCGTGGATGCCCGCCACCACCACCATCGAGCCGAGCACCGCGGCGATCGAGTAGGCCGGTGCGGTCGCGTCGAGCCCGATCGACAGACCTTCCCAGAAGCCGATCGCGTTGGCCTTCAGACCCTTGCTGCCCGTGGGGGCCACGTCGGCGGCTCCCGGTCCCACGTCCTGCGCCATGGGTGCTCCTCTCCCGTCGACTCGTTGCAGGAACTCTGCACCCGCTCGACGGAATCCACAAGAGTCGTCACACGATCGTTACGTCTTCAGTCGCCTCGACCCTTGCATTCGACGCATTCCGTCGCGAATACTCGCAGTGATCGGAGGAACCATGACCCACCCCACGCTCGACCCCCATCGCGCCCCCAGCATCGACGAGCAGCTCGCGCGACGTCAGAAAGCCGCGCGCGACCACCTCTGGATGCACTTCGCGCCCCTGAAGGACGCCGACGCCGCGGACGTGCCCGTGATCGTGCGGGGCGAGGGCTGCTACGTCTGGGACGACCGGGGGCGGCGCTACCTCGACGGACTCGCCGGTCTCTTCGTCGTGCAGGCCGGCCATGGTCGGCGTGAGCTCGCCGAGGCGGCGGCCCGCCAGGCGCAGGACCTCGCGTTCTTCCCGCTCTGGTCGTACGCGCACCCCACGGCGATCGACCTCGCGGAGCGGATCGCGTCGCTGGCGCCCGGCAACCTGAACCGCGTGTTCTTCTCCAGCGGCGGCGGCGAGGCCGTGGAGACGGCGTGGAAGCTGGCGAAGAACTACTTCAAGCTCGTCGGCAAGCCGATGAAGCACAAGGTGATCAGCCGCTCGGTGGCCTACCACGGCACCACGCACGGAGCGCTCTCGATCACCGGCCTCCCGACGCTGAAGCAGCAGTTCGAGCCGCTCGTGCCGTCGACGTTCCGGGTGCCCAACACCAACCACTACCGCGCCCCGCAGCACGCCGACGACCTCGAGGCGTTCGGGCGCTGGGCGGCCGACCAGATCGAGGTGGCCATCGAGGCCGAGGGTCCCGAGACGGTCGCCGCCGTGTTCCTGGAGCCGGTGCAGAACGCCGGCGGGTGCTTCCCGCCGCCGGCCGGCTACTTCCAGCGCGTCCGCGAGATCTGCGACCGCCACGACGTGCTGCTGGTCTCCGACGAGGTGATCTGCGCCTTCGGACGTCTCGGCACCACGTTCGGGGCCGAGCGCTACGGCTACGTGCCCGACATGATCACCTGCGCGAAGGGCCTGACGTCGGGCTACTCCCCCCTCGGCGCGACGATCGTCAGCGACCGCGTCGCCGAGCCCTTCCAGCGCACCGGCGAGATGTTCGCGCACGGGTACACGTTCGGCGGGCACCCGGTCTCCTGCGCCGTGGCCCTGGCCAACCTCGACCTCTTCGAGCGCGAGGGCCTGCTCCAGCACGTGCGGTCGACGGAGGGCGCGTTCCGCAGCACCCTGGAGCGGCTGGGCGACCTGCCGATCGTCGGCGACGTGCGCGGCGACGGCTTCTTCTACGGCATCGAGCTGGTGAAGGACAAGGACACGAAGGAGACCTTCACGTCCGAGGAGTGCGACCGGCTCCTGCGCGGGTTCATGTCGCACGCGCTGCTCGACGCCGGCCTCTACTGCCGCGCCGACGACCGGGGCGACCCGGTCGTCCAGCTGGCGCCGCCCCTGGTGGCCGAGCAGGCCCAGTTCGACGAGATCGAGCAGGTGCTGCGTGGCGTGCTGACGGAGGCGTGGGTCAAGATCTCCGCATGAACGTTCGCCAGTCCCCCGCCGTCCCCGAGGCGACACCGTGAGCGCCCCGGTGCTCGACGAGGTCGCCAAGCGCATCATCGCGCTGCTGCAGGTCGACGGCCGCATGTCGTACGCGGCCATCGGCAAGGAGGTGGGGCTGTCCGAGGCCGCGGTGCGCCAGCGCGTGCAGAAGCTGACGGACTCCGGTGTCATCAACATCGTCGCGGTCACCGACCCGATGCAGCTCGGCTTCGCGCGGGAGGCCCTCATCGGCATCCGCGGCAAAGGTCCGCTGGAGCCGCTCGCCGAGAGCCTCGCCGAGATCCCCGAGGTCGACTACGTGGTCATCACGGCGGGCTCGTTCGACATCATCCTCGAGCTCGTGTGCGAGACCGACGAGCACCTGCTGCAGGTGCTCTCGGAGAACATCCGCGCCCGGGACGACGTCGTCAGCACCGAGACGTTCACCTACCTGAAGCTGGTCAAGCAGACGTACACGTGGGGCGTCCCCGACTGACCTGACGTCGGCGAGGCGTCACGAGGCCCCGACGCGCAGGCGCGGCGTGGGCAGGAGCAGCGCGCCCGGCGCTCCCTCGGGCACCACCGGCCGGTGGGGGGCGACGGCGTCGACCCGGCGGTACGCCGAGCCCAGCGGCGGACGCGGGTCGGGCTCGCCATGGTTGGGCCAGAACGACATCGCCCGCTCCGCCTGGGCCGTGATCGTGAGCGACGGGTTGACCCCGAGGTTCGCGCTGATCGCCGAGCCGTCCGCGACGTGCAGGCCGTCGTGCCCGAACAGCCGCTGGTAGGGGTCGATGACGCCCTCCTGCGGGGTGGTGCCGATCGGGCAGCCCCCGATGAAGTGGGCCGTGAGCGGGATGCCGACGAGCTCGCCGACGGAGCCGCCTGGCACGCCGTCGAGCTTGTCGGCGATCTCGCGGGCGACGTGGTCGGCCACGGGGATGTGCGACGGGTTCGGCGCGCCCGTGCCCTGCCTGCTGCTCATCCTCAGGCCGAACGGACCACGCTTGAGGAACGTCGTGACGGAGTTGTCGAGCGACTGCATGACGAGCACCACGACCGACTGCTCGGCCCAGCGGCGCGGGTCGTGCAGGCGCAGGGTTCCGCGCAGCCCGAGGCCGCGGTAGCCGCGCAGCACCTTGCGCAGCTGCGAGCCGCCACCACGGTGGTCGGCCAGCGCCATGTTCATCAGGCTCAGCGCGCCCGACCCCCGGCCGTAGCGGACGGGCTCGACGTGCGTCTGCGGGTCTGGGTGGAACGACGACGTGATCGCGACGCCGGGCGTGACGTCGGCGTCCTTCGCACTCGCGCGGGCCGAGAGCACCGCCTCGGAGTTCGTGCGGCTCAGCTCCCCCAGCCGCTCGGAGATCTCCGGCAGCGAGCGACGGCGGAGCCGGTGCAGCAGGTCCTGCGTGTTGAGCGCGTTGCCCGCGAAGACCACCTGGTCGGCACTGAAGCGACGACGCCGCAGCCGGTTGCCGGTGCGTCGCGTGTGCACGACGTAGCCACCGCCGCGCCGCGGACGCACGTCGGTCACCGTGGTGAGCGGGTGGACCTGGGCGCCGCCCCGCTCGGCCAGGTGCAGGTAGTTCTTCACGAGCGTGTTCTTGGCGTTGTGCCGGCAGCCGGTCATGCACGCGCCGCAGTCGGTGCACGTGCGGCGCGTGGGCCCGGCGCCGCCGAAGTACGGGTCGTCGACCTCCTCGCCGGGACGGTCGCCGAACAGCACGCCGACGTCGGCGGCGTGGACCGTGTCACCGACGCCGAGCCCCTCGGCGACCTCCGCCATCAGCCGGTCGGGCAGGGTCGTGCGCGGGTAGGTCGCGACGCCGAGCATGCGGCGAGCCTGGTCGTAGTGCGCGGCGAGCTCGTCGCGCCAGTCGGTGACGTGCGCCCACTGCGGGTCGTCGTAGAAGCCGTCGAGCGGCTGGTAGAGCGTGTTCGCGTACACCAGGGAGCCGCCGCCGACGCCGGTGCCGCTCGCGATGAGGACGTCCTTGAGCGGCGTGATGCGCATGATGCCGAAGCAGCGCGCCCACGGGGCCCACAGGTAGCGACGCAGACGCCACGACGTCTCGGGCAGCTCGTCGTCGGCGAAGCGTCGACCGGCCTCCATGACCCCGACGGAGTACCCCTTCTCGGTGAGCCTGAGCGCGGTCACGCTGCCGCCGAACCCGGAGCCGACCACCAGGACGTCGTAGTGCTTCATGCCTGGCACCGTACCCGCTTGTTGACACTTTGCCAATAGCGTTGTTCACTCGTCCTGTGACCGCCGTCTCCCGCACCCGTCTCGAGCCCGACGCCCGGCGCCGCCAGATCGTCGAGGCCGCGCGCACGCTCTACGCCGAGCGCGCCTACGACGACGTCTCCCTCGCCGAGCTGGCGCGTGCCGCCGGCGTCACCCGCGGGCTCCTGCACCACTACTTCGGGTCGAAGCGCGAGATCTTCCTCGCCGTCATGCGCGACTCCACGCTCATGCCCGAGACGGAGCTGCCGGACCTGCTGCACCTGCCGCTCTCCGAGCGCGTGCGCGTGACGATGGACTGGATCCTCGACGCCGCGCAGACGTACGGGCAGGCCTGGGTCGCGGCGTCCGGCGCCGCCGAGCTGCACGGGGAGTCCGACCTGCAGGTCGTGGTCGACGAGGCCGACGACCGCGCCGCCCGTCTCGTGCTCGACGCCGTCGGGCTCCCCGACTCCCCCGTGCTGCGGGCCCGGCTGCGGGCCTCGGCCGCGTACGTGAAGGCGCTGTGCCGCGAGTGGCTCCAGCGGGGCACGCTGACGCGCGACGACGTCCTCGACCTGCTCACCACCCACCTCGTCCACGTCCTGGAGGGCTCATGACGTCCGTCGGCATCATCGGCTCGGGCTTCGGCGGCATCGCCGTGGCGGCCGAGCTCCTGCAGCACGGCCACGCCGACGTACGGCTGTGGGAGCGCGGCCACGACGTCGGCGGGGTGTGGCGCGACAACACCTACCCCGGTGCCGGCTGCGACGTCCCCTCCCCGCTGTACTCGTTCTCCTTCGCCGTGAACACCGAGTGGTCGCGCCGGTACGCGCTGCAGCCCGAGATCCACGCCTACCTGCGGCGCACGGCCGACGACCTCGGCATCACGCCGCTCGTGCAGCTGCGCCGCGAGGTCGTCTCGGCGCACTGGCACGAGACCGACCAGCAGTGGGAGGTCGGGTTCGCCGACGGCTCGCTCGAGCGGGTGCAGGTGCTCGTGAGCGCCGTGGGGCAGCTGTCGGAGCCACGGCTGCCCTCCATCCCCGGCATCGACGACTTCGAGGGCGACGCGTTCCACTCGGCGCGCTGGGACCACGACCTCGACCTGCGCGGGAAGCGGGTCGCCGCGGTCGGCGTCGGCGCGAGCGCCATCCAGTACGTGCCGCACCTGGCCGACGTGGCCGGCGAGCTGACGCTGTTCCAGCGCTCGCCGAACTACATCCTGCCCAAGCCCGACGGGCCGCTCCCCCGCTGGTGGCGACCGGGGATCCGGCTCGAGCGTCCGCTGTGGTGGACGTTCGGCGAGCAGTTCTCGCGCGGTCTCGACGAGGGCACGGTCGTCGGCGCCATCGAGAAGCGCGTGGCCCTCGCGCACCTGCACCGTCAGGTGCGCGACCCGCGCCTGCGCGAGGTCCTCACGCCCGACTACCCCATCGGCTGCAAGCGGATCCTGTTCTCCAACACGTTCTACCCGACGCTGGAGCGCGACCACGTCGACGTCGTCGCCGAGCGCATCGTGCGGGTCGTCCCCGAGGGGCTCGAGACCGCCGACGGCACCGTGCACCCGGCCGACGTCATCGTCTACGGGACCGGCTTCGCCGCCCAGGACTTCCTGGACACGATCGACGTGCGCGGCGTGGACGGCGAGGCCCTCGCCAAGCGCTGGGTCGACGGCGCGCACGCCCACCTCGGCATGTACGTGCCCGGCTTCCCGAACCTGTTCGTCTCCTACGGCCCGAACACGAACCTCGGCGGCGGGTCGATCATCTACATGCTCGAGGCGCAGGCCCGGCACATGCGTCAGGTGCTCGACCGGATGCGCGAGGGCGCCCACGCCACGGTCGACGTGCGCCCCGAGGTCGAGGCCGCCTACGACCGGCAGGTGCAGGAGCGGCTGGAGAAGTCGGTCTGGGGCAGCTGCGACAGCTGGTACCGCCACCCGTCGGGTCGCATCACGTCGAACTGGCCCGGGTCGACGTACCCGTACCACCGCCGGGTGCGCTCGCTCGACGTCGAGGACTTCGCGTGGGCGTGAGCTATCCCCCCGAGCCGTGGGACCTGCACGGCCAGGCGGTCGCGTCGGTGTTCCTCGTGCCCGTCCGGTCGCTGCCGGCGCCGCCGCCCGGCACCCGTGTCGTCTCCGTGGCGGGGCGGGCGGTCGTGACCGCCGCCTTCTTCCGGTACGAGGAGCCGAGCCCACTCGTCTACGACGAGGTCATGGCGACCGTGCTCGTGCGCCGCGGCGTGCGACCGCGCGTGTGGATCCCATGGATCTGGGTCGACAGCGAGGCGTCGCGCGACGGTGGGCGCGCGCTGTGGGCCATCCCGAAGGACCTCGCCCGCTTCGATGTCGAGCCGGGTCGTCGGCACCGCGGCGACGGCCTCGCGAGCGTCGAGGTCGCGCGCACGGTGGGCCTTCCGGGTCGTTGGCCGCTCTCGTTCCGCGTGGTGCAGCGACGGGGCGGGCGCTCCGTCGTCACGTCCGTGCGCGGACGCCTCCGCGCACAGCTGCTGCGCACGTCGTGGACGTTCTCGGGCCCGTTGTCGCTGCTCGCGGGACGGCGTCCGGTCGTGTCGGTACGGGCGTCGAGGTTCCGGCTGCTCTTCGGTCGCGGCTGACCTCGGCTCGCACGTCGTCGCGTTCCACGGCACGGTGGTCCCATGGCTGAGTACCGACTGACCACGGAGGACGGCGACGTCGTCGCCGAGGAGACGCTCGAGCACGACCAGGCGGCCGTCGCCTGGCGCTCGAGCCGACCGTTCGAGGCCCCCACCCCCGGCGAGGGCCGCGGGCTGCGCCTCGAGCGTCACACCGACCGCGGGTGGGTGCGCCTCGACCCGCTCGGCACGGCCGAGACCACCTGACGCCCCCCTCCCCCGGCTCGCGGCCTCATCCCGCGGGAGGGGGCTGCTTGGTCACGCTCACCCAGCCGACGGGCTCCGCGACGACCTCGAGCTCGTCGGGCGCGAGCTCGATGGCCGACGCCGCGTTGCCGACGGCCGGGTAGACCGTCGGGAACCGTCGCAGCGACTCGTCGAGGTGCACGGCGGCCCCCTCGGGGTTGGCGAACGGGCACACACCGCCCGCAGGGTGGCCCGTGAGCGCCTCGACGTCGTCGGGCTTGAGCATGCGCGCCTTCAGGCCGAACGTCGCCTTGAAGGCCGCGTTGTCGACCCGCGCGTCGCCCGCGGCGACGACGAGGATGCTGGTGCCCGGCTCCCGTCCGTAGAAGCCGAGCGTCTTCGCGATGCGCGTCGGCTCGACGCCGAGCTCCGCGGCCGCCAGCTCGACCGTCGCGCTCGACCCGGACGTCTCGACGACGTCGCCGTCGCGTCCGAAGCGGGCGAGGTGGGCGCGGGCGCTCTCGATCGACATGCCGGCCATCGTAGGAGCGCGGGGCGAACGACGAGGCCCCCGGCTCGAGAGCCGGGGGCCTGCGTGTCGGTGGGCGATACTGGGTTCGAACCAGTGACCTCTTCGGTGTGAACGAAGCGCGCTACCACTGCGCCAATCGCCCGGGGACGTCAGAACCTTACTCCACCCCGTCTCGAGGTCGAGCTACGGGTCCGACGTCTTCGCGGCCTCCCGCGTCCAGATGGCCTGCGCACGCTGCGTGACGGGCCCGGGAGCCGCGGCGACGGGTCGTCCGTCGACGTGCGAGATGGCCTGGATGTCGCGCGTCGTGCCGACGAGGACGACCTCCTCGGCGTCGGCGAGCACCTCGATCGGCGCGTCGCGCTCGACGACGTCGAGCTCGTCGGCGAGCCACTCGAGCGCCAGCGCCCTGGTGATGCCGGCCAGGCAGCCCGACGCGAGCGTGGGGGTGACGAGGGTGCCGTCGAGGACGTACATGATGTTCGAGCCCGTGCCCTCGCACAGGTGGCCCTGGGTGTTCGGCATGACCGCCTCCGACGCGCCCGCGGCGCGTGCCGCCTCGATCATCCTGGCGTTCTCGGCGTACGACGTGGTCTTGAGACCGGACAGCGCGCCTCGTTCGTTGCGCGGCCACGGCACCGTGATGATCGTGGCGACCGACGGCGGCTTCTGGGCCGGCTCGGTGACGACGACGTGGGTGAGCCCGTGGTCGCCGCGGGGCGAGCCGAGCGGACCCCGACCCGACGTGACGGTGATCCGCACCCGCCCGAACGGGAGGTCCTGGCCGTCCAGGGTCGCGTCGATCCCCTCGCGCAGGAGGCCGAGGTCGGGCCGACCGATGCCGAGCCCCTCGGCGGAGCGTGCGAGCCGGTCGAGGTGACGCGTGAGGGCGAACGGCTGCCCGTCGTCGACGGCGACGGTCTCGAACACGCCGTCGCCCACGACGAGCCCGTGGTCGAGCACGCTGAGGGCCGGTTCGTCCGGTGATTCCAGCAGTTTTCCGTTCAGCCAGGCACGCATGGCCCCACCCTAACGCGCCCGTCCGGACCCCCCTGTTTGGCCGCCGCACGGGCATGTACTAATGTTTCATCTCGCGCCGGGAACGGTGCGAATGCGGACATAGCTCAGTGGTAGAGCATCACCTTGCCAAGGTGAGGGTCGCGAGTTCGAATCTCGTTGTCCGCTCGGAGAGGGTCCCCATACCCATCCAGCGGTGGGTTGGCCGAGAGGCGAGGCAACGGACTGCAAATCCGTGTACACGGGTTCAAATCCCGTACCCACCTCGATCCCCAACAGAACAGCACCACCCACGGGCGATTGGCGCAGCGGTAGCGCGCTTCCCTGACACGGAAGAGGTCACTGGTTCAAACCCAGTATCGCCCACCAGCAGAAAGCCCCGGAATCCCAAGGATTCCGGGGCTCTTCTCGTAGTAGCCACCCGTGCTCGCGCGGTGTCCGTGCGGCGGGAGTCTGCGCACGCGGGTCGGAGGCACTCGCCACTCGGCTGCGCCGTGCAGCCGACCGCCCGATCTGAGACCGTTCCAGCATGAGACGCAGCCCCGACGAGTCGCCCCGCTGCCGACGCAGGGGGTTGAGATCACGGGCCCGGTCGGAGATCGCCCTGGGCGTCTGCTCGATCCTCTACTGGATCATGCAGATCTGGGCGGGCTCCACGGTGGGCCGGCAACCGGGATGGCCCACATGGACCGGCATCGCCGTGGGCTTCGCTCTCATCGCCTGGGGAGTGCGTCGATACCGCGCCGACATCGACCCCCGCTCGTAGCGTCGACTCTCCTCGGCCAAGATGTTCGTCGCCCGCCACAGCGTGGATGGGTCGGACCAGGGGTGAGATTCGGCATGGCCGAAGACGTGGTCGAGCCGCCCGCCAGGCCGCTAGCCTCGTGCCGTCGCTGATCCACTCTCCCAAGGAACGATCCACGACATTGCGCCTGCTTCACGAGGAGCTGGGCCCGCGAGACGCTGTCGACGACTCTCATCTCCCCGAGAGCGTGGGCGGCGTCTCGTCGTTGGTGGCCGGTCCCCGGGCTCCCGCGGGACGGCGTCGCGCGCTCGTCTACCGTCGGTGCGATGACGACGACCGGTGACCGGGTCCTCAGGACGCCCCCGACGCTCGAGGACTATCTCCGCCTGCGGAGCACGTCGGGCCTGACCCCGAGGTCCGCGACCCAGGGTGAGGGCGCGCTGGCGGGCAGCTGGGCGTGGAGCGTCGTCGAGCACGAGGGACGGGCCGTGGCCATGGGTCGCGTCATCGGCGACGGCGGCTGGTACTTCCACGTCGCCGACATGGCGACCCTGCCGGAGCACCAGGGTCGCGGGCTGGGGCGTCTGGTCCTGACCGACCTGCTCGAGCAGATCGCCGAAGTCGCTCCGCCCGACCCGTACGTGACGCTCATGGCCGACGCCCCCGGGCGCCGGCTGTACGCCTCGATGGGGTTCGTCGAGACGGCGCCGAGGTCCCTTGGCATGGTCCTCGTGCACGACCTGCGGCCGGGCTGATCGTCGCGCACGCGGCCCCCGAGCGCAGCCAGGGCGCTTCGGCCGAAGCCGCCCCAGCCGCTCGCACTCGGGGCTCCTGGGTTGAACCCGACGGTGCTGTGTACTGCCTTCCCCCATGACCTGGTCCCACGCGGCGTGCGAGTCCGTCTGCGATGTGATCTCCACCACGTGTCGACAAGCGGTCAGAGCGAGAGGAGATGGGCCCGCGCGGCGACGAGGACCACCGGACGCCTCGCGGGCCTCATCAGACGACGGGCTCGACCTCGGGAATCGGACCCACCGCCAGGTCCGGCCGCCATGCGCTGCGGACCGGGCCGGCGCTCAATCTAGAGGTCCCCGGGTCGTTGCGGGACGAAACCGCACAATGTTCATCCGGCGTGTCGCGACGACGAGGGGACCGATGCCGACCGGCAGGGTCCCAGGAATGGGAGTGCGGCCCTCCGGGACCTCTGCTTGAGTGGAGGCCGTCGACGTCGGTCGGTGCGCCCGTGGCGCACCACCCGTCGACACGGGAGCGCGTCGGCCAGGGGCGACGCTGACCGACTCGGGGCGTGACGCGGGGAGCCGTCGCGCCCCGAGCCGTCCCGGTCGTCCGTGTGCGACCGGCCTCAGCAGTCGTCGTTGCGCCAGCCGCCGTCCTCCCGGACCCAGGGCTGGTCTCGTTCCGACAGCGACTCGACGTCGAGCTCGTACGACACCGTGCCGCGTGCGCCGTCGGCTGTGACGTCGACGTCGCGCAGGGGGTCGTCACCGTCGAGCTCGGTGGCCTGGCTCGTCATCCGCCGGAACTCGGCGAACGGCAGCTCCTCACGGCACCGCGCGGACAGAAACGCGTACGCGTCGTCGGCGCGACCGCCGTGGAAGGCGTCGACGTAGCGGACGACGGCCTGCTCGAGCACCTCACCCTGCGCACCCGACGCCGACTCCGCCGGCCCCGGCTCCGTGGCGATCGGCGCGGACCCACCGCCGGACCCGCCGCAGGCCGTCAGGAGCAGCAGGGGGACCACCGCGACCGCGACCAGACGACGCCTCATGCGGGGAGCGTACGTCGAGCCCGGTCGCGACAGAACGCCCGAGACGCTGGCATCGCGCTGCGCACGACAGCGGCCCCGCCACTGGCGGGGCCGCTCGTCGTCACACCGACATGCGAGATGCGGGGCTGGTGTGAGGCTGGCCCGGTCCGGGAAACTCACCGAACCGGTGCGCTCGACGGTACGCAGGTCTGCTGCATCCGCATCTCGAGGACGAGCCGTTCCGCTGCGCATTCGACCACGTGTTCGACTACCATCGTCCGGGTGAGCGCCCACCCCCATGACACGCCGCGCTCCACGGCAGCCAGGCCGTCGCCGGAGACGTCGTCGGTCGAGCGCGCGCGTCACGTGTGGGTGGCGCCGTCCGCGCGCCAGGTCGACCTGCGGCCCTACCCCGGCCTGCTCGTCACCTGGCAGCGCCGCGACGACGGCTGGTGGGCGTACGTGGTCATGCTGCTGCCGACGGGCGCGCTGGTGGCGAACTGGGTGTCTGCGTCGTTGCTGCGTCCCGCTCGAGGCCCGGGCCCGTCCTGACGCGATACCGCCGGGCGGCCGTCGAGCTGCGCAAGCCGACGGCCGGACCCGGCGTAGCTCCAATCTAGGTGCGTCTGCCAGTACCGCAACCCGGAGCGACGTCAGGTGCGCGAGACGGAGCGCCAGGTGAAGGTGCCGTCGGCCGACGTGATCCGCACGATCGCGTCGGCCACGACCACCGACGGCTGCGCCGCGTAGGCGACGGCGCAGCTGAACCGCGTGCCGACCGCTGCCGGGACCGATCGGGGGCACGAGACGACTGTGGGACGACCCTGGGCGTCGAGCGATGCCTTCACCTGCGCCGACACCGCAGCCGTCGACCGGACCGTCCGCGAAGCAGCGGGCGCGGGTCGGGCGGGGCGCGGAGCCGTCGACCGGGTCGGGGTGGGCGACGCGGAGGGGGTCGGCGAGGCCGACGGCGACGGGCTCGCCGACGGGGAGGGGGTCGCCGAGGGCGACGGCGACGCGGAGGCGGCCGGCTCGGCCGCTGTCTCTTATACGGGCTTGGAGTTCCAGGTGAAGTGGCCGTCGGGGCCGTCGATCTTGACCGCCGCGACCGCGACGGCCGCCGTGTTCGGCTGGTTGGCGAAGAACACCTGGCAGTCGAAGGCCGTGCCGATCTTCTGCAGCACCCGGTCGGGGCACTCGACGCGGGTCGGCTGACCGGCGTTCTGGTCCAGACGGGTCTTGATCGACTGCTCGATCCGCGTGGTGGTCATCTTGGTCGGCGCGAGCGACGGGCTGGCCGACGCCGACGGTGTCGGGTCGGCGCTGGAGCCGGATCCGCCGTCGTCGTCGGGGCTGCACGAACGCAGCGCGAAGAGCAGCGCTGCGACCCCGAGCAGCACCACGACGAGGGCCGCGACCTTCCGCATCTTCTTCACGGGCGACGATTCTAGCGGTCGGGACGGGGGTGGCGGTCCTCGTCGAAGGAGGCGTTGATCGCAGCGCCGATGAGCACGGCGATGGAGATGACGTACAGCCACAGCAGGACGGCGATGGGCGCGGCGAGCGGACCGTAGATGGAGGTGCCACCGGTGGAAAAGCCGAGCGCCCACCGCACGAGCAGGCTGCCGCCGATCCACAGCCCCATCGTGAAGAACGCACCCGGCAGCCCGGACCTCCACGACACCTTGACCGGGACGGCCAGGTGGTAGAGCGACGCGAGGAAGCCGACTGAGACGAGCAGCACCGCCGGCCAGTACAGCGGCTGCAGGACGGCCAGCTGCGAGGGCACGACCGACGCCGCCACCTCCGGGCCGGCGAGCACCAGCGGCACGACGACGATCGCGATCGCGAGGGCGACGACGTACAGCGAGAACGACAGCGCCCTCGTCTTGACGATGCCGCGCACGCCGCCGAGGCCGTAGAGGATGGAGATGGTGTCGAGGAAGACGTTGAGCGCCCGCGAGCCCGACCACAGCGCGAGCACGAACCCGATGGAGACGACGTCGATGCGCCCGGACCTCAGCACCTCGTCGAGCGTGGGCGCGATGACCTGGTCGACGGTGCCCTGCGTGAGCGCCTGGGACGAGAGCTCGAGCACCCGGTCCTTCAGTACGTCGACCTGGGCGACGTCGTAGCGCTCGGCGACGAAGCCGATCGTGCCGGCGAGACCGAACACCAGGGGCGGCAGCGACAGGATCGCGAAGAACGCCGCCTCGGCCGCGAGGCCGGTGACCCGGTGCTGGATGCAGCGGGAGACGGTGCGTGCCGTGACTCGCGCCAGCCGGTCCACGGCCGCCGGGCGTCCTACCCGTTCAGCCGCCATGCCCCTACGGTATCGACATGCATCCCTTCCGCCGCGCACCCTCGACCCGGGCGATCCCGCTCGTCGCCCTCGACGCGGGGGCAGGCACGAGGTGCCTCGCGACCTCGGTGCGTCGCGTGACGGGGACGGCCCGGTGAAGCCGCTCGCGCTGGCCGCGGTGGCCTCGGCCCTGACGACGGCGGTCGCGGCATGGGCGTTGCGGGCCACCGACGCGACGACGGCCGTGGCCGCCGTGGCTGCCGTCGCGGTGGCGACGGCATGGCTCGCGCGCTTCCACGACGGGCCGACCGGCTCGGGAGTCGCCCTCGCCGGTCCCGTGCAGCTGACGGCACTCGCCCTGGTCGGACGCGCGTCCGCTGCGGGCGCCCTGCCCGTGGTCGCCGCCCAGGTCGTGGGTGCGGTCGCGGCCGGGGCGGCCGTCACCGCCCTCGACCTGCCCGGCGGGAGGTTGGTCTGGGACGATCCGACGCTGCTGGCCGGGGGCGTCCTCGCGGCCGTCGTCGGCCTGCTCACGGGGTGGGCGACGCTCGCCGGCGACCCCGCAAGCCCCGCCTGGCAGGTGGTCGGTCCCGTCTCCGCCGGGGGCCTGCTCGGCGTCGGCCTGGCCGCCGCGGCCCAGCCCGCCGCCGTCCTGGGACTGGCGACCGCCGGCGTCGTGGCGTGGCCGCTGGCGCTGGTCGTGGCCGTCGGAGCCCTACTGGGCGGCCTGCTGGGCACCTTCGTCGTCTCGTGGGTGTCGCCGCACGCCGAGTGACCCCGGTCACGCCACCGTCTGCGGTCGCACCGGTTTCGACGCGTCTATCCCACGATGTGGACGCATGGACCACATAGTGAGATCCGCAGTTGTGGGGCGTCCACGGGCTGGCAACACTGTCCGCATGCTGATCGCGCACCCGCTCTGGCTCGTGGGACGTCTCCACGTCGACCTCGGTCGTGCGCGCACCATGGCGTGTCGCTGACCCACCGCGCCCGCACCCACCTGCCGCGACGCGCGACGCCCGTCCGTCCCCGACCGGCCGTCGCGCGTCCTCCCCGAGGACTCCCATGACGTCGAGCACCACCACGCCCCCCTCCCGTCCGGCCCGCCGCCGTCGCGGCGAGGGCCAGTGGGCGTTGGGCTACCGCGAGCCGCTCAACGCGAACGAGCAGTCCAAGAAGGACGACAACCCGCTGAACGTCCGCGCCCGCATCGAGAACATCTACGCGCACCGCGGCTTCGACAGCATCGACCCCGGCGACCTGCGTGGACGCTTCCGCTGGTGGGGGCTGTACACGCAGCGCAAGGCCGGGATCGACGGCGGCAAGACCGCGACGCTCGAGCCGGAGGAGCTCGACGACCGCTACTTCATGCTCCGCGTGCGGATCGACGGCGGACAGCTGAACCTCGCGCAGCTGCGCACCATCGCCGACATCTCCGTGGAGTTCGCGCGCGACAGCGCCGACCTCACCGACCGCCAGAACGTCCAGTACCACTGGATCGACGTGCGCGACATGCCCACGATCTGGGAGCGGCTCGAGGGTGTCGGCCTGTCGACGCAGGAGGCCTGCGGCGACTGCCCGCGCGTCATCCTCGGCTCGCCCGTCGCGGGCATCAGCGCCGACGAGATCATCGACGCCCGCCCGGCCATCGAGGCCGTCGAGAGCCGCTACATCGGCGACCGCGCCTTCTCGAACCTGCCGCGCAAGTTCAAGTCGGCGATCAGCGGACACCCTGGGCACGACGTCGTCCCGCAGATCAACGACATCGCCTTCATCGGCGCCGAGCACCCCGAGCACGGACCCGGCTTCGACCTGTGGGTCGGCGGCGGGCTGTCCACCAACCCGATGCTCGCCCAGCGGGTCGGCGTCTGGGTGCCGATCGACGAGGTGCCGGAGGTGTGGGAGGGCGTCGTCAGCATCTTCCGCGACTACGGCTACCGCCGGCTCCGCTCCCGCGCCCGCCTCAAGTTCCTCGTGGCCGACTGGGGCATCGAGAAGTTCCGCGAGGTGCTGGAGACCGAGTACCTCGAGCGCACCCTCGTCGAACTCGACGCCCCCGAGGTGCCGGCCACGCCCGTCGACCACGTGGGCGTGCACCGCCAGAAGGACGGCCGCTACTACGTGGGCGTCGCCGCGACGGTCGGTCGCATCTCCGGCACGCTGCTGAACCGGGTGGCCGACGTCGTCGAGGCGCACGGCTCCGACCGCGTCGCCACCACGCCCATGCAGAAGCTCGTCGTGCTCGACGTCGAGGAGGACCGCGTCGAGTCGCTCGTCGAGGCGCTGGCCGAGCTGGGCCTGCACGCGCGGCCGTCGCAGTGGCGTCGCAACACGATGGCCTGCACCGGCATCGAGTACTGCAAGCTCGCCATCGTCGAGACGAAGGCCCGCGCGGCCGACCTCATCGGTGAGCTGGAGAAGCGCGTTCCCGAGCTCGACGCCCCGATCACGGTCAACGTGAACGGCTGCCCGAACTCCTGCGCCCGCATCCAGACGGCCGACATCGGCCTCAAGGGCCAGCTCGTGCTCGACGAGAACGGCGACCAGGTGGAGGGCTTCCAGGTGCACCTCGGCGGTGCCCTCGGGCTGGAGGCCGGCTTCGGCCGCAAGCTCCGCGCCCACAAGGTGACCGGCGAGCAGCTGCCCGACTACGTCGAGAAGCTGTCGCGCACGTTCCTGGAGCAGCGCGACGCCGACGAGTCGTTCGCGCACTGGGTCGCCCGCGCCGACGAGGAGGTCCTGCGATGAGGGCGACGCCGTTCCACTGTCCGTACTGCGCCGACGAGGACCTGCGTCCGCACGGCGAGACCCACGGCGAGTGGGAGTGCCGCAGCTGTCTGCGCGCCTTCCGGCTCGGCTTCATCGGACTCCTCTCCCCCACCCACACCAGCACCACCGACCCCTCTGGAAGGAGGACAGCATGACTGCACCAGCGTTGATCGCCCTGGCGCACGGCAGCCGCGACCCGCGGTCCGCCGAGACCATCACTGCCCTGACGGAGCGCGTGGCGTGCATGCGTCCCGACCTCCGGGTGGCCACCGCGTTCCTCGACCACTCTGAGCCCGACCTCGACGCCGTCGTCGACCGTCTGGTCGCCGAGGGTCACAGCGAGATCGTCCTCGTCCCCCTGCTGCTCACCGAGGCCTACCACGCCAAGGTCGACGTGCCGGAGGCCGCGAAGGCGGCCCGCTCCCGTCACGAGGGGCTGCAGATCGAGGTGACCGACGTCCTCGGCATCGAGAACGCGTTCTTCCACGTGCTCGACCGTCGGCTGCGCGAGGTGCTGCGCGAGAACCGGGTGCGCGAGCTCGACGCCCTGGTGCTCGCGGGTGCCGGCTCGTCCGACGCGGTCGCGAACGCCACCATCGCCCGGGCCGCCCGCGCCTGGGGCGCGCACCACAAGCTGCCGACGATCGCTGCGTTCGCGTCGAGCGCGCCGCCCGCCGCGGGCGAGGCCGTGCGGGCGCACCGCGCCGACGGTCGCCGCAACATCGCGGTCGGTCAGCTGATGCTCGCACCGGGCTTCCTGCCCGACCGGGTGAAGGAGCTGGCGTACGAGGCCGGCGCCGTCGCCGTCGCCGAGCCACTGGGCGTCTCGGACGAGGTGGCCGAGGTCATCCTGGCCCGCTACGCGGTCGGGGCCGTCGAGCTGGTCTCGCTGGACGCGCTCTTCGCCTGAGCACCCCCCGGCACTGGTACGACACCGCACGACCCACCGCCGGACCCTCCGGCGCACCGGGCCCGCACCCCGGGGACTAGCGTTCCCCGGGTGCGGGCCTGGTTGCGTCTCGGGATCCTCGTCGTCGTCGCGTCGACGGCGCTCGAGCTCGCCCAGGTGCCGTCGGCACTCCTCTTCGGCGGACTGCTCGGCGCCCTCGTGTACGCACTGCTCGCCCCGGGCCGGCTCGCGCCCCGACCGCTGGACGCACCCCGCTGGGTCTCTCTCACGGGCCAGGGCGTCGTCGGCACGATCGTCGGTGCCTCGGTCGACTGGGGGACGTTCACGTCGCTCGGCTGGTCGTGGCCCGTGGTCGTGGCGGTCTCGGCCTCGACGATCGTCGTGAGCGTCCTGGCGGGGCAGCTGCTGCGTCTGCACCGCGGTGTGACCCCCGTGACGGCTGCCTTCGCCTCGATCGCAGGCGGCGCGTCGGGCATGACGGCCCTCTCCCGCGACCTCGGCGCCGACGACCGGGTCGTCACCGTGCTGCAGTACCTGCGCGTCCTCGTGGTGCTGTTCAGCCTGCCGCTCGTGGTCGGGCTCGTCTTCCACGAGCGCGGTGGTGCAGCCTCCGGCGGGTTCGTCCTCGGCAGCGGCCGCGACCTGCTCTACTGCGCCCTCGCCGTCGGCTCGGGGCTGCTGCTGGGGCGCGTCGCGCACCTCCCGTCGCCGGCCATCCTCGGCCCGGTGGTCACCGCGGCGGCGCTGCACGCCGTGCCGGGGTTCACCGACGCGGTCGTGCCGACGTGGGTGGAGGGCCTCGGGTACCTCGCGATCGGCGTCCAGGTCGGGCTGCGGTTCACGCTGGAGAGCCTGCGGTCGATCGCGCGGATGCTCCCGACCGCTGCCGTCTCCATCGCGCTCACCATGGTCACCTGCGCGGGACTGGGCCTCGCCCTCGCGGCGGCGACCGGGACGAGCCGGCTCGACGCGTACCTGGCGACGACGCCCGGCGGCCTCTACGCCGTGCTCGCGACGTCGACCTCCACCGGCGGCAACGTCACCTTCGTGACGGCCGTCCAGCTGCTCCGGCTGCTGCTGGTGCTGCTGCTGGCTCCGGCCCTCGCCCGGCTGCTGCGCCGGGGCTGACGTCAGCTCGACGCAGCGAGCCGGGCGCGCTGCTCGTCGACGTCGTAGTCGGCCTCGGGCCAGGTCAGGTCCAGCGCGCGCAGGTGCTCCAGGAGCAGCCGGCCGACCGCCCAGTTGCGGTACCACTTGCGTCCGCTGGGCACGACGTGCCACGGGGCGACGTCGGTCGACGTCCGCTGGAGCACCAGGTCGTACGCGTCCTGGTAGTCGTCCCACAGCTCGCGCTCGTCGATGTCGCCCGGGTTGAACTTCCAGTGCTTCGTCGGGTCGTCGAGCCGGGCGAGGAGTCGAGCGGCCTGGTCGTCGGGACTGATGTGCAGCAGGCACTTGAGGACCGTGCCGCCGGACTCGACGTACCGGCGCTCGAAGGCGTTGATCGCGTCGTAGCGTCGCTCGACCTCGTCGACGTCGGCCAGCCGGCGCACGCGCCCGATGAGCACGTCCTCGTAGTGGGAGCGGTCGAATACGCCGAGCTCGCCGGCCGACGGCAACCGTCGCTCGACCCGCCACAGGAAGTCGTGGGCGAGCTCCTCGGGCGTCGGCTTCTTGAAGGAGGCGATGCGGACCCCGAGCGGGCTGACCAGACCGACGACCTTCTCGATCGTGCCGCCCTTGCCCGAGGTGTCCATGCCCTGCAGCACGACCAGGACGGAGCGCGGGTCGCCCGTCGTGCCGTGCGCGTGCAGACGCTCCTGCAGGTCGGCCAGCTCGGTGCCGAGCTCGGCGAGCGCGGCCTTGCCGGCCGCCTTGTCGCCGTCGAAGCCGGGGGTCGAGCGGGAGTCGACCTCGGCGAGGCTGCTGACGGCGGACAGCGTGCTGCTCAGGCTCTGCGACATGGCGCCACCGTACCTAGGGTGGGCGTCATGGCCACGCCGACGATCGACCGTGCACTGTACGAGTACCCCGACCTCGAGGAGGGCCGCGCCTGGGTGCGGGTCAACTTCGTCAGCAGCGTCGACGGCTCGGCGGAGGGGGCCGACGGGCGGTCGGGGTCGCTCGGCACCGACGCCGACCAGGCCGTGTTCGGGCTCCTGCGCGAGCTGTGCGACGTCGTGCTCGTGTCGGCCGGCACCGCCCGGTCGGAGGACTACGGACCGATCGACGACGGCGTGCTCGCGCTCGTCAGCCGCAGCCTCGACGTGCCCGACCGGTTGAAGGTCCCGGGCGTGCTCGTCATCGCGCCAGGAGCCGCCGACGGGGAGCAGGTGGTGGCGCTCGAGGGCGCGGGCGTGGAGGTGCTGCTCACCGGTGAGGACGAGGTCGACTGGCCGCAGGCCCTTGCCGAGCTCGGCCGTCGCGGCCTGCAGCGGGTGCTGTGCGAGGGCGGCCCGTCGTTGTTCGCCGGACTCACGGCGCTCGACCTGGTCGACGAGCTGTGCCTGACCGTCTCCCCCGTCCTCGTGGCCGGCGACGGTCAGCGCATCTCGACCGGCGGGGAGCCGGCGGAGGTGCCGCTGCGGCTGGCGCACGCCGTCGACGTCGACGGCACGCTGCTCACGCGCTGGGTGCGGCAGGGACGCTGACCCGCTCGCCTGGCACGACCGTGAGGTCGGGGGCGAGGTGGCCGAACGGCACTTCGTCGTGCTCCCCCAGCGCCGCGAGCACCGACGGCAGCATCGCCTGCGCCGTCCGCTTGTAGCCGAGCGAGCTGGGGTGGAAGCGGTCGAGGCTGAACATCTCGTCGGGGTTCGTGATGAAGAACGGCCCGACGACGTCGGCGAGCGAGACGACGTAGGCACCGTGGCGCAGGGCCGCCTCCTGCTGGGCGGCCGCGAGCTGGCGCGAGGCCCGCGACCCGAGGGCGCGCAGGGGCTGCGGCACGGGGGTGAGCGCTCCGAGGTCGGGGCACGTGCCGACGACCACCGCGGTGCCACGACCTCGCAGCGCCGAGACGCAGGCCTCGAGGTGGCGCACCGACTCGACCACCGGCACCCGGTGCGTCACGTCGTTGCCGCCCACGACGACGACCGCGACGTCGGGCGTGTAGTCGGGCGGGAGCGACGCGAGCTGCTCGGCCAGCCGGCTGCTCTCGGACCCCACCACGGCGGCGGTGCGCAGGCGCACGGCGCGCTCGGTGCGCTTGGACACCTGCCGGGCGAGCCGCGCACCGAGCGTGCCCCGCGGTCCGTCGGCACCCAGCCCCGCGGCGATCGAGTCGCCCAGCATGAGCAGGTCGATGGTGCCGCCGTGCCGCTCCTTGTAGACGCGGTCGGCAAGGGGTGCGTCCTCGCCGAGCGGCTTGCCGATCGCCGCGCGCGCGAGCGCGGCCTGGTGCTGCAGCACCGCCCGCGCCCCCCACGCCGCGGCCGCCCCCGCCGTCGCGGTCACCAGCAGACCCGTCGCCACCGTCCTCGTCACTCCCACGAGGACGTTCCTCCCACACCCGTGTGAACAGGTGGTCTCTTGCACCTGAACGTAGGCTGGAGACATGAGCGACCAGGCGGGCAAGACCAGCTACGACGTCGAGAAGTCCAACGAGGAGTGGCGCGCCGAGCTGAGCGCCGCCGAGTACCACGTGCTCCGCGAGGCCGGCACCGAGCGGCCGTTCAGCTCCCCCTTCGAGACGGACCCGACGGAGGCCGTGTACGCCTGCCGCGCGTGCGGCTCCGAGCTGTTCCGCAGCGACACCAAGTTCGACGCGCACTGCGGCTGGCCTGCCTTCTACGCCCCGCTCGCGGAGGACCGCGTCGAGTACATCGAGGACCGCTCGATGGGCATGCGTCGCGTCGAGGTCCGCTGCGCCACCTGCGGCTCCCACCTCGGCCACGTGTTCGAGGGCGAGGGCTTCCCCACCCCCACCGACCAGCGGTTCTGCATCAACGGCATCAGCCTGACCCAGGTCCCGGTCTGATCCCTCGGCAGTCGACGGAAGATTCCCAGGTGGACCTGGGAATCTGCAGCGCGCACGGCTTGCTTCCCGTGCGTGGCTGAGATTTCCGTGCCTCGCTGGAGCTTCCGAGGTCGACCTCGGAATCGCTGCTACGCGCGGTGCACTTCCCGTGCCTTGCTGAGCTTCCCGTGCCCTGCGGGGAGACATCCCAGGTCGACCCGGAAATCTCAGCCACGCACGGCTTGCTCTCCGTGCGTGGCTGAGATTTCCGTGCCTCGCTGAAGATTCCCAGGTCGACCTGGGAATCCCCGATCAGGGCCAGAGCGCGGTGAGGTCGGCCGGGTCGTGGCGGCGGCCGGTGTAGAACGGGATCTCCTCGCGCACGTGGCGGCGGGCGGTGCTGGCGCGCAGGTCGCGCATGAGGTCGACGATGCGGTGCAGCTCGTCGGCCTCGAACGCCAGGATCCACTCGTAGTCGCCGAGCGCGAACGACGCGACCGTGTTGGCGCGGACGTCGGGGTAGGGGCGGGCCTGCATGCCGTGCTCCTTGAGCATCGCGCGACGCTCCTCGTCGGGCAGCAGGTACCACTCGTAGGAGCGGACGAACGGGTACACGCAGACCCAGTCGCGCACGGTCTCGTCGGCCATGAACGCGGGCACGTGCGACTTGTTGAACTCCGCAGGACGGTGCAGGGCGGTCTGCGACCACACGGGCGCCATCCGCGAGCCCAGCGCGGTCCGCCGGAACGCGTTGTAGGCGGCCTGCAGCGCGTCGGCCGACGACGCGTGCCACCAGACCATGAGGTCGGCGTCGGCGCGCATGCCGCTGACGTCGTAGAAGCCGCGGACCACGACGTCCTCGTCGGCCAGACGCTTCACCAGGTCGTCGACCTCGGCGGCCTCCGCGGCACGGTCGGCGTCACCGAGCACCCGCTCGAGCTTGAAGACCGACCACATCGTGTAGCGGATGGTCTCGTTGATCTCCTTGGCCAGCTTTCCCTGGTTCGGCACGCTCATGGGTCCATTCTCCCCCCGCGGCTCAGCGTGCGAGGAGGCGGGCCGCGGCGGCGCGGGCCGACGCGACGACCGCCGGGATGCCCACCCCGTGGTAGGCGGCACCGCACACCTCGAGACCGTCGACGAGTGCGACCGCCGCCTCGACGGTCGCCACGCGGCCGAGGTGGCCTACGTCGTACTGGGGCAGGCCGCCGCCCCAGCGCTGCACGTGCGACGCCAGCACCGGCGGCAGCCCGCCGTACGCGGACGTCAGGTCGGCGAGCGCCAGCGCGGCCACGTCGGCGTCGTCGCGGTGGAGCACGGCGGTGTCGCCGGCCCTGCCGATCGAGGCGCGCACGACCGTGCGGTCACCCGCCCGCTCCCCCAGCCAGGCCCACTTCTGCGAGGAGATCGTCGAGCCCTTCACCACCGTGCCGTCGACCGGCGGCACGAGGAATCCCGAGCCCTCCACGTCGATCGGCCCGTCGAGCACGAACGTCACCAGCGCCATCGAGGCGTAGTCGACGGCGGCCAGCGCGAAGGCCGCCGGCGGCGCGACCTCGGCGAGCAGGCGCGCGGTGGCCGGCGCCGGTGTCGCGACGACGACCGCGTCGACCTCGTACGTCTCGATCGCCGACACCGGGCCCGCGGAGACCGTCCAGACACCGCCGTCGACCCGCACGGCCCGCACGGTCGACCGGAGCCGCACGTCGAGGTCACCGTGCTCGACGACACGCTGCGGGAGCGTGCCCACCCCGCCGACGACGCCCGCGAACACCGGCGTGGCGAGGGTGCGCGTCGTGGCCCGGGTGGCAGCGGCCCCCGCGAGAGGATCGGCGCCGAGCGCCAGCACCTGCGGCGCGGCGGCGCGCAGCGACAGGCGGTCCGCGTGACCGGCGTACACGCCGCCGAGCAGCGGCTCGACGAGCCGGTCGACCACCTCGCGACCGACCCGCGGCGCGAGGAACGCCGCCACCGACACGTCGTCGTCGGGCACCGGCTCGGCGTGCGGCACCGGACGCTCGGCGAGGATCCCCGACGCCTCGAGGGCGTCGAGGTCGGCAGGCACGCCCATGACCGTCGGCGGCAGCGGACGCAGCGCACCCCGCGTCCAGATCGCGGCCGACGTCGTCGCCGGGTGGGTCAGCTCGGCCCCGACCCGGGCGGCGAGGTCGACGGCCTCGGGTCGACGCGCCAGCATCGACTCCGCGCCGACGTCGACGCGCAGGTCGCCGACGTCGTCGACGCGCAGCTTGCCGCCCACCTGGTCGGCACCCTCGAGCACGACGACGTCGCACCCGGCCTCACGCAGGTCGAGGGCGGCGACCAGCCCGCCGATGCCGGCCCCGACGACGGCGACGCGCATCAGACGCGCTCGTAGCCGTGCACGAAGTCGACGAGACCCTTCACCGCGTCGGGGTCGGTCTGCGGCAGCACGCCGTGGCCGAGGTTGAAGACGTGCCCCCGGGCACCGCGACCGCGCTCGATCGCGGCGGCCGCCTTCGTGTGCAGCACGTCGGCCGGCGCGAACAGCAGCGTCGGGTCGAGGTTGCCCTGCACGGAGCGGTGCGGTCCGACCTTCTCGATGGCGCGATCCAGCGGCACGCGCCAGTCGACGCCGACCACGTCGGCGCCGACGTCGCCCATCTGGTCGAGCAGCTCGCCGGTGCCGACGCCGAAGTGGATGCGCGGCACGCCGAGGTCGGCGACCGACTCGAGCACGCGTCGGGAGTGGGGCGCCACGTAGGTCTCGTAGTCCGACGGCGACAGCGCGCCGGCCCACGAGTCGAACAGCTGCACCGCGGAGGCGCCGGCCTCGACCTGCACGCGCAGGAAGTCGGCCGCCAGGTGCGAGAGCCGCTCGAGCAGGTCGTTCCACAGGCCGGTCTGGGAGTACATCAGCTGCTTCGTGATCCGGTGGTCGCGCGAGGGCCCGCCCTCCACGAGGTACGACGCGAGCGTGAACGGCGCGCCGGCGAAGCCGATGAGCGGCGTGCCGCCCAGCTCTCCCACGAGCGCCCGCGCCGCCGCGGCGATGCTCTCCACGTCGTCGGGCTCGAGCCGGCGCAGCTGGTCGAGCTGTCCGCGCCGACGGATCGGGTCGGCGATCACCGGTCCCGTGCCGGGCACGATGTCGAGGTCCACCCCGATCGCCTTGAGCGGGACGACGATGTCGGAGAAGAAGATGGCGGCGTCGACGCCGTAGCGACGCACCGGCTGCATCGTGATCTCGACGACGAGGTCGGTCGTGAAGCACGAGTCGAGCATCGCGACGCCCTCGCGCACCTTCAGGTACTCCGGCAGGTGGCGACCCGCCTGACGCATGAACCAGACAGGGGTGCGGCTCGTGGGCTCGCCACGGCACGCGCGCAGGAAGTCGCTCTCGGCGAGCCGGGCGGAGGGGGAGGTGGTCACCGAGGGATTCTCTCAGGGGTGGGATCACCGTCTGCGTGTCGGGACCCGGTCGGCGCCCGGAGTGCCTACCATCGGCCTGTGGGCGCCCGCAGCGAGTTCGATCACACCCCTCCAGCGTTCGCCGCTGCCCTGGAGCAGCTGCTGGCCGCACCGGTGCGTCCCGAGGTGGTCGTCGACGAGATCCCCGCGCCCCAGCGGATCGCGCCGTTCGCGCACGCCCTGAGCGGCGACCTCGAGGTCGGCGGCGACGACGTGGCCACCGGTCGCTTCATCCTGCTGCACGACCCCGCCGGCAACGACGCGTGGGACGGCACGTTCCGCTGCGTCACGTTCGCGCGGGCCGAGGTCGAGCGCGAGATGGCCGAGGACCCCGCCCTGGCGACCGTCGGGTGGAGCTGGCTGGTCGACGCGCTCGAGGCGCAGGGCGGCACGCACACCGCCGCCAGCGGCAGCGTCACGGTCGTGAGCACCGAGACCTTCGGCGAGATGGCCGGCGACACCGGCTCGGCCCAGGTCGAGATCCGCGCGTCCTGGACACCCACCTCCGAGGCCGGAGCGCACGTCGCCGCCTGGACCGAGCTGCTCTGCACGCTCGCCGGTCTGCCTCCGCTCGCACCGGGCGTCGTCCCGCTGCAGCGTCGCCGAGGTCGCCGTTGACCTCCGTGCCCGAGGAGACGGGGAGCCCGGAGGAGCAGGCTCCTCCTCTTCCACGTCTGCAGCTGCGTGACCCCCTGCCCCCCGTCATCGACACGGTCGACGACTACGTGGCCTACTGCGCGCGTCTCGCGCTCGGCCACGGTCCGGTGGCCCTCGACGCCGAGCGGGCGTCGGGCTACCGCTACTCCCAGCGGGCCTACCTCGTGCAGGTGCGCCGCGACGGCAGCGGCACCGGCCTGGTCGACCCCATCGCCTTCGACGACCTCGTCGACCTCGACGAGGCGATCGGCGACGCGGAGTGGATCCTGCACGCGGCCACGCAGGACCTGCCGTGCCTCGCCGAGGTCGGGCTGCACCCGACCGCCCTGTTCGACACCGAGCTCGCCGGCCGGCTGCTCAACCTCCCGCGCGTGGGCCTGGCCTCCCTCGTGGAGCACTACCTCGGGCTGAGCCTGGCCAAGGAGCACTCGGCCGCCGACTGGTCGACGCGACCGCTGCCGGAGCCCTGGCTCGAGTACGCCGCGCTCGACGTCGAGGTGCTCATCGAGCTGCGCAACCTCATCGAGGCCGACCTCGAGCGCGCCGGCAAGCGCGAGTGGGCCGCGCAGGACTTCGAGGCCCTGCTGTCGTTCACGGGGGCGCCGCCGAAGGAGGAGCGCTGGCGGCGCACGTCGGGGATCCACCGGGCCCGTGGCCGACGTACCCTCGGGCTGGTGCGCGCCCTCTGGGAGGCGCGCGACCGGATCGCCGAGCAACGCGACACGACGCCCGGGCGGATCCTGCCCGACGCCTCCATCCTCGAGATCGCCCGCGAGGCTCCCCGCGACGCCTCGACGCTGCGCAACCTGCCCGTCATGCGCTCGCGCGGACCGCGCCGCTTCCTGCAGCAGTGGCTCGACGCGGTCGAGGAGGGCCTCGCCCTCCCCGACGACGCCCTGCCGCTCTCCACGCAGCACCGCGAGGGGCCGCCCCCGCCGCGCGCGTGGGCCGACAAGCACCCCGAGGCCGCGGCGCGGCTGACATCGGCCCGCGAGGCGGTCACGCGCATCGCCGAGCAGCACGACCTGCCGCCGGAGAACCTCATCTCCCCCGGCCTCGTCCGCGGTCTGGCCTGGGACCCGCCGACCGTCGTCGACGTCGTCCACGTCGGCGACGCGCTCGCCGAGGGCGGGGCCCGTCCGTGGCAGGTCGAGCTCGTCGCCGCCGACCTCGTCGACGCCCTGACGCCCTGATCGGTCACGCACCCTCAGTCGTGCGCGGGATCACCCACTGAGGCAAGGCGAACCTGAGTAGCATGTCGGTGTGCTCGCCAACTTCCTGATCGGTCTGCGCGAGGGGCTGGAGGCCAGCCTCGTCGTCAGCATCCTGCTGGCCTACCTCGTGCGCACGGACCGCCGCCGCGACGTCCGCTACATCTGGATCGGCGTGGGCGGAGCGCTGGCCCTCGTCGTGCTCGTGTTCACGGCCGTGACGCTCGCCTTCGAGCAGCTCCCCTTCGTGTGGCAGGAGGCCGTCGGCGGGACGCTCTCGATCCTCGCCGCCGCCCTGGTCACGTGGATGATCTTCTGGATGCGCCGTACCGCCCGCGGGCTCAAGCGCGAGCTCGAAGGCGAGCTCGCGACGGCGGTCGAGCTCGGACCCGTCGCCATCGCCACGGTCGCGTTCCTGACCGTCGGGCGCGAGGGCCTGGAGACCGCCGCGATCATCTGGGCCACGATCTCCGGCAGCTACACCGCCTCGCCGTTCGTCGGCGCGACCACAGGCATCCTCGTCGCGGTGCTCCTGGGCTACCTCATCTACCGCGGGGCCCTGCGCATCAACCTCTCGACCTTCTTCCAGGTGACGGGTGCCCTGCTCATCGTGGTCGCCGCCGGCGTGCTCGCCTACGGCGTCCACGACCTGCAGGAGGCCGGCATCCTGCCCGGCATCACGAACCTCGCGTTCGACGTCTCCGGTGTCATCGCACCCGACAGCTGGTACGGCACGCTCCTCAAGGGCACCGTGAACTTCCAGCCCGACCCGACCTGGCTGCAGACGATCGCCTGGGTGGCCTACGTGGTGCCGGTGCTGTGGCTCTACCTGCGCCCCCAGGCGAGCGCGGCGCCCACCGCCCCGCGACCCGACGCGCACGTCTGACGCACGCGATCTGGGTGCCGGACGACCGGGCCCCGGATACGGTGGGGCCCATGCCCGGACGGTCCGCAGGATGAGCGACTTCCATCGCCCGTCCCTGCCCGGGCAGGGACTCTTCGAGGCGCTCGCGCACGACACCGACCCGGCCGAGGTGGCCGCCGCCGGCCACCGGATCGCGCACCTGCTCGTGCGGGGACCGATCGACCGCGACGACCGCGACCTCGTCGACCGCGTGCTGCACCTGTCCGACGCCGAGGGCCTCGGCGTGATCGCCGAGCTGTGGTCGCACGCCCCGCCCGACACGCTGTCGGGCGCGCTGTGGCGGCTCTACCTGCTGCGCGAGTGGGTCCACCGCCAGCCCCGCCAGGCCGCCGCCGAGTTCGCCGCCGGGCGCGGCTTCGCGCCCGTGCACGAGATGCTCGCCGGCGTCGTCGAGCCGCCTGGCGCCGACGAGGTGGTCGACCTCGTCGACACGGTCGTGCGCGGCATCGTCGTCACCGACCTCGACGTCGTCCTCGACCGCGCGGCGGCGTTCGCGCACATCGTCGGCGTCGGCCGCGGACAGCTCGACGACGCCGACGCGCACAGCGGCGCGCGCCTGCTCGACATGGCGCTGCACCTGCGTCGGGCGGCGGCGCTCGAGCGGTCCGGCTCGCTGCACTGAGGCGCCCGCGGCGCCTCGTCCGGTCGTCGCTCGCGGCCCGCTCGAGCCGGCGTCGCAGGTCTCACGCCCACAGCGCTTGTGCGCGCCCAGGGGCCCGTTAGGCTGGTGGTCGCGCCGGGCCGCGGTAAGCCCCGGGTCCCAAAAATAGCCGCTACGAGCGGCCACGCGCCGTGAGGCGCTTCCCGGCCCGGCGCCCCATCTCCCGCACGGCCGCCGCGGGCTCAGGCCGGGGCGAAGGTCGTGTAGGACTGCGTCGGCCGGCCGATCGACGCGAGCTCCGCCAGGTCGTCCTCGGTCGGCTGCCAGGAGGCGGCGTCGGCGTTCGCCGCCACCTGCTCCGGGCGCGAGACGCCCGCGATGACGCTGCTGACGGCCGGCTGCGCGGCCAGACCACCCATGGCCAGCTCCAGCAGCGAGATGCCCCGCGCGTCGGCGAAGGACTGGAGCGCGTCGATGCGCTCCCAGTCGGCCGTCGCCAGCCGCTCGGACTGCGTCGCGAGCCGGGTCCCCTCGGGCGCGTCCTCCCCGCGCCGGTACTTGCCGGTCAGCAGACCGTAGGCGAGCGGGAAGTACGGCAGGATCCCGACGTCGAGGTGCTCGCAGGCCGGCGTCAGCTCGACCTCCGCGGTCCGGTTGTACAGCGAGTACTCGTTCTGCGCCGTGGCGAACCGGGTGAGTCCGGCGGTCCGAGCGCGCCAGTCGGCGTCGACCAGCTGCCAGGACTGGAAGTTCGAGCAGCCGACGGCGCGCACCGTGCCGGCCTGCACGAGGGTGTCGAGCGCCTCGAGCGTCTCGTCGAGCGGGGTGGCGGGGTCGGGCGTGTGCAGCTGGTAGAGGTCGACGTGGTCGGTGCCCAGACGTCGCAGGCTGGCCTCGACCGCGGTCCGGACGTAGGCGGCGCTCCCGCGTCGACCACCGTCGTCGCCGTTGCGGCCCTGCATGTCCATGCCGAACTTCGTGGCGACGACCACCTCGTCGCGCCGCGACCCGAGCGCCGCGCCGAGCAGCTCCTCGCTCGCGCCGAAGCCGTAGACGTCGGCGGTGTCGAAGAAGGTGACGCCCCGCTCGAGGGCGGCGTCGACCACGGCCTGCACCTGCGGGGCGTCGATGCGCGTGCCGAAGGCGTTGCAGCCGATGCCGACGACGGGCACCTGGATGCCGGAGTGGCCGAGGGGACGGTGGAGGAGGTCGTGGCTCATGCCCCCGAGCCTAGGCCGACGGTCCCGTCGCGCGCGTCGCCTAGACTGCACCCCATGCCCGGACCCCGCCGCACGCTGGCTGCCGCCCTGAGCGCGGCCGTCGTCGGGCTGTTCCTCGTGGCCGGGATCGGCGTCACCCACGCGGGGGCGCACCAGCGGGCCACGACGACGCACACCTCGGCTGCGTCGAGCCACCAGGCGGCGCACGTGAAGGCATCGGGCCAGCACGTCGACCAGCACCACCTCGACCTCTGGGCGCTGCCGCCCGAGAGCGCGCCCGTCGCCCCGGTCCTCGCCCGCGACACGGTCGTCGACGCAGGGGTCGCCGTGGTGGAGTCCGAGGCACCCGCCGCCGCGGGACGCGGACCGCCGACGGCCTGACGCACCTTCGTCAGCCGTCCCGTCGTCCATCCCGAAAGTCATCCATGCACCAGCGCGCCCCTCTGTGGCGTGCGATCGCGGCGTTCGCCGTGCTCGCCGCTTCCCTCGCCTTCGCCTACTTCAAGCCCGCCAACCTCGGCCTCGACCTCGAGGGTGGCACGCAGATCGTCCTCGAGACCCAGGACACCGACCGCGTCAAGGCCGACGCCGAGTCGACCTCCCGGGCCCTGGAGGTCATCCGCGGCCGTGTCGACGCCCTGGGCGTCGCCGAGCCGACCCTCGCCCAGTCCGGCGACCGCCGGATCATCGTCGAGCTCCCCGGCGTGACCGACCCGCGGGAGGCGGCCGAGGTCATCGGCCAGACCGCCCAGCTCTCCTTCCACGAGGTCCTGCGCCCCGCGCAGGAGGGCCAGGAGCCCGAGGACGGCCAGGTCGTCGCGAACGACGAGCAGGGCCAGCCGCTGCTCCTCGGCCCGACGCTCGTCGACGGCGAGGGGGTCTCCGACGCCGAGGCCGCCACGCCGCAGCAGGGCGTGGGCCAGTGGGTCGTGAACGTCAACTTCGCCGGCGAGGGCCGCACCGGCTGGCGCGACCTCGTCGCGGCCGCCTGCGCCAACACCGAGGGCGGCAACCGGGTCGCCATCCTGCTCGACGAGGACATCATCTCCTCCCCCGCCGTCCAGCCCGACTTGTGCCGCTCCGGCGGCGGCAACAGCACCAGCATCACCGGCAACTTCACCCAGGCCCAGGCCGACGACCTCGCCGTCCTCATCAAGGGCGGCGCGCTCCCGGTGCCCGTCGAGGTCATCGAGCAGCGCACGGTCGGCGCGACGCTGGGCGACGCGGCGATCGACGCGTCCATCGAGGCCGGCATCATCGGCATCATCCTGACCGGCCTGTTCATCGTGCTCGTGTACCGCGTGGTCGGGCTCATGGCGACGTTCGCGCTGGCCACCTACGCCGCGATCTCCTACGGCCTGCTCGTCTGGCTCGGCGCGACCCTCACGCTGCCCGGCCTGGCGGGCTTCGTGCTCGCCATCGGCCTGGCCATCGACGCCAACGTGCTGGTGTTCGAGCGAGCCCGCGAGGAGTACGAGAAGAACGGCAACCTGCACACCTCGCTCACGACCGGCTTCAACAAGGCGTGGTCGGCCATCCTCGACTCCAACGTCACCACGGTGCTGGCCGCCGCGCTGCTGTTCTTCCTGGCGTCCGGTCCGGTCAAGGGCTTCGGCGTCACCCTGACGATCGGCACCATCGCGTCGATGTTCTCGGCGCTGGTCGTCGCACGCGTGCTCACCGAGTTCGCGGTGAAGCGGTCGTTCCTGAAGAAGCGGCCCGGTCTCACCGGCGTGGCCTCGACGGGCCCGGTCCGCAAGTGGCTCAACGAGCGCGGCCCGAACCTAATGCGCCGCAGCGGGCTCTGGATCGGCCTCACCCTGGTCGTCGCTGGCGTGTCGATCAGCGGCATCCTGCTGCGCGGCCTGAACCTCGGCGTCGAGTTCACGGGCGGGCGCATCCTCGAGTTCTCCACCGCCCAGGCCGTCGACGTGCAGGAGGTGCGCGAGGCGGTGTCCGACGCCGGCTTCCCGCGCGCCGTCGTGCAGGAGTCGTCCGGCGACGGTCAGAGCGAGAACGTCAGCGTCCGCCTCGACGACATCACCAACGACGAGGCCGTCGAGGTCGAGGAGGCCGTCGAGTCGGTCGCGGGCCAGGCCACGAAGGAGCGCGACGAGCTGATCGGTCCGAGCCTCGGCAAGGAGCTGCGCGACAAGGCGCTCATCGCGTTCGCGATCGCCATCGCCGCGCAGATGGTCTACCTCGCCTGGAGGTTCCGCTGGACCTACGCGGTGTCGGCCCAGCTGTCGATGTCGTCGGTCGTGCTCACCGTGGTCGGCATCTTCGCGTGGTGGGGCAAGCCGATCGACGGCGTGTTCCTGGCCGCGGTGCTGTCGATCATCGGCCTCGCCGTCAACGACACGATCGTCGTGTTCGACCGCATCCGCGAGCACACGGGCGAGAACCGCGGCCGACGGCTGCGCGACGTGGTGAACGAGGCGATCCTGCAGACGATCCCGCGCACGGTGAACACCGGCCTCGGTGCCATGTTCATCCTCGCGGCGCTCGCGTTCCTCGGCGGCGACTCGCTGACCGACTTCGCGATCGCCCTCCTGCTCGGGCTCTCGATCGGCATCCTGTCGACGATCTTCACGGCGTCCGCCCTCGCCGTGAAGCTCGAGGAGCGCTGGCCGCACGACCCGGACAAGAAGCCCAAGGTCGTCGACAAGTACGCCCAGATCGACGACGGACGGAACACCGACGGCGCCGTCGTCTGACGGTTCGCCCCCGAGGGCGTCGTCGGCCCCTCCCCCGCACGGGAGGGCCGGCGACGCCTCGGCGGTTCCACGCTCGACCCGGGTGGCAGGATGAACGTCATGCGTATCGCGAACCACGTGGTCGACCTCGTGGGCGGCACCCCGCTCGTGAAGTTGTCCAGCGTCGTCCCGGCAGGATCTGCCCTGGTGGCGGCCAAGATCGAGTACCTCAACCCCGGCGGCAGCTCCAAGGACCGGATCGCCGTCAAGATGGTCGACGAGGCCGAGGCGTCCGGCGCGCTCAAGCCCGGCGGCGTCATCGTCGAGCCCACCTCCGGCAACACCGGGGTCGGGCTCGCGCTGGTGGCCCAGCAGCGCGGCTACTCCTGCATCTTCGTCTGCCCCGACAAGGTCAGCGAGGACAAGCGGAACACCCTGCGTGCCTATGGCGCCGAGGTCGTGGTCTGCCCGACCGCCGTGCCGCCGGAGCACCCCGACAGCTACTACAACGTCTCCGACCGCCTCGTCCGCGAGACCCCGAACGCCTGGAAGCCCGACCAGTACTCCAACCCCGCCGGGCCGGCCTCGCACTACGAGACCACGGGTCCGGAGATCTGGGCCGACACCGACGGCACCGTCACGCACTTCGTGGCCGGCGTCGGCACCGGTGGCACCATCACCGGCACCGGCCGCTACCTCAAGGAGGTCTCCGGCGGTCGGGTCAAGATCATCGGCGCCGACCCCGAGGGCTCGGTCTACTCCGGCGGCACGGGCCGCCCGTACCTGGTGGAGGGTGTCGGCGAGGACTTCTGGCCGAGCGCCTACGACCCCGAGATCGCCGACGAGATCATCGCCGTCTCCGACGCCGACGCGTTCGAGATGACCCGCCGCCTCGCCCGCGAGGAGGGGCTGCTGGTCGGAGGCTCCTGCGGCATGGCCGTCGTCGCGGCGCTCGAGGTGGCCGAGCGCGAGGGCCCCGACGCCGTCGTCGTGGTGCTGCTGCCCGACGGCGGACGTGGCTACCTCTCGAAGATCTTCAACGACGACTGGATGTCGTCCTACGGCTTCCTCCGCGAGCCGCTGGACGGCCACACCGACCGGCCGAGCGTCGGCGCGGTGCTGCGCCGCAAGTCCGGCGACCTGCCCGCGCTCGTGCACACCCACCCGTCGGAGACCATCCGCGACGCGATCGAGATCCTCCGCGAGTACAACGTCTCCCAGATGCCGGTCGTCGGGGCCGAGCCGCCCGTCGTCATCGGCGAGGTCGCCGGCAGCGTCAGCGAGCGCACGCTCATCAGCGCCGTCTTCGAGGGCCGGGCGTCCCTCACCGACCCGGTCTCCAAGCACATGGAGCCGCCGCTGCCGCTGCTGGGCGCGCACGAGGACCTCGACACCGCCCTGGCGACGCTCAAGGACAGCGACGCCGTCATGGTGATCGAGGACGGCAAGCCGCTGGGCGTCCTGACCCGGCACGACCTCCTGGGGGTGCACGTATGAGCGATCAGAGCGACGACCGCAAGGACGAGGCGCTGGGCTTCGCGACCCGCGCGATCCACGCCGGCTTCGAGCCCGACCCGCAGACCGGCGCGGTGAACGTGCCGATCTACGCGTCCTCGACCTTCGCCCAGGACGGCGTGGGTGGCATGCGCGGCGGCTACGAGTACGCCCGCACCGGCAACCCGACCCGCGCGGCGCTCGAGGCGAACCTGGCGGCGCTGGAGAACGGGGAGCACGGTCGCGCGTTCTCCTCGGGCATGGCGGCCACCGACGCCGCCCTGCGCACCCTGCTGCGGCCCGGTGACCACCTCGTCATCCCCGACGACGCCTACGGCGGCACCTTCCGGCTGATCGACAAGGTGTTCACCCACTGGGGCATCTCCTACACGCCGGTCGCCGTCAACGACGTCGACGCCGTCCGCGCCGCGATCCGGCCCGAGACGAAGGTCGTGTGGGTCGAGACCCCGACGAACCCGCTGCTCAACGTCGCCGACGTCGAGCAGGTGGCCGAGGTCGCGCACGCCGCGGGCGCGCGGTTCGTCGTCGACAACACCTTCGCCTCGCCCTACCTGCAGCAGCCGCTCGCCCTCGGCGCCGACGTGGTCCTGCACTCCACGACGAAGTACCTCGGCGGCCACTCCGACGTGGTGGGCGGCGCGCTCGTCACCGACGACGCCGAGCTCGACACCGGGTTCGCGTTCCTGCAGAACGGCGCCGGCGGCGTGCCGGGTCCGTTCGACGCCTACCTGACGTTCCGCGGGGCGAAGACGCTCGCGGTCCGGATGGAGCAGCACTGCACGAACGCGGAGGCGGTCGTCGACCTCCTCGTCGGCCACCCGGCCGTCGCGTCGGTGCTCTACCCCGGCCTGCCCGACCACCCCGGGCACGAGGTCGCCGCCCGGCAGATGCGTCGCTTCGGCGGCATGGTCTCGCTGCGGCTGGCGGGAGGGCGCCAGGCGGCGCTCGACCTCTGCGCGCGGACCCGCATCTTCACGCTCGCGGAGAGCCTCGGCGGCATCGAGTCGCTCATCGAGCACCCGGGGGCCATGACGCACGCGTCGACCGCGGGCTCGGTGCTCGAGGTGCCGGACGACCTGGTGCGGCTCAGCGTGGGCATCGAGGACACGGCCGACCTGCTGGCCGACCTGGAGCAGGCGCTCGGCTGACCCGCCGCCCGTGGCTCGCCCCGCCAGGGACGCCACGGACAGGTGGGCCGCTCAGCCCGCCTGCTCCTGCGCGTCGTCGACGGTCTCGCCGTCGACGAGGAGCGGGTCGATCTCGGGTCGCTCGAGGTCCTCGAACAGCGCGAACTCCTGCGACGGGGACGGCTGCGTCAGCTCGCTCGCGGTGAGGCTCCGCGGGTCGACGTCGAGCTCTTGCACGTCGCCCAGCAGGGCCGTGTCGTCGACGCGGTCGAGCTTGCGTGCCGTGACGAGCACGCCGCGCTCGAGCGAGCCGACGAAGGTGTTGTAGTCCTTGACCGACCGTTCGAGCGAGCGGCCGAGCTTGGACACGTGCGAGGACAGGGTGCCGAGCCGCTTGTACAGCTCACGTCCGAGGTCGACGAGCTCCTGCGCGTTCTCGGCGAGGTCCTCCTGGCGCCAGGTGAACGCCACGGTCTTGAGCACCGCCCACAGGTTGACCGGCGTCGCCAGCACGATGCCCCGCGCGAACGCGTGCTCCATGAGCGACGGGTCGGCGTCGAGCGCAGCGTTGAGGATCGCGTCGTTCGGGATGAACGCCACCGTGAACTCCGGGCTGGTGGGCAGACCGGTCCAGTACTCCTTCTGGGCCAGCGCGTCGACGTGCGCCCGCACGGCCTTCGCGTGCTGCACGAACATCCGCTTGCGCTCGGCGTCGTCGAGGTCGGGGCGGTTCGCGTCGATGAAGACCGCGTAGGGCACCTTCGCGTCGACCGCCATCTGCTTGCGTCCCGGCAGCTTGATGACCATGTCGGGACGTCGGGCGCCGGAGTCGGCGGTGATCGACTCCTGGGTGGAGAAGTCGATGCGGTTGAGCAGCCCGGCCGACTCCACGAGCGACGTCAGCTGGGTCTCGCCGTAGGCCCCGCGGACCGTGTTGTTGCGCAGGGCGCCGGAGAGCGTCTCTGCAGCCTGCTGGGAGCGCGCCGCCGACTCCTGCGTGGCGCGGATCTGCTCGGCGAGGTGGCCGTGCTGCCGGGCACGCTTCTCCTCGATCTCCTCGACCTTGCGCTGCATCTGCTGGAGCTGGGTGGCCACCGGCGCGAGCTTCTGCAGCACGCGGCTCTCGCTCTGCTCCTTGGCCTGGCGCTCCTTGGCCTCGCGGTCGTGCTGCGCCACGAGCTCGCGCGTCTGACGCCGGGCGACCTCGACCTGCTCGCGCAGGGCGTCCGCCTCGGCCCGCGTGGCCGCGAGCCGGGCCTCGACGTCGGCCTTGGCCGCGGCGAGAGCGCTCTCGACGCGGCTGCGCTCCGCCGCCAGCGCCTGCTCGACCTGCGCCCGCTCCGCCGCCGCCGCGTGCCGCGCGTCGGCGAGCTCCGCGCGGGCCGTGTGCCGCACCTCGGCCAGCTCCGCGGCGTGTCGGGCCTGGACCACCGCGGGGTCCTCGGCGCCCGCCGCCCCGTCGACCTGACGCAGGCGGGCGACCAGCAGGCCGACCACCACGCCGAGCGCGACACCGACGAGCAGACCGAGCAGGAGGGTGAGGGTGGGAGCCATGGGTCCGAGTCTGGCAAGAGTGACCGACAGAACCGTGCAGGCGTGCCGGACCCCTGTCGATGCGTGACGTGGAACGCGTTCCGCGCGGCTCGAACGGCTGGCGTGGCCCCCCTACGCTGGAATCCATGCCTGACTCCACCGACACCCGCGAACGTTCCTCGGTCCTGGGCGGCCTGTCGTGGTTCCAGGTGCTGGCCGGTGCCCTCGCCGCGATGACGTCGGCGTGGATCGCCTCCGCGCTCGGCGTGGCCGGCACCATCGTCGGGGCCGCGCTGGGCAGCCTGGTCGTCACCATCACGTCCTCGCTCTACGCCAGCACGCTCGACAAGGGACGCACGCTCATCGTGCAGACCGACGGCGGCCAGGTCGTCGAGACCGAGGCCGAGCCCGGTCATACCGCCGAGGCCCTGGCCGCGGTCCGCCGTGCCACGCACGAGGAGGTCACGGGCGCCGAGGTGGCCATGGGCAGCTACGAGCTCGTGACCGGCAAGGCCTACGGCTCGAACCCCCACAACCCCCGCATCGGCCACTTCTCCGGCGGTGGCGGCGACTCGACACCGCGCGACGAGCGACCGACGCCCACCGAGACCGCCACCCCGGACCCGACGGCGTCGCCGACCCCGAGCGCCACGCCCGGCGACCAGCAGGACCCCGCGCCGGCCCCGTGAGCGCGGGAATGAACCGGACGACGACGCCGTTGACGAGCCCGACCAGCACGCCCCGGGAGGAGGAGCCCCATGACCATCTACCTGACCCCGAACATCTCCGACGACCAGATCGCGGCGATGGACGTCTTCGACGCCTTCCGCCTCGGCGAGGAGCTGCTGGAGTCGCGCTACCCCCGCGACGCCGCGCGCGTCCTGCGGCGGGTCGTCGAGGACTCCCCCGACAACGCGTCGGCGTGGGAGCTGCTCGCTCGTGCCCACTTCGCGGCCGCCCAGCTGCGGCCTGCGGAGGAGGCGTTCCGTCGGCTCGTCGAGCTGGAGCCCACGAGCGGCTGGGCGCACACCGCGCTCGGCCTGACGCTCGACCGGCAGAGCCGTCACCGCGAGGGTGCGCTCATGCACCGCATGGCGGCCGCCATGGGCGAGTCGGCCCGCGACGCCTCGCGCGTGCAGCTCGTCGACCGACCGGTCGTCTGAGCCCCGGTCCGGCCGGAGCCGCCCGATGAGCCCCTACGTCCCCGCGGCGGTCGGCGCCGCCTTGGCGCTGCTGCCGTGGGGATGGGGGGCCGGCCGGCACGTCGTCACCCTCGTGCACGAGGCGGGCCACGCGCTGGTCGCCGTGCTGACCGGTCGGCGCCTGAACGGGGTCCGCCTGCACCGCGACACCTCGGGGCTGACCACCTCGGTGGGCCGGCCCACCGGCCCCGGCATGGCGGCCACCGCCGCCGCGGGCTACCTCGCACCGAGCGCCCTCGGCCTCGGGCTGCTCGCGCTCGTGTCGCTCGATCGCACCGCCTGGGCCCTGTGGACCGCGCTCGCTGTCGTCGCCGGCATGCTCGTGTTCATCCGCAACGTGTTCGGTCTCCTCGTGGTGGGACTCGCCGGAGCCGGCGTCGCGCTGCTGGTGTGGCGCACCGACCCGTCGGCGCAGGGGTTCGCCGCCGTCGCGCTCTCCACGTTCCTGCTGGTCGGCGGACCGCGCACCACGGTCGAGCTGTGGTCGTCGCGGCGCAGGTCGCGGTCGCGCACGAGCGACGCCGACGTGCTCGCCCGGCTCACGCCCCTGCCCGCCGCGGCCTGGAACGCGGGCTTCGTGCTGCTCACCCTCGGCGCCCTCGTCCCCGCCTGGACGCTGCTGCGTGACCTCACCGCCCTGCGCTGACGCAGGGCCCGTCGCCTGCTTGGATGAGCCCGTGACCGACTCGCCCACCACGACCCCGCCGCTCTTCGAGGTCGGCGCCCGCCTCGGGGACCGCGCCGGCCGCACCGGCACGCTCACCACCGCGCACGGCACGATCCGCACGCCCGCCTTCGTCCCCGTCGGCACCAAGGCCACCGTCAAGGCGGTGCTGCCGGAGGCGATGGCCGAGCTCGGCGCGCAGGCCCTGCTCGCCAACGCCTACCACCTGTACCTCCAGCCCGGCGACGACGTCGTGGAGGAGGCCGGCGGGCTCGGCCGGTTCATGGGCTGGTCCGGCCCGACCTTCACCGACTCCGGCGGCTTCCAGGTCATGAGCCTCGGCGCCGGGTTCCGCAAGACGCTGTCGATGGACTCCACGTCCGAGGCCGCCGACGTCATCGCCACCGACAAGGACCGCCTGGCGCACGTCGACGACGACGGCGTCACCTTCCGCAGCCACCTCGACGGCTCGACCCACCGGTTCACCCCCGAGGTGTCCATGGGCATCCAGCACCGCCTGGGCGCCGACGTCATCTTCGCGTTCGACGAGCTGACCACCCTCCTGGACAGCCGCGCCTACCAGGAGGAGTCGCTGGCCCGCACCGAGGCGTGGGCCGCGCGCTGCCTCGCCGAGCACCGCCGCCTCTCTTCTCTTCGCCGCCCCCAGCCCGGCACCCTCGCCGGCACCCCCACCGGGCCCGCTCGCCGCCCCCAGCCCGGCACCCCCGCCGGGCCCGCTGGACCTGCCCTGTTCGGGGTGGTGCAGGGCGCCCAGCACGAGGACCTGCGCCGTCGCGCCGCACGGCACCTGGCCGAGCTCGAGGTCGACGGCACGCGCTTCGACGGGTTCGGCATCGGCGGCGCCATCGAGAAGGAGAACCTGGCGACCATCGTCGGCTGGGTCACCGACGAGCTCCCCGACGACAAGCCCCGTCACCTGCTCGGCATCGGCGAGCCCGACGACCTGTTCGCCGCGGTCGAGGCGGGTGCCGACACGTTCGACTGCGTCGGCCCGTCGCGGGTGGCGCGCTCCTCGCGCGTGTACACCGCCGACGGACGCGAGAACCTGCTCGTCGCCCGGTCGCGCCGCCGCTTCGAGCCGATCGAGGACGACTGCGACTGCTACACCTGCGCGCACTACACGCGCGCCTACCTGCACCACCTGTTCAAGGCCAAGGAGTACCTCGCCGCGACCCTGACCACGATCCACAACGAGCGCTACGTGGTGCGCCTGGTCGACCGCATGAGGGCCGCCCTCGAGGACGGCACGTTCGACGAGCTGCGCGCCGAGACGATGGGCCGGATCCGCTCCTCCCGCTGAGGCGAGCGCCGGACCGCGCCGCAGGGCTCAGTACGTGGGCTCGGCGGCCTTGAGCCGCGCGATCACGAGCACCGTCACCGGCATGACGAGCAGCTCCACCGCCACCTTGAACAGCACCCCGACCACGAAGTAGTTGAGGAACCCGCCCGTGCCCGTGATGCCGATGGCGCTCGCCGCGATCGCGCAGAACAGGAAGGTGTCGACGAGCTCGCCGAGACCGGTCGACGACGCGAGCCGCGCCACCAGCGCGCGCTCGGCCGTCCGCGCCTTCATCCGGGTGAGCACCCAGGCGTTGGTCAGCTGCCCGCACACGTAGCCGGCGACGCTCGCCAGCACGATCTGCGCCACCGGGCCCAGGACGGTCGAGAAGGCCTCGTCGTTGCCGTAGAACGAGGCGCCCGGGATACGGGCGACCACGGTGAACGTCAGGACGGCCAGCAGGGCGCAGGCGAAGCCGGTGAGCACGGCCCGACGTGCCGCGCGGAAGCCGTAGACCTCCGAGATCACGTCGCCCAGCACGTACGCGAGGGGGAAGAGCACCGCTCCCCCGTCGATGATGAGCGGCCACAGCTGCACGGGCCCGAGCGTGAGCGAGCCGGAGCCGACCTCGATCGGCTTGGTGGCCACCACGTTCGAGACGACCACGATGGTGGCGAACAGCGCGAGCACGACGGCGTAGGCCGACGAGCCCGAGGACGCGAACCGGACCTCCTGGCCCGGTGCCTGCGAGGGCGCGGAGGACGACGAGGTCATGAGCGACATCCTGGCACGGGATGGGATGATCGCCCCATGAGCCTGCCCGACCGCACCGACGTCCTCGTGGTGGGTGCCGGGCCCGCCGGCGCTGCCGCGGCAGCCTGGTCGGCCCGGGCGGGTGCGGACGTGCTGCTGGCCGACGCGGCGGCGTTCCCGCGCGACAAGACGTGCGGCGACGGCCTGACCCCTCGCGCCGTCGCCGAGCTCGACCGCCTCGGCCTCGGCGACTGGACCCGCTCGTTCGGCACGAACCGTGGCCTGCGCGCCGCGGGCTTCGGCCAGGAGCTCCTGCTCCCCTGGCCCGGCGGCTCGCTGCCCGACCACGGTTCGGCGGTGCCCCGCACGCAGCTCGACGCGCGCATCCGCGACGTCGCGCTCGCCGACGGTGCGCAGCCGCTGGACCGCGCGCGGGCGGTCGACGTCGAGCGCGACGGCTCCGGCCGGGTCAGCGCCGTCGTGTTCGTCGTCGGTCCCGAGAAGCAGCGGCACGTCGTGCGTTGCGAACGACTCGTGGTCGCCGACGGTGTGCGGTCGCCGCTCGGCAAGGTCCTCGGGCGGGAGTGGCATCGCGACACCGCCTACGGGGTCGCCGGCCGCTCCTACGTCAAGTCCGGGCGCTTCGACGACCCGTGGATCTCCTCCCACCTGGAGCTGAGGGCGGCGCCCGGCGGGGGTGCCGGGCCACGGGCGGCGAAGGACAAGGGCGCTCTGCTGCCCGGATACGGCTGGATCTTCCCCCTCGGCACGGCCGGCGAGGGCGGAGAGGTCAACCTCGGCGTCGGCGCGCTGGCCACGGCCAAGCGGCCGGCGGCGCTGCAGATCCGTCCGCTCATGGAGTACTACGCCGAGCTGCGGCGCGAGGAGTGGGAGCTCGGGCCCGACCTGCGTCTGCCGACGTCGGCCCTGCTGCCGATGGGTGGTGCGGTGTCGGGTGTCGCCGGACCCAACTGGATCCTCGTCGGGGACGCGGCGGGGTGCGTCAACCCGTTGAACGGCGAGGGCATCGACTACGGCCTGGAGACGGGACGCGTCGGCGCGGAGCTCCTCGCCTCACGCACCGACGTCGCCGAGGCGTGGCCCCAGCTGCTGACCGGCCACTACGGCGAGGCGTTCTCGATCGCGCGTCGTCTGGCCGGGCTGCTCACGGTGCCGCGGCTGCTGCCGACGTTCGGACCGCTCGGCATGCGCTCGCAGACCCTGATGACCGTGGCGCTGCGGGTGATGGGCAACCTCGTCACCGACGAGGACCGCGACGTCACCGCGCGCCTGTGGAGGTGGGCGGGACGGCGGTCGGTCGCGCTCGACGACCGACCGCCGTTCACCGCCTGACCGCTGCGCTCAGGAGGCGGCGGGCGGGTCGGACTTCTTGTTGACCTCGGGCAGCTTCTCGCCGGAGTCCTTGAACGACAGTGCCGTGAAGACGGTCAGCGCGATCGCGGCGATCCAGACGATGTAGCCGGACCAGCCCGGGCCGACGCTCACGTCGACGCCCATGCCGGACGGGACGTCGCCGCCCTCGGTGAGCGGACGCAGGACGAGCAGGATCGTGCCGAGCGCGGCCGTCGCGAGCGCCACCAGGCGCCACGGGACGCCGTCGGGGAGGTTCTGCGCGGCGAAGGCCTTCACCGCGACGACGGCGACCGCGACGATGACGAGCAGGATGCCCAGGGTCGCGAAGCTGTACCAGGCGTTGCGGCCGGCCGAGGTGTTGACGGCGAAGTCGCCGCTGCCCTTGACCGAGGCCGTGACGAAGGCGTCGAAGAACGAGAACAGGATCGCGACAGCGCCCGCGACCAGGGCACCCTGGTCGAACTTGGAGAGCGCCTTGAAGTCGGCTGCCATGGGGAACCTTCCGTTGCTGAGAAAAGGATGAAGAACGGGAACAACCTAGTCCCTCGTCCCACTTGAGGGGAACAGGCTCGCGGTGTGAGACCGTGCGCACCCGTCCGCGGCGCGCCGGACCCTTCCGTGACCCTCCTGCGGGCGGTCCGGAGATGGGCCTGAGACCCCGGCGAACACCTGCCAAGAAGAGGCTGAGAGTGGAATCCCCGGTGTGTCCGGTGCGTTGCACTGGTACAGACACGATGGGAGGCGTATTCACATGACGTCAACGAGGCACGAGAGCGCCGAGGGCAAGGACAGCGTCGGCATGTACCTGGCCGAGATCGCCCGGACGCCGCTGCTGGACGCCGCCCGCGAGGTCGAGCTCAGCCGCAGCATCGAGGCGGGCCTCTACGCCCAGCACCTGCTCGACGAAGGACGCATCGGCCGCGCGAAGGGCGGCGCACCCAAGCGGGCCACCCGCGAAGAGCTCGAGTTCATCGCGGCCGAGGGCGAGCGCGCCCAGCAGGAGTTCATCAACGCCAACCTGCGCCTGGTCGTCTCGATCGCGCGCAAGTACGGCCGCTCCGCGATGCCGATGCTCGACCTGGTGCAGGAGGGCAACACCGGCCTGATCCGCGCCGTCGAGAAGTTCGACTACGCGAAGGGCTTCAAGTTCTCCACCTACGCCACCTGGTGGGTGCGTCAGGCGATCACCCGCGGCATCGCGCAGCAGGCGCGCGTCGTGCGGCTGCCCGTGCACGTGGTGGAGGAGCTGAACCAGGTCACGGCGGCACGCCGGACGCTCGAGCGCACGCTCGGCTACGACCCCGAGCCGCAGGAGATCGCCGACGAGCTCGGCATGGACGTCGACCGCGTCATCGACCTGCTGTCCTGGGGTCGCGACCACGTCAGCCTGGACACCCCGGTCGACGAGGACGGCGACACCTCGCTCGGTGACCTCATCGCCCGCGAGACCCAGCCTGGCCCCGACCTGGCGGTCCTGGACGACGAGACCAAGCACCTGATCAGCTCGCTGATCGACCACCTGGGAGCCCGCGAGGCCGACATCGTGCGGGCCCGCTACGGCCTGCTCGACGGTCGTCAGCAGAAGCTCGCCGACATCGGCAAGCGCCACGGCATCTCCGCCGAGCGCGTGCGCCAGCTCGAGCGCCAGGCGCTCGTCACGCTGCGCAAGATCGCCGACCCCGACCTGGCGGCCTGACACCCCCTCGGACCGCCAGCCCGAAGCCGCCCTGCCACCCCCGACAGGGCGGCTTCGTCGTGCCCAGAGCCTCGTCCTGTCCAGCGCCGACGCGCTGCTCAGCGGTCGGACGTGAGGCGCGCCCAGAGGGCGTCGACCGCCGCGAGGAGGTCCTCGCGGCTGCCCTGGTTGTCGAGCACCTCGTCGGCCGCCTCGAGCCGCCGCTCACGGCTCGTCTGGGCGGCCAGGCGGGCGCGGGCGTCGTCCTCGGCCATGCCGCGCTGCTCGACGAGCCTTCGCACCTGCAGCTCGGGGGGCAGGTCGACCACCACGACGACGTCGCACGCGGCGGCCATGCCCATCTCCACGAGCAGCGGGTGGTCGTGCACGACGACGGCGTCATCGGGCGCCGCGGCGACCCGGGCCGCGGCGAGCTCGCGGATCGCGGGGTGGGTGATGGCCTCGAGGTCGCGTCGGGCGGCCTCGTCGGCGAAGACGACGGCACCGAGGGCCGGGCGGTCGAGCGATCCGTCGGCGGCGACCACGGCGTCGCCGAACCGTTCGCGGATCGCTGCCAGCCCGCGGGTGCCGGGCTCGACGGCCTCGCGCGCGAGCAGGTCGTAGTCGACGACGACCGCGCCGAGCTCGGCGAGCCGCGCGCTGACGGTGCTCTTGCCGGAGCCGATGCCGCCCGTGAGGCCGACGTGCAGGGTCATGTCAGCCCGTCGCCGCGCTGCCGTAGGTGGTCACGTGCACGTGGTCGACGTGGTTGGCGGTGTCGCCACCGCGGTCGCTCATGGGCCGCCAGCTGGCCGAGGTGGCGGGCCGCCAGATGCGCTGCTCCCAGATCAGGTACTCGATGCCGAGCTCGCTGCGGTGCTCCTGCAGGAAGGCGGCGATCTCGTCGCCGAGCGAGCCGCGCACCATGATGTCGAGCGCCTGACCGGTCGCGTGCTCACCACGTCCGGCGATGCCGCCGTACTCGCCGACCTGGGGGAAGCGCTCGCACACGGCCCGGAACACCTTGACGGTGTCGGGCTGCAGACCGGCCTCCGACATCTTGTTGCAGGGTTGCGTGCCGAGCGGGAGGTCGTCGGCGACCTGCCGCGACGGCACCCAGCGGGGCAGGTCGGCGAGGACCACCTCGGTCCAGCCGTCGCGGGTCCGGCCCGTGACGTCGATCTTCTGCCCGCGCTCGAGCCGCTTCAGCACCGGCGACGCGGAGTCGGCGTCGGCGTGCACGGCGACGCCGTCGTCGAGCGCGACCTGCTGGCCCTTGACGACCACCTGCACGGTGCCCTCCACGGGCAGCTCGGGACGCTCTGCGCTGCGGTTCACCTCCGGAGCCTCCTCGAAGGCCTCGGCGATGACGTCGTCCTGCACGGGCGCGGCGGCTGCGCGCGGCGCCGTGGTCGCAGGGTCGGGGCTCTGGGCCTGCACCACGGCGACAGCGGCGCCCAGCACCGCCACCACGCTCACGGCAGGGAGGACGACGGTGACGGCGCGACGCTGCCAGGACGGCGCCGCGTGACGGCTGCTGCGTCGGGCCCCGCCCGGCGTCCGCGGTCCGCTCGACCCGCGTCCGGCACGCCGCGGCACGGCGTGCTTGTGGCGCGAGGAAGCCACAGACGATCACCTTCAGGTGGTGGGGAACAGGACCGACCAACCCCTGCAGCATACTGGGCGGGTGGATGCGCGCGCAGGGGACGGCCCGCAGGGGCTGGAGGTCCTGACGGCGGGACGCAGCGAGCAGGACCAGCGTCGCGTGGCCGGCGCGCTGCGGGCGCGGGGCCTCGGCACGGGCGACCGGCTCGTGCTGCTGTGCCCCGGGGAGCCGGCCTACGCGAGCGTCGTGCTCGGCGCGGCACGGTCGGGCGTCGTGCCGGTGCCGCTGGACCCGCGCCTGACCGCCTGGGAGCGCGATCGGGTCCTCGGCGACCTCGACGCCGCGCTGGTCGTGGACGACTCGGCCGCCCTGCGGGCCCTCCTGGACGGACCACCCGTCGACCTCGCGCCCGACCCGCTGTGCCGGCCCATGCACTTCACGTCGGGCACGACCGGTCGACCGAAGGGTGTGTGGTCGGGCCTGCTCGAGCCGGACGACGCGCGCGACCTCGTGGTCGAGGAGCGCGAGCTCTGGGGCTTCCGGGCCGACGACGTCGACCTCGTCGTCTCGCCGATCTACCACTCCGCTCCCCTGCGCTTCGCCACGGGCACCCTGTTGGCCGGCGGGAGCATCGCGGTGCTGCCGCACTTCGACGCGGCCGCCTTCGTCGACGCCGTCGCGCAGGTTCGTCCCACGACCATGTTCTGCGTGCCGGCGCACCTGCAGCGCCTGCAGCAGCACCTCGACGAGACGGGCGACGAGCCCGACCTCTCGTCGTTCCGGCTCGTGGCGCACGCCGGCGCACCGTGCCCCGAGCCCGTCCGACGCCGCGCGCACGCGCAGTTCGGCGAGCGGACCGTGTGGGAGTTCTACGGGTCGACGGAGGGACAGTGGACGGCCTGTCGCGGTGACGCGTGGCACGAGCGTCCCGGCAGCGTCGGCCGAGCCCGGCCCGGCCGGGTGGTGACGGTCGACGACGAGGACCAGCTGTGGTGCGTCGTGCCGCGCTGGGGACGCTTCACCTACTGGCGCGACGAGGAGAAGACCGCGCAGGCCTGGCGCGACACCCCGGACGGCCCGGCGTTCACGGTCGGCGACCTGGGCCGCGTGGAGGACGGCTGGGTCTACCTCGACGCCCGTCGCAGCGACCTCGTCATCAGCGGTGGCGTCAACGTCTACCCCGCCGAGGTCGAGGCGGCGCTGGAGGACCTGCCCGGCGTGCTCGAGGTGGCCGTGTTCGGCCGGCCGGACGAGCGGTGGGGCCAGCGGGTGGTGGCGGCCTACGTCGGCGACGCGGACGAGGAGACCCTGCGGGCGCGCGCCCTCGAGCGCCTCGCGCCGCCGAAGCGGCCCAAGGAGTACCTGCGCCTCGACGCCCTCCCCCGCACCGCCACCGGCAAGGTGCGCCGGACCGAGCTCTGAGCTCCCCGACCCCGTCCGTCGCAACCGTCCCAGGATTCCCATCACCCGAGGGGAATCCTCACTCACCTGCGGTTGATCCCGCCGGTGAGTGAGGAAGAACCATGGTGAGTGCCACCAGATGGGGATCAGCAACGAGCGACGGATCGCTCAGCCCGCGTCGGCGCAGGCGAAGGTGCGGCGGAACTCCTGGGGCGTGGTGCCGAGCGCCTGGGTGAAGTGGTGGCGCAGCGTGGCGGCGTTGCCGAAGCCGACGCGGGACGCGACCTGCTCCACCGAGAGCGTCGAGCCCTCGAGCAGCTGCTCGGCCAGAGCGATGCGCTGGCTGGTGAGCCACTGCAGCGGGGTGGTGCCGGTCTCGTCGCGGAAGCGCCGGGCGAAGGTGCGCGGCGACATGTGCGCGACCGCGGCGAGCCGGTCGACGGGCAGCGGCTCGTCGACGTGCTCGAGCGCCCACTCGAGCACCGGCGACAACGTCTCGGCCTCGACCTGGCCGACCGGGGTGCGCACGAACTGCGCCTGCCCGCCCGTGCGGTGCGGCGGCATGACGATGCGCCGTGCGGTGGTCGCGGCGGTGCGCGCCCCGAACACCCGCCGCACGAGGTGCAGCGAGGCGTCGATGCCGGCGGCAGAGCCGGCCCCGGTCAGCACGTTGCCGTCGAGGACGTAGAGCACCTCCGGCCGCACGACCGCCGTGGGGAAGGCCTCCTGCAGCTCCGTGCCGTAGCGCCAGTGCGTCGTGCACTCCCGCCCGTCGAGCAGGCCCGCCTCGCCCAGCAGCCACGCGCCGGTGCAGTGCGCCGAGACGTAGGCGCCGCGCTCCCCCGCCACGCGGACGGCCTCGACGGCGGCCGGGTGGTGGTGGCGGTAGCCGCGCTTCGGTGCGACGCACACGAGGTCGGCGTCGGCGGTCGCGTCGAGCGAGGCCTCCACGTGCAGGTCGACGCTCGAGCCACGGACCCGCCCTGGCTCCGGCGTGCAGATCGTGAAGTCGAAGACGGGGTTGTCGTCCTCGGGGTGGTAGGGCTCGTTCCAGACCTCGCAGATGGCTCCGAGGCCGAACGCCTCGACCCCGTCCTGCACGACGACCGCGACCTTCTTCATGGACCCAGCCTGCCACAGGTGTGGCGGTTTATCGAGGATGACTGGCTTTTCTGCCACTGGTGGCAGGATCAGACGGAGACGAGACTTTCTGCCATGTTCCTGTTGCTCATCCTCCTGGCCCTGTCCGCCCTCGTCATCGCCCTCGCGATCTGCGTCTCCCTCGACGGCTACGGCAGCCGTCCCGGGCCGCGCAGCCGCCCACGCGACCCGTTCGAGCCGTCGCGGGCCGACGACCACGACCTGCCCGTCCGGTGACCCCGGCCCTCGCCCCGACAAGACGAGACCCCCGACCATCGGCCGGGGGTCTCGTCGTGCGGTCGTTCAGCGGGTGAGGATCACTCGCCGCCCGTCAGCTTCTCGCGCAGGGCCTGCAGGGCCTCGTCGGACGCGAGCGAACCCTCGCCCGTCTCGACGTCGCCACCGGCGGAGTAGTTGCTGACCTCGCCGGCCTCGATGTTGGCCTTCTCGGCCTCCTCGATCTGCTTCTTGTGCGCCTCCCAGCGCTCGTGAGCCTCGGCGTACTGCTTCTCCCAGGCAGCGCGGGCCTCCTCGAAGCCCTCCTGCCACTCGCCGGTCTCCGGGTCGAAGCCGTCGGGGTAGATGTAGTTGCCCTGCTCGTCGTAGGACGACGTCATGCCGTAGAGCGTCGGGTCGAAGTCGTCGGCCGCAGCGGCCTGCGTCTCGTTGGCCTGCTTGAGCGACAGCGAGATGCGACGACGCTCGAGGTCGATGTCGATGATCTTGACCATGACCGAGTCGCCGATCTGGACGACCTGCTCGGGGATCTCGACGTGACGCTCGGCCAGCTCGGAGATATGCACGAGGCCCTCGATGCCCTCCTCGACGCGCACGAACGCACCGAACGGGACGAGCTTGGTGGCCTTGCCGGGCACGATCTGGCCGATCTGGTGGGTCCGGGCGAAGTGCTGCCACGGATCCTCCTGCGTCGCCTTGAGCGACAGCGACACGCGCTCGCGCTCGAGGTCGACGTCGAGCACCTCGACCGTGACCTCGTCGCCGACCTGGACGACCTCGTTCGGGTGGTCGATGTGCTTCCAGGACAGCTCGGAGACGTGGACGAGACCGTCGACGCCGCCGAGGTCGACGAACGCACCGAAGTTGACGATGGAGGAGATGACGCCCTTGCGGACCTGCCCCTTCTTGAGCTCGTCGAGGAACTTCTGGCGCACGGCCGACTGGGTCTGCTCGAGCCACGCACGGCGCGACAGGACCACGTTGTTGCGGTTCTTGTCGAGCTCGATGATCTTCGCCTCGAGCTTCTGGCCGATGTACGGGTCGAGGTCGCGCACGCGGCGCATCTCGACCAGCGACGCGGGCAGGAAGCCACGGAGTCCGATGTCCATGATGAGGCCGCCCTTGACGACCTCGATGACGGTGCCCTCGACGACGCCGTCCTCGGCCTTGATCTTCTCGATGTCGCCCCAGGCGCGCTCGTACTGGGCGCGCTTCTTGGACAGGATCAGACGGCCTTCCTTGTCCTCCTTCTGGAGGACGAGGGCCTCGACGCTGTCACCGACGGCGACGACCTCGTGCGGGTCGACGTCGTGCTTGATGCTCAGCTCGCGCGAGGGGATGACGCCCTCGGTCTTGTAGCCGATGTCGAGGAGGACCTCGTCGCGGTCCACCTTGACGATGGTGCCGTCGACGATGTCGCCGTCGTTGAAGTACTTGATGGTCGAGTCGATGGCCGCGAGGAAGTCTTCCTCGGTGCCGATGTCGTTGACCGCAACCTGCGGTGCCGCAGAGGGTGCGATGCTCATAGGTAGATGGACTCCGATGGATGGATGATGTAGGGATAGCGGCCGGCGGACGTGCCTCGGACGCCCCGTGAGGGCGTGCGAGGAGCGCTCCTGCTCGGTCCGAGGAACGCACAGGTCACCAGCGCACCTCTCAGGGTACGCGATCCCCGTCGTTCCCGGACCACCGGGGGCGTCGTGAGGGACGGCCGGACGACGTTCAGGCGGGCAGGGCGAAGAACGCGGTCAGCGCACGCACGTAGTGCTCGACGTCGGCGGCCGCCATCGTCTCCCGCGCGGAGTGCATGGCCAGCTGCGGGGCACCGAAGTCGACGGTGGTGATGCCGGTGCGTGCGGCGCTGATCGGCCCGATCGTCGAGCCGCACGGCAGGTCGGCCCGGTGGACGTAGCGCTGCAGCGGCACCCCGGCGTGCTCGCAGGCCCGTGCGAACACTGCGGCGCCGACGGCGTCGGTGGCGTAGCGCAGGTTCTGGTTGACCTTGAGGACCGGTCCGGCGCCGAGGCGCACGTGGTGCAGCGGCTCGTGACGCTCGGCGTGGTTGGGGTGCGTCGCGTGCGCCATGTCGCCGGACGCGCAGACCGAGCCCGCGACCGCGCGGTGCAGGTCGTCGCGGTCGCCACCGGCGGCCAGGACGATGCGCTCGAGCACCGTGAGCAGCAGGTCCGAGGCGGCGCCGCGCTCGGAGGAGCTGCCCACCTCCTCGTGGTCGAACAGCACGAGCACCGACCGCTGGCCGTCCACCGGCGCCCTGCCGCCGGCCGCGGAGTCGAGCAGCGCCTGCAGCCCGGCGAAGCAGGTGGCCTGGTTGTCCAAGCGGGGTGCCGCGACCAGCCAGCCGTCGACGCCCACGCGCGCACTGGGCACGACGTCGGCCGTCATGAGCTCGAAGCCGAGCACGTCGTCGGCGCCGAAGCCCTCCCGCTCCCCCAGCCACGCGAGGAACGGGGTGCCGCGCTGCGCCCAGATCGCGTCGAGGTGACGCTGACGGTCGGGCGCGCCGGCGGCGTCGCGGTCGAGGTGGATCGCCAGGTTCGGCACCCGCAGCACGGGCTCGTCGACGTGCACGAGCCGCTCCTCGCCGTCGCGCAGCACGACGCGGCCGGCGACGCCGAGGTCGCGGTCGAGCCAGGTCGTGAGCAGGGGGCCGCCGTAGGGCTCGAGCGCGAGCACGTCGGTGCCCTCGAAGCGTCGGTCGTGGTGCTGCTTCAGGCGCAGCGTCGGGCTGTCGGTGTGCGCACCGACGATCCTGAACGCGTCGGAGGCGGCCGACGAGGCGGTGTCGTCCCACGCCACGAGCGACCCGCCGCGCACGACGTAGCGGCGACCACCCGGCGCGGGCCACGCGGCGCGCTCGTCGACCCTCGACCACCCCGCCGACTCCAGCGCGGCGGCCGCGGTGGCGACGGCGTGGAACGGGGACGGCGAGGCGTCCACGAAGCGGCAGAGGTCGTCGGCGGCACCCATGGCCCCACCGTAGCGACCTGCGGACGCACGTCCGGCGCGCCACCCATGGGTGACGCGCCGGACGAAGGTGCCTGCGGCTCAGGCGGTGTGCGTGCCGCCGTCCTGGCGACCTGCGGCCTTGCGACCACGGGCCAGGCCCGCGACGCCGAGGACCAGCAGGACGAGTCCGACGATGCCGCCGACGATCGGGAACGTGGTGTCCACGGCCTTCAGCAGCGTCGCCTTGCCCTTGTACTCATCGACGGTGTCCTGGATGTAGGCGTCGGTGTAGCCGAGCGTCGCCTTCGTGGTGGTGAGCTTGCGCTCGCCGTCGACCTCCAGGTAGGAGTCCTGTGCCTCCCCGCCCTTGATGATGACGCCGGTGACGGGCTCGACCAGGAAGCTGCGCGTGTTCGCGTAGATCCGGTCGGCCGTGACCTGCGAGGCGTCCTCGCCGACGAGCGAGCCGGGCACGTCGATCGTGCCGGTCTTCGTCGGCTCGATGACCTGCTCGAACTCGTAGACGTCGAGACCCTTGATCGTGGTCTCGCCCTTGTAGACGGCCGGGGTGGCCTTCTTCAGGGTGCCGTCCCAGAAGTCGTACGTCTTCTTCTCGGTCCCGAACGGGAACTTGAAGTACAGGCCCTTGAAGGCGCCCTCGGACTCCTCGCCACCGGTCTCCGTGGTCGAGCCGCTCCACGAGACGGTCTCGCCGGTGTGGGCGTCGAACGCGACGCGGTCCTTCGTGCTGCTGAGCGGCGTCTGCCCGCTGGCGCAGTCGAAGTCGGGCGTGTCGGTGCACGTGTAGGTGTCCCACACGGCCACGTCGCGGCCGAGCTCGTCGGAGGCCTTCTCGCTCAGGTCGACGTTGCCCTGCACGATACGCGTGGACTTCAGGGGTCCGGTCTCGACCGCGGGTCCGCCCTCGGCGCCGACGTTGAGGTACTCAGCGTCCTCTCCCGGCGCCGTCTGCGAGATGCTCGTGGTCTCGTTGTTGTCGGGCACCACGGCCAGACGGTCGTACATGTAGAACTTGCTCAGTCCTGCCAGAAGAACCAGGAAGGCGCCCAGCACGAGCGCCACCAGTCCCAGCTTCTTACCCACAGTCGGGCTCCCTCCGCTGTTGTGATCAGGCGCACGTTACCAGTCCGTAGGGTCATCGGAGCCGCACCCGACGTGTGTGAGGATGAGTCGTGGTCGAACCTGTCACGCGCCGGCTGCTCGGGACCCTGCGCGACGAGGGCGTCGGCACCCGGGAGCTCGTCTCCGGCGCCGCTCTCGTGCTCTTCCTGGCCCAGCTCGCCTGGCGTGCCTGGATCGTCGTCCCGGGCTGGTTCTACTCCGACGACCTGCTGCTCCTGGAGGACGCAGCGCGGCCGCTGCACACGGTGCTCCTGGAGCCGAACGACAGCCAGCTGATGCCGCTCGGGCGCGTCGTCGCCGCCTTGGTCGCCGCCGCCGGACCGTACGCGTGGTGGGCTGCCGCGACGTCGGTGCTGGTGCTGTCGGCCGCCGCGACGGCCGCGTGCTGGCTCATGCTGCGCACGGTCTTCGGTCCGCGCCCGTTCGTCCTCGTGCCGTTCGCGCTCTTCTGCTTCCTCCCCCTCGCCGCCGACGCGAGCTCCTGGTGGGCCGTCGCGCTGAACGCGCTCCCCGCTCAGGTGGCGTTCTTCCTCGTGGTCACGGGGTTCGTGCTCTGGACCCGTGACCGACGGCCGCGCTGGGCTGCGCTCGTGGTGCTGGCCTACCTCCTCGGCGCGGCGAGCGGACCCCGCGCGCTGCTCATGGCCCTGCCGGTGGGCGCGTTCGTCGTCCTGTTCTGCTCCGGGACCGGACGGAGCACGCTCGGCCGGGTCGTACGCCGGCACGGCCCCGTGGTCGCGCCGCTCGCCGCGCTCGGCGTCGCCTACCTCGTGCTCTACCGGGCCACCACGCCCCCGCCGGTGCAGGTCACCGGTGCCACGCCGTGGCTCGGCGTCGCCGACCGGCTCCTCCTGTCGTCCGTGCTGCCCGGGCTGGTCGGCGGACCCTGGCGCTGGGACGTCGCCGCGGACCCGCTGTCGGTCCCCGACCCCCTGCTCGCGGTGCGCGTGGTGGCTGCCGTCGCGGTCCTGGTGGTCGTCGCCGTCGCGTGGCGTCGGCACCCGAGCACCACGTGGCGTGCGGTCGTCGTGGTGCTCGTGCAGGTGGCGGGCACCTACGTCGCGATCGCCCTCGGCCGTGGGCTGCAGGTCGGGGCCGTCGCCGGCCAGTTCACGCGCTACCTGCCCGACCTCGCCGCAGTGCTGCCGTTGGCGCTGGCCGCTGCTGTCCTGCCGGTGCGCGTGCCCGACGCACCGACCGTGCGCGAGCGTCCGCTGCTGCCCCGTCTGCCCTCGGTGCCGCGCGCAGCGCAGAGAGCCGCGCTCTCCGTCGTGCTCGTCGCGTCGCTGGTGAACGCGGCCGCCTACGCGCGACCGTGGCACGAGGACTTCCCCGCGCGTCGCTACGTCGAGAACGCGCGCGCGTCGCTGCTCGCCGACCCGCGCCCCGTCGCCGACCTCGAGGTCCCGGAGCTCGTGCAGCTCGGGCTGCACTACCCGCGGAACCTGCCGTCGCACGTGCTCGCGCCGTACGGTGATCTCGTGGACGCACGCAGGCAGGGCAACGACCTCGCGGTGCTCGACACCGACGGCACGGCGCGCCAGCCGCTCGTGCGCGGCGCCGAGAGCGCTCCCGGACCCGTGGCCGGCTGCGGGACGAAGGTCGTACCAGGTGAGCCGGGGCGCATCGCGCTCGACCGGGCGCAGATGCCCGACTTCCCGTGGACCACGATCAACTACGCCGCGTCGGTCGACGGCGAGGCCGTGCTGCGCTTCGACGGCCGCGAGCCCGTACGCATGCAGGTCCTCAGCGGCCCGCACACCTACCTCGTCAACGGCGACGGCGCCTACTCGACGCTCGAGGTCGACGTGACGACGCCCGGCCTGACGGTCTGCGTCGACCGCGTCGCGGCGGGCACGCTGGAGGCCCTGCGATGACGGCGACGGTTCCCGGCTCCCCCACCTCCCCCGCGGCACCCGCCGACCGGACGTCGGGCGGACGCGCCGTCGCACCCGTGTACCCGGGCCTCGACACGCTGCGCGCGGTGGCCTCCCTCGCGGTCGTGCTCACCCACTGCGCGTTCTGGGCCGGGTTCTACGACGAGGGTCTGCTCGGAGCCGCGATGCAGCGCCTCGAGGTCGGTGTCGCCGTCTTCTTCGTGCTGTCCGGCTTCCTGCTCGCGCATCCCTGGCTCACCGCGGCGCGCACCTGCGAGCACCACGACTCGGTGGCGCGGTACGCCTGGAAGCGCGCGCTGCGCGTCCTGCCCGTCTACTGGGTCACCGTCGTGCTGGCGCTGCTGATCGTGCGGCAGAACCGCGAGCTCGGCCTGGACCGCTGGGTGCAGAACCTCGCGCTCGTGGACCTCTACCGCGAGCCGGCGCTGCCCGAGGGCCTCTCGCAGATGTGGAGCCTCGCGACCGAGGTCGCGTTCTACGCCGCGCTGCCCCTGATCCTCGTCGTGCTGCTGGGTCGACGCACCCACGGTCTGCGCGTCAGGCGGGTGCTCACGCTGCTCTCCGTCCTCGCCGTGCTGTCGCTCGTCTGGACGTCGGCGGCCTCGATCGGCGGCCCGCTCGTGCCACTAGGTCCCTGGACGACGCAGGCGCTCCCGGCCTTCCTGGGCTGGTTCGCGGTCGGCATCGCGTTCGCCGTCGTCGACGTCGACCGCCGCCATCCGCTGCCCGGGCGCCCGTCGCGCGTCGCGCACCGCCTCGAGTCGGTGGCGTCCGCCCCGGGTGCCTGCTGGCTCCTGGCAGGGGCGGTGCTCGTCGTCGCGTCGACCCCGCTCGGCGGCGCGGCCGGACTCTTCGCGCGCACGTCGTCGGAGTCGCTCGTGCGCGCCGTGGCGTACGCGGTCGTCGCCGCGCTCGTGGTGCTCCCGAGCGTGTTCGGGGATGCCGAGACCCCCTACGCCCGCTGGATGGCGCACCCGTGGCTGCGGCACCTCGGCCACGTGTCCTACAGCCTCTTCTGCTGCCACGTGATCGTGCTGTGGGTGCTGTTCGACCGGCTCGACCTCACGCTCTTCAACGCGTCGTTCCCGCTCGTCGTCGTGCTGGTCCTTGCCGTGTCGCTGCCCGTCTCGGAGCTGCTCTACCGACTGGTCGAGCGCCCGTTCCTCCGCCTCAAGAACCTCGGTCGGCGCGCGCCGGCGGCCACCACGACCGACACGGCGGCGAGCGCCGCCAGCTGAGGCAGCGCGAGGTCGCCCGACCACGTGCTGAACTGTCCCCACGGGCGCAGCACCGCGATCCCGCCGGCCACGGCGACGAGCAGCCCGACGAGGGCAGCGGGCGGGACACGTCGCCGGGCCGCCCACGTCGCCACGACGGCCAGGAGGGCGGTCAGCACGCCCGGCGCTCCGGCCAGCCAGGCCGCCGCCAGCACCCAGCCGCCCAGGACGACGGTCTCGCCGGACGCGCCCTCGACACGGCGGCGCGCGGGCGGACCCGGGCGTGACGGGAGCGCTGCGAGCAGGACCACGGCCAGGAACGCGAGCACACCGACGCCGAGGCCGGTCGTGTAGAGCGACTGCGGGGCGAACCTCGTGCTCACCTGCGCCGCGGCACCCGCCGGCACGAACCAGGCCTGCCGCCAGCCGTCGACGACCGTGGGCCGCAGCGCCGCCCCGTCGGGTCCGGTGGCCTCCCAGCCGGCGTTGGTGTTCGACCGCTCGGCGAGCACCACCGTCGCCGAGTCGGGCGTCGCGACCTGACGCTGCAGCAGCAGGTCGGCCGGGCGCAGTGCCGTCGTGCCCGCCGCCACCACGCGGTGCTCGCCCGAGGTGAGCGCGACGTCGTCGTCGGAGCAGAGCTGCACCGGGACCGCTTGGCCCGACAGCAGCGTGCGGGCGTCGACGGCCAGACGGGTGCGTCGCACCGTGCCGTCGACGACGACCGTGGGCCCGTCGGCGCACCGCACCGTGACGTCGACCGTGTCGAGGCGTACCGGGAGTCCGGCGACGCCGGGCGTCGAGAGCTCGGTGAGGCCCACCGGAAGGGCGCGCGCCGTGCCCGTGAAGTCCAGGTCGGTACGGGGCGCCTGCGGCGACAGGTGCAGCTCGACCGACGTCGTGCGCACGCGCGGCAGCCGCAGCACCCCGTCACGGACCTGCACGGTGCGGGTGGTGCCGTCGGCGAGCACCGTCCGCACCGACCGGACGGGCGTGGCGGCCAGGTCGACGGACGTCTGCAGACGGACGCGGTCGAGGCGGACCGGGCGCGCCCAGCGCAGGGTCACGGTGGGGTCGGGATCGTCGGCCGCGGCGACCCATCCGGTCGAGCGGTCGCCGTCGGCGAGCGCGAGTGCCCCGCCCCGCCCCGACGTGCCCTGCTGCGAGGAGACCTCCACGGTGGCGAGCCGGCCGCGCTGCACGAGGGCGTCGAGCGCCTGGCCGCCACGTCCGGTGACGGTCATCGACGGGCGGTAGCGCGCCGCGGTGCGCAGCGGGACGAGCCGGTCGAGCGCGCCGGCGTCCTCGACCTCGCGGACGTGACGGTCCGAGCAGTTCTGCACGCCCTCGACGACGGAGCAGCCGTCGGCAGCGCCCACGTCGGCCTGCAGGAGCACCGTGGCCGGCGCCGCCCACCCTCGGGGTAGGAGCGGGAGACGCAGCGGTCGCGCGAGGCCCACCGCGTCCGGGATGCCGACCTCCTGCAGGGCGAGGGGGCGCTCGGCGCTCGTGGCTCCGCTGATCCGCAGCCGCGAGACCCGGCCGACCTCCACGAGGACGGCACGACCGTCGCGGAGCACGACGTCGCGTGGCCCGTCCTGCGTCGTCACCCGCACCCGGCGCTCCTCGCCGTCGCGGCCGGCCGCGGTGATCGGCACGATGCCGAGGTCGACCTCGCGGCCGAGGTCGAGGTCGAGCCAGGCCGTCCGGTCGAACCGGCCGGGATCCGCGGTCCACGCCGTCGTCGGGTCGCGGTCGAACGCGGCCCACGGGCTCGCCGACGGGTCGGTCCACGGCGAGGCACCGGCGTCGGACCGCGACGACGACGCCGTGAGCGCCTTGGCACCGCGCAGCACCGGCACGGTCGACCACGGCTCGACGGCGTCCTGGGAGTACCGGTGGACGGGCCGGTCGGCGCGCCACGGCTCCTGCCGGGTCAGCGAGGCAGACCGGTTGTCGCGGACGGCCGCGAAGTCGGCCTCGCGGCGCCGGTTGCCGTCGGTCAGCACGACCGGCGCGTCGTCGAGCTCGTCGCCCGTCACGTCCTGCGCCATCACCGTCGTCGGGGGCGCTGCACCGCGCTGTTCCAGACGCAGCAGCGACCGCGCGTCGCCGACCAGCACACCCGTGCGCGACGTCGACGTGGCGGTGCGTGGTGGGTCGACGCCGTCGAGGACGAAGACCTCGACGGCCTGCCGCGGGGCCTGCAGCCCGGCGTCGACGAAGGGTCCTGGTCCGTCGGCGCCGTCGAGCCGGGGCCCGCCGCCGATCACCGGGCCGAAGCCCGCCGCGCGTCGCACGCCAGGAGTGCTGAGCAGCGTCGACCGCACGGTCTCCGGCGACAGCACGTCGCCGGAGCGGGAGACGTCGAACCGGACGACGAACGTGCGCACGCCGGCGCGTCGCAGGGTCGCCGCGAGACCGGCGTCGCCGCGTCCGGACTCGAGCGCCGCCGAGACCGCGTCCATCCACTCGATGGTGCCGCCCGGCGTGAGCGGGATGACGTTGCGGACCGCCCACGGCGACCGCGCGAGCGGCTGCAGCGGCTCGTCGTTCGTGCGACCCCACGCGTACTCGCCGAACGTCGTCGCCGGCAGCAGCAGGGCCCGGCCGGGTGCGTTGTCGGCGAGCCAGTCGGCGGTCTGCGTCCAGTACTGCGGGACGTCGACGTAGCTGCCGCGCGGAGCGACGTGACCCGTCCACGCCGGTGCCGTCGCTCCGGCGAGTGCCGCGCAGGCCAGCACGGCCACGCCGACGGCGTTCGTGCGTCGCACGGCACCCGACCCTCGCGCCAGGAGCACGCCCAGCAGGTGCGCGAGTCCCAGCACGAGCGGCAGGCGCACGAGCACGTCGAACTTGTGGGTGTTGCGCACGGGCGACAGCACGCCGTCGAGCAGCGCCTGGACGTCGGTCGCCCCGAGGCCCCGCGTCGCGCCGACGTGGCCGGCGGTGACCGCGACGAGCCCCAGCACCAGCCCGGTGACCAGGTAGCGACGGTGCGGCACGTCGCGCCGCGCGAGTCCGACGAGACCGAGCGCCAGCACGAGCACGCCGTTGAGGACGAGCAGCCGGTCGGTGACCAGGAGGCGTCCGGCGTCGGACCAGAGGTCGACGTACGGCACCCAGTTGGTCGTGCCGCGCAGCGCGTCGAGGACGGTCGCCGCGAACGTCGTGGTCGGGGCGGACTCGATGTAGTCGAGGAAGGGCGGGCTGTAGCGGCCCAGCAGCAGGAGCGGCAGGATCCACCAGCAGGTCACGGCCAGCACGAGCGGCGGCCACCACAGCAGCAGCGCCCGACGTCGCGGCCCGCTCGTCCCGACGAGCAGGAACCAGCCCGCGAGCGGCACGACCGCGAAGGTGGCGACCGCGTTGACGCCGCCGACCGCGCCCACGGCGAGGGCGCTGAGCGCCGCGTACCGGCGCGGGTCGCCACGGCGAGCGCCGAGGACGAGCGGGAGGATCACCCAGGGGGCCACCGCCGACGGCCACACCTCGATGGACGACGGCCCCAGCACCGACAGCATGCGCGGCGACAGCGCGAAGGCGAGCGCCGCGACGATGCGCGAGGCGTCCGAGCCGATGCCGAGGGCCTCGGCCAGCTTCACCACCCCGACGAACGCCACCACGAGCACCACGGCCCACCACGCACGCTGCACGACCCACGGGGGCAGCTGCGCGAGGTCACCCAGCCCGAAGAACGGGCCCATCGGGAACAGGTACCCGTACGCCTGGTTCTGCACCTGACCGAACGCGCCCGACGGGTCCCAGAGCGTCAGCGCCCGGCCCAGGAAGCCCCACGGGTCGACCGTGAGGTCGAGCTTGGTGTCGGTGACGACCCGACCGGGGGCCTGGGCGAACGCGAGCGCCACGAGCACCGCGGACCACGCGACCAGGCGCGTGCGTCGGCGACCGTCCCCCCTCAGCGTCTGCGCAGCACGATCGCGAGGTTCCACGTCACCACCTCACGCACGACGGGCACGCGCAGCACCCACCACGCCCAGCGCGGCAGGTAGCGCGGCACAAGCGCGAGCACCTCCACGTCGGGTCGCGACCGTGCCCAGCGCAGTCCGGCCGCGGCCGTGACCGCGAACAACGACGTGCCGAACACGTTCTTCGGGGGGTGCCCCTCGCGCCGGGCGTAGCGTCGGGCGGCGCGGTGGCCGCCGAGGTAGTGCCAGGGAGCCGTCTCGTGACCGCCCCACGGTCCCCACCAGAGGGTGTAGGAGCAGAAGACCAGCCCACCGGGACGGGTCACGCGGACCATCTCGTCGGCCATGAGCCACGGGTCGGGGACGTGCTCGAGGACGTTCGAGGAGTACGTGACGTCGAAGCTGCCGTCGGCGAACGGGAGCTGCATGCCGCTGCCGAGGACGGTGCCCGGCTCGGGCGACCCCAGCCCGGACAGCTCGCCGAGGTCGGCGTCGAGCGGGGTGTACCGGGCGCCCGCCCCGCGGAAGGCGCGCGCGAAGTAGCCCGGTCCGCCGCCGACGTCGAGCACCCACGCGCCGTCGAGGTCGGCGAAGTGCTGCACGTGCGCGACGGAGTCGGCCGCGAGCGCACCGTAGAAGCGGTCGGGGTCGGTCTGCTCCACCTGGAACGCCCGGAAGAGCCGCCAGGAGCGGCGCAGCGTGGGACGGAACGGCGCAGGCACCAGGGCACGATACCCCCCACGGAGGTCCATTCCTGACGTAGACTGCGATCACCGTGTTGAGGGACACGGACGGCGCCCTGGCGTCGAGGGAGCGTCGGCCGCGGCCGGCACGAGGAGGGACCGGCTAACCACGCCGGGGCACACGTGCACATTCTTTTCTGCAACTGGCGCGACACGCGCAACCCCGAGGGCGGCGGCTCCGAGCACTACGTCGAGACGATGGCTCGCGGCCTCGTCGAGCGCGGCCACCAGGTCACGATCGCCTGCGCCCGCCACGACGGCGCGCCTGACGACGAGGTCGTCGACGGCGTCCGCTTCGTCCGGCGCGGCAGCAAGCTCGACATCTACGTCCTGACCTTCCTGCGGCTGCTGACCCGCCGCTACGGGCGCGTCGACCTCGTCGTCGACGTGCAGAACGGTCTGCCGTTCTTCACCCGCTGGGCCACCCGCGCGCGCGTCGTCGTGCTGGTGCACCACGTGCACCGTGAGCAGTGGCCCGTCGTCTACCCGGGCCTGGTCGGTCGCGTCGGGTGGTGGATCGAGAGCCGCCTCGCGCCCCGCCTCTACCGCCGTAGCCGCTACGTGACGGTCTCCGCCGCCAGCAAGGCCGAGCTGGTCGAGCTCGGCGTCGACCGCGACCGCATCCGCATCGTCCACAACGGCAACGACCCGGCGCCGCGCGTCGACGTCGAGCGCTCCGACGTCCCGCGCCTCGTGGTGCTCGGCCGCCTGGTCCCGCACAAGCAGGTCGAGCACGCGATCGACGCCCTCGTGGCCGTGCGACGCACCCACCCGGGCGCCGTGCTCGACGTCGTCGGGTCGGGCTGGTGGGACGAGCAGCTGCACGACTACGCACGTGAGGCGGGCGTGTCCGACGCCGTCGTCTTCCACGGCCACGTCGACGACACCACCAAGCACGCGCTGCTCGCGCAGGCCTGGATCATGCTGCTGCCCTCGCTGAAGGAAGGCTGGGGCATCGTCGTCGGCGAGGCGGGTGCGCACGGCACGCCCACGGTCGCCTACGCGTCGGCGGGCGGCACGACCGAGTCGATCGACCACAAGGACTCCGGCCTGCTGGTCGAGGACCGCGACGAGCTGGTGCGGGCGACGTGCGACCTGGTGACCGACCACGAGTGGCGCACGTTCCTCGGCGAGGGCGCTCGCACGAAGGCGGCCACGTTCACGTGGGGCGCCTCGCAGGCCGCGTTCGCCGCGGCGCTGGACGACTGAGCCCGACGGTCAGCACCACCCGGCTCACGAGACACCACGCAGCACGCACAGCAACGACGAGGGGCCCGGTCAGAAGACCGGGCCCCTCGTCGTTGCTGTGCTGGATGCGTCAGTTGCCGTAGCTGACCGTGCTGGTCTGGACGGGCTCGGTGCCCGCGCTCTGCTGCGACTGCACCACGCCGACGGCGGTAGCCGCGGCGAGTCCGCATCCGACGAAGAAGGCGACGACGCCGCCCACGATTGAAGTTCCCACGTTTTGTCCTCCCTCGAGACCACGTCAGGATACCAGGCAGGGAGACCACGCGGGGCCGGACACGTGGCACAGGTCTCGTCGCGTCGGACCACAGGCTCAGGCGCGTGGTCGGGGGCGGCGCACGCGCACCGCACCGACGGCCGCGCCGGCCGTGGCGGCGAGCGCCACGACGACCGCGACGCCCCACACGCCCCAGGCGGCCGTGGTCGCGAGTCGGTCGGTGTCGTCGACCTGGCGCACGCGCGCGTCTCGGACCGCCAGGACGCGCAGGTCGGTGCCGCCGACCCGCTGCAGACCCCGTACCTGCCGCGCCGCCCGGTCGGCGTCGGGCGCGGTGGTGTCGAGCACCACGAGCCCGACGCCCAGGCGCGCGAGCGCACGCGGGACGTCGCGCGAGCGCAGCGCCTGACGGACCTGCGCCGCCTTGCGGTCCTCCCCCGCCACCGTCCGCCCGCCGACGACGAGCCGGTCGTCGGTCAGGGTGGTGCGGTCGAAGTAGCGGCCGGCCGGGTCGAGGACGGGACGTCCGTCGTTCCACGCCGGTGCGCGGTAGGCGGTGAACGGGAGCACCAGCAGGTCGCCCCGCACCTGCGACCGGGCGACGAGCTCGCGCGCCGTCTCCCAGGACGCCGGGTAGCGGACGGGCTCCAGCCGACCGCCGATCCCGTTCGCGAGGGCGGGCAGCAGCGCGAGCGGCAGCAGGACCCCCGCGACGGCCGGGACCGCGGCGAGGCGACGTCGGGCGGCGACCCGCACGAGCGCGTCGACACCGACCGCGAACGCCGCCACGAGCAGCGGAGCGACGAGGGCGAGGTACCGCGAGCCGTCGCGGAGCAGGGCCACGGCGCCCGCGCGTCGCACCAGGTCCTCGACGAGCTCCGGCGCGGCCCAGCCGAGGAGGGCGACCACGAGGCCGACCACCGCGACCGGCGCGAGCGTGACGAGCGTCGGGCGGTCGGTCCGCGCGAGGACGACCAACCCCCCGAGGGCGACCGCCCAGAGCACCACGGTGAGCACGAGCGAGAGGCCCGTCCCGCGGCCGTCGGGCACGACGTCGCCGTTCCAGATGCCGCCGAGCGACAGCGCCGTGCCGACGTGCCCGAGTGCCCCCTCGGCCCGCAGGGCGAACGCGGTGACTCCGAGCGGGTCGGCGTCGACCGGACCACGCAGCACCGACGTGACCACCCACGGCGCGTTGAGGACCACCGCCAGCACGACGACCCGCAGGTAGCCGAACCGACGTCCGGCGAGCAGACCCGCGACCAGGCCCATCACTCCCCCGGCCGGCGTGAGGGCGGCGCCGGCCAGCGCGAGCACCACCACGCGCGGGCGGGGGTCGTCGCGTCGCAGCTCGCCGACGAGCCAGAGCAGCCCCGCGTAGCCGAGCAGCATCGGCCACTGCCCGATCGCGAGGCGCTCCAGGACGTACGGGTTCCAGACGGCCAAGGCCGCTGCGGCGAGCCGACCGGTCGTTCCGAGCGTCGGGACGAGTCGCGCGCCACCGACACCGGCCAGCACGAGCGCACCGAGCAGCACGAGCCGTTGCACCACCTGCGGGTCGATCGCGGCACCGAGCAACGCCACCACCGCGTCGGACGGGACGGCGCGCGGCAGTGCACTGCCGAGGCCCCACAGGTCGTCGCGGTCGAGCGCGAGGTGCGGCACCCAGACCATGTCGTAGGAGAGGACGTAGCCGGGACGGAACCAGGGCAGGCCGACCAGCACCGCCAGCAGGGCGCTCCACTGCAGGACGATCGCGTCGCGCCACCGGCTCATGGTCCTCCTCGTTCGAGCCTCACCCTAGAGGTCGAGGGTGCCCCGCGCCGATGCTTCCGTCGGGCGACGGGACCAGGGGCTGGCTAGGGTGACCCGGTGACGAGCACCAGCCACCGCCTCTCGAGCGGCTCGACGGTCGCGCTCGGCATGGTCGGCATGAACGTCGCCATCTACGGGTTCACCGTGGCGGCCGCGCGGACCATGGTGCCGGCGGAGCTCGGTGCTCTCGTGGCCCTGCTCGGCGTCCTGCTCATGGGCAACGTCGTCTCGCTCGGCATCCAGGCGGTCACCGCGCGACGGATCGCCGTGGCGCCGCAGGACAGCGCCGACGTGATCGGCGTGGTGCTGCGGGTGACGGCCGCCGCCGCGCTCGCCGTGGGTGCCGTCGTCGCCCTGGCGTCGGTGGCGCTGGTGCCGCTGCTGCGACTCGACTCGGCCTGGCCCGTCGTGCTCGCGGGCGCGACCCTCGTCCCCCTGACCGTCATGGGCGCGCAGGCGGGCATCGCGCAGGGGTCGGAGCGCTGGCGCACCCTCACCGGCATCTACCTCGCCAACGGCTTCGGGCGGCTGCTGTGCGGCACCATCGCGGTGCTCGTCGTCCCGTCGGCGACGTCGGCGATGGTCGGGATCGCCGTCGGCGCGTGGGCTCCCGTGCTCGTCGGGATGCCCCTGCTGCGCGGACACCTGCGGCCGGCGCAGGGGGTGAGCCGTCGCCCGCTCGTCCGCGAGACGGTGCTCGGCTCGCACGCCCTGCTCGCCTACTTCGTGCTGAGCAGCCTCGACGCGCTCGTGGCCCGCAACCGGTTCGAGGCGCACGAGGCGGGCCTGTACGCGGCAGGACTCATCCTGTCGAAGGCCGCGTTGTTCGCGCCCCAGTTCGTCAGCGTCGTGCTCTTCCCCGACCTCGCCCGCGACGAGACCCGCCGCGCCCGCGCGCAGGCGGTGCTCGCGGTCGCCGGCCTCGGTGCGGTCGCCGTCGCCGCCACGGCCCTGCTCCCCCGCCTCGCCCTCGTGCTCGTCGGCGGCGCGCAGTACGAGGAGATCGCCGGGCGGCTCTGGCTGTTCGCCCTCGCCGGGTCCTGTCTCGCCGTCGTCCACCTGCTGGTCTTCGACGCGCTCGCCCGCCACGCCCACGGCGTCGTCGTCCTGGTGTGGATCGCCGCCGCCCTCGTCGTCGCCGTCGCCTACGGCTTCGACGTCCACCTCACCGGCCTCGTCACCACCGTCGCCACCGTCTCCGCTGCCCTCGCCCTGGTCGTCTGGTTCGTCCCGGGCCGCACCACCGCGCCACGCTGAGGGTCGGTCCTCGGGTCGGCCCTTCGTGGGCTTGCTGGTGCGCTGCCGCGGCTGGCGCTGGTGTGGTCTCCGCAAGGGCCTCGACCGGGCGGCTGGGTGGCCCGCTGGTCTGGGGTCTCGGGCTGTGGCTCGCGTGGGACTCAAGAATCTGCGTTCGTGCGTGGGACTCGAGGCTTCTGCGTTGGCTACGGGATCCCGTCACCAACGCAGAAGCGTTCGGCATCGCGCGCGCGAGGGAAGAAGCGTGGGTGCACTTGGGGGTGGGGTGGGCAGTGCTTCTCCCTTCTCGTGGCACGGTCCACGAGAAGGGAGAATCTCTGCCCCGTCTGACCCCGTCGGCGGTGGATTCTCCACGTGTACAGCGCTGAGAAGGTGGCAGATCCACCGCCGAGGGCGATGCGGTGGCAGATCCACCGCTCAGGGGGCGAAACGCAGAATCCTGCGTCCACCCCGAGCGCAACCCGCAGCCCGGGACCCCAGACCAGCGACCGCCCAGCCGCCCGGTCGAGGCCCTTGCGGAGCGCAGGACGAGTCGACGCCGCGCCAGCGCAGCCGCAGGTCGAGCGAGCGCTCAGCGACGTCGGCGGCTCCGGCTCAGTGGGCGGCCTCGTGCCAGGTGCGGCCGGTGCCGACGGAGACGTCGAGGGGGACGGAGAGCTGCGCCGCGGACGCCATCTGCTCGCGCACGAGGGTCTCGAGGACGTCGCGCTCGCCCTCGGCGACCTCGAGGACGAGCTCGTCGTGGACCTGCAGGAGCAGCCGCGACGTCAGTCCCTGGTCGCGCAGGGCTGCGTCGACGCCCAGCATCGCCACCTTGATGATGTCGGCGGCGGAGCCCTGGATGGGGGCGTTCAGCGCCATCCGCTCGGCCATCTCGCGTCGCTGGCGGTTGTCGCTGAGCAGGTCCGGCAGGTAGCGGCGGCGGCCGAGGATCGTCGCGGTGAACCCGGTCTGGCGGGCCTCCTCGACCACGCCGTGCAGGTAGGTGCGCACGCCGCCGAAGGTCTCGAAGTAGTCGTCCATGAGGCCCTGCGCCTCACCCGTGGAGATCTGCAGCTGCTGGCTGAGCCCGTACGCCGACAACCCGTACGCCAGTCCGTAGTTCATGGCCTTGATCCGGGCCCGCAGTCCCCCGTCGATGTCGGTGGGCTCGCGCTCGAAGACCTTCGTCGCCATCACGGTGTGGAAGTCGTGCCCGGAGCGGAACGCCTCGATGAGGTCGGCGTCCTCGGACAGGTCGGCCATGATGCGCATCTCGATCTGGCTGTAGTCCGCGGTCAGCAGGGTCTCGTACCCCTCGCCGACGACGAACGCCTCACGGATCCGGCGTCCCGACTCGGTGCGGATGGGGATGTTCTGCAGGTTCGGGTCGGCCGAGCTGAGCCGGCCGGTCGCCGCGATGGTCTGGTAGTAGGTCGTGTGGATCCGGCCGTCGGGCTGCACCGTCTTCTGCAGGCCCTCGACGGTCTGCCGCAGACGCGTCACGTCGCGGTGCGCGAGCAGGTGCTCCAGGAACGGGTGGCCGGTCTTGACGAACAGCTGCTGCAACGCCTCGGCGTCGGTCGTGTAGCCGGTCTTCGTGCGCTTGGTCCTCGGCATGTCCAGCTGCTCGAAGAGCACCTCCTGCAGCTGCTTGGGCGACCCGAGGTTCACCTCGCGACCGATCGCCTCGTAGGCCTCCTCCGCCGCTGCCGTCATGCGACCGGTGAACTCCTCGTGCAACGCGTCGAGGTGCTCGGAGTCGACGGCGATGCCGGCGGTCTCGGCGGCGGCGAGCACGTGCACCAGCGGCAGCTCGACGTCGCGCAGCAGCGTGAGCGCCTCCTGCTGCTCCAGCTCCTCCGCGAGCACGCCCCACAGGTCGAGCGCGGCGCGGGCCCGCTGGGCGGCGCCCTCGACGCCCGCGGTGTCGTCGTCGAAGGCCAGCTGGCCGGAGTCGTCGGCGGGGCTCAGGTCGCGCTTCAGCGCGCGCAGCGCGAGGTCGGCGAGGTCGTAGGAGCGCTGGTCCGGACGCACCAGGTAGGCGGCGAGCGCGGTGTCGGCCGCCAACCCGTCCAGCGACCAGCCCTGCGCCGCCAGGGCATGCCGCTGACCCTTCGCGTCGTGCATGACCTTCGGGCGGTCCGCGTCGGCCAGCCACGAGGCGAGCACCTTCTCGTCGGCCGGGTCGAGCGACTCCGGCGCGAGACTCACGGCACGGCCAGCGGCCGTGGCGACGGTGAGCATGTCGACGCGTGCGCCGACGGGTCGCAGCACGCCCGTGACCTCCACGCCGACCGGCTCGCGATCGGTGTGCTCGTCGAGCCACGCGGCCAGCGCTCCGGCGGCGGGACGGTCGACGACCACCTCGACGGCCGCCTCGTCGCTGCTCGACTCGTCACCACCGCCCAGGTACTCGAACAGGCGGGTGCGCAGCGCCGCGAACTCGAGGGCGTCGAACACCTCGTGGATGGCGTCGCGGTTCCACTCGGTGCTGAACGCGAGGTCGGTGGGCTTGGCCGGGAGGTCGAGGTCGCGCACGAGCGCGTTGATGCGCCGGTTGCGGAGCACGTCGTCGAGGTGGGCCCGCAACGACTCCCCCGCCTTGCCCTTCACGGCGTCGACGTCGGCGACGAGGGCCTCGAGCGAGCCGTACTGGTTGATCCACTTGGCCGCCGTCTTCGGCCCGACCCCGGGGACTCCGGGCAGGTTGTCGCTCGTCTCGCCGACGAGCGCGGCGATCTCGGGGTAGTGCTCGGGCGTGACCCCGTACTTCTCCTCGACCGCGGCCGGTGTCATCCGCGCGAGGTCGGAGACTCCCTTGCGGGGGTAGAGCACGGTGGTGGTGTCGGTGACCAGCTGGAGCGCGTCGCGGTCGCCGGTGCAGATCAGCACCTCCATCCCGGCTTCCTGCGCCTGGGTGGTGAGCGTGCCGATCACGTCGTCGGCCTCGAAGCCGTCCTTCTCGAACGCGGTGATGCCGAGCGCGGCGACGACGTCCTTGATCAGGCCGACCTGGCCCTTGAACTCGTCGGGGCTCTTGCTGCGGTTGCCCTTGTACTCCGCGTACTCCTGCACGCGGAACGTCTGCCGCGACACGTCGAACGCCACGCCGACGTGCGTCGGACGCTCGTCGCGCAGCACGTTGATGAGCATCGAGGTGAAGCCGAACACCGCGTTGGTGTGCTGTCCGGTGGTCGTGGAGAAGTTCTCGACGGGCAGGGCGAAGAAGGCACGGTAGGCGACGGAGTGACCGTCGATCAGCAGCAGTCGATCCACGTCGTCGACTCTAGACGCACCGGCGGACACTGGCCTGCGGCGTGTGCCTCGTGTGCGTGGTCGTGGGGTGGTCTCGTCGTGATGGTGCGCTGTCGTCGGACGCCTCGGACCTGCTGGTGCGCTGCCGCGGGAGCGGTGTGCTCGGTGGTGCGCTGCCGCAGGGGGTCTCGTCGTGCTGCTGCGCTGCCGCAGGGGTGAAGGCCAACGATGCTGCGTTTGCTACGGAATCCCGTCGTGAACGCAGAAGCGTTCGGCCTCGCACGCGTGGATGAAGAATCGTGGGTGCACTTTGCGTGGGGGTGACGAACGATTCTTCCGTGGTGTGGACCGTTCCACGCGAAGGAAGAATCCTTCCGCCGCTCAGCCCGCCATCGGTGGATTTCCAACCACAGGAGCGCTCCTGCGGTTGCAGATCCACCGACAGGACGCACGAACGCAGAACCTTGGCCCCTGAACGCAGAATCGAAGAATCGTGGATCCAAGGGCGGGCCCAGCCAGACCCCGAGACCCGAGGCCAGCCCCAGGCCCCCTGCCGGTCGAGGCCCCTTCGAAGACCGCCCCCAGCGAAGGCCGAGGCAGCGCACCAGCACGGTCACGACGAACGCAGGCAACGCACCAGCAGCCCAAGACCCGTTGCCACCGCACCGGACAATCACGACGCGCAGGGACGAAGGAGCCCCCGACCTCAGACCCGGCCGGAGCGGCGGTCGTCCTGGCGGCGGCGCAGCGTGCGGCGGACGGCGATGAGCTTGCCGGTGTCGCGGGAGTGGGTGGCCTTCGAGCTGAGCCGGGAGCGCAGGCGGCTGGCCTGGATGGCGCGGACGGCTGCGACCTGGGTGAACCCGATCTTCGTCAGGTAGCGGTGCGGCTCGCGGGCCATGAGCGGGATGGCCGCGACGACGATCTCGCAGGCGTTCTCCTCGCCGTACGTCGCGGCGGCCGACAGCAGCGTCGCGGCGACGTTGCGGCGACGGTGGCGCGGGGAGACCTGGATGTCGGTGACGATGAGGATGGGGGTGAGCGTGATCGGTGTCAAGGTGCTCAGGTCGCACACCGTCGCGCCGACGATCTCGTCCTCGACGAGGGCGACGATGATGCGCTTGCCGGGCTTGGCGAGGGTCTGCTCGATCGCCGACTCCGCCTCCGTCGCGGTCGGCTCGCGGAACAGCGACTGGTAGGAGAACGCCTCCGCGCCCTCCTCGTCGCTCACCGCGGCCGACTCGGCCCACAGGGCCACGAGCTCGGCCGCGTCCTCGGGCACCGCGTCGCGCATCACGATCGGCGAGCGAGTGGCCATGACGTCCTCGGCGGGTGTCGGGCGCGACCCCGGACGGACGGCTGTCACCATGGCCCGGTCGGGTCGTGCGATCTTCAACGAGCGAGAGGAGCCTACATGTTCGTGGGTAGCGGCACGCTCACCAACGTGGCCACCGTGCTCGTCGGGTCCGGGCTCGGCCTGCTGGTCGGCCAGCGGCTGCCCGAACGGGTGCGCACGACCGTCACCTCCGCGCTCGGTCTCGTGACGCTACTCATCGCCGCCGACGCCGCCCTCGCGGTCCGCAGCGACGCCCTGGTCGACGCGACGCCACGGGGCGCGCCGACGCTGATCGTCCTCGGCTCGCTGCTCGTGGGTGGCGTCGTCGGCTCGCTCCTGCGCTTGGAGGACCGGCTCGAGTCGTTCGGCGGTGTCCTGCAGCGAGCCCTGTCGCGGGGCGACGGCGGCGACCGCGACCGCTTCGTCCAGGGCTTCGTGGTCGCCTCGCTCGTCTTCTGCGTCGGCCCCCTCACGATCCTCGGCTCGATCAACGAGGGCCTCGGCCGTGGGGCGGAGCAGCTGCTCCTGAAGTCGGCGCTCGACGGCTTCGCGTCGCTCGCCTTCGCCGCCGCGCTCGGTGTCGGGGTGATGGCATCCGCCGTGGCCGTGCTGGTCGTGCAGGGATCGCTGACGCTCGTCGGGCTGGCCCTCGGCGAGGCGCTGCCGGCGGCCCACCTCGACGCGTTGGGCGCCACGGGCGGACTGGTCCTCGTCGGGGTGGCGCTGCGTCTGCTCGACCTGAAGGCCCTGCCGGTCGCCGACCTGCTGCCGGCACTCCTCGTGGCGCCGCTGCTCACCCAGCTGGCCGTCTCGCTGGCCTGAGCGGACTTCACAGAACTGTTACCTGTGGACTTTCGCGAAGGGGCCACCTCGGACCCCGGCGGGGATATAGTCCCCGGGACGACGGCGCCACAAGCGCTGCCCGAACTCCAGGAGTCCTGCGTGCGACTGACATCCAAGGTCCTCGTGTCGGCGTTCCTGGCGTGTCTGGTCGTCCTGGTGCCACTCGGCGCCTCGGCCACCAGCACGCCCACGCCCAGCGCGAGCCCGACGGCGCCCACGGCGCCGGCCACCCCGCCGGACGGCGCCTACATCGGCGTCACGCTGCAGAACAGCGGTGACGACAAGGCCCCGATCCCCGGAGCGACGCTGAGCGTCGCCTCCTCCTCCGGCACCGAGGTCGGCGAGGCGGTGACCGACCCGAACGGACGCGCCTTCATCGCCATCCCGGAACGGGGCAGCTACGTCGTCACCCTCGACACCGACACGCTGCCGTCGGGGATCCAGTTCGCCGGCAGCAACAAGCGCACCGTCGACGCGCTCCTGGACGGCGGCAACTTCGCCCAGTTCCAGATCGGCGTCGTCGAGCAGGCCGGGCCCTCGCTCGGTGAGCGCTTCGCGGGCGCCATGGTCAACGGCGTGAAGTTCGGCCTGATCATCGCGCTCGCCGCCCTCGGCCTGTCGCTGATCTTCGGCACCACGAAGCTCACCAACTTCGCGCACGGCGAGATCATCACCTTCGGCGCGATCGCCACCTACGTCGCCAACCGCGCCTTCGGGCTGCCGGTCATCCTCGCGATCGTCGTGGCGGTCCTCGCCTCGGCGGCCTTCGGCTGGCTCCAGGACAAGTTCCTGTGGAAGCCGCTGCGCAGCAAGGGCATCGGCATCATCGCGATGATGATCGTCTCGATCGGCTTCGGTCTGCTGCTGCGCAACGTCTTCCAGTACACGTTCGGCGGCTCGCGCGAGTCGCTCTCGCAGTACGTCAACCAGACGCGCAAGTCCTATGGTCCGTTCGCGCTGGCCGACAAGGAGATCGCGATCATCCTCGTCTCGATCGTCGTGCTGACGGTCACGTGCGTGGTCCTCATGAAGACCCGCCTCGGCAAGTCGATGCGCGCCGTCGCCGACAACCCGGCACTGTCGGCGTCGTCCGGCCTGCGCGTCGACGGCGTCGTGCGGTCGGTCTGGGTCCTCGGCTGCGCCCTGACGGGTCTGGCCGGCGGCCTGCTGGCGGTCAACAGCCAGGTCAACTTCCTCATGGGCTTCAAGCTGCTGCTGCTCGTGTTCGCGGCCGTGACCCTCGGCGGCCTCGGCACCATCTGGGGCGCGCTGGTCGGGTCGATGATCATCGGCATCATGGTCGAGGTCGGCACGCTGCAGATCGGCATCTGGCCTGGTGTCCCGTCGTCCATCAAGGAGGTCGGCGCCCTCGTGGTGCTCATCCTCATCCTGCTGATCAGGCCCCAGGGCATCCTGGGCCGCGCCGAGCGGATCGGCTGAAAGGGATTCCCATGGACTTCGGAACCATCCTCAACGCCGCACTGTCGCAGGCCCTCGGACCGCAGGCGATCGTCTTCGCCCTCGCGGCCATCGGCCTCAACATCCACTTCGGCTACACCGGCCTGCTGAACTTCGGCCAGGCCGGCTTCATGGCCGTCGGCGCCTACGGCCTCGCCGTCACGGTCGTCACCTACGACCAGTCGTTCTGGCTCGGCGTCGTGGTCGCGCTCCTCGCCCCCGTGGTGCTGGCGCTCGTCCTCGGTGTGCCGACGCTGCGCCTTCGGGCGGACTACCTCGCCATCGCCACCATCGCGACGGCGGAGATCCTGCGTCTGGTGTTCGGCGCCGTGGAGACCAAGGACGTCTTCGGCGGCTCGAACGGCCTCACCGGCTTCGCCAAGACCTTCCAGGACCTCAACCCCTACTCCGGCGGCGTCGACCTCGGCGTCGTCCGGTTCCGCCAGGACGACCTGTGGTCGCTGACCGTCGGCTGGGTCCTGGTCGCGCTCGGCTGCCTCTTCGTGTGGCTGCTCATGCGCAGCCCGTGGGGACGCGTGCTGCGCTCGATCCGCGAGGACGAGGACGCCGTCCGCTCGCTGGGCAAGAACGTGTTCGCCTACAAGATGCAGGCGCTCGTGCTGGGTGGTGTCTTCGGTGGTCTCGCCGGCCTCTTCCTCGCACTGAAGCAGGCGTCGGTCGTGCCGAGCGACTACTCCACGAACGTGACGTTCTTCGCCTACACCGCGCTGCTCATCGGCGGCGCGGCCCGCGTGCTCGGTCCCGTCATCGGCGCCATGATCTTCTGGCTCCTCATGGGCGGCATCGGCTCGTTCTTCAGCCAGGCCACGTCCGGCTCGAACCCGCTCATCCCCGACTGGGCGATGAGCGACATCCAGGCCAGCCTGGTCCGACTCATCCTCGTCGGCCTGGGCCTCATGCTCCTGATGATCTACCGACCGCAGGGGATCTTCGGCGACCGGAAGGAGCTGGCGATCGATGCCCGCTGACACCACCCCCACCACCGACCCGCTCGCCGGGGTCGCGAACACGCCCGGTGTGAAGAAGCCCGACGCGATCCTCGTCGGCTCCTCCATCACGCGGCAGTTCGGCGGCCTGAAGGCCGTCGACGTCGAGCACGTCGAGATCCAGCGCGGTGTCATCACGGCGCTGATCGGCCCCAACGGTGCCGGCAAGACGACGCTGTTCAACCTGCTGACGGGCTTCGACGCACCGGACACCGGCGAGTGGTCGTTCAACGGCCAGTCGCTGCAGAAGGTGCCGGCCTACAAGGTCGCTCGCCGTGGCATGGTGCGCACGTTCCAGCTGACGAAGGTGCTGTCGCGCCTCACCGTCATCGAGAACATGCGGCTCGGGGCCACGGGCCAGCGCGGCGAGCGCTTCTGGTCCGCCCCCTTCCGTGCCCTGTGGTCCGGCCAGGAGGACTCGATCACGACACGTGCCGACGAGCTGCTCGCGCGGTTCAAGCTCGACGCCAAGCGCGAGGACTTCGCCGGCTCCCTCTCGGGCGGCCAGCGCAAGCTGCTGGAGATGGCCCGCTCGCTCATGGTGGACCCCGAGCTGATCATGCTCGACGAGCCCATGGCCGGCGTGAACCCGGCCCTCAAGCAGTCGCTGCTCGGCCACGTGAAGTCGCTGCGCGACGAGGGCCGCACGGTGCTGTTCGTCGAGCACGACATGGACATGGTGCGCGACATCTCCGACTGGGTCATCGTCATGGCGCAGGGCAAGATCGTCGCCGAGGGCACCCCCGACCAGGTGATGTCCGACCAGGCCGTCATCGACGCCTACCTGGGCGCGCACCACGACACCGACATCACCGAGCTGGACGAGACCGAGCTCGAGCAGGCCACCGAGGCCGAGCTCGACCAGGAGGCCTGACATGGCAGAGATCCACGAGCCCGGCCAGGACGCCGGACGCGAGGCCGCACGCGACGCGAACTTCGCCGAGGAGCGCGCGAAGCACCAGAAGGGCGCCGACGGGGCCATCCTGCGCGCCGACGGTCTCATCGCCGGCTACCTGCCCGGCGTGAACATCCTCAACAGCGCCGACCTGTACTGCCAGCCCGGCGAGCTCGTCGGCATCATCGGCCCGAACGGAGCCGGCAAGTCGACGCTGCTCAAGTCGCTGTTCGGCCTGGTGACGATCCACGAGGGCAGCGTGACGCTGAAGGGTGAGGAGATCACCAACCAGCGCGCGGACCAGCTGGTCACCAAGGGCATCGGGTTCGTCCCCCAGACGAACAACGTGTTCCCGAGTTTGACCATCGAGGAGAACCTCGAGATGGGCTGCTACCAGGCGCCGAAGACGTTCACGGAGCGCTTCGCGTTCGTCACCGACCTGTTCCCGCGTCTCGGCGAGCGCCGCAAGCAGCGCGCCGGGTCGCTGTCCGGTGGTGAGCGTCAGATGGTCGCCATGGGTCGCGCCCTGATGATGGACCCTCAGGTGCTGCTGCTCGACGAGCCGTCCGCCGGCCTCTCCCCCGTCCTGCAGGACGAGGTGTTCGTGCAGACGCGCAACATCAACAAGGCCGGCGTCTCGGTCATCATGGTCGAGCAGAACGCCAAGCGATGCCTGCAGATCTGCGACCGCGGCTACGTCCTTGACCAGGGCCGCTCCGCCTACTCGGGCACCGGCCGCTCGCTCGGCAACGACCCGAAGGTCATCGAGCTCTACCTCGGCACGCTGGGCAAGAAGGCGAGCTGACCGCTCCGCCCAGCTCGACCCCGGAGGCCCCCGACGCGAGCGTCGGGGGCCTTCCACGTGTGCGGGGTGAGATTCCCAGGTCGACCTGGGAATCTCCCGCGAGGCACGGTTCGCTGCCTGGCTGCCCGGTTTCCTTCCACAAGGCACGGTTCTCTCAGCCACGCACGGAGAGCTTTCCGTGCGTGGCTGAGGAAATCGTGCCTGGAGCTCGCGCCGCGCCGCCTACGAGGCGTCCTACGGTCCTGGGTCGACGAGATTCCCAGCTCGACCTGGGAATCTCGTCGACCCGCCCCTGGAGTCGGCCGGTGGTCGAAGCAAACGACCCTGGGTCGCTGGTTCCTCCCACGAGGCACGGTTCTCTCACCCACGCACGGAGAGCTTTCCGTGCCTGCCTGAGGAAATCGTGCCTGGTGCCCGCGCCGCTCCTCCTGGGAACATCCGAGCGTCGTGCGTCGCAGAGATTCCCAGGTCGACCTGGGAATCTCGCTCACCGTTGGTGTCATCCGCAGGTGAGTGGAATCCCCTCACGTCAGGAGAACCAGCGGTACCGCCAGACATGACGAGGCCCCCGGGGGGAACCCGGGGGCCTCGTGCGGGACGTGCTCGACGTCAGTGGCTCAGATCGTGCCGCTGATGTAGTCGACCGCCTTGTAGGTGTTGTCGGCGCCGTACTCGTAGATGCCGATGGAGGCGGCCGTCGGGCTGCCCGTCTCACCCAGCTCGATGGGGCCGGAGACACCGTCGTAGTCGATGTCCTTGCCGTCCTTCAGGAGCGCGGCGCAGTCCTTGAACGTCGTGCACTTCTCGCCGTCCTTGGTGATGCCCGGGATCTCCTTGGCGATCTTGTCGCCCGCGTCGCTGTCGGCCTTGATGGCCGCGAGCGCCGACACGATGACCGCGTCGTAGGACTCGGCCGCGTAGGAGTAGTCCTTCAGCTTCGGGTCGACCTCGAGGAGGCGCTTCTTGAAGTCACCGGACGTCTCGGCGCCGGGGATGGTGCCCTTCGTGCCCTTGAGCGTGCCCTCGGGCAGCTTGCCGCTGTAGTCGGCCGTGTTGCCGTCGACGAAGTAGGTCGGGACCTTCTGCGGGCCGACGTCGGCCTGCACCAGCTGCGGGATGATCGTGGTGGTCTCCTCGAAGGCGACGAGCACGATCGCGTCCGGCTTGCTGTCGGCGATCTCCTGGACCTGCGAGTCGTAGGACTGCGCGTTCTCGCCGTAGAAGACCGTCGCGGCGACCTTGGAGCCGGCGTTCTCGAGGCCCTTCTTGATCTCCGAGGCCAGCGTCTCGCCGTAGGCGTCCTGACGGGCCAGGATCGCGACGTTCTGGCGACCGTCCTGGACGAGCAGGTTCGACATCACGGCACCCTGGAGGATGTCCGAGGGCGCGGTGCGGAAGTACAGGTCGGGCTTGGCGTAGTCGCCCTTGTCGAAGTCGGTCGACGTGTTGGCGGGCGAGAACATCACGGTGCCGGCCGACATGATCTTGTCGATGACCGTCATCGAGACGCCCGAGGACGCAGCACCGACGATGACGTCGGAACCGGCGTCGAGCAGCTTGTCGGTCTCGGCCGGGGCGATGCCCGAGTCGGTGTCGCCCGAGTCGCCCTTGACGCCCTTGACGTCCTTGCCCAGCACGCCGCCGTCGGCGTTGATGTCCTTGATCGCGAGGTCGACGCCCGCGAACTCCGGCGGGCCGAGGAACGCGAGGCTGCCGGTCTGCGGGAGCAGGGTACCGATCGTGAGCGTGCCGTCGGCCTTCGAGGCCGAGGCCTTGTCGCCGCTGTCGCTGCTCTCGTCGTCGCTGCCGCTGCCTCCACCACAGGCGGCGAGCACGAGCGCGCCGGCCGCGGCGACCGCGGCGAGCCGCATGGTCCTGGTACTGCGCTTCATTGATCCTCCGGGAACTCTGGTCCGACCCCCGACGGGTCGAGCCGTAGGACGAAACTAGTCGCCGCGGGGGTCGCGCAGGTCGGGCTCGTGTGAAAGTCCTGTTTCGTAGTCAACTTGTAATACGGATCGCTCACTCGGGTGAGGGATCGGCGCCCGGCACACCGTGCTCCACGACCCGTTCGGCGACCGTGCGCATGGACATGCGCAGGTCCATCGCCGTCCGCTGGATCCAGCCGAACGCCTCCGGCTCACTGAGTCCCAGGGCAGCCTGGAGCTGCGCCTTGGCGCGCTCGACGACCTTGCGGGTGGCGAGCTGGTCGGTGAGGTCCTCGACCTCCGCCTCCAGGGCGGCGAGCTCCGCGAAGCGGCTGCGGGCCATCTCGATGGCGGGGACGAGGTCGGAGGCCGTGAACGGCTTGACCAGGTAGGCCATCGCGCCGGACTCGCGGGCCCGGTCGACGAGGTCGCGCTGGCTGAACGCGGTCAGCATGACGACGGGCGCGATCCGCTCCCCCGCGATGCGGCTGGCCGCGGCGATGCCGTCGAGGCGCGGCATCTTGACGTCCATGACGACCAGGTCGGGCCGCAGGGCCGTGGCGAGCTCGACCGCCTCGACACCGTCCGCAGCCTGCCCGACGACGTCGTAGCCCTCCTCGGCGAGCATCTCGGCGAGGTCGAGCCGGATGAGCGCCTCGTCCTCGGCGATGACGACGCGGGGACGGTCGGCGGGCTCGCCCGTCACAGAGGGGTCGTCGGTGCGGGGCGTCTCGGTCGGTCGGCTGGTCACGTGAGAAGGTTAGCGGGCACGTGCGGCGCGCCGACTTGGCGGAATGGTAGACGCGACGGTCTCAAAAACCGTTGTCCGAGAGGGCGTGCGGGTTCGAGTCCCGCAGTCGGCACCAGCGCGACCGCGGACCGTCAGTCCGACCCGCGCCCCGTCTGCTCCTGCAGCCGCTCGATGTGCTCCGAGGCCTCCGCCTTCGTGAGGTCGGCCGAGAGCGTCTCGCCAGCGTCGCGGGCGAGCGTGTCGAGATAGGAGCGCTGCGCGCCGGTCATCGGCTCGTCGCCGGTGACCCAGTCCTGCGGGTCCTTCTCGGTGGTGCCGCCAGCGTCCGCGCCGAGGACGTCGGAGTCGGGCGTGGAGCCTGCCGTGGGGCCAGGGGACGTGTTCGACGACGTGTTCGATTCAGTCATGTCCCCACCGTACGTCCGGACGCCGACACCCGCCCGTCGAGCGTCGGCGCCGGGCTCAGCCCTCCTCGGCGGGGTGCTCGTAGGCAGGCACGACGCGGTTGATCGCGTCGCCCATGCGGTGGATCCGCAGCGCGTTCGTGGAGCCGGGGATGCCGGGCGGGGCGCCGGCGACGATGACGACCTCGTCGCCGTGCGAGCACCGTGCGACCTCGAGCAGACGCTTGTCGACCTGCAGCACCATCTCGTCGGTGTGCTTGACCTCGGGCACGAGGAACGTCTCGACGCCCCACGTGAGCGCGAGCTGGTTGCGGGTCATGGGGTCGGGCGTGAACGCGATGACCGGGATGTGCGAGCGGTAGCGCGACATGCGGCGGGCGGACCCGCCGATCGTCGTGAACGCGACGACGTAGCGTGCGTCGATCGCCTCGGCCACCTGCGAGGCACCGCGGCAGATGATGCCGGTGCGGGTCTTCGCCTGCCACGTGTAGGCGGCCATGCGCGGCAGGCCGTGGTCCTCGGTGGACTCGATGATGCGCGCCATCGTGCGCACTGTCTGGATCGGGTACTCCCCCACGCTCGTCTCGCCGGACAGCATCACCGCGTCGGCGCCGTCGAGCACCGCGTTGGCGACGTCGGACGCCTCCGCGCGGGTCGGGCGCGGGGCCGAGATCATCGACTCGAGCATCTGGGTGGCGACGATCACCGGCTTGGCGTTGCGCCGGGCCTTCTCGACGATCAGCTTCTGCACGATCGGCACGTCCTCCAGCGGCAGCTCCACGCCGAGGTCGCCGCGCGCGACCATGAAGCCGTCGAAGGAGTCCATGATCTCGTCGAGGTTGTCGACGGCCTGCGGCTTCTCGATCTTGGCGATGACGGGACGGTGGATGTCGAGCTCGTGCATGACCCGACGGACGTCGTCGGCGTCGCGGGCGTTGCGCACGAACGAGAGCGCGACGAAGTCGACGCCCTGGCGCAGCGCGAACCGCAGGTCCTCGACGTCCTTCTCGCTCATGGCGGGGACGCTGACCGCGACGCCGGGCAGGTTGATGCCCTTGTTGTTGCTGAGGCGTCCCGCGGTCTCGCAGATGGTGACGACGTCGTGCCCGGTGACCTCGAGGGCCCGCAGCCGCACGCGGCCGTCGTCGATGAGGATCTCGTCGCCGGGCGAGACGTCGCCCGGCAGCCCCGAGTATGTAGTCGACGCACGCTCGGCGTCGCCGGGGACGTCGTCGGTGGTGATGGTGAAGCGGTCGCCGACGGCGAGGTCGACGGGGCCGTCGGCGAAGCGGCCGAGCCGGATCTTCGGACCCTGGAGGTCGGCGAGCACGGCGATCGCCTTGCCGGTGCGCTCGGCGGCGGCACGCACGTAGCCGAGGTTGGCCTCGTGGTCGGCATGGTCGCCGTGGCTCATGTTGAGGCGGGCGACGTCCATGCCCGCCTCGGCCAGCTGGAGGATACGCTCGGCGGTCGCGACGGCCGGTCCGAGCGTGCAGACGATCTTGGCTCTACGCACCCCACGACCCTATCGACACCCGGGGTGTACCGGCGAGTCACTTGGTGGGCCCGCGCAACAAAAGACGCTGAGAGTTCACCGGGCCCGCGACCCCCGGCGCATCCCCCTGCAGGACACGACGACGAAGGGGTCGGGAGCTGCGGCTCCCGACCCCTTCGTGCGGCGACCTGGGCCGCCGGCACCCACGCGTCGCTCAGACCATCAGCGGACGGTCGTTCGGCTTGATCGGCCGCGGCAGCGGGCTGCGCCCGCCGGTCAGGTAGGCGTCGACCCCGGCGGCCGCGGAGCGTCCCTCGGCGATGGCCCAGACGATGAGCGACTGGCCACGGCCGGCGTCGCCGGCCACGAACACGCCCGGGACCGACGACATGAAGTCGCGGTCGCGGACGATGTTGCCGCGCTCGTCGAGGTCGACGCCGAGCTGCTCGACGAGACCCTCGCGCTGGGGGCCGGTGAAGCCCATCGCGAACAGCACGAGCTGCGCGGGGATCACCTTCTCCGAGCCGGGCACCTCCTCGAAGCGGCCGTCCTTCATCTCGACCTCGACGATGCGCAGGCCGGCGACGTTGCCGTCGTCGTCGCCGACGAACTCCTTCGTGGAGACGGCGTACTTGCGCTCGCCGCCCTCCTCGTGCGCGGACGCGACGCGGTAGACCATCGGGTAGGTCGGCCACGGCTGCGTCTCGGGCCGGTCGTCGCCGGGCTGCGGCATGATCTCCAGGCTGGTCACCGAGCGAGCGCCCTGGCGGATCGACGTGCCGAGGCAGTCGGCACCGGTGTCGCCGCCGCCGATGATGACGACGTCCTTGTCGGTGGCCAGGATCTGGTCCTGCACCTCCTCGCCGACCGCGACGCGGTTGGCCTGCGGCAGGAACTCCATCGCCTGGTGGATGCCGGCGAGCTCACGCCCCGGGGCGGGGAGGTCGCGGCGCACGGTCGAGCCGATGGCGAGCACGACGGCGTCGTAGCGGTCGCGCAGCTGGCTGCCGGTGAGCGTGTCGCCCACCTGCACGCCGGTGCGGAACACGGTGCCCTCGCGCTGCATCTGTTCGACGCGACGGTCGACGTGCACCTTCTCCATCTTGAACTCCGGGATGCCGTACCGGAGCAGGCCGCCCGCCTTGTCGTCGCGCTCGTACACCGCGACGGTGTGACCGGCGCGGGTCAGCTGCTGCGCGACGGCGAGGCCGGCCGGACCCGAGCCGACGACGGCCACGGTCTTGCCCGTGAGGTACTCCGGCGGCTCGGGGCGCACGTTCCGCCACTCCCACGCGCGGTCGATGATCGAGACCTCGACGTTCTTGATGGTCACCGGCTCGCGGTTGATGCCGACGACGCACGCCGTCTCGCACGGGGCCGGGCAGAGCCGACCCGTGAACTCCGGGAAGTTGTTGGTCGCGTGCAGCCGGTCGATCGCCTCGATCCAGTCGTCGCGCCAGACCAGGTCGTTCCACTCGGGAATCAGGTTGCCCAGCGGGCAGCCCTGGTGGCAGAACGGGATGCCGCAGTCCATGCAGCGTCCGGCCTGCTCCGTGATGATCGGGAGCAGCGCCTTGCCCGGTCCACCGGGGTAGACCTCGTTCCAGTCGTTCACCCGCTCCTCGACGGGGCGGCGCGGGGCCACCTGGCGGGGGGTCGTGATGAAACCTCGGGGATCAGCCACGTGCGGCCACCTCCATCATGCGTGCGGTCGTGTCGTCCTCGGACAGGCCCTCGGCCTCGGCCTCGGCCTTGGCGTCGAGCACCTTGCGGTAGTTGACGGGCATGACCTCGGTGAAGCGTGCGAGCGACTGCTCCCACGCGCCGAGCAGCTGCTCGGCCACGGCGGACCCGGTCTCCTCGTGGTGCTTGACCACGAGGGCGTGCAGCGCCTCGGCCGCCTCCGACCCCGCCTCGACGGTGTTCAGCGCGACCATCTCGGGGTTGACGAGCGAGTGGTCGAGGTCCAGGACATAGGCCTGACCGCCGCTCATGCCGGCCGCGACGTTGCGGCCGGTCGGTCCGAGGATCACCACGGTGCCTCCGGTCATGTACTCGAGTGCGTGGTCGCCCACGCCCTCGACGACGGCCGACGCACCGGAGTTGCGCACGCAGAACCGCTCGCCGACCTTGCCGCGCAGGAAGATCTCGCCGCTGGTCGCGCCGAAGCCGATGACGTTGCCGGCCACGATCTGCGCCTCCGCCGCGAACGTCGCGTCGCGCGGGGGTCGCACGACGAGCCGTCCACCGGAGAGACCCTTGCCGACGTAGTCGTTGCCGTCGCCCTCGAGGCGCAGCGTGATGCCGCGCGGCACGAACGCGCCGAAGGACTGGCCCGCCGACCCGAGGAAGGTCAGGTCGATGGTGTTCTCCGGCAGGCCCTCGCCGCGGTACCGCTTCGTCAGCTCGTGGCCGAGCATGGTGCCGACCGTGCGGTTGACGTTGCGGATGGGCAGCTGCGCACGCACCGGCTCGCCCCGCTCGAGCGCGTCCGCGCTGATCCGGATGAGCTCCGCGTCGAGCGCCACGTCGAGCCCGTGCTCCTGGCCACTGGTGTTGCGCAGCGACGCACCCTCCGGCAGCTCGGGCACGTACAGGATCGGCGAGAGGTCGAGGTGCTGGGCCTTCCAGTGGTCGACGGCCTGGCGGACGTCGAGCACCTCGGCGTGGCCCACGGCCTCGTCGATCGAGCGGAAGCCCAGCTCCGCGAGGTACTCGCGCACCTCCTGCGCCAGGAACTCGAAGAAGTTCACGACGTACTCCGCCTTGCCCGAGAACTTCTCGCGCAGCTGGCGGTTCTGGGTCGCGACGCCGACCGGGCAGGTGTCGAGGTGGCAGACGCGCATCATGATGCAGCCGCTGACGACGAGCGGTGCGGTCGCGAAGCCGAACTCCTCGGCCCCGAGCAGCGCCGCCACGACGACGTCGCGTCCGGTCTTGAGCTGGCCGTCGCACTGCACGACGATGCGGTCACGCAGGCCGTTGACGAGCAGCGTCTGCTGGGTCTCGGCGAGGCCGAGCTCCCACGGACCGCCCGCGTGCTTGAGCGACGTGAGGGGCGAGGCGCCCGTGCCGCCGTCGTGGCCGGAGATCAGCACGACGTCGGCCTTGGCCTTCGAGACGCCCGCCGCGACCGTGCCGACGCCGACCTCGGAGACCAGCTTGACGTGCACGCGGGCCGACGGGTTGGCGTTCTTCAGGTCGTGGATGAGCTGCTTGAGGTCCTCGATCGAGTAGATGTCGTGGTGCGGCGGCGGCGAGATGAGGCCGACACCCGGCGTCGAGTGACGCGTCTTGGCCACCCACGGGTACACCTTCGGTCCGGGCAGCTGGCCGCCCTCGCCGGGCTTCGCGCCCTGCGCCATCTTGATCTGGATGTCGTCGGCGTTGCTCAGGTACTCGCTGGTGACGCCGAAGCGTCCCGACGCGACCTGCTTGATCGACGAGCGACGCTCCGGGTCGTAGAGCCGCTCGGGGTCCTCGCCACCCTCGCCGGTGTTGGACTTGCCGCCGAGGCGGTTCATCGCGATGGCGAGCGTCTCGTGGGCCTCCTGGCTGATCGAGCCGTAGCTCATCGCACCGGTGGAGAAGCGCTTGACGATCTCGCTGACCGGCTCGACCTCGTCGATCGGCACGGGGGCACGCACGCCCTCCTTGAAGGAGAACAGGCCACGCAGCGTCATGAGCCGCTCGGACTGCTCGTCGACCCGCTCGGTGTACTTCTTGAAGATGTCGTAGCGGCCCGAGCGGGTGGAGTGCTGCAGGCGGAACACCGTCTCGGGGTCGAAGAGGTGCTCCGGCCCCTCGCGACGCCACTGGTACTCACCGCCCACCTCGAGGACGCGACGACGACCGACGATGCCCTGGGTGGGGTACGCGCGGGCGTGCCGCGAGGCGACCTCGTCGGCGATGACGTCGAGGCCGATGCCGCCGAGCTTGCTCGACGTGCCCGTGAAGTAGGCGTCGACGACCTCGTGCGACAGTCCGACGCACTCGAAGATCTGCGCACCGGTGTACGACGCGACCGTCGAGACGCCGATCTTGCTCATGACCTTGAGGACGCCCTTGCCGAGGCCGTAGACGACGTTGCGCACGGCCTGCTCCGGCTTGACGTCGCGCACGAAGTTCGCCTCGCGGGCGAGGTCCTCGGCCGACTCCAGCGCCAGGTACGGGTTGACGGCCGTCGCGCCGTAGCCGATGAGCAGCGCGACGTGGTGCACCTCGCGGACGTCGCCGGTCTCGACGAGCAGACCGGCCTGCGAGCGCAGCTTCTCGCGCACCATGTGGTGGTGCACGGCCGCCGTGAGCAGCAGCGACGGGATCGGCGCGCGCTCGGAGTCGGAGTGCCGGTCCGAGAGCACGATGATGCGGGCGCCGTCGGCGACCGCGCGCGAGACGTCGGCGCAGATCTCGTCGAGCTTCGCCTTGAGCGCCGCGCCACCGCCGTTGACGTCGTAGAGACCGCGGACCACGTGCACGCTGAACCCCGGCATGTCGCCGTCCTTGTTCATGTGCCGGATCTTGGCGAGCTCGTCGTTGTCGATCACCGGGAACGGCAGCTGCAGCATGCGGCAGGAGGCCGGGCTCGGCTCGAGCAGGTTCGCCTCCGGGCCCATCGTGCCCGCCAGCGACGTGACGACCTCCTCGCGGATCGCGTCGAGCGGCGGGTTGGTGACCTGCGCGAACAGCTGGCTGAAGTAGTCGAACAGCATGCGCGGACGCTCGGAGATGGCGGCGATGGGCGTGTCGGTGCCCATCGAGCCGATCGCCTCGGCGCCCGTGCGGGCCAGCGGGGCGAGCAGGATCCGCAGGTCCTCCTCGCTGTAGCCGAAGACCTGCTGGCGACGCGTCACGGACGCGTGCGTGTGGATGATGTGCTCCAGGTCGGGCAGGTCCTCGAAGCGGACGAGACCGGAGTAGAGCCACTCGTCGTAGGGGTGCTCGTTCGCGAGCCGGGACTTGATCTCCTCGTCCTCGACGACGCGGTGCTCGTCGAGGTCGAGCAGGAACATCTTGCCCGGCTCGAGACGGCCCTTGCGGGTGATGGTGGCGGGGTCGAGGTCGAGCACGCCGGCCTCGGACGCGAGCACCACGAGACCGTCGTCGGTGATCCAGAAGCGACCCGGGCGCAGGCCGTTGCGGTCGAGGACCGCGCCGATCTGCGTGCCGTCGGTGAAGCACACGCAGGCGGGCCCGTCCCACGGCTCCATGATCGAGGAGTGGAACTCATAGAACGCCCGGCGTGCGGGGTCCATGACGTCGTTGTTCTCCCACGCCTCCGGGATCATCATCATCACGGCGTGCGGCAGCTCGCGACCGCCGAGGTGCAGCAGCTCGAGGACCTCGTCGAGGGAGGCGGTGTCGCTGCCCTCGGGGTCGCAGATGGGGTACAGGCGCGAGAGGTCGCCGGGGATCAGCTCGCTCTCGAGGGTCGCCTCGCGGGCGCGCATCCAGTTGCGGTTGCCGCGTGCGGTGTTGATCTCGCCGTTGTGCGCGACGAACCGGAAGGGGTGAGCGAGCGGCCAGCTCGGGAACGTGTTGGTCGAGAAGCGGCTGTGCACGATCGCGAGGGCCGACTCCATGCGCTCGTCGAGCAGGTCGGGGAAGAACGCGTCGAGCTGCTCGGTCGTGAGCATGCCCTTGTAGACGAGCGTGCGCGCCGACAGCGACGGGAAGTACACGCCAGTCTCGTGCTCCGCGCGCTTGCGCAGGCAGAACGCGAGCCGGTCGAGCTCGAGGCCGGCGCGGGGCTGGCCGGCCGACTCGACGTAGAGCAGCTCGAACGACGGCATCGCGCCGCGCGCCATGGAGCCGAGGATGTCGGGCTGGACGGGCACGGGGCGCCAGCCGAGGACGGTCAGCGACTCCTCCGCGGCGATGGCCTCGACGCGCTGCTTGGCCTCGGCGGCCGCGTCGGGCTCGGCCGGCAGGAACGCCAGGCCGACCGCGTAGCTGCCGACCTCGGGCAGGTCGAAGCCCTGCTCCTGCGCGACGCCGCGGACGAACCGGTCCGGGACCTGCAGCAGGATGCCGGCGCCGTCGCCGGTGTTCTCCTCGGCGCCGACGGCGCCGCGGTGGTCGAGGTTGCGCAGCGCGGTGAGGCCGTGCTGGACGATCTCGTTGCTCGGCACGCCCGAGAGGGTCGCGACGAACGCCACGCCGCAGGCGTCGCGCTCGTGCATCGGGTCGTAGAGGCCCTGCGCGGCCGGGAGGGCCGAAAACTTCGGGCCGGTGGTCCGCTGCAGCTCAGGAGGGGTGGATGCGCTCACCGAGAGTCCCTTCTCGCGTCATCATGATGGGTGCTGGACCACCGTGGAAGTGGTCCGACCCTGGGACGACGTTGGCCCAGGACAGCATCCCCACTGTACAGGCTCGGCGGCCGCGCGACGAGGAAGGCGACCCTGTGCAGCGGGTGTGCGTGCGGCGGGGTCAGCCGACGCCGGTGCCGACGGCGTGGCCGATGAGGTAGGTGACGCCGGCCGCCGCGCCGCCGAGCACGAGCTGGCGCAGACCGCCGTACCACCAAGGCCTGCTGGTGACGCGCGTGACGACGGCGCCGCACGCGAACAGCGCCAGGAGCGAGAGCACGATCGTCGGCGCCGACGACGTGGCGCCCAGCACGAGCGGCAGCAGGGGCACGACGGCGCCGGCCGTGAAGGCGAGGAACGACGACGCCGCGGCGACGACGGGCGACGGGAGGTCGTCGGGGTCGATGCCCATCTCCTCCGCCGCGTGCACGGCGACGGCGTGGTCGAGGTCGCGGTGCACCTGCTGCGCGACCTCGCGGGCGGTGGCCTCGTCGATGCCCTTGGCGACGAACGCGGCGGCGAGCTCGGCCTGCTCGGCCGGACCGTTGCGCACGATCTCCTCGCGCTCGATGGCCACCTGGGCCTGCGCGAGCTCCCGCTGGCTGGCGACGGAGGTGTACTCCCCCGCTGCCATCGAGAACGCACCGGCGGCGAGGCCGGCCAGGCCGGCGATGATCACGGGCGTGCGGTCGCTGCTGCCGCCGGTGACGCCCATGATGAGGGCGAAGTTGGACACCAGACCGTCCATGGCGCCGAAGACGGCCGGTCGCAGCCAGCCTCCGGTGACGTCGGGGTGCTCGTGGGTGACGGCGCCCGGGTCGGGCAGCGGCTCAGGGGTGCTCACGGCACGAACCTAGGCCGCGATCGTCCCCGTGTCACCGCAGCGCAGGCTGGCCTGCCCGACGTCGGACGGGTCAGGAGGCGGTGGCGTCCTCGTCGGCGGGCGTGCCGTCCTGCGCGGCACGGTCGCGACGCCGGCTCCACAGGAAGTACGCGAGGGCCGCCAGGAACACGATGACCGCGGTGAACACGTTCAGCCGGACGCCGAGGACGTGGTTGGCGGTGTCGATGCGCAGCTGCTCGATCCAGAACCGACCTGCGGTGTAGAGCATGACGTACAGCGCGAACGCCCGACCGCCCGTGAATCTCACCCGGCGGTCGAGGACGACGAGCAGGGCTGCCGCGGCGAGGTTCCACAGCAGCTCGTAGAGGAACGTGGGGTGGAACGTCGCGAACTGCTCGTACCCGGCCGGACGGTGCTGGGGGGCGATCTCGAGCGCCCACGGCAGGTCGGTGGGGCGGCCGAACAGCTCGGAGTTGAAGTAGTTGCCGATCCGGCCCACCGCCTGGGCGACGAGCAGGCCCGGCGCGAGCGCGTCGGCCACGGCCAGGAACGAGACGTCGTGACGACGGCACGCGATGTACGCGCCCACGGCGCCGCCGGCGATGGCGCCCCAGATGCCGAGCCCGCCGTTCCAGATGTAGAGCGCCTCGATGGCGCGTCGTCCCTCGCCGAAGTACAGCTCGGGGTCGGTGGCGACGTGGTAGATCCGCGCGCCGACGATGCCGAACGGGATCGCCCAGATGGCGACGTCGCTGATGAGTCCCTCACGTCCGCCGCGCGCGACGAAACGACGCTCGCCGATCCAGATGGCGAGCAGCGCACCGACGATGATGCCGATCGCGTAGGCCCGCAGCGGGAAGGGCCCGAGGTGCCAGACACCCGTGGAGGGGCTGGGGATGTAAGCGACCAGGCCAGCGCTCGACAGGCTCATCGGACGACTCCTTCGCGCAGCTCCTGGGCCAGCTCACGGACCGACTCGACGCCGCTGGTCGGGTCGGGCGCGTCGAGCAGACGGCGCACGAACGCGGACCCGACGATGACGGCATCGGCGTACTGGGCGATCTCGTGCGCCTGGGCGCCGTTGCTGACGCCCAGGCCGACGCCGACGGGCTTGTCGGTCACCTCGCGCAGCCGCGCGACGAGCTCGGGCGCCAGCGAGCTGGTCTCCTGCCGGGCTCCCGTGACGCCCATGACGGCGGTGGCGTAGATGAACCCGCTCGCGGCGTCGGCGGTCATCGAGAGCCGGCGGTCGGTGGAGGAGGGTGCGACCAGGTAGGTGCGGTCGAGCCCGTGGGCGCGCGACGCCTCCTCCCACTCCTCGGCCTCGTCGGGGATGAGGTCGGGCGTGATGAGACCCGCTCCCCCGGCCTCGGCGAGGTCGGCGGCGAAGCGGTCGACGCCGTAGCGCTCGACCGGGTTCCAGTAGGTCATGACCACGACGGGCGCGCCCGCGGCGGCCACGTCGCGCACGACGTCGAACGCCTGGCTGGTGCGGAACCCGTTGGCCAGCGCCGTCTCGGCGGCCTCCTGGATGGTGGGGCCGTCCATGACCGGGTCGCTGTACGGCAGACCGATCTCGACGAGGTCGCAGCCGCCCTCGATCATGGCGGTCAACGCGGCGACCGACGTCTCGACGTCCGGGAAGCCGGCGGGCAGGTAGCCGACGAGCGCGGCGCGCCCCTCGGCGCGCGTGCGCTCGAAGAGCGCGTCGATGCTGCTGCTCACTCCTCGACGCCTTCCTCGAGCACGACCGGACCGTCGATCAGGCCGAAGTACTCGGCGGCCGTGTGCACGTCCTTGTCGCCCCGGCCGGAGAGGTTGACGAGGATCGTGGCGTCGGGGCCGAGCTCCTTCGCGAGCTCCACGGCCCCGGCGAGCGCGTGCGCCGACTCGATGGCCGGGATGATGCCCTCGGTCTTGCACAGCAGGTCGAACGCCGACATCGCCTGCGCGTCGGTGGCCGGCACGTACCGGGCCCGGCCGATCGAGGCGAGGTAGGAGTGCTCGGGCCCGACCCCGGGGTAGTCGAGCCCGGCCGAGATCGAGTGCGACTCCATCGTCTGGCCGTCCTCGTCCTGCAGGAGGTAGGAGCGCGCACCGTGCAGCACGCCGACCTCGCCGGCCGTGATCGGCGACGCGTGGCGCCCGGTCTCGTAGCCGTCGCCGCCGGCCTCGACGCCGAGGAGCTGCACGTCGGCGTCGTCGATGAACGCGGTGAACAGGCCGATGGCGTTCGATCCTCCGCCGACGCACGCCACGGCGGCGTCGGGCAGGCTGCCGGTCAGCTCCAGCACCTGGCGGCGAGCCTCGTCGCCGATGCCGCGCGTGAGGTCGCGGACCATCGTCGGGAACGGGTGCGGACCCGCGGCGGTGCCGAACAGGTAGGAGGTGTGGTCGACGCTGGCCACCCAGTCGCGCAGCGCCTCGTTGATGGCGTCCTTGAGGGTGCGGCTGCCGGTCGTGACGGGCACGACCTCGGCGCCGAGCATCTTCATCCGGGCGACGTTGAGCGCCTGGCGCTCGGTGTCGACCTCGCCCATGTAGACGGTGCAGTCGAGGTCGAGGTAGGCACAGGCGGTGGCAGAGGCGACGCCGTGCTGGCCGGCGCCGGTCTCGGCGATGGCGCGGGGCTTGCCGATGCGCTTGGCGAGCAGCGCCTGGCCGAGCACGTTGCGGATCTTGTGCGCGCCGGTGTGGTTGAGGTCCTCGCGCTTGAGCAGCACGCGCGCGCCGACCGCCTCGGAGAACCGGGTGGCGTCGTAGAGCGGGCTGGGCACGTTGGCGTACTCGCGGAACATGCGGTCGAGCTCGCCGAGGAAGGACGGGTCGGCCTGCGCGTCGGCCCAGGCCTCCGCGAGCTCGTCGAGCGGGGCGACGAGCGCCTCGGGCATGAAGCGGCCACCGAAGCGGCCGAAGTGGCCGGTGGCGTCCGGCTGGGCGTAGACGGTCATGGGTGTCTCCCTGGCGTGGCGGGGTGCAGAGGGGTCGGTGGGGCGGGTGCGACCGTCACCATCGCCGCGACGCTGTGGCAGCCACGTCAGGGCCTCTGCTGCAGCGCGGGGTGGGCTCCGGCCGCGACCAGGTCGGCCACGCTGGCGCGGGGGTCGTCGCCACGGACGAGCGTCTCGCCGACGAGCACGACGTGCGCACCGGCGCGCGCGTACTCGAGCACGTCGTGCGGACCGCGGACGCCGGACTCGGCCACCCGGACGACACCGTCGGGGATGCGGGGCGCGAGCCGCTCGAAGGTGTCGCGCTTGACCTCGAGCGTCTTGAGGTCGCGGGCGTTGACGCCGATCAGCTCGGCGCCGGCGTCGAGCGCGCGGTCGACCTCGTCCTCGTCGTGGACCTCCACGAGTGGCGTGAGGCCGATCGACCGGGCCCGCTCGATGAGGCTGACGAGGGCCTGCTGGTCGAGCGCGGCGACGATGAGCAGCGCCATGTCGGCGCCTGCCGCACGCGCCTCCCAGAGCTCGTAGGAGGTGGTGATGAAGTCCTTGCGCAGCACGGGCACGTCGACCTGGGCGCGGACGGCGCGCAGGTCGTCGAGACTGCCGTCGAAGCGGCGACGCTCGGTGAGCACGCTGATCGTGGCGGCGCCACCGGCGGCGTAGTCGCGGGCGAGACCGGCGGGGTCCTTGATGGCCGCGAGGGCGCCCTTGCTGGGGCTGGCCCGCTTGACCTCGGCGATGACGCTCACGCCGTCGGCGCGGAACGTCGGCATCGGGTCGAGCGCGGGCGGCTGGAGCCGTGCCTGCTCCTTGAGCTGCTCGAGGGAGCAGGTGGCCTGTCGGGCGGCGCGGTCCTCCGCGACGCCCGCGAGGATGTCGTCGAGCACCGTCATGGCCACCTCCTCGTCAGGGTTCGAGCTGCTCCCCCGAGGGTACCCGCGCAGCAGGCGGACGACGGCCCTGGGTCCTGGCGTCCGCACGCGCGACCGCCCCGGTCCGATCGTGCGGGATCGGGCCGGGGCGGCGGGCGTCCGGCTCAGGCCTTCTTCTTGAAGTACGCGTTCGAGTCGGGGCGGTAGAGGAAGACGACGATGGCGATGCCGATCGCGAGGCTGACGAGCGAGAGCACCAGCAGGACGGGCGGCTGGCCGCCCAGCTGCGCCAGCGACCCGAGCACGCCGATCACGATGAGGACCGTGTAGACGATGCGCGCCCAGTTGGCGCCCTTGCCGATGAAGTAGGCGAACAGCGCCGCGAGGCCGACGCCGATGATCAGGCCGAAGACGACGGCGCCGATGGCGCCGATACGGGCCGCGTCACGGTCGATCGTCGCGCCGGAGCCGGCGTTGTCGATCGCCTGGTCGATGAGGTCGTCGAGCATCGCGAAGGCGAGCACCGCGGAGAGCAGGCTCAGCGCGACGTTGGCCCAGATGAGCTTGACGGCGGTGGCGACCGACGCCGGGCGCGGGCCCTTGCCCTCGGGTCGGTACTCCGGCTCGGGACTGGCGGGGAACGGCTCCATGGATCTCTTCCTCCGGTCGGGCCGGGTGCTGCCCCGGCTCTGCCACCATCCAAGCGTGGCGCGGACGCCGGGTCCAGCCGAGCAGTACCTGGCGTGTCGGGCTTGACGTAGCGGGACCGGTCAGGTGCGGATCGGGAACGTGCCGACGGCGAGGTCGTGGACCGTCTGCCGCGCGTCGTTGCCCAGAGGCCACAGCAGGTCGACGAGCAGGCCGACGAACGTCCACTGCAGGAACAGTCCGATCATCCACCGGAAGAAGCCCTCAAGGGGTCCGGTGACGGTGCCGTCGCGTCGCACGATGCGCACGCCGACGAGCTGCTTGCCGAGGCTCTCGCCGCGGTAGCCCACCCGCAGGCCACGGTTCCACGCGTCGAAGGCGAGGAAGGCGACGACGGCGAGCCCGGTGATCACGAAGCCGCCCGGCTCGACGTCGGTGACGGTGTCGGTGGCCTCGTCGTACCTCGAGCCCGAGAAGGCGACGACGAAGCCCGCGACGAAGGGGATGCAGGTGATGACGAACGGCACGAGGAAGTCGACGAACGCCGCGGCCACGCGGATCCACCACCCGGCCGGCTCGGCCGCGGGCGCGACCGGCGGGGCGGCCGGCAGGGCCGGCGACGACGCGGCCGAGGTAGCCGCCACCGGGTGCGGCGCACCGGCGACGTCGCCCTCGGGCGCCTGACCGGGGTAGGTCGGGTACTGCGGGGCGGGGGCGGCGGGCGGCGGCGTCGGAGCGTCCGACTCGGGCCGCTCGCCCCAGGCGGGCCCGTCGCTGCTCACGTGAGGGTCAGTCCGTGACGCCGCGGTGCTCGTCGACGCCGTGCGCCGTCGCACCGTGGCCGGGGGCGCGCTCGGCGCCGAAGCCCATGCGCGACATGACCAGGCCGAGCGGTCCGGCGATCACGGCGAGCGCCGCGCCGATCGTGAAGGGCACCCAGTGCGGCTCGGGGATCAGAGCGATCCCGCCGATGGTGAAGCCGGCGAGGCAGACCAGGACGGCGGTCCAGGACGCGGGCGACGATCCGTGCGACATGCAGCTCTCTCTCCTGCGAGGGGGACGACTCCGACAGCCTACCGGTGCGCGGCGGCGCCGCTGGCGCGACCTCCTGCGGAGCGCGTCGAGCCGGTGGGCGCGAGCGCGTACGAGCGCGAACGTCCGGAGTGGCGGGCGATGAGGGCGTGCACGGCGCGCGCATCGCGGTCGCGACCGATGCCCAGGACGCCGAGGATCGTAGCCGCCAGGATGACGATGTCCAGGCGCGCCTGGTAGCCGTTGAGGCAGGCACGGCAGTAGGCGGCCTCGAGGTCGAGGCGCTCCGCGTCGCCGAGCGCCTCACGACCGACCAGCTGCGCCGGTCCGGTCAGGCCCGCGCGGGTGAGGAAGCGGTCGGAGACCTGCGGGAACTCCTCGCGCAGGCAGTCGATGACGTTCTGCGGCAGCGGCCGGTTGCCGACGACGCTCATGTCGCCGCGCACGACGTGCCACAGCTGCGGCAGCTCGGTGAGCGCGAACCGCTCCACGAACCGGCCGATGCGCGTGTACAGCGGCGAGTCGGCGGGGATGTTGAGGAAGCGGGTGGTGTCGTCGACCGGGACGGTGTCGCGGTTCACGAGCTTGTCGGCGTTGCGCACCATCGTGCGGAACTTGGTGAGCAGCACGACCTCGTCGCTGCTGACTCGACGGCGCGAGCGGTAGAACACCGGACGCCCCTCCGCGAGGAGGATGCCGGCCGCGACGGTGAGCACCACCGGCACCCAGACGATCGCCCCGACGACGGTGAGGAACAGGTCGAGTGCGCGCTTCTTCCACATCAGGGGGCCACCTTCGGGTCGACGAGCTCGGGGGTCGGATCGACGCGTCCGGGCCGGACGGCCTGGACGACGAGGGAGAGGGAGCGCACCAGCAGCCACAGGCGCGCGTCGAGGCCGACGACGCGACGACGGCCGAGCGGCTGCGACGACCGCAGCGCGCGCTCGACGTGCGCCGCGACGCGGTCGAACCGCGCGTGCAGCCGGTGCCACGGTCGCGTGCCCTCCCCCGCGGCCAGGAGCCGCCCGGGGTAGAGCACGTCGAGGCGTGCGTGCGGGTGGGCGGCGACGAGCTCGAGGAGCAGCTGCTCGACGAGGCTCTTCGCGCCGCCGTAGTAGCGCCGGTCGGGCGTGGGCGCCAGCGCGACCACCGAGGACACGAGGAGGATGCGGACCGGACGGCCGTCGGCGGCACCGAGGACGCGGCGGAGCAGTCCGAGGTCGCGGCGCAGGCCTGCGACCAGGTCGTCGTCCTCGACGTCGAGCACGTCGGCGCCTGCGAGCGCCGCCGTGTCGTCGGCGTGCCGCGAGACGGCGAGCACAGGTCCCTCGTGCCGCGCCAGCAGGCTGCGGCCGACACGCGTGCGCGGGCCGACGACGACCAGCGGCACGGCGCCGCGCCGCTCGGGCTCGGCGCCCGCCTGCACGGTGGCGTCGCTCGTGACGGCGGTCATCGCGCACCCCGCTCGAGGACGGCCTCGAACCGGTCGGCGCAGCCGGCCAGCGAGAACTCCTGCTCGGCGAGCTCACGCGCCTGGGCGCGCACGGTGTCGCGACGCTCGTCGTCGGCGAGCAGGGCGTCGACCCAGGCCGCGGCCGCGGGCAGCGAGGTCGCCTCGGGACGGCCGACGTGACCGCCGGCGCGCTCGACCAGGTCGGAGGCGGCGTTCTCCTCGGGCATCAGGCCGACGACGGGACGGCCCGCGCACAGGTAGGACAGCGTCTTGGACGGCACGGAGAACGCGCCGGCCTGCTGGTCGAGCAGCACGACGAGGACGTCGCCGCTGCCGAGCACCTCGGGGAGACGCTCGTAGGGCTGGAACGGCAGCAGGGTGAGCGGGACGTCGAGCCGGTCGGCCTCGGCGCGGATCACGTCGGCCGCCGGACCCTCGTTCACGACGACGAGCCGCACGGGACGACCGAGCTCGCGCACGGCGGCCGTCAGCCGCACCAGCAGGGCCGGGTCGTGCTTGAGGCCGAGGGTCCCGGAGTACAGGAGGGTCTGGACGTCGTCGAGCTCGTGCTCCACGGCCCAGTCGTTCTTGCGCTGGACCGGCACGATCTCATCGAGCGGGGCCCAGTTGGCGATGACGGTCGTCTTGTGAGCCGTGCCCCACCGCTCGTGCACCGGGACGAAGGAGTCGGCGATGACGACCACCTGGCTGGCACGCCGCGACGTCCAGCGCTCGGCCAGGTCGAACGCGAGCGCGACGGCGCGGAAGGAGCGCGAGAGCTTGGCGCCGGCGAAGGACCGGACGGCCACCGAGTAGACGTCCTGGTGCCACAGCACCCAGGGCTGGCGGAACAGCGCCATGGCGGCGGCGAAGACGACGAGCGTCGGGATCTGCACGTTCGACATGAGCGCGACGTCGGGGCGGACGCGGCGCACGTGGCGCACGAGCTCGACGCCGAGGCGCACCTCGAGCAGGAGCCGCTGCACGAAGCGGCGCTTGTCGAAGACGATGCCGTCGCCGACGGTCTCGAAGCGGATGGTCTCGCCGGGCTGGGCCTTGAGTCGGCCCTTGCCGGAGACGTAGGCGTTGCAGGTGGAGTGCGTCACGTCGTGCCCGCGCCGGGCGAGCTCGCGGCTGAGCTGGGCCTGGAACGGGTGCCCGCTGTAGTCGTGCACGAGGACGCGCATTCGACCTCCACTCGTGGTCACCGTCTCTCGGTGTCGCACGGGTCAACGAGGCGCGGCACCCAGGGTTACGTCCGCGACGGCTCGTGGAGGGACTTTCGTCACACGGTCGGGTCGCGTCCCTCGTCGAGCGCCTTCCACGGGTCCTCGACGACCGGTCGGCGCGACGGTGCGTCGTAGCGTCCGCTCATCCCGGGCCAGCCGCGTCCGTGCCGCACCACCAGGGCGCCGAGCAGCGCCGCGACCACGAAGCCTCCGGCCGCCACGAACGGCCACGGCGAGGTCGCGACGCGGCCGAGGTCCTCACCGGTGAACGCCGGCGACTGCTCGGCCGCGCCCACGAGCGCGTCGGGCGAGCCGTCGCCCGTGCCGCCGAGCACGCTGAGCACCGCGCCACCGACGCCCAGGAGGACGACCAGCACGCCCACGACCCACCGGCCCCGGCCGCGCGTCGCGAGCACGGCGAGCGCCGCGGTGACGACCACCACCGCCAGGGCAGCGGCCAGCGGCGCGACGTCGCGGCCCGTGACCACGACGTCGGAGCGTGTCGCCGTCGCAGTCGAGCCGGACCTCGCGCACGTGCTGCACGTGGCCGGAGGTCTCCCCCTTCACCCAGTACTCCTGGCGGCTGCGGCTCCAGTAGGTCCCGCGGCCCGTCGTGAGCGTGCGGTGCAGCGCCTCGTCGTCCATCCAGCCGACCATGAGGACGGCGTGCGTGCCGGCGTCCTGGACGACGGCCGGCACGAGGCCGGCAGGGTCGCGCTTGAGCCGTGCGGCGACGGCGGGGTCGAGGGAGCTCACGGGTCCATCCTCCCAGAGGGTCAGTCGGCGACCGGGGCGATGCCCAGCGACGCCTGCGCCACCCAGCTGGCGTGCAGGCGCGCGTACACGCCGCCGGCCTCGACGAGCGCGGCGTGCGACCCGTCCTCCACCAGCCGGCCGGCATCGAACACGAGCACCCGGTCGGCGTTCTCGGCCGTGGTCAGCCGGTGCGCGATGGTGACGCTCGTGCGCCCGTCGAGCAGCGTCTCCAGGGCGCGGGTGGCGCGCAGCTCCGTCTGCGGGTCGACGGCGCTGGTGGCCTCGTCGAGCACGAGGAAGTCGGGGTCGGCGAGCGCCGAGCGCACCAGCGCCACCAGCTGCCGCTCCCCCGCCGACAACGACTCGCCACGCTGGCCGACCGGCGTGTCGAGGCCTCGCGGCAGCGTCGCGAACCAGTCGGTGAGCCCCAGGTCGGCCACCGTCGCCAGGAGCACCTCGTCGGACGCGTCCCGCCGGCCGTAGCGCAGGTTCTCGCGCAGCGTGGCGTCGAACAGGAACCCCTCCTGCGGCACCATCAGCACGTGCCGCCGAAGGTCGTCGAAGGCGACCTGCGTGATGTCGGTGTCGCCCAGCCGCACGGTGCCGCGGGTCGGGTCCATGAGGCGGGTCAGCAGCTTCGCGAACGTCGTCTTGCCCGAGCCCGTCTCGCCCACGACGGCGATCCGCTGCCGTGGCTCGATGACGACGTCGACGTCGGAGAGCACCTCCGGTCCGCCGGGGTAGGCGAACCCGACGCCCTCGAAGCGCGCACCGAGCACCTCGTCGGGGAGCGCGAGCCCGTCGGGACCGGGGTCGACGACGTCGGCGGGCGTGTCGAGGAGCTCGATGACGCGTCGCCAGGACGCGATCGCGTTCTGCGCCTCGGTGAGCACCTGGGTGGCCATCTGCGCCGGCCCGACGAGCAACCCGACGAGGAACGCGAAGGCGATGACGGTGCCCATCGACAGCCCGCCCGCCACGCCGATCACGACACCGGCCGCGATGGCGCCGGCGTTCGCCAGGCCTCCGGCGAGCCCCGCCGACGCGAACGTGACGGCGACCAGCTTCTGCGCGCGGACGTTGGCGTCGAGGTTGCGCTGGATGCCGTCGTCGACGCGCTGCTGCGTGCGCTCCTCGATGGCGTGCGCCTTGACGACCGACGCGCCCACGACGGGCTCGGCGACCACGGCGAGCATCTCACCGACCGTCCGGCGGACGGTGTCGTAGGCGCGGCTGAGCCGTCCGGCGAAGAACTTCAGGCTCATGACGAGGGGCAGGAAGCAGGCCCACACGACGAGCGTGAGCTGCCAGGAGTAGAACGCCATGATGATCGTCGCGACCAGCATCTGGCCGATGCTGATGACGATGGTGATGCCGGTGAACTGCAGGAACAGGGACACCTGGTCGACGTCGGAGGTCACCCGCGAGACGAGGGCGCCGCGCCGCTCGGCGTTCTGCGTGAGCATCGACAGGTCGTGGACGTGCCGGAACGCGGTGACCCGCAGCTCGGCCAGGCCGCGCTCGCTCGCGACGAACAGCCGCACCCGCATCCAGTAGGCGACGACGGCCGTCAGCAGCACGAGGACGAGCGCCCCGAGGAGGTAGGGCCCGATGGCGGACAGCGACGTCGTGCCGCCGTCGCCGAGACCGGAGTCGATCGTGCGCTGGATGACCACGGGCACCACGGAGCCGCCGACGGTGCTGAGCACGGCCAGCAGAAGGGTGAGCCACAGGCCGTCGCGGATGGCCGGCGAGAGCGCGAGCCCGCGGCGCACGATCTGACCGCCGGTGGCGCGCACGGGTGCGACGCCGGGGAGCGTGGTGTCGCTGCTCATGCGCTCGCCTCCCTCGCCTGGTCGTAGGCGTCGACGAGATCGCGGTAGACGCTCGACCTCTCCAGCAGCTCCTCGTGGGTGCCCCGCTCGACCACGCGGCCGCCGTCGAGCAGCACGACCTCGTCGGCGAGGGAGATGGTGGCCTTGCGGTAGGCGACGACGAGCACGGTCGGGCCGCTGCCGTCGGACGTGCGCTCCGCGAGCGCCCGCAGGATCCGCTGCTCGACCTCCGGGTCGACCGCGCTCGTCGCGTCGTCCATGACGAGCAGGCGGGGTCGGCGCACCAGGGCGCGGGCGAGCGCGAGGCGCTGGCGCTGGCCGCCCGACAGGGTCGTGCCGCGCTCGCCGAGCTGGGTGTCGAGCCCGGCGCCGAGGCGTGCGACGAACCCGTCGGCCTGCACCGTGCGCAACGCCTCCCACACGTCCTCGTCGGGGACGTCGAGGCCGAGCGTCACGTTCTCGCGGACGGAGTCGTCGAACAGGAACGTGCCCTGCGGGACGACGGCGACGGTGCTGGCCAGCGCGCCGTGGTCGAGCGTGCGCAGGTCGAGGCCGTCGACCTCGACGGTGCCGAGTCGCGGGTCGACGAGCCGGGACAGCAGCGTGGTGAGCGTGCTCTTGCCGCTGCCCGTCGCTCCGACGAGCGCGGTGACGCTGCCGCGGGGCACGTGGAGGTCGACGCCCTGGAGCACGTCGTGCTCGGCGTCGTCGAAGCGGTGGGCCACGCCGCGCAGGCGCAGGTCGACCGCTCCGGCGCCCGGGACCGTGCCGTCGCCGTAGGCCATCGACCCCGTCGCCTGCAGCACGTTGTCGACGCGGTCCCAGCCGACCACGCTGCGCGGCAGCTCGCCGAGGACCCAGCCGATCGCGCGCACGGGGAAGGCGACGACCGTGAACAGGTACGCGACCTGCACGACGTCGCCCGGCTCCGCGGCACCGCTGGCGACCCGGCCGACGCCGAGGACGAGCACGAGGAGGATGCCGAGGTTCGGCAACGCCTCCAGGAGCGGGTCGAAGATGCTGCGGATGCGCCCGACCGCGATGTTCGCGTCGCGCAGCTCGTGCGTGGCCCGCGTGAACCGCTCGGTCTCCTCGGCCTCGCGGCCGAGCGACTTGACGACCAGCGCGCCGTCGAAGGACTCGTGGGCGACCGCGCTGAGGTCGCCGCGCAGCGCCTGTGCGCGGGCCACGCGCGGCGACAGCCAGCGCTGGTAGAAGACGTTGATGCCGAACAGTGCGGGGAAGACGACGAGGCCGACGATCGTCAGCACCCAGTCGGCCTCGACCATGGCGACGAGCGCGGCCGCGAGCATCGCGACGACGCCGACGGCCATCGGCAGCGGCATGAACACCGCCCACGCGGCCTCGACGTCGGCGTTGGCGTTGGAGAGCAGCTGCCCGGTGGGGTGGCGGTGGTGCCACGACATGGGCAGCGCGAGGTACTGGCGGGTGACCTTGCGGCGGTAGGTGGCGACGAGCCGGTAGTAGACGATGCCGCCGATGAGCCGACGGGCGATGACGCCCAGGGCGCGCAGGGTCGCGACGGTCAGGAACAGGCCGATGGCCGTCCACAGCGCGCCCTGGGCCACCTCGCCCCGCGCGAAGGAGGGCCGGATGACGTGGTCGGTGGCCCAGCCGAGCACCCAGGCGTCGGCGACGGTCATCGCGCCGAACAGGACGCTGCCGACCGCCGAGACGGCGAACAGCCCCTTCTGCTCGACGATGCCGCGCCCGAGGAGGCCGAGGCCCCGGCGCATCATCCGGTCCTGCTGGGCCGACCCGAGGTCGCTACCTGACACGGTGTCCAGCTGCTCGCAAGGTCTCTTTCACCTGTCCGATCGTGAGCTCGCCGAAGTGGAACACGCTCGCGGCGAGCAGGGCGTCGGCACCGGCCTCGACCGCGGGAGCGAAGTGCTCGAGCCGTCCGGCACCACCACTGGCGATCAGTGGCACCTGGGTAACGCTGCGGACCGCCCGGATCATTTCCAGGTCGTAGCCCGCCTTCGTCCCGTCGGCGTCCATGGAGTTCAGCAGCACCTCGCCGACGCCCAGCTCCTCCGCACGACGCACCCACTCCACGGCGTCGAGACCGGCGCTGCGTCGACCGCCGTGCGTGGTCACCTCGTAGCCGCTCGGCTGCGCCCCGTCGCCGCTCGTGGGGCTGCGTCGTGCATCGACGCTCAGCACCAGCACCTGGTTGCCGAAGCGGTGCGCGATCTCGGCGATCACCTCCGGTCGCGCGATGGCGGCCGTGTTGATGCCGACCTTGTCCGCGCCGGCGCGCAGCAGCCGGTCGACGTCGTCGACGGTGCGCACCCCTCCCCCGACGGTCAGCGGGATGAAGACCTGCTCGGCCGTGCTGCCGACGATGTCGAAGGTCGTGGCGCGGTCGCCGCTGGAGGCGGTGATGTCGAGGAAGGTCAGCTCGTCGGCGCCCTCGGCGTCGTACACGCGGGCCATCTCCACGGGGTCGCCGGCGTCGACGAGGTCGACGAAGTTGACGCCCTTCACGACGCGTCCCGCGTCGACGTCGAGGCAGGGGATGACACGGACGGCGAGGCTCACCCGCCGAGCCTACCGATGGCTATGCTTCCCCGGTGCCTGCGACCTACCAGTGCTTCCTCTGCCGCGGCACGATCGACGTCACCTCCGACGACGCGATGGTCGTGAACGTCCACCGCCGCATCTCCGAGGACGAGTGGGGCGACGACTGGTTCGTCGACGCCGCGAAGGACACGTTCCGGTTCTGCTCCCAGGCGCACCTCGCGGAGTACATGGAGCGGTTCCCGCTGCCGCCGCCGAACGCCGGGGTCGTCGATGACGACCACATGTCGGTCGGCGACTGGGTCGGCTGCTTCGTCCTCGCGCTGCTCCTGCTCGCCCTGCTCGTGGGCGCCGTGTCCGGGCTGGTCGGCCTGGTGTCGCGCCTGACCTGAGCTCAGTCCTCGCGGCGTCGACGACGCTTGCGGGCGATCTTCTCCTCGAGCTCCTCGACGTGCTTCTCGGGGTTGAGCCGGTGCGACAGGTACCCGACCCCGACGGCCAGCACGGGGAACACCGGCCAGAAGAACAGCAGCTCCCCCGCGGCCACCGACGTCGCGCCCCAGATGCCGACGAGCAGGACCGAGAGGGCGACCCAGCCGGTGCGCATGCCGCGCAGGTCGCGCTCGAACGTGGCCAGGGCCTCCTCCCGCACGGTGGCACCCTCGGGAGCACGACGCGCCCGTCGGGCGGGTGTGCGGCTTGACGCGAGGTCCTCGAGCAGCGGCAGCACCTGGCCGAGGCGGACGACCTCCAGGGCCGCGTCGACGCGCCGCTCGTACTCGGCGGTGTCGACCTTCCCGGCGGCGTAGGCGTCGCGCAGCGCGGCGAGCACGACGTCGCGGTCGGCGTCGGAGGCGCGCAGCGCGACGTGGGCGGGATCGCGTGGGTCCGCCTCGAAGCGGTCCCACACCGGTCCCGCGGCCACGGTCAGGCCTCCGGTCGGGCCTGGCCGCGGGTCAGGGCGAGCGCGTCCTCGAGCGTGAACTGTCCGGTGTACAGCGCGGTACCGGCGATGGCACCCTCGACGCCGATGTCGACGAGACCCATCAGCGCCTCGATGTCGGCGAGGGTGGTGACGCCGCCGGACGCGACGACGGGCCGGTCGGTGCGGGAGCAGACGTCGCGCAGCAGGTCGAGGTTCGGTCCCTGCAGCATGCCGTCCTTGTTGACGTCGGTGACGACGTAGCGGGCGCAGCCCTCGGCGTCGAGGCGGGCGAGCGTCTCGTGCAGGTCGCCGCCGTCGCGGGTCCAGCCGCGTGCGGCGAGGGTCGTGCCGCGGACGTCGAGCCCGATGGCGACCCGGTCGCCCCACTCGGCGATGACCTTCGCGCACCACTCGGGGTTCTCGAGCGCGGCGGTGCCGATGTTCACCCGGCGGCAGCCGGCGTCCATGGCGGCCGCGAGCGACTCGTCGTCGCGCATGCCGCCGGACATCTCGACGTCGATGTCGAGGGTGCCGACGATCCGCGCGAGCAGGTCGCGGTTGTGCCCGTGGCCGAACGCGGCGTCGAGGTCGACGAGGTGGATCCACTCCGCGCCGGCCGACTGCCAGCGCAGCGCAGCCTCGACGGGGTCGCCGAACCGCTTCTCCGACCCGTCCACCCCCTGCACCAGCTGGACGGCCTGGCCGCCCTTGACGTCGACGGCGGGCAGCAGCTCCAGGTAGTCACTCACGCGGGCGATGCTATCGACGCCCGCTCGCGCCCGGCCGCGGCCTGTCTCATCGGGGTCGGTACTGGATGTGGTCGGGGTGGGTGTGGTGGATCTCGACGAACTGGATGGTGCGGTCTCGTCGGGTCCAGGCGCGGGTGAAGGCGGTCTCGGCGTCGATGGTGCGGGTGGGCAGGTGCCAGTGGGCGTTGCCGTCCCGGTCGTGGCTGACGGTGAGTGCTCCTCGGGTCTTGAGTCCGTGGTGGGGTGGGCAGCGGTGGTGCAGGTTCGCGGCTTCGGTGGGTCCACGCTGCTGGCTCTGGTGGTCGACGTCGCAGGCGAGGGCGGGTCGGGTGCAACCCGGGACGTCGCACGTTCCGTCGATGAGGTTCAACGCCCGACGCAGGGGCTGGGTGGGGAAGCGGCCCAGCTCGGTGACGTCGAGGATCCCGCCGTTCTCGTCGGTCAACAACCGCGAGAACAACGTCCCCTCGGCGGTGGCGAGCTCGGCGAGCAGGGCGGGGTCGAGGACGTGCTGCCCGTCGGCGGAGACCGCCGGCTCGCTCGACAGACCCAACAGGGTGGCCAGGGAGACAGTGATCCCGACGTGGAACCGGCCACGGCCCGAGGTGCTGACCGGCGCGTGGTCAGCGGTGTCGGTCTCGTCCTTATGGAGCAGGGTGTCGACGAGGGCGTCGGCGCGGGCCTGCGCCAACGTCCGGTCATCGTCGATGGTCTGGGTGCGGGAGGCTTTCGCGGCCAGGGTCAGGTCACGCTCGATCAGGAGGGCGTCGACCGTGGGGATGAGGGCCTGCAGCAGGCTCATCCCGTCATCCAGGGCGGTGATGGTGACGGTGCGGTCCTGCTGGGCGGCCTTGCGGCGTTCGATCGCGTGGTCGGGCTCGACCCGGACCAGGAAGCGGCGCAGCCACCCCTTCAGCTGACCCAGGGTGTGGCTGGTGGCGTAGGCCAGGACGGTCTCGTCCAACCGGGTGATGAGGAAGCGGCGCAGCCACCCCTTCAGCTGACCCAGGGTGTGGCTGGTGGCGTAGGCCAGGACGGTCTCGTCCAACCGGGTGATGTTCTGCGGTGCATGCAGCTTCCAGGCGGTCGAGGCGATCTCGCGGGCCTTGGCCCGGTCGACCTCACCCCGCACGTGAGCAGCCCACACGACGGGCAGGTCCATGACGAGAGTGCGGGTGGCCGAGACCAGGTTCGCCACGAACCCCTGCGCCACGTGGAGCTCGACCGCGACCTCCAGGATCGCGACCTGACGGGCGTCCTCGACCTGACGAGCGCTCAACCCTTGGGCGAAGGCGTCGGTGCGGCGGGTCTCCACGAACCGCAGCACCGCCCGAGCCTACTCCGCCTCACCAGCCCACACCCGCGCCGACGCGGCTGCCGCGTCGGCGAGGAGGGTGTCGGTGGGGTTCATGTCTCCAACCTAGAGACCCCCTCCGACACCCCCCTCCAGCCCGGAAAACCACTGTGGACAGTGGGGATTTCGTCTGGTTCGCGCTGGGCCGTCGCCGGGTGGTCTCGCTCCGTCGCGGCTACGCCCTCATTGCGACGGCTCCATCGTCCGAGCCTCGCAAGCTCGCTCGGACTACTCGACCAGCGAGACATACCGCTGGTCGAGTGGCGCGGAGCCGCGACGGAGGAGCGTGCTCCGGGCGTATCGAGACCACCCCAAACCATCGCTGGGGGCCGGCCCGCGCTGGGCCGTTGCCGGGTGGTCTCGATACGTCAGGACTTCGCAAGCTCGTCCTGACTACTCGACCAGCGGTGGGTTTCGCTGGTCGAGTAGTCGGCTCCGCCGAGGGACGAGGCGTGAGGTGACGTATCGAGACCACTCCAGGCCGTCGCTGGGGGTCGGCCCGCGCTGAGCCGTTGCCGGGTGGTCTCGATACGACCGACTGGGCTCCTTCGTCGCCGGTCGGCCTACTCGACCAGCGGGATCTCGCGCTCCTCAACCAGCGGATCCCGCCGTTCGAGGGCGGGGTGGTGGACGGGGCGGGTGGGCCGGGTGGCTCCGTACACTGGCGGGCGTGCCTGAGACCTCCTCGTCGCCCGTGACCGCGATCGTCCTCGCCGCCGGGGCTGGGACGCGGATGAAGTCGCGCACCGCCAAGGTGCTGCACGAGCTGGGTGGGCGGAGCATGCTCGTCCACGCGCTGCAGGCCGTCCGGCAGGTCGGTGCGGCGCGGGTGGTCGCCGTCGTCGGGCACGACCGCGAGCAGGTGTCCGCTGCCGTCACCGCGCACGACGCGGGCGTCGTGCAGGCGGTCCAGGAGGAGCAGCGCGGCACCGGCCACGCCGTGCGGGTCGCGCTCGACACCCTTGCGTCGCAGCTGGAAGCCGAGGGCACCTCGTTCGAGGACTTCGACGACACGGTCCTCATCACCTACGGCGACGTCCCTCTGCTGTCTCCCGACACCCTCGTCGAGCTGCTGGAGGGACACCAGCGCTCGGGCAGTCGCGTCACGATCCTGACGGCGATCGTCGACGACCCCACCGGCTACGGGCGGATCCTGCGCGACGCGGACGGGGCGGTCGTCGCGATCCGCGAGCACAAGGATGCCTCCGAGACCGAGCGTCAGGTGCGGGAGGTGAACAGCGGGATCATGGTGGTCGACGCCGTGTTCCTCGACCACGCCACCAGCACGCTCGACACCGACAACGCCCAGGGCGAGCTCTACCTCACCGACATCGTCGACCGCGCCGTCCACGAGTGCCAGCCCGTCGGGGCGCACGTGCTGGAGGACGTCTGGCAGACGAAGGGCGTCAACGACCGCGTGCAGCTGGCCGAGCTGGCCGCCGAGCTGAACCGGCGCACCACCGAGCACTGGATGCGCCAGGGCGTGACGATCGTCGACCCCGCCACGACGTGGATCGACTCCGACGTGACGCTCGGCGCCGACACCGTCCTGCACCCCGGCACGCAGCTGCTCGGCGCGACGACCGTGGGGGAGGGGGCCACGATCGGGCCCGACACCACGCTGCGCAACGTCGAGGTCGGTGACGGTGCGAGCGTCGTCCGCACGCACGGGTCCGACGCGGTGGTGGGGGCGGGCGCGAGCGTCGGCCCGTTCGCCTACCTGCGTCCCGGCGCCGAGCTGGGGGCGCGCGGCAAGATCGGCACGTTCGTCGAGGTCAAGAACGCGACCCTCGGCGAGGGTGCCAAGGTCCCGCACCTGAGCTACGTCGGCGACGCCGAGATCGGCGAGGGCACGAACATCGGCGCCGGCACGATCACGGCCAACTACGACGGTGTGCACAAGCACCGCACGGTCGTCGGCCGGCACGCCCGCACGGGCTCGGACAACGTGTTCGTGGCACCTGTGACGATCGGCGACGGAGCCTTCACCGGGGCCGGGACGATCGTCCGCGAGGACGTCCCGCCGGGGGCGCTGGCCGTGAGCTCGGGGTCACAGAGGACCATAGACGGGTGGGTGCAGCGCAAGCGGCCGGGCACCCCCTCCGCCGACGCCGCTGCCCCTGTCGACGACCCCGCCGAGGAGACCGCCGGTGAGTGACCTGCTCAAGAAGACGCCGACCAAGAAGATCATGCTCTTCTCGGGTCGTGCTCACCCCGTGCTCGCCGAGGAGGTCGCGAACCTGCTCGAGGTGCCGCTGGTGCCCACGACGGCGTACGACTTCGCCAACGGCGAGATCTACGTCCGCTTCGACGAGTCGGTCCGCGGCAGCGACGCCTTCGTCATCCAGAGCCACTCTGCGCCGATCAACGAGGCGATCATGGAGCAGCTCATCATGATCGACGCCCTCAAGCGCGCGTCGGCCAAGCGCATCACGGTGATCCTGCCGTTCTACGGCTACGCCCGCCAGGACAAGAAGCACCTGGGTCGCGAGCCGATCTCGGCGCGCCTCATGGCCGACCTGTTCACTGCTGCCGGCGCCGACCGGCTGATGACCGTCGACCTGCACACCGCGCAGATCCAGGGCTACTTCGACGGCCCGGTCGACCACCTGCTGGCCATGCCGATCCTCACCCGCTACGTCAAGAACAACTACGGCGACCAGCCGCTCGCGGTCGTCTCGCCCGACGCGGGCCGCATCAAGGTGGCGGAGTCGTGGGCCAACGCCCTCGGCGGTGCGCCGCTGGCGTTCATCCACAAGACCCGCGACCCGCGTCGCCCCAACGAGTCCAAGGCCAACCGCGTGGTCGGCGAGGTCGAGGGTCGCACCTGCATCCTCGTCGACGACCTCATCGACACCGGCGGCACGATCGTCCAGGCGGCCGAGGCGCTCAAGGCCGACGGCGCCGCCGACGTGATCATCGCCGCGACGCACGCCGTGTTCTCCGGGCCGGCCGTCGACCGGCTCAAGAACTCGGTCGCGCGCGAGGTCGTCGTCACCAACACGCTGCCGCTGTCGGACGAGCAGCGCTTCGACTCGCTGACCGTGCTCTCCATCGCGCCGCTGCTGGCCCAGGCCACCGCCGCCGTGTTCGAGGACGGCTCGGTCACCAGCCTGTTCAGCTGACCACCGCACGACGAGGGGCCCCGGCACACGTGCCGGGGCCCCTCGTCGTGGTGCTACGTCGTGGTGCTGCTTGGTCGAGCTGCGGTCAGCCGGCGGTCGGCGTGGGGGAGACGGTCGGCGTCGGCGAGGCGGTCGGGCTCGGCGTGGCCGTGGGGGTAGGCGAGGTGGTCGGCGTGGGCGTCGGGGTGGGCGTGGGCGCGGGAGCCCCGTCGCGGACGAGTCCGAAGGCACCGCCGGAGGGTGCGTTCACGCTGCGGCACGGCCCGCCGTCCACGGTCGGCTGGGCGGCCGAGACGACGGTGCCGATCTTCGAGCCGAGGCCGGAGACGGTGAGCTTGTGGTACTTCTGGCCCTTGATGGGCTGCTCGACCTGCAGCACGAGCGTCAGCCAGCAGCTCTTGGTGGGCAGGGTGCCACCGAGCCGGAACACCCCGTCGGCCTCGCTGGTCGCGGACCCGATGCGCGTGCCGTTGTCGTCGAAGAGCAGGGCCTTGACGCCGGCGAGCGGCTCGTTCGACGTGGCGTCCTTGACCTGACCGATGAGCCGGCCGCCGACGCGGGTGAGTCGGGCGGACGTGGCGGTGGTGCTGCCGGAGCGGACGCTCCCTGCGAGGTGGACGCGGGCCCCGGCGTAGCCCTGCACGCCCGGGATGATCGCGTCGTACCGGCCCGGGGCCAGACCCTTCGCGGTGAACGCGCCGCCGCGGGCGCGCACGACCCACCACTGTCCGGTCGTGCGGTTGACGAGGGTCAGGGTGACCGCCGACCGCACGCCCGACTGGCCGGCGTAGAGGTCGCCGACCAGGGTGCCGGCGCGCGTGCCGAGGGCCATGCGGACGTCGCGGTTGCGGCCCTGGCGCAGCCCGCTGACCCACAGGCTGCGGCCCACCCACTTCTGGCGGGCGTCCCAGACGAACACCGAGTAGCTGCCGGCCGGCAGGCCGCCGATCGCGAACCCGCCGCGGCGGTCGGCCGTGACGGTGTAGGCGGTGCCGTCACGCGTGACCGCGGTGACGCGGGCTCCGGCGGCCAGGACCCGACGCTTCGCCGGGCCCTTGGAGATGCGGCCGGTGATGCTCGCCCCGCGGGCCATGCTGATGTTGGCGATGGTCGTGCTGCCGCCACGCACGACGACCTTCACGTCGCGGGAGACGCGGGCGTTGACGTCCCAACGGGGGCGGCGGTCGCTCACGCGCAGGTGGTAGGTGCCGGGAGCCAGCCACGGGGTGGCGTAGCCGCCGCTCGTGCGGAACGACGTCTTCTGGCGCCACGACGCGTCGAACACGGTGACCGTGACGTCCTTGACCGGACGACCGGTACCGGCCTCGGTGATCGCACCGCGGACACGGCCGGTCTCGTCGGCCTGGACGGGGGCGACCAGACCGAGGAGCAGGGCGACGACGGCGAGGATGCCGAGCAGCAGCCGGGGTGCGGGCACCCGCGTGCGTACGTCGGACATGACGATCTCCCTCCGGAGCCGGCGGACGGCTCTCGTGTCTCCCACCGCGATCCTAGTGCGGGGCTGCGCCGCGATCCCCGGTTTCGCAGGGGCCGAAGGTCCTGGATCTGTCGGGACCGTCGGCCCGCGCGACGAGGCACCGGCCAGTATCCTCGGCGCGTGACCGGGTGCCGGTCCGAGAGGGAGGGTCGAGGTGCAGTCGTCGCACACGCGTCGCTGGGAGCTGGCCGCCGGGGTGGTCGCTGCCGCCGTGGCGGTCTCGGTCGTGCTGCACCTGCTCGGGGTCTCCCTGCCGTTCTGGCCGGCAGGGGCGCAGGGCTCGAACCCGTTCTCATCCGGCCGGGTCTACGTCGACCCGCACTCGCAGGCGCGCCAGGCGGCCGAGGCCGCGTCCGGCGACGACGCCACGGTGCTGCGCCGCGTGGCCGACACGCCCACGGCGATCTGGCTGACGCCCGAGGCGTGGCCGCAGCAGCAGGTCGAGGCGCACGTGCGGCGCATCGCGACCGCGGCGCGCGACGCCGACCGGGTGGCGCTGCTCGTCGTCTATGGCATCGCCGACCGCGACTGCCAGGGCGGTGAGTCGGCGGGCGGGCTGCCGCCGGACGCGTACCGTGACTGGGTCGGTGCCGTCGCGGACGGTGCGCGAGGCATCGGCACGACCGTGGCGGTGCTCGAGCCCGACGCCGTGGCCGACGCAGGACAGTGCGCCGACGCCGACAGCCGGCTCGCGCTGCTGCACGACGCGGTCGACACCCTCGCCGACGCGCACGTCACGACCTACGTCGACGGCGGCCACTCGGACTGGGTGGACCCCCAGGAGATGGCCTCGCGGCTCGAGCGCGCGGGCGTCGGCGACGCGCGCGGGTTCGCGACCAACGTCTCCTTCTACGCCGACGACGCCCAGGAACGGGCCTACGCAGAGGCTGTCTCGCAGGCGCTGGGCGGCAGCCACTACGTGATCGACACGGGCCGCAACGGCAACGGCGCGGACGGCGAGTGGTGCAACCCGCCGGGTCGCGCGCTGGGTCGGACGCCGGCCGCCGGGGACGGATCGCTCGACGCCTTCCTGTGGATCAAGCCGCCCGGCGAGAGCGACGGGTCGTGCAACGGCGGGCCCCCCGCGGGGCAGTGGTGGGACGAGCGCGCGCTCGACCTGGCGCGCGCCGCCGGGTGGTGACTTCGCCCCCACCGGGGACAGTTCGGTCTGCGGCGGCCCTGGTCGTTGCTACGCTCGCGGCATGGGAGAGAGTGGCGCGCCGATCGCCGTCGTCATCGAGGATGACGCGGACGTCCGGCATCTGCTCCGGACGATCCTCGTCCGGAGCGGGTTCGAGGTCGTCCTGACGAAGGACGGTCCGGAGGGTGTCGAGGCGGTGCGGGCGTACGACCCCGTGCTCACGACGCTCGACGTGAACATGCCCGGCATGGACGGGTTCGCCGCCGCCAAGCTGATCCGCGAGTTCAGTGCCACCTACATCATCATGCTCACCGGACTCGACGACGAGATCGACGTCGTGCAGGGTCTGGACTCCGGTGCCGACGACTACCTCGTGAAGCCGTTCCGGCCCCGCGAGCTGCGTGCCCGCATCGAGTCGGTCATGCGCCGACCGCGTCACCACGTCGACGTCGAGGGCTTCGAGCCCGTGCCGAACGGTGTCGCCTCGACGCCGCCGTCGGCGACGCAGGACCTCCCGCAGCAGTCGCAGGCACGTCCGGTGCCGCCTCCGGTCGAGGCACCCCCGTACGAGCGGCCCCACCAGGACGTAGCCCGGCACCAGGCGCCGGCCTCCTACCCCGTGCAGCCCGCCCGTCCCGAGCCCGCCTACCCCGAGCCGGGCTATCCCGAGCCGACCTACGCCGAGCGCCAGCCCCCCGCGCCGGCGTACCCGGAGCCCCGCTACGGCGACGTCCCGCAGCAGCAGGCTCCGTACACCGACCCTGGCCCGCGCTACCAGGCCGCGCCCCAGCCGGTGGCCCCGCCGCTCGACCCCGGGCCCGCCTATCCGACCCACCAGGCGGGCGGGCACGCGGTGAGCCACGCGCCGGCCGTCCACGCCGGTGCGCCGCCGCCGGCCCAGACCGGCAACGACGCCTGGATGCGCTGCAACGGGCTCGCGGTCAACGTCGACACCCGCACGGTCACGGTCGACGGCCGCACCGTCGACCTGACCCGGACCGAGTTCGACCTCGTCGCCTCGCTGATGGCGACCGGTCGTCGGGTGCGCAGCAAGGCCGACCTCGTCCTGACCCTGCGGGGGCAGAACTACGTCACGACCTACTTCGTCAACGAGGCCGACAAGCGCGCCGTCGAGGTGCACATGGCGAACGTGCGGCGCAAGCTCGGCGACTCCAGCACCACGCCGCGGTGGATCGAGACGGTCCGCGGCGTCGGGTACCGCATGGCCGAGGACGCCTGAGCGGTCCAGCCCGCCCGGCGTCCTCGTCCGGCACCCGCGTCAGTTGGCGTTGATCGGGATCTTCTGGGCCTCGGTGGGGGTCTTGGAGGCGAAGATCGCGATCGGGACCTCCTGCGTCACCAGCTCGGGCACGTACTCCCGGCTGCCGGCGCGACGCTGGATCCACACCGTCGCCTTGAAGGTCAGGGTCACGCCCTTGGTGTCCGCGGCGAGCGGGCCGATCTTCTGGTTGCGCAGCTCGAAGGCGCCCTTCGGCGACGTGATGAGCATGCCGTAGCGCGAGGCGACCGGCTCCGGGTCGAAGGTGATGCGTCGTGCGTCGGCGTCGAGCGTGTACGGGTTCTCGACCTCGCCCGAGGAGGTCGTGGTGGCCGACGACACCTGGATCTTCCCGAGGTAGACGCGCCGCTTCGTGCGGAACGGGTCACGCAGCCTGCGCGACAGGTCGTAGGCCTGCAGCGTGAAGGAGAAGTACTTGTCGCCCAGGGGGTACCACTCGTTGGTTCGCGGCGTCGACTTGGTCGGCCAGATCGTGTAGACGAAGTCGAGGGTGCCGACCTTCACGTGCGACTGGAACGTGCCGTCGCGCGTGAACTGGGAGTTGAACGCCGGCGTGGGCGAGGCGGTGGCGGTCGGGGTGGCGGCGGGTGCCGGCTCGCGGTCGACGAGGCTGCAGGCGCCGAGGACCAGCGACGCCACGAGGGCGAGGACGACGGTCGACGTCGCGCGGGCGACGGGCAGGGGACGGCGAGGTGCGCTGGTCACGGGTGTGCTTCCTTCGAGAGGACGAGGGGGATGGAGGAGGCGCTCAGACCGTGTAGCCACGGTAGTTGCGCAGGATCTTGATGCCCATCCAGAAGGTCTGGGCGACGGTGATGACACCGAGGATCGGCCAGCCAACGGCCAGGATGGAGGACTGCAGGTCGATCGGGACCTGGAACCAGACGGCGGCGGCCGCGACGAAGCCCAGCAGGGCGATCGCGAAGGGGTAGAGGTAGCTGTTGCCCGAGCCGCGCTCGGCCTTGGCCTGGGCGGCCCAGTTGTCGGTCTGCTTGCGGCTCGCGAACTTCGTCCACGCCCGCAGGAAGTGGCCGATACGGATCCACATGTAGATTTCGGCCGGCAGGAGCAGCACGGCGAACAGGATGTCGCGCCGGTGGCCGTAGTGCATCGACCGCGCGACCCGGTAGTTCAGCAGGATCGCCACGACCGGCGGCACGAGCCACCAGGGGCTGAAGACGAACGCGTGGATCGAGAGCGACGCGAGCAGCAGGCTGAAGAACATGAGCCGCGTGATGATGTTGAGCACCATCGACATGTGCTCGAACCAGCGCAGCCGCAGGTTGGGGTGGAAGGGCTGGCCCTTCGTGTCGCCGCGCTGGCCGGGCCACATGAGCTCGATGGCGCCGAAGTTCCACTTGACCTGCTGGGCGTCGAGGGAGCGCAGCGTGTTCATGCCGCCCACGTGGGCGCGCGCGGTGGCGCTGATCTTCGTCAGGTAGCCGGCGCTCTTGATCTGCAGCGACAGCAGCGAGTCCTCGACCTCGCTGTCCTTGACCCACGGGGCCCGCTGGTGCGTCTGCGTCATGACGTCGCGCAGCGCCTGCGTGGCGAAGATCGAGAACTGGCCGCCGAGGACCGCCATGTTGCGGCCGCGCAGCAGGTTCTGCATGTTGAAGGCGGCGAACTGCGCGCGCTGGCCGGCCGTCAGGAACTTGGCCATCGTCGTCGGCAGGGCGCTGTCGTCGATGCTGTAGATCGCCGAGATGCCGCCGATGCGGTCGTCGCTGGTGATCTCGTCGACCAGGTCCTTGACGGCCGTCGGCTCGGGCGTCGTGTCGCCGTCGACGCCGATGATGTAGTCGCAGCCCTCCGCCAGGAAGAAGCCGTAGTTCAGCGCGCCGACCTTCTTGTCGGGGTTCTCGCCGATGTCGTGCACGAAGATCTCGACCAGCTGCGTGCCCTCGGGGCGCTCCATGAGGTGCTGGCCGGCGTAGTGGCTGGCGATCTCGACGGTCTCGTCGGTGGTGTTGTTGACGACGACGTGGATGACGTCCGGCAGTCGGGTCTGCACCAGGAGCGCGTCGAGCACGGACGCGATGGTCTCGGCCTCGTTGTACGACGGCACGACGCAGGCGACCGTCGCGCGCGGCTTGATGCTGCCCGCGACCTCCTCGACGGCGGTGCCGAGGGCGCGGTGCAGCGCCTCGTCGCTGAGGTCGAAGGCGGTGGGGTGTCGGTCCATGGGACCGAGGGCGTCGTGGGACACAGGGGCTCCTGCACGGTGGGCGTCACCCCATCCTGGTGCGCCGACCTCAGGAAACGCCGCGGTCCTGCCTCAAGGTCTGCTCAAGATCTGCTCAAGTGCGCGGGACGTAGCCGGCCTCCGCGAGCAGCGCGTCGAGGTCGGGCGCGGTGGTGAAGGTGTCGGAGGTGCCGAACAGCACGGGGACGGGCACGTCCTGCTCGCCGAGGGCCTCGTTCGAGCGCGTGTAGACGGCGCGCTCGACCGCGGCGGCGATCTCGGCGGTCCGCTCGGGGGTCTCCGCGGGTGCGAGGACGGCGAACCTGCCGACGCCGAGGTACCCGAGCACGGACCAGGCGGGCACGTGACGGCGCAGCGTGTCGGCCACGGTCGCGAGCGCGAGGTCGCCGCCGCGGCGCCCGAACGCCTCGTTGAGCTCGACGAGGTCGGTGATCTCGGCGAGGACCAGACCGGCGTGCCCGCCGCGCAGCTGGATGCGCCCGAGTCGGTCGGCGGCGGCCTCCACGAACTGACCCCGGCTGTGCACACCGAACACTCGTCCGGTGCTGTGGTCCTCGGACCACCAGGCGCCCTCGCGCTCCGCGCGCATGGCGACGAGCAGCTGCAGCAGGACGAGCATGGTGACCAGGAGGAACACGGCCGGCAGGTGGTCCGAGCCGCGGTAGACCCGGCCGAGGAGCACGTTCACCACGACGGCACCGGCGAACAGGCCGAGCGCGACCTGCAGGAGGGTGACGTTGACGTTCATGCGCATGCTGCTGCGGCGCAGCTCGAGGACGCCCGCGACCGCGAAGCCGGCCGCCGCGAGGTAGCCGTCGGGCAGGATCGGCGAGCCGACCGCCTCCAGGCCGCCGCGCAGCAGCACGACCCCCACCGCGACGACGAGCGGGGCGACCGGGAGCGCGACGGCACCGCGGAAGCAGCGCAGGCCCGACCAGACCAGGCCGATCGCCACGACCCCGCAGGCTGCACCGGCGGTGTCGGTCTCGAAGCTCAGGACGGTGTCGTTGGTGATGAGGCTCGCGAGGGCGGCGCCGGCGGCGGCGATGAGCCCGCCGGCCCAGAGCCGGTTGGCGGGGTCGTTGTGCCGCATGGCGGTGGTGACCGAGAAGGTCACGGCCACCGCGAGGTAGGGCACGAGCGTGCCCAGGAGCACGAGGTCGAGGTCGGACATCAGGCCACGTCCCGCGCGACGCTCTCGTCGGCCGCAGCGGGGAGCCACACGGTGACCGTGGTGCCCTCCTCGAGCCGGCTCGTGATGTCGACGGAGCCGCCGTGGGCGCGCACGATGTCCTGGGTGATGCTCAGCCCCAGGCCCGTGCCCTGCACGCCGGAGCTGCGGGCGCGGTCGGTGCGGTAGAAGCGGGTGAACAGCGAGGCCAGCTCGTCCTCCGTCATGCCGCGTCCGGTGTCGCGGACGACGATCTCCACACCGGGCACGGCCACCGCCCCCTCGCTGGCGATGTCGTCCTCCACGGGCAGGTCGAGCGCCTCGTCGGCACGGTGCGCGTCCTGGACCACGACGTCGATGGTGCCGTCGTAGCGGTTGTACTTGACCGCGTTGGTCAGCAGGTTGTCGAGCACCTGGCGCAGGCGCAGCGGGTCGGCCGGGATGGTCGACTCGGTGCGGGTGTCGAGACGGACCGTGATGAGCCGCTCGGTCGCCAGCGGCCGCACGCCCTCGACGGCGCTGCGAGCCAGCTCGCTGGGCCGGCACGGCTCCATCAGCAGCTGCAGGGGCACACCGGGGGTGCGGCTGCGCGCCGACAGGAAGTCGCGCGACAGCGCCAGCATCCGCTCGGTGTTGTCGAGCGCCACCTCGACGAGCTCGCGGGCCTCGTCGCCGAGGTCGGGCTCCGCGAGCGCCAGCTCGAGGTAGCCGAGCGCGGCGGTGAGGGGCGTCTTGATCTCGTGGGATACGGCGGCGACGGCGTCGTCGCGGGCCTGGGCGTCGGCGAGCTCCTTGCTGACGTCGCGGGCCACGAACACGTAGCGGTCCGAGCGTGGACCGGTGACGCGGCGGATGCTGACGCTCAGCGGCACCTGGGCAGGCCCGGGCGGTCCCAGCCGGACCAGCAGCCCCTCGACGTCCTGGCCCGAGCGGACGAGCGCCAGCGGCTTCTCGCTCGCGGCGAGCGGCGTGGTGCCGTCGGCCCGGTACAGCGGGGCGTGCAGCACGGCCTCCGTCGCGTCGGGCGCGCCGACGCGACGCGCGAGGGCCTCGGCGGCCCGGTTGGCCGTCACCGCCCCGTCCGCGTCCAGCGTGACGACGGCGAAGTCGACGACGTCGAGGACCTCCGCGAGGGTGCGCTCCTGCGTGCGGGCGGAGTCGAGCGCGGAGCCGACGAGCCGGGTCTGGGACTCCAGCAGGCGTCGCTGCGAGCGGTTCCGCGCCGTCCAGCGCGAGCCCGCCCACGACGTCAGCGCGAACAGCAGGGCGAGGTTCAGGAGGGTGGTCACGGCCGTGGTCCACGACTGCTCGCCGGTCAGGTCACGCACGGTCACCACGACGACGACCGCTGCGAGCGCCGTGCCCAGCACGCAGGCCCGTGAGAGCGCGGGGAGCTGGATCGACGTCCACGCGACGGGCAGGACGGCGAGCACGGCGAACCCGGCACCGGGGGTGGCGTAGTAGAGCAGGCCGCACACGACCACGTCGAGCACGGCGATGAGGGTGGCCGCCACCACGGTCGAGCCGGCGCGGTCGATGCCGAGCGACCCGAGCATGGCGGTCAGGAGGGCCGTGACGCCTGCGACCACCACCCCGGCGGTGAAGGAGCCCTCGTGCACCGGCAGCGACGTCACGAGGGCGGAGACGACCGGCAGCGCGAGCCCGGTGAGGAACAGGAACTGCGCCGCGAACACCTCGCTCGGGACCACCGTGCTGCGGGTGCGGGGCACGCCGTCGCCCGGGGTCGCGGGGATCTCCCCGGGACCGCCCGGGGAAGTCGGCGTCCGCATGAGCCGACCCTAGCAATCCGACACCCTCGACGGTGGCCGATTTCGCTGGCGGCGGAGGGCTCCTGTACGCTGACGCAGTTGCCTCGGCGAGGGTCGGCAGGTCCGACCGTGATCGACAGGGCGCTCCGCGGAGTGTCGTGTCCGACCTGCTGGGGCGACGTCCGGCCGAGTCCACGGCCGCCCCACATCGTTCGCCCGCACCACACCTCCAGGAGTTCCCTCGTGGCCGAGATCACCATCCCCGCCGAGCCCCGTACCGAGTTCGGCAAGGGCGCTGCCCGCCGCATCCGTCGCGCCGACCAGGTCCCCGCCGTCCTGTACGGCCACGGCACCGACCCCGTGCACGTCACGCTGCCGGGCCACGCGCTCATGCTCGCCCTCAAGAACAGCAACGCGCTGCTCTCCATCGAGGTCGGCTCCGAGTCGCACCTGGCCATCCCCAAGCAGGTCCAGCGCGACCCGCTGAAGGGCTTCATCGAGCACGCCGACCTCCTCATCGTCAAGCGTGGCGAGAAGGTCGTCGTCGACGTCGCGATCCAGCTCGAGGGCGACGCGCAGCCCGAGACGCTGGTCGTCCTCGAGAACGCCACCGTGTCGCTCGAGGTCGAGGCCACCCACATCCCCGAGGCCGTCGAGGTCTCGATCGAGGGCCTCGAGGTCGGCGCCCAGGTGCTCGCCTCCGACCTGTCCCTGCCCTCCGGCGCCGCGCTCGCGGTCGAGGAGGACCTGCTGGTCGTCAACGTCACCGCCGCCCCGACGGCCGCCGACATCGAGGCCGAGCTCGAGGAGGCCGAGGCCGAGGCCGGCATCGAGCGTGACGAGCCCGAGGACGCCGAGGGCGAGAGCACCGAGGGCGAGTCCGAGGCTGACGCCGAGGGCGACACCGAGTCGTGACCTGGCTGGTCGTGGGGCTCGGGAACCCGGGCCCCACGTACGCCGCCACCCGGCACAACGTCGGGTACATGGTCGCCGACGTGCTCGCGGACCGCATGGGCGGGCGCTTTAAGGCGCACGCCTCCGGCCGCGCCGAGGTCGTCGAGGGCCGGCTCGCGGGTGAGCGTGCCGTCCTCGGCCGTCCGCGCTCGTACATGAACGAGAGCGGCGGTCCGGTCTCGACGCTCATGAAGTACTTCGACGTCGACGCCGAGCACCTCGTGGTCGTCCACGACGAGCTCGACATCGACTTCGGCGCCCTGCGGCTGAAGCTCGGCGGCGGCGACAACGGCCACAACGGGCTGAAGTCGATCCGCCAGTCGATCGGCACCGGCGACTTCCACCGGGTGCGCGTCGGCATCGGTCGACCCCCGGGACGTCAGAGCGTGCACGACTTCGTGCTGAAGCCGTACTCCTCGACCGAGCGCAAGGACCTCCCCGTGTACCTGGAGGAGGCCGCCGACGCGATCGAGAGCCTCGTCACCCGCGGACTATCCGAGACGCAGAGCGCGTTCAACCGGTAGATGGACCTCCACGCCCTCCTCTCGCCCCACCTGAACGGCCCCCTGGTCGAGGCGCTCACCGAGCGTCCGCGCGCCCTCTCGGTGCAGGGCCCCGCCGCGGTGCAGCCGTTCGTGACCCGCGCGCTGGCCGACGCCTCCACCGTGCTGGCGGTCACCTCCACCGCGCGCGAGGCCGACGAGCTCGCGGCCGACGTCGCCGTGCTCCTCGGCGACGGAGCGGTCGCCGTGTACCCGGCCTGGGAGACGTTGCCGCACGAGCGGCTCTCCCCGCGTTCGGACACCGTCGGTCGTCGCCTGGCGGTCCTGCGCCGTCTCGTGCACCCAGGACCGGGTGCGCCGCCGGTGCGGGTCGTGGTGGCTCCCGTGCGCTCGGTGCTGCAGCCGCAGGTCAAGGGCCTCGCCGACCTGCGTCCCGTCGAGCTGGTGGTCGGTCAGCAGGCGCCGCTCGACGACGTCGTCCGCGACCTGGCCGCCGCCGCCTACGTGCGGGTCGACCTCGTGGAGCGTCGCGGCGAGTTCGCGGTGCGTGGCGGCATCGTCGACGTCTTCCCCCCGACCGAGGCGCACCCCGTGCGGGTCGACTTCTGGGGTGAGGAGGTGGAGGAGATCCGCTCGTTCTCCGTCGCCGACCAGCGCACGACCGATCCCGTGGAGCGGCTGTGGGCGCCGCCGTGCCGCGAGCTGCTCCTGACCGACGACGTCCGCGAGCGGGCCAGGGCGCTCGCCGTCGAGCACCCGTCGCTGGGTGAGCTGTTCGGCAAGCTGGCCGAGGGGCACGCCGTCGAGGGCATGGAGTCGCTCTCGCCGATCCTGGTCGATGAGATGGAGCTCCTCGTCGAGCTGCTCCCGGACGACGCCGTCGTGGTGGTGCACGAGCCGGAGAAGGTCAAGGCGCGCGCCGCCGACCTCAACGCGACGAACGAGGAGTTCCTGCAGGCGTCGTGGGCGGCAGCCGCGACCGGCGCCGAGGCGCCGATCGACCTCGGCTCCGCAGCCTTCCGCGAGCTCGACGACGTCCGCGACGTCGCGCTCGCGCGTGGGTCGTCCTGGTGGAGCGTGTCGCCGTTCGGCCTCGACGACGAGGAGACCGTCGCCGCCACCGCCGAGGCGGCCCCCCTCTACCGCGGTGACACCGAGGCCGCGGTCGCCGACGTCCGCGCCTGGCTCGGAGAAGAGCGCCTCGTCGTGCTCGCGACGCCCGCGGCCGGCCAGGCCCAGCGCACGGTGGAGTGGCTGGCCGAGCACGACGTGCCCGCGACGATCGTCGACGCTGCCGGCGAAGCAGGGGGCGACGGTGGGGTGCCGGCGGCCGGCAGCGGCGTGGTCGCCGTCGTCGTCGCCGACCTGAGCCACGGCCTCGTCGCGCCGCGTGCGGTCCTGCTGACCCACGACGACCTCGTCGGCCAGCGCGCCGCCGAGCGTCCCGACCGCGCCAGCATGCCCGCGCGCCGGCGCAAGCAGGTCGACCCGTTGGAGCTCAAGGCCGGCGACCACGTCGTGCACGAGCAGCACGGCGTCGGGCGCTACGTCGAGCTCGTCAACCGCACCGTGCAGGGCGCCGCCCGCGAGTACCTCGTGATCGAGTACGCGCCCAGCAAGCGTGGGCAGCCCGGCGACCGGCTGTTCGTCCCCATGGACCAGCTCGACCAGGTCAGCCGCTACGTGGGCGGCGAGAGCCCGAGCCTCGACAAGCTGGGCGGCGCCGACTGGACCGCGCGCAAGAACAAGGCGCGCAAGGCCGTCCGGCAGATTGCGGGCGAGCTGATCAAGCTGTACGCCGCCCGTCAGTCCACGAAGGGGCACGCGTTCGGTCCCGACACCCCCTGGCAGGCCGAGCTCGAGGACGCGTTCGCCTTCGTCGAGACCCCGGACCAGCTCGTGACCATCGACGAGGTCAAGCGCGACATGGAGCGGTCGGTCCCGATGGACCGCCTGGTCTGCGGCGACGTCGGCTACGGCAAGACCGAGATCGCGGTGCGCGCCGCCTTCAAGGCCATCCAGGACGGCAAGCAGGTCATCCTGCTGGTGCCGACGACCCTGCTCGTCCAGCAGCACTACGCGACGTTCGCGGAGCGCTTCGGGCAGTTCCCGGTCACCATCCGGCCGCTGTCGCGGTTCCAGACCGAGAAGGAGTCGCAGGAGACCCTCGCCGGTCTCGCCGACGGCAGCGTCGACCTCGTGGTCGGCACGCACCGCCTGCTGCAGCCCGGCGTCCAGATCAAGGACCTCGGTCTCGTGATCGTCGACGAGGAGCAGCGGTTCGGCGTCGAGCACAAGGAGGCGCTGAAGCACCTGCGGGCCGCCGTCGACGTCCTGGCGATGTCGGCGACACCGATCCCTCGCACCCTCGAGATGGCGGTCACCGGCATCCGTGAGATGTCGACCATCGCCACCCCGCCGGAGGAGCGCCACCCGGTGCTGTCCTTCATCGGCGCGTACGACGACAAGCAGGTGGCGGCCGCGATCCGCCGTGAGCTGCTGCGCGAGGGACAGGCGTTCTTCATCCACAACCGCGTGCAGTCGATCGACAAGGTCGTGAAGCGGCTGGGCGAGCTCGTCCCCGAGGCGCGCGTGGCCGCCGCCCACGGCCAGATGGGCGAGCAGGCGCTGGAGAAGGTCATGGTCGACTTCTGGGAGAAGCGCTACGACGTGCTCGTCTGCACGACGATCGTCGAGTCGGGCCTCGACGTGTCCAACGCCAACACGATGATCATCGAGCGGGCCGACACGCTCGGCCTCTCGCAGCTGCACCAGCTGCGCGGCCGGGTCGGGCGAGGGCGCGAGCGGGCCTACGCCTACTTCCTGTACCCGCCCGACAAGCCGCTCACCGAGACCGCCCACGACCGGCTCGCGACCATCGCGCAGCACTCGGAGCTGGGTGGCGGCATGCAGGTCGCCATGAAGGACCTCGAGATCCGCGGCGCGGGCAACCTGCTCGGCGGCGAGCAGTCGGGCCACATCGCCGACGTCGGCTTCGACCTGTACGTGCGGCTCGTGGGCGAGGCCGTGGCGGAGTTCCGCGGCGACGGCGGCGAGGACGGCCTGCCGGGCGGTCGCGAGGTGAAGCTCGAGCTCCCCGTCGAGGCCCACCTGCCGCACGACTACGTCCCGAGCGAGCGGCTGCGGCTGGAGATGTACAAGCGGCTGGCCGACGTCCGCTCCGACGCCGACGTCGAGGAGCTGCGCGCGGAGCTGGTCGACCGCTACGGCGAGCCGCCGGAGGTCACGGAGGTGCTGCTCGACGTCGCACGTCTGCGCGTCGCGGTCCGCACCGCGGGCCTGACGGAGGTCACGTCGGCCGGCTCGCAGATCCGCTTCGGCGGCGTCGACCTTCCGGAGTCGGCCCAGATGCGGTTGCGGCGGGTCTACCCGAAGAGCCTGTACAAGCCGGCGACGCACGTCGCGCTCGTGCCCGCGCCCAAGACGGCACCCGTCGGCGGGCGTCCGCTGCGTGGTCGCGAGCTGCTGCAGTGGGTGGCCACGGTCGTCGAGACCCTCACGGCCTGAGCCACGGACGACGGACGGACGGCCCGGCACCTGCAGGTGCCGGGCCGTCCGTCGCGTGGCGTCAGCGCGTGATGCGCAGGGCCGTGCGGGTGCCGTCCTTCGCCGGGTGGTTGGCGTCGCCGGAGTAGCGGATGAAGTACGTCCACGTGCCGGTCGAGCCCGCCGCCGGGATGCCGACGACGGCGCGGCCGTTCCTCAGCGTGACGGGTCGGCTGTACCGCACCGTGCGGCCCTTCTTCAGGACCGCGCGCACCGTGCCCGTCGCCTGGGCGGGGCTGGCGGACGTGACGACCACCGTCGCGCGACCGGTCTTGCGCTTGGTCGGCCGCGTGGTCGACGGACGACGCACCGTGGCGGCGTACCGCGTCACCTCGATCGTCGTCGTCGCGCCCGTGGCGGCGGCGTGCGTCGTGTCACCGGAGTAGTGCACGGTCGACGTCCAGCGCCCCAGGCGGGTCGCCTTCGGCACCTTGACGGTGGCCACGCCGTCCTTCAACGTCGCCTTCGGCCCGGTGAGGGTGGTGCTGCCGTTGACCAGGGTCGTGTGGACCGTGCCGGTCGGCACCGAGTCGTCGGGGCTCGCCACGGTCACGCGGGTCGAGCCGGTCGTCGTGCGGGTCGGCTTGACCTCCGAGCCGCGCGAGAGCGTCGGCGTGAGGGGCTCGGGTGCCGGGTCGACGAAGGTGAGGGGCGTGGCGGTCTCGTACGCGGCGACGGTCGCGCCGCCGCCGGCGTAGGTGTAGATGCCGTAGGTGCCGGTGCGGTCCTTCAGCCAGTCCTCGTTGACCGGGATCGTCGCGGTGAACGTGCCGTCGCTGCGCAGCTCGGTGTAGTTCGGCGCCTCCGGGTCCTGTGCCGGGCTGCTCGCGGCGAAGGACGCACGCGGGACGGCCCACTTCACGGCCGGCGCGGAGGTGTCGCCGCTGTCCGCGTTGGCGCGCGCCGACGACGGCGCGCCCTGCGACGGACGCCAGACGTCGGCGTAGCGGCCGAACGCGACGTACACGCCGGACTTCTGGCCGGCGAACGGAGGCCGCGTGCCCGTGGCGAGCGACGGGTCGAAGCCGCGACCCTCGACGGTCACCGAGGTGGTGTCACCACGGGTGATCTCGGTGTCGGAGACGGTGACCGTCGGGGTCTGGGCGAAGGTCACGTCGAAGGGGAGCTGCGGCTTGTTGTCCTGCTTGCCGGCGCAGCCGGTGGAGTAGAAGTGCGCGAGGACGGACGAGCCCGCCTCGTGGGAGGCGAGGGCGTCGAGGAAGTCCGTCGGCCACGCGCCCCACCAGCCGGTGGCGCCGTCCTGCGCCGAGCACGTCCGCGTCTGGGCGGTGGTGCCCGACGGGGCGTCCCACGTGACGCCCTGGTAGTCGGGCGTCACCCGGTAGCCCGTGGACGTCTGGGCGCTCAGGGAGCCGGCGTCGAACGTCGCGATGGTGAGCCGGCCGAAGTCCTTCGCGGGGAAGGCCTCGCCGGTCATGGACTGACCGGCACCGATGGTGAAGCGCATCGTCAGCGTGCCGGAGCCGTCGGGCTCCACGTCGAGCTGCGGGTCGGCGTAGATCTCGTCGGGGGCGCCGTACTGCGCGGGGTAGGCGTTGACGGTGTAGCTGCCGCTCCAGCTCAGCTCCGCCGCGCCCGTGCTGCGGTCGACCGTGCCGTCGCCGCCGGTGAACTGCACGACGTTCGGCGCCTTGCCCGCCTTCGACGTCGGGAACGACGTCGTGGGGACGGGGTCGACGCGGTAGACCTGCTGCGGGGACGTGTTCGGCACGGTGCTGACGTCGCCGGCGAGGTAGCGGGCGTCGCCGGTCGGGTCCTTGAACGTCCAGGGACCGAAGATGCCGTCCTGCGCGTAGCCGCTCAGGCCCCAGGTGAAGGTGGCCTCGCTGACGGTGTCCGACGCGGTCGAGGCGGCGGGTGCCGCTCCGGCCGACGGCGTGACGACCGCGAGGGTCGCCGCCGCGAGGGCGCCGGCGCCGAGGAGCGACACGAGTCGCGTCCTGCGGCGGGTGGGGGTGGTGGACATGGTGTTCCTTTCGGAGGTGGTCAGCCCCGCCGGGGGGCTGCTTCGGGGGAGGGGCGGGACGTGCGGGAGGCCGCGACGCTGCTGCCGGTGACGACGAGCGCGGCGAGGCCCGTCAGCGCGGCGGCGAGCCACCACCAGAGCGCGTCCCTGGAGCGCTCCGACGCGGTGGGCGGCAGCGGCAGCAGGGTGGAGACCGGCCTGGTCTGGACCAGCTCGCCACGGGCGGCGGCGCGGGCCGCGTCGGCCGGTGGGGCCAGGTTCGCGGCGGGCGCGCCGGGTGCGGCCGCGCCGGACCGTCGTCCTGCGGACGACGTCGTGGGGGTGGTGGCGGACGGCCGCGGTGGCTGGACGACCGGGTTCTCGATGGGGTCGAGCGGAGCCGGACCGGGCGTCGGCGGCGGCGTGACGTCGGCGCCGGCCCAGGAGACCGTCATCGGCGACGCCTTCTTGTAGGGGTCGGCCGAGCCGCCGCTGCTGTACCAGTAGGCCGCGGTGCCGGTCGTGCGCTGGAAGTCGACGAACGACTGCGGGAACGAGCCGTACGGGCGCACCTGGGGCACGCCCGTGACCTGGACGCCGTCGTAGGCCGGGGTGGCGGTGAACCCGCCCGCCTCCTCCTGCGCCGACCCGAGGTCGACGCGGCCCAGGTCGGCGACGACGACGCGCTCCGGCGCGACGGGTCCCCACGCCGTCAGGTCCTCCATCGACGAGGCGAACCCGCCGAGCTCGGCCGTCACCTGCCCGACGCCGTCCTCGACCACGAGCTCCGGGTCGCTGAGGTAGAAGAACGCCATGCCGGAGTAGTAGACGACGCTCGCGTCGCCGTCCCAGCTGATCGTCGCGTCGCCAGCGGCGGCGTCGATCGTGCCCTCGCCGCCCGAGAACACCAGCTGGTGGCCCGAGAACCGGCCCCCGCCGATGGCCGCGCCGGTCGCGTCGGTGCGCAGGCCCGCCCAGGTGGCGGGCCGGTACGCGGACCCGTCCCACTTCTCGACCGCGACGTCGCCCGTCCGTGCCGACCAGCCAGACGCCGGCATGATCGTGCCGCCCCGTCCGGGGTCCGGCACCTTGCCGGCCGAGAGGAAGTTGATCGTGCCCGGGGCGAAGGCCCGGTTGTTCGACTCGTCGTTCAGTCCCCAGCGCAGGACGGCGTCGTCGACGGCGCGCGGTCCGGACGCCCCCTGGGCCGAGGGGTCGGGGTCGCCGGTGCCGGGCTGGTCGGCGAGGGCGGCCGACGGTAGCAGCGCCAGCCCGAGCGCCAGGCCGGCGGCGACGAGGTCACGCCAGGGCCGCGGCACGACGCTCCTCCTTCCGACGGGAGGTGACCAGGCGCCGGACGGCGAACACCACGGCACCGACCAGCAGGAGGAGCGCGAGGCCCGCGGCGGCCATCGGCAGCCAGGAGGGCACGCCGCCGGATGTGTCGACGGTCGACGCCGCCGAGGGCGGTGGGGCGGCGACCGGGAAGGAGACGCTGGGGGTCGCCGTGCCGCCGCTGAGTCGCAGCTCGTGGGTGCCCACGCCGACGTCGGCGGGCAGCGCCAGCGCCCCGGCCAGCTGACCGTCGGCGCCTGCGGTGAGCGGACCCACGGCGGCCACGCCGTCGTCGAGGGTGGCGGTCACCTGCTCCCCGGGCCGCAGGCCGGTGGCGCTGAAGGAGAGCACGTGGCCGGCCACGGCCGTCTCGCGGTCCACGGCGAGCACGGGCTTGGTCCGTCGCGTCGCCGTCCTCGCCGCGCTGCCCTCGGCCTCCTTGGCCTCGGCGGTCGGGGCGTCGCCACCGGCCACGGCGGCGCCGTCGCCGTCCGACGACGAGGACGACGACGTGGCGGCGCCTCCACGGGCCGCGGCGGTCAGGTCGGCCACCGACACGGGGGTGAAGGTCTCGTTGCGGGCGTTCTTCACGCCGTGCGCTCCGATCGTGATGATGCCGCACCGGGTCCGGCGGCAGTCGACCGTCGTGACCTTGTTGCTGCGGTCGCGAGCCTTGAACACCGCGCCCGGGACGACGATCCGCGTCGACCACGAGCCGTCGGCGGCCAGCGTGCCGCCGTTCGCGGCGGACGCGGTGTCGCTGCCGGGGAAGGCCACGAACTTCTGGAAGCCCTGGTTGTCCTTCGTCTCGCTGTCGGGGACGTACAGCAGGTTGCGCCCGGTCTGGCCGCCCTGCGACGGACGCCAGGTCCCGGAGACCGTGCCGAAGAAGACGTAGATGCCGCCGTGCCCGTTCTTGATCGACTGGAAGCCCTGGCCGCGCAGGGTGAGGGTCGTGGCGTACGTCGGGTCGACCACGGCCGACCCCTGGGCGTTGGCCACGCCGACGCGGGACTCGGCCGCGGCAGGCGGTGCCGTGACCACGGCGACGAGCCCGGCGAGCGCCAGCGAGAGCGCCACGAGGGCCGCGGTCGTGCGTCGGGGGAGTGCGGCAGGAGCGGGGGACGGTCCGGTCAGCACGGGGCCTCCTGGGGGTCTCGGTGGGGGAGGACGAGCAGCCGACCGTCGAGGTCGACGACCTCGAGCGGGTGCTCGTACACGGTGGAGAGGAGCTCGGCGGTGAGGACGGCGCGCGGTGCCCCGACGGCGCGGACGCGACCGTCGGCGAGGACGCAGACCCGGTCGGCGTGCGCGGCGGCGAGGGTCAGGTCGTGCAGCACGGCCACGACCGCGTGACCGGCAGCGGCCAGCTCGCGGGCCTGGGCCATGACGAGCTCGACGTGGCGGACGTCGAGCGCCGCGGTGGGCTCGTCGAGCAGCACGAGGGCGGTCTCCTGCGCGAGCACGCGTGCCAGCGAGGTGCGAGCGCGCTCACCGCCGGACAGCGTGGGGTAGACGCGCTCGGCGAGGTGTGCGACGTCGCTGCGGCGCAGTGCCGCGGCGACGACGACGTCGTCGCGCTCCTCCTCGGGACGTCCGGCCCACGCCGCCCGGCCCATGCGGACGACGTCGACGACGCGGAACCCGAACGCGAGCCGGTTCTCCTGCGGCAGCACGGCGCGCCGGCGCGCGAGCTCGCCGGCGCGCAGGCTCGCGACGCGGCGGCCGTCGAGCGTCACCGTGCCCCGCTGGGGGACCTGGTCGCCGGAGAGGACGCCGAGGAGCGTGGACTTGCCGGCACCGTTGGGTCCGACGAGCACGAGCAGCTCGCCCAGGCGCACCTCGAGGTCGACGTCGTGCAGGACCGGCGTGCCACCCAGCTCCACGCCGATGCCGGAGGCGACCAGGGGGGCGTTCACGCCCAGCCTCCCGCGGTCCGGCGCGTGCGGCGCAGCAGCCAGAAGAAGAACGGCCCGCCGACCAGCGAGGTCAGCATGCCGATCGGCAGGTCGGCGTAGGCGACGGCGGTACGGGCGAAGAGATCGGCCCAGAGCAGCAGGAGCGCCCCGCCGAGCGCGCTGGCAGGCACGAGCACCCGGTGGCCGGGACCGACGACCATCCGGACCAGGTGGGGCACGACCAGGCCGACGAAGGCGATGATGCCGGCGAAGGAGACGGCGGCCGCGGTGAGCAGGGCGACCAGCACGATCGCCGCCACGCGCACGCGCTCGACGTCGACGCCGACGTGGCGGGCGGCGCGGTCGCCGAGGGCCAGCACGTCGAGGCGCCGCGAGAGCGCCAGCGCGCCCACCAGGCCGATCCCGACGCAGGGGGCCACCACGGCCACGTGCGCCCAGCGGGTGCCGTTGAGGCTGCCGAGCTGCCAGAACACGATCTCCTCGCGCGCCGACGTGTCGCCGAGGAACAGCATGAGCGCCAGGCCCGCGCTGCACACCGCGTTGACGGCGATGCCCGTGAGCACGAGCGTGACCACCTCGGTGCGTCCGTCGGCCCGTGACAGTGCGTAGACCGTGAGGGTGGTGACCAGGCCGCCCACGAACGCGAACGCCGGCACGGTCCACGCGCCGAGCAGGGTCACCTGGAAGACGATGACGAACGCGGCGGCGAGGGCGGCACCCACGGACACGCCGACCACGCCGGGCTCCGCGAGCGGGTTGCCGAAGACGCCCTGCATCAGTGCCCCGGCGGTCGCCAGCGCCGCGCCCACGAGCAGCGCCAGCGCGACCCGCGGGAAGCGGACCTGCCAGAGGGTGTTGTCGCCCTGGGGGTGCGTCGGCAGGGGCAGGACGTCGAGGCCCACGCGGTGCAGCACCGACCCGAGCACCTGGTCGGCCGGGACGTCGAGCTGTCCCTGCCCGGCGGAGACCAGCGTCGACACGACGACACCCACGCCGAGCGCGCCGAGCAGCAGCCCGGCACGGCCGCGGCGCACCGGGGGCAGCGACGGCGCGGGCACCTCGTCGGCCGGCCCGACGTCGGGGAGCCGGTGCCGCCCGGCGACGGCGGTCATCGGCGCTCCCCGGCCGAGGGTGCGGCGGAGCCGGGTGCGTAGACGGCCACCGCGAGCGCCTCCAGCACGGCGGCAGTCCGCGGCCCGTAGCCGAGGATCTGGGCGTCGGACATGTCGACGATCCGACGCTTCTGGCCGGCCGGCGTCTGCGCGAGCGCGGGCAGGCGCTCGAGGAGTCCGTCGACGCCGTCGACGGACTCCAGGCCCTTGGTCATCATGAGGACGACGTCGGGCTGCGCGTCGATGATGCCCTCGTCGGTGACGGGCTTCATGCCGTTCCAGCCGATCTCGCCGGCCACGTCGTAGCCGCCGAGCGCCGTGATGAGGGTGTCGGCGCCCGAGCCCTCGCCGAACATGTAGTAGACGCCGGCCTGGCCGCGCACGTAGAGGAAGACCATGCGGGGCTTGTCCTGCACCCGCTTCGGCGCCACGGCGGCGATCTCGGCCAAGGTCGAGCGGGTCTGCTCCTCCAGGCGGTCCGCCAGCCGGCGCCCGACGTCGGGGACGCCGAGCGCCCGCGCCACCTCCTGGGTGAGGCTCCCGACGTTGTCGACGCTTCGGGTGCTGTCGACGACGACCACGGGGATCCCCGCGTCACGCATCTGCAGCACGACGTCCCACGGTCCGAGCGAGGTGTCGGTGATGATCAGCGTCGGGTCGAGCTCCAGGATCGCCTCGGCGTTGAGGTCGTGCCCGTTGCTGGTGACGAGCGGCAGGTCCTCGGCCTCGTCGAACTGGGTGGAGATGTCGCGTCCGACGAGCGAGTCGCCCAGGCCGAGCTCGTAGACCGTGCGGGAGAGCGTGCCGTAGATGTCGAGGGCGAGCACGCGGCTCGTGTCGGTGACCGTGACGCGCGTGCCCTGGGCGTCGGTGAGGGTGACCGGCAGGGTCTGGGTGGGGGAGTCCGCCACCGGGTCGACCGGCTCGTCGGGCAGTGCCGCGTGCACCGCCCCCTCCCACGAGCGCGGGTCGTCGAGCACCGTCGCCTCGCCGAGCGGGGGCGTCGCGACGTCGTCGCCTGCGTCGTCGTGCCCGCCCGGCCGGAGCCCGCACGACGACAGCAGGAGCGCGACGACGGCGAGCACGAGCAGGCGTCGCCGCGCCGTCGGAGTCCGCGTCAGGGAGGTGGCGGTCGGCTCCGGGGTCGGGTGGGCGGTCGGGTGGGCGGTCGGGTGGGGTTGGGGCACCGGGGGCACACCTCTCGATCGCGCCCGTCTCGAACGTGATGAGGCAAGGCTTGGCTTACTCAGGTTTGCCTCAGCATAGTAAGGCTCACCTCAGCTTGACCAGGGGGGTGCGGGAGCCATCGGCCCGCGCGCCCGGCTGCCGTCCGGGGCCCCCGCGGTGAGAGGATGGAGAGGTGACGCACGTGGTGATCATCGGAGGCGGACCTGGCGGCTACGAGGCGGCACTCGTCGCCGCGCGACTCGGGGCCCAGGTCACCGTGGTGGAGCGCGACGGGCTCGGCGGCTCGACCGTCCTCACCGACTGCGTGCCCAGCAAGACCCTCATCGCGACGTCCGACCTCCTGACCGAGGTCGAGTCGTCCGCCGAGCTCGGCGTCGAGGTGCCCCGCGACGTGCGTGCCGACCTGGCGGCGGTGAACGACCGCGTGCTGCGACTCGCGCTGGCGCAGTCGGCCGACATCGCCGGTCGACTGGACCGCGAGGGCATCGAGGTCGTCCGCGGCACCGCCCGACTGCTCTCGGCCCGCGAGGTCGAGGTCGTCGAGGCCTCCTCGTCGGACCAGGACGCGAGCGGTGCGACCCGGGTCGTCGAGGCCGACGCCGTGATCCTCGCGACGGGCGCGCACCCGCGGGTCAGCCCCGACGCGCTGCCCGACGGCGAGCGCATCCTCACCTGGGAGCAGGTCTACGCCCTGCGCGAGATCCCCGAGCACATGATCGTCGTCGGCTCGGGTGTCACCGGGGCCGAGTTCGCGAGCGCCTACAACGGCCTCGACGCGCACGTCACGCTCGTCTCGAGCCGCGACCGCGTGCTCCCGGGCGAGGACGAGGACGCCGCGGAGCTCATCGAGGACGTCTTCCGCGAGCGCGGCATGACCGTCATGGGCCAGTCGCGCATGGCCTCCGTGCGTCGCGAGGGCGACCAGGTGGTCGTCACGCTGACCGACGGTCGCGAGGTCGTCGGCTCGCACTGCCTGCTCGCGCTCGGCTCCATCCCCAACACCGCCGACCTCGGCCTCGAGGACGTCGGCGTCGCGCTCGACGACGCCGGCTTCGTGCGCGTCGACCGCGTGTCGCGCACGAGCGTGCCGGGGGTCTACGCGGCGGGTGACTGCACGGGCGTGCTCATGCTGGCCTCCGTGGCGGCGCAGCAGGGCCGGATCGCCGTCGCCCACCTGCTCGGCGACGCCGTGCACCCGCTGGACCTGCAGAAGGTCTCCAGCAACATCTTCACGTCCCCGGAGATCGCCACGGTGGGCCTGTCCCAGCGAGCCATCGACGAGGCCGGGCTGCACGTCGACGTCGTCATGCTCCCGCTCGCGACGAACGCCCGCGCCAAGATGCAGGGCGTGCGGCACGGCTTCGTGAAGCTGTTCTCCCGCCGGGGGATGGGCGTGGTCGTCGGCGGCGTCGTCGTCGGTCCGCGGGCCAGCGAGCTCATCCACGCCGTCTCGCTCGCGGTGTCCGCCTCGCTGACCGTCGACCAGGTCGCCGACGCCTTCACCGTGTACCCCTCGATGTCGGGGTCGGTGGCCGAGGCTGCACGCAGTCTGCACCCGCGCTGACCTGCGGAAATGACAGGCGTGTAGTTCGTCGACTCCGGTGGATATCGCGCCGGATGTGTGATGCAGTAGCCCAGCACCATCGTCACATCCGCCCCATGAGTCACAGGATCGGACTTCCCCACATGCGCTTCTGGACCCTGGTCCGGCGAGCCTTCCCGTTCGCCGTCGTCACCGCCGTCGCGGTGTCCGCCCTCATCGCCACGCCCGACACCGCCCCGACCCAGACGTCGCAGGCGGCGGCTCCGCGACCGGCCACGCTGCACGAGCTCGACGTCCCGGCGACGCAGGCCCCTGAGGTCCCCGCGGCCTCCGCGGCACCGAGGTCGCCACCCTGCCGCGCACGACCGTGCGCCCGTTCTCGATGGTCGGTGTCACCTGGGCGCGCGGCGGCGAGGACTTCGACGTGAAGGTCGCGCTGCGCAAGAACGGCACGTGGGGTGCGTTCCAGACGCTCGACACCGACCGAGACGCCGAGGCCGACGCCGGCCCCGAGGTCGGTCGCGCCGGGACGGACCCGCTGTGGGTCGGGTCCGCCGACGGTGTCGCCGTGCGCGTGACGTCGCCCAGCGGCCAGCGCCCGACGGACCTGAAGGTCGCCACCATCGACCCGGGTCGCGGCAGCGACGTCGCCCCGGCCGCCGCGACCGTCGGGCAGCCGAAGATCATCTCGCGCTCCTCCTGGGGCGCGAAGGGGCCGACGAAGGGCAACGAGTGCTCCGCGCCGGTCTACGGCGCCTCGACGCTGGGTGCGGTCATCCACCACACGGCGGGCAACAACGACTACACGAAGGCCCAGTCGGCCGGCATCGTCCGGGCGACGCAGGCGTACCACACGGGCGCGCGCGGCTGGTGCGACATCGGCTACAACTTCCTGGTCGACAAGTACGGCCAGATCTTCGAGGGGCGTCGCGGCGGCATCGCCAAGCAGGTCCGTGCCGCCCACTCCGGCAACGGTCCGGTCAACGAGCGCACGGTGGGCATCTCGATGATGGGCACCTACGCCAAGGTCGCGCCGACCGCCGCCACGAAGAAGGCCGTCGCCGACCTCGTCGCGTGGCGCTTCTCGCTGGCCAAGCTCAAGGCCACGGGCACCTACACGCTCGGCGGCCTGCGGCTGAACCGCATCGTCGGCCACCGCGACGTCCTGTCGACCGAGTGCCCCGGTGCCGCCGCCTACGCCTGGGTGACGTCGTCCGGCTCCACCGGTCTGCGCCAGGAGGTGGCCCGACGTCTCGCCGGGTCGTCGTCGACGCCGAGCACCCCGACGCCGCCCACGACCACGCCGACGTCGGGCAAGGACATCAAGTCCCTCGCCGCCGCGATCGGCAGCGAGAAGCTGGGCAAGCTCGTGCGCAAGGAGTGGGGCAACTCGGTCCAGCGCCGGGCGATCTACCAGAACATGGACCTGCTCTGGACGAAGGCCGCCGGTGCGTTCTCGGTGACCAGCGTCGTGCGCCGCGAGTGGCACCGCACGGGCGAGCAGGGCGGACGCCTCGGCTTCCCGATCAGCAGCCGCAGCAGCACCGGTGACGCCAACGTCAAGTACCAGCGCTTCCAGAAGGGCAGCGTCTACATCGTCGGCACCGGCTCGGCGACGAAGGCGTACGCCATCTACGGCCCGATCTTCGAGTCCTACAAGACCGTCAAGGGCACCTCGGGCCCGCTCGGCGCCCCGACCTCGACCGTGCTCCGCGACCGCACCGGCTACCAGCGGGTGACGTTCGCGAAGGGGTACATGGAGTACTCGGAGGGCTCGCGCGCCGTGAGCACCTGGTACAAGAACGGCTCGAGCCCGGACCAGCTGACCGTGCCGAGCGACCGGTCGGTCGTCATCAACGGACGCGGCTTCGGCCACGGGATCGGCATGAGCCAGTACGGCGCCCAGGGCGCGGCGCGTCAGGGCAAGACGTTCCAGCAGATCCTCGCGTCCTACTACCCGGGCACGTCCGTGGCGCAGCGCAGCGGCTCGATCCGCGTGCTCGTGGGCGACGCGACGTCGTCGACGGTCACGGTTCGCGCGCGGTCCGGGCTGGTCTTCCGGACGCTGGCCTCCAGCAGTGGTACGACGCTGCCGACGTCGTCGTCGGGCACGCCGATCACCAACTGGCGCATCCGCGTCAGCACGGCCGACGCGACGAAGTCGGTGCTCGAGTACCGGGCAGGGTCGCGCTGGCGGGTCTTCCGCGACCGGATCTGGCGCGGGTCCGCGCAGTTCCAGGCGACGTCGCTCGGACTCGTCCTGCCGAACGGCTCGGTGCGCGAGTACCGCACGGCGATCCGGTCGACGCTGCCGGCGTCGGGCTCGAAGGAGCGCAAGACGGTCAACGTGCTGTCGCTCGACGACTACACGCGCGGGGTCGTGGCCTCGGAGATGCCGTCGAGCTGGCAGCAGGAGGCCCTGAAGGCGCAGGCCGTCGCCGCGCGGACCTACGCGGTGCGCACGCTCATGCCGTCGCGCTACTACGACGTGTGCGACACGACCTCCTGCCAGGTGTTCAAGGGCCTGAGCGGGGAGACCGCCAACACCGACAAGGCGGTCGCGGCGACGCGTGGCTCGATCCTCACCTACCAGGGCAAGCCGGCGCTGACGCAGTACTCGTCCTCCTCGGGCGGCGCGTCGGCACCCGGCAGCGCGCCGTACCTGAAGGCGCACCTGGACCCCTTCGACGGCTGGTCGGGCAACACGAACCGGTCGTGGCGGGTCGTGGTGAAGGCCTCGACCATCGAGCGGGCGTTCCCGAAGGTCGGCACGCTGCGCAGCCTGACGGTCACGCAGCGCGACGGGACGGGCGACTGGAAGGGTCGGGTCGTCTCGATCCGGCTCACGGGCTCGAAGGGCACGCAGACGGTCTCCGGACCCGACCTGCGCTTCGCGCTCGGCCTGAAGTCGCACTACTTCCGGCTTGGCTGAGCCCGGCTGCCCTGCCGTCGTCGCCTGCGGGTGACGACGGCAGGGCACCGGCTCCGGGACGTCGGAGCGGGTCGACGATACTGCTCGTCATGCTGTCGATCCTCCGGTCCCTCGGCTTCGCGGCGCTCGCGAACGTCGCGTCGCTCGGTCTCGCCGCGGCCCTTCTCGACGGGTTCTGCGTCCGGCTCGGTGGGCTGCTCGTGGCGGTGCTCGTGTTCACGGTCCTGGCCGTGGCGCTGCGTCGGGCGACCGCGACCCTCGCGCCGCGGCTCGCGCGCCCGTCGGCGGTGCTCGGCGGCCTGGTGCTCACGGCGGTGGCCCTGGTGCTCACCGACGCGCTCGTGCCCGGCGACGGCTTCGACCTGCACGGCCCGGTGGCCTGGGTCGTGACGGTGCTGCTGGTGTGGGCCGCCGGCGTGGCGTACGGCGAGGTGGACACCCAGGCTCCGGCCGAGGTCCCGCCCGTCGCCTCCTGACGGCCGGCAGGACTACTCCGGCGGGAGTGCGCGGCGGAATGACACAGCGCCGGTGACCCGCCCGTAGGGGCAGGCCACCGGCGCCGGGTGGTGGTGCGGTGCTACTCGGCGGCGGGTGCGTCGGCGATGGTGGCGACGACCTCGCCGGCGCCGATGGTGGCGCCGATCTCGGCGGACAGGCCGGTGACGGTGCCGGCCTTGTGCGCGGTGATGGGCTGCTCCATCTTCATGGCCTCGATGACGAGGATCGTGTCGCCGGCGGCGACCTCCTGGCCCTCCTCGACGGAGACCTTGACGACGGTGCCCTGCATGGGCGAGGTGAGCGAGTCGCCGGAGACGGCGGCACCGGCAGCCTTGCCGCCCGCGCGCTTCGGCTTCTTGGCGCCGCCCGCGGCACCGGAGGCGGCGACGGCACCGAGGCCGCCGGGGAGGACGACCTCGACGCGCTTGCCGGCGACCTCGACGACGACGCGCTCGCGCTCGCCAGGCTCGGCGGTCTCGGACGGGCCGCTGTAGGGCTCGAGCTGGTTGTCGTAGTCGGTCTCGATCCACGTGGTGTACACGTCGAAGGAGCCGGGGGTGCCGTCGGGCTGGGTGGCGTTGTAGGCCGGGTTGTCGAGCACGTCGCGGTGGAAGGGGATGACGGTCGGCATGCCCTCGACGACGAACTCATCGAGCGCGCGGCGCGAGCGCTCGATCGCCTGCTCGCGGGTGCGGCCGGTGACGATGAGCTTGGCGACGAGCGAGTCGAAGGCGCCGGGGACGGTCTGGCCCTCCTCGTAGCCGCCGTCGAGGCGGACGCCGGGGCCCGACGGGGGAGCCCACTTCGTGAGGGTGCCGGGGGCGGGCAGGAACCCGCGGCCGCCGTCCTCGGCGTTGATGCGGAACTCGATGGAGTGCCCGATGATCTCGGGGTCGCCGTAGCCGAGCTCCTCGCCGGCGGCGACGCGGAACATCTCGCGGACGAGGTCGATGCCGGTGACCTCCTCGGAGACGCAGTGCTCGACCTGGAGACGGGTGTTGACCTCGAGGAAGCTGATGGTGCCGTCGCGGGCGACGAGGAACTCGCAGGTGCCGGCGCCGTAGTAGCCGGCCTCCTTCAGGATGGCCTTCGAGGAGTCGTAGAGGCGCTTCAGCTGGTCGTCGGACAGGAACGGCGCGGGCGCCTCCTCGACGAGCTTCTGGTGGCGGCGCTGCAGCGAGCAGTCGCGCGTGGAGACCACGACGACGTTGCCGTGCTGGTCGGCGATGCACTGGGTCTCGACGTGGCGCGGCTTGTCGAGGAACTTCTCGACGAGACACTCGCCGCGGCCGAAGGCGGCGACCGCCTCGCGGGTGGCCGACTCGAAGAGCTCGGGGATCTCCTCGATCGTGCGGGCGACCTTGAGGCCGCGTCCGCCGCCGCCGAAGACGGCCTTGATCGCGACGGGCAGGCCGTGCTCCTCGGCGAAGGCGATGATCTCGTCGGCGTCCTTCGCGGGCTCCTTGGTGCCGGGTGCGAGCGGTGCGTTGGCGCGCTCGGCGATCTGCTTGGCCTTGGCCTTGTCGCCGAGGGCGTCGATGGCCGAGGGCGGCGGGCCGATCCAGACGAGGTCGGCGTCGATGACGGCCTGGGCGAAGTCGGCGTTCTCGGCGAGGAAGCCGTAGCCGGGGTGGACGCTGTCGGCGCCGGAGCGCTTCGCGACGGCGATGATCTTCTCGATCGAGAGGTAGGAGTCGCCCGGGGTCGCGCCCTCGAGCGAGTAGGCCTCGTCGGCCATGCGCACGTAGATCGCGTCGCGGTCGGGCTCGGCGTAGACGGCGACGCTGCCGATGCCGGCGTCCTTGCAGGCTCGGATGACGCGGACCGCGATCTCGCCACGGTTGGCGATCAGGACCTTCTGCAGGGGCTTGCTCACGAACACTCTCCTCGGGATGGACAGGCTGGGCGGGGGGCCGCACCGCGTGCTGAGTCTAGGGGGAGTGGGCGGTCGTGGCCGGATGAGGTACGTCACGCCGGTCGCGCGTCCCCTCTCGTACAGGTTAACGACCGTTAACCCGCGGTGCTAGGCTCGCGCCATGGTCGCTGCATCGATGACAGGTCTCTCCCGCGAGCACGAGGACTTCCGCCGCACCGTCCGGGAGTTCGCGGAGGCCGAGATCGCGCCCCACGTGGCGCAGTGGGACCGCGACCACCACTTCCCGGTCGACGTCGTGCGCGCGATGGGCGACCTCGGGCTGTTCGGCCTCACGGCCCCGGAGGCCGTCGGCGGCGCCGACGGCGACTTCACGAGCCTGTGCGTCGCGATCGAGGAGCTGGGTCGGGTCGACCAGTCCCTGGGCATCACCCTGCAGGCGGGGGTCGGTCTCGGCATCAACCCGATCGTCGCCTACGGCACGCCCGAGCAGCAGGAGCGCTGGCTGCCCGACCTGGTGGCCGGGCGCACGCTCGCCGGCTTCGGGCTGACCGAGCCCGGCGCGGGCTCCGACGCCGGCGCCACCCGCACGCGGGCCGTGCTCGACGGCGACACCTGGGTGGTCGACGGCGCGAAGCAGTTCATCACCAACTCCGGCAACGAGCTGACGTCCGTCGTCACGGTCACCGCACGTACGGGGGAGCGTCCCGACGGACGGCCCGAGATCTCGGCGATCATGCTCCCGGCCGGGACGCCGGGCTTCGTCGCCGAGCCGGCCTACGACAAGCTCGGCTGGCACATCTCCGACACCCACCCGCTGACGTTCACCGGGGCCCGCGTGCCGGCCGACCACCTGCTGGGGGAGCGCGGACGCGGCTACGCGCAGTTCCTGGCCACCCTCGACGACGGACGCATCGCGATCTCCGCGCTGTCGGTCGGCTGCTTGCAGGCCTGCCTCGACCTGTGCGTGCAGTACGCGGGCGAGCGGCAGACGTTCGGCGTCCCGATCGGGGCGAAGCAGGGCGTCGCGTTCCAGGTGGCCGACCTCGCCGTGCTGCTGGAGGGGGCGCGCGCCCTCACCTACCGGGCGGCCGGCCTCAAGGACGCCGGGGCGCCGTACGCGGTGGTCAAGCAGGCCGCCTCCGTGGCGAAGCTGTACTCGACGGAGGCGGCGGTCACGGGCACGCGGATCGCCACGCAGGTCTTCGGCGGGTACGGGTTCATGGAGGAGTACCCGGTGGCGCGCTTCTACCGCGACGCCAAGATCCTGGAGATCGGCGAGGGCACGAGCGAGGTGCAGCGCATGCTCATCGCGCGCGGTCTGGGCCTGCCCGTCGAATGACGGCGGGCTGCGGCGGCGTCAGAGGGTGACGAGCGCGCGGCACGGCAGCGGCACGTGCCGCACCTGGTCGCCGAAGTCGACCTGCGCCGAGCGGGTGCCCTGGAGGCTGACGATGCGGCCCAGGCCCCAGGTGTCGTGGCTGACGCGCGCGTCGACCTCGTAGACCTCGTCCGGCACCTCGACGGGACGCTCGAAGGGGCTGGACGCATGGTGGCGGCGCGAGGTGGGCATCACCCATGGTCCCACGTGCGCGGGCCGTCGAGGGCCGGATCGCGCCACCTGGTCAGGCCGGGGGACGGTTCCAGAGGTCGGTCCAGACGACGTCGAGGTCGGCGACGAGGTCGCGCAGCAGCGGCAGGCTGATCCCGACGACGCAGTGGTGGTCGCCCTCGATGCCGCGGATGAAGGCCCCGCCGAGGCCGTCGATGGTGAAGGCGCCGGCGACGTGGAGAGGCTCCCCGGTGGCCACGTAGGCGTCGATCTCGGCGTCGCTGACGTCGGCGAAGTGCACGACGGTCGACGCGCTGTCGACGACCTCGCGCCCGCCGCGGCGCACGCAGTGCCCGGTGTGCAGCACGCCCGACCGCCCGCGCAGGCGCCGCCAGCGGGCCCGCGCGGTGTCGGCGTCGCCCGGCTTGCCCAGGATCTCGCCCTCGAAGGCCAGCACGGAGTCGCAGCCCACGACGAGCGCGTCGGGGTCGTCGACGCCGGACGCGACCGCACGGCACTTCAGCTGGGCGAGCGCGGCCGCGAGGTTGGCGGCGTCGTGGGTGGTCACCTGCGACTCGTCGACCCCGGAGACCACCACCTCCGGCTCGATGCCCGCCGCCCGCAGCGTCGCGAGCCGGGCGGGGGACTGGGAGGCCAGGACCATGCGCACCATGCGCCCATCGTGGCAGGTCACGCTCCCGTCCCGAGCGGTGACTTCTCCACCGAATGCGTCCCTCCGGCGACGAGCGGTGCGTCCTCCACCGTCACAGCGCTGGGACGGTGGAGGGGACACCTCTCGGCCGGCTTCGGTGGAGAAGTCACCGCTCCTGGGGGAGCAAGCCGTACGTCGCGGGCTCCGCGCACAGGTCCGGGTGGGCGAGCACGGCGTCGACGAGCCCGGGGGACCCGCCCACGGTGAACCACGACGGGTCGACGTCGGAGGCGATGCACCAGGCGTGGTCGGCGGGCCAGGTGAGCGACGCCTGCGGCAGGTCGGCGGGCCAGCCCGGTCGTGGTGGTCGGGCGCCCCAGACGCCGACGTCGGCGGCTGCGCCGGCGAACAGCAGGTAGGCGCGCTCGCCCGCGAGGTCGGCGCGCGGTGCGTCGAGCACGGAGCGGTCGAAGGCCGGCGCGACCTCCAGCGGAGGCGGCTGGCGGAACAGCCGACCGAACAGGCGGTGCGGGTCCATCTCGGCGTAGACCCTTCCGCCGCCCTCCAGCTCGCCCCAGCCCTCCCACAGGGCGAACCAGCACCGCTCCGGGGTGGTGGTGTGCTCGGCGGCGAGGCGGGTCACGAGCGCCACGACGTCCGGGTCGGGACGGTAGGGGTCGGCGTCCTCGCCGTCGAAGTGGACCGTGGCGTACGCGGGGAGGCCCGGCGCGCCCTGGGTGGCCAGCGCCGCCCAGGGCGCGTCGGCGCGCACGACCCAGTCCGCCACGGACAGGTCGGTCTCGTGGCGCAGGGTCATGCGACGGCCGTCAGGCCCAGGCGGAGCGACGCCAGGCGTCGGGCCCCACGCGCAGCGGCGTGCGCGCCGCGCGAGAGGGGTGGCCCCACTCGCTGCGCGGCTTCGGGCCAGCGGCATTCGCGGCCGCGTGGGCCGCGGCCGCGTTGCGCGCCGCGACGACCGCCACCAGGGCGGCGAGCTCCTCGGGCGTCAGGTCGCCGCGGACCACCCGCAGCACCGGCGTGACCGGTGCCGCGGTGGTCTCGGTCCCCTCGTCCTGGGGGGTCGTCTCGCCGGCCATCACAGCGGGATGTTCCCGTGCTTCTTGGGCGGCAGCGTCTCGCGCTTGGTGCGCAGCAGACGCAGGGCCTTCACGACCTCCGCGCGGGTCTGCGAGGGCTCGATGACGCCGTCGATGTAGCCGCGCTCGGCCGCCACGTACGGGTTGCAGAGCGTGTCCTCGTACTCGGTCATCAGCTCGGCGCGCTTGGCCTCGGGGTCGTCGGCTGCCGCCACCTCGCGGCGGTACAGGATGTTGACCGCGCCCGAGGCGCCGACGACGGCGATCTGGCCGGTGGGCCACGACAGGTTGACGTCGGCGCCGAGGTGCTTGGAGCCCATGACGTCGTAGGCGCCGCCGTAGGCCTTGCGCGTGATGATCGTGACGAGCGGGACGGTGGCCTCCGCGTAGGCGTAGATGAGCTTCGCGCCGCGGCGGATGATGCCGTTCCACTCCTGCTCCGTGCCGGGCAGGAAGCCGGGCACGTCGACGAACGTCAGCACCGGGATGTTGAAGGCGTCGCACGTGCGCACGAAGCGCGCGGCCTTCTCGGACGCGTCGATGTCGAGGCAGCCGGCGAGCTGCATGGGCTGGTTGCCCACGACGCCGACGGCGCGGCCCTCGACCCGGCCGTAGCCGATGACGAGGTTGGGGGCGAAGAGCGGCTGGACCTCGAGGAAGTCGCCGTCGTCGAGGACGGCTTCCATGACGGTGCGGATGTCGTACGGCTGGTTGGCCGAGTCGGGGATGAGCGTGTCGAGCGCCAGGTCGGTCTCGGTCGGCTCGAGGTCGGCGACCTCGTCGTAGACGGGCGCCTCCTCCATGTTGTTCTGCGGGAGGAAGGAGATGAGCGCCTTCACGTACTCGATCGCGTCCTCCTCGTCGGAGGCGAGGTAGTGGGCGTTGCCGCTGCGTGTGTTGTGGGTGCGCGCGCCGCCCAGCTCCTCCATCGTGACGTCCTCGCCGGTGACCGTCTTGATGATGTCCGGGCCGGTGATGAACATGTTCGACTTCTCATCGACCATGATCGTGAAGTCGGTGACGGCGGGGGAGTACACGTGGCCGCCGGCGCACGTGCCCATGATCATCGAGATCTGGGGGATGACGCCCGAGGCGTGCACGTTGCGCGTGAAGATCTCGCCGTAGAGGCCGAGCGAGACGACGCCCTCCTGGATGCGAGCGCCGGCACCCTCGTTGATGCCGATGATCGGGCAGCCCGTCTTGATGGCGAGGTCCATGACCTTCGTGATCTTCTCGCCGTACACCTCGCCGAGGCTGCCGCCGAAGATCGAGAAGTCCTGGCTGAAGACGCACACCTGGCGGCCGTCGATCGTGCCATAGCCGGTGATGACGCCGTCGCCGAGCGGACGGTTCTTCTCCAGGCCGAACTTGGTGGAACGGTGACGCGCGAGGGCGTCGAGCTCGACGAACGAGCCCTCGTCGAAGAGCTGCTCGATGCGCTCGCGCGCGCTCTGACGACCCTTGGCGTGCTGCTTCTCCGCAGCCCGCTCGGCGACCTCGACGGTGGCCTCGTGACGGCGTCGCCGGAAGTCCTCCAGCTTGCCCGCGGTCGTGTGCAGCTCCGGACGCTCTTCGATCTCTGCTTCGCTCACGAGGGTCAGAGTAGCGAGGGACGGGCTTCTGCGTTGTGTGAGGCTTGCCGCATGGACGCCTCGACCTCCGCCCCGCCTCCTGCCTCGGCCGGCGGCACCCCGACCCCCGACCGGCCCCTGCTCGACGTCGAGGAGCTGCGGCGTGCGCTGCTCGTCGGCGGCGGGCTGTGGACCGCGGTCGAGGTGTCGAGCACCACCGCGAGCACCAACGCCGACGTCGTCGCCGCCGTCGCCGAGGGTGCGCCCGAGGGTCTCGTCGTCACCACGGAGCACCAGACGGCCGGGCGCGGTCGGCTCGACCGACGCTGGGAGGCGCCCCCGCGCTCGGGCCTGGTGGTCTCCGTCCTGCTGCGCCCCGACGCCGTGGCGCTGCCGCAGTGGACGTGGCTGCCGCTGCTCGCGGGCATCGCCGTCGACCTCACGGCCCGCGACTGCGGGGTCGCGTCGGGGCTGAAGTGGCCCAACGACGTGCTCGTCGACGGGCGCAAGCTCTGCGGGATCCTCGTCGAGCGGGCGGAGGGGCCCGCCGGCGCCGCCGCCGTGCTCGGCATCGGAATCAACCTGACCCTGACGCGGGAGGAGCTGCCCGTGCCGACGGCCACGTCCTTCGCGCTCGCGGGCGCGGCCACCACCGACCGCGGCGTGGTGCTGCAGATCCTGCTCGGCCACCTGGAGCGTCTCTACCGGCGGTGGGTCGCCGGTGCCGGCGACCCGACCCTGCTGCGCGCTGACTACCTCGAGCGCTGCGTCACGCTCGGCTCCATCGTCCAGGTGGACCTGCCCGACGGGTCCGTGCTGCGGGGACGAGCCGACGACGTCGACCCCCTGGGTCGTCTGGTGGTCGCCGGACGTGCGATCAGCGCCGGCGACGTCACGCACGTGCGGCCCGCGCCCTGAGCGGCCGGAGACCCGCCCGTCAGGAGCCGTGATCCCTCCCGGTGCCCGGGCCCGCCGTGGGAGGATTCGGGCATGGCGCTCTCCCGCAAGTTCATGATGGACGGCGAACAGGTCGTCACCACGACGCGCACCCACGTCAAGGTCCTGTTCGTCCCGCTGGTCATCCTGCTCGCCGTCGCGTTCGCGGGCAGCTTCCTCGCGGCCAGGGCGGGCGGCTCCGGCGACGGCTACGTCCGGTGGGCCGTCGTGGCGATCGCGGTCGTCGTCGTGCTGTGGGGGAGCGTGCTGCCGTTCCTGCGCTGGCTGTCGTGGACCTACAGCCTCACCACGCAGCGCCTCGTCGAGCAGAAGGGCATCCTCACCCGTGAGGGTCGGGTCATCCCGCTCAGCCGGATCAACGACGTCTCCTACGAGAAGAACCTCAACGACCGGATCCTCGGCTGCGGCACGCTCATCATCCACAACGCGAGCGAGGAGGCCGGCCTCGAGCTGCGCGACATCCCGCACGTCGAGTCCTTCCACCGCCAGGTCAGCGACCTCGTGTTCGCCGCGCACCGGGGGAGCGATGAGTCGGTCTGACCTGCGTGACGAGCTCGCCCGGCTGATCCTCCACGAGGGGATGGACCTCACCGGCGAGCAGGTCGCCGAGCAGGCGGGGCTCGACCTCGACCGCGCCGAGCGGCTCTGGCGCTCGCTCGGCTTCGCCGACAGCGGCGACGTCCCCGCCTACGGCGAGCACGACGTCGCGGCCGCGCGCCTCGTCGCCGCCGCGTTCGACGAGGGGTTGCTCGAGGAGCGCACCATCTTCCGCATGACGCGAGCGCTCGGCCAGACGCTCGCCCGACTCGCGGACTGGGAGGTGCAGACGATCGTCGACCAGGTCGAGGCCGACGTCGACGCCGGTCGCGCGAGCAGCCGGCTCGAGAGCGCGGTCGCGATCGCCGAGCACGTCGCCCCCGGCTTCGACCGGCTGCTGCTCTACGCGTGGCGGCGCCACCTCGCGGCGGCCGCCGGCCGGCTCGAGGCGCTCGGCGCGGTCGACGCGGAGCTGCTGTCGACCACCATGAGCATCGGCTTCGCCGACCTCTCCCGGTTCACGGCCATGACCAACACGCTGAGCGACGTGCGCCTCGGTGAACTGGTCGAGAACTTCGAGACCCGGTGCACCGACGTCGTCACGTCGCGGGACGGTCGTGTCATCAAGGCGCTCGGCGACGCCGTCCTCTTCGTCAACCCCGACCCGCGCGAGGCGACGCTCACCGCCCTGGAGCTGGTGGCGAACATCGGGTCGCGCGACGACCTGCCCGACGTCCGGGTGGGCCTCGCGACCGGCTCGGTCATCAGCCGCCTGGGCGACGTGTTCGGCCCGCCCGTCAACCTCGCTGCGCGGCTGTCGCACGTCGCGCGAAGCAACCGGGTCCTCGTCGACGACGCCACGGCGGCCGACCTGACCGACGAGGAGTTCGAGATGCGGACCCTGCCGCCACGGCCGCTGCGCGGGTTCGGGAACGTCTCGCCGATCACCGTCAGCCGGCGTCGCGCGTTCCGGCCCCGCACCGTCAGGCGCTGGTAGGACCGCGTCCGACGGTCGATATCCTGCGGGCATGTCGCTGACACCGCACCTCGCCGTCGTCGGGGGCGGCCAGCTCGCCCGCATGATGCAGGTCCCGGCCGTCGCGCTGGGCCTGCGGATCCGGCTGCTGGCCGAGGGCCCCGACGTCTCCGCAGCCCAGGTGGTGCCCGACCACCTCGTCGGCGACCACACCGACCTCGACGACCTGCGCGCCGTCTGCGCGGGCAGCCCGGTCGTCACGTTCGACCACGAGCACGTCCCGCCGGAGCACCTGCGGGCGCTCGAGGCCGAAGGTCACGCGCCGCGGCCCGGGCCCGACGCCCTGCTCTACGCGCAGGACAAGGGCGAGATGCGCGTGCGGCTGAGCGTCCTCGGGCTGCCGTGCCCGCTCTTCCTGCTCCTCCCCGGCGACGTCGAGGAGGCCCTCGAGGAGCTCGCGGACTTCGGCTACCCGGCCGTGCTGAAGACGACCCGCGGCGGGTACGACGGCAAGGGCGTGTGGGTGGTGCGCAGCGCCGACGACGCGGCCGAGGTCCTCGCCACGGCGTTCGCCGAGGGACGGGAGATCCTGGCCGAGGAGCTCGTCGACTTCCGCCGCGAGCTCAGCGCCCAGGTGGCCCGCACCCCGTCGGGTGACGTCGTCGCCTACCCCGTCGTGCAGTCGACCCAGGTCGACGGCATCTGCAAGGAGGTCGTCGCACCGGCGCCCGACCTCGATCCCGCGCTCGCGCAGGAGGCCACCGACGTCGCCGTCCGCGTGGCGGAGCAGCTCGGCGTCACGGGCATGCTCGCCGTCGAGCTGTTCGAGACCGCCGACGGACGCGTGCTCGTCAACGAGCTGGCGATGCGTCCGCACAACACCGGCCACTGGAGCATCGACGGTGCCGCCACGAGCCAGTTCGAGAACCACCTGCGGGCCGTGCTCGACCTGCCCCTCGGCCCCACGACCCCGCACCACGCGTGGACGGTCATGGTCAACGTGCTCGGCGGCGCCGTGCAGGACCTCGAGGCCCAGGAGGCCGTCGTGCTCAGCGCCGTCCCGCACGCCAAGGTGCATCTCTACGGCAAGGGTGTGAAGCCCGGGCGCAAGGTCGGGCACGTCACCGTCACCGGCGACGACCTCGACACCGTCCTCGCCGACGCCCGCCGCGCCGGCGCCCTCCTCCAGGACGGCTGAGTCCTTCGGTCCGGCTGCCGCAGGGGGTCTGGGTTTGCTGATGCGCAGCCTGCCGAGGCTTGTGGTTGCTGGTGCGCTGCCTCGGCTGGTGCTGGAGTCGGTTTCCGAAAGGGCCTCGACCGGCAGCGGGCCTGGGGGCGGCTTCGGGTCTCGGGGTCTGGTCTGAGCTTGCCCTCGACGCAAGGTTCTTCGTTTCTGCGTTCTTGACCCACCGTTCTGCGTTCGCGCGTCCTATCGGTGGATCTGCAACCGCAGGAGCCGTTCTGCGGTTGAAGATCCACCGAAAGATTCTGCCTTTCGACGCCGAAGGTCGAACGCTTCTGCGTTCACGACGGGATCCCGTAACAAACGCAGCATCCTCGAACCCCAGTGCACGAACGCAGCATCGTGGGTCCACCCCGTGCCCAACCCACAGCCCGAGACCCCAGACCAGCGCCGCCGCCAGCCGCCCGGTCGAGGCCCTTTCGGAAACCAGACACAGCGAAGGCCGAGGCAGCGCACCAGCGAGCCCGGACTCCCTGCGGCAGCGCAGCAGCAGGTCCAGACCCCCTGCGGCAGCGCACCAGCAAGCCCGGACCCCCTGCGGCAGCGCACCAGCAGGTCCAGACCCCCTGCGGCAGCGCAGCAGCAAGTCCAGGCCCCCTGCGGCCGCGCAGCACCGAGCCCAGGCCCCCTGCGGCAGTGCAGCAGCAGGACGAGACCGACGGACCACGCACCGCCGGCCCCGTTCGGTGGAGAAGTCACCGCGTGGGGGGAGGAGGCCCGGCGGTAGGGTCGGCGCCATGAGCGCTCAGCCCCGCGTGGGCATCGTCATGGGGTCGGACTCGGACTGGCCGGTCATGGAGGCCGCAGCCCTCGCCTGCCAGGAGATGGGGATCGCCTACGAGGCCGACGTGGTCTCGGCGCACCGCATGCCCGACGAGATGCTGGCCTACGGGCGCGACGCCCACACCCGGGGCCTCGAGGTGATCGTGGCCGGTGCCGGCGGTGCCGCGCACCTGCCCGGCATGCTGGCCGCGGTCACGCCGCTGCCCGTCATCGGCGTCCCGGTGCCGTTGCGCTACCTCGACGGCATGGACTCGCTGCTGTCGATCGTCCAGATGCCCGCCGGCGTGCCCGTCGCGACCGTCTCGATCGGCAACGCCCGCAACGCGGGCCTGCTGGCCGCACGTATCCTCGCGGTCGGCGACCCCGAGCTCACGCAGCGCGTGCTCGACTTCCAGGACGCCCTCGCGGAGGCCGCGCGCGCCAAGGGTGCCGCCATCCGCGACCGCTGACCCGGCTCGTCCCCCCGTCTCGTCACGAGACGTGAGGACTGCCGGAGGAGCTCAGGCCTGGGCGAGGCCCAGCGAGCGGTCCGTCCAGGTCTTCAGGTCCGAGTAGAGCGTCGGGTTGTCGCCCAGCGACACCCCGTACGACGGCACGATCTCCTTGAGCTGCGGGCGCCAGCCGTCGATCTGGCCCGGGAAGCAGCGCTCGAGCACGTCGAGCATGGCCGCGACGGCGGTCGACGCGCCGGGCGAGGCACCCAGCAGACCCGCGATGGTGCCGTCGGAGGCGTTGACGACCGTCGTGCCGAACTCGAGCGAGCCGCCGAAGCGACCCTTCTTGCGGACCACCTGCACGCGCTGGCCGGCCGTGATCAGCTCCCAGTCGCCCTCCTCGGCGAGCGGGGCGAAGACCTGCAGGTCCTGGACCTTGCGACCGCGCGACTTCGCGAGCTCGAGCACCAGGTACTTGATGAGGCCCCACGACGTCACGCCGACGGCGGCCATGGGCATCAGGTTGTGCGGACGCACCGACAGCGGGAGGTCGGTGAAGGACCCCTCCTTCAGGAACTTGGGCGTCCAGCCGGCGTACGGGCCGAACAACAGCGAGCGCTGCCCGCCGATCACGCGCGTGTCGAGGTGCGGCACCGACATCGGCGGCGCGCCGACGGCGGCCATGCCGTAGACCTTCGCCTCGTGCTTGGCGGTGACCGTCTCGTCGAGGCAGCGGATGAACTCGCCGCTGACGGGGAAGCCAGCGAAGCCCTTGATCTCCTCGATGCCCGCCTTCTGCAGCAACTGGATCGCGCCACCGCCGGCGCCGACGAAGACGAACTTCGCCGAGATCCAGATCGTGCGGCCGCCGTCGAGGTCCTTGACCTTGACGCGCCACGTGCCGTCGGTGTCGCGCTTGAGGCCCTTGACCTGGTGGCGGTAGCGGATGTCCGCGCCCTGGCTCGACAGGTTCCCGAGCAGCTGCGCGGTGAGCGAGCCGAAGTCGACGTCGGTGCCGTGGTCGGTCCAGCTGACCGCGACGTCCTCGGACGGGTCGCGACCCTCGGCCATCAGCGGGAGGCGGCGGGCGAACTCATCGTGGTCGTGCACCCACTCCAGCCCCGCGAAGAGCGGGTGGCCGGCGAGTGCGTCGTAGCGCTTGCGCAGGTAGTCGACGTTCTCCGTGCCGCGCACGAAGCTGACGTGGGGGACGGGGTTGATGAACGACGACGGGTCCTTGAGCAGCCCGTTGTCGACCCCGTGGGCCCAGAACTGGCGCGAGAGCTGGAACTGCTCGTTGACCGTGATGGCCTTGGAGACGTCGACGCCGCCGTCGGCGGTCTTCGGCGTGTAGTTGAGCTCGCAGAGCGCGGAGTGGCCGGTGCCGGCGTTGTTCCACGGGCCGGAGCTCTCCAGGCCGGGCTGGTCCAGCCGCTCCAGCAGCGTCATCGACCAGTCGGGCTGCAGCGACTTCAGCAGCGAGCCGAGCGTGGCGCTCATGATCCCGGCGCCCACGAGGAGCACGTCGGTCGTGATGCGCTCGGGGGTGGCGGACGGGCGGGTGGCGGGGGTGGGCGAGTTCAACGCAAGGTCTCCTGGTGTCAGGGGCACCGACGTGGTCGACGTCTGCAGCGCCTTCCAGGGTCTCTCGTACCGGGGGTACGGGGCGAGTCGAAACGGTGTGACATGGTCGTGATCGGGTGTGATCTTCGTCGCTCCCGCGGTCCGCGTGGTGCGGCGGAGGTGTCAGTAGAGCTGCGCCTGGTAGCCGGGACCCTCGTAGTAGGCGCGGACCTCCTCGAGCGTCTGGTCCGAGCGCTCGAGCGCGTGCGCGATCTCCGAGCGCGACGGCACGGCGTCGGGGTGCCAGGTGTCCGGCTCCCAGAGGTGGGAGCGCAGGAACGCCTTCGAGCAGTGGAAGAACACCTGCTCGACGCTGACCTCGCAGACCAGCACCGGCCGGTGCCCGCGCACGACGAGGGCGTCGACGTAGGCCGGCGGGTCGTCGTCGGTGCGCAGCAGCCGGGCGGTGCCGTTGACGCGCAGCGTGTCGCCGCGTCCCGGCACGACCGACAGCAGCCCGACGTGCGGGTTCGCGAGCACGTTCACGTACCCGTCGGCCCGGCGGTTCCCAGGTCGCTCCGCGATCGCCAGGGTGTGCTTGTCGACGACGTGCACCAGCGACCCGGCGGGGTCGCCCTTGGGCGAGACGTCGCAGGTGCCGTCGGCGCCGGAGGTCGCGAGCAGGCAGAACGGCGACGCCTCCAGCCAGGCGACGTGCTCGGGGTGGAGCCGCTGGCGGTCCTTCGCGGCCGCGCGCGGCATCGGTGCGCCGAGAACGGCGCGCAGCTCGTCGACGTCGTGGATGCGTCCCATGCCGGCCACCCTAGGACGACCGGGGGCCGGTCCAGGAGCCGCTCGCGCGACTCAGTGGTCGCGGATGAAGGACGTGACGCGGGTGAGCGTGGGCGTGCGGGGCGCCGAGCCGAAGCCGAAGCGGACCGGCGGGTCGACGGGGGCGAGCGGGCCGAGGTCCTTGCCGTCCCAGGTGATCGTCGCGGCCTCGACGCGCCACGCGTCGGAGGCGGCGTACCACTCCGTCCGGCCCTGGCCCGCGGTGCCGTGGGTGCGCACGCCCGGCATGACCCGCCGGGCGATCGGGTCGCAGAGCCGGGCCCACGCCTCGAGCCGTCCGAGCGGCCCGGGCACGGCCTGCAGGAGCCAGCCGATGGGCGCGCGCACGCCCGGGGTCCAGTGCGCCTCCAGCGGACCGGCGAGGATGCCCCAGCCGTCGACGGCGACGGGCACGATCCGGACGTCGTCGAAGGTGTAGGTGGCCGAGACGAGGTCGGCGATCCGTTCGTCCGGCGCGAGCAGGACGCGGTGGCCGTCGGGCCGCTCGACCATCGCGTCGGCGAAGGCACCGTAGGGGCTGTGGTCCCAGATGCCCACGACGACGCGGGTGCCGCTCGCGGTGCCGAGGCCGGTGATGTGTCCGTCGAAGCGCTGGGTGGTCACGGCACCAGTGTGGGCGACCCCACCGGACCCGGCAGCCTGGGTCGTGGCACGCCGACGTACGATTAGTAGGTCGTCCAACTAAACATGAGCGTTGTCTCACCCAGGGATTCGGAGCCGTAGCCGTGACCGACATGTTCGTGCTGTCCGAGGAGCACCAGGCCATCCGCGAGGCCGTCCGCGCCGTCGCCGAGGCGAAGGTCGCGCCGTACGCCGCGCAGGTCGACGAGGAGGCCCGCTACCCGCGCGAGGCGCACGACGCGCTCGTCGCCGCGGACTTCCACGCCCCGCACGTGCCCGAGGAGTACGGGGGAGCCGGCGCCGACGCGCTCGCCACCGTCCTCGTCATCGAGGAGGTCGCGCGGGTCTGCGTCTCGAGCTCGCTGATCCCCGCCGTGAACAAGCTCGGCTCGCTGCCGGTCATCCTCGGCGGCGACGAGACCCTCAAGAAGAACTACCTGTCGCGGCTCGCGGCCGGTGAGGGCTTCAGCTACTGCCTGTCCGAGCCCGACGCGGGCTCCGACGCCGCCAACCAGAAGACCCGTGCCGTCCGCGACGGCGACCACTGGGTGCTCGACGGCACCAAGCGGTGGATCAGCAACGCCGGCGAGTCGGCGTTCTACACGGTCCTCGCGCAGGTCGACCCGGCTCAGCGCAGCAAGGGCATCACCGCCTTCGTCGTCGAGGCGACCGACGAGGGCGTCTCCTTCGGGGCGCCCGAGAAGAAGCTCGGCATCAAGGGATCGCCCACCCGCGAGGTCTACCTCGACGCCGTGCGCATCCCCGAGGACCGCATCATCGGCGACGTCGGCCAGGGCTTCGCGCTCGCGATGCAGACGCTCGACCACACCCGCATCACGATCGCCGCGCAGGCGGTCGGCGTCGCGCAGGGTGCGCTCGACTACGCGCTCGGGTACGTGCAGGAGCGCCAGCAGTTCGGCAAGCCGATCAGCGACTTCCAGGGCGTGCAGTTCATGCTCGCCGACATGGGCATGAAGGTCGAGGCCGCCCGTCAGCTCACGTACGCGGCGGCGGGCCGCTCCGAGCGCGGCGACGACGACCTGACCTTCTTCGGTGCCGCCGCCAAGGCGTTCGCGTCCGACACCGCCATGCAGGTGACCCTCGACGCCGTGCAGCTGCTCGGCGGCTACGGGTACACGCGCGACTACCCCGTCGAGCGGATGATGCGCGACGCGAAGATCACCCAGATCTACGAAGGCACCAACCAGGTCCAGCGGATCGTCATGGCCCGCCAGCTCCTCGCGGGCGTGCAGTCGACCCTCTGAACCGGGCTCCGTGGCCGGGCCGACGCCCGGGCCGGGACGTGCCAAGGGGGCGCCCACCGTGCGGTGGACGCCCCCTCGTCGCGTTCAGCGGCGGTAGGTGACCTTCACCGTCGCGTCGAACGTCCGGCGACCGGACGCGTCGGAGACGACGAGCCGGATCGCACGGCCCGGGTGGCTCGTGGTGCTCGACGGGAACCGGTAGGTCCCGACGTAGCGGCCGTTCGCCGCGACCGTGCCCCGCTCGACGACGCGGCCGAGGGCGAGCAGCCGGTAGGTCTGGCCGGGACGCAGGCCGTAGCCGCGCACCGCGACCTTCTGGCGTCCGACGACCGTCCGGTCGTCGACGGCGAGCCGCGCCCGCTCGGTCACGAGCGCCTGGCGGGTCGAGACGACGCTGACGTCCTTCTCGTACGCCGGTCCGCCGACCGTCGTCGTCGCGCACAGCGACCTGCCGAGGTCGGCGACCGTGACCCGGTAGCTCGAGCCGGTGGCCCCGTTGGCCACGCACGCGCCGCCGCGCACCCGGCCCCAGGCGACGGTGACGGTCGCGTCCTGCGGGGCCGTCGCCGGTCGCGCGACCTGCAGGAGCTCGCCCGGACGCGGCGCGCTCGAGCCGCCGGTGACCATCGGGGTGGTCAGGGCGCCGACGCGCTTCAGCACGACGGGGGTGCCGGCGGACGACGCGCGGTCGGTGGTGTGGCCCGTGCGGCTCGCGGTCGCGACCACGCACACGGACGACCCGCCGTCGGCGGCGGTCACGGTGTACTTCGTGCCGGTCGAGCCCGCCGCGCCCGTCGGCGTGCAGGTGGCGTTCGCGCCGGTGCCGGTCAGGCGACCCCACGCGAGGTCGACGCGGGTGCCCGCCGGGAGGCCCGTCGTGTCGGTGCGCGCCTCGAGGACGTCGTCGATCCGCGGTGCGCCGTTCGTGCGGGACGTGTTGACGACGGTCGGCGTCGGCGCGTCGAGGGAGGCCTCGACGGCCACCGACGTCGGCGCCGACGTCGCGGTGCCCGACGTGTAGCCGTCGGCGGACACGGTGGAGACCACGCACAGGCGCGCTCCGACCTCGTCGGCGGCGACGGTGTGCTGGGCGCCCGCGTCGCCCGCCGTCGTGCAGGTGGCCGACGCGCCCGTGCCCGACACGGTGCCCCAGCGGAACGAGGCCAGCGCCTCGGCGGGCAGGCCGTCGCGCGGCTGGGTGGCGGTCAGCACGTCGCCGAACGTCGGCGTCGTGTCGTCGATGGTCGGGGTCGCGGGGACGAGGGTGCCTCGGGCGACCGCTGCCGTCGGGTCCGAGGTGCGCGTGGCCGGCTCGTAGCCGGTCGAGCTGTAGGAGCCGCGCACGCAGAGCCGGCTGGCGAGGTCGGCGGCCCGCACGGTGTAGGTGGCGCCGGCGGAGCCGTCGTCGAGGAGGTTGCACTCGCCGGCGTCGTCGCGACCCCAGCGGTAGGTGACGCTCACGCCCGCGTCGTCCGTGCCGGGGCTCGCGGTGAGCTTCTGGCCGACCACCGGCGTCGTGTCGTCGATGGTCGGACGGACGGTGAACGTGCCGGCGACGACCGCCTCGGTGGGCGCCGACGTGTGCGACTCCGGGTCGTGACCCGGTGCGCTCAGCGAGGAGACGACGCACAGGCGACGACCCAGCTCGGCGCGCACGACCCGGTGGGTGGGCGACGCGGCGCCCGCGACCGTGCAGGTGGCGTCGTCGGCGACGGTGCCCCAGCGGTAGGTGGTCGACAGGCCGTCGGGACGGGGTGCCGCGCCGAAGCCGTCGGAGGCCGTCAGCAGCTGCCCGACGGCCGGCGTCGTGTCGTCGATCGTCGGCGCCGGGGCGCCGATGACCCTCTGGGGGACCCGACGGGGCTCGGTCGAGGCGGTCTGGTCCGCGTAGCCGGAGCGCGTCGCGGTGACGGTCAGCACCAGCTCCTGGCCGGCCGCGTCGGCGGTCGGCGTGAACGTGGGCCCGGTACCGGCCTGGCGGCCGTCGAGGAACCAGGCGTAGCTGCGCCTCGTCGTCCCGTTCAGGTCGGTGTCGGGGCTGACGGAGCCCGTCGCGGTCAGCTCGACTCCCTGCGCGGGCTGCGCGGGGGAGTAGTCGACACTCAGGGAGGAGAAGCCGCGCTGCACCGGGCCGTAGCACTGGCCGGCGACCGGAGACCCGGCGACGTCCCAGCTGAGGGCGTAGTAGGCGCCCACGTCGGACGTGAACAGCGCGTCCTGCGGCACCGTCACGGTCGTCGCGTCGGCGGCGGCGCGGCGCTCGCCGCCGCCCGAGCAGGTGCTCGAGCTGAAGCGGAACACCCCGCGGTACACGGGCGCGTCACCGGCGGGCGCCGGCGCGGCCGACGGGTCGACCGTCAGCGTCCGGCCGGTGGCGAGGTCGCCGACGAGCTGGCCGGTGGCCTGTGGTGCAGGGGCGGCGGTCGCTGGTGCAGCCAGGGCGAGGAGACCTGGCAGGACCAGGGCGGCGAGGGCCGCGGTCGGCCGTCGGAGGTGCAGGGGCATGGTGGTCCTCTACGGGGTGAAGGTGCGCGGAACTTGTTCAACGAGCCCGCGGACCCTCCGGCGGTGGACGCGCCGAAGATCATCCCGAAGGACTAGGTCGCGTGGCCCCTTCCGGCCAGGGTCGCCGGGCAGCCGACGACATCGCGCGGGAGTGGATGGGGCGTCCTCGATTGACCTCGAGTGCGCTCGAGGTCCTATCGTCGAGAGCGTGGACACGCGAGACGCAGCACGACGCCCCGACGCCGCCGACGGCCGCACGGTGACCAGCAGCACCGACGGCGACGGCCGGGCGGAGCTGCTGAAGGCCGCGTTCCGACGGCACGCGACCGGCGTGGCCGTCGTGACGGCACTCGGACCGGACGGTCCCGTCGGGCTCACGGCCTCGAGCGTGGCCTCCGTGTCCGCCCACCCGCCGGCCCTCTCGTTCTCGGTGCTCACCAGCAGCCGGACCGCCCAGGTGGTCGCCGCCGCCGACGTGATCGACGTGCACCTGCTGCCCGCCGACCTGGTCGACGTCGCCGACGCCTACGGGCGGTCGGCAGGGGAGCGCTTTACCCCGGCGCAGGGCTGGGTGGTCGACGAGGACGGGACGACGCTGCCGGGGGCCGTCGCGTCGCTGCGCTGCGTCCCGATCACGACCGTCCCGGTGGGGGAGGCCGTGGTCGTCGTCGCCGAGGTGCGCGACGTGCGCCTCGGGCCCGTCGGGGAGCCGCTCGTCTACCACGACCGCACCTACCGCACGGTGGGCCGAGAGGTCTGAGCCGCGCTCGACCCCGGCGCCGTCGTCAGCTCTTCGGGGGCAGCCCGTCGGGCGTGCAGAGCCTGCCGATGCTGCCCGTGCGATCGGCGGCGATCAGGTCGAAGAGCTGCTTGCTGCGCTCGGGGTCCCAGCGCACCGAGAAGTCCGCGAGCGGCACCGTGCAGCTCTGGCCGCCGTCGCCCATCGCCGAGCGCAGCCCGAGGGCGAACTTGAGCAACGCGTACGGGCCGGTTCCCTCGCCGATCTGCACGGCCGACGCGGCGCCGGTGTTCACGCCCCAGTAGCGGACCGGGTTGATGACCGTCCACGGCGACGCGGCCTTGCTGGCGATGCCGGCGATGACCTCGCGCTGGCTCTGTACCCGCTGGATGTCCTGCGTCGCGTAGCTGTGCCGGTTGCGGGAGTACGCGAGGGCGGTCCGCCCGTCGGCCTCCTGGCAGCCCGCCTTCACGTCCAACCCGGAGTCGCGGTCCTTGATCGCCTCCTTCGGGCAGATCTCGACACCGCCGAGGGCGTCCACGACCTTGACCAGGCCGCCGAACCCGATCTCGACGTAGTCGTCGACCCGGATGCCGGTGTTCTGCTCGACCGTCTGCGTCAGCAGGGCCGGCCCGCCGTAGGCGTAGGCGGCGTTGATCTTCGTGGTGCCGTAGCCCGGCACCTGCACCATCGAGTCGCGCGGGATGGAGACGAGCGTCGACGGTCCGGCCCCCGTGTGCAGCAGCATGATCGTGTCGGTGCGACCCCGTCCGCCGCCGTCGCCGCCCGTCGCGAGCTCGCGCTGCTCCTGGGCGCTCAGGCCGGCGCGACTGTCGGAGCCCACCAGCAGGAACGTCGTGCCGGGCTGCTCGCCGGGTCGGTCGCCCTCGGGCTCGAAGGGCACCTTCGTCGACGTCGAGTACGCGTACAGCGGCGTGCCCACGAGGAAGACGAGCCACGCCACCAGCAGCAGGAGCACCCATCGCGCCTTGCCGCGCCGTCGCCCGCCGCCCGAGCGGTCACGTCCGCGCTCGGTCCGTCCGCCGCCCGGCGGCGGCAGGTTGGGCGGCGGCAGGTCGTCGCCCCGGCGTCGCGACGCCGCGGGCTGCTGCCGCGTGGGTGCGGGCTCCCCGCGGCCGCCGTCGGAACCGTAGAGCCAGTCGTAACGGTCCTCCGGACGCTCCTGTGCCATGGCACAGAACCTAGCCGAGCGGGGACCGCGCACGACGTGTTCACGCCGATCCTCAGCCGAAAAGCAGGTGCGGCTCGGGAAACGCAGATCGCTCGGCGCGCCCTCGACTCGAGGTCGAGACTTTGTGTGACCATCGTCGGGACCTGCTCGCCCTGCTCTTCCCCCTGGCAGCGACCCCGAGGACGACATGCACGACGACCGCCCGACCTCATCCCGTACCTCGACGACCCGGACCGCGTCCGAGCGCATCCAGCTGCGCCGGGCGCTGACGCTCACGCTGATGACGCTCGTCGTGCCCGGCTCGGCCCAGGTGGCGGCCGGGAACAAGCGACTCGGTCGGGTGGCGCTGCGCGTGTGGATCGCCTGCCTCGTCGCCGGCGCGGTGCTTCTCCTCCTCGCGCTCTTCGCGCGCACCAGCCTCATGGGGCTCATGACCGACGCCCGCCTGCTGACCCTGCTGCGCTTCCTGCTGCTCGCCGGCGCCGTCTTCTGGGCGGTGCTCATCGTGGACGCCTGGCGGCTCGGCCAGCCGCTGCGGCTCGCGCGTCGCCACCGCCCGTGGGTCGCGGGCCTCAACGGCGCGCTCTGCCTGGTCACGGCCGGGGCGCTCGTGTTCGCGGCGCACCTCGTCAGCGTGAGCACCGGCGTGATCGACACCGTCTTCGCCGCCACCACCACGTCGAAGCCGGCCGACGGCCGCTACAACGTGCTGCTCATGGGCTCGGACTCTGGCGCCGACCGCACCGGCATGCGTCCGGACTCGCTCAACGTGGCCAGCATCGACGCCAAGACCGGCCGGACCGTGATCATCGGGCTGCCCCGCAACCTCGAGGACGTCCCGTTCCCGTCGGACTCCTTCATGAAGAAGGAGTTCCCGAAGACCTTCGACTGCGAGGGCTGCTACCTCAACGCCGTCAACACCTGGGCCGAGGACCACGCGCAGGAGCTCGGCGTGAAGAAGGTCGGCGAGCGCACGCCCGGCATCCAGGCGACGATCGACGCCGTCGAGGAGATCACCGGGCTGCGGCTCAACTACTACGCCCTGGTCAACATGGCCGGCTTCGCCAAGCTCGTCGACGCCGTCGGCGGGGTCACGGTCGACGTCCAGGAGCGCACGCCGATGTTCGGCCACGACGACGCCTGGAAGCAGCAGTACGTGGAGGCCGGACGCCGCAAGCTCAACGGCGAGCAGGCGCTCTGGTACGCCCGCAGCCGCGTGCTGAACAACGACTTCTCCCGCATGGGACGCCAGAAGTGCGTCATGACCGCCATGCTGCGCGAGCTCAGCCCGCGCAAGGTGCTCATGAACGTCGAGAAGATCGCCGACTCCAGCAAGACGCTGCTCGACACCGACATCCCGGCACGCGACCTCAACGTGTTCATGGAGCTCGCGCTGAAGGCGAAGTCGCAGCCGGTCTCCTCGGTCTCGCTCGTGCCGCCGGTGATCTACACCGGCAACCCCGACTACGACAAGGTCCGCACGCTCATCAGCCGGGCCATCGCCACCTCCGAGGGACACGGCGGACGCCCGGCGACCGACGGCATCCTCGCCGCGTCGCTCACGACCCTGACGCCGCAGGCGCCCGCCGCGAGCTCCACCGCGACCTCGGCCGGGACCGGGACCGGCGCCCCGGCCAAGGACCCGACGCGGGCGAACCAGACCGACGACGTCGACGCGACCTGCTGAGCCGACGTGCTGATCGGTAGGGCTTGGACCCGTGGGGGATCATGGGTCTTCGCCAGGACCCCCAGCCGCGAGGAACCATGACCCGTCGTCGAGCGAAGGTGCTCAGCACGAGCACCGACGAGCTTCCCCCCAGGGCCCGGTTCCGTCGAGCACTGCGCCTGTGCCTGCTGTCCGCCGTCGCGCCCGGCTCCGCGCAGCTCGCCGTCGGCAACCGGTGGGTGGGACGGGTCGCGCTCGGTCTCTACGCGCTCGGGCTCGTCGCCCTCGGATGGCTCGCACTGTCCTACCGCGACGACCGGGCGGGCCTGATCGGTCTGGTCACCGACCCCGACGTCCTCCAGGTGTTCCGCTTCGGCGTCGCCGCGGTGGCGGTCGCGTGGACGGCTCTCTTCGTCGACGCCTGGCGCCTGGCGCGACCGTTGCAGCTGACCCGGGCGCGGGCGGCGGTCGTGCTCGTGGTCAACACGGCCCTCGTGGCCGGGGTGCTCGGCGTCGCGCTCTACGCGTCGCAGGTCAGCAACGCCGGCCGGCAGGCCGTGCAGGAGGTGTTCACCGCCACGACGACGAGCCCGCCGTTGCAAGGTCGCTACAACATCCTGCTGATCGGCTCGGACTCCGGGAAGGGCCGCACGGGCATCCGTCCGGACTCGATGACGGTCGTCAGCATCGACGCCTCGACCGGCAGCACCGTCCTGGTGTCCCTGCCGCGCAACCTGGAGGACGTGCCCTTCCGCGAAGGCTCGCCCATGCGTCAGCTCTACCCGTACGGCTACAACTGCGGCTCGGAGTGCCTGCTCAACGCGGTGCACACCGAGGCCGAGGGCCGCACCGACCTCTACCCGGGCGCCAAGGACCCGGGTCTGGAGGCGACGATCGACGCCGTCGAGGGCGTGACCGACCTGCCGATCAACTACTACGTCATGATCAACCTGCGCGGCTTCAGCTCCCTCGTCGACGCCGTCGGCGGGGTCGAGATCGACGTCAGGACGCGGCTGGCGATGTTCGGCCACGACGACCTCGACCAGCAGCGCTACATCGAGCCGGGGCTGCAACGTCTCGACGGCAACGAGGCGCTCTGGTACGCGCGCAGCCGGGTCCAGTCCGACGACTTCACGCGCATGGGCCGTCAGAAGTGCCTCATGAGCGCCATGCTCGACCAGCTCAGCCCGCAGAAGGTGCTGCTCAACGCCACCGACCTCGCGAAGTCGGGTGCGCAGCTCATCTCCACGAACATGCCGTCGGAGGAGCTGGGCGAGTTCGCCGACCTCGCGCTCAAGGCACGGTCGACCAAGATCCGCACGGTCTCGCTCGTGCCGCCGCTGATCTCGGTCGTCGACCCCGACTACGCCCAGATCCACGGGCTGATCAAGAACGCGATCCGGGCCAGCGAGCGCTCGGTCGGCGCCTCGCCCAGCCCCAGCCCCAGTTCCAGCGCCGACGCCACGACGCCGACGCCGGGCGCGAGCCCGACGACACCCGCGCCCACGACGCCGTCGGTCCCGACGCCGAGCCCCACCGCCACGCCCGACGAGAGCGGCGCGCAGGCGAACAACGTCGAGGACCTCGCAGCAGCCTGCTGAGCTGGGCGGGGACGACGGGGCTACGGGGACTACGGGGTCGAGCGCGACTGCTCGTAGGCGTCGACGACCTCGTCCGTGGGGCCGTCCATGACCAGCACGCCGCGGTCGATCCACAGCACCCGGTTGCACGTGTCGCGGATCGAGCGCATCGAGTGGCTGACGAGGAACACGGTGCCCGCGTCGTCACGGATCGAGCGGATGCGGGCCTCGCTGCGCTCGCGGAACGCCTGGTCGCCGACGGCCAGCGCCTCGTCGACGATGAGGATCTCGTGGTCGCGGGCCGTCGCGATGGCGAACTTCAGCCGTGCCGTCATGCCCGAGGAGTAGGTCCGCATGGGCAGGTCGATGAAGTCGCGGATGCCGGAGAAGTCGACGATCTCCTCGTACTTCGCCTCGATCTCGGCCCGGCTGAGCCCGAGGGCGAGACCGCCGAGGATGACGTTGCGCTCACCCGACAGGTCCTTGATCAGGGCCGCCCCGACGCCCAGCATGCTGGGTCGTGACGCCGCGTGGATGCTGCCCTGCGACGTGGGCGTCAGGCCGGTGATGGCGCGCATGAGCGTCGACTTGCCCGAGCCGTTGGAGCCGATGACGCCGATGCTGTCGTTCTCGTACGCCGTGAACGAGACGCCCTTCAGCGCGTGGACGGTCCGGGTGCCGCCGGTGCGCTGCAGCAGACGGCGTCCGGTCTCCGCGGGCCCGGCGCGCTTGCCGGTGGAGAGCACCTTGTACTCCACGTGCACGTCGTCGACGACCACGACCGGACGGCGCGGCTCCGCGGCTCCGGGCTGGTCGTCGAGAGGGGACTCAGTCGGTCCGGCCATACCGCTCCTCCGCCGCCCAGAAGAAGATCGTGCCGAGGACCAGCACCGCCACCGACCACGCCGCGGCGTAGCCCCAGAAGTGCCACGGCATCGCGTAGTCGGGGCCGTCCAGCAGCACGGCCCGGCCCAGCGAGAGGAACTCGTGGATGGGCTGCGCGTCGGCCACGGTGCGGAACGTCGTCCCGGGGTCGAAGCGCTGGTCGATGCTGTAGAAGATGCCCGAGGTGTAGAAGAACATCCGCGAGATGAACGGCAGCAGGTTGGTCAGGTCGCGGAAGTGCACGGTGAGCCGCGCCGTGATCAGCGCCAGACCCGTGTTGAAGACCGTGAACAGCGCGACCAGGGGGACCAGCAGCAGCCACTCCAGGTCGGGGAGGTTGCCGTAGCCGATGGCGAAGGCGGCCATGACGCCGACCATCGGCACGAACTGCAGGAACCGCTCGGCCACCAGCGCCAGGGGCAGCGCCATGCGGGGGAAGGCCAGGCTCTGCACGAGGGCCGCGTTGGTGGTGATCGACTTCGCCCCGGTCGAGAAGGAGGTCGAGAAGTACTCGAACATCAGGACGCCGATGACGAGGAACGCGACGAAGTCCTCGACACCGCGGCTGGTCTGGAGCACGAACCCGAACACGAGCCCGTAGACGCCGGCGTTGAGCAGCGGGCGCAGGACCACCCACGCCATGCCGAGCCGGTTCCGGCCGTTGTCGGCCTCGATCCGGAAGCGGGCCAGCGCCTGGATGAACTCGCGGTGGCGCAGGACGTCGACGAGGTAGGCGCCGAGGGGCGGGCGGCCGCCGACCTTGGTGAGCCCGGGGACGGCGGAGGGCGGGCTGGTGTTCACGCGCTGTCGGCTCATCCGGGCGGAGGGCCTTCCTGTGGTCTGGCAGCGGGGAGGGGACCTGCGAGCGGCCGTCGAAAGTGTAGAGGATCCGCTCAGGCGACGACCTCGGCGCGCTCCTGCTCCGCCACGCGGGCCAGCACGTCGTCGTCGGCTCCGGCGACGACCACCACCGAGCCCCCGCCGCGCAGGGCCGAGACGAGCAGTCGCACGTCGCGCTCGAGCGACCCGGGCCGCACCGCCAGGCGCCGCGGGTCGGGCGGGCATGCGGCGAGGAGGGCGGCGTGGTCGAGCGCGCCCGTGTCCCCGAGGTCGACGGCGGGGGAGGAGGGCGTCGGCGGGTCGAGCGGCACGAAGACGTCGGGCTGGCCCGGCACGACCGTCGCGAGGTCGACGAAGCCGACGGGCGGCTCGAGGAACCGTCCGCCCAGCGGACGCAGCGACGCCGCCAGCCGGACCGGCTCGTCGCCCTGGAGCTCCGGGCCGCTCACGCCGACCGCGGCGTCGTGCTCCGCGACGACCGCGGCGACGTTCCAGCACGACAGCAGCCAGACGAAGCGCAGCCAGTGCGTCGGCAGGCCCACGCGCACCCGCGTCCCCGGCTCGACGTCGAGCTCGTCGACCAGCAGCGACGACGTCTTCGCGACCCAGTTGGCCGTCGTGGTGGCGCTGAGCTCCACCCGTTCGCCGGTGCCGCGGTCGTCCCAGGTGAGGAGCGGGCGGCCCGGCTCGCGCACGGCGGGGAGGAGGTCGGCGAGGGTCGTCACGGCGCCATCCTCGCAGGGACCGCCGCCGGTCGAGTGCCCCGTCCCGGCCCCTGGCGTGCCGTCCGGACCCCTGCCCCGCGGCGCGACACGCCGGAGACGGCGCGGATCGTGCAATTCGGCTTGACGTATGGCAGCGCCAGGCGTGTAATTACGGACATGTCATTCGATCTGGGTCTGCCACTGTCCCCCGAAGAGGAGCTCATGTGGCAGGAGCGTGCGCTCTGTGCCCAGACCGACCCGGAGGCCTTCTTCCCCGAGAAGGGCGGGTCCACGCGCGAGGCGAAGCGGGTCTGCCTGACGTGCGACGTGCGCGGTGAGTGCCTCGACTACGCCCTCGCCCACGACGAGCGGTTCGGCATCTGGGGCGGTCTCTCCGAGCGTGAGCGACGCAAGCTGAAGAAGCGCGCCTGAGCCGCCCCGCCGGGACGGCGGGCCCTTTCGCGCCCCGCTAGGTTGGCGGGCATGGACGAGCGCGTGACCGACGAGGACGCACCCGCCCTCCCGGCCTGGCGCTCGGCGCCGCCCACGGTGGGCGCGGTCCTCGTGACCCACGACGGCGGACGCTGGCTGCCGCAGGTGCTCGCGTCGTTCTCGGCGCTGGAGCACGCCCCCACCAGCTGGCGCGTGGTCGACGTCAGCTCGACCGACGACGGCCCCGAGCTCGTGCGTGAGGCGTTCGGCCCCGACCGCGTGACCTACGCCCCGGCCGGCACGGGCTTCGGTGCCGCCGTGCGGCTCGCGGTCGACACGATGCCCCGCACCGACTGGCTGTGGCTGCTGCACGACGACGCGATCGTCGAGCCGGGGGCGCTGGCCGCCCTCCTCGACGAGGCCACCGCGGCCGACGACGTCGCCGTGGCCGGCCCCAAGATCCGTGAGTGGCCGTCGCTGCGGCGCCTGCTCGAGGTCGGGCTGACGGTCACCTCGACCGGTGTCCGCGAGACCGGCCTGGAGACGGGGGAGCCCGACGCGGGCCAGCACGACTGGCCGAAGGACGTGCTCGCCGTCGACACGGCGGGCATGCTCGTGCGCCGCGACGTGTGGGACGAGCTCGACGGGCTGTCCCCGGACCTGCCGTTGTACTTCGACGACATCGACCTCGGCTGGCGCGTGGCGCGGGCCGGGTACCGCACCCGGATCGCCCCGCGTGCGGTGATCTTCCACGCCGAGGCCTCGCGCCGCGGGATCCGCCGACGTGCGGCCGGCGACGTCGAGCCCGCCGAGCAGCGGCGCGCCGCGCTGCACACGATGCTCGCCAACACCTCGGGCCCCCGCTTCTGGTGGCAGTACGTGCGGCTGCTCGTCGGCTCGCTGCTGCGGACCCTGGGGCTCGTGCTCTCCGCCCACCCCGAGTCGGCCGGTGACCAGCTGCAGGCCGTCGCGTCGGTCTACGGACGGCCGGGCCGGCTCCGCGCGGCACGACGCCGGCGGGCGGCCACGGCCCGGCGCGACGACCGCGCCGTCCGTCACCTGTTCGCACCGTTCTGGCTGCCGTACCGGCACGGCTTCGACACCGCACGCGACGTCGCCGCCGCCCTGGTGCGGCCCGAGGCGGTCGAGACCACGGGCCGACGGTCGACCCTCGACGACGACGGCGACGCCGTCGTCACGCTGGACGACGGGCCGCCCCTCTGGGTGCGTCGACCCTGGCTGGTCACCGTGGGGGTGCTCGTCGTGCTCTCGCTCGTGGCCGGGCGCTCGCTGCTGACCGGGGCGGGCGACAGCATCCTGACCGGCGGCGCCCTGGGCGTCACGCCCGGCTCGGCCGGCGACTGGTGGCGCCTGTGGTTCGAGCGGTCCCACGAGATCGGTCTCGGCGGCACCGGCCTCGTGTCCCCGGCGGTGCTCCTGCTGGCCGTGGCGGCCACACCGATCTGGCCGTCGCCTGGTCTGCTGGTGGCCGTGCTGCTCCTGCTCTCGGTGCCGCTCGCCGCGCTGACGGCCCACCGCCTCGGTCGCAGGCTGACCGACCACCGTCGGCTGCGGATCGTCTGGGCCGTCGGGTACGGCCTCACCCTCGCCGCCTCCGGTGCGGTGGCCCAGGGCCGGCTCGGCACGGTCGTCGCCCTCGTCGTGCTGCCCGTCGTCGTCGTGACCACGCTGCAGGTCGCGGGCGTCGACCCGCTCTCGCAGCGCGCCTCGTGGCGGACCGCCGTGCGGTGGGGGGTGTGGGTGGCCGTCGGCGCCGCCTTCGCGCCCGTCGTCCTGCCGCTCGCGCTCCTCGGTGCGCTCGTGGTCGCGGCGCTCGACCCCCGCCTCGTCCGCCGGCTCCTCCTCGGTGTCGCCGTGGCCGTCCTGCTGCTCGGTCCGTGGGTGGTCGGCCGCCTCCTCCACCCGGGGCTGTGGTGGTGGGAGAGCGGGTCGCCGCTCGCCGGGGGCGACCCGGGCTGGCGGACCGCCCTGGGTCTCGTCGTCGGTCGCGCAGGCGTGCCCGAGCAGGCCCCGGTCTGGCTCGGCGTCGGTCTCGTGGTGCTCGCCGTGCTCGCCCTGGCGTCCCGCGCCGCGCGCGCCGTCGTGGTCGTCTGCTGGACCCTCGCCCTCCTCGCCCTCGGCGTCGCCGTGCTCGGCGTCGTGCTGCCGGGCGGCGTCCCGGGGACGTCCGTCGACGTGCGCGCGTGGGTGGGCGTCCCGGCCGGTGCCGTCGCGCTCGCGCTCGGGACCGCTGCACTCGTCGGCGTGCCACCGCTCGTCGAGGGACGAGGACGCGCCTGGGTGGGGTCGGCCTTGGTCCTGGCCCTGCTGCTGCCGGTCGGCACGGCCGCCTGGTGGGTCGTGCGCGGCGTCGACGACCCGCTCGAGCGCGGCCGGCCCGACACCGTGCCGGCGTTCCTGACCGACCGGGGCGCCGACACCGTCGTCGTCACCGGCACGACCGGACGCGGCCTCGAGGTCGAGGTCGTGCGCGGCGAGGGGCCGCTCGTCGGCGCCGAGGGCCTGCGTCCGCCCGAGGCGTCGCGTCGTGCCCTGGTCGACGCCGTGGAGCGACTGGTGTCGGCGCCGGGCACGCAGGCCGTGAGCAGCCTGTCCGACCTCGGCGTCGACGCCGTCTACGCGCCCGACGTCGACACCGAGGTCGCGCGCGCCCTCGACGCCGCGCCCGGGCTCGAGCCGTCGGGCAGCGAGTCGCCCACGTCGCGGGTCTGGACGCTCGCCGAGCCGACGCAGCCGGCGCGCCCCGAGGCGCCGGCGTGGCGGCCGTTCCTGGCCGCGGGCCAGGTGCTGCTCTGGCTCGTCGCCGTCGTGCTGACCGCGCCGGTGCGCCGCCGACCGTCGACCCCGGACGACACGCCCTCCGGTGACGTGACGTCCGGCGGCGGTCGTCGTGTCCGCACGGACGAGGTGCGCTCGTGAGCGGGGGAAGGCGCGTCGAGCGCCAGCCCAGCCGCGGGCCCCGCCGAGCGCCCGGCCGCAGGTCCAGTGCCGCCGGGGACGCCGCCCGCCGCCGTCCGCGCACGGGCGGTCGACGGTCCGGGCTGCCCGCCCTGCTGCCCGCGCTCGCCGCGCTCCTGGTGCTGCTGGCCGCGCTGGTCGGCACCTCCGACGACCCCGGCGAGGCCCCACGCGCCGTGCCCGTGCAGGAGACGCGGTACGCGTGTGCCGGAGGCCCCGGACTCGTCACGGGACAGGTCGAGGCCGGCCGCTCCGCGTCCGCCAGGCTGTCGCCCGGCGGCGACGAGGTCGCCGACGTCGTCGACCCGGCCCGCTGGGTCCGCTCGGACCTCGCCCGGGCCCTCGGCCGGGGCGACCGGTCGCTCGTCGTGACCCAGCGCGGCGAGGGTTCCGGCGGGGTCGGGTTCGTCACCGGCGTCCTCGGGGCGGCCCGCGGCGACGGACTGGTCGTCGGACGTTGTCCGGGCGTCGTCGACGACGCCTGGTACGCCGGACTCGGGTCCGCGCAGCGTCACCTCGGCGTCCTCGTCCTGACCAACCTGTCGCAGACGCCCGCCGTCCTCGACGTCACGCTCTGGTCGCCCGAGGGTCCGGTCGACGCCGTGGGGGGCGAGGGTCTCGTCGTCGAGGCCGGCTCGACCCGCACCGTCCGGCTCTCCGACCTCGCCGCCGGCGAGGACGTCCTCGGCGTGCACGTGGCGCGGCGTCGCGGCGCCGTCGCGGTCGCCGCGCTCGACACCTCGACGGGCAGCGCCCAGGGCTCGGAGCTGGTCAGCCCCATGGCCTCGCCCTCGCGTCGCGTGGTGCTCGCCGGCCTCGTGGGCCGCGGCACCCGGACGCTCAGCGTGCTCAACCCGGGGGAGACGACGGCACGCGCTCGCGTGGAGGTGCTGGGGCCCGACGGGACGTTCGCGCCGGAGGGTCTCGACGAGGTCCGGGTGCGGCCCGGCAGCGTCACGCGGGTGAGCCTGCCGGGCAGCGTCGGCGACGGCCCTGCGGCGCTGCGCGTCGTCTCCGACGAGCCGGTCGTGGCGTCGGCGTCGGTCGCGTCCGACGGCGACCTCTCGGTGCTCGAGGACGTCGGCGACTGGACGGGCGGGGCGCTCGTCCCGGTCGGCGGCGCGGTCGGCGAGCCCGACCTCCTCCTCACGGCGCCCGGCGACGCCGGCCGCACCGTCGTGGTGGAGGGCCGTGGCCCCGACCTCGCCCGCCGTGACCGCGCCGAGGTGTCCGTGCCGGCGGGCTCGACCGTGCGGGTCGACCTCGGCCGCGTGCTCGACCTCGACGGCGTGTCCTCGGTGCTGGTCCGCTCCGACGGCGGTGTCGTCGGCACGGCGCAGTACACGGCCGGGGGACGCCAGGCGAGCCTCGCGCTGCAGGCCGCGCCGGTCGACGTGCTCACGCCCCGCGTGCGGCCCGCTCCCTGACAGGGCGAACGGCTAGCGCGGGTCGAGGTCGTCGGGGGAGACCTGCCAGACCTCGGCGAGCCGGTGGAGCACGACGTCCCACACCTGCTCCTCGAGGTCGACCCGCCCGCCGGACCGCTCGGTCAGCGGCCGTCGGTAGAGCACCACGAGCGTCACGTCGCCGCGACGCGCGACGCTGCTGAGCGGCACGTCCTCGGACCACTCCGGCGGCAGCAGCGGCACGTCCTCGACGACGACCTCGACCTGGTCGGGCTCGGCGTCGAAGTGCTTCGCCAGCGGAGCGAGCACGCCCGCGACGAGGTGGTCGAACGCCTCGCGCGGCGTCCGGTGCGCCGGCACGCTGCGCGGCGACAAGGGCCCGGGCAGCGCCAGCGGACCGCGTGCGTCGCGCCGGCGGGTCCGCATCCGTCCGGGCCGGGGCCCGCTCACGGTCCCGTCGAGGTGCTGCAGACGTCGGGTCACGCGGTGAGCCTAACCGCACCGCACCCCTCGGCGGGCTACGCTCGGCCCGTGGGTGCTGTTCGACGCTGCACGCGGTCCGCGTGCTCCCAGCCGGCCGTGGCGACGCTGACGTACGTCTACGCCGACCAGACGGCCGTGCTCGGCCCGCTGGCGACCGCGGCCGAGCCGCACACCTACGACCTCTGCGAGGAGCACAGCCGTCGGCTGTCCGCGCCGAACGGCTGGAGCGTGCTGCGGCTCGCGCCCGACCCGTCGACGGTGCGCCCGAGCCACGACGACCTCCTCGCCCTCGCCGACGCGGTGCGCGAGGTCGGACGTCGTCGTCCTCGCCCCGCAGCAGGACCTCCCGGACTCACGCTCGTCCCACCACCGAAGGAAGACTGAATGCACGCACGGCTGCGCCCTGTCGTCAAGGCCTACGACGTCCGCGGTCGGGTGCCCGACCAGCTCGACCCGGCGATCGCGCGGGCGCTCGGGGAGGCGTTCGCCGACGAGGTCGGCATCTCCGAGGGCCGTGGTCGGGCCGTCGTCGGCCGCGACGTGCGCGCGTCGTCGCCGGAGGTCGCAGGAGCCGTCGCCGACGGCATCCGCGCGCGCGGGGGCGACGTCGTCGAGATCGGCCTCGCCTCCACCGACATGCTCTACTGCGCCTCCGGCGTGCTCGACGTGCCCGGCGTGATGGTCACGGCCAGCCACAACCCGGCCGCCGACAACGGGCTCAAGCTCTGCCGAGCCGGCGCGCGCCCGATCGGGCTGTCGTCCGGCCTGGCCGCCATGGCCGAGGCGGCCAGCCCGCTGCTCGACCGCGACCCCGCCGACGTGCCGGAGCCCACCGGCACCCTGGAGTCCCTGGAGTTCCTGCAGACCTACGCCGACACGCTGCTCGGCCTCGCGCCCGTCGAGGGACGTCGCCTGAAGGTCGTCGTCGACGCCGGCAACGGCATGGCCGGCCACACCGTGCCCGCCGTGCTCGGCCGCCTCGACCTCGAGGTGATCGGGCTCTACCTCGAGCTCGACGGCACCTTCCCGAACCACGAGGCCAACCCGCTCGACCACAGCACGCTGGTGGACCTGCAGGCCGCCGTGCGCGAGCACGGTGCCGACCTCGGGCTCGCCTTCGACGGCGACGCCGACCGCTGCTTCGTCGTCGACGAGCACGGCGACGTGGTGGCGCCGTCGACGATCACGGCGCTTGTGGCCGCCCGGCACCTGCTCCAGGAGCCCGGCGCGACGATCCTGCACAACGTCATCTGCTCGCGCGCCGTCCCCGAGATCGTCAGCGAGCGCGGCGGCGTGCCGGTGCGGACCCCCGTCGGGCACTCGCTCATCAAGGCCGAGATGGCCCGGACCGGCGCGGTCTTCGGCGGCGAGCACTCCGGACACTTCTACTTCCGCGAGTTCTACCTCGCCGACTCCGGCATGCTCGCCGCGCTGCACGTGCTCGCCGCGCTCGCGGAGACCGAGACCACCGTCAGCGCCCTCATGGAGGAGTACTCGCGCTACAGCGCCTCCGGCGAGATCAACAGCCGCGTCGACGACACCGACGCCGTCCTCGAACGGCTCTCGCGCCAGTACGCCGACCACCACCAGGACCGGCTCGACGGCCTGACCGTCACCACCGACGACTGGTGGTTCAACGTGCGGGCCTCCAACACCGAGCCCCTCCTGCGGCTGAACGTCGAGGGCGCCGACGACGCCACCATGGAGCGCGTGCGCGACGAGGTGCTCGCGGTCGTGCGAGCCTGACCGGCCGTAGACTGCGCAGCATGTTCCTCGACCCCGCGCTCCTGGAGATCCTCGTCTGCCCGCAGTGCCGGTCGTCGCTGTTCGTCGACCAGGACGCGTCCGAGCTCGTGTGCCAGGCCTGCCGGCTCGCCTACCCGGTGCGCGACGGCATCCCGGTGATGCTCGTCGAGGAGGCGCGCGCGTTGGCGTGACTCGGTCCCCGACCCCTCGTCGGGCCGGGTAGCATGGGGGCCATGGATTTCAACGTCGCTGACCTGTCGCTCGCCGAGTTCGGGCGCAAGGAGATCGAGCTCGCCGAGCACGAGATGCCCGGCCTCATGGCCATGCGCGAGCGTTTCGGCGCCGACCAGCCCCTGAAGGGCGCCCGCATCGCCGGTTCGCTGCACATGACGGTGCAGACGGCCGTGCTGATCGAGACGCTCGCGGCGCTCGGTGCCGACATCCGCTGGGCGACCTGCAACATCTTCTCCACCCAGGACCACGCCGCCGCGGCCGTCGTCGTCGGCCCGCACGGCACCCCCGAGGACCCGCAGGGCGTCCCGGTGTTCGCCTGGAAGGGCGAGACGCTCGCCGAGTACTGGGACGAGGCCGAGAAGGTCTTCGATTTTGCCGAGGGCGGCCCGAACATGCTCCTCGACGACGGTGGCGACATCACCATGCTGCTGCACCTGGGCGTCGAGTACGAGAAGGTCGGCGCCGTGCCGCCGCTGGACTCCACGGACAACGAGGAGTTCAAGGAGGTGCTGCGCGTGCTGGCCCGCTCGCTCGAGGCCGACCCGCAGCGCTGGACGAAGCGTGCCCCGATGATCAAGGGCGTCTCGGAGGAGACCACCACCGGCGTGCTGCGTCTGTACGAGCGCTTCAAGGAGAACACGCTGCTGTTCCCCGCGATCAACGTCAACGACTCCGTCACCAAGAGCAAGTTCGACAACAAGTACGGCTGCCGCCACTCCCTCGTCGACGGCCTGAACCGCGCCACCGACGTCATGATCGGCGGCAAGGTCGCCGTGGTCTGCGGCTACGGCGACGTCGGCAAGGGCTCGGCGGAGTCGCTGCGCGGCCAGGGTGCCCGTGTCATCATCACCGAGATCGACCCGATCTGCGCCCTGCAGGCCGCCATGGACGGCTACGAGGTCAAGCGCCTCGAGAGCGTCGTCGACTACGCCGACATCTTCATCACCACGACCGGCAACTTCGACATCATCCGCGTCGAGCACTTCGAGGCGATGAAGAACCAGGCGATCGTCGCCAACATCGGCCACTTCGACAACGAGATCAACATGGCCGGCCTGGCCAAGATCCCCGGCATCGTCAAGGACGAGATCAAGCCCCAGGTCCACCAGTGGATCTTCCCGGGCGAGGACGGCCAGCCGGGCAAGAAGATCATCGTGCTCTCCGAGGGCCGCCTCATGAACCTCGGCAACGCGACCGGTCACCCGTCGTTCGTCATGAGCAACTCCTTCACCAACCAGGTGCTGGCGCAGGTCGAGCTGTTCACGAAGGCCGACCAGTACGAGCTCGGCGTCCACGTGCTGCCGAAGCACCTCGACGAGGAGGTCGCCCGCCTGCACCTCGACGCCCTCGGCGTCGAGCTGACCGAGCTCAGCAAGGAGCAGGCCGCCTACCTCGGCGTCGACGTCGCCGGTCCGTACAAGTCGGACCACTACCGCTACTGAGCACGACCGGGCGGAGCACGATGGTCCGGCACCAGGTGAGGGGCGGGTCGCGATGAGCTACCGACGCAGCAAGCGCGACCGTGTCCTCGTCGTCGACGACGACGCCTCGCTCGCCGAGATGCTGACCATCGTGCTCCAGGCCGAGGGGCTCACCACCTCGGTCTGCCGCACGGGCGATGAGGTCATGGACGTGTTCACGTCCTTCAAGCCCGACGTCGTGCTGCTCGACCTCATGCTCCCCGGGCAGGACGGCATGAAGGTCTGCCGTCGCATCCGCGCGACGTCGGGGGTGCCGATCATCATGCTCACCGCGAAGTCGGACACCCTCGACGTGGTGCGCGGCCTGGAGGCCGGGGCCGACGACTACATCACGAAGCCCTTCAAGAACACCGAGCTCGTGGCGCGGGTGCGGGCCCGGTTGCGGCGCAACGACGCCGTCGGCGAGCCGCTCGTCTTCGGCGACATCGAGCTCGACCCCGGGGCGCACACGGTCAGCCGCGCGGGGCGGGCGCTCGACCTGACGCCGCTGGAGTTCGACCTGCTCGCCTGCCTGCTGTCCAACCCCGACCAGGTGTTCACGCGCGAGGTGCTGCTGCAGCGGGTCTGGGGCTACCACCACCCCGGCGACACCAAGCTCGTGAACGTGCACATGACCCGTCTGCGCTCCAAGATCGAGGACGACGCCGAGTCGCCGCAGGTGATCCGGACGGTGCGCGGCGTCGGCTACCAGGCCATCGCGCCCACGCCACTCGTCGACGAACCGGCCCCATGACGGGCCGGCCGGCGTGATCCGGCGGGTCACCGGGCTGTGGCGTCGTTCACTGCAGGCCCGGGTGGTCACGAGCACCGTGCTGCTCGTGGCCATCGTCGTCGGGCTCGTCGGCTGGGCGCTGCTGCAGCAGATCGCCGACGGGCTCACGAGCAGCCGCACGGCGAGCGCGGTCGCCGAGGCGCGCAGCGGGTTCGAGAAGGCGCAGGCCGAGCTCGACGTCGCGGTCGAGACCCAGCCGCAGGCCCAGGCCGCCACCCTGACCCAGCTCGTCGACGCGGTCACCGAGACCGACAGCGGCAGCCGGTCCTACGAGCTGGTGCTCGAGGGACCGCTCCGCTCGGGCAGCGGCGCGCCGCCGGTCCGCGCGTCCGGGCGGCTCGCGCCCGGCTCGCTGCCGCCGGACCTGCGCAGCCAGGTGATCGAGCGACCGGGGGTCTTCTGGCGCTACTCCGAGCTCTCGCTCATCGGGTCGGGCTCGCGTCCCGCCGTGGTCGTCGGCAGCCGGCTGCGGGCGCCCGGCACCGGCGACACCTACGCGCTCTTCTACCTCTTCCCGCTCACCGAGCAGCAGCAGACCCTCAGCCTGGTGCGCAACGCCCTCCTGGTCGGCGGGCTGGCGATGGTGGTCATGGTCGGCGGCGTGGCGTTCATCGTGTCGCGCCAGGTGCTGACGCCCGTGCGGCTGGCCCGCCGCATCGCCGAGCGCTACGCCGCCGGCAGCCTCGAGCAGCGCATGCACGTGAGCGGCGAGGACGACATCGCGCGGCTCTCCACGTCGTTCAACCAGATGGCGGCGAGCCTGCAGAGCCAGATCCGGCGCCTGGAGGACCTCTCGCGGCTGCAGCAGCGGTTCGTGTCCGACGTGTCCCACGAGCTCCGGACCCCGCTCACGACGGTGCAGATGGCCAGCGAGCTGCTCTTCGACGCGCGCGACCGGTTCGACCCGCAGAGCGCGCGCTCGGCCGAGCTGCTCAAGCGTGAGCTCGACCGCTTCGAGGAGCTGCTCACCCAGCTGCTCGACCTGAGCCGCTTCGACGCGGGAGCCGCGCGGCTCGACCTCGCCGACGTCGACCTGGCGCGCGTGGCGCGGGCGGCGGCGGCCGACCCGCTGCTGGAGCGCGCCGGCATCATCGGCCGCACGGTCGGGGCCGACCGTCCGGCGGTCGTGCAGGCCGACATCCGCCGCATCGACCGGGTGGTGCGCAACCTCCTCGCGAACGCGGTGAAGTACAGCGGCTCCGACGTGGTGGAGATCGAGGTGGCCCAGGACGGCTTCGCCGTGTCCATCGCGGTGCGCGACTTCGGCGTCGGTCTGCGCGGCGACGAGAACCTGCGGGTCTTCGACCGGTTCTGGCGCGCCGACCCGGCCCGCACCCAGGGTGGCACCGGGCTCGGGCTGGCGATCGCGCGCGAGGACGCGGTGCTGCACGGAGGCACGCTGCAGGCGTGGGGGCGCCCCGGGGAGGGCAGCGAGTTCGTGCTGACGCTCCCGCGCGTCGTCGACCCCGCCCGCCGCAGCACGGCGCCCGCCCCGGTCGTCCAGCGGGTGTTCGCGTGACACGCGCCGTCCGCACCACCGTCGTCGTGGCGCTGCTCGCGGTCGTGTCCGCGTGCTCGGCGATCCCCACCGGCGGCCCCGTGCGGCAGGTGCGCGAGAACGAGGGCTTCGAGCAGAGCACGGCGCTCTACGCGCCCGCGCCGCCGAGCCCGGGGGCCACGCCGCAGCAGGTCGTGGCGGGCTACCTCGACGCCATGCTGGCGTTCCCGCCCTCCACCGGTGTCGCCGAGCGGTACCTGACGGAGGACGCGGCGCGGCGCTGGAACCCCGCTGCCGGCACGCAGGTGTACCGCGACCCCTCGGTCGCGGAGCTGCGGACGGGCAGCACGTCGGCGCGGGTCCGGCTCACGACGCAGCGCGAGCTGCGGCTGAACCCGTCGGGGCGGGTCGCCGACGGGGCCGGCCCGGCGAGCTGGGACCTCGCCCTGCAGCGGGTCGACGGCGAGTGGCGGATCTCCGAGCCGCCGCCCGGCCTGCTGGTGACCGAGAAGTTCTACACCGACTACTACCGGGCCTTCCAGGTGTACTTCTTCGACCCGACGGGCTCGCGGCTCGTGGCGTCGGCCGTCCACCTCCCGGCGGGGGAGCAGCTGGCCACCGCCCTCGTCGCCTCCCTCGCCCGCGGACCCTCCGACCCCGGGGCGCAGCAGCGCACCTACCTGCCCGGGCTGGGCGACCTGCGCCCTGCGGTGCCGGTCGACCGCGACGGCGTGGCCGAGGTCGACCTCGGTGCCTCCGCCGCCGACCTCTCGCCCCTCGACCAGGGACGGCTGTCGGCCCAGCTGGTCTGGACGTTGCGCCAGGTGTCCGACGTCAAGGGCGTGCGGGTCGGCGCCGGCACGACCACCCTGACCCCGACCGGCGGTGCCGTGCAGTCGATGGGCTCGTGGTCGCGCTACGGCCCCCGCGAGCAGGGCGAGCCGTACGTCGTGGTCGACGGACGACGTCGCGAGGCGGCCGAGCTCGACGGTCGCCGTCTGCGTGACCTGCCTGCCGTCTGGGACGTCGACCCCGACGAGACCGCCGAGCTGGTGGTCGGACCGCAGCGGCTCGCGACCCTCTCGCGCGACCGTGAGCGGCTGCTCGTGCGCCGCACGACGGGGACCGACCGCGTCGAGGTGGCCGTCGACCGGCTCGTCTCGGCCTGGTGGACCACCGGCGACACCCTCGTCGTCGTCGACCGCCCCGGCGGCGGTCCGCGGGTCCGGGTCGTCGAGCCGCAGGCCACGCGCATGCTCCCGCTCGGGGGCCTGGCGGGCCTCGACGTCACCTCCTTCGCGATCTCTCCCGACGGCGCCCGGTACGCGGTGACCACGGGCGGCGTCGACGGTCGTGTGCGGGTCGGTGCGGTCCAGCGCTCGGGCGACGACGCCCTGGTCGGGCTCGGGCCCAGCCGCGCCCTGCCCTGGCAGGTGGGGCGGCCGTCGTCGGTCGGGTTCGTCGACGGCGTGCGGCTCGCGTTCTTCGGCGACACCGAGCTCGGCCGGCAGGTCTTCGAGGGCCTCGTCGACGGCACGTCCCTCGAGGGAGGCGCCGCCGGCGGGGCACCGATCCTGCCCGACGTCGCACCGCGGACGCTCGTCGTGCAGGGCGAGCGTCGCTGGGCGGTCGACCGGCGCGACCGGCTCTGGTACCTCGGCCCGGACTCGACCTGGACCCGGCTCGGCATCACCCGGGTCGCGTCGCTGTCCCCAGGCGGCTGAGCGGCACCGGCTCCACCACGGCCGCGTCCACAGGCACGTGACGGGGTCGGCGGACCGTGCGCCGAGCGGTCCACCCTGGCCGCATGGACTCCTGGCTCGCCGCGGCCGACCTCGCCCTCGGGGCCGCCTGCGCCGGGTGCGGGCGGGTCGCGCTCGACCTGTGTCCCCGGTGCCGCGCGGCGCTGCGGCCCGAGCCGCGACTCATCGACGGCGGGCCGGTGCCCGTCGTGGCGGCGGGTGAGCACGACGGCGTGCTGCGCGAGGTCGTGCTGGCCTGGAAGCGCCGCGGGCACACGCGGCTGACCCCCGTGCTCGGGACGCTCCTCGCCGCGTCCGTGTGCGCGCTCGGCCCGGGCGACCGGGTCGTGCTCGTGCCCGTGCCGACCACCCGGCGCAGCCGTCGGCGGCGCGGGGGCGACCTCGTCGGCCAGGCGGCCGGGCACGCCGCGCAGGTGCTGGTCGACGTCGGCCTGCCGGCCGTGGTCGTGCCCGCCCTCGCCATCGAGCGGCAGCCGCGCGACCAGGTGGGGCTGGGCGCGCGCGACCGTCGGGCCAACCTCGACGGCGCGCTGCGTCGGTCGCGCCGCGCGGTCCCGGGGACCGCCGACGTCGTGCTCGTCGACGACGTCGTCACCACCGGCGCGACGCTCGCCGAGGCGGTGCGGGTGCTCGCGGCCGGTGGCACCAGCGTCCTCGGCGCCGCCGTCGCCGCCGCGCGACCCGCCCCGACGGCGGCTCGTTCCTGAAGGTCGTCGAGGAACTCCGTGTTCCTCTGGTGTCCGCGCGCCGGTCGGTCTAAGTTCGGTGGCATGTAAACATCGCACGACCGAGCGCAGGGAGGCCCCCATGGAAATCGTCGTCAACGGCCGCAACAGCGAGATCTCCGACCGGTTCCGCCAGCACGTCGAGGAGAAGCTGCACCGGGTCGAGAAGTACGACCAGCGCCAGAAGATCAACCGCGTCGAGGTCGAGGTCACGCACGAGAAGAACCCGCGGCAGCACGAGCAGGCCGCGCGCGTGGAGATGACCCTCCGGTCACGAGGCCCGGCGGTCCGGGCCGAGGCCAGCTCGACCGACCAGCACTCCGCGCTCGACGCGGCCATCGACAAGCTCGAGGCCCGGCTGCGTCGCGCCGCCGACCGCAAGCGCATCAGCCACGGCAAGCGCCGGCCCGTCTCCATCGCGGAGATGCCCGCCGAGGTGCCGTCGGGCCTGCTCGACGGGTCCGGCGACGACACCGATGTCGAGACGACCACGATCGCCGGCGTCCAGGTGCAGGGCGACTGCCCGCTCGTGGTGCGCGAGAAGACCCACCAGGGCGTCCCCATGACCCTCGAGCAGGCGCTCTACGAGATGGAGCTCGTCGGTCACGACTTCTACCTGTTCCTCGAGAAGGACTCGATGCGACCCAGCGTCGTGTACCTCCGCAAGGGCTACGACTACGGAGTCATCCACCTCGACGTCGACGAGTCCGGCGACCTGTCGGGCGACGTCGCCCCCTGACGGATGCCGCTCGTGCGTGGCATGATGCACGGGTGACTTCTCGGGCGCCCCGCATCCGCGTGCTGCTCGTCGACGACCAGGAGCTCTTCCGGCGCGGCGTGTCGATGGTCCTGGGCGCCGATGCCGACCTCGAGCTCGTCGAGGTCGGTGACGGCGACCAGGCCATCGCGGCCGTCGAGGAGACACCCGCCGACGTGGTGCTCCTCGACGTGCGGATGCCGGGGCGTTCCGGCGTCGAGGTCTGCAAGACCATCAAGTCGATCTCGCCGTCGACGGGCATCATCATGCTCACCGCGAGCGACGAGGAGTCCGACCTCTACGAGTCGATCCGCAGCGGTGCGTCCGGCTACCTGCTGAAGGACGGCTCGACCTACGACCAGGTCGCCGAGGCCGTGCGCCTCGTCGCGGCCGGCCAGTCGCTGATCAGCCCGAGCATGGCGACGAAGCTGCTCGATGAGTTCGTGCAGATGTCGCGCAGCCCGGCCCCGGCCACCGCGCAGCTGACCGCCCGCGAGCTGCAGGTGCTGCGGCTCGTCGCCAAGGGGCTCAGCAACCGCGAGATCGCCGAGGAGCTGTTCATCAGCGAGAACACGGTCAAGAACCACATCCGCAACATGCTCGAGAAGCTGCAGATGAAGTCGCGCATGGAGGCCGCCATGTACGCCGTGCGCAGCAACCTGCTCGACGACCCGGTCTGAGCGCGCTCCAGCCTCCTCGCGCGGGGCCGCGGCGCCGGTGTCGGTGCCGCCCGGCAGGATGCTCGACGTGACCGAACGTCTCACCACGCTGCAGGCCCGTCGGGTCGCGCTCGCCGCGCAGGGGTTCACCCGCGCCCGGCCGGCCACCGTCGCACGACCCCACCTGCGCAGCACGCTGCGCCGGCTCGGCTTCTTCCAGATCGACTCGGTCAACGTGCTCCAGCGGGCCCACCACCTGCCGCTGTACTCGCGGTGCGGCCCCTACGACCTCGAGCTGTTCCACCGGGCGGCCGGCCGGTCGCCGCGGCTCATGTTCGAGTACTGGGCGCACGTGGCCACCTTCGTCGACGTCGACCTGTGGCCCGCCATGCAGCACCGGATGGCGTCCCGGCGCGGGCTGTGGGGCGGGCCCGACCGCGTCGCCCGCGAGCAGCCGGAGCTCGTCGACGCCGTCCTGGCGCACGTCGCCGAGCACGGTCCGCTCACCGCGCGCCAGGTCGACGCGGCGCTGGGGCAGGAGCGCGAGCGCGACCGCTCGCACTGGGGCTGGAACTGGACGGCCACGAAGAATGCCCTCGAGTTCCTGTTCCACGGCGGACGCCTGACGTCGGCGCGCCGCACGGCGCAGTTCGAGCGTGAGTACGACCTCCCCGAGCGGGTCATCCCCGCCGACGTCCTCGCACGCCCCGCGCTCGACGAGGCCGAGGCGCACCGCGTGATGGTCGAGCACGCCGCCCGGGCGCACGGCGTCGCGACCCTCCCGTGCCTGCGCGACTACTTCCGCTCGGCTCCGGACCCGACCCGTGCCGCCGTCGAGGACCTCGCCGACGCGGGCGTGCTGCTGCCCGTGCGCGTGCAGGGCTGGGACCGACCCGCCTGGCTGCACCACGAGGCGGCGCGCCCCCGCGCGGTGCGCGCCCGGACGCTCCTCAGCCCCTTCGACCCGCTCGTCTTCGAGCGCGAGCGCACCGAGCGCCTCTTCGGCTTCCGCTACCGCATCGAGATCTACGTGCCCGAGGCGCAGCGCGAGTACGGCTACTACGTGCTGCCGTTCCTGCTCGGCGACGCGATCGTCGCGCGGGTCGACCTCAAGGCGGACCGCGCCCGCGGCACGCTCGTCGTCCACGGGGCCTGGTCCGAGCCCGGCGCCCCGGCCGACACCGCGGTCGAGCTGGCCGAGGAGCTGCGGACCATGGCGCGCTGGCTGGCCCTCGGCGCCATCGAGGTCGGCGAGCGGGGCGACCTCGCGGCGGACGTCCGCGCGCTCGTGTAGCCCCAGCGCGCCACCCGTGCCCGCGGTGCTGGTCCCGCGGCATACACTGCGAGAGGTCCGTCTCACCAACTCAGGAGTGCGTCCACCGTGCCCAAGGTCATCGACAAGATCCTCCGCGCCGGCGAAGGCAAGATCCTTCGTCAGCTCGCCGCGATCTCGAAGCAGGTCAACGCCCTCGAGGACGAGTTCCGCGCCATGAGCGAGGACGAGCTCCGCGGCATGACCGCCGAGTTCCGGGAGCGGCTCGACCAGGGTGAGACCCTCGACGACCTCATGCCGGAGGCGTTCGCGACGGTGCGCGAGGCGGCCAGCCGCGTGCTCGGCCAGCGGCACTTCGACGTGCAGGTGCAGGGCGGCGCCGCGCTGCACCTCGGGAACATCGCCGAGATGAAGACCGGTGAGGGCAAGACCCTCGTCGCGACCCTGCCCAGCTACCTCAACGCGCTGTCGGGCAAGGGCGTCCACGTCATCACCGTCAACGACTACCTGGCGCGCTACCACGCGGAGTGGATGGGCCGCGTCTACACCTACCTCGGCCTCAGCGTCGGCATGATCCTGCCGAACATGACGCCGCCGGAGCGTCGCGACGCCTACGCGTGCGACATCACCTACGGCACGAACAACGAGTTCGGCTTCGACTACCTGCGCGACAACATGGCCGATGACATCGCGGCCTGCGTCCAGCGGGGCCACAACTTCGCCATCGTCGACGAGGTCGACTCCATCCTCATCGACGAGGCGCGCACGCCGCTCATCATCTCGGGCCCCACCGAGGACGAGGTCAAGTGGTACGGCGAGTTCGCGCGGATCGTCGGCGCGATGAGCATCGACACCCACTACGAGGTCGACGAGAAGAAGCGCACCGTCTCCGTCACCGAGGAGGGCATCGACAAGGTCGAGGACCAGCTCGGCATCGACAACCTCTACGACGCGGTCAACACCCCGCTCATCAGCTTCCTCAACAACGCCATCAAGGCCAAGGAGCTGTTCAAGCGCGACAAGGACTACGTCGTCATCGACGGCAACGTGATCATCGTCGACGAGCACACCGGACGCATCCTCGACGGCCGTCGCTACAACGAGGGCCTGCACCAGGCGATCGAGGCCAAGGAGGGCGTGCGCATCCGCGAGGAGTACCAGACGCTCGCCACCATCACGCTGCAGAACTACTTCCGGCTCTACGACAAGCTCGGCGGCATGACCGGTACGGCCATGACCGAGGCGAGCGAGTTCGACAAGACCTACAAGCTCGGCGTCGTCCCGATCCCGACCAACAAGCCGGTCTCGCGCATCGACCAGCCCGACCTCGTCTACCGCACGGAGGCCGCCAAGTTCGACGCCGTCGTCGCCGACATCGAGGAGCGCCACGCCACGGGCCAGCCGATCCTCGTCGGCACCACGAGCGTCGAGAAGAGCGAGCGGCTGTCCAAGCTGCTGAAGAAGCGCGGCATCCCGCACGAGGTGCTCAACGCCAAGCAGCACGAGCGCGAGGCCGCGATCGTCGCCGTCGCCGGTCACCGCGGCGCCGTCACCGTCGCCACCAACATGGCCGGTCGAGGCACCGACATCATGCTCGGCGGCAGCGTCGAGTTCCTGGCCGACGCCGAGCTGCGCAAGCAGGGTCTCGACCCGCTCGAGAACGCCGAGGAGTACTCGGCGGCCTGGCCGGCGACGCTGGAGCGCATCGAGGCGCAGGTCGCCGAGGAGAAGGAGGCGGTGCAGGCAGCCGGCGGCCTCGCCGTCATCGGCACCGAGCGCCACGAGTCGCGCCGCATCGACAACCAGCTGCGTGGTCGGTCCGGCCGTCAGGGCGACCCGGGCGAGACCCGCTTCTACCTGTCGCTCGAGGACGACCTCATGCGCCTGTTCAAGGCCGACTGGGTCAACTGGGTTCTGCAGACGATGAAGATCCCCGACGACGTCCCGATCGAGAACAAGCGCGTCACGAACGCGATCGCGTCGGCCCAGACGCAGGTCGAGGCGCAGAACTTCGAGACCCGCAAGAACATCCTCAAGTACGACGACGTGATGAGCCGCCAGCGCGAGGTCATCTACGGCGAGCGGCGCAAGGTGCTCGAGGGCGCCGACCTGGAGGACCAGGTGCGCACGATGATCACCGACACCGTCACGGGCTACGTGAACGGTGCCACCGAGGGCTTCCCCGAGCAGTGGGACCTCGAGCAGCTGTGGACCGCGCTGCGCACGCTCTACCCGGTGTCGTTGACGATCGAGGAGGTCGAGGACGAGGCGGGCGGCCGTGAGGCGCTCTCGCGCGAGTCGCTCGTCGAGACGATCACGGCCGACGCGCTGACGGCGTACGACCGTCGCGAGGAGGAGCTCGGCGCCCCGGTCACCCGCGAGCTGGAGCGTCGTGTGGTGCTCAGCGTCCTCGATCGCAAGTGGCGTGAGCACCTCTACGAGATGGACTACCTGCGCGAGGGCATCGGCCTGCGCGCCTACTCCCAGCGCGACCCGCTCGTGGAGTACCAGCGCGAGGGCTACGAGCTGTTCAGCGCCATGATGGACGGCATCGCCGAGGAGTCCGTCGGCTTCCTGTTCAACCTCGACGTCCAGGTCGAGGAGACCCCGGCCGATGACGAGGAGCACCCGCACCTGCAGGCCAAGGGCCTGGAGCCGAAGGGCGAGCAGAAGCTGTCCTACTCCGCCCCGTCGGAGGACGGCGACGTCGAGGTGCACAGCGAGACCGAGGAGCCGGCCGGCGACAAGCAGCGCCAGGCCAACCAGAAGTCGAAGGCACGGCAGAAGTCGAAGGCGGCGCGCCAGTCGCGCAAGCGCAACCGCTGACCGGCCTCGCCGACGTGGAAGGGCCCGCACCGTCTCGACGGTGCGGGCCCTTCGTCGTGTCGCCCGGTGGGGTCAGGCCCACTCGAGCGCGGTGCAGGTCCACACCGCGCGACCGCGCGGCGAGGTGACGAGCTCGAGCCGGACGGCGATCGCGTGCGAGCGTCCGCGGTGCACCATGCGGCCCGTGACCTCGACGGCGCGCTCGCTCACGACCGACAGGTGCACCGACGCGAGTCGACCGCCCGCGGGTCGACGGTCCTGACGCGTCGGGACGCGACCCTGCCGCACGAGCGCCGTCACCAGTGCGCGGTACGCGTCGGGCGTCATCCACGCCGACAGCTGCCGGGCGGGACGTCCGCCGCACAGCACCTCGGTCACGCCCTGCATGAACCGGGCCAGCGGTGCTCGCAGCTGTCGGGCCAGCTCCTCCCCGTCGCGGGTCTGCGGCACCGGCACGACCGAGGTGGGCGAACCAGGCAGCGGCAGCGGGAGCTGCGCCGGCAGGGCGTCCTCGTCGGTGACGAACCGGGCGGGGGAGCGCAGCTCCGTCGACGTCCTCATGCCGGCTCCCGCGGTGCCGTGAGGCGTTGTCCTGGCTGGAGCAGGTCCGGGTCGGGCCCGACCACCTCGCGGTTCTCCTGGTGCCACTGCTCCGTCGACGTGGCGACGTCGGCGACGCTCGCGCGGGGGCCTGAACGTGACGCGGCGATGCTCCAGAGCGAGTCGCCTGGAGCCACCACCACGGTGTCGGGGGGCGGCTGCGTCGGCGGTCCCACCGGCGGGGTGTCGTGGACCTCCGACGCGGGGCGGTCGGGGAGCACGAGGCCGTCGAGCGTCGATGCGGCGGGACTCGGGTCGGGCGACGGCGACGTAGCGGCGTGCGCCGTGCCGACCGACAGCGTGGTGACGACGCCGGCGACCAGCGCGCCGCGGACGGCACGGGGCAGCAGCCGCGCCGCGACGACCGCCGCGCGGCCGCCGACGAGACCGAGGCCGAGCGCGACGGCGGCCCAGGCCGCGATCGTGAGGAGGACGAGCTCGAGCAGGGAGGTGAGCGCCGTCGGGAACGACGATGCTCCCAGGCCCGCGACGGTGCGCTCCACGGACGGAACCCGCACGAGGAGCACCAGGACCGAGACGAGCCAGCACAGGTGACCGGACCACCGAAGACGCATGATGCTGTTTCCTGACGTTTGACGACGTTTGATGACATCGAAGGTCGGAAGACGCATGAGGTCAAGGCCTCGTGCACAGGTGAGGCCGGGGATGGGACGGGGGTACGGTGCTGGCATGCGCTGGGAGCGTCTGTTCGCCGAGCTCGAGGCGTCGCTCGACGACGACGCCCTCCTCGAGCGCGACGCCCTGGTCGCGGAGCTGCGCGACGAGGAGTGGTCACGGACGCCGTGGCGCTCGCTGCTCGGCGGTTACGTGGAGCTGGAGCTGCTGGGCGCCGGTCGGCTGGCCGGCGAGGTCCGGTTCGCGAACGACCGGCTCGTGCGCCTCGACGCCGGCAGCGTCGAGCACGTGGTCGCGATCGACGCGGTGACCGGCGTGCGCACCGACGGCCGCGCTCCGGCACCGTCCACGGTCGACGCCCGGCTGGGCTGGCCGCACGTGCTCCGCCGGCTGCGCGACGACGGCGACGAGGTCCGGGTGGTCAGGACCGACGGCGCGACCCTGCGCGCGCAGGTGGTGCGGGTCGTCGACGGTGGCGTCGTGCTGCGCACGGCCGAGCGTGACCTGCTCGTGCCCCTGCGCGCCCTCGCCGTGGTCACGCTGGGCCAGTGAGCTGGTGGCCCGATGAGCCTGCCGGGGCTGGTCGCCGTCAGCGCGTGACGTCGTCGGGCTGGTCGGCGAGGTCGGCGTCCGACAGCTCGGCGACGGCCTGCTCGGCGCGGGCGTACTGGCGGCGGATGTAGTCCTCGAGCTGGTCGTTCTCGACCCGCCACTGGTTCCGTCCGCCGATCTGGATGCCCTTCAGCTCGCCCGAGCGCACCAACGCGTACACCTGGCGCACCGTCACGTTCAGCACCTCGGCCACGTCGGCGAGGGTGAGGAACCGAGGAGTCGCATCGGACATGGGCCCATGCTCCCACGGCCTGGTGTCACCGGCCGTGACCGTCTCGGGGCTGTGGACGGACGTCCCGATCCACACCCCCGTGCTGGACGACATCGCTGCCATCGCAGTAGAAACGGGCCATGGTGATCGGGCGGGGGCCACGGCCAGGTGGCGACGGCAGCAGGAGCGGTGCGGTACCGGTGGGGGCGTCGGGCGGGCCCGCCGCGCGGCTGAGGCAGCAGCCCTGGACGGACCCGCGGCTGGTCCTCGGGGTGCTGCTCGTGCTCGGCGCGACGGTGCTCGGCGCGTCCGTGGTCGCGGCCGCCGACGACACCGAGGCGTACTGGGCGCTGGCCCGTGACGTGGAGGCGGGCGACCCGGTCCGGCGCGGCGACCTCGTCGAGACCCGCGCCCGGGTCGACGGCGACGCCGCCGGTGCTCTGCTGCGCACCGACCAGGCGCTTCCGGGTCGGCTCGAGGCGCTGCAGTGGTCGCGGGCCGGTGCCGAGGGTGCCCTCGTCGGCCGTGCCGACCTCGTCGCCGACGGCGCGACGGCCACCGTTGAGCTGCCGCTGTCCGTCGCGCTCGGGGCCGCGCCCGACGACCTGCGCGCGGGGGAGCGGGTCGACGTCTGGGTCGGTCCGTCACCCGACGGCGACCCCGTCGCGACCGACTCCGGTCCGGCGCGGCTGCTGCTCGAGGGCGTCGCCGTCGTGCGGGCCGGGGCCGTCGGGGCGTCCGGGGGTGCGCGCACCGTGCTCGTCGACGTCGGCCCCGACCTCGACGGCGCCACGCTGGCCCGGTTGACGTCCGGCCACGTGACGATCGTGCGGCGCTCGTGACCTCCTCCCCGCCGCGACGGGTCGTGCTGGCGGCCGCCGGTGCAGGCTGGGAGGCGGCAGCGGTACGGGCCGTCGAGGCCGCGCCAGACCTGCAGCTCGTGCGTCGGTGCGTCGACGTCGCGGAGCTCGTCGCGGTGGCGCAGACGGGCCACGTCGCCGTGGCCGCGGTCGACCTGTCGGTGCCGGGGCTCGACGTCGAGACCGTGCGCGCCGTCCGCGCCGCCGGCGTGCGGGTCGTCGGGCTCGGCCCCGCCGACCGCGCGTCGGCCCTGGGCGCCGACGCCGTGGGCGCGAGCGACGACGTCGTCTCGGCGCTGCGGACGGTCCGGCTGCGCGCCGACGACGGACCCGCCGCGGACGAGCCGCCCGGAGGGACGCGCGACGCGGCGGAGCCGCCGCGTGACGGCCTGGTCGTGGCCGTGTGGGGGCCGCAGGGCGCGCCCGGGCGCAGCACCGTGGCCCTTGCGCTGGCCGACGCGATGGCGCGCACCGGCCGGCGCTGCGTGCTCGTCGACGCCGACACCAGCGGCGGCGCCCAGGCGCAGCAGCTCGGGCTGCTCGACGAGGTGTCGGGCCTCATGGCGGCCTGTCGTGTGGCGAACCAGGGCCACGAGGAGCAGGTCGAGGAGCACCTGCAGGTCGTCCGGGACGGCTTCGCCGTGCTCACCGGGCTGCCTCGCCCCGACATGTGGGTGCACGTGCGGGCGGCGCCCCTCGAGCGCGTGCTGCGACGGCTGGCTGACACGCACGACGCGGTCGTCGTCGACGTCGCGTCCTGCCTCGAGGCGCCCGACGGGCCGGGCGGTGGTCGCGACCAGGCCACGGTGACCGCGCTCCAGGTCGCCGACGTCGTCGTTGTGGTGGGTCGGGCCGACCCCGTCGGGCTCACCCGTCTGGTCCGGGGACTGCACGACCTGCGCGACCTGGTGCCCGACGAGCCGGTCGTGGTGCTCAACCAGGTGCGTGACTCGATCGGGTGGAGCGTGGAGCAGCTGGCCTCGACGGTCCACCGGCTCGCCGGCGTCCGCCCGCTCGTCGCGCTGCCGCAGGACGGGCCCACGGTCGACACCGCCGCGCTGCGCGGGGCGACCCTTGCCGAGGTCGACCCGAGGTCGGCGCTGGTCGCCTCCGTCCAGACGCTGGCGACGCTCGTGACCCGCGTCCGTCCCGTGACGCTCGCCGCACCCACGACGTGAACCACGCCGCACGCCGGACGTCGATACCGGTGGTAGGTTCGTCGGGATCTGCGAGGAGTGAGATGCAGCGCCTGAGTCCTCTGGACGCGATGTTCCTGAACCTGGACAGCCCGGACGTGCCCCGCCAGATCGCCTCGCTGGCGATCCTGGAGCCCGGGGGCTCGCTCACCTACGACCGACTCATCGGCGTCATCAACGAACGGCTCGACATCGTCCCGCGCTACCGCCAGGTGCCGCGCAAGGTCCCTGGCGCGCTCGGCACGCCCCTGTGGACCGACGACGAGGACTTCGACATCTCCCTGCACGTCCGCCGGTCCGCGCTGCCCCGCCCGGGCACGCGCGACGCGCTCCACGAGCTGGTCGGTCGGCTCGTGGCCCGTCGCCTCGACCTCGACCGCCCGCTCTGGGAGCTCTACCTCATCGAGGGCCTGGAGGACGGCAGCGTGGCGCTGCTGTTCAAGGCGCACCAGGCGCTCGTCGACGGCTCGGAGACGATCGACCTCGCGCAGGTGCTGCTGGAGGAGACCGACCGGGTCCGCGACATCCCGCACGAGGACTGGAACCCGCACCCGCGGCCGGGTCCGCTCGGCGTCGTCGCCGCCACGCTGGAGCGCAACGTGCGCCACCCGGGCGAGGCGTTGCGGATCGCCGAGATGAACGTCGGACGCGTCGCGCGCCACCTGCCGGTCATCGGTGCGGGCGCGCCGTCGCAGCGCGGCGTCCTCTCGGGCACGCTGTCGCGCCACCGCCGGTTCACGACCGTCTCGACCTGCCTCGAGGAGTACCGCCGGGTGCGCGACCAGCACGGTGGCACGGTCAACGACGTCGTGCTCGCCGTCATCACCGGCGGCATCCGCGGCTGGATGCTGACGCGCGCCGAGCCGGTCACCGCGAAGACGAGCTTCCGCGCCATGGTGCCGATGTCGGTCGCGGCCGACGACGGCCTGCCGACCTCGCTCGGCTCGAAGGTGCGCGGGCACCTGCTCTCGCTCCCGGTGGGCGAGACGAACCCGGTCGTGCGCCTGCACCAGGTGTCGTACGCGCTGAAGGACCACCGCGAGACCGGCTCCGCCGTCGCCGCCAACCAGCTGGCGAGCCTGCCGGGCTTCGCCACGTCGACGTTCCACGCGGTCGGCGCACGCGTCGCCGCGACCGAGACGTCGCGCGGGCACCACCTGACGATCACCAACGTGCCCGGCCCGCAGGAGCCCGTCTACATGGCGGGGGAGCAGGTGGCCGAGGTGTACCCGGCGATCCCGCTCATCGACCAGCGTGTCGTGTCGATCGGTGTCACGTCGTACCACGGGGGCGTGTTCTTCGGGATCGTCGCCGACCGCGAGGCCGTGCCCGACGTCGACGTCCTGGGGCAGTGCATCGAGGAGGCCCTCGAGGAGCTGGTGGAGACCGTCGGACCGCGTCGGGGTCGGGCCCCGCGCGGCCGGCAGAAGCCGAGGAAGGCATGAGCGTGCGGGTGTGGGTCGGGGTCGACGCCGAGCGGCTGCGCGCCCTGCGCGACGGCAGCCCGCTCGACGGCGAGGTCGTCGCCGCGGAGTCCGACGACGAGCAGCACGAGCTCGAGGCGCTGGAGGCCGCGGCGGAGGACGGTCCGGTCGTGGTCGTGGCCGAGGTGGCGCAGTCGGCCGACGGGTCGACCGCCGACGTGACCCTCGCCGACGTCGAGGCCCTGCACGTCGACGCCGACGGCAGCGGCAACCTCGCCTGGTACGCCCCGCAGGAGCTCGAGACGGTCCTCGGCCTGCTCGGCTGAGCCGCGCACCACGCAGCAGGGCCCCCGACCTGCACGGTCGGGGGCCCTCGTGCGTGGACCGCGGGCGGGGCGGTCCCGCGGGGGTCAGAGGCGGGTCTTGCCCAGCTCGACCTCGTGCTTGAGCGACCCCTTGATCGCCTTGGCGACCTCGGGCTCGATCTTCTTGCCGATGAACGGGATCTTCACCGTCACGTCGCCGGCGACGGTGAACGAGGTGCCACCACCCTTGGCCTCCAGGACGGCCGTGCCCAGCATCTCGGCGGGCTGGCCGATGATGCTGACCTTCACGTCGGCCTTGCGGCTGCCGTCGGACTCCGGCGGGCTCCACTTCTCGGTCTGCTTGACCTTCACGGTGTCGCCGGTGAGCTTCTTGACGAAGTCGGGCATCTCGGCGGGCTGGGTGCGCACGATCGTGATCGTCACGGCCCCGCCGGACTCGGTGACGTCGACGTCGATGTCGCTCGCGCCGGCGTCCTCGGCAGCCTCGGTGCGGAACGCCTCGCTGGAGATGAGGCCGAACACGGCCTCGACGTCGGCGTCGCCGTAGGAGTGGGTCTCGTTGATCTTCATGGCGTCATCCTTGCAGTTCTGCGCTCAGGAGGCGGGCTGTTCGGGCGCGGACTCGACCTGGGGCGCCGACGACGTGCCGAGCTGGCCCTTGAGCTCCGCGAGCCGCGCCTCGATCTCGAGCTGGGTGGTGTCGGCCTCCAGCTCCTCGAACTGCGCGTCGAGGCTCGAGGCCTGCAGCTCGGCGTGCCCGGCCACGCGTGCCTCCTCGCGCCGCACCTTCTCCTCGAAGCGGGACAGCTCGCTCGTGGGGTCGAGGACGTTGATGGAGCCGACGGCCTGCTGCACCTGGGCCTGCGCGGCGGCCGTCTTCTGACGTGCGACGAGCTGGTCGCGACGGGTCTTGAGGTCGTCGAGCCGGCTGCGCATGGTGACGAGCCCGGTCTTGAGCTTCTCGACCGTCTCGTTCTGCTGGGCGATCGCGGGGGCGGCCGTCTTGGCCTCGTTCTCGAAGCCGATCTGCTTGCCGAGCGCGACCTTGGCGAGCTGGTCGAAGCGGTCGGCCTCCGACGGCTGGCCGGCGGTGCGCAGGGCGTCGGCCTTCTGCGACGCGGCGATCGCCTTCGCGCCCCACTCCTTGGCGGCGGCGACGTCCTCGGCGTGGTCGGCCTCGGCGAGCCGCAGGTTGCCGATGGTCTGCGCCACGGCGTCCTCGGCCTCGGCGATGCTGTTGGTGTAGTCGCGGACCAGCTGGTCCAGCATCTTCTCGGGGTCCTCGGCCTTGTCCAGCATCGCGTTCACGTTCGCGCGGGTCAGCTGGGCGATACGACCGAGGATCGACTGCTTCTGGGCCATGGTGCTCTCTCTTCCGGTGGGACGTGCGGGTGGGGTCGGGGGTCAGAACCGTCCGCCGCCGCTGCGACGGCTCCGTCTGCTGGTGGAGCGGGGACTGCGGGTGCGGCGGCTGGCGGTGCGGCGGCTCGAGCGGGTCGTCCGGCCGGAGCGTCGGACGCGTCCACGGCTGCCCGACCCCATGGCCAGGCCGCCGAGGATCCCGCCCAGGGAGAGGTCGTCGCTCGGCGCCGACGACGCGCGCCAGGCGGCCACGTCGGCCTCGGCACTCGTCTGCGCCTCCTTCACGAGCCCGGCGGCGCGCTCCAGCGTGCGCGTCGCCTCCTCGGGGTCGCTG
>LUMV01000001.1_pt1 | contig 187805 bp, 168 predicted proteins | sample 729731 | NCBI WGS metagenome assembly LUMV01 (sample SAMN03860301, study PRJNA289734) | marine metagenome | biome: seawater column; feature: ocean; material: water; isolation source: Red Sea water column Station 192 - depth 200m | place: Saudi Arabia: Red Sea | collected 2011-10-15 | depth 200 m
GGGCATGTCCCGCAGGGTCCGACTGGAGCGGACCAGCTGGCCCGCCTGTCTGCCGTCGAGGTGGAGCTGGTCACGCAGCCAGTTCTTCAGGCTCGAGCAGCCCTCGGCCTCGAAGTCGCGATGCTTGTCGATCTCCGCGACCAGCGCGACCTTCTCGGCGTCGATCGCGTTGGAGAGTCCCTGCAGCAGCCGCAGCGCATCGGTGCTCGTCGGGTAGGCGCGCAGCTCGGCGGCGACGGCCTCGAGCCGGTCGGCGAGCTGCGTGCTGGACATGTCTCCATGATACCGAAAAGACGTTCGAAAGCACAGTCGATCGGGTCCTGTTCTTGCTCTGGTTCCAGCGGTTTCGAGACCATCCGAAGGTCCTGAACTTGTCCACGACCTCGTCGGACCTCGCGCGTGCGACGCTTCCTCCATGACCGACGCGCAGTGGCTGGAGATCCTCGTCCGCATGGTGGCGGGGGAGGCGTCCGAGGAACCCATCGAGGGCGTGCTCGCGGTCCGGCTGGACGAGGACTCTGAGGAGCTCACGCGCTTCCACGTCCGCAAGCACGGCCATCGGTGGCGTGTCGACGACGAGTCCGGCCGCCCGTGGGCCATCCAGGGTGATCGGGTGGGATACCTCTTCCACCACGACGAGGCCGACGAGGACGTACCCGAGCGGGTCGGCCGCGAAGCGATGGCGATGCATGCTCCGTTCGGGGGCGCGCTGGCGCGACCTCGACCGGTCGACTGGCTCATCGCCGGAGATTGGCGACACGGCCCCGCCGAGCTAGCGGCTCCGCTTCGACGCACGACCCACCTCGGTCGCGAGGCGTGGGACGTCCGACTCATCCGTCCGGAAGGTGCCGGTGAGGTCCGGTACGTCGTCGACGGGAGCGACGGCCGCCTCCTGGCTTGTGAGGGTGCGTACGAGCTGAGCTTCCGGTGGGAGGAGCTGGCGGTCGTGGATCCACACCCGCCCGCGCTCTTCGTCTGGGACGGACCGTACGGGACCGGCCCTGGAGGCGTGGACTACGTGGACCCGTCCGAGGACGCCGCGACCGTGATGGCGCGCAACCGGGAGGCGACGGCGGCGCTCGTGACCGGCCTCGGTCTCGATTCCCTCTCCGTGACCAGCGCGGGCACGGCTGAGGCGTACATCGTGAGCGACGGGGTCGTCTCGCTGCACTGGAATGCATCAGCCTGGTTCTCGGTGGTCCGCGCCCCTCTCGAGGCGGAGGACGACGAGGATGCAGGCGAGGAGGGCGACGAGGGACCCGCGGCGCGCGGGACTGTCTCGACAGGCTGGACCGACGACCGCTGGCGCTGGGCCGTGCAGGTCGGTGACGAGCTCGAGGATCCCGAGAGGAAGCGTCTCGTCGCCCACCTCCAGGCCCGCACCCAGGCCCTGTCCACCACCCCCGACCCCTGATCGGCCCGCGGTCCAGCGCTGCTAGGCTCGAGCCGTTCCATCCGACGTCCTTTAACCACCGTCCCGTGAGGCGGAGAAGGAGGTCAGACATGGTCGTGCCCGACGGCACTCCCGGTCCTGACACGCGTGACCCGGCCCCCGGCGCTTCCGCCGCAGACGAGGACGGTCGCACGGTCCTCGACGAGAAGGACATCTCGCGGGCGCTGACCCGCATCACCCACGAGATCCTCGAGCGCAACCGCGACGCCGACGGGCTCGTCATCCTCGGCATCCCCACCCGCGGCGTGCCGCTCGCGCGCCGGATCGCGGCCCGCATGAGCGAGGTCGAGGGGCGGACGATCACGGCCGGCGCGCTCGACATCACGATGTACCGCGACGACCTGCACAGCGGCCCGGTGCGCTCGCTGGAGCACACCGAGATCCCCGAGGACGTCGACGGACGCACCGTCGTGCTGGTCGACGACGTGCTGATGAGCGGTCGCACGATCCGCGCGGCGCTCGACGCGCTCGCCGACCTCGGCCGGCCGAAGGCCGTGCAGCTGGCGGTGCTCGTCGACCGGGGCCACCGGGAGCTGCCCATCCGCGCCGACTTCGTGGGCAAGAACCTGCCGACCTCGCTCGCGGAGAAGGTGCGCGTCCGGCTCGCGGAGGTCGACGACCAGACCGACTCCGTGACGATCCGGGGAGGGGTCGCGTGAAGCACCTGCTGAGCGCCGGCGACCTGAGCCGCGACGAGGCCGTCCGCATCCTCGACACCGCCGAGGAGCTGCTCGGCGTGGCGCAGCGGCCCATCAAGAAGCTCCCGACGTTGCGTGGCCGGACGGTCGTCAACCTCTTCTTCGAGGACTCCACGCGCACCCGCATCAGCTTCGAGGCGGCGGCCAAGCGGCTCTCCGCCGACGTCATCAACTTCTCCGCTAAGGGCTCGAGCGCCTCCAAGGGCGAGGGCCTGAAGGACACCGCCCTGACGCTGCAGGCGATGGGCGCCGACGCGGTCGTGGTCCGCCACGGGGCGTCCGGTGCGCCGCACCGCCTGGCGCACGAGGCCTGGACGAAGGGGGCCGTGGTCAACGCCGGCGACGGCACGCACGAGCACCCCACGCAGGCCCTGCTCGACGCCTTCACGATGCGGCGCCACCTCGTCGGCGGGGGTCTCGGCACCGGCAGCGGTGCCGACCTCGCCGGCAAGCGGATCACGATCGTCGGCGACGTGCTGCACAGCCGCGTCGCGCGCTCCAACGCGCTCCTGCTGCACACGCTCGGCGCGCACGTCACGCTCGTCGCCCCGCCCACGCTGCTGCCGGTCGGCGTCCACACGTGGCCGGTCGGCACCTCCTACGACCTCGACGCCACGCTCGAGGGCACCGACGCGCTCATGATGCTGCGGGTCCAGGGGGAGCGGATGAACGCCGCCTACTTCCCGAGTGCCCGCGAGTACAGCCGCCGCTACGGCCTCGACCGCGCGCGCATGAACCGGCTGCCCGACCACGCGGTGGTCATGCACCCCGGCCCGATGAACCGCGGCATGGAGATCAGTGCCGACGTCGCCGACTCCGACCGCTCCGTGATCGTCGAGCAGGTCACGAACGGCGTCGCGGTGCGGATGGCCGTGCTCTACCTGCTCCTCGGTGGCGCGCCCGCCGACGCCTCGAACGAAGGAACCGCATGACCGCCTACCTCCTCCGCAACGCGCGACCGCTCGGCGGCGACCCCACCGACCTGCTGCTGCGCGACGGCGTGATCGTCGAGATCGGTGCAGGCCTGGAGGTCGACCAGGACGTCACGGTCGTCGACGCCGACGGCCTCGTGGCGCTGCCCGGTCTCGTCGACCTGCACACCCACCTGCGCGAGCCGGGCCGCGAGGACGCAGAGACGGTGCTCACCGGCACGCAGTCCGCAGCCCGCGGCGGGTTCACCTGCGTGCACGCGATGGCGAACACCTCGCCGGTCGCCGACACCGCGGGGGTCGTCGAGCAGGTCTGGCGGCTCGGCCGAGAGGGCGGATTCTGCGACGTCCAGCCCGTCGGCGCCGTCACCGTCGGGCTGAAGGGCGAGCGTCTCGCCGAGCTGGGTGCCATGGCCGACTCCGCCGCGGGCGTGCGCGTCTTCTCCGACGACGGCATCTGCGTGTCCGACGCGGTGCTGATGCGCCGCGCGCTCGAGTACGTCAAGGCCTTCGACGGCGTCGTGGCGCAGCACGCGCAGGAGCCGCGGCTCACCGAGGGCGCCCAGATGAACGAGGGCGCCCTGTCGGGCGAGCTCGGCCTGGTCGGCTGGCCGGCGGTCGCCGAGGAGGCGATCATCGCCCGCGACGTGCTGCTCGCCGAGCACGTCGGCTCCCGCCTGCACGTCTGCCACCTGTCGACGCGCGGCTCCGTCGAGATCGTCCGCTGGGCGAAGAGCCGGGGCATCGACGTGACCGCGGAGGTCACGCCGCACCACCTGCTCCTCACCGACGAGCTGGTCCGCAGCTACGACCCGATCTACAAGGTCAACCCGCCGCTGCGCACCGCCGACGACGTCGCCGCGGTCCGCGAGGGGCTGGCCGACGGCACCATCGACATCGTCGCGACCGACCACGCACCGCACCCGATGGAGGACAAGGAGTGCGAGTTCGCGGCCGCCGCCTTCGGGATGATCGGCCTCGAGACGGCGCTGTCGATCGTGCAGCAGACGATGGTCGACACCGGCGCCCTCACCTGGGAGCAGGTCGCCGAGGCGATGTCGGCGCGCCCGGCGCGCATCGGCCGGGTCGCCGAGCACGGCCGCCCGCTGGCCGTCGGCGAGCCGGCGCACGTCGTCCTCTACGACCCGTCCGCGACGCGCACCGTCACGCCCGGTGACACCGCGTCGCTGTCGCGCAACACCCCCTACGCCGGGCACGAGCTGCCCGGCCGGGTCGTCGCCACGTTCCTGCGCGGCGTCCCCACCGTCCTGTCCGGCGAGCTGACCGAAGGAGTCCACGCATGACCCACACCGACGAAAGCGGCTCCTCGCGCCGCGCGGAGCCCGGCGCCCCCGCCGTGCTCGTGCTCGAGGACGGTCGCGCGTTCCGCGGCGAGTCCTTCGGCGCGCAGGGCACGACGATCGCCGAGATCGTCTTCGCCACCGGGATGACCGGCTACCAGGAGACGCTGACCGACCCCTCCTACCGCGGCCAGATCGTCGTCATGACGGCGCCGCACATCGGCAACACCGGCGTCAACGACGAGGACTTCGAGTCCCGACGCGTGTGGGTCGACGGCTACGTCGTGCGCGATCCCTCCCGGGTGCGCAGCAGCTGGCGCTCGAACCGGTCGCTCGACGACCTGCTGACCGAGCAGGGCGTCGTCGGCATCAGCGCGGTCGACACCCGCGCCCTGACGCGTCACCTGCGCGAGCGCGGCTCGATGCGTGCCGCGATCAGCAGCGACCCGCAGCACGTCGGGGGCTCGCTCGACGCGCTCGTCGCGCTCGTGAACGAGGCGCCCTCGATGGAGGGCTCCAGCTTCCTCGACGACGTCACGACGCCCGAGCCGTACGTGGTGCCGGCGGTGGGGGAGAAGCGGTTCACCGTGGCCGCCGTCGACCTCGGCATCAAGGGCATGACCCCGCGCCGGCTGGCCGAGCGGGGCATCGAGGTGCACGTGCTGCCCGCCTCCTCGACCATCGACGACGTCCTCGCGGTGCAGCCCGACGGCGTCTTCATGTCCAACGGGCCTGGCGACCCGGCCACCGCCGACCACGTCGTCGGCGTGCTGCGCGAGGTGCTCGAGCGGCGCATCCCCTACTTCGGGATCTGCCTGGGCAACCAGATGCTCGGCCGCGCCCTCGGTCGCGGCACCTACAAGCTCAAGTACGGGCACCGCGGCATCAACCAGCCGGTGCAGGACCGCACGACGGGCAAGGTCGAGATCACGAGCCAGAACCACGGCTTCGCGGTCGACGCACCGCTCGACGGGACGTTCGAGACGCCCTACGGCGACGCGCACGTGACCCACGTCGGGCTCAACGACCAGGTCGTCGAGGGCGTCGCGCTCGTCGACGGACCCGCGTTCAGCGTCCAGTACCACCCGGAGGCCGCCGCCGGCCCGCACGACGCGGCGTACCTGTTCGACCGGTTCGTCCAGCTCATGGCCGACCACGCCCCCGACCACGCGAAGGTGACCGACTGATGCCCAAGCGCACCGACATCTCCTCGATCCTCGTCATCGGCTCCGGCCCGATCGTCATCGGGCAGGCCTGCGAGTTCGACTACTCCGGCACCCAGGCGTGCCGCGTCCTCCGCGAGGAGGGCATCCGCGTGATCCTCGTGAACTCCAACCCGGCGACGATCATGACCGACCCCGAGTTCGCCGACGCCACGTACGTCGAGCCGATCACGCCCGAGTTCGTCGAGAAGGTGATCGCGAAGGAGCGCCCCGACGCCCTGCTCGCCACCCTCGGCGGCCAGACCGCGCTGAACGCGGCCATCGCGCTCGACAAGGCCGGGACGCTCGAGAAGTACGGCGTCGAGCTGGTCGGCGCGTCGGTCGAGGCGATCGAGAAGGGCGAGAACCGCGAGATCTTCAAGCGGATCGTCGAGGGCCTGCCGAAGGAGTGGGGCGCGGAGGTGGCCCGCTCGGTCATCTGCCACACGATGGACGAGTGCCTCGCCGGCGTCGAGCAGCTGGGCGGCTACCCCGTCGTCGTGCGCCCGTCGTTCACGATGGGCGGGTCCGGCTCGGGCCTGGCCTACGACGAGGAGGACCTGCACCGCATCGCCGGGTCCGGTCTCGCGCTGAGCCCCACCACCGAGGTGCTCCTGGAGGAGTCGATCCTCGGCTGGAAGGAGTACGAGCTCGAGGTCATGCGCGACACCGCCGACAACGTGGTGATCGTCTGCTCGATCGAGAACTTCGACCCGGTCGGCGTGCACACGGGCGACTCGATCACCGTCGCCCCGGCCCTGACGCTCACCGACGTCGAGTACCAGCGGCTGCGCGACATCTCCCTGGGCGTCATCCGCGAGGTCGGCGTCGACACCGGCGGCTGCAACATCCAGTTCGCGGTCAACCCCGAGAACGGGCGCATCGTCGTCATCGAGATGAACCCGCGCGTGTCGCGGTCCTCGGCGCTGGCCTCCAAGGCCACGGGCTTCCCGATCGCGAAGATCGCCGCGAAGGTGGCCATCGGCTACACGCTCGACGAGATCCCGAACGACATCACGCGCGAGACGCCCGCGTCGTTCGAGCCGACGCTCGACTACGTCGTGGTCAAGGTGCCGCGGTTCGCGTTCGAGAAGTTCCCCGCGGCCGACTCGACCCTCACGACGCACATGAAGTCCGTGGGCGAGGCGATGGCCATCGGCCGCAGCTTCACCGAGGCGCTGCAGAAGGCGCTGCGCTCGCTGGAGCGCCCGGGTGCGGAGTTCGACTGGAGCAAGGAGTGGGTCGAGCTCGACAAGGCGAGCCTGCTCGAGGAGATCAGGCGCCCGCACGACGGCCGCCTGAAGAAGGTCATGGACGCGATCCGCGCCGGCGCGACGCCCGACGAGATCTTCGCGGCCACGAGCATCGACCCGTGGTTCGTCGACCAGCTGGCCCTCATCAACGAGGTGGCCACGGAGCTGATCGAGGCGCCCGAGCTGTCGCCGGCGCTGCTGCGCCGCGCGAAGCGGCACGGCTTCTCCGACGCGCAGCTCGGCCGGATCCGCGGCATGTCGGCCGACGTCGTGCGCGGCGTGCGGCACGCACTCGGCGTGCGCCCGGTCTACAAGACGGTCGACACGTGCGCGGCGGAGTTCGCGGCGCGCACCCCGTACCACTACTCCTCCTACGACGAGGAGACCGAGGTCGAGCCGCGCGAGAAGCCGGCGGTGCTGGTGCTCGGCAGCGGCCCGAACCGGATCGGCCAGGGCATCGAGTTCGACTACTCGTGCGTGCACGCCGTGCAGGCGCTGAGCGCGGTGGGCTACGAGACCGTCATGGTCAACTGCAACCCCGAGACGGTCTCGACCGACTACGACACCGCCGACCGGCTCTACTTCGAGCCGCTGACGCTCGAGGACGTGCTGGAGGTCGTGCACGCCGAGCAGCAGGCGGGCCCGGTGGCCGGCGTCGTCGTGCAGCTGGGCGGCCAGACGCCGCTCGGCCTGGCCGCGGGCCTGGAGGCCGCCGGCGTGCCCATCGTGGGCACGCAGCCGTCGGCGATCGACCTCGCGGAGGAGCGTGGCGCGTTCGGCCAGGTGCTCGACGCCGCCGGCCTCGTCGCGCCCAAGAGCGGCATGGCCACGACGTTCGAGCACGCCAAGCAGATCGCCGACGAGATCGGCTACCCCGTGCTGGTGCGCCCGTCGTACGTGCTCGGCGGCCGTGGCATGGAGATCGTGTACGACGAGCAGACGCTCGAGGAGTACATCTCGCGCGCCACGGAGATCACGCCCGAGCGTCCGGTGCTCGTCGACCGGTTCCTCGACGACGCGATCGAGATCGACGTCGACGCGCTGTTCGACGGCGAGGAGCTGTTCCTGGGCGGGGTCATGGAGCACATCGAGGAGGCCGGGGTGCACTCCGGCGACTCCGCGTGCGCGCTCCCGCCGATCACGCTCGGCGGGCTCGAGGTCGACCGCATCCGCGAGGCCACGGAGGCCATCGCCCGCGGCGTCGGGGTGCGCGGCCTCGTGAACATCCAGTTCGCGCTGTCCTCGGACATCCTCTACGTCATCGAGGCGAACCCGCGGGCCAGCCGCACGGTGCCGTTCGTCTCCAAGGCCACGGCGACGCCGCTCGCGAAGGCCGCCGCCCGCATCATGCTGGGGGAGTCGATCGCCGACCTGCGCGCCGAGGGCCTGCTGCCCACGGGTCGCGACGGTGGCCTGCTGCCCGACGACGCGCCGATCGCGGTCAAGGAGGCCGTGATGCCCTTCAACCGGTTCCGCACCTACGAGGGCACCTACGTCGACACGCTGCTCGGGCCGGAGATGCGCTCGACCGGCGAGGTGATGGGCTTCGACACCACGTTCGGCACCGCGTTCGCGAAGAGCCAGGCCGGCGCCCAGAACGGCCTGCCCACGGCGGGCAAGGTGTTCGTCTCGGTCGCCAACCGCGACAAGCGGCACATGATCTTCCCGATCAAGCGGCTCGCGGACCTCGGCTTCGAGATCCTCGCGACGAGCGGCACGGCCGTCGTGCTCGCGCGCAACGGCGTGCAGGCCACGGTGATCCGCAAGCTGCACGAGACGCCGCTGCCCGGCCAGGAGCCGTCGACGATCGTCGACAAGATCCGCGAGCAGGACGTCGACCTCATCATCAACACCCCGCACGGCATCTCCGCCGGCACGAACGCCCGCATGGACGGGTACGAGATCCGCACGGCCGCGGTGGCCGAGGGCATCCCGTGCATCACGACGGTCCAGGGCCTGGCGGCCGCCGTGCAGGGCATCGAGGCACTGCTGGAGCAGCGCGTCGGGGTCCGCTCGCTGCAGGACTGGGCGGCGCAGGTGACGGCGTCGTGAGCTTCGGCTCGCGGGCCCGTGCCGCGATGGACGCGTACGGGCCGGTCTGCGTCGGCATCGACCCCCACGCCTCGCTGCTCGAGGCGTGGGGGGTCGGCGACACGCTCGACGGGCTCGACCGCTTCGCCGCGACCTGCGTCGAGGCGTTCGCCGGCCAGGTCGCGTTCGTGAAGCCGCAGTCGGCGTTCTTCGAGCGGTTCGGGTCGCGCGGCGTCGCGATCCTGGAACGCACGTTGCAGGACCTGCGCCACACCGGCACGCTCACCGTGCTCGACGTGAAGCGCGGCGACATCGGCTCGACCGCCGCCGCCTACGCCGAGGCCTACCTCGACGAGGACAGCCCGATGGCGGCCGACGCGGTGACCGTGAGCCCGTTCCTCGGGTTCGGGTCGCTCGCGCCGTTCCTGGAGGAGGCCGAGAAGAACGACGCCGGCGTCTTCGTCCTCGCGCTGACCTCCAACCCCGAGGGTCCGCAGGTGCAGCACGCCCTCGTGCAGCACGGCCGCCCGGCGGGGGTGCCGGGCCGTGGGCGGCAGACTGGAACGGTCGCCGGCGACGTGCTGGCGGCGCTGCGCGAGGCGAACGCGGGCGCGACCCCGATGGGCTCCTACGGCGCCGTCGTGGGCGCCACCATCGGCTCGACCGACGAGGACCTCGACGTGAACGGGCCGCTGCTCGTGCCGGGGTTCGGCAGCCAGGGCGGCACCGTCGACGACCTGCGACGCATCTTCGACGGCGTCACCCGGCACGTGCTGCCGTCGACGTCGCGACAGGTGCTGCAGGCCGGACCCGACGTGGCCGCACTGCGCGACGCCGCCGTCGCCGTGAACGACTCCCTGCAGTTGTAGGCTCCCCTCGTGGCCGACGTCCGTCGGCCCTGGTCAGAGCATCCCGACCCCTCGAGGAGACCCGCATGACGCGACCCCGTGCGAAGCACGTCGCCACGGCTGCCGCGGCCGCGCTGACGACCCTGCTGCTCACCGGGTGCGGCGGCCAGAGCCCGTACTGCTCGGCCATCGAGAAGAACGCGGACGCGCTCAACTCCTTCGGCAAGACCCGCACCGACGCCGGCTACACGGCGTACGCGAAGGCCTTCCGGAGCGTCTCGAAGGAGGCGCCGTCGTCCGTCCGCAAGGACTGGGCCGCGTTGGCCGACGTCACCGACGGCGTGCTCGCGGCGCAGAAGAAGGTCGGCCTCCCGCTGGAGGACATGAAGGACAAGGCCGTCGTGGCGAAGCTGGACGAGACCCAGCTCAGCACCCTCAACGACGCCTACGAGAAGTTCAACGACACGTCGGCGCAGCGGACCGCCGTCGTCAAGAACGCGAAGACCGAGTGCGAGATCACCCTCAAGTGACCGCCCCGCATCCCGCCCACGCCGGCCCGACGACGCGCCCGGCACGAGAGAGGACGACATCGTGGCCCTCCCACAGCTGACCCCCGAGCAGCGGCAGGCCGCCCTCGCCAAGGCCGCGCAGGCCCGGCAGGTGCGCGCCGAGGTGAAGAACCGCCTCAAGCACTCCGGCGCCAGCCTGGCCGACGTGATCAACGAGGCCCGGGTCGACGACGTCATCGCCAAGCTCAAGGTGAGCGACCTGCTGCAGTCGATGCCCGGCGTGGGCAAGGTCCGCGCCAAGGAGATCATGGACCGCATCGGCATCGCCGACAGCCGGCGGCTGCGGGGCCTCGGCGTCAACCAGGTGCAGGCGCTGCTGCGCGAGTTCGGCAGCCGTGAGCGCTGACCCGGCCACGTCCGAGTCACCCGTCCGCTCCCGGCTCGTCGTCCTCGCCGGCCCGACCGCGGTCGGCAAGGGGACGGTCGCTGCGTGCGTGCGCGAGGAGCGGCCCGACATCTGGATCTCCGTGTCGGCCACCACCCGGCCGCCGCGTCCCGGTGAGCAGGAGGGCGTGCACTACCACTTCGTCAGCGAGGCCGAGTTCGACCGGCTCGTCGAGACCGACGGGCTGCTCGAGTGGGCCGTCGTGCACGGTCGCCACCGCTACGGCACGCCGCGCGGCCCGGTCGAGGAGCGCCTCGACGCGGGGGAGCCCGCCCTGCTCGAGCTCGACCTGCAGGGCGCGCGCCAGGTGCGTCGGGCGATGCCCGACGCCCTCATGTGCTTCCTCGCGCCGCCGTCGTTCGAGGAGCTCGAGCGGCGTCTCGTGGGGCGCGGCACCGAGGGGCCCGAGGAGCGGGAGCGCCGCCTGCGCACCGCCCGCGAGGAGCTCGCCGCCGAGGCCGAGTTCGATCTGACGATCGTCAACACCGACGTCCGGGCCGCGTGCCGGGAGTTGATAGACTTGTTCGACGGGCCCGCGCGGGCCTGACCCGAACTTTCCGCCATCCATTCTCTGCGAGGCACAGTGACCAGCACGCGTTCCGTGGCCGAGGGCATCACGAACCCGCCCATCGACGACCTGCTCGACAAGGCCGACTCCAAGTACAAGCTGGTGCTCTACAGCGCCAAGCGCGCGCGTCAGATCAACGCGTACTACTCCCAGCTCGGCGAGGGCCTGCTGGAGTACGTCGGGCCGCTGCTCGAGACCGAGGTCCAGGAGAAGCCGCTCTCCATCGCCCTGCGCGAGATCAACGCGGACCTGCTGACGGTCGAGGAGACCGACGGCAGCGAGGGCTACCAGAGCAACGGGGCTGCTGCGTCGTCCCAGGTCTGACCTGCCCCGCATGAGCGAACCCGTTCCGGGCGACGTCCGACGTCCCCGCGTCGTCCTGGGCGTCGGCGGGGGCATCGCCGCCTACAAGGTGGCGTCCCTGCTGCGCCTGTTCACCGAGTCGGGCCACGACGTCCGCGTCGTGCCCACCCGGTCCGCGCTGCAGTTCGTCGGCGCCCCCACCTGGGAGGCGCTGAGCGGCCAGCCCGTCGCGACCGACGTGTGGTCCGACGTGCACGAGGTGCCCCACGTGCGGCTCGGCCAGGGGGCCGACCTCGTCGTCGTCGCACCGGCGACCGCCGACCTGCTCGCCAAGGCCGCGCACGGCCTCGCCGACGACCTGCTCACCAACACCCTGCTGACCGCGCGGTGCCCCGTGGTGCTCGCGCCGGCCATGCACACCGAGATGTGGGAGCACGCGGCCACGCAGGCCAACGTCGAGACGTTGCGCTCGCGGGGCGTGCTCGTCGTCGAGCCCGCCGCCGGCCGGCTCACGGGCAGCGACACCGGCAAGGGTCGGCTCCCGGAGCCCGACCAGCTGTTCGCCGTCTGCCAGGACGTGCTCGACGCCCACGACCAGGACCTCGCCGGGCGGCACGTCGTCGTCTCCGCGGGCGGCACCCGCGAGTTCCTCGACCCCGTGCGCTACCTCGGCAACCGTTCGTCGGGCCTGCAGGGCATCGCCATCGCGCAGGCCGCCGTCGCGCGTGGCGCCACCGTCACGCTCGTCGCCGCGAACGTCGGGCTGCCCGCCCCGGCCGGCGTCGACGTCGTCGAGGTGGTCACCACCGCCGAGCTGCACGCGGCCGTCGTCGGCGCCGCGGCCCGCGCCGACGTCGTCGTCATGGCGGCCGCACCCGCCGACTTCCGGCCGGCGGACGTCTCGGGCAGCAAGATCAAGAAGCGCGCCGACGGGCGCACACCGGTCGTCGAGCTCGTCGAGAACCCCGACATCCTCGCCGGCCTCGTCCGCGACCGCGGCGACGCGCGACGTCCGTTCATCGTCGGCTTCGCCGCCGAGACCGGCGACGAGAACGCCAGCGTCGCCGGCCACGGTCGCGCCAAGCTCGAGCGCAAGGGCTGCGAGCTGCTCGTCGTCAACGACGTCAGCGAGGGCAAGGTCTTCGGACGCGAGGACACCGAGGCGGTCATCCTGGCCGCCGACGGCAGCGAGGTGCCGGTGCCGCCCGGCTCGAAGTCCAGGCTCGCCCACACGCTGTGGGACGAGATCGTCCGACGCGCGGGACGGCAGAACCCTTCGCGCTGAGCGTCGTTACACTCCGGGGAGTCACCCCGCCCACCGCCCGACGCCGTCGGGCGCCAGCGCATCCAGCCAACAGGAGAGATCGAGTGAGCCGCTTCTTCACGTCCGAGTCGGTGACCGAGGGCCACCCCGACAAGATCGCCGACCAGATCAGCGACAGCGTCCTCGACGCGCTGCTGGCGGAGGACCCCAAGAGCCGTGTCGCGTGCGAGACGTACGTGACCACGGGCCTCGTGCTCGTCGGCGGCGAGGTGACCACCGAGGCGTACGCCGACATCGCGCGCATCGCCCGCGACCGCGTCCTGGAGATCGGGTACGACTCCTCCGTCAAGGGCTTCGACGGTGAGTCCTGCGCCGTGCAGATCACCCTCGACGCGCAGAGCCCCGACATCGCGCAGGGCGTCGACACCGCGTTCGAGAACCGCGCCGACGGCTCCGTCGACCCGCTCGACCTGCAGGGCGCCGGCGACCAGGGCCTCATGTTCGGTTTCGCGATCGACGAGACCCCCGAGCTGATGCCGCTGCCGATCACCATCGCGCACCGCCTCGCCGAGCAGCTGACCGCGGTCCGCAAGGACGGCACGCTGCCCTACCTGCGCGCCGACGGCAAGACGCAGGTCACCATCGAGTACGGCGACGACGACAAGCCCAAGCGCGTCGAGGCCATCGTCGTGTCCACGCAGCACGAGGAGGGCATCGACCTCGACGCCCAGCTCCGCGGCGACATCAAGAAGCACGTCATCGACGTCGTGCTCGGCCAGTACGACATCGACTCCAGCGACTACAAGCTGCACGTCAACCCCACCGGCCGCTTCGTCATCGGCGGACCCATGGGCGACGTCGGCCTGACCGGCCGCAAGATCATCGTCGACACCTACGGCGGCTACGCCCGCCACGGCGGCGGCGCGTTCTCGGGGAAGGACCCGAGCAAGGTCGACCGCTCCGCCGCGTACGCGATGCGCTGGGTCGCGAAGAACATCGTCGCCGCCGGCCTCGCCACCAAGGCCGAGGTCCAGGTCGCGTACGCTATCGGCGTCGCCAAGCCGGTCGGCTTCTACGTGGACACCTACGGCACCGAGACGGTCCCGGTCGACAAGATCCGTGAGGCCGTCCTCGAGGTCTTCGACCTCCGCCCCGGCGCCATCGTCCGCGACCTCGACCTGCTCCGCCCGATCTACGCGCAGACCGCCGCCTACGGCCACTTCGGCCGCCCCGGCCTGCCGTGGGAGGACACCGGCCGCGCCGAGGCCCTCAAGGCCGCCGCGCACGCCTGACCCGCACGCCGCCACCGCCCGCCATCCGCCCGGATGGCGGGCGGTGGTGCGTCCAGGGCTTCGTCCTGCGGCTGCGGTGGTCTGGTCGGTCGTGGTCCCGCTCGTCGCTCGGCCAGTGGGGCGGTAGGTAGCCCGCGCCATCGAGGCCCGGTTGCGCGTGTCAGGTACCGCCGACCCGCGTTCCGCCTCTCACCTACCGCCCAGGCGGGGGCTGCGGAAGAAATTCGTTGTCCGCGACACGAAATTGTTCGAAGATGCTGGACGTGACCCCCATCACGCGATAGGTTCACGCAAACAACAATTGCGTCCGGGTGTCGATCAGATGTCGTCTCCGTGTCGCGCGAGATGAATCAAGGAGGCGGTTCGTGTGAAGCGGACGCGCAATCTGGTGCTGGCCGGGCTCATGGGTGCCACGCTCATGCTGAGCGCCTGCGGCAGCAGCGACTCGGGGAACGACGGCAGCGACAGCAAGGGTGACGCGGGCAAGATCGGCGTCATCCTCCCCGACACCAAGTCCTCGGTGCGCTGGGAGTCGGCCGACCGTCCCGCGCTCGAGAAGGCGTTCAAGGAGGCCGGCGTCGAGTACGAGATCCAGAACGCCGAGGGCGACGCCGACAAGATGGCCACCATCGCCGACAGCATGATCGCCGACGGCGTCACCGTCCTCGCGATCGTCAACCTCGACTCCGACTCCGGCGCCTCCATCGAGGAGAAGGCCGCGCAGCAGGGCGTCAAGACGATCGACTACGACCGGCTCACGCTGGGCGGCTCGGCCGACTACTACGTCTCGTTCGACAACACCAAGGTCGGCGAGCTGCAGGGCCAGGGTCTCGAGCAGTGCCTCGGCGACAAGGACGCGAACGTCATCTACCTGAACGGCTCGCCCACCGACAACAACGCGACGCTGTTCTCCGAGGGTGCGCACAGCGTCCTCGACAAGAACACGAAGTACAAGAACGTCGGCGAGCAGGCCGTCCCCGACTGGGACAACGAGCAGGCCGTCACGATCTTCGAGCAGCTGTACACGAAGGTCGACGGCGACGTCCAGGGCGTCTACGCGGCCAACGACGGCCTCGCCGGCTCGGTCATCTCGATCCTGCAGAAGAACGGCCAGGCGGGCAAGGTCCCGGTCACGGGCCAGGACGCCACGGTCGAGGGCCTGCAGAACATCCTCAAGGGCGACCAGTGCATGTCGGTGTACAAGTCGGCCACGCAGGAGGCCGGCGCGCTCGCCAAGGCGGCCATCGCGCTCGCCAAGGGCGACAAGGCCGAGACCAACGGCACCACCGAGGACTCCGAGGGCAAGCGTGAGGTTCCCTCGATCCTCCTGACCCCGCAGTCCATCACGAAGGACAACGTCAAGGACGTCGTCGACGACGGAGGCGTCAGCAAGGACGACCTCTGCGCCAACGACTTCGCGAAGCTCTGCGCGGACGCCGGCATCAGCTGACGTCCACCCCGACGTCCCGCGGGGGACGGTCCTGCCAGACCGTCCCCCGCGGGAGTCACGCTGGGCGCGCTCGCGCCCGCACCGTCCGACCGCCCTCCTGCGACTCCCTGGAGACATCCCCATGACCACCAACCCGCTGCTGGAGCTGCGCGGCATCAACAAGAGCTTCGGCGCCGTCCACGTCCTGCACGACGTCGACTTCGCCGTCTACCCCGGCCAGGTCACGGCGCTCGTCGGCGACAACGGCGCCGGCAAGTCGACGCTCGTCAAGACGATCGCCGGCATCTACTCCGCCGACACCGGCCAGCGCTACTTCGAGGGCAAGCCGGTCGACATCCACGGCCCCCGCGACGCGGCCGACCTCGGCATCGAGGTCGTCTACCAGGACCTCGCCCTCTGCGACAACCTCGACATCGTCGAGAACATGTTCCTCGGCCGCGAGCTCATGAAGGGCCCGCAGCTCGACGAGGCCACCATGGAGGCCCGCGCCCGCGAGACCCTCGCGTCGCTGTCCGTGCGCACGGTCAAGTCGGTGCGCCAGAGCGTCGCCAGCCTGTCCGGCGGCCAGCGCCAGACCGTCGCCATCGCGAAGTCGGTCCTCTGGAACTCCAAGGTCGTGCTGCTCGACGAGCCCACCGCGGCCCTGGGCGTCGCCCAGACCCGCCAGGTGCTGGACCTCGTCCGGCGTCTCGCCGACCAGGGACTCGGCGTCGTGCTGATCTCCCACAACATGGTCGACGTCTTCGAGGTCGCCGACCGCATCACCACCCTGTACCTCGGCCGCGTGGCCGCCGACGTCGCCACGAAGGACGTCACCAACACCCAGGTCGTCGAGCTCATCACCGCGGGTCGCTCGGGCGATCTCGGGCTCGCATCCGTCTGAGAGGCACCATGACCACGTCATCCACGGGCACCCAGCCCGCCCAGAACGCCGGCAGCGGCCTCGCCGACTCCGACTTCGCGATCGACTCGCGCCAGACCACGACGCTCGGCGAGGCCTGGCAGGCCTACCTCAACCGCCTGCGCGGCGGCGACATGGGCGCCCTGCCCGCGACGCTGGGGCTCGTCGTCCTCTTCATCGTCTTCGGCTCGCTCAGCGACACCTTCCTGACCGCGCTGAACATCGCCAACCTCATCACCCAGGCCGGCGCGATCTGCGTCCTGGCCATGGCGCTCATCCCGGTGCTACTGCTCGGCGACATCGACCTGTCCGCGGGTGTCGCGGGCGCGGTCGGCGCCGCGGTCGCGGCGCTGGCGATCGACGACCACGGACTGCCCTGGTACGTCGCCGTCGTCGGCGCGCTCGTCGTCGGCATGGTGCTCGGCGCGTTCATCGGTGCGCTGGTCGCCAAGCTCGGCATCCCGAGCTTCGTCGTCACGCTGGCCTTCTTCCTGGCCCTGCAGGGCGTGCTGCTGAAGATGATCGGCCAGGGCGGCTCGGTCCGTGTGGCCGACCCGGTGCTGCGCGGCATCACCATCAAGAACGTGCCCGTCACGGTCGGCTGGATCGTCGCCGTCGCCGTGGTGGTCCTGTTCGCGGCCCTCACGCTGCTGCGTCACCGCACGCAGGTGCAGCGCGGTCTCGCGCACCAGCCGCTCAGCCTCATCCTCGTCAAGATCGCCGGCCTGGCGGTCGTCGTGCTGGGCCTCACGGCGCTGCTCAACGTCGACCGCAGCCGCAACCCGAACTTCCCGATCCAGGGTGTGCCGTACGTGCTGCTCGTGGTGGGTGCGCTGCTGGTGCTGTTCACCTTCCTGCTCAGCCGGACCCGCTACGGACGTCACGTGTACGCCGTGGGCGGCAACCGCGAGGCCGCTCGACGCGCGGGCATCAACGTCGACCGCATCCGCATCTCGGTCTTCGTCATCTGCACGTCGACGGCAGCCATCAGCGGCATCATCGCCGCGTCGTACGCCGGCAAGGTCTCGCCGTCGTCCGGTGGCGGCAACACGCTGCTGTACGCCGTCGGTGCGGCGGTCATCGGCGGCACGAGCCTCTTCGGCGGCAAGGGCAAGGCGCGCGACGGCGTCATCGGCGGTGTCGTGATCGCCACGATCGCCAACGGTCTCGGCCTGCTCAACCAGGCCAGCTGGATCAACTACGTCGTCACCGGAGGCGTGCTGCTGCTCGCCGCCAGCGTCGACGCCCTGTCGCGCCGTCGCCGGTCCGCGTCGGGCGTGAGCTGAGCCGACCATGCAGACGCGGGCCCGCGGGGGGGCGGGCACCAACCAGGAGGCCGTGAGACGGCACAACCTGGGCACGCTGCTCGGCCAGGTGCACCTGCGGGGCCGCGTGTCCCGGGCCGACCTCACCACGCACATGGGCCTGAACCGCAGCACGATCGCGGGGCTGGTGACCGAGCTGGAGTCCCTCGGCCTGGCCGAGCAGGTGCGGTCGGCCGCCGTGCGCAACGGCGCCGGCCGTCCCTCGCCCGACGTGGTCCCGACGCCAGACGGAGCCCACGTGCTGGCCGTCGACGTGCGGGTCGACGGCCTGGCCGTGGCCCGCGTCGGGCTGGGCGGCACGGTGCTGGCCCGCGCCACCGGGCCCATCCCGGCCTCGCGCGACCCGCACGCGGTCGCCGACGCCATCCACGCGATGCTGCGCCTCGTGGTGCGCGACGCCGCCCCGAGCAGTGCGCTCGTCGGCGTCGGCATGGCCGTCCCCGGCGTGGTGCGCCGGTCCGACGGCATGGTGCGGCTCGCCCCGAACCTCGGCTGGGTCGACGTGCCGTTCAGCGCGATCCTCTCCGAGCGCCTCGGCCGGATCGCCCCGGTCGAGGTGGGCAACGACGCCGACCTCGGCGCGCTCTCGGAGCATCTTCGCGGTGCGGGCGTCGACGTGGCTGACCTCGTGTACCTCTCGGGCGAGGTCGGCGTCGGAGCCGGCGTGATCGTGGGCGGGCACCGGCTCGTCGGCGCGGGCGGCTACGCGGGCGAGATCGGTCACCTGTCGCTCGACCCGCAGGGTCGCGAGTGCCACTGCGGCAACCGCGGCTGCTGGGAGACGCAGGTCGGTGCGCACGCCATCGCCGAGGCGATCGGGTGCCCGGCCGACCGGGTCGCGTCGCTCGATGAGGTGCTCGACGCGTTGACGAGCGCCGACGAGGACCTCCGCGAGGTCGGCCGGCTCCTGGGTCGCGGGCTCGCGAACGTCGTCAACCTGCTCAACCCGCAGGTCATCGTCCTGGGCGGGTTCCTGCGCTCGCTCTACCCCCTCGTGCGCGAGGAGGTCGACCGCACCCTGCACGACGCCGCGCTCGTGGCGCCCCAGGAGCTGGTGCGGGTCGCGCTGCCCGGTCTCGGGCCCGACGCGGTGCTGCTGGGTGCGGCGGAGACGGCCTTCGGCCGGCTGCTCGCCGACCCGGTCAGCTGCCTGGGCCAGGCCCAGCTCGACGTCGAGTCGGCGCTCGTCGTCGCCTGAGCGCCGGACGGCTCAGAGCGCGGCGACGCCGCTGAGCACGTCGGCCAGCGCCTGCTCCGCGGCACCCAGCGCGGCGGCCTCGATGCCCAGCTCGCCGACCCGCAGCGTCGGTCGGTGCGCGTCGGCCGACGGCAGCCGGTCGGCCAGCGTGGCGTCCGCGTCGTCGAGGATCCAGGGGGCCAGGGGCTGGAAGTAGCCGCCCAGCACCACGGTCTCGGGGTCGAGCACCGTGCACAGGGCCGCGAGGCCGCGGCCGAGGTCGGTCGCCAGCGACCGGAGGACGTCGGCGGCGGCGGGGTCGGTCGACGCGCGCTCCGCGACCTGGGCTGCGCGCTCCATGGGCGTGCCCTCGCCGGTCACGTCGACGGCCGCGAGCGTCGGCCGCAGACCGACCGTCGCCTCCCAGCACCCCAGCCGGCCGCAGGCGCACCGACGGTCGGGCTGTCCGACGGGCATGTGCCCGACCTCGCCGGCGAACCCGGACCCGCGCACGAGCCGACCGTCCTGCACGATCCCGCCACCGATGCCGACGGTGCCGGTGATGTACAGCGACGACGCCGTGCCGCGTGCTGCGCCGTGGGTCGCCTCGGCCACGGCGGCGAGGTTGGCGTCGTTGTCGACCTGCACGGGCAGGCCCAGCGACGCGGCGAGCCGGTCGCCGGGCCGGGTGTCCGTCCAGCCCAGGTTCGGCGCGAGCCGGACGGTCGCGTGGTCGCGCTCGACCAGGCCGGGGACGGCGAGGTGGGCCCCGACGATGCGCCCGGGGGCCTCGCGCCTGACCTCCAGCGCGAGGCCCTCCAGCACGTCGAGGGCGTCCTCGCCGTGCGGCACCTCGCGCGTCGTGGTGAGCACGCGCGACCCGGCGAGGTCGACGAGCGCCGCCGCCACGTAGTCGACGTTCACCTCGAGCCCCAGACCGAGCACGCTGCCGGCGACCAGCCCGACCGGGGTCGACGGTCGACCCCGGCCCTGCGAGGACGCCTCGCCCTCGACGACGACGGCGTGCTCGGCGAGCTCGCCCACGATCGCCCCCACCGTGGCCTTGGCCAGGCCGGTGCGACGCGCGAGCGCCGACCGGCTCCCAGGGCCGTGGTCGCGCAGCGTGCGCAGCACGAGGGCCGTGTTGGCGCGACGCAGCTGGTCGGGGGCGGCCGGGGGCATGCTCAGCGCACCCCGTAGAGGTGCTCGAGCGCCAGCTGGTCGAGCCGCTCGAAGGCCATGCCGCGAGAGCCGAGGGTCTCCGGGTCCTCCTCCGGCGCGGCCTGCAGGTCCTGCCAGGTCTCGCCCTCGGCCAGGGTCGGCGTGGCCAGCTCGCCGACGCGCGACGCGGCGAGCGCCTCCTGCACGTCGGGGTCGGCGCGGAAGGCGAGCGACTTCTCGCGCAGCACCAGGTAGTTCGTCATGCACGCGGCGGCCGCCGTCCACACGCCGTCCTCGTCCTCGGTGCGCGGCGTCTTGAAGTCGAAGTGCACCGGTCCGTCGTAGCCGCCCTGCAGCAGCGTGTCGACGACCCAGAAGGCGCCACGGGCGTTGCCGGCGCCGAAGCGGAAGTCCTGGTCGTAGCGCGGGCCGGTCTGGCCGTTGAGGTCGATGTGGAAGAGCTTGTCGTGCCACAGCGCCTGCGCGTACCCGTGCGCGGCGTTCAGCCCGGCCATCTCCTCGTGCCCGATCTCGGGGTTCACGCCCACGAGCTCGGGACGCTCGAGGCTGTCGATGAAGGCGAGGGCGTGGCCGATCGTCGGGAGCAGGATGTCGCCGCGGGGCTCGTTCGGCTTGGGCTCGATCGCGAAGCGCAGGTCGTAGCCCTGGTCCACGACGTACTGGCCCAGGAGGTCGAAGCCCTCCTTGTAGCGCGACAGCGCAGCCTGCACGTCCTTGGCCGCGCCGCTCTCGGCGCCCTCGCGCCCGCCCCAGCACACGTAGACCTGGGCGCCGAGCTCGGCGGCGAGGTCGATGTTGCGCATGACCTTGCGCAGCGCGAACCGGCGCACGGCGCGGTCGTTCGACGTGAACCCGCCGTCCTTGAAGACGGGGTGGCCGAACAGGTTCGTCGTCGCGGTCGTCACGGCCAGGCCGGTGTCGGCGAGGCCCTGGCGGAAGCGGTCGAGGATGGCGTCGCGCTCCGACGTCGAGGAGCCGAAGGGCACGACGTCGTCGTCGTGGAAGTTCACGCCGTAGGCGCCGATCTCGGCGAGCTTCTCGAGCGCGTGGACCGGGTCCATCGGTGCGCGCGTCGGGTCGCCGAACGGGTCGCGGCCGGCGTACTGGACGGTCCAGATGCCGAAGGAGAACTTGTCGGCGGGGGTCGGGGTGGGGACGGACATGGTGCGCCTCTCGGTGGGTGGTGCGGTGGTCGGTGGTGGGTCGTCGGTGCGGCTGTCGTGCTGCCGGGTCAGGGCGGCCGGGTCAGGGAGTCAGGGCGGGCGTGCGGTCGCGCAGCGCGGCGTACGCGTCGCGGACGCCGGGCGTCGGGTCCGCCTGGAGCACCCGGGTGCCAGCGAGCGGCCAGGCGGGCGGCTCGGCCGATCCGGACAGGGTCCACGCGGCCTGGCGGGCGGCGCCGAGGGCGACGTACTCGGCGGACGCCGGCAGCACGACGTCGCGTCCCAGCACGGCCGGCGCGAGCGCCTGCACGGCCGAGCTCTTGGCGCCGCCGCCGATGAGCAGCACGCGGTCGACCCCGGTGAGCCCCTGGGCCACCGCGTCGAGCGCGTCGGCCAGGGAGCACAGCAGCGCCTCGACGGCGGCCCGGGCGACGTCGGCGCGGCTGGTCGCCGTGGTGAGCCCGGCCCAGGTGCCGCTGGCGTCGGGCCGGTTCGGGGTGCGCTCGCCGTCGTAGTACGGGCTGACGGTGAGGCCGTGGGCACCTGGTACGGAGTCGAGGGCGAGTGCGGCGAGCTCGTCGTGGTCGACGCCGAGGAGACGGGCGTGCAGGTCGAGGATGCGGGCGGCGTTGAGCGTCGTGGCCATGGGCAGGTAGCGGCCCGTCGCGTCGGCGAACCCGGTCACGACGCCGGTGCGGTCGACGACGGGGGAGTCGCTGACGGCGGCGGCGACGCCGGACGTGCCGATCGACAACGACACGTCGCCCGGTCCGAGCCCGAGCCCGAGGGCGGCCGCCATGTTGTCGCCCGTGCCGGGAGCCACGACGGCGCCGTGCTCGGTGGTGCCGACCTGCTCGTTCGGGCCGGCGACGCGGGGGAGGCCGGCGGCATGGCCCAGGGCGCGCTCGAGGAGGTCCTCGCGGTACGCGCCGTCGGCCGCGGAGTAGTAGCCGGTGCCCGAGGCGTCGCCGCGGTCCGTGGCGGGTGCGGAGCGACGACCTCCGGCGTGCCACGACAGGTAGTCGTGGGGGAGCAGCACGCGCGTCGTGCGTCGTGCGGCGTCGGGCTCGTGGTCGCGCAGCCAGCGCAGCTTCGTGATCGTGAAGGAGGCGACGAGGACGCTGCCCACGGCCTCGGCGCAGGCGGCCGGTCCGCCGATCTCCTCGACCAGCTCCGCGGCCGCAGCGGCCGAGCGGGTGTCGTTCCACAGCAGCGCGTCGTGGACGGGCGCGTCCTCGGCGTCGAGCGCGACCATGCCGTGCTGCTGCCCCCCGACGGCCACGGCGGCGGCGCGGGGGAGCAGGGGACCGGCGGCGGCGTCGAACGCCTCGAGCCAGGCCCGCGGGTCGACGCTGGTGCCGTCGGGGTGAGGGGCCGTGCGTGACGCGACGACCGTGCCGTCGTCGGCGTCGACGAGGACGGCCTTCGTGGACTGCGTCGAGGAGTCGACGCCGAGGACGAGGGGCATGTCCCCATATTCGTTCAGGTTCCGAACGAAGTCAAGCATTCAGCGTGACGTGTCTCACGCGTACGCGGACTGCGGCGAGGGCGGGGCCGTTCGGCGTGCGCTCCCGCGCGCGTCGCCGTGCGTTCATCCGCGACCGGTCGGCTGGGGCCATGACTGACACGCCCGAACCCACCACCCCACCCGACCGCACGCGACGACGTCTCGTCGTGGGTGGGGCCGTCGGCGCGGCCACGGTCGGCACCGGCGGCGTCCTGGTCCCCGCGGCGGCCTCGGGGGCTGCCGCGGACCGACGCCGGCACGCCGACGCGCTGCGCCGCAATCCCTTCACGCTCGGCGTCGCGTCCGGCGACCCCGTGCCCGACGGGGTCGTGCTCTGGACCCGGCTCGCCCTCGACCCGACCGCCGCCGACGGACGGGGCGGCATGCCCGACCGACCCGTCGCGCTCACGTGGCAGGTGGCCAGCGACGCTCGGTTCCGCCGCGTCGTGCGGACCGGTCGCGTGACCGCGCTCCCGCAGCACGCCCACAGCGTGCACGTCGAGGTCGAGGGACTGCGGCCCGGTCGCGAGTACTGGTACCGCTTCCGGGCCGGGCGCCACGTCTCTCGCGCCGCCCGCACCAGCACGTCACCGACCCCGGGCGCCCTGCCCGCCTCGATGACGATGGCGTTCGCCTCCTGCGCCCAGCTCGAGCACGGCTTCTTCAGCGCCTACCGCAACATCGCGGCCGACCAGCCCGACCTCGTCCTCCACCTGGGCGACTACCTCTACGAGTACACGGCCCGCGACTACGTGGCACCCGGCGGGAACGTGCGCGACCACGAGGGTCCGGAGACCGTCGACCTCGCCTCCTACCGCCAGCGGCACGCGCAGTACAAGGCCGACGCCGACCTGCAGGCAGCCCACGCGGCCGCACCGTGGCTCGTGGTGTGGGACGACCACGAGGTCGACAACAACTGGGCGGGCGACACCCCCGAGAACATCGCGGAGAAGCCCGGGTTCGCCGCGCGCCGGGCGGCCGCGTTCCGGGCCTACTACGAGAACATGCCGCTGCGCCGCTCGTCGATCCCGCGGGGGGACCACCTGCAGCTCTTCCGTCGGCTGCACTGGGGTGCGCTCGCGTCGTTCCACATGCTCGACACGCGCCAGTTCCGCGACGACCAGGGCTGCGGCGACGGCTACCGGGCCGACTGCCCGGCGGCCGTCGACCCGAGCCGCAGCATCGTCGGACCCGCGCAGGAGCGCTGGCTGCTCGACGGGTTCCGCCGCTCGCGGGCCCGCTGGGACGTCATCGGCCAGCAGGTGTTCTTCGCCCAGCGCGACAGCACCGACGGTCCGGTCAAGACGGTGTCGATGGACGCCTGGGACGGCTACCAGGCGTCGCGAGACCGCATCACGCGCGGCTGGGTCGACGCGCAGGTCCGCAACCCCGTGGTGCTCACCGGCGACGTGCACGCCCACTGGGCCTCGGAGCTGAAGCTCGACTACGACGACCCGACGTCGCGCAGCGTCGGCACCGAGCTCGTGTGCTCGTCGGTCACGTCGGGCGGCAACGGCGCCGACAGCGCCGTGACGGCGCACCCGTGGCTGCGGTGGAACCCGCACCTGAAGCTGCAGAACAACCTCCGCGGCTACGTGCGCACCCGCATCACGCCCGACGACCTGACGGCCGAGTTCCGCTGCCTGCCCCAGGTGCGGACCCCGGGCGCGGAGGCGTTCACGCGGGCCACGTTCGTCGTGGAGGACCGCGTGCCGGCGCTGAACCTCGTCCAGGACCGTGGGGTCCCCGGCGCGCGGACGTTCGCGGGGCGCTCGGCCGAGGAGGACACCCGCGCGACGATCGAGCACGAGACCGCGCGTCCCCGGTGACCGTGCTCGGGGACGCCCGCCGCGCTGCCGCGAGGTCCGGAGCTGCCTAGGCTGACGACGTGACGATCCACGACGAGCACCCGTTCGTGCCGCCCGAGGGGGAGCGCGACGTGCTCCGACGCCTGCGCGGTCGTCTGCCGGCGGCCGTCACGGTCTGGGCGGCCGGCGAGGGGCGGAGCAGGGTCGGGCTGACCGTCTCCTCCTTCCTGCTCGCCGCGGGCGACCCGGCTCGCGTGCTGGCGCTGGTCGACGAGGAGTCGGACCTCTGGGACGCCCGCCCCGAGCGCGTGAGCGTGAACGTGCTCGGGGCGGACCACGCCTACCTCGCCGACGCCTTCGCGGGGACGGCGCCGGCTCCCGGCGGCCCGTTCACGCTCGGGTCGTGGAGCGACGGTCCTTGGGGACCGTGCCTCGACGACGCCGTCGCCTGCGTCGGCGTCAGCCTCGACGACGTCGAGCCCGGGCACGAGGGGTGGAGCCTGCTGCTGCGCGGCACCGTCGACGACGTCGACCTGCGCGACGGACCCGCCCTGATGCACCTGCGCGGTCGCTACCGCACCTGACGGTGGTGCCCGGCGTGCGTGAGGTGCGCTGGCTAGACTGACCGAATGGCGTTGCTCGACGAGATCACCGGCCCCGCGGACCTGCGGGCGATGTCCGACGCCGACCTCGAGACGCTCGCCCACGAGATCCGTGAGCGCACGATCGACGCCGTCGCGGCGCACGCCGGGCACCTGGGCCCGAACCTCGGCGTCGTCGAGCTGACGCTCGCGCTGCACCGGGTCTTCGACTCCCCGCGCGACCGCATCGTGTGGGACACCGGCCACCAGGCCTACGTGCACAAGATGGTCACCGGACGCGCCGGCGACTTCGACACCCTGCGCCAGGAGGGTGGCCTGTCCGGCTACCCGAGCCGGGCGGAGTCCGAGCACGACTGGGTCGAGAACAGCCACGCGTCCACCAGCCTGTCCTACGCCGAGGGCATGGCGCGGGCCAACCAGGTGCTGGGACGCGACGACCACGTCGTCGCGGTGATCGGCGACGGCGCCATGACGGGCGGCATGGCCTGGGAGGCCATCAACAACATCGCCGCCTCGCAGGACCGTCGCGTCGTCATCGTCGTCAACGACAACGGGCGCTCCTACCAGCCGACGGTCGGCGGACTCGCCAACCGGCTCACCGACATCCGCACCAACCCGCGCTACGAGCCGGCGCTCGGCGCGATCCGCGAGCGGCTGAACCGCGGCGGCTCGGTCGGCCCGGCCGCCTACGACGCCCTGCACGCCATCAAGAAGGGCCTGAAGGACGTCCTCGCGCCGCAGGGCATGTTCGAGGACCTCGGCCTCAAGTACGTCGGCCCCGTCGACGGGCACGACCGCAAAGCCGTCGAGTCCGCCCTCGCGCACGCCAAGCGCTTCGGCGGTCCCGTGCTCGTGCACGTCCTGACCACCAAGGGCCAGGGCTACGACATCGCCGTCGCGAACGAGAACGACCAGATGCACCAGGCCCCGCAGTTCGACCGGACGACGGGCGACGCCGTCTCGGTCGCGCCGGCCGGGTGGACGTCGGTCTTCCGCGACGAGGTCGTCCGGATCGCCGACGAGCGCCCCGACGTCGTCGGCATCACCGCGGCGATGCTCTACCCCGTCGGGCTCGACGCGTTCGCCGACAAGTTCCCCGACCGTGTCTTCGACGTCGGCATCGCCGAGCAGCACGCCGCGACGAGCGCCGCCGGCATGGCGATGGCCGGGCTCCACCCGGTGGTCGCGGTCTACGCCACGTTCCTCAACCGCGCGTTCGACCAGGTGCTGCTCGACGTCGCCCTCCACCGGTGCGGCGTCACGTTCGTGCTCGACCGCGCGGGCGTCACCGGCGACGACGGCGCGAGCCACAACGGCATGTGGGACATGTCGATGCTGCAGCTCGTGCCGCGGCTGCGCCTGGCCGCGCCGCGCGACGGCGCACGGCTGCGCGAGCTGCTGCGCGAGGCCGTCGACGTCGACGACGCGCCCACGGTGGTGCGCTTCGCGAAGGGTGCCGTGCCCGCCGACGTCGAGGCGATCGACACGGTCGGCACGTGCGACGTGCTCGCCCGCGGCGACCGCCAGGACGTCCTCGTGCTCGCGGTCGGCTCGATGGTGCCCACCTGCCTCGCGGCGGCGGAGCAGCTGTCGGCGCAGGGGTTGGGGGTCACGGTCGTCGACCCGCGCTGGGTCAAGCCGTTCGACCCCGCCGTCGTCGGGCTCGCCGCCGAGCACCGCCTCGTCGTGACGGTCGAGGACAACGGCCGGACCGGCGGTGTCGGGGCGGCGTTCACGCAGGCGCTGCGCGACGTCGAGAGCGACGTGCCTGTCCGCGTGCACGGCGTGGCCCAGGAGTTCCTCGACCACGCGAAGCGTCCGGTCATCCTGGAGCGGCTCGGCCTCACGCCGGACGCCGTGGCCGCCGACACGCACGCCGCCTGGCTGCGACTGACCGGGAACAACGCGGACGTCTGAGGGCTTGACGATGAAGTGGCCCTCACGACGTGACCGAGACGACGCGACCGACCCGACGCCCTCCGGCGACGGCCCGGTCCTCATCCATGCCCTCGACGGGTTCCTGACCGCGGGCGGAGCGCCGCGCATCGCGGCGCAGCACCTGCTCTCCGGGCGCGGCGAGGTGCTGCGCAGCTTCGACGTCGACGAGCTGTACGACTACCGCGCGCGGCGTCCGTTCATCACGTTCCGCCAGGACCACTACGTCGACTACGACGAGCCGCGGCTCGACGTCGTCCGCGAGCACGACCGGTCGGGCACGCCGTACCTGGTGCTGACGGGTCCGGAGCCGGACTTCCGGTGGGAGTCGTTCGTCGACGGCGTGCAGGAGGTCGTGGAGGACCTCGACGTGAGCCTGACCCTCGGCCTGGGGGCGGTGCCGATGGGCGTGCCGCACACGCGGCCCACGATGATCACGGCGCACGGCTCGCGACCGGAGCTCGTCGACCGCACGAACCTGTGGCAGGCCGAGGTGCGCGTGCCGTCGTCGGCGCAGTCGCTGCTGGAGTACCGGCTGACCCAGCGCGGGCTCGACAGCGCCGGCTACGTCGCGCACGTGCCGCACTACCTGACCCAGGTCGACTACCCGCCGGCGGCGCTCGCGCTGCTCGAGGCGGTGCTCGACCGCACGGGCCTCGACCTCGACCTCGACCCGCTGCGCGCCGTGCAGGGCGCCACGGTGGCCGACATCGAGCGTCAGATCGAGGACCAGGGCGGCGCCGAGGTCCTCGCGGGCCTCGAGCAGCAGTACGACGCCTTCACCCGCGGCGCCGCCGAGTCCCTCCTCGCCGAGGACGGCGACCTGCCCAGCGGCGACGAGCTGGCCGACCAGTTCGAGCAGTTCCTCGCCCGTCAGCGCAAGGACGACCAGGACTGACGCGGTCTCGCCCACCATCGGTGGATCTGGACCCTTGGAAGCGCTCCTGCGGTTCAGCATCCACCGATGGCGGGCAGCGCGACGCAAGGATCCTGCGTTCACGACGGGATCCCGTAGCCAACGCAGACGTGTGGGACCAGCAGCGGCCCAACGCAGCATCGTGCGTCCACCCCGTGCCGAACCCGCAGCCCGAGACCCCAGCCCAGCGCCATCGCCAGCCGCCCGGTCGAGGCGCTCACGGAGACGAGACACAGCGCCAGCCGAGCCAGCGCAGCAGCACGATGAAACCCCTTGCAGGCAGCGCAGCAGCAAGCCGTCACCCGCGCAGGCAGCGCGCGCGGTCACGACGCGACGCAAGCAAGCACCACGGTGTGAGCCCGCTCTCCACCCCCGCACGCCGACGCGGAGCGGTCTCGCGGATCGGTAGGATCTGCGCGTGCCTGCATCCCTCGACGAGCTCGTGACCCTGCTGGACCTCGAACCGCTCGAGGTGGGCCTCTTCCGTGGCGGTCAGCCGGAGGGGTCCAGCCTGAAGCGGGTCTTCGGCGGCCAGGTGGCGGCCCAGGCCGTGACGGCCGCCCAGCTGACGGTGCCGGAGGACCGGCACATCCACTCGTTGCACGCGTACTTCCTGCTCGGCGGCGACCCGTCGATCCCGATCGTGTACGACGTCGAGAACGTGCGCGACGGTGGCTCGTTCACGACGCGTCGGATCGCGGCGCGTCAGCACGGCGAGAACATCTTCTACATGACGGCGTCGTTCCAGCGCACGGAGGACGGGTTCGACCACCAGGACGTCATGCCGCAGGTGCCGTCGCCGGAGGAGTCGGTGCCGCTGCTCGACGTGATCCGCCAGGTCCGCCCGCAGGAGGTGGAGTCGTGGAAGCGTGAGTGGTCGTCGTTCGACCTGCGCTACATCGGCGACAACCGCCCGGCCGACGACCCGACGCGGGCGACGGTGCCGGCGGTGCAGCGGCTGTGGTTCCGGGCCGACGGCACGCTGCCGGCGTCGCGGATCATCCACACGGCGGCGTTCGTGTACATCAGCGACTTCAGCCTGCTGGGCGTCGCGCTGCTGCCGCACGGTGAGCTGATCAGCTCACCGCGGGTGCAGCCGGCGTCGCTGGACCACACGATCTGGTTCCACCGGCCGATCAGCGCCGACGAGTGGCTGCTGTACGACCAGACGTCGCCGTCGGCGTCGGGTGCGCGCGGACTGAGCACGGCCCGGGTGTTCGCCGAGGACGGTACGCTCGTCGCGACCGTCGCGCAGGAGGGCCTGATCCGACGGGTCACGCCCCGCGACTGACGCCCCCGGTCGTCACGGCGTCCCGAACGACAGCGACGACGGGTGCTGGGGTCCGGTGAGCACCGTCATCGGCACGAGCGCCGGGAGGAGCGAGCCGATGGTCGGCAGCAGGTGCGGCGCGTCGAAGCCCTGCACCGAGACGCGCAGCCGGTGTCCCTGGGGGATGCGGGCGCGGGTGGGGAAGATCTCGACGTCGATCGGCGCGACCTGGCCGGGGGCGAGCGGAGCCTGCGCCGCGCGCGTGAACGGGTGGTACGGCTGCACCAGCGTCCCGTCGACGTAGCGCGAGCGTGAGCGGTCGAGCGCGCGGTGCGAGAGCACCTGCCAGCCGCCGGTGAGCCGCGAGACCGTGCCGTCGGGTGCGACGTCGGAGACGGTGACCGAGAGCATGCCGTCGCCGGCGGGGGAGGAGGTGTAGAGGCGTGCGTTCAGCGGTCCCTGCACCACGACGTCGGCCTTGAGCGGCGCGGTCTCGAACACGGGGCCGAGGGTGTCGTTGAAGGAGTTGTTCGTGAAGCACGGCAGGTCCGGCAGCGCCTGGCGCAGGATGCCCGCGGTCCACTGGTTGGCCGAGCGCGTGCAGAGACCCTGCACGGGGATGGTCGGCACGGTCGTGCTGCCGCTGCGCGGCGGCCCGGCGGTGAGGCCGCCCGGCGCGCCGGCCGTCGTGGCGGTGCCGCTGAGCCGGAACGTGCGTGGGGTGAGGGTCGACGGCATCCACGACGTCCCGCGGACCCAGCGACCGCTGCCCTGCTCGTAGCTGCTGAGACCGGCGATCTCGTCGAGCCGCTGGCCGGGGAGGCCCTTGACGTAGTGGTCGAACCAGCGCAGCTGCAGCTGCTCGATGCTGCCGTAGCCGGCGTCGCCGACCTCGGCGCCCGACGAGCCCTGCAGGTGGTCCCAGGGGCCGACGATCATGCGGGTCGGGACGCCCCGACGCTGCAGGTTCTCGTACAGGAGCGGGGTGCCGCGCTGGAAGAGGTCGTACTGCCCGGCGATGAAGAACGTGGGCACGGTGATCCGTGACGCGACCTGCAGCGGCGAGCGCTGCGTGTAGAAGGCACCGTCGTAGGCGGGCTCGCCGCCGGTGAAGGCGGCGAGCAGGAGCTGGCTGCTGAACAGGCCGTTGCCGAGCAGGTGGGTCACGAGGGTGCCCAGGCCCGTGCCGGGGTCCGTCGCGGTGAGGGCCGGCGGGATGATCGACGTGCCGCTCACCAGGCCGAGCCAGAGCGGGATGAACCCGACGTCGAGCGCTCCGCCCGAGGCGACCACGTCGCGGTACACGTCGGCGCCGGGCACCTGGGGGAAGATGGCCTTCAGGCCCTTCGGCCGGTCGGCGGCGGCGAAGAGCTGGGCGATGCCCATGTAGGAGGGGCCGTTCATGGCCGTGCGTCCGTCGCTCCACGGCTGCTCGGCGGCCCAGGTCATGACCTCCCCGAAGTCGCGGTCCTCGCGCGAGCAGAACGCGCACCAGGTGCCGCCGGAGCTGCCGGTGCCGCGGGCGTCGACCGTGAGGTGCAGGTAGCCGCGCTTGACCAGGTAGCTCGGGTCGGTCCCCAGGAGGCCGCCGGCCTGGGACTGGACGTTCTTGTTGTAGGCCGTGATGGTGACGACGACCGGCAGCCGTCGGGTGACCGTCCGTCCGGAGGCGTCGACGGGGCGCATGAGGTTGCCGCGCAGCACGGTCCCGTCGGACGTGCGGATCGCGAGGTCCTGCTGGGTGACGGTGCTCGGGTACTGCTCGGGCCGCGGCTTCCACGCCGACGTCGCCGAGACGGCGCCCGTGACGGATGTCGCGGAGGCGGGCGGGACCGCCGTGGCCGCGCCCGCCGGGGCCGTCAGCGCGGCGCACGTCGCCGCTGCGAACACGGCGAGCACGAGGGTGCGGGTGAGCAGGTTCGTCATCGGTCCTCCTGGTGGTCCGGGAGGACCAACGACGAGACCTGCATCACGTCACGCCCGTGACGACGTCAGTGGCTGACCCGACCGACGAGGTGCGTCACGTCCTTCTTCTGCGCGCGGACGCCGAAGACGATGCCGTCGTCGGACGCGTCGGACCCGAAGACGACGGTCGTCGGCAGCAGCACCGGCTTCTTGAACTCGACGTCGACGGTGAACGCGTCGGGCAGCCGGTTCTGCAGGGCCGCCAGGCTGCGCGCCTTGGTCCACATCCCGTGCGCGATGTTGGTCGGGAAGCCGAACGCCTTCGCGGTGACGGGGTAGAGGTGGATGGGGTTGCGGTCGCCCGAGACGGCGCCGTAGCGGCGTCCGAGGTTGCCCGCGAGCCGCCAGTGCACGACGCCTCGCGGCGCCTCGACGCCGTCGAGCACCGGCGTCGAGGTCTCGGCGTCGCCGCCGCGCCCCCGCGAGAACAGCGTCATGGTCTCGTCCCAGACGACCTCGTCGCCGACCGTGACGGTGGTGAGCACGTCGACGAGGCGGCCCTTCGGGTGCGGGCGCAGGTCGGCGGCGTGCACGGACACGTCGAACGTCTCGTCGAGGCCGATCGGGCGGTGCTGGGTGATGCGGTTGCGCAGGTGCACCAGGCCCATGGGCGCGAACGGGAACGACGTGTCGGTCATGAGCGCCATGTGCAGCCCGAAGGCCGCCATGTGCGGGTACGTGACCGGCAGGTGCTCGGCGCGCGGGAACGCGCAGACCTCGAGGTAGCGCTCCAGGTGGGCCGGGTCGGTACCGACGCCGCGCCGCTCGAGCACGAGGTCGGGCACGGTGCCCGACGCGTGCTTGACGCCGGGCAGCGATCCGACGACCGGCAGGGCCGGCAGGGCCGCCTTGAGCATGAGCGGCAGCGTGGCCGGAGCCGCCTCGAACTGCCTCGTGGTCACGACGCCCCCAGCAGCATCTGGCCGTTGACGCCGAGCACGTTGCCGCTCACCGCGCCGGAACCGGGGTTGGCGAACCAGGCGATGGCCTCGGCGACGTCGACGGGCTGGCCGCCCTGCGACATCGAGTTCATGCGACGGCCGGCCTCGCGGATGCCGAGCGGGATGGTCTTGACCATCTCGGTCTCCATGAAGCCCGGGGCCACGACGTTGGCCGTGATGCCGTCGCCGGCCACGCGCTCGGCGAGCGCCTGGATCCAGCCGATGACGCCCGCCTTCGCGGAGGCGTAGTTGGTCTGGCCGTTGTTGCCCGCGATGCCGGCGATGGACGCGATGCCGATGACGGTGCCGCCCTCGTTGATGAGGCCCTGGGCCAGGAGCTCGTCGGTGATCCGCTGCGGGGCGCCGACGGAGATGTCGACGACGAGCTGCCAGTTCTCGGGCTTCATGTTCCGCAGGCGCTTGTCGCGCGTGATGCCCGCGTTGTGCACCACCACGTCGACGGCGCCGTAGTTCTCCTTGACGTACGCCGCGATCGTGGCGGGGGCGTCCTCGGCGGTGATGTCGCCGACGATGTAGCCGCCGCCGAGCTCGTCGGCGAGGGCCTTGAGGTCGGCCTCGAGGGGCGGGACGTCGAGGCCGATGACGGTGGCGCCGTCACGGGCGAGGGTGCGCATGTCGGCCTCGCCGAGACCGCGCGACGCGCCGGTGACGAGGGCGACCTTGCCGGCCAGCGGCTTCTCGAGGTCGACCGGGTCCGTGACCGACGTGATGCCCGTGGTGCCGATCCGCACGACCTGGCCGGACACGTAGGCCGACTTGGGAGAGAGGAAGAAGCCGAGCGTCGACGCGAGGGACGTCTCGGCGCCGGGGGCGAGGTAGACGAGGTTCGCCGTGCTGCCGCCACCGACCTCCTTGGCGAGGGAGCGGGTGAAGCCCTCGAGGGCACGCTGCGCGACGCGGGCGCCCTCGCTGCCGGCCTCCTCGGGGACGGTCCCGACCACGACGACGCGGCCGCTGCCCTGGAGCTGGCGCAGCACGGGCGTGAAGAACTGCTGCAGCGCGACGAGGCCGGCCGCGTCCGCGATGCCGGTCGCGTCGAACACGAGGCCCTTGTAGCGCTTGCCCTGGGCGGGCACGCCGGTCGCCTCGACCTTGAGCGCCTTCAGCGCGGCCGTGACGGCCTTCGCGACGTCGCCCTGCGTGGCGCTGCCCGTCAGCACGGAGCCCTGGACGAGCGGGCCGCCCTCGTAGCGCTCCAGGTACGGAGGGTTGGGCAGTCCGAGGTTCTTGACGAGGAACTTGCCGATCGGGTTGTGGGCCAGGTCCTGGTAACGATCGCTCATCGCCGGGTGTGTCCTATCTCTCGCATACCATTGGTATCTGGATTCGCAGCCAAACTGTAACTTGGAGTGACACCAACGTCCACCGAGGGTGGCGAGGCGCACACGGGCGTGCAGGCGACCGAGGACCGCGTCGCGTGACACCATCGTCGCACCCACCCCGGTGGCTCGGCACCACCCGACCACCCCGTCCACCCCGAAGCGCAAGGAGCACCGCGCCATGGCGGAGAACACCCCCGCGAAGAAGACGGCCGCCAAGAAGGCCCCGGCCAAGAAGACGCCGGCCTCGACGTCCCCCGCCGCGACGAGCGGCGCAGTGGCCGAGGCCTCGTCCGGCCAGAGCATCCGCAAGGTCGTCGTCGTCGGCGGCAACCGGATCCCGTTCGCCCGGTCGAACACCGTCTACCAGAACGTCTCCAACCAGGAGATGCTCACCGCGGCGCTCGACGGCCTCGTCGCCCGCTACGGCCTCGAGGGCGAGCGCATCGGCGAGTTCGTCGCCGGCGCCGTCCTCAAGCACAGCCGCGACTTCAACCTCGCCCGCGAGGTCGTGCTCGGCTCCGCGCTGTCGCCCGAGACGCCCGCCGAGGACATCCAGCAGGCCTGCGGCACCGGTCTGCAGGCCGCGTTCCAGGTCGCGGCCAAGATCCAGCTCGGCAAGATCGAGTCCGGCATCGCCGGCGGCACCGACACCACGTCGGACGCCCCGCTGGCCATCGGCGACAAGCTCCGCAAGATCCTCATCGAGGCCAACAACGCCAAGGACACCAAGGGCCGGCTCGCCGCCCTGGCCAAGGTCCGTCCGGCCTACCTCGCGCCCGACCAGCCCCGCAACGCCGAGCCGCGCACCGGCCTGTCGATGGGTGACCACCAGGCCCTCACCACGCACGCCTGGGGCATCACGCGCGAGGCGCAGGACGAGCTCGCCGCGCGGTCGCACCAGAACCTCGCGAAGTCCTGGGACGAGGGCTGGCAGGACGACCTCGTCACCCCGTTCCACGGCGTCACGAAGGACAACCACCTGCGCCCCGACTCCACGGTCGAGAAGCTGGCGAAGCTCCGGCCGGTCTTCGGCAAGCAGCTCGGCGACGAGGCGACCATGACGGCCGGCAACTCCACGCCGCTGTCCGACGGCGCCTCGGTGGCGCTGCTCGCCTCGGAGGAGGAGGCGGAGCGTCGCGGCTGGACCAAGCGCGCCTACTTCGTCGACTACGAGACGGCCGCCGTCGACTACGTCAGCGGCGCCGAGGGCCTGCTCATGGCTCCGGCCTACGCCGTCCCGCGCATGCTCGCCCGCAACGGCCTGACGCTGCAGGACTTCGACTACTACGAGATCCACGAGGCGTTCGCCGGCCAGGTGCTGTCGACGCTGGCCGCCTGGGAGGACGCCGACTTCTGCCAGCAGAAGCTCGGCCTCGACGTGCCGCTCGGCTCGATCGACCGCAGCAAGCTCAACGTCAAGGGCTCCTCGCTCGCCGCGGCCCACCCGTTCGCCGCCACCGGAGCCCGCATCGTGGCCAACCTCGCGAAGCTGCTCCACGAGAAGGGCGCGGGCAGCCGCGGCCTCATCTCGATCTGCGCCGCCGGCGGCCAGGGCGTCGTCGCGATCCTCGAGGGCGCCTGACCCTCGACGTCCCGACGTCGACGACCCGCACGAACGAAGGACCCCCACGGCAGCGCCGTGGGGGTCCTTCGCGTGCCGAGGGTGAGTCAGGCGCCGCGCGCCATGGCCAGCGCGCCACGCAGCAGGTGGGCCAGGAGGTCGTCGGTGCCGACCGGGTCGACCACGGGCAGGCCCGAGATGTGCCGGCGGACCGACAGCTGCAGGTGGGCGAGGTTCAGCGCGCCGAGGCCCTGCGTGTAGAGCACGTTGGCGAGCAGGTGCGGGTCGGCCACGGCGAAGTCGCCGGTCCGGGTGCCGTCCTCCAGCACGCCGACGACGTGGCCGAGGCAGGCGCTCATGCCCGTGCCGAGGCGGATCATGACGTCCTCGCTGACCTCCTCCATCAGCTCGGTGCCGCGGCGACGCAGCAGCGTCTGCGCGCAGTCCACGAAGGCCGGGTGCTCGAGGCCGTAGCCGAAGAAGGCCCGCACGAGCAGCTCGAGCCGCTCGGCCGCGCCGAGGTCGGGGTCGTCACCGGGGGCGAGTGCGGCGTCGAGCTCGGTGAGGTAGCCGAGCAGCGTGACGGCGAACAGCTCCTCCTTGCTGGAGAAGTGCCGGTAGATGATGGCCCGGTTGATGCCGACGGCCCGCGCGATGTCCTCGATCTGCGCCTCGCGCACGCCCCGCTCGTCGAACAGGGCGCGGGTGGCGGCGACGATCTCGCGCGAGCGCTCGGCCCGCCGCTCGGCCGTCCGCGGACGCACCGCGGGGGGTGCTGGCGAGTCGGCCTCCGGCTCCGATACAGACATGGATCCATCCTAGGCTCGACGACGCGGGGCTCGTCGCTCCCGGTGCGTCGTGGCGGGTCGTCCGGCCGGACCTCGTCGGGCGCGCCACTGTCGGTGGCGGGTCGTACGGTGGAGCACATGAGGCCCTTGTCCGAGCTGCGCCGCCAGGTCGCCCCCTTCACCGTCGTCTCCGAGTACCAGCCCGCGGGCGACCAGCCTGCCGCCATCCAGGCGCTGCAGGAGCGGATCGAGGGCGGCGAGCAGGACGTCGTGCTCATGGGTGCGACCGGTACGGGCAAGACGGCCACGACGGCCTGGCTCGCCGAGCGGCTCCAGCGACCCATGCTCGTGATGCTGCCGAACAAGACGCTGGCCGCCCAGTTCGCGAACGAGCTGCGCGAGCTGCTCCCCAACAACGCCGTGGAGTACTTCGTCTCCTACTACGACTACTACCAGCCCGAGGCGTACGTCCCGCAGAGCGACACCTACATCGAGAAGGACTCCTCGATCAACGAGGAGGTCGAGCGGCTGCGCCACAGCGCCACCTGGTCGCTGCTCACCCGACGCGACGTGATCGTCGTCGCGACCGTCTCGTGCATCTACGGCCTCGGCTCGGCGCAGGAGTACATGGAGCGGATGATCCGCTTCAAGGTCGGCGACGAGAAGCCACGCGAGGAGCTCCTGCGCACGCTCGTGCAGGCCCAGTACGTCCGCAACGACGTCGCGCCGACCCGCGGCACCTTCCGGGTCAAGGGCGACACGCTCGAGATCTTCCCGGTCTACCAGGAGATGGCCGTCCGCATCGAGTTCTTCGGCGACGAGATCGAGCGGCTCATGACACTGCACCCGCTCACCGGCGAGGTGATCAGCGAGGACACCGAGCTGGCCGTCGGCGCAGCAACCCACTACGCCGTCGGGCCCGACATCATGACTCGGGCCATCGAGAGCATCGAGATCGAGCTCAAGGACCGGCTGGCCGAGCTCGAGGCGCAGGGCAGCCTGCTCGAGGCACAGCGGCTGCGCATGCGCACCACCTACGACATCGAGATGATGCAGCAGGTCGGCACCTGCTCCGGCATCGAGAACTACTCGCGCCACATGGACGGTCGTGCACCGGGCTCGGCGCCCAACTGCCTGCTCGACTACTTCCCGGAGGACTTCGTGCTCGTCCTCGACGAGTCGCACGTGACGGTGCCGCAGATCGGCGCCATGTACGAGGGCGACATGTCGCGCAAGCGCACGCTCGTCGAGCACGGCTTCCGGCTGCCCAGCGCCATGGACAACCGTCCGCTCACGTGGAGCGAGTTCCTCGAGCGCATCGGCCAGACCGTCTACCTCTCGGCCACGCCGGGCAACTACGAGATGGAGAAGACCGGCGGCGAGGTGGTCGAGCAGATCATCCGTCCCACCGGCCTCGTCGACCCCGAGGTGCTGGTCAAGCCCACGCGGGGCCAGATCGACGACCTCGTGGCGCAGATCCGCGACCGGGTCGAGAAGAACGAGCGGGTGCTCGTCACCACCCTCACGAAGAAGATGTCCGAGGACCTCACCGACTACCTGCTCGAGGCCGGCATCCGCACGCGTTACCTGCACAGCGAGGTCGACACGCTGCGTCGCGTCGAGCTGCTGCGTGAGCTGCGCATGGGCGAGTACGACGTGCTCGTCGGCATCAACCTGCTGCGCGAGGGTCTCGACCTGCCCGAGGTGAGCCTGGTGGCGATTCTCGACGCCGACAAGGAGGGCTTCCTGCGCTCCGGACGCTCGCTCATCCAGACGATCGGTCGCGCCGCCCGCAACGTGTCGGGCCAGGTGATCATGTACGCCGACCGGATCACGGACTCGATGGCGCTGGCCATCGACGAGACGAGCCGACGGCGCGAGCGGCAGGTCGCCTACAACACCGAGCGCGGCATCGATCCCCAGCCCCTGCGCAAGAAGATCGGCGACATCACCGATCTCCTGGCCCGCGAGGACGCCGACACGACCAAGCTGCTCGCCGCCACCGGCGACCACAAGCGTCGCGGTGCGCCCGTGCCGCTCGGCCAGCACACGGCCGACCTCGCCGACCTGCCCTCGGCCGACCTCGCCGCGCTCATCGAGCAGCTGAGCGAGCAGATGCACACGGCCGCGGCCGACCTGCAGTTCGAGGTCGCGGCGCGGCTGCGCGACGAGATCGGGGAGCTCAAGAAGGAGCTGCGCGGCATGCTCGAGGCGCACGCGTGACCGTCCGCGCCACCGCGGGTGACCTCGCGATCGAGGTCGACCCCTCGCACGGGGCCCGGCTCGTGTCCTTCACCGTCGCGGGGGAGGAGATCCTCTCCACGCAGGAGGTCCCCGGCGTGCCGACGTCGATCTCGCGCGGCTGCTACCCGATGGTGCCCTGGGCGGGACGGATCGGCGGCGGCACGCTCGAGCACGCCGGGCGGCGTCACGCCCTGCCGCTCGACGGCGACGGCAACGCGCTGCACGGTCTCGGTCTCGACGCCGTGTGGCAGCAGGACGACGCGACCGACGACGGTGCGGCGTTCTCCGTCGAGCTGGGCGACCCGTGGCCGGTCCGCGGGCGCGCCACGCTCCGCTACGCGCTCACGCCGCGGCAGCTGGTCTGCACGCTCACCTGGGACGGCGCCGGTCCGGGCGCGTCGTTCGGCCTGCACCCGTGGTTCCGACGCACGCTCTCCGACGGGACGAGGGCCGACGTCGACGTCGCACCCCTCGAGATGGTCGAGCGTGACGGCGCCCTGCCCACCGGTCGACTCGTCGCACCCCGCGAGGGTCCGTGGGACGACTGCTTCCGACTCGCTCGCGACCCGGTCGTGCGCTGGGGCGATGCGCTCACGCTGCGGCTGTCCAGCGACGCACCCTGGTGGGTGGTCTACAGCGAGCCCGAGCACGCGGTCTGCATCGAGCCGCAGACCGCCCCGCCCGACGCCTTCGCCCACCCGGACTGGCACCGCTGGCTGCAGGCGCGCTCCCTCACCTTCACGCTCGACGTCGAGACGCGGTAGGACCGGCGCCCCCGACCGCAGTGCGAGCGGCGACGTCGGCGGCGCGGCTGGGTCGGGCCCCGTAGCGTCGTCCTGAGACGTCCCGCCGGGACCAGGACCGAGAGCAGCCCGATGACACGGATCGACGAGGAGCCGACCACCGGCCCGACGTCGTCGTCGGCGACCGTCGGCCGTCGGATGTTGCTCGGCGGGGCCGTGGCCACGACGCTCGCCGTCGGTGGTCTCGCCGTGCTCGACCGGATGCCGTACGTCAGGGACCTGCCGATCCCGGGACGCCGGCGGGTGCAGCTGACCTGGTTGGCCGACGAGCTCCGCACGGCGGGGCTGCGCGTGCAGGGCGACGCGGGGTGGCTCCAACGGGGGAGGCCCTGGGCGTTCGACCCGGTCGGGGTGCTGATGCACCACACGGCCTTCCGCGCCACGGGAGCGGACCCGCAGCCGGCGCTCGCCACCGTGCGCGACGGTCGTCCGGGGCTGCGCGGTCCGCTGTGCCACGTGCTCGTCGCCCGCGACGGCACCTGCCACGTGATCTCCGCGGGTCGCGCCAACCATGCCGGCGAGGCCCGAGCGAGCGGCCCGGTGGAGGGCGGCGACGGCAACGTCTCCTACGTCGGCATCGAGATCGACTACGCACCCCAGCAGCCGTTCTCCCAGCAGCCGACCACGGCGCAGCTCGACGCCTCCGTCGTCGCGGCGGCGGCCATCGTCGCGCGACTGGGCAACGGCGCCGACCACGTGCGCTACCACGCGGAGACGAGCCTCGCGGGCAAGTGGGACCCGGGCAGCACGCTCGACGCCGACGCCTTCCGGGCGCGGGTGGCGGCCGAGCTCGACCGTCGGGCCTGAGCGCGCCTCGCTCCCTCGCCGCCCGACCCGCGCCGTGCGCCAGGCCGGTGCCGGCTGCAACAATGTCCGGCGGAGGGGAGTATTCCTTCGCTGCAGCGTCGTCATCACGGGGGTCCGCCTGACCCTCCGGTGCTGCGGGCCCGCGGTCCGCGGGCGGAAGAGACCTCCGGTACACGTCTGTCGACCGGAGGAACCTGAGTGAACGTCTCGACCCTGGAGTGGTCCATCACCGTCGGGGTGACCATCGCCATCATCCTGTTCGACGTGTTCGTCGTGGCGCGCAAGCCGCACGAGCCGTCGATGAAGGAGTGCGCCACCTACCTCGCCATCTACGTCGGGCTGGCGGTGGCCTTCGGCATCTGGACCTTCAGCTACCACGGCTCGCAGTACGGCGTGGAGTTCTTCGCCGGGTGGCTGACGGAGTACAGCCTGTCGATCGACAACCTGTTCATCTTCATCATCATCATGGCGAGCTTCAAGGTGCCGCGGAAGTACCAGCAGGAGGCCCTGCTGGTCGGCATCATCATCGCGCTGGTGTTCCGCGGGATCTTCATCGCCGTCGGTGCCGTGGCGATCAACAACTTCTCGTGGATCTTCTACCTGTTCGGCGCCTTCCTCATCTACACGGCGATCAACCTGATCCGCGACACCGACCACGACGACGACGGCGAGAACGCGGTCGTCCGGTTCGCCCGTCGTCGCTTCAACCTCACCGAGCAGTGGGACGGCCTCAAGCTCGTCGTGAAGGAGAACGGTCGCCGCGCGCTGACCCCGATGGCGCTCGTCATCATCGCGCTGGGCACCACCGACCTGCTGTTCGCGCTCGACTCGATCCCGGCGATCTACGGCCTCACCAAGGAGCCGTACCTGGTGTTCACGGCCAACGTGTTCGCGCTCATGGGTCTGCGTCAGCTCTACTTCCTGCTCGGCGACCTGCTCAAGCGTCTGGTGTTCCTGTCGCAGGGCCTCGCGGTGCTGCTCGCGTTCATCGGCGTCAAGCTGCTGCTCCACGCGCTGCACGAGAACGAGCTGCCGTTCATCAACGGCGGCGAGCACGTGAAGGTCCCCGAGATCCCGACGCTCGCCAGCCTCGGCGCGATCGTCGTCATCCTCGGCACGACGACCGTCGTCAGCCTCTGGTACTCCCGCCGGCACCCCGAGAAGGTCGACGACGACCACGGCGCGCCGAAGGAGTAGCGGTACCGCGGGCGCGTCCCGCGCGCGTCGAGGAGGAGGGTCCGGCTCAGGTCGGGCCCTCCTCCTGCACGTGGTAGCGGCGGACGTCGGCGTCGAGCACGTCGGGGAGCTCGACCTCCTCGTCGTCCGGCAGGGCACGGAAGGCGAGCAGCGCGACCTCGTCGCGCCAGCGCTCGTGGACGATGACGAGGCCGGGGTCGACGCTGTCGGCCGTCAGGGCGAAGGCGAGGCAGCCGTCGGTGCGGCGCGCCAGCTCCACGACGGGACGGCACGCGGCCACGTAGGCGTCGCGGTCGGCGGGCCCCACGCGGAGCCAGCCGGCCACGACGAGCGAGTGCGGGGAGTCAGTCACCGAGCTTCTCGACGTCGTCGAACTCGCTGTCCGCGCTGCCGGTGATCAGGTTGATCGCGTAGGTGATGGCCCAGAGCACGACGCCGATCAGCATGAGCACGCCCGCGATGACGTACACCTGACCGTCCCGCTCGACCCAGGGACCGGCGAGGAAGACGCACAGCACGGCGGCGACCGCAGGCAGGACCCCTGGGGACACGAAGTGGTTCGGCTTCGCGTCGCCGGGGTTGCGGCGCAGGATCAGGCACGCGACGTTGACCACCGCGAAGACGCAGAGCAGCAGGAACGCGGTGACGTTCGAGAGGTTCGCCACGACGTTGCTCTCGGCGTCGCGCGTGACGTAGAAGATCAGGCCGAGCGCGAGGAGCGTGCTGAACGCGACGGCCACCCAGGGCGTGCGGCGACCGGGCAGGACCGCTCCGAGCTGGCGGGGAAGCACGCCCTGCTTCGCCATGCCGTAGAGCAGCCGGCTCGCCATGAGCATGTTGATCAGGGCCGTGTTGGCCACCGCGAAGACGGCGAGGAACGGGAACACGCGGTCGATCGGGAAGTCGGGCGCTCCCTTGGAGACGACCTCCAGGAGCGCGCGGCCCTCGGAGTCGGAGATGTCCTTGAGCTCGGGTGCAGTGAGCACGGTGACGACGGAGACGGCCACCAGCATGTACAGCAGCACCGCGATGCCGAGGCCGGTCAGCATGGTCCGCGGGAAGATCCTGTTCGGCTCCTTGACCTCCTCGACCATGTTCACGGCGTCCTCGAACCCGACCATCGCGAAGAAGGCGATCGACGTCGCGGCGGTGACGGCCAGGAACAGGCCGCGGTCCTCGTAGTCGCGGAAGGTCACGACCTCCGACAGGTCGGCGCCGTTCTGCGTCATCGCGTAGAAGCCGACGCCGATCACGATGGAGAGCGCCGCCAGCTCGACGACGGTCAGGACCACGTTGAACTTCACGCTCTCGCCGACACCGCGCAGGTTGATGATCGCCAGCAGGATCATGAAGGCCATCGCGATGGCGACGATCGTCCCGCTGCTGGCCGGCCCGTCGGTCCAGCCGTTGACGTCGAGACCGCCGGTGAAGTTGTCGGCGAGGGTCTTGGCCGACGTCGACGCACTCGTGATGCCGGAGCAGACCACCGCGAACGCGATGAGGAAGGTCACGAAGTGGATGCCGAACGCCTTGTGCGCGTACAGCGCCGCACCGGCCGCCTGCGGGTACTTGGTGACGAGCTCGAGGTACGACAGCGCCGTCATCGAGGCCACGACGAACGCCAGCAGGAACGGCAGCCAGACGAGGCCGCCGACCTTGCCGGCCATCTGTCCTGTCACCGCGTAGATGCCGGCACCGAGGATGTCACCGACGATGAACAGGAGGAGGAGCTTCGGCCCCATGACCCTCCGGAGCTCCGTCGGCCCCTGGACTCCCGCGGTCTCGGTGGTCATGCGTCTCCCTCGCTCGTGGACGCACCGGGGCGTCCGCCCCGGCGCAGAGTTTGGGTGACACCTTGCTCCGCCTGCCTGTCAGATGCAACACCAGTAGTACCTTCGTTACGTGATCGACGTACGCGGACGGCTGACGTCCTGGGCCGGTTCGCTCGTCATGCGGCGGGTACGACGCAAGGGGATCGACCTCTCGCGCATCTCCTTCATCCCCGAGGCGACCAAGGTGCCGCTGCAGCGCCACGGCACCGACCCGGTCCCGCGGCTGGCCGAGATCCGCGGCCAGGAGCGTCTGCACAAGCTGTCGCTGCCGTTCTCGTTCAACGCCTACCTAGTGTCCGGGTACGACGAGACCCGCACCGTCCTGACCGACCGCGACAGCTACTCCAACGACATCCGCCACCTCTTCCACGGCGACGGTCCGGCCACCTCCGACGACATCGGCGGGCTGGGCTTCACCGACCCTCCGCTGCACACGCGGCTGCGCAAGATCGTGACGCCCGAGTTCACGATGCGTCGGCTCGCCCGGCTCGGCCCTGCCGTCGAGCGGATCGTCGACGACGCGCTCGACGCCTTCGAGGCGTCGGGCTCGCCCGGGGACCTCGCGAAGCACCTCGCGTTCCCCGTCCCGTTCCAGACGATCTGCGAGCTGCTCGGTCTCGACTACGACGACCGCGAGGCGTTCGCCGCGCTCGGCAGCGCACGGTTCGACGCGACCAACGGTGCGGCAGCAGCGTTCGGCGCGGTGTCGGCCCAGCGCGAGTTCCTGTTCGACGCCGTCGCGCGGCAGCGTCGTGACCCGGGGCCGGGCCTGATCGGGCAGATCATCCGCGACGAGGGCGACGCCATCAGCGACGTCGACCTCGCCGGGCTCGCCGACGGCGTGTTCACGGGCGGCTTCGAGACCACCGCCGGCATGATCGCGCTCGGCACGATCGTCCTCATGCGCGAGGAGAAGCACGCCAACCTCGTGCGCAACGGGACGTCGCAGGACGTCGACCTTGTCGTGGAGGAGCTGCTGCGCTACCTCTCCGTCGTCCAGGTGGCGTTCCCGCGCTTCGCCAAGGAGGACATGACGCTGTTCGGCCAGCGCATCCGCAAGGGCGACGTGCTGCTCGCGTCGCTGAGCGGCGCGAACCGTGACGCCGCGGCCGCGGGGGAGAAGCCCGAGGACTTCGACCCTTTCCGGGTGCCGCGCAGCGGGCACCTCGCGTTCGGTCACGGCATCCACCGCTGCATCGGTGCCGAGCTCGCCCGGATGGAGCTGCGCACCGTGTTCCCGCGGCTGCTGCGCCGCTTCCCCGACCTCGCGCTGGCGGTGCCGGAGTCGGAGCTGTCGTTCCGTCAGCTGTCGTTCGTCTACGGCGTCGACGAGCTTCCCGTCACCTTCTGACCACGTCGGTCAGGTCTGCGACTCCTGGTCGGGGGAGTCCTCCGGCTGCGCGTCGCCGCACTGGCCGAGGGTCGTGGCCTGGTGGCGCTTGAAGTCCGGGGACGACTCGAACGCCTTGCGGTACTCGTCAGCCGGCAGCGCGGCGTAGTACTCGACGGCCTCGAGAAGCTCGTCGGCCCGCGGGTCGTCCGTCGCGTCGGCGAGGCGCCGCGCAGGGTCGAGCGCCGCCTGGAACCGCTCGATGGTCTCGGGGAAGTCGTTCTCGTTGAACGCGGCCACGCCCGAGCGCACCAGGCTGCACGTCTGGTCGAACGCCCGCTGGGCTGTCCCGTCGTCGCCCCCGCCCCCGGTGCAGCCGGCCGTCAGCGCCAGGACGGCGGCGGCGACGGCGGACGATCTCACGCTCGCAGCGTAGGCAGCCTCGCGCGGTTCCGCAGGTCACCGGGCGCCGCGGCCCGGCCCGTCACCATCTGCGCAGTCACCAGCCGCGCTCGCGCCACTCCGGCAGGTGCGGGCGCTCGGCGCCCAGCGTCGTGTCGTTCCCGTGGCCGGGGTAGACGTGCGTGTCGTCAGGGAAGCGGTCGAACAGCTTCGTCTCGACCTCTCCGATCAGGGTGGTGAAGTCCTCCGGTGACCACGTCTTGCCGACGCCACCGGGGAACAGGTCGTCGCCGACGAAAAGGTGCACCACGCCGTCGGGGTCGTCGTAGGCGAGCACGATCGAGCCGGGCGTGTGGCCGACGACCTCGATCACCTCGAGCTCGCACGACCCGACCCGCACGCGCGCGCCGGTCGCGACGGTGCGGTCCGACGCGACGTCGATGCCCTCCGCGTCCCGCTCGCCCGCCACGGTCTCGGCCCCCGTGGCCTTCTGCAGCGCCGCGAGGGCGCCCCAGTGGTCGTGGTGACGGTGGGTGGTGACGATCCGCGCCAGTCCGGTGTCGCCCACGAGCTCGAGGAGCCGGTCGGGCTCGGCCGCGGCGTCGACGAGCACCTGCTCGCCCGTGAGCTCGCAGCGCAGTAGGTACGCGTTGTTGCTCATCTCGCCGACCGCCAGCTTCGTGATCCGCAGGTCGCCCGCGGACTGCACGTCGGCGGGACCGCCGACCTCGACCTCACCCGTGTACGTCATGATGCTGATCCTAGGCGGACGGGAGCGGCCCGGTCGGGGAGCAGGGGAGCGGACGATGAACGGTGCAGAGCTCGCAGGACGACTGATCGGCTTCGCCATCGTGCTGGCCGTGCCGATCGTGATGATCGTCGTCGGCCAGCGTCGCAAGCGGGAGAGCGCCGGTGAGCGGGGCGGCGTGCTGTTCGTGAGCGGCATCGTGCTGCTCGTCCTCGTGGTGCTGGGCATCCTGAGCTCCGCGGCACAGATGAGCACCGCCCCCTGAGGCGCGGCGCCGGGGCCGTGGGTGAGGTCACCGTCGCCCGAGGTGTTTCTGTCGGCGGTCGCGACTAGGGTCGAGCACGTATGCATACTCCTGTCTTCGTAGCCCTGGAGGGACGCTCGTGACGTCGGACCGCATCGTCGTGCGCGGCGCCCGCGAGCACAACCTCAAGGACGTCTCCCTCGACCTCCCGCGCGACGCCCTCATCGTCTTCACCGGCCTGTCCGGGTCGGGCAAGTCGTCGCTCGCCTTCGACACGATCTTCGCCGAGGGGCAGCGACGCTACGTCGAGTCGCTGTCGGCGTACGCGCGCCAGTTCCTCGGGCAGATGGACAAGCCCGACGTCGACTTCATCGAGGGTCTCTCGCCGGCCGTCTCGATCGACCAGAAGTCCACGTCGCGCAACCCGCGCTCCACGGTCGGCACGATCACCGAGGTCTACGACTACCTGCGTCTGCTGTTCGCGCGCGCCGGCCGGGCCCACTGCCCCGAGTGCGGCGAGCCGATCTCCCGCCAGACGCCCCAGCAGATCGTCGACCGCATCCTCGCGATGCCCGAGGGTGCCCGGTTCCAGGTGCTCGCGCCCGTCATCCGCGGTCGCAAGGGTGAGTACCTCGAGCTGTTCAAGCAGCTGCAGCAGCAGGGCTTCAGCCGGGCGCTCGTCGACGGCCAGGTGCACAACCTCGCCGACGAGCCGCCGAAGCTCGCCAAGCAGAAGAAGCACACGATCGACGTCGTCGTCGACCGGCTGCAGGTCAAGGAGTCGATGCAGCAGCGGCTCACGGAGTCCGTCGAGACGGCGCTCGGCATCGCCGACGGTCTCGTGCTCGCCGACTTCGTCGACCTCGACGACGACGACCCGAACCGCGTGCGTCGCTTCTCCGAGAAGCTCGCGTGCCCCAACGACCACCCCCTCGCCGTCGACGAGCTCGAACCGCGCTCGTTCTCCTTCAACGCCCCCTTCGGCGCGTGCCCCGAGTGCCACGGCCTCGGCACCCGGATGGAGGTCGACCCCGAGCTCGTCGTGCCCGACCCGACGAAGTCGATCAGCGACGGCGCCATCGCGCCCTGGAGCTACAACCAGGTCTCCGAGTACTTCCTGCGGATCACGCAGGCGCTCGCCCAGGAGATGGGCTTCTCCACCGACACCCCCTACGGGAAGCTGCCCAAGAAGGCGCAGGACGTGCTCATGCACGGCCACCCCGACAAGGTGCACGTCACCTACAAGAACCGGTACGGCCGGCAGCGGTCGTACTACACGGCGTTCGAGGGTGCCATCGCGTTCATCGAGCGTCGCTACGCCGAGACCGAGTCCGAGACCAACCGCGAGCGCCTCGAGGGCTTCATGCGCGAGGTGCCGTGCGGCGAGTGCGGCGGCAGCCGGCTCAAGCCCGTCATCCGCGCCGTCCTCATCAACCACCCCGAGCTCGGCCCGAAGAACATCGCCGAGGTCAGCAACCTCTCCATTGCCGAGGCGGCCGAGTACCTCAAGGGCCTCGAGATGACCGACCGCGAGCGCCAGATCGGCGAGCGGGTGCTCAAGGAGATCCACGAGCGGCTGCGGTTCCTGCTCGACGTCGGCCTCGACTACCTCAGCCTCGACCGCGCGGCGGGCTCGCTGTCCGGCGGCGAGGCGCAGCGCATCCGGCTCGCGACGCAGATCGGTGCCGGACTCGTCGGCGTCCTCTACGTCCTCGACGAGCCGTCGATCGGGCTGCACCAGCGCGACAACCACCGGCTCATCGAGACCCTCGTCCGACTGCGCGACATGGGCAACACGCTCATCGTCGTCGAGCACGACGAGGACACCATCAAGGCAGCCGACTGGGCCGTCGACATCGGACCCGGCGCCGGCGAGCACGGCGGCCAGGTCATCGTGTCCGGGCCGGTCAAGCAGCTGCTGAAGAGCAAGGACTCCGTCACCGGGCAGTACCTCTCCGGCCGGCAGTCGATCCCGGTGCCCGAGGTCCGGCGTCCGCGCGAGAAGGGTCGCGAGATCACGATCCACGGCGCCCGCGAGAACAACCTGCGCGACATCGACGTCACGTTCCCGCTCGGCCAGCTGGTGGCGGTCACGGGCGTGTCGGGCTCGGGCAAGTCGACGCTCGTCAACGACATTCTCTACACATCGCTCGCCCGTCAGATCTACGGCGCGCGCACCATCCCCGGACGGCACCGGACCATCAGCGGCGCCGACAACGTCGACAAGATCATCCACGTCGACCAGTCGCCGATCGGTCGGACCCCGCGGTCGAACCCGGCCACCTACACGGGCGTGTTCGACCACGTCCGCAAGCTGTTCGCGCAGACGCCCGAGGCGAAGATGCGCGGCTACCAGCAGGGTCGCTTCTCCTTCAACGTCAAGGGCGGTCGCTGCGAGGCGTGCTCCGGCGACGGCACGATCAAGATCGAGATGAACTTCCTGCCCGACGTGTACGTGCCGTGCGAGGTCTGCCACGGAGCGCGCTACAACCGCGAGACGCTCGAGGTGCGCTACAAGGGTCGCACCATCGCCGAGGTGCTCGACATGCCGATCGAGGAGGCCGTCGAGTTCTTCGAGGCCATCCCCGCGATCGCCCGTCACCTGCGCACGCTGGTCGACGTCGGGCTCGGCTACGTCCGCCTCGGCCAGAGCGCGCCGACGCTCTCCGGCGGCGAGGCGCAGCGCGTCAAGCTCGCGTCGGAGCTGCAGAAGCGCTCGACCGGCCGGACCCTCTACGTGCTCGACGAGCCGACGACGGGCCTGCACTTCGAGGACATCCGCAAGCTGCTGCTCGTCCTCGGCCGTCTCGTCGACTCCGGCAACTCGGTCGTCGTCATCGAGCACAACCTCGACGTCATCAAGACGGCCGACTGGCTCATCGACATGGGCCCCGAGGGCGGCTCCGGCGGCGGCACCCTCCTCGCCGAGGGCACCCCCGAGCACGTCGCCACCGTCGAGGCCTCCCACACCGGCCGCTTCCTCGCCCCCCTCCTCACCTGACCGGAGCGGAGATTCCCAGGTCGACCTGGGAATCTCCGCCGAGCACGGGAAACTCAGCGGCGCACGGAGAGGTTTCCGTGCGCCGCTGAGATCTCTACGCTTCGGTCACGCGATGTGGCGGCGACGGCGGCGATAGATGCGGTCGGACTGCTCGAGCTCGTGGGCGATGCGTCGCCCCGTGGCCCCTGCGTGCTTCGGCGTCACCTCCGAGAAGGTGGCACGAGAGACGCCGAAGTCACGGCGTCGGATGCGGTCCTCCCGGTGCTTCTCGCGCACGACGACGTCGCTCGCATCCTCACCCGGCCGAAGGTCGCGCCAGTACTTGCGCCGACCGTCGACCTCGCCGACGTGACGATGCTCCGGCCATCCGACGTCGGTCCAGGCGAAGACCTCCCCGCGATCGTCGGCGACAGGGAACTGCGTGACCGGTATCGGTAGTCCGGCCTCGAAGCACACCTGCCGGAGCAGCGACTCGGCCGCTGTGTGGGCTCCGGGGTCCGCCCGACGCACGACGAGTCGAGCCAGCCGTGACCCCTGCCATCCCCGGAAGCGTCCGGTGGCCTCCTGGAGCGCTGCGCGTTCGGCCAGGCCCAGGTGCAGCGCCGAGTCCATGACGACGAGCGCGCGCCGGACGTCCTGACCGCACGCCACCTGAAACGCAGCGTGGTCGGCTCGCACCGCGGGAAGACCAGAGAGAGTCTCGACGACCTCAACGCCGTCGAGCCTTCGATGGTGGTGCACTCCCGACTCCGACCGTGCCGAACCCGGATCGAGCCTCATCACGTGGACGACTTGCAGGTCGACCGCCCACGTGGCCATGCCGTGCGCGATCGCTGCACTGTGGTGCGACAATGCCATGCTCCCTGGCGCGAACTTCGCCAGCACACTGCGGGCGAGGAGCAGGTGACGCTGCTCCCGGTCGAGGGACGCGAGGAAGTGCGGGAGGGCGTAGGTCCCGACCCGGATTCGTGTCAACACACCTGCCATCAGGTGCGCCGCGATGCTCTGGTCGCTCCACCCCAGAGCGAGAAGGTCCGATCGGAGCACGAACCCTCCTCGTTCTCTCGCGGCGTGCTCGACCTCGTTCATGCCTCCGAGCCTGGCGTCTGCTCGGGGAAGTCGGAACGCCGCTTCTCAGCCCTGTGGACGACAGCGACCATCCGCTGAACCCGGTGTGGACGGCCGGCACGAAGCACGGGAATCTCAGCGAAGCACGGGGAGCAAGCCGTGCTTCGTTGAGATTCCCGTGCTCCGTCGCAGATTCCCAGGTCGACCTGGGAATCTCCGTCGAGGGTGTCGGTGGGGGCTCGTAGGGTGGGGGAGTGGCGGATCCAGCGACCTATCGGCCGGCTCCGGGGGAGATTCCCGTCGAGCCCGGGGTGTACCGGTTCCGGGACGCGCAGGGGAGGGTGATCTACGTCGGGAAGGCGAAGTCCCTCCGCGCCCGGCTCAACTCCTACTTCCAGGACGTCGCGGGCCTGCACGAGCGCACCGCGCGCATGGTCACCACGGCCGCGTCGGTCGACTGGACCGTGGTCACCACCGAGGTCGAGGCGCTGCAGCTCGAGTACACGTGGATCAAGGAGTTCGACCCGCGGTTCAACGTCAAGTACCGCGACGACAAGAGCTACCCGTGGCTCGCGGTCACGGTCGGCGAGGAGGTGCCGCGCGTGCAGGTCATGCGCGGTGCGCAGCGCAAGGGCGTGCGCTACTTCGGCCCCTACGGCCACGCCTGGGCCATCCGCGACACCGTCGACACGCTGCTGCGCGTTTTCCCGATGCGCTCCTGCTCGGCCGGCGTCTACCGCCGCGCGCAGGGCATCGGGCGTCCCTGCCTCCTCGGCGACATCGGCAAGTGCGCCGCGCCGTGCGTCGGACGGGTCACGCCCGAGGAGCACCGCGACATCGTCGACGACTTCATGGCGTTCATGGGCGGGCAGACCTCCGGCTTCGTCAAGGGCATCGAACAGAAGATGCGCCACGCCGCGGAGCAGCAGGAGTACGAGCTGGCCGCGAAGTACCGCGACGACCTCGGGGCTCTCCGTCGGGCGCTCGAGAAGCAGACGGTCGTGCTCGGCGACGGCACCGACGCCGACGTGCTCGGCTTCGTCGACGACCCCCTCGAGGTGGCCGTGCAGATCTTCTCCGTCCGTGGCGGACGCATCCGCGGCCAGCGCGGGTGGGTCGCCGACAAGGCCGACGACGCCGACTTCCCCGAGCTCGTGCAGCGCGCCGTCATGACCCTGTACGAGAACACCACCACCGAGGCCATCCCGCGCCAGGTGCTCGTGCCCGAGCTGCCCGCCGACGTCGACGCCGTCACCGAGCTGCTCACCGAGCTGCGCGGCGGTCCGGTGCGGATCCGGGTGCCGCAGCGCGGCGACAAGAAGCGCCTGCTCGAGACCGTCGAGCAGAACGCGCAGCAGGTCATGGCCCGGCACAAGCTCAAGCGCGCCGGCGACCTCACCGCGCGGAGCAAGGCGCTCGAGGAGATCCAGGAGTACCTCGACCTGCCCACCGCGCCGCTGCGCATCGAGTGCTACGACGTGTCCAACCTGCAGGGCACCGAGATCGTCGCCTCCATGGTGGTCTTCGAGGACGGTCTGCCGCGCAAGGGCGAGTACCGCCGCTTCACCATCCGTCACGAGGGCCAGAGCGACGTCGCCGCCATGCACGAGGTCATCACCCGACGCTTCCAGCGGCTGCTGAAGGCGCGCAAGGAGGGCGACGAGGTGCCCGGCATCGACCCCGAGACCGGGCTGCCGCGCAAGTTCGCGTACGCGCCCGGGCTGGTCGTCGTCGACGGCGGCCCGCCGCAGGTCGCGGCGGCCCAGGCGGCCATGGACGAGCTCGGCATCACCGACGTCGCCCTGTGCGGGCTCGCGAAGCGGCTGGAGGAGGTGTGGGTGCCGCAGGACGTCGACCCCGTCATCTTCCCGCGCACCAGTGAGGCGCTCTACCTCCTGCAGCGCGTGCGCGACGAGGCGCACCGCTTCGCGATCACCCACCACCGGCAGCGTCGTGCGAAGGCCATGACCGGCAGCGCGCTCGACGACGTCCCGGGGCTCGGGCCGAGCCGGCGCAAGGCCCTCATGGCGGCGTTCGGGTCGGTCCGCAAGATCCGCGCCGCGAGCGTCGAGGAGGTGGCGGCCGTGCCCGGGTTCGGACGCGCTACGGCAGAATCCGTCGTGGCGGCACTCGCCGCCGACACGCCCGGGCCCACCGTCGACACCGCGACGGGGGAGATCGTGGAGGACCGATGACCCCGCTGACCACCTTCGTCGTCGTCACCGGCATGACCGGTGCGGGTCGCGGCACCGCCGCGAAGGCGCTCGAGAAGCTCGGCTACTACGTCATCGACAACCTGCCCGCCGCGATGATCGAGGAGGCCGTCGACGCCGTCCAGGGCGCCGACGTCCCGCGTCTGGCCGTCGTCGTCGACTCCCGCTCCGGTGCGTTCTTCGGTGGCCTCACCGACGCGCTCGAGTCGCTGCGCGAGCGCGGCATCCGGGCGCGCGTGCTCTACCTCGAGGCCGCCGACGAGGTCCTCGTCCGCCGTCAGGAGGCCGCGCGCCGACCGCACCCGCTCAGCATGGAGGGACGGCTGCTCGACGGCTTCAACCGCGAGCGCGAGCTGCTGCGCACGGTCCGCGGTCGCGCCGACATCGTCATCGACACGACGCGGCTCAACATCCACCACCTCGCCCGGCGGGTCCAGGCCGCGTTCGAGGAGCCCGGTGCCCTGGGGCTGCGGGCGTCGGTGATGTCGTTCGGCTTCAAGTACGGCATCCCCATCGACGCCGACATGGTCGCCGACATGCGCTTCCTGCCCAACCCGTACTGGGTCGAGGAGCTCCGGCCGATGAGCGGCCTCGACGCCCCGGTCAGCGAGTACGTGCTCAGCCAGCCGAAGGCCGAGGAGTTCCTCGACTCCTACGAGAACCTCGTCGACATGCTCACCGACGGGTTCCTGCACGAGGACAAGCGCTTCCTGACCATCGCGATCGGCTGCACCGGCGGACGTCACCGCAGCGTCGCCATGTCCGAGGCGTTCGCCGAGCGGCTGCGCGGCCACGGTGTGCGCACGCTCGTCGTCCACCGCGACCTGGGGCGCGAGTGACCACCCCGCCGACGGCACCTCGCGGCGGCGTCCGGGTCGTCGCCCTCGGCGGCGGGCACGGGCTGGCCGCGAGCCTGTCCGCGCTGCGTCTGCTCGACACCCAGCTCACCGGCATCGTCACCGTCGCCGACAACGGCGGCTCCTCCGGCCGGCTGCGCGAGGAGCTCGGGGTGCTGCCGCCCGGCGACCTGCGGATGGCGCTCGCCGCCCTGTGCGCCGACGACCAGTGGGGCCGGCAGTGGGCCACGGTCCTGCAGCACCGCTTCAGCAGCGACGGCCCGCTCGACCAGCACGCCGTCGGCAACCTGCTCATCGCGGCGATCTGGGGGATCCTCGACGACCACGTCGCCGGGCTCGACCTCGTCGGCGACCTCCTCGGCGCGCGGGGCCGGGTGCTCCCCATGGCCGCCGTCCCGCTGCACATCGAGGCCGACGTGCACCTGCGCGCAGACCCCGACCGGCTCACCGTGGTGCGCGGCCAGGCGCAGGTCGCGTCCGTCGACGGGCAGGTGGTGAGCGTCCGGCTCGACCCGGAGGACCCGCCGGCGTGTCCCGAGGCCGTCGAGGCCGTGGAGGCGGCCGACTGGGTCGTCGTCGGCCCCGGCTCGTGGTTCACCTCGGTCATGCCGAACCTGCTGGTGCCGCAGCTGCGCGACGCGCTCGAGCGCACGTCGGCGCGCCGCGCGCTCGTGCTCAACCTCAGCGAGCAGGAGGGCGAGACCGAGGGGCTCTCGCCGACCGACCACCTCGAGGTGCTCGCCGCGCACGCCCCCGACCTACGGCTCGACGTCGTCCTCGCCGACCACTCGCTCGTCGACGACGCAGGCGTGCTCGAGCGGGCCGCGCAGTCGCTCGGCGCACGCGTCGTGGCGGCCGACGTCGCGGTCGCCCGGGGCGCCGACCAGCACGACCCCGCCCGGCTGGCCCGGGCCTTCGAAGGGTTCTTGCGCGCGGGCATACAGTGAGGGTCTGACTGCACGCGACGACGTTGGAGGACGCCCGCATGGCCATGACGGCTCAGGTCAAGTCGGAGCTCGCGAGCACCACGGTGACGAAGGCGTGCTGCCGCAAGGCGGAGGTCGCCTCGATGCTGCGCTTCGCCGGCGGTCTGCACATCGTGGCGGGTCGCATCGTGGTGGAGGCCGAGCTCGACACCGGCGCCGTCGCGCGGCGTCTGCGCCGCGACATCCAGGAGGTCTACGGGCACGCGAGCGAGATCCTCGTCGTCCAGGGCACCAACCTGCGCAAGGGCACGCACTACGTGGTGCGGGTGGCCAAGGACGGTGAGGCGCTCGCCCGCCAGACCGGCCTCATCGACGCGAGCGGTCGCCCCGTCCGCGGGCTGCCGCCGCAGATCGTCTCCGGTGCGTCGTGCGACTCCGTCGCCGCCTGGCGCGGCACGTTCCTCGCGCACGGCTCGCTCACCGAGCCCGGCCGCTCGTCGGCGCTCGAGGTGAGCTGCCCCGGTCCCGAGGCGGCGCTGGCGCTCGTGGGCGCCGCACGCCGGCTCGGCATCAGCGCCAAGGCGCGTGAGGTGCGCGGTGGCGACCGCGTCGTCATCCGCGACGGCGAGGCCATCGGTGCGCTCCTGACCCGCCTCGGGGCGCACGAGACGCTGCTGGCGTGGGAGGAGCGCCGCATGCGCCGCGAAGTGCGTGCCACCGCCAACCGGCTCGCGAACTTCGACGACGCCAACCTGCGTCGCTCGGCCCGCGCGGCGGTCGCCGCCGGAGCCCGGGCACAGCGCGCGCTGGAGATCCTCGGCGAGGACGTCCCGGACCACCTGCGGATGGCCGGCGACCTGCGCGTCGAGCACCGGCAGGCCAGCCTCGAGGAGCTCGGTGCCCTGCACGAGCCCCCGCTCACGAAGGACGCGATCGCGGGTCGTATCCGCCGCCTCCTGGCCATGGCCGACAAGCGCGCGTCCGACCTCGGCATCCCCGACACCGAGGCGAGCGTCAACGAGGATGCGCTCCCCGAGGCCTGACGCCGACGCCGTCGCGGCCCATCTGCGCAACGCCGGGTGCGTGTTCGCCGACGACGAGGCGCGGCTGCTGCTCGCCGAGCACGAGGCGGGCCGTCCACTCCACGACATGGTCGCCCGACGGGTCGCCGGCGAGCCGCTCGAGCAGGTGCTCGGCTGGGCCGAGCTCGACGGCGTGCGCGTACGGCTGCGGCCGGGCGTCTTCGTGCCGCGGCGCCGCTCCGCCGCCCTCGTCCACGCGGCCCTCGAGGTCGTCGACCGCGAGGCCCGCGCCGTGGTCGTCGACCTGTGCTGCGGGTCGGGGGCCCTGGGGCTCGCGGTCTCCCGCTCGGTGCCCCACCTCGAGCTGCACGCGGCCGACGTCGACCCGACGGCCTGTGCTTGTGCCCGCGACAACCTCGACGGCGTCGGAGAGGTCCACCAAGGAGACCTGCTCGACGCGCTGCCCGCCGACCTGGCCGGGCGTGTGGACCTGCTGCTCGTGAACGCGCCGTACGTGCCGACCGCGGACCTCGCGACGCTGCCGCGCGAGGCCCGCGACCACGAGCCCGTGACCGCGCTCGACGGCGGCGTCGACGGCGTGGTGCTGCACCGGCGCGTCGCAGCAGACGCCGGGGCCTGGGTCCGCCGCGGAGGACGGGTGCTGGTCGAGACCTCCGGACGACAGGCGCCGCTCACCGTCGCCGGCTTCGCCCCGGCCGACTGGCACGTCGACGTGCTCACCGACGACGACCTCGGCGCGACCGTGGTGCGGGCGACTCGCCGGTAGCCGACGCGACTCGATAGGCTGGCGCCCACCACACCCCGACCCCAGTAGGAGCAGGTTTCACCGTGACCGTTCGCGTGGGCATCAACGGCTTCGGCCGCATCGGCCGCAACTTCTTCCGGGCGGCCCGTGCCGCCGGGACCGACATCGAGATCGTCGCCGTCAACGACCTGACGGACAACAAGACGCTCGCGACGCTCCTCAAGTACGACTCGATCCTCGGCCGCCTCGACGCCGACGTGTCCTACGACGACACGTCGATCACCGTCGGCGACCAGAAGATCGCCGCGTTCGCCGAGCGCGACCCCGCGAAGCTCGACTGGGCGTCGGTCGGCGTCGACATCGTCGTCGAGTCCACCGGCTTCTTCACCGACGCCACCAAGGCGAAGGCGCACGTCGACGGCGGCGCCAAGAAGGTCATCATCTCCGCCCCGGCGAAGAACGAGGACATCACCATCGTCATGGGCGTCAACCACGACCTCTACGACGGTGCGCAGCACACGGTCATCTCGAACGCCTCCTGCACCACCAACTGCCTCGCCCCGATGGCCAAGGCGCTCAACGACGCCCTCGGCATCGAGCAGGGCCTCATGACGACGATCCACGCGTACACGCAGGACCAGAACCTGCAGGACGCGCCGCACAGCGACCTGCGTCGCGCCCGCGCCGCCGCGCTCAACATCGTGCCCACCTCCACGGGTGCCGCGAAGGCCGTCAGCCTCGTGCTCCCCGAGCTCAAGGGCAAGCTCGACGGCTACGCGCTGCGCGTGCCCGTGCCCACCGGCTCGGCCACCGACCTCACCTTCACCGCGTCGCGCGAGACGTCGGTCGAGGAGGTCAACGAGATCCTCAAGACGGCCTCCGAGGGTGCGCTCAAGGGCTTCCTCACCTACACCGAGGACCCGATCGTCTCCTCCGACATCGTCACCGACCCGTCGTCGTGCATCTTCGACTCGGGCCTGACGAAGGTCATCGGCGACCAGGTCAAGGTCGTCGGCTGGTACGACAACGAGTGGGGCTACTCCAACCGCCTCGTCGACCTCGTCAAGCACGTCGGCGCCTCTCTCTGACGTGGCGGCCCAGACGATCGACGACCTGCTCGCGAGCCGCGGGGGAGACCTCAGCGGCACGCGGGTGCTGGTCCGCAGCGACCTGAACGTGCCGCTGGACGGCAGCACGATCACCGACGACGGCCGCGTGCGCGCCAGCGTCCCGACCATCCAGAAGCTCGCCGGTGCCGGTGCGCGCGTGCTCGTCACCGCGCACCTCGGCCGGCCGAAGGGTGCGCCGGACCCCGCCTACTCGCTGGAGCCCGTGGCCGAGCGCCTCGCCGAGCTGCTCGGCACGCCCGTGCTGTTCGCCAACGACACCGTCGGCACCGAGGCGCAGCGGATCACCGCGGCGCTGCAGGACGGCCAGGTGGCCGTGCTCGAGAACGTCCGCTTCAACGAGGGCGAGACGAGCAAGGACGACGCCGTCCGCGGCGCGTTCGCCGACGAGCTCGCGGCGCTGGCCGACGTGTTCGTCTCCGACGGGTTCGGGGTCGTGCACCGCAAGCAGGCCAGCGTCTACGACGTCGCCACGCGGCTCCCGGCCGTGGTCGGCGGTCTCGTGCAGGCCGAGGTGGAGGTGCTGGAGCGGCTCACCGAGTCGCCCGAGCGCCCCTACGTCGTCGTGCTGGGCGGGTCGAAGGTCTCCGACAAGCTGGGCGTCATCGACAACCTGATCGAGAAGGCCGACAGCCTGCTCATCGGCGGCGGCATGGTCTTCACGTTCCTCAAGGCGCAGGGCCACGACGTCGGCTCCTCGCTGCTCGAGGCCGACCAGCTCGACGTCGCCCGCGAGTACGTCGAGCGCGCTGCCGCGCGGGGCGTCGACCTCGTGCTCCCGACCGACGTCGTCGTCGCGCCGGAGTTCTCGGCCGACGCCCCGGCCACGGTCGTCGCCGCCGACGCGATGCCCGACGACCAGATGGGCCTCGACATCGGCCCGGAGAGCGCCGAGCGCTTCGCCGAGGTCGTGCGCGGCGCGCGCACCGTCTTCTGGAACGGCCCCATGGGCGTGTTCGAGTTCGAGGCGTTCGCGGCCGGCACGAAGGCCGTCGCGCAGGCGCTCACCGAGGTCGACGGACTGTCGGTCGTCGGCGGGGGCGACTCCGCCGCGGCGGTGCGCCAGCTCGGCTTCACCGACGACCAGTTCGGCCACATCTCCACCGGGGGCGGCGCGAGCCTCGAGTACCTCGAGGGCAAGACCCTGCCCGGCCTGCAGATCCTCGAGAAGGAGTCCTGATGGCACGCACCCCTCTCATGGCGGGCAACTGGAAGTCCAACCTCAACCACCAGGAGGCCGTCGTCCTGGTGCAGAAGCTGGCCTGGACCCTGCAGGACAAGAAGCACGACGCCGCCCGGTCCGAGGTCGTCGTCATCCCGCCCTTCACCGACATCCGCAGCGTGCAGACGCTCGTCGACGGCGATCGGCTGCCCATCCGCTACGGCGCGCAGGACGTGTCCGAGCACGACGGCGGGGCGTACACCGGCGAGGTCACGGCAGCGATGCTCGCCAAGCTCGGCTGCTCCTACGTCGTCGTCGGCCACTCCGAGCGTCGTGAGTACCACGGCGAGACCGACGCGGTGGTGAACGCCAAGGCCACGCGGGCCCTGGCCGCCGACATCACGCCGATCGTCTGCGTGGGCGAGGGGCTGGAGGTCCGCCAGGCCGGCGACCATGTCGCGTACACGCTCGACCAGCTCGACGGCTCGCTCGCCGGGCTGACGCCCGAGCAGGTCGCGGGCCTCGTCGTCGCCTACGAGCCCGTCTGGGCCATCGGCACCGGCGAGGTGGCCACGCCCGAGGACGCGCAGGAGGTGTGTGCGGCCATCCGGTCCCGGATCGCCGAGACCTGCTCTTCCGAGGCGGCGCAGGCGGTGCGTATCCTGTACGGCGGATCGGTGAAGGCGGCCAACATCGCCGCGATCATGGCCAAGTCCGACGTGGACGGCGCCCTGGTCGGCGGTGCGAGCCTCCAGGCGGAGGAGTTCGCCGCCATCGCCCGGTTCTACGACATGCCGGCCCTGCCCTCCTGATGGAAGACCTGAACCTGTGATCATCCTGTTGTCGTCCGTGCTGACGATCTCGAGCCTGCTCATGATCGTCCTGATCCTCATGCACAAGGGACGCGGAGGCGGTCTGTCCGACATGTTCGGCGGCGGCATCTCCAGCTCCCTCGGTGGCTCGTCGGTGGCCGAGCGCAACCTCGACCGCATCACCGTCGGCATCGCCGTCGTGTGGACGGTCTCGGTCATCCTGCTGGGCCTCCTGCTGAAGGTGAGCAACTGACATGGCGGCGGGAGCGATCCGCGGCAGCCGCATCGGCTCGGGGCCGATGGGCGAGGCAGAGCGTGGCGAGGCCGCGCCGCGCAAGGCGGTCACCTACTTCTGCGCCAACGACCACCAGACGGCGCTGAACTTCGCGCTCGAGGCGGAGCCGCCGGAGTCGTGGGACTGCCCGCGCTGCGGCCTCCCGGCCAGCCACGACGCCGAGAACCGTCCGACGGCCCCGAAGACGGAGCCCTACAAGACGCACCTGGCCTACGTGAAGGAGCGTCGCAGCGAGGACGAGGCGCAGGTGATCCTCACCGAGGCGCTCGACTCGCTCCGGTCGCGTCGCAAGTCCGGCGAGATCATCTTCTGACCGTCCCCGCGGTCCGGAACACCATCGCCCTCCACGCCGAGCGTGGAGGGCGGTGTCGTTCCCGCAGCGGGGGTGGTGCTCGGCGTCAGAGCCGGCCGGCGGCGTCCTCGTCGAGGAACCAGAGCGTCTCGTCGCGACCGTGCGCGCCGCGTGCCGGGGTCTCCTCCAGGGAGCCGTCGGCGGCGAGCGCCCGGGCCACCGCGTCGGCCTTGCCGTCGCCGGAGACGAGGAACCAGGTGGCGCGCGTGTGGTTGAGCGCCGGGAAGGTCAGGCTCGTGCGCTCCGGCGGGGGCTTGGGGGAGTCGAAGACCTCCACGCAACGACGCTCCTGCTCGTGCACCTGGGCGAAGCCCGGGAACAGCGACGCGACGTGCCCGTCGGGTCCGACGCCGAGCAGCACGACGTCGAAGGGTTCGTCGGGCAGGGACGCGCCGTACCCGTCGGCCGCCTCGGCCATCGACGTCGAGCAGCCGTGCGCCGGCATGCTGTGCACCTGCGACGCCGGGACAGACAGCCGGTCGAGGAAGCTGTCGCGCGCCTGGCGGTCGTTGCGGTCCTCGTGCCCCTCCGGGACGAAGCGCTCGTCGCCGAACCAGTAGACGACGTCGGACCAGTCGGCGGCCTCGGCGTCGAGCCGCTCGTAGATCGCGATGGCGATCGTGCCGCCGGTGAGCACCACGTGCGGCGTGCGTCCCTCGGCCTGGACGGCTGCGACACGCTCGGCGAGCGCGGCGGCCACGGCCGCCGCGAGGGCGTCGGCGCCGGTATGGACGAGGGTGCGGGCGGCGGGGGCGTCGGGCATCAGGACTCCAGGAGGTGGGTGAGGGTCTCGTGGTAGACGTCGTCGGCGTCGAGGCGGCGCAGGTCCTCGGCGAGCAGCTCTGCCAGCGTGCGCGGGCCGAGCGGGACGTGCCGCGGCGCGGCGCCCGGGATCGAGAACAGACAGGTCTCGGCGTCGATGCGCTCGATGGTGACGTCGCCGGCGTCGGTCTCCAGCACGACGCGGGCGATCTGCTCGCCCTCGCTGCGCCGCTCGGTGATCGGCACCCGCAGCCGCGACTGCAGCCACGCGGTCAGCAGACGCGCCGCCGGGTTGCCCGACCCCGCCTCGACGCTGCCGCGGTGCACGGTGCCCGTGGCCTGGTCGAGGGCGGCGGCCAGCAGGGCACGCCACGGCGTGAGGCGCGTCCACGACAGGTCGGTGTCGCCCGGGCTGTAGTGCCGCGCCGTCGCCTTGAGCGTCCGGACCGGGGAGTCCGACGCCTCGGCGTCGGTGAGCCGGCGCTGCGCGAGCCGGCCGATCGGGTCCTGCGACGGGTCCGTCGGCGGCTTGCCCGGCCACCACACCACGACGGGGGAGTCGGGCAGCAGCAGGGGGAGCACGACCGACTCCGCGTGCTTGGTGAGCGGTCCGGAGAGCCGCAGCAGGATGGACTCGCCGGCGGCGTTCTCGCCCACCCGCACCGTCGCGTCGACCCGCGGGTGACCGCGACCGTCGCCGAGCACGATGCCGATCACGCGCGACGGGTGCTCGCGCGAGAGCGCCGCCGCCGTGCGCAGCGACTCGCCGACCGTCTCGTCGTCGGTGACGACGAGCGCCGTCAGCACCATGTCCATGGCGGGGCTGCCGGAGTCGACCCGGGCCCGGACGAGGGCGCGGGCGATCTGCGGCGACGTCGTGTTCTCGAGGTTGATCTGCATCAGGGACGCCTCCAGGTGCGACCGTCGCGCTCCATCATGGCGTCGGCGGTGGGCGGACCCCACGTGCCCGACGTGTAGGTGTCGATGCTCTTCTCCCGCTGCCAGTGCGCAATGACCGGGTCGAGGATCTTCCAGGAGAGCTCGACCTCCTCCTGCTGCGGGAAGAGCGGCGGGTCGCCTAGGAGCACGTCGAGGATGAGCCGCTCGTACGCCTCCGGGCTGCTCTCGACGAACGCCCCGCCGTAGGCGAAGTCCATGAGCACGTCGCGGATCTCCATCGTCGTGCCAGGGACCTTCGCGCCGAAGCGCAGCGTGACGCCCTCGTCGGGCTGGATCCGCATGACCAGCGCGTTGCGGCCCAGCTCCTCGATGTCGTTCTTGCTGAACGGCTGGTGCGGCGCCGCCTTGAAGACCACGGCCACCTCGGTGACGCGCCGACCCAGCCGCTTGCCGGTGCGCAGGTAGAACGGCACGCCCGCCCACCGCCGCGTGGCGATGTCGATCTTGATGGCCGCGTACGTCTCGGTGCGCGAGCCCTCCGGGATGCCCTGCTCCTCGAGGTAGCCGACCACGTGCTCGCCGCCCGCCCAGCCGGCGGTGTACTGGGCCTGCGCCGTGTGCTGGGCCATCGGGGTGGCGGGCCGCGCGTTCGCGAGGATCTTCTGCTTCTCCAGCCGCAGGCTCTCGGCGTTGAAGGAGACCGGCTCCTCCATCGCGATGAGCGCCATCAGCTGCAGCAGGTGGTTCTGGATCACGTCGCGCGCCGCACCGATGCCGTCGTAGTAGCCCGCGCGGGTGCCGATGCCGATGTCCTCGGCCATGGTGATCTGGACGTGGTCGACGTAGTGGCTGTTCCACAGCGGCTCGAACATGCCGTTGGCGAAGCGCAGCGCCAGGATGTTCTGGACCGTCTCCTTGCCGAGGTAGTGGTCGATGCGGAACACGCTCTCGCGCGGGAAGACCTCCGAGACGAGCGTGTTGAGCTCCCGGGCCGACGCGAGGTCGTGCCCGAAGGGCTTCTCGATGACGACGCGGCGCCAGCCGCCGGACTGGTCGGCGAGCCCGTGCTCCTTGATCTTGCCGACGACCACGGGGAACAGGCCGGGCGGGATCGACAGGTAGAAGGCGTGGTTGCCGCCCGTGCCCTGCTGCTCGTCGAGCTCGGCCATCGTCGCGGCCAGCTGCAGCCACGCGGCGTCGTCGTCGAAGGAGCCCGGCACGAAACGGATGCCCGCCTCGAGCTGGCTCCAGACGGTCTCGCGCCACGGCGTGCGCGCCCCGGCCTGCGCGGCGGCCTTCAGCATCTCCGAGAACGACTGGTCGCCGAAGTCCTGCCGGGCGAAGCCGACGAGCGCGAAGCCCGGCGGGAGCAGGCCGCGGTTGGCGAGGTCGTAGATGGCCGGGATCAGCTTCTTGCGCGCCAGGTCGCCCGTGACGCCGAACATGACCACGCTGCACGGGCCCGCGATGCGCGGCAGGCGCCGGTCGCGGACGTCGCGCAGCGGGTTGCTCTGCATCGCCACGGCTCAGCCCAGCAGGTCGCGCAGCGGGGCGGCCGCGGCCTGCGGGTCGGAGAGGTGCAGGCGCAGGACCGGACGGCCGTGGTCGCGCAGGACCTGCGCGTCGCCGGCCGCCTGGGAGGCGATGAACTCCCCGAACGTGAAGTCGCGACCGGGGACCGCGAGGTCCTCGTGCGGGTCGCTCGTCAGCTGGAGGAACACGCCCGTCGCCGGGCCGCCCTTGTGGTACTGGCCCGTGGAGTGCAGGAACCGCGGCCCCCACCCGAACGTGACGGGGCGCCCGGTCCGGCGGGCGAGCTGCTCGCGCAGCCCCGCGTAGGCGCTGAGGTCCCAGCGGTCCAGGTAGGCCTGGACGGCGAGGTACCCGTGCTCGTCGTCGACCTGCGCGAGGAGCTGCTCCACGGCGTCGGCGAGGCTGGAGGCGTCGGTGCCGAACGCGGAGACCGGTCCCTCGACCAGGTCGGCGCCCGGCTCGTCGTCACCGCCGCCGCTGAGCTTGTCGCGAGCGGCCTGCTTGGCGCTCTCGACGTCGGGCTGGTCGAACGGGTTGATGCCGATCAGGGCGCCCGCGACGCTCACGGCCACCTCCCACAACAGCATCTGCGCTCCGAGGCCGCCGGTGACGCCCGCGGCCCAGCCGGACGTGCTCGTCGGGGTGTCCGAGGAGCCGGAGACGGCCAGGAAGGAGTCGGGCGTGCTCGGCTCGACGTTCACCGCGTGGCTGCTCTCGACCACGACGGGCAGGATGCCGTGGCCGATCTTGCCCGTCGACTCGGCGACGAGCTGCTCGATCCAGTCGCCGACGCCCCAGGCCACGGCCGTGCCGGCGTCGTGGTCGAGGAGCACCAGCTTGTCGACGGAGGAGCGGTTGGCGACGCCGAGCGCGGCCCCGAGGCGCAGCGCCGGGTTGGCGGCGTCGTCGGCGAACAGCGTCGCCGTGGCGTCGGCGGCCTCGTCGAGCAGACCGCCGATGTCGGCACCGGCGAGACCGCTCGGCACCAGGCCGAACGCGGTGAGCGCGGAGTAGCGACCACCGACCTCGGGGTCGGCGTGGAACACGCGGTACCCGGCCTGCGTCGCCTGCTCGTCGAGCGGCGAGCCGGGGTCGGTGACGACCACGAGGTGGTCGGCAGGGGAGAGCCCCGCCTCGGTGAAGGCGTGCTCGTAGGCGCGACGCTGGCTGTCGGTCTCGACGGTGCCGCCGGACTTGCTCGACACGACCACGACCGTGCGCTCGAGGCGGTCGGCGATCGCCGTCCGCACCATGTCGGGCTGGGAGGAGTCGAGCACGGTCAGCTCGACGCCGGCAGCGGCGCAGATGACCTCGGGGGCCAGCGACGAGCCGCCCATCCCGCAGAGGACGACGTGGTCGAGACCGCGCTCGTGCAGCTCGGCACGCAGCGCCTCGACCTCGGCGACGAGCGGTCGCGACGACTCCGCGAGCGTCGTCCAGGACAACCGCTTGGCCGCCTCGGACTCCGCGTCGGGACCCCACAGGGTGGCGTCGTGGGCGTGCAGCCGCGAGGCGAAGCGGTCGGCGACGAGCTCCGCGAGCGCGGCGTCGAGGGCGGCCTGGTCGGCGACGGTGAGCGTGACGTCCGGTGCCGCCATGGCTCAGGCCTTCTCGAGCTCGGAGCGGACGCTGTCGAGCAGCTCGGCCCAGGAGGCGTCGAACTTCTCGAGGCCCTCCTTCTCGAGCTTGGCCACGACCTCGTCGTAGCCGATGCCCTTCGCCTCGAGGTCGGCGATGACCTGGCGGGACTCGTCGTAGCGGCCGGTGACCCGGTCGCCCTCGACCTCGCCGTGGTCGGCGAAGGCCTGCAGCGTCTTCTCCGGCATCGTGTTGACGGTGTCGGCGACCACGAGCTCGGTCACGTAGAGCGTGTCGGGGTAGGCAGGGTCCTTCACGCCGGTGGACGCCCACAGCGGCCGCTGGGGGCGGGCGCCGCGCTCGCGCAGCGAGCCGAAGCGCTCGGAGCCGAAGACCTCCTCGAAGGCCTCGTACGCGAGCCGCGCGTTCGCGATGGCCGCCTTGCCGCGCAGGGGGTCACCCTCCTCGAGCCGGCCGTCGACCTCGCTGTCGACGCGGCTCACGAAGAACGACGCCACCGAGTGGATGGCCGAGAGGTCGCGACCGGCCTCGGCGGCGCGCTCGAGACCCTCGACGTAGGCGTCCATGACGGCGCGGTAGCGCTCGAGGGAGAAGATCAGCGTGACGTTGACGCTGATGCCCTCGGCGATCGCGTCGGCGATGGCCGGGAGGCCCTCGACGGTCGCGGGGATCTTGATGAGCAGGTTCGGCCGGTCGACCGTCTCCCACAGCCGCTTCGCGATCGTGGTAGTGCGGGCGGTGTCACGGGCCGCGCCCGGGTCGACCTCGATCGAGACGCGGCCGTCGACGCCGTCGGTGCGGTCGTGGACGGGTCGCAGCACGTCGCACGCCTCGCGCACGTCGGTGGTCGTGAGGGCGAAGACCGTCTCGTCGACGTCGGCACCGGCGGCCTTCAGCTCGGCCACCTGGGCGGCGTAGCGGTCGCCGTCGGAGAGCGCGGAGGCGAAGATCGTCGGGTTCGTGGTGACGCCCACGACGCCGCCCTCGGTGACGAGCTCGGCGAGGTTGCCGGACTCGATGCGCTCGCGGGACAGGTCGTCCAGCCAGATGGAGACCCCGGCGTCGGCCAGGGCCTGCAGTCGCTCGTTCATGGTGCTCCTCCTGCCGCCGTCCGGCGGCGTGATGGTCGGGGTGGGACCCGCGCCGGCGGCGCAGGCCCCGTTGCTGTGCGCGCTCAGTGCTGGTCGGGCAGGACCGGACCGCTCGGGCGTGCGTGGAACGGTGCCTCCGCGGCTCCGACCGCGTCGATCGAGGCGCGGGCGGCGTCGGCGACGGCGCCGGGCGTGATGCCGAACTCCTGGTAGAGCCGCTGGAAGTCGGCCGAGGCACCGAAGTGCTCGATCCCGACGACCTGGCCGGCGTCGCCGACCACGTCGCGCCAGCCGAAGGACACGCCGGCCTCGACGACGACGCGGGCACGGACGGACGGCGGGATCACGCTGTCGCGGTACCCGCTGTCCTGCTGCTCGAACCACTCGCGCGACGGCATCGACACGACACGGGCCGCGATGCCGTCGGCGGCGAGCGCCTCACGGGCCTGGACCGCGATCTCGACCTCGCTGCCGGTGCCGACCAGGACGACGTCGGGGGTGACGACCTGGCCGTCGCGACGGGCCTCGAGCAGCACGTAGGCGCCCTTGGCCGTGTCGGCGGCGTCGCCCCAGGTCTCGCCGTCGACCTCGCCGCGCGGGTAGGTGCGCAGGTTCTGCCGGCTCAGGGCCAGCGCGACCGGACGGTCGTGGATGCCGAGCAGCGTCTGCCACGCGGCGACCGTCTCGTTCGCGTCGGCGGGCCGCACGACGTCGAGGCCGGGAATGGCGCGCAGCGCCGCGAGGTGCTCGATCGGCTGGTGCGTCGGGCCGTCCTCGCCGAGGCCGATGGAGTCGTGGGTCCAGACGTAGGTGACGGGCAGCTGCTGCAGCGCGGCGAGGCGCACCGCGGGGCGCATGTAGTCGCTGAACACGAGGAACGTGCCGCCGTACGGCCGGGTCGGGCCGTGCAGCGCGATGCCGTTGAGGATCGCGCCCATGGCGTGCTCGCGGATGCCGAAGTGCAGCACGCGGCCGTACCAGTCGCCCTGGAACTTCTTGGTCGACCACTCCGGCGGGATGAACGACGGCTCGCCCTTGGGGGTCGTGTTGTTCGACCCGGCGAGGTCGGCGGAGCCGCCCCACAGCTCGGGCAGGACGGGGGCAAGCGCGGTGAGCACGTCGCCGGAGGCGGCGCGCGTGGCGACGCCCTTGTCGCTGGCCTCGAACGTCGGCAGCGCGTCGGTCCAGCCCTCGGGCAGCTCGTGCGCCTGGAGACGGTCGAGCAGGGCCGCGCGCTCGGGCTGGGCGGACCGCCAGGCGTCGTAGGTCTCCTGCCAGGCGGCGTGCGCCTCGGCGCCACGCTCGCGGGCCGCGTGCGTGTGCGCGATGACCTCGTCGGCGACCGCGAACGTCTGCTCGGGGTCGAAGCCGAGGAGCTCCTTGGTGGCCGCGATCTCGTCGCCGCCCAGCGCCGAGCCGTGCGAGGCGCCGGTGTTCTGCGCCGACGGGGCGGGCCAGGCGATGATCGAGCGCAGCACGATGAGGCTCGGCTTGTCGGTGACCTGCTCGGCGGCCTGGTAGGCGTCCCACAGCGCGGGGACGTCCTCGCGGTACTCGCCGCCGCCGTGCGTCCAGTCGACCGTCTGCACGTGCCAGCCGTACGCCTCGTAGCGGGCCGCGACGTCCTCGGTGAACGCGACGTCGGTGTTGTCCTCGATCGAGATCTTGTTGTCGTCGTACAGGACCGTCAGGTTGCCGAGCTTCTGGTGGCCGGCGAGCGAGGACGCCTCGGCCGACACGCCCTCCTGCACGTCGCCGTCGGAGCAGATGACGTAGACGTGGTGGTCGAACGGGCTCTCGCCGGCGCCGGTCTCGGGGTCGAGGATGCCGCGCTCGCGGCGGGCGGCCATGGCCATGCCGACGCCGTTGGCGATGCCCTGGCCGAGCGGGCCGGTGGTGACCTCGACGCCGGGGGTGTGCCCGTGCTCGGGGTGGCCCGGCGTCTGGCTGCCCCACGTGCGCAGGCTCTTGAGGTCCTCGAGCGTCATCGGGTAGCCGGCGAGGTAGAGCTGCACGTACTGCGTGAGGCTCGAGTGGCCGCACGACAGGACGAAGCGGTCGCGACCGATCCACGACGGGTCGTTCGGGTCGTGCCGCATGAGCTTCTGGTAGAGCAGGTAGGCCGCCGGCGCGAGGCTCATGGCGGTGCCGGGGTGGCCGTTGCCGACCTTCTCGACGGCGTCGGCAGCGAGCAGACGCGCGGTGTCGACCGCCTTGGCGTCGAGCTCGGTCCAGTCCAGGGTTGCAGAGGTGCTGGTCACGGTGCTGGTCGCTCCTGGGTCGTGGGGAAATTCTGGGGAGGGACGTGGTGGAGCCCTCGGTTCGACCCTATCGCCGAGCGTCTAGACTCTGCCAGGTGAGTGCACTTCGGTCGAGCAGCCGCAACGACCCCTCGTCGACCCCGGCGGAGGACGCTGGCGCGGACACCCGCGTGGTGACGTCCAGCCAGGTCCGTCGCAGCGGTCCGGTCGACGTGCTCAACGCCTACGTGGCGCTGATGAAGCCGCGCATCATCGAGCTGCTGCTCCTCACCACGGTGCCGGTCATGTTCCTCGCCGCGCGCGACGTGCCGTCGTTCTGGCTGATCGTCGCGACCGTGGTCGGCGGAACCCTCTCCGCGGGCAGCGCCAACGCGCTCAACTGCGTGTTCGACGCCGACATCGACCAGAAGATGCGGCGCACGTCGCGTCGACCGCTGCCGCGCCACGGTGTCTCCACCGCGGGTGCGCTCTGGTTCGGCCTGGCTCTCGCCGTCGTCTCGACCCTGTGGCTCGGCCTGCTGGTCAACTGGCTCTCGGCCGGGCTCGCGCTCGCCGCCAACGTCTTCTACGTCGTCGGCTACACGATGCTGCTGAAGCGCCGCACGCCGCAGAACATCGTGTGGGGCGGGGCGGCCGGCTGCTTCCCGGCGCTCATCGGCTGGACCGCCGTCACGAACGAGCTGGCCTGGCCGCCCGTCGTGCTCTTCCTCGTCGTCTTCTTCTGGACCCCGCCGCACTTCTGGTCCCTCGGCCTGCGCTACCGCGACGACTATTCGGCCGCCGGCGTGCCGATGCTGCCGTCGGTGGCCAGCGCCGCCACGGTGTCGCGCCAGATCGTCGTCTACTCGTGGGTCATGGTCGCCACGTCGCTCGCGCTCTGGCCGGTCGCCGGCATGGGCTGGTTCTACACGGGTGTCGCGATCCTGCTGGGCATCGTCTTCCTCGTCGAGGCCTACGACCTGCGCTCGCGCGCCAAGGACACCGAGGAGCTGTCGGTCATCAAGCCGATGCGGCTCTTCCACTTCTCCAACGCCTACCTCGCGCTGCTGTTCGTCGCTGCGGCGGTCGACCCGTTCCTGCGCTGAGCATCGAGCGGCTCGGCCCGGACGACTGGCGGCGGTTCCGCGCCGTCCGCCACGCCGCGCTGCGCAGCGACCCTGACGCGTTCGCCGCGTCGGCGCACCGCTGGCTCGACGACCTCGACGTCGAGCCGCGCTGGCGGGAGCGGCTCGAGGCGGTCGCCACCTACGTGGCCTGCCTCGACGGGACCGACGTCGGTACCGCGGGCGTGAGCGGGGACCACGAGCTGCTCGGCATGTGGGTGGCGCGCGCCGCGCGGGGCACCGGCGTGGCGGACCGCCTCGTCGAGGCTGTGGCTCGGCACGCCGCTACCGGGGCGCCGCTGCACCTGCGCGTGATGGCCGGCAACGCCGTGGGCCTGCGCTTCTACACGCGCTGCGGCTTCGTCCTCACCGGTCCGGAGCCCGACGCCGAGGGCTGCCTCACCATGACCCGCCCCCGCTGACCGTGACCCCGCTGACCGTGACGATGTGGCCCCTGAACGTTCCGGATCGGGGCCACATCGTCACGGTCAGTGCTGGAGCTGGGGCTCGCGCACGTGGGTACGGGTGAGCACCACGAGCCGGGTGCCGACCGACACGAGCACCGCGGCACCGACGAGGTGCACCGCGACCAGCGCGATCGGCAGGTCCGTGAAGTACTGCACGAAGCCGATGACGCCCTGCGCCAGCTCGGCGACGAGCAGCAGCGTGGCCGCGCGGACGGCGAGCGGGCTGGTGCCGCTGCGACGCAGCACGAGGATGGTCGCGATCGTCAGGGCGACGAGGAGGTAGACGCCCCACGCGTGCACGTGGCTCCACAGACGCGGGTCGAGCCCGTTGCGGGGTGCGTTCACGTCGCCGGCGTGCGGCCCGCTCCCGGTGACGACCGTGCCCAGGTAGACGACGACCCAGAGCGTCGCGTACGTGGCCAGCACGAGACGGCGGGCGAGCACCGGCACGTCGTCGGCGACGTCGCCCCGCACGCGCAGGAGCAGCCAGGTGGAGCCCGCCACCAGGAAGAGCGACAGCACGAGGTGCAGCGCGACGATCCAGGGGTTGAGGTCGGTCAGGACGGTGATGCCGCCGATGACGCCCTGGAACGGGATGCCGACGGCCAGCACGACCGCGAGCCGACGCAGGCCGCGACCCTCGGACCAGCGCCACACCGCGACGACCGTGCCGATCGCGATGGCGATGAGCACGTAGGTGAGCAGCCGGTTGCCGAACTCGATCAGGCCGTGCAGGCCCAGGGCGCGGTGCGGCACGAACGACTCGTCGGTGCAGCGCGGCCAGGTGGGGCACCCGAGCCCGGAGGCGGTGAGGCGCACCAGCCCGCCGGTCAGGATGATGACCGTGTTGGCGACGAGGCTGGCCCACGCCCAGCGCTCGACGACGTCGCGGGTGGGGGTCCGGAGACCGAGCGTCATTCCCATCGGAACGTCCTTGCGGTCAGGGCGGTGCCGACGGCCGCCCAGGCCGCGAGCACCACGAGGGGGAGCAGGTCGACGGTGCCGGCGTCGAACGCCGTGCGCAGGCCCTCGCCGAGCGCGCCGGACGGCAGCAGCTGCAGCAGTCCCTGCGCTCCGTCGGGGTAGCGCGAGAGCGGCACGATGAGTCCGCCGCCGACCAGGAGGAGCACGTACACCAGGTTCGCGACGGCGAGCGTGGCCTCCGCGCGCAGCGTGCCCGCGATGAGCAGCCCGAGCGAGCCGAACGCGGCGGTGCCGAGCACGGCGAGCACCACGAGCCACAGCCACGGCGCCACGCCACCGGCGGGCGACCAGCCGAGCGCGAGCGCCACCGAGGCGAGCAGCACCAGCTGCACGACCTCGACGACGACCACCGCGGCGACCTTGCCGACGAGCAGGCCCCAGCGCGGCAGCGGCGACGCGCCCAGCCGCTTGAGCACCCCGTAGCGACGCTCGAAGCCGGTGGCGATCGCCAGCGACGTGAACGACGTGGAGAGCACGGCCAGTCCGAGTACGCCGGGCGTGACGATGTCGATCGGACGACCGGCGCCGAGGTCGACGACCTTGCCCGAGCGGGTGCCGGCCACGAGGAGCAGGAGGGGGACGACGAGCGTGATGAGGAGCTGCTCGCCGTTGCGGGCGAGCAGGCGCAGCTCCATGCGGGCCTGCGCGGCCAGCATGGCCGGGGTGCGGGCCGCGCCAGGACGCGGCGAGAGGTCGAGGCTCATCGCAGGGCCCGTCCGGTGAGGTCGAGGAACCGGTCCTCGAGCGTCTGCTTCTCCACGAGCACCGACTCCGCGAGCACGCCCTGGCCGGCGAACCAGGCGGTCAGCGTGGCGAGGAGGCCGGGGTCGACCGTGCCGACGACGACGTACTGCCCGGCGGCCGTCTCCCGCACCTTGGTGTCGGCGGGCAGCGCGGTCATGAGCGCGTCGAGGTCGAGCCCGGGCCGGGCAGCGAACCGGACCGTGTTCTCCGCGCCGGAGCGCACGAGGTCGGCGGGGGAGCCGCTGGCGATGACGCGCCCGGCGTCGACGATGTGCACGACGTCGCTGAGCGTCTCGGCCTCGTCCATGAAGTGCGTCGTGAGGACCACCGTGACGCCGCTGGCGCGCAGCTCGTCGAGCAGGTCCCACGTGGCGCGCCGTGCCTGCGGGTCGAGCCCGGCGGTCGGCTCGTCGAGGAAGACGAGCTCCGGGCGACCGACGACGGCCATCGCCAGGCCGAGCCGCTGCTGCTGGCCGCCGGAGAGACGACGGTAGGCGGTGCGGCCGCACGACCCGAGCCCGAGACGCTCGACGAGGGCGTCGACGTCGAGCGGGTGGGCATGCAGCGACGCCACGTGGCGCAGCATCTCGTGCGCCCGCACGCCAGACCACGCGCCACCGGCCTGCAGCATCACGCCCACGCGGGGTCGCAGCGCCGCCGCGTCGCGCACCGGGTCGAGGCCGAGCACGCGGACCGAGCCCGACGTCGCGCGTCGGAAGCCCTCGCAGGTCTCGACGGTGCTGGTCTTGCCGGCACCGTTGGGACCGAGCACCGACGTGACCGTGCCGGTGCCGACCGTGAGCGTGAGCCCGTCGACCGCGGTGACGTCGCCGTAGCGGACGACGAGGTCGTGGATCTCGACGGCGGCGCCGACGGTGCCGTCGACGGGAGGGTGCTTCACCCCGTCAGTCTAGAGATCGTCGCCCGGCGGGTGGTCCGGGGCACCGTAGCCTGGTGCGATGGACCTGCCCGTCATGCCGCCGCTGCAGCCCATGCTCGCCAAGTCGGTCAAGGGGGTGCCCGCCGCCGACGCGGTCGACGGCGGCTACCTGTTCGAGCCGAAGTGGGACGGGTTCCGTGCCGTCGTCTTTCGCGACGGCGACGAGGTGGAGATCGCGAGCCGGTCCACCAAGCCCCTGACCCGCTACTTCCCCGACGTCGTCGCGGCGGTGCTGGCCCAGCTGCCGCAGCGCTGCGTCGTGGACGGCGAGATCGTCACGGCCGTCGGCGACCGGCTCGACTTCGACACGCTGTCGCAGCGCATCCACCCGGCAGCGTCGCGGGTGGCCATGCTCGCGGAGGAGACGCCCGCGAGCCTCGTCGTGTTCGACCTGCTGGCGCTCGACGGCACGTCGTACCTGGACGCGCCGCTGCACGAGCGCCGTGCCGTGCTCGAGGCGGCCCTCGCGGACGTCGAGGCGCCGGTCCACCTCACGCGCACGACGCGGGACAGCGCCGAGGCCGGACGCTGGTTCGAGCAGTTCGAGGGGGCGGGTCTCGACGGGGTCGTGGCGAAGCGGCTCGACGCCCCCTACACCCCGAACGGCCGCACCATGCTCAAGGTCAAGCACGCGCGCACGGCCGACGTCGTGGTGGCCGGGTACCGGCTGCACAAGACGTCGACGCCCGAGCAGCCGCTGCTCGGGTCGATGCTGCTGGGGCTGTACACCGACGACGGACGCCTGCAGCACGTCGGCGTCTGCGCCTCGTTCACCGCGACGCGCCGGGCCGAGCTGGCGGCCGAGCTCGCGCCCCTGCGCGCGGAGCTGTCGGAGCACCCGTGGGGTGCCTGGCAGACCACGCAGGCGCACGAGGACGGCCGGCTGCCGGGCGGGCAGAGCCGCTGGACCGGCACGAAGGACCTCTCGTTCGTGCCGCTGCGCCCGGAGCGCGTGGTCGAGGTCGGCTACGAGCACATGGAGGGCCGCGGCGAGGAGGGCCGGTTCCGCCACACCGCGCAGTTCAAGCGCTGGCGCCCCGACCGGGAGCCGACGTCGTGCACGTACGCCCAGCTCGAGGAGGTCGTGTCCTACGACCTCGGCGACGTGCTCGCCTAGCGGCGCGGACCGTCGCCGAGCCGTCTCAGCTGCTCCAGCAGCGCCTCGGACGGCAGGAGCTCGTCGCCCGCGATCAGGTCGTCGCGCACCTCGGTCGGCAGCGTCTCGACGCCGTCCTCGCCGAGGTGGCGCACCTCGTCGTGCAGCGCCTCCATCCGGGCGTCGAGGGCGTGCGCGGAGTCGGCGGCGTCGCAGAGGCGCTCGGCGAGGTCGTCGGGGACGGCACCGCGGTACTTGTAGTGGATCTTGTGCTCGAGGCTGGCCCAGAAGTCCATGGCGATGGTGCGCAGCTGCACCTCGACCGTGACCGGGACCGGCCCGTCCGACAGGTACACGGGCACCTCGAGCAGCAGGTGCAGGCTGCGGTAGCCGTTGGCCTTGGGCGAGGCGATGTAGTCGCGGACGTCGAGGACGGTCAGGTCGTCCTGCGACGTGAGCAGCTCGTGCACGCGGTAGACGTCGGAGACGAAGCTGCACGTGACGCGCACGCCGGCGATGTCGGTGATGGTCTCGCGGATCGACTCGAAGGTGGGCAGCGTGCCCTTGCGGCCCATCTTCTCCGCGAGGCTGTCGGGCGACTTGAGCCGCGACGCGATGTGCTCGATGGGGTTCGTGTCGTGCATGAGCGCGAACTCGTCGCGCAGGATCGTCAGCTTGGTGACGACCTCCTCCATCGCGAACCGGTGCCGGAGCATGAAGCGGGTGAAGTCCTGTCGCAGCGCCTTGGGGTCGTCGAGGTGCAGGACCTCGTCGCCCTGCCCCAGCGCCTCCTTGCTCGTCAGCTCCACGCGGTCAGCCTACGACGGGCGGTCGACGCGTGACGGGTCGTGCGCGAGGCGGTCTCGTCCCGGCGCGGTGTCGGTACGGCGCCCTACGGTGGCCCCGTGGGCGTGATGGACGAGGCGGAGCAGGTGGCTCCCGGGTCGCTGACGGCGTGGCACGACTGGTTGCGGGGGCACCACGGCGACGCACGGGGCGTGTGGCTGGAGATGTCGGCCCGCGTCGCCGAGGGCGACGATGCGCTGTCGTACGAGAACGCGGTCTGCGAGGCCCTCTGCTGGGGCTGGATCGACGGACGGGTCCGTGGCGCGGCCGACGGCCGGGGCGCCGCGATCTGGATGTCGCCCCGCCGGCGGGGGAGCGCGTGGGCGGCGTCGAACCGCGCCCGCGTGGCCCGGTTGGTCGAGGAGGGGCGGATGCGTCAGCCCGGCCAGGCCGTGGTCGACGCCGCGCGGGCCGACGGCTCCTGGACCGTCCTCGTCGGACCCGAGCAGGGCGAGGAGCCGGACGCACTGCGCGCCGGCCTCGACGCCGACCCCGCCGCCCGCGCGTTCTGGGACGCCCTCCCGCCGAGCGCCCGCCTCTTCGCGCTCACCCAGCTGGCCACGGCCAAGCGGGAGCCGACCCGCCTGTCCCGCATCGAGAAGCTGCTCGCCCAGTGCCGCGCCGGTGAGCGGCCCGACCGCTGACGCATCGCTGGACGGTCGCCCCCGCGGGCGGTGGATCGTCCACCTTCTCAGCGTCCAGACGGTGGAGAGCTCACCGCCCGGGGGAGGCGGTGTCGGGCGGTGGATCGTCCACCGTCCCAGCGCCGAGAGGGTGGAGAACTCACCGCGCCGGGGAGGCGGCGTCGAGCGGTGGATCGTCCACCGTCCCAGCGCGCCCGGACCTCAGCCCTGCTTGTTGCGTGTGTCCTTGCTGGGCTGCACGCGCTTCGGCTCACCCGGCATCTTCGGGTACTCCGGCGGGTACGGCAGGTCGCCGAGGCCGCGCTCGAGGTCGGCGCGCCAGAGGTCGAGCAGCGGCTCGAGCGACTGGGGCTCGTCGTCGATGTCGGCCCAGGCGTCGCCGCCGCGCTCCGCGAGGAGGTCGGGGATCGTGCGCAGCGTGAAGGCCATCGGGTCGTCGACGTCGGCGAGCTCGTCCCACCGCAGGGGGAACGACGCGGGCGCGCCCTGCTTCGGGCGCAGGCTGTAGGCCGACGCGATGGTGCGGTCGCGGGCGTTCTGGTTGACGTCGACGAAGATCCGGTCGCCGCGCTCCTCCTTCCACCAGGCCGTGGTCACGCGGTCGCTGCGTCGCTCGAGCTCGCGGCCGAGACCGATGGCGGCGTGCCGGACGTCGGTGAAGGTCCACCGCGGCTCGACCCGGACGTACACGTGCACGCCGTTCTTCCCGCTGGTCTTCACGTGGCCGCGCAGGCCGAGGTCGCCGAGCAGCTCCCTCACGGTGCCGGCCTCCCGGACGGCGTCGACGAACCCGGTGTCGCCGTGCGGGTCGAGGTCGATCCGCAGCTCGTCGGGCCGGTCCAGGTCCGCTCGCCGGGCCGGGCCGGGGTGGAAGGTGATGGTGCCCATCTGCGCGGCCCACGCCACGACGGCGACGTGGTCGGGGCAGAGCTCCTCGGCGGTGCGTCCGGTGGGGAAGTGCACCCGCACCGACCGCGCCCAGTCGGGCATGCCGCGCATGACCCGCTTCTGGTAGAACGCGTCGCCCTGCGGGCCGCGCCCGTGCGTGGCCTCACGGGCCGTGAGCGTCATGCCGGGCTGCACGCCCTTCGGCCACCGCTCGAGCGCGGTGGGGCGGTCGCGCAGGGCACGGACGATGCCGTCGCCGACCGCGACGTAGTACTCGACCACCTCGAGCTTCGTGACCTCCGGGCCGTGCTCGGACGCCGGGTAGATCACGCGGTCGGCGCTGGAGACCTTCACCTCGCGTCCGCCCGCGTCGACGACGACCGCCGCAGTCTTGCCTGCCATGACGGCAGCCTAGGCCCGACGCGGCGGAGGTGCCGGGCCGTGGGCTGCAGGGGGCGGCGTGGGTGAGGGTTGCCTTCTTTGAACGACCGGAATCAATAACGGCACACTGGTGTTGTGAAATACATGCGCGCCGAGGAGATGGAGTCGACCACCGTCGACGACGCCCCCACGCGCGAGCGCGTGGCGACGTCGATCCTGGAGCACGGTCCGTCGACCGCAGCCGACCTCGCCCAGCGGCTGGGCCTCACGCCCGCCGCCGTGCGACGTCACCTCGAGCAGCTGCTGGCCGACGGCGTCCTCGCCCAGCGCCAGCCGCGCTCCACGGCGCGTCGCGGTCGCGGCCGACCCGCCAAGGTCTTCGTCATCACCGACGCCGGCCGCGACACCTTCGCGCACTCCTACGACGACCTCGCCGCCGACGCCCTCCGCTTCCTCGCGGAGACCGCGGGCGACGACGCGGTCGCCGCGTTCGCAGCCCGACGCCTGCGCGCCCTCACCGAGAAGTACCGCCCGCTCGTGGAGGCCGCACCCGTCGAGGAGCGTCCTCGGGTGCTCGCCGACGCGCTGAGCGCCGACGGGTTCGCGGCCTCGGCCGGCACGACGCCGGCCGGTGCGCAGATCTGCCAGCACCACTGCCCGGTCGCGCACGTCGCGGCCGAGTTCCCCCAGCTGTGCGAGGCCGAGACGGCGATGTTCGCCGACCTGCTCGGCTCCCACGTCCAGCGCCTCGCGACGATCGCCCACGGCGACGGCGTGTGCACGACCCACCTGCCCCATCCCACGACCCAAGCCACAGGTCCCACCACAGAGAGGGTGTCGTCATGACGACCAACTCGATCGAAGAGCTCAACCCCGGGCTCAAGGACGTCGGCCGCTACGAGTTCGGCTGGTCCGACGCGAACGACGCGGGTGCCAACGCCCAGCGCGGCCTCAACGAGGAGATCGTCCGCGACATCTCCGCGAAGAAGAGCGAGCCGCAGTGGATGCTCGACCTGCGCCTGAAGGGTCTGCGGCTCTTCGACCGCAAGCCGCTGCCCACGTGGGGCGCCGGCCTCGAGGACATCGACTTCGACAACATCAAGTACTTCGTGCGCTCCTCGGAGAAGCAGGCCGCCTCGTGGGAGGACCTGCCCGAGGACATCAAGAACACCTACGACCGTCTGGGCATCCCCGAGGCGGAGAAGCAGCGTCTCGTCGCCGGCGTCGCCGCGCAGTACGAGTCCGAGGTCGTCTACCACTCGATCCGTGAGGACCTCGAGGAGAAGGGCGTCCTCTTCCTCGACACCGACACGGCGCTCAAGGAGCACCCGGAGATCTTCGAGGAGTACTTCGGCACCGTCATCCCCGTCGGTGACAACAAGTTCTCCGCGCTGAACACGGCGGTGTGGTCCGGCGGCTCGTTCATCTACGTGCCCAAGGGCGTCCACGTCGACATCCCGCTGCAGGCCTACTTCCGCATCAACACCGAGAACATGGGCCAGTTCGAGCGGACGCTGATCATCGCCGACGAGGACTCCTACGTCCACTACGTCGAGGGCTGCACGGCGCCGATCTACTCCAGCGACTCGCTGCACTCCGCGGTCGTCGAGATCATCGTCAAGAAGAACGCCCGCGTCCGGTACACGACGATCCAGAACTGGTCGAACAACGTGTACAACCTGGTTACCAAGCGTGCGACGTGCGAGGCCGGCGCGACCATGGAGTGGGTCGACGGCAACATCGGCTCGAAGGTCACCATGAAGTACCCGGCCGTCTACCTGATGGGCGAGCACGCCCGCGGCGAGACGCTGTCGATCGCCTTCGCTGGCGAGGGCCAGCACCAGGACGCCGGCGCCAAGATGGTGCACGCCGCCCCCCACACGTCGAGCTCGATCCTGAGCAAGTCGGTGGCCCGCGGTGGCGGTCGCACCTCCTACCGTGGCCTGCTGCAGGTCATGGAGGGCGCGTACGGCTCGGCCAGCACGGTCAAGTGCGACGCGCTGCTCGTCGACCAGGTCAGCCGGTCCGACACGTACCCCTACGTCGACGTCCGCGAGGACGACGTGACGCTCGGCCACGAGGCCACGGTCTCGAAGGTCAGCGACGACCAGCTCTTCTACTTCATGCAGCGCGGCATGGAGGAGGACGAGGCCATGGCGATGATCGTCCGCGGGTTCGTCGAGCCCATCGCGCGCGAGCTCCCGATGGAGTACGCGCTCGAGCTGAACCGCCTCATCGAGCTGCAGATGGAAGGAGCCGTCGGCTGATGACCCTCGTCGACACCGACCGCACGGTCGAGAACATCGGTCAGGCCCTGGAGCTCGACCACGTCGAGTCCCACCTGCACCCCGAGCCGTCCTACGACGTCGCGGCGCACCCGGTGCCCACGGGCCTGGAGGAGATCTGGCGCTTCACGCCGCTGAAGCGGCTGCGGGGCCTGCTCGACGGCACCCCCTCCGACGCGCACCTCACGTGGGAGCAGCAGCTGCCCGAGGGCGTCACGCTCACGCAGGTCAGCACGGCCGAGGCGCAGGCCCTGGCCGTCAACGCCCCCTTCGACCGGCTCGGCGCGCTCGCCGTGGCCAACGCCGGGGGAGCGGTGCTGCTCGACGTGCCCGCCAACCTCGAGCTCAGCGAGCCCGTGCGGCTGACGCTGACGGGTGACTCCGTCGACTCGACCGTCTGGGGCCACGTCGTGGTCCGCGTCGGCACCCACGCGAGGGCCACCGTGGTCGTCGACCACGCCGGCAGCGCGACGTACGACGCGTTCACCCAGGTCGTCGTCGGCGACGGCGCCTCGCTCGACCTCGTCACGGTCAACGACTGGGCCGACGACGCCGTGCACGCCGGCCAGTACAACGTGCGTGTCGGTCGCGACGCGTCGGTCCGCGCGTTCGAGGTCAGCCTCGGCGGCGACCTCGTCCGCACGAACGTCAACGTCGACTACGCCGGTCCGGGCGGCAGCGCCGAGCTGCTCGGCGTCTACTTCGCCGACGCCGGCCAGCACATCGAGCACCGCCAGTTCGTCGACCACACGGCACCGCGCACGAAGAGCAACGTCGAGTACAAGGGCGCGCTGCAGGGCCAGGACGCGCACACCGTCTGGGTCGGCAACGTGCTGATCCGCAAGGTCGCCGAGGGCATCGAGACGTTCGAGCAGAACGACAACCTCGTGCTCACCGACGGCGCGAAGGCCGACTCGGTGCCGAACCTGGAGATCGAGACCGGCGACATCGCCGGTGCCGGCCACGCCAGCACCACCGGCCGCTTCGACGACAACCACCTGTTCTACCTGCAGAGCCGGGGCATCGAGGAGGCCGAGGCGCGTCGTCTCGTCGTGCACGGCTTCTTCAACGACATCATCCGTCGGATCGGCGTGCCTGAGCTGCAGGCGCGGCTCGTCGAGGCGATCGAGTCCGAGCTGGCCGGTGCCGACCTGAGCAAGGTCGGCTGAGCGATGCCCGAGTCCGGACCCCAGTTCGCGGCACCCCTCGACGTCCTCGTCGAGGGGACCGCGACCGCGGTCACCGTCGACGGCGTCGACGTCGCGCTGGTACGCGAGGGCGACGCGGTCTACGCGATCCGCGACGAGTGCTCGCACGCCGCGATCCCGCTGTCGGAGGGGGAGGTGGAGGGCTGCGAGATCGAGTGCTGGCTGCACGGGTCGCGCTTCGACGCCCGCACCGGCAAGCCCCTCAACCTGCCGGCCACCGAGGCCGTCCCCACCTACCCCACGACCATCACCGACGGACGCGTCCTGGTCGACGTGTCCGCCCCCACCAGGAGCTGAACCACATGAGCACCCTCGAGATCAAGAACCTGCACGTCTCGGTGAACACCGAGGACGGCGCGAAGGAGATCCTGCGCGGCGTCGACCTCACGGTCAACAGCGGCGAGGTCCACGCCATCATGGGCCCGAACGGCTCGGGCAAGTCGACCCTCGCGTACTCGATCGCCGGCCACCCCAAGTACACCGTCACCGACGGCGAGGTCCTGCTGGACGGCGAGAACATCCTCGAGCTCAGCGTCGACGAGCGCGCCCGCGCGGGCCTGTTCCTCGCGATGCAGTACCCCGTCGAGGTCCCCGGCGTGTCCGTCGCGAACTTCCTGCGCACCGCCAAGACCGCCATCGACGGCGAGGCCCCCAAGCTGCGCACCTGGGTCAAGGACGTCAACGCCGCCCTCGAGCGCGTCACCCTCGACCCGACGTTCGCGCAGCGCAGCGTCAACGAGGGCTTCTCCGGTGGTGAGAAGAAGCGTCACGAGATCGCCCAGCTCGAGCTGCTGAACCCCAAGTTCGCCGTGCTCGACGAGACCGACTCCGGCCTCGACATCGACGCCCTGCGCGTCGTGTCCGAGGGCGTCAACCGCTACACCGACCAGGGTGACCGCGGCGTCCTGCTGATCACGCACTACACGCGCATCCTGCAGTACATCAAGCCCGACTTCGTGCACGTCTTCGTCGCGGGCAGGCTGGCCGAGTCCGGCGGTCGCGAGCTGGCCGACCAGCTCGAGGCGGAGGGCTACGACAAGTACGTGAAGGCTGCGGTCTGACATGACCTACGACGTCGAGGCGGTCCGCAAGGACTTCCCCATCCTCGAGCGCACGCTGGCGGGCGACCACCCGCTGGTGTACCTCGACAGCGCCAACACGTCCCACAAGCCGCGCCAGGTGGTCGAGGCGATCGAGCAGCACTACCTGCAGCACAACGCGAACGTGGCGCGGGCGATGCACCAGCTCGGTGCCGAGGCCAGCGAGGCGTTCGAGCTGGGTCGCACCAAGGTGGCCGGCTTCATCGGCGCCGGTCGACGTGAGGAGGTCGTGTTCACCAAGAACGCGTCCGAGGCGCTGAACCTGGTGGCCCGCGTGCTCGGCGACGCCGGCACGGTGGGGGAGGGCGACGAGGTCGTCATCTCCGAGATGGAGCACCACTCCAACATCGTGCCGTGGCAGCTGCTCACGGAGCGCACCGGCGCGACGCTGCGCTGGTTCGGGGTCACCGACGAGGGACGCCTCGACCTCGACGACCTCGACACCCTGGTCACCGAGCGCACGAAGGTCGTCTCGCTCACCTGGGTCTCGAACATGCTCGGCACGATCAACCCCGTCGAGAAGGTCATCGCTCGGGCCCACGAGGTCGGCGCACTGGTCGTCATCGACGCCTCCCAGGCCGTGCCGCAGATCCCGGTCGACGTCAGCACGCTCGGCGCCGACTTCGTCGCCTTCACGGGTCACAAGATGGTCGGCCCGACGGGCATCGGCGTGCTGTGGGGCCGCTACGACCTGCTCGCGTCGCTGCCCCCGTTCCTGGGTGGCGGCGAGATGATCGAGACCGTCACGATGGAGCGGTCGACGTTCGCCGCGCCGCCGCACCGGTTCGAGGCCGGCACCCCGCCGATCGCGCAGTCCGTGGGGCTCGGCGCCGCGGTCGACTACCTGACGGCGCTCGGCATGGAGAACGTGGCCGCGCACGAGCAGACGATCACCGCGTACGCGCTGGAGCGCCTCCAGGAGGTCGACGGGCTCACGGTCGTCGGGCCGAAGGAGGCCGTGCAGCGCGGAGGGGCGATCAGCTTCACGCTCGACGACGTGCACCCGCACGACGTCGCCCAGCTGCTCGACTCCCGCGGCGTGGCGGTCCGCGCGGGACATCACTGCGCCAAGCCGGCCCACCAGCGGTTCGGGGTGCAGTCCACCACGCGCGCGTCGTTCTACCTGTACACGACCGAGGCCGAGATCGACGCGCTCGTCGACGCGGTTCGGCACACCCAGCAGTACTTCGGAGGCCGGTGACCATGGCCGACGCATCCCAGGTGGACGCGCTGTACCAGGAGATCATCCTCGACCACTACAAGCAGAAGCACGGCTCGGGCCTGCGCGACCCGTTCGAGTCCGAGGTGCACCACGTCAACCCGACGTGCGGCGACGAGGTGACCCTGCGGGTCCACCTCGACGCCGGCACCGTGTCCGACGTCTCCTACGACGCGGTCGGCTGCTCGATCAGCCAGGCGTCGGCGTCGGTGCTGAACGACCTCGTGGTCGGCAAGCCCGTCGACGACGCCTTCGCGACGCTCGATGCCTTCCAGGCCCTCATGCAGGGCAAGGGCGAGGTCGAGCCCGACGAGGACGTCCTCGAGGACGGCATCGCGTTCGCCGGTGTCGCCCAGTTCCCGGCGCGCGTGAAGTGCGCGCTGCTCTCGTGGATGGCGTTCAAGGACGCCACCAGCCAGGCTCTCAGCACCCAGGAGGACGCATGAGCACCCCGGACCACTCCGACCTGCCCGAGGTCGACCTGAACGCCCCGCAGGAGTCCGCCGTGTCGACGGCGACGAAGGACGAGGACGTCTGGGAGGCGATGAAGGACGTCGTCGACCCCGAGCTCGGCATCAACGTCGTCGACCTCGGCCTCGTGTACGGCGTCGACGTCGACGACCACAGCAACACTGTCCTGTCGATGACGCTGACCTCCGCGGCCTGCCCGCTGACCGACGTCATCGAGGACCAGACCCGCGCCGCCCTCGACGGCATCGTCAACGACTTCCGCATCGAGTGGGTCTGGATGCCGCCGTGGGGTCCGGACAAGATCACCGACGACGGCCGCGAGATGCTGCGGGCGCTGGGCTTCAACGTCGGCTGAGACCTGCCGCGACCTCCGACCCCGACTCCCGCGCATCGCGGGGGTCGGGGTCGGCTGCGTCGGAGGGTCGAGGGCCCGAAGTCCACGGCATGACCCACGTCTCGCGGTCACGATGCGGGGGAGCGGGGCTCGGGCCCGTAGACTGCTCCGGTGAGCTACTACCAGCGGGAGTGACGACCGGACCACGTCCGGCGTTCTCGCACACCCCCTGACCACGAAAGCTCCCCATGATCACCGTCAACGACGTGACGCTGCGCTTCGGCGCCCGCGTCCTCATGCAGAACGTCTCCTTCCGCGTCGACAAGGGCGACAAGATCGGCCTCGTCGGTCGCAACGGTGCCGGCAAGACCACCCTCACGCGCATGCTGTCCGGCGACGGCCAGCCCGCCGAGGGCAGCATCACGCTCAGCGGGAAGATCGGCTACCTGCCTCAGGACCCGAAGTCCGGCGACCTGTCGATCACGGCGCGCGACCGCATCCTCGGTGCCCGCGGCCTCGACGAGGCCCTCGCGACGATGCGCAAGGCCGAGCTCGACATGGGCTCGGCCGACCCCGACGTCGCCGAGCGGGCGATGAAGGCCTACGGCCGCGCCCAGGACGTGTTCTCGGCCGGCGGCGGGTACGCCGCCGAGGCGGAGGCCGCCACCATCTCCAACGCGCTCGGCCTGCCCGACCGCGTGCTCGACCAGCAGCTGCAGACGCTCTCCGGTGGTCAGCGTCGCCGCATCGAGCTGGCCCGCATCCTGTTCAGCGACGCCGACACGATGCTGCTGGACGAGCCGACCAACCACCTCGACGCCGACTCGATCACGTGGCTTCGCGGTTTCCTCAAGACGTTCTCCGGTGGTCTCGTGATCATCAGCCACGACGTCGACCTGGTCGAGGAGACGGTCAACAAGGTCTTCTACCTCGACGCCAACCGCGCGACGATCGACATCTACAACACCGGCTGGAAGCACTACCTGCGCCAGCGCGAGGCCGACGAGGCGCGGCGCAAGCGCGAGCGCGAGATCACGACGAAGACCGCCGAGCGGCTCGTCGCCCAGGGCAACAAGATGCGCGCGAAGGCCAGCAAGGCCAGCGCCGCGCAGCAGATGCTGCGCCGCGCCGAGCAGATGATGTCCGGCCTCGACGACGTCCGCCAGGCCGACAAGGTCGCCAAGATCGACTTCCCGAAGCCGGCTCCGTGCGGCAAGACCCCGCTCATGGCCCAGGGGCTCTCCAAGTCCTACGGCGCGCTGGAGATCTTCGCCGGCGTCGACCTGGCGATCGACAAGGGCAGCCGCGTGGTCGTGCTCGGCCTCAACGGCGCGGGCAAGACGACCCTGCTGCGGATGCTCGCCGGCACCCTGCAGTCCGACACCGGCGAGATCCAGCCGGGCCACGGGCTCAAGATCGGCTACTTCGCGCAGGAGCACGAGACGCTCGACATGGACCGCACGGTGCTCGAGAACATGCAGCGCTCCGCGCCGGAGCTCACCGACACCCAGGCGCGCAGCGTCCTCGGCGCGTTCCTGTTCTCCGGCGACGACACCGCGAAGCCGGCCAAGGTGCTCTCCGGCGGAGAGCGGACCCGCCTCGCGCTCGCGGGACTCATCGTCTCCAGCGCGAACGTGCTGCTGCTCGACGAGCCGACCAACAACCTCGACCCTGCCTCGCGCGAGGAGGTGCTCGACGCGATCCGCCGGTACGAGGGCGCGATCGTGCTCGTGTCCCACGACGAGGGCGCCGTGCGCGCGCTCGACCCCGACCGCGTGCTGCTCCTGCCCGACGGCGACGAGGACCTGTGGAACGACGGCTACGCCGAGCTGGTCTCCCTGGCCTGACCCGCGGCCCCCGTGCGAGGTCGGGGGCGTGACAGAGCCCGCCGTCCGGGTCTAAGGTCGTCAGACCACCAGGACCTGAGTCCCGACACCGGGAAGTCCGTGCAGGGCGGGCAGCCTGACGCCGGGGCGTCGAGGAGCTGCCATGGCCAACCGTCGGCACCACCGTCTCGTCGGACCGATACGCGCCTCCTGCGCCGCGGTGGTCCTGGTCGTGGTCGGGCTCGCCGTCACGGCACCCGACGCGGCCGACGCGGAGGACGACCAAGCGTCGATCACCTACTCGACGGAGTGGACCCAGACGGAGTCGGCCACCGTCACCGAGTCGGCCACCGTCGACGGCTACGTGGGATACGGGGAGGCGACCGCCAGCGCGACGGCCACCCGCACCGGGACCGCGACCGCCGCGACCCAGTGGGAGGCGTACTACGACGCCACCATGGACGCCTACGAGAAGGCCCGTGCCGCCGCCCTCGAGGAGGCCGACGCGCAGGCGCGTGCGCTGGCGCGGGAGCGGGCGGTGGCCGACGCCCAGGCCCAGGCCGACGCGGCGTCGTCCGGCGAGGGCACGGGTGCGCCGTCGTGCGGTGCGCAGCGCCTCAAGTCCGACGGCACGCCGTGGACGTGCACGTTCGCCGACGAGTTCAACGGCACCACCCTCGACACGTCGAGGTGGCAGCGGATCACGACCGAGGGTTCCAGCTTCAGCTACGGCGACTGCTTCCTGCCCGACGGCGACAACGTCGCCGTCCGAGACGGGGCGCTGCGCCTCACCACGCGCCGCGAGGCGTCGGACGTGACCTGCCGGGCCGGCGACCGCACGGTCACGACCCCGTGGACCTCCGGCTCGGTCAGCTCGCTGGGTCGCTTCTCCCAGACGTACGGCCGCTTCGAGTTCCGGGCCGCGATGCCCGCCGTCGACGGACCGGGCTTCCAGTCGGCGCTCTGGCTGGTCCCCGACGAGCCCACCCACTACGGAGGCTGGCCGTACTCCGGCGAGATCGACGTGGTCGAGTACTACGCCCAGTACCCGGACCGCCTGATCCCCGCACTGCACTACGGGTCCGCGTCGCCGTGGTCGACCCGCACGAACAACGACTGCCGGGTCTACGAGCCCAGCAGGTTCCACACGTACGGGCTCGAGTGGACGCCGACGACGCTGACCGTGACGATCGACGGCACCACGTGCCTGGAGCACCGCATCGACCCGGAGGAGCCGCTCACGGCGCCGCAACCCTTCGACCGACCGTTCAACCTCAACCTCACGCAGATGCTGGGCTCGGGGGAGAACAGCGTCCCCGAGGGGGCGACGGCGACGCCGAGGACGATGAGCGTCGACTACGTCAGGGTGTGGCGCTGACGTCCTCGCGGTCGCCGTCGCGCGTGGACGGCGGGCCACCGTGGCCCGCACGTCGCTCCAGCCACTCGATCCGCGCGAACCAGACGAAGCCGGCCAGCGCGAGCCCGGCGAAGAACCACCACTGCAGCCCGTAGAAGAAGTGCGGTCCGCCGCCGAGGTCGGGCTTCGGCTCGAGCTCGAGCCCGCCGGTGCCGCCGGTCTGCTCGCGCAGGTTGAGGTAGCCCGAGCGCACGTCGTACGGGAGCGAGCCGGCGAGCCCGGTGCTGGAGACGGAGCGGACCTGGCCGTCCACCGGCGTCGTCGCGTCGGCACCGGCGTTGCTGTCGGGCCGCAGCCAGCCCTGTACCGTGACGGTCCCGCTCGGTGGCGCGGGGACGTCGCTGGGGGCGGCCGCGGTGTTCGACGTCGGCACCCAACCGCGGTCGACCAGCACGGCGCTGCCGTCGTCGAGGAGCAGCGGCGTGACCACCTCGGCGCCGGGGCGCCCGTCGCGGGTGCTGAACTTCACCGTCACCTGCGACGTCGGGTCGTAGCGGCCCTGCGCGACGACCCGCGTCCACTCCAGGTCCTTCGTGACCTTCAGGCCGACCGGTGCCACCTGGTCGAGGGGGACGGGGTCGGCGGCCAGGTGCTGCTCGACCCGCTCGTTCGACTCGTGCCGGACCTCGCGCTTGTGCCACTGCCAGTCGCCCATGAGCACGCACACGACCGCGAGCGCCACGACGGCGAGGAAGAACCCGATCCACCGGGCGCTGAGCAGGAACCGCACGCCTCGAATCTAGCCGCCCGACACCAGCGGGCTCCGGCGAGGTTGGGTCCTCGCTCCTAGACTGGGGGGATGCAGCTCGGTGACAGACATGGACGTGTGGCCACCGACCTGCGGGTCTCGTTGACGGACCGCTGCAACCTGCGCTGCCAGTACTGCATGCCGGCCGAGGGGCTCGACTGGATGCCCACGGCCGAGGTGCTCACCGACGACGAGGTCGTCCGGCTGATCCACGTCGCCGTCACGCGTCTCGGCGTCGTCGACGTGCGGTTCACCGGCGGCGAGCCGCTGCTGCGTCGCGGACTGGCCTCGATCGTCGCGGCCACCAAGGCGATGCCGGGGTCGCCGCGCACCGCCATCACCACGAACGCCCTCGGGCTGAGCCGCACGGCCCACGCGCTGGCCGCCGCCGGCCTCGACCGGGTCAACGTCAGCCTCGACACCACCGACCCGGAGATGTTCCACCGGATCACGCTGCGCGACCGCTTCCACGACGTCGTCGCCGGGCTCGAGGCCGCCGCCGAGGCCGGGCTCACCCCCGTCAAGATCAACGCGGTGCTGCTGCGGGGCCTCAACGAGGACGAGGGGCCCGCGCTGCTGCGCTGGTGCATGGAGCGCGGCTACGAGCTGCGCTTCATCGAGCAGATGCCGCTCGACGCGCAGCACGGCTGGGACCGCAGCCGCATGATCACCGCCGACGAGATCCTCGCGCGACTCTCCGAGCACGTGACCCTCACGCCGCTGGACGGGCGGGGGAGCGCCCCGGCCGAGAAGTTCCAGGTCGACGGCGGCCCCCACACGGTGGGCATCATCGGGTCGGTCACGCGGCCGTTCTGCGCCGACTGCAACCGTGTCCGCCTGACCGCCGACGGCCAGGTGCGCACGTGCCTGTTCGCCCGCGAGGAGTCCGACCTGCGGGCCGCGCTGCGCGGGGGAGCCGACGACGACGAGCTGGCCCGCCGGTGGGTCGAGGCCATGTGGGGCAAGGCGGCCGGCCACGGCATCGACGACCCCACGTTCCTGCAGCCGTCGCGACCCATGTCGTCGATCGGCGGCTGAGGACCTCAACCCTCGAGCGGGAGCGTCTCCTTGTAGAAGCCGCGCGCGTCGAGGAAGCGCCGCAACGACTGCTCGTGCTCCTCGCACGCCAGCCACGTCTTGCGGCGGTCGGGCGTGTGGATCTTCGGGTTGTTCCACTCGATCCGGTGCAGGGCCGCTGCCGTGCACCCCTTGGCCGAGCAGACCAGCTCGTCAGTCACGCTCGGCACGGCGCTCCTCCGCGGGTCCGCCGCCGATCTGGCCGAACGGCTCGGGCTTCATGATGTCGGTGCCCTCACCCTTGGTGCGGACGCCGGCGTTGGCCAGGATCACCGAGGTGTAGGGCAGGAAGACCGCGCCCACCAGGAGCACGATCGCGAGCCACATGACGTGGTTCCAGGCGATCACGGCCCCGATGAAGCAGAGGGTGCGCACGCCCATGCTCAGGGCGTAGCGGAGCTCGCGGGACCCCAGCTCGTCGCTGTGCCCCTCGCTGGCCGAGGTGATCGAGTAGACCTGCTCGTCGCGGCTGCCAGCGGAGCCGGTCGACGAGCCCTTCGGCGGTGTGTGCTTCACCTCTCCAGCGTACGTCGCGTCAGGCGGACCCGCCGGGCGCCGGGACGTGAGGAGGAGGACACCGGCATGATGCTGTCATGAGCAACCGCACCTACCGCGTCACCGAGATCGTCGGCACCTCCCCGGAGGGCGTCACCCAGGCCATCGAGAACGGCATCCAGCGCGCCGGCCAGACCCTGCGCCACCTCGACTGGTTCGAGGTCGAGGGCATCCGCGGCGCCATCACCGACACCGACGTGTCGCACTACCAGGTGACGATGAAGATCGGCTTCCGCCTGGAGGACGACGAGTAGACCCCGTCAGGGTCCCGGCTGCGACGCCGCCGGGCCCGTCGGCTCCTCCTCGGCCGCGTCGGCGGCCTCGACCTCCTCGCGCGTGATGCCGAGCAGGTACATGACCGAGTCGAGGTACGGCACGTTGACCGACGTCTGCGCCTGGTCGCGGACCATCGGCTTGGCGTTGAACGCGATGCCCAGCCCCGCCGCGGCCAGCATGTCGAGGTCGTTGGCCCCGTCGCCGACCGCCACCGTGTTCTTCAGCCCGATGCGCGCCTCGGCGGCGAAGCGGCGCAGCGCCTCCGCCTTGCCGGCCCGGTCCACCACGGCACCCACGACGCCGCCCGTGAGTCGGCCGTCGACGACCTCCAGCTCGTTCGCCGCCCAGTAGTCGATGCCCAGGTCGTCGGCGATGCGCTCGATGATCTGGGTGAAGCCGCCGCTGACGAGCGCGAACCGGTAGCCGAGCCGCTTGAGGCTGCGCACCATCGTGCGCGCGCCGGGCGTGTACTCCAGGGCCGCGTAGACGTCGTCGAGCGCCGACGCCGGCACGCCCTCGAGCCGGGCCACGCGCTGGCGCAGCGACTCCTCGAAGTCGATCTCGCCCCGCATCGCCGACTCCGTGACCGCCGCGACCTCGTCGGCGCAGCCGGCGTGCTCGGCGAGCATCTCGATGACCTCGCCCTGGATGAGCGTGGAGTCGACGTCCATCACGACGAGCCGCTGGGCGTGGCGCAGGATGCCGCGCTCCTCGACGGCCACGTCGACGCCGTGCTCGAAGGCGGCCGCCGCGAGCTCGACCTGCAGGACGTCGGGGTCGGCCCCGGAGACCTCCAGGCGCAGCGCCGTGACGGGGTAGCGGGCCAGACGCAGGATGCGGTCGATGTTGCCGCCCGCCGCCTTGATGCGGCTGGTCAGCGCCGTCATCGCTGCCGGACGGAGGGGGTGGGCGAGCAGCGTGACCTGGCTGCGGCCCACGCGACGCGGACGGTTGTCGCCGACCCCGTGCTCGACCTCGACCACCATGTCGAGCTCCGTGGCGGTGGCGCGGACGGCGTCCTCCAGCGCCCGCGGGTCGTCGGGCAGCGACACGAGCACGCTCAGCACGAGACGACCGCGGACGACGAGCTGCTCGACGTCGACGACCTCGACCTCGAACGGCTCGAGCGACGCGAACAGCCTCGTCGAGACGCCGCTGCGGTCGGGTCCCGTCAGGGTCAGCAGCAGGGTGGGCGAGGTGAGGTGCACGGCCGGCACGTGGGCGGTCATCGGGACCGAGGCTATCGCCCGACCGCCCGTCGGCGACGCGGGACGCCACGATAGGTTGGACACAGCGCGCTCGCCCCGGTGCGAGCGCGCCGTCGTCCGGTCCGACCAGCAGCAGGAGACCCCGCATGGCCACCGCGTTCCAGCTCGACTCGGTGAGCGTGGTCAGGCCCGGCAAGCGCCTGCTCGACGACGTCTCCTGGACCGTGCACGACGACGAGCGCTGGGTCGTGCTCGGCCCCAACGGCGCCGGCAAGAGCACGCTGCTGCAGGTCGTCGGCGCACACCTGCACCCGACGTCGGGCAGCGCGCAGATCCTGGGGGAGCGCCTCGGCGCCACCGACGTCTTCGACCTGCGCACCCGGATCGGGCACAGCGCGACCGTCGTCGCCGACCGGATCCCGCCGGTGGAGCGCGTCGAGGACGTCGTGCTGTCCGCCGCGCACGCGGTGACCGGACGCTGGCGCGAGACCTACGACGAGGACGACGTGCAGCGCGCCCGCCAGATCATGGGCGAGCTCGGCATCACCGGCCTCGCCGACCGCACCTTCGGGACGCTCTCCGAGGGCGAGCGCAAGCGGTCGCTCATCGCCCGCGCGCTGATGACCGACCCCGAGCTGCTGCTGCTCGACGAGCCGGGCGCCGGGCTCGACCTCGGGGCCCGCGAGGACCTCCTGGCCAGCCTCGACGTGCTGTCCTCGACCCCTGGCGCACCCGTGCTCGTGATGGTCTCCCACCACGTCGAGGAGATCCCACCGGGCTTCACGCACGTGCTCCTGCTGCGCGACGGCGCCGTCGTCGCGCGGGGTCCGATCGCCGAGGTGCTGACCGCGGAGAATCTTGGCAGCACGTTCGGGATGCGCCTCGAGCTCGACCACGTCGACGGTCGCTACGCGGCCCGGCGCGCGCAGTACGGTCGACGAGCGCTGCGCTGACGTCGTGCCTCACGTGGCTGGTAGCGTGACGCGCCCGACGCGTGTGCGCGACAGCGCCGTCACGAGAGGAGACCACCGATGATCGAGTGGATGACGGAGAACGCCTGGGTCACCTGGGTCGGTGTCGCCGTCCTGCTGGCGGTCGCCGAGCTGCTGAGCCTCGACCTCGTGCTGCTCATGTTCGCGATCGGTGCGCTCGCGGGCGCGGTCGCCAGCGCGCTGGGTGCGCCCTTCTGGGTGGCGATGCTCGCGTTCGGCGTCGTCGGCGTCGGGCTGCTGTTCTTCGCCCGACCACCCATGGTCGCCCGCCTGCACGCCGGCCCGACGCTCACCACCGGCCACGACGCCCTCGTCGGTCGGACCGGCGTGGTGCTCGAGCCGGTCGGCCCGTTCGGCGGCCGGATCACCCTCGCCAGCGAGGTGTGGTCGGCCCGCACCGAGGGCGACGCCGAGGTGGCGCCTGGAGCCGAGGTCGTCGTGACCCGCATCGACGGCGCCACCGCCGTCATCACCCCGAAGGAGTCCTGAGCATGACCGCCTTGACCATCTTCCTGGTCCTGCTGGCGATCCTCGCCGTCGTCGTCGTGACGATGACGATCAAGATCGTCCCGCAGGCCCGCGCCGGCATCGTGGAGCGGTTCGGCAAGTACCGCACCACCCTCTCGGCCGGCCTGAACATCGTCGTCCCGTTCATCGACAAGGTGCGCTACATGATCGACCTGCGCGAGCAGGTCGTCTCGTTCCCGCCGCAGCCGGTGATCACCGAGGACAACCTGACGGTCTCCATCGACACCGTCATCTACTTCCAGGTGACCGACCCCGTGGCCGCGACGTACGAGATCGCCCACTACATCCAGGCCATCGAGCAGCTCACCATGACGACGCTGCGCAACATCATCGGTGGCATGAGCCTCGAGCACGCGCTCACGAGCCGCGACCAGATCAACTCCGGCCTGCGCGGCGAGCTCGACGGGGCCACCGGCAAGTGGGGCATCCGCGTCAACCGCGTCGAGCTCAAGGGCATCGACCCGCCGCCGTCGATCATCGACGCGATGGAGAAGCAGATGCGTGCCGAGCGCGACAAGCGCGCCGCCATCCTCACCGCCGAGGGCGACCGCCAGAGTGCCATCCTCACCGCCGAGGGCCAGAAGCAGGCCGCCATCCTGACCGCCGAGGGCGAGAAGCAGGCCGCGATCCTGTCGGCCGAGGGCGAGAAGCAGGCCGCCATCCTGACGGCGCAGGGCGAGGGCCGCGCCATCGAGACGGTCTTCCAGGCCATCCACGACGGCAACCCCGACCAGAAGCTGCTGTCCTACCAGTACCTGCAGACGCTGCCGAAGATCGCCAGCGGCGAGAACGCCTCGACCTGGATCATCCCGGCCGAGCTCACCAAGGCACTCGGCACGCTCGGCAACCAGCTCGGCACGATCCCCGTCGACGGCGGAGGCAGCCGCACCCGCGTCGACCTCGACGAGCCCGTCGAGACGGGAGAGTCCTCGGCCGGCACCCAAGCCGCCGTCGAGGCGGCGCTCGAGGCCGCGAAGGCCGCCGAGAAGCCCGGGGTCGGGACCGGTGGCGGCACCGCCGACCCGGTCGTCCCGCCGTCGGCCACCGACGGCGAGGAGCCGCCGGCCCCGCAGGCCTGACGAGCACCCAGCCCGCGCAGGAGGGCCCCGGAGCAGCTGCTCCGGGGCCCTCGTGCGTCCGGCCGTCGTGCGCGACGGCGGGACGTGTCAGTGCTGGTAGGTGCCGTGGACGATCGCGCGGCCGAGCGTCTTGAACGCCAGGTTGAAGCCGACGACCGCGGGGCTGACGTCACCGTCGACCCCGAGCTTCTCCTCGCCGACCGCGTGGACCACGAAGAAGTAGCGGTGCGGCTGGTCGCCCTCCGGCGGCGCAGCCCCCATGAAGTTCTTGCCGCCGCCGTCGTTGCGGACGTGGAAGGCGCCCTCGGGCAGCGTGTCGTCGCTCGCGCCGGCACCGGCGTCGAGCGAGGTGACGTCGGCCGGGATGTCGACGACCGTCCAGTGCCAGAAGCCCGAGACGATCGGGGCGTCGGGGTCGTAGCAGGTCACGACGTAGGACTGCGTGCCCTCGGGGGCGCCGCTCCAGGACAGCTGCGGCGACGTGTCCCCGTGGGCGTTGACCTGGTCGTCCTTGAGCGGGGCGCCGTCGGTGACGTCGTCGCTCGTGACCGAGAACGACGCCGCGCCGGGCAGCAGCGGGTAGGGGTCGGGGGTGACGGGACGTTCGAGACTCATGGGCCCACGCTAGCGACGCGGACCTCCTCCTGCAGCGCGACCGCGGGCCTGCCGGGCGCGCGGCGCAGGTCCCGGGACGGGCCGACGACACGTTCCCCCGAGTGCTCGCCGACCATTCATCACCCGTTCACCGCAGACGCTCCGGACGCCGTCGCGCGCTGTCAGAGTTCTCGAGGCCCGTCCACCGACGCGCCGTCCTCCACCCCCCCCAGGAGCACCAGGCGTGACCACCGTCCTGCGCAGCGAGCCTGCGCGCGTCGACGTCGACGAGCCCCGACCGCTCTCGACGGAGCTCAGCGGCTCCGACCGCACGTTCGTCCTCTCCACCCGGAGCATCGCCGTGACGGTGCTCGTCATCACGGGTGGGATCGGCCTGTTCCTCGCGTGGTCGGCGGTGCCGACGATGCAGCGCTACGGGCTGGGGTTCCTCACCGAGACGCAGTGGGAGCCGGAGTCGGACAAGCTCGGCATCGGCTCGGTGCTCATCGGTACGTTCACCGTCGCGTCCGTCGCCCTCGTGGTGGCGTTCCCGCTGTCGTTGCTCGCGGCGCTCTACATCGCCGAGTACGCGCCCCCGGGCCTGCGCGCACCGCTCACCTCGCTGGTCGACCTCATGGCGGCGGTGCCCAGCCTCGTGTACGGGCTGTGGGGGTTCTTCCTGCTGAAGCCCTACGTCGCCGACGTCGCCCACTGGCTGCACCAGCACCTCGGCTTCATCCCGATCTTCCGGGTCGACACCGACCCCGACGCCGCGGTCTGGGACCGCTCGGCCTACACCGCCTCGGCGTTCCTCGCGGGTCTCGCCGTCGCGATGATGGTGATCCCGATGGCGACCGCCGTGATGCGCCAGGTGTTCTCGCAGACGCCGCCCGGCGAGCGGGAGGCCGCCTTCGCCCTCGGCGCGACCCACTGGGGCGTCGTGCGCACCGTGGTGCTGCCGTTCGGCCGCGGCGGCATCATCGGCGGCACGATGCTCGGTCTCGGCCGCGCGCTCGGCGAGACGATCGCGGTCCTGCTGATCATCTCGCCGTCGTTCGACCTGAAGGTCCGGCCGCTGGAGATCGGCACCAACACCATCTCCGCGCTCATCGCGGGCCGCTTCGGCGAGGCCGCCGACACCCAGCTGGCCGCGTTGCTCGCCGCGGGCTTCGTGCTGTTCGTCATCACCCTCATCATCAACTCGCTCGCCGCGATGGTCGTCGCGCGCAGCCGGTCCGGAGCAGGAGCCGACGCATGAGCGCGCCCACCCTCGACCCCGACCTCACCCGCACGACGGACCTCCCGGCCGTCACGGTCCCGCCCGTGACCACGCAGGCGGTCGCGCCCCCCGTGCCCGCCGCGCCGGCCGGCCGGGGCACGACGGCGGTGCGCACCGAGCCGTCCGTCGGCAAGAACGACGTCGACGGGCCGCGCCGCCTCCTGCGCTCGACGACGGCCGAGCAGCGCTTCGTCCAGCTGGGCGCATGGCTGGCAGCCGTCGCACTGGCCTGGCTCGTGACCGACCGCCTGCTGCCCTGGGACGGTGCGGTCGCGTTCACGCTGACGACCTTCGTGCTGGGCCTGGTGATCGTCGGGCTGCTCACGGCCGTGGTCGGGACGGGGCCGGAGGTCGTTGACCGCGTCATGAGCGCCGTGGTGCACGCCGCGGTGGTCCTGCTGGGCCTGGCGCTGCTGAGCACCGTGCTGTTCATCTTCCTGCGCGGCCGCGAGGCGCTGTTCCACGTCAACTTCTTCACCCACGACATGGAGGGCGTCGGTCCGCGCGACCCGTTCACGCGGGGCGGCATCCTGCACGCGATCGTCGGCTCGCTGATCCAGGTCGGCATCGCCGTGGCCATCACCATCCCGCTCGGCATCGGCACCGCGATCTACATGACCGAGGTCGGCGGCCGGCTCGCGCGGATCGTGCGCACCGTCGTCGAGGCCATGACGGCCCTGCCGTCGATCGTCGCCGGGCTGTTCATCTACACCGTCGCGATCGTGACGCTCGGGCTGCCGAGCTCGGGCCTGGCCGCCGCCTTCGCCCTGGCCGTCATGATGCTGCCGATCATCGCCCGCGCCTCCGACGTCGTGCTGCGGGTCGTGCCCGGCAGCCTGCGCGAGGCGAGCCTGGCGCTCGGCGCCTCGCGCTGGCGCACGGTCTGGCACGTCGTGCTGCCGACGGCGCGGCCCGGACTGGCGACCGCCGTCATCCTCGGCGTCGCGCGCGGCATCGGCGAGACGTCGCCGGTCCTGCTCACCTCGGGCTCGGCCACGTTCCTCGTGACCAACCCGACCGGTGGCGTCATGAACTCGCTGCCGCTCTACATCTACTCGACGGTCCGCTCCGGCGAGCCGCTAGAGATCGCCCGCGCCTTCGCAGCCGCCTCCGTGCTGCTGGGCCTCGTGCTCACGTTGTTCGTGGTCGCTCGCCTCCTGGCGCGACCGAGGAAGGGAACCCGGTGAACCAGAGTCTTCTCGCCCGCCCCGCTCGCGCGGGCGTCGGCGTCGTGCTGCTCGCGATCGCGGTGCTGATCGCGTCGTCGCGCCCCGCGGAGGCTGCCTACGCCCAGATCGAGGGGTCGGGCTCCACCTGGTCCCAGGTGATCGTCAACCAGTGGATCACCGACGTGTCGGCGAACGGCATCAAGGTGACCTACACCGGACGCGGCTCGTCGGCCGGACGCAAGGCGTTCGCGGCCGGCACCACCGACTTCGGCATCACCGAGGTGCCCTACCAGGGCAGCGGTGCGCAGGGCGGCGACGACCCGCCGCCGAAGAACCGGCCCTTCTCCTACGTGCCGATCGTCGCGGGCGGCACGGCCTTCACCTACCAGGTGCGGGTCGGCGGGAAGATGGTCCGCAACCTGCGCCTGTCGGGCGACACCATCGCGAAGATCTTCACGAACAAGATCACCAACTGGAACGACCCTGCGATCGCGAAGGACAACAACGGCACCAAGCTGCCGTCGCTGAAGATCCGACCGGTCGTCCGTTCCGACGGCTCGGGCACCACCGCCCAGTTCACGGCCTGGCTCGACTCGCAGCACGCGAGCGACTGGCGCCCGTTCTTCGGCCGCGCGGGCCTCACGTCCTACTTCCCGCGCAAGGGCAACGCGACCGGCGCGAACGGCTCGGACCAGGTGATGAACACCATCGCCGACGCGGCCGGCAACGGGACGATCGGCTACGTCGAGTACTCCTACCCGGTCAACAAGAACTTCCCGGTCGTGAAGGTGCTGAACCGGTCGGGCTACTACGTCGAGCCGACGCAGTACAACGTCGCCGTCGCCCTGACGAAGGCGCGGATCCGCAAGGACCTGACGCAGGACCTGCTCGGCGTCTACACGGCGCAGGACAAGCGGGCCTACCCCCTCTCGTCCTACAGCTACCTGCTGCTGCCGACCGGCGCGAAGGACCAGCGCATGACCACGTCCAAGCGCCAGTCGCTGGCGGACTTCATGTTCTACTCGCTCTGCGAGGGGCAGACGAAGGCCGGCAAGTACGGGTACTCCCCGCTGCCGCTCAACCTCGTGCAGGCCGGCTTCACGGAGCTGTCCAAGCTGAGGAAGGCCGACCCGAAGGTGAACCTCAACGACCGTTCGGTCACGAAGTGCAACAACCCCACGTTCGTGCCGGGCAACCTGTCGGCCAACAAGCTGGCCCAGATCGCGCCCATGCCGGCGAGCTGCGACCAGCAGGGCCAGGGGCCGTGCACCACGGGCACGGGCACCGCGCCCACGTCGGTGGAGCAGGCGAAGAAGGGCGGCGGTGCCGGCGGCGGGTCGGGCGGCACCGGCGGTGCTGCGGGCGGTGACGGTTCGGCCGGGGGAGGGTCCGACGCGCCCGGCGCGGGCGCCGCGATCGACCCCGAGACCGGTCTCCCGGTCGGCTCCGCCTCCTCGGGCGGCGGCGCGGCGACGGTGGCGGTGCAGACCGAGCTGACCGCAGGCCGGGCCGGTGACGACGGGATCTTCGGCACCCTCGCGGCGGTCGAGCTCCTGGCCATCATCCTGGCGCCGGGCGTCGTCGCCGTGGCGCTGCGGCGTCGCACGCGCAGCACGACGGGGGCACGCTCGTGAGGTGGCGCAAGGTCCTCGCGACCGTCGCGGTGGCCGCCGTCGGCACCGGACTCCTCACCTCGGCCGGCGTGCAGGCGCAGGGCGACGACGTCGGCGCGTTCCGCCAGACGAAGACCGTCGAGCGCACCTTCACCGAGAACGGCGACGAGGTCCGCGTGGACCGCCGCGACGTGACGGTCCAGGTCGACCACACCCGCAACCTGCGCGGACGCGAGCGCGTCCACGTGACGTGGGACGGCGCCCGCCCGAGCGGCGGTCGCTCGACGAGCCCGTTCGGCGAGAACGGCATGGACCAGGAGTACCCGGTGGTCGTGCTCCAGTGCCGCGGCCGCGACGATGCCGGCCTGCCGGCGGCGCAGCGCGTCCGCCCCGAGACCTGCTGGACCTCGACCGTCCAGCAGCGCTCGCAGCTGCAGGTGCCGGACGCCGCAGCCATCTGGCGCTCGGACCGCTACGCCGACGACACGGCGCGCAGCGCCCTGTCCGGGGTGCGGACGCTCCCGGCGAGCTGCGGCGGAGCCGCGCCGGGCACGTCGACGCACGTGACGCCGTTCGTGTCCGCGAAGGGCCAGACGTTCGCCTCCTGCTCCAGCGACACCCTGCCTCCCGAGGCGGCCGTCGACGCGTCGTTCCCGCCCGCCGAGCAGGCCGCGTTCACGACCGTGGACGGCAAGGGCGACATCCAGTTCGAGGTGCGCTCGAGCATCGAGAACGAGTCGCTCGGCTGCAACGACACGACCGCGTGCAGCATCGTCGTCATCCCCGTCATGGGCATCAGCTGCCTGCAGTCGGACTCGCGCCAGCTCAACGCGGCCTGCCGCAAGCAGGGCCGCTTCGAGCCCGGCTCGAGCAACTTCGACGGCCAGGGCGTCGACGAGAGCGTGTCGCCGCGCTACTGGTGGACCGAGTCGAACTGGCGCAACCGGATCAGCGTGCCGATCACCTTCGGCCCCGCGCCGAACGTCTGCTCCGTGCTCGACGACCGACCGCCGGTCGGCTTCTACGGCTCGGAGCTGATGTCGCAGGCCACCGTGCAGTGGGCGCCTGCCTACTGCCTGCGCAAGGACCGCTTCCGCTTCCAGCACAACGTCCTGCCCGACCTCGCCTCGTTCCAGCTGATGCAGCAGGACGAGATCCCGGGAGCCTTCGTCTCGAGCCGCAAGACCGTCGAGGGCGAGGCGCCGACCGCCTACGCCCCGACGGCCGTCACCGGGTTCGCGATCTCCTACGTCATCGACGAGCCGAAGAACGCCGGCGAGCGTCGCACGCTGAACCTCAACGCCCGGCTCCTCGCGAAGCTGCTCACGCAGAGCTATCCCGGCTCCAGCCTCGGCCGCCAGCACCCCGGGCTGGAGGACAACCCGGGCTCGCTGAACGCCGACCCCGAGTTCCAGGCCCTGAACCCCGGTCTGTCGACGGGGGAGCAGGAGGCCGCGGCCGTCCTGGTGTCGCTCTCGGAGTCCTCCGACGTGATCAAGGCGATCTCGACCTACATCGACGACGACCCGGAGGCGCGCGCCTTCGTGGAGGGCCGGCCCGACCCGTGGGGCATGCGCATCAACCCCGCCTACAAGGGCATGCAGCTCCCGGTCGACGAGTGGCCCTTGCTCGACACGTTCACCCCCGCCGTCCAGCAGGAGTGCCTCAAGCAGAACAACGACACGCCCTACCTGACGCGCCTGGCCGCGCCGGTGACCTCCTTCGTGAAGATCGCCGACGCGCTGCTGGATGCCTGGCCGTACTCGCAGACGAAGTGCAGCGGCCTCGGCACCGACCAGTTCCCCTACGTGCTCGGCCGGGCCGACCGTCAGGGCGTCGGCGCACGGTTCCTCGTCGGCGTGACGACCCTCGGCGACGCCGAGCGGTACGGCCTGCACACCGCCGCGCTGCAGACGTCGGCCGTGTCCCCACGTGCTCCGTTCACCGTCCGTGGACGGCAGTTCGTGGCGCCGACCGACGCGACGCTCGCGAAGGCGATCTCGACGGCCCGGCCGACCGGACGCACGCAGCCGTTCGCGCTCGAGGACGGGGCCGTGCGCCAGGCGAACGGCTACCCGGGCACGCTCGTCGTCTACACCGCGGCGAAGACCTCGGGCCTGGACCGCAGCACGGCGCGCACCGTCGCGTCGTTCATCCGGACCGCCACCACGGAGGGCCAGCGTCGCGGGTCGGGCAACGGCTTCCTGCCCGACGGCTACCTGCCGATCACCCGGACGGGCACCACCGCCGCCCTCTTCGCGTCGGCCCAGCAGGCGGCCCAGGACGTGGAGGCGCAGACCGGCACGACGCCCGGCGGCTCGGGAGGCGCGGGCGGCGGCGGAGCCACCGACCCCGCCTCCGGGGCGCCAGGGACCGACGGTGTGCCGTCCGACGCCGCGGCAGCCGGGGACGACCCCGCGGCGGCGGGCGGCAAGCAGCCCGTCGACGCCGAGCTGAAGAGCCTCGGCAGCACGCAGGGCGTCCACTCGGCCCTCGGCGCCTGGTTCCTGCCCGCGCTGATCCTCCTGCTCCTCGGCTGCGCGATCGCCGGCCCGGTGATCAGGCTCCGCGCGGCCGGGAAGGAGGACTCATGACCGTCGCACCCCTCAACGGTCGCCTCACCGGGCAGCGCCGGGGGAGTGGCGCCCTGAAGGGCAGTCTCGCCGCCGCGCGCGACACCTCGCGCGTCCCCGAGCGCGACCTCGTCCTGAGCAGCGGACTCATGGTCGTGGCGCTGCTCGTCGCCTGGGTGCTGCTCCAGACCCTCGTGCTCGGTGGTCTCTCCTACTCCCGCGCGCAGGACCGGCTCTACGACGAGCTGCGCACCGACCTGGCCGCGGGCACCGCGCCGACGGGCGGGGTCATCGCGCCCGGCCGCCCCGTCGCGCTCTTCTCGCTGCCGTCCCTCGACATCGACCAGGTCGTGGTCGAGGGCACGTCGGCCGGTCTCCTGCTCGACGGTCCCGGACACCGGCGCGACACCGTCCTGCCCGGCCAGGCAGGCGTCTCGCTCGTCTACGGACGGTCACGGACGTTCGGACGACCCTTCCACGTGATGATGCACGAGGCCGTGGGCACCCGGCTCGACGTCGTGACCGGGCAGGGGCGCTCCACCTACCGGATCGAGGGCGTCCGGCGTGCCGGCGACGACGTGCCCGCGCCCCCGGCGCAGGGACAGGGTCGGCTCACGCTCATCACCGCGGCCGGCGACGGCCGCCTCGGCGGGCTCCGACCGGACGAGCTGGTCTACGTCGACGCGTCCCTGCAGTCCAAGCCGTTCCCGGCCGGCGGCCAGCGGGTGAACACCCTCGGTCAGTCCGAGCTGGCGATGGCGAACGACACGTCGGTGCTGCCGTTGCTCGCCCTGACGCTCGGTGGCCTGCTCGTGGCCCTCGTGGGCATGCTGCTGCTGCGTCGACGGCTGCGCCCGGCCCTCGTCTGGACGGTGTTCGCACCGGTGTTCCTGGCCCTCGCGTGGTTCGCCGCGGACCTCTCCGTGCACCTCATCCCGAACCTCGTCTGAGTCGTGCACCGACCATTCACCGAGTCGCACCGAATGGACGTCTGCTGTTCACCGCAGACCGTCCGGACCCCCTCCATCGACGCCTAGCGTGCTCGTCGGGACGTCGCCCGACGGCCCACCCCCCTTCACGACAAGGAACTCCACGCGCATGATCTCCACGCGTACCCGGTTCGCCGCGGCCCTCGCCGTCGCTGCGACCTCGATGGCGACCCTCGGCGCCGTCGCACCGGCCCAGGCGGCCGACACCAACCCCGCCGACCCCACCTTCACGCCGAGCAGCACCGACCTGGTGGGCGTCGGGTCCGACACCTCCCAGCTCGCGCTGCACTACCTCGCGGAGGGCAAGGACGGCGTCGCCGCCGGCTACAACGCCTCCCGCACGGTCAAGATCGCCTCGTGGGCGGCCGACGGCTCGCCCTCCACGATCTCCCTGCGCAGCGGCGCCTCGGCGATCACCCGCCCGAACGGCTCGGGCGCCGGCAAGAAGCTGCTGTACGGCTCCAGCAACGACGCCAACGTCGACTTCGCCCGCTCGTCCTCCGCGATCTCCACGACCGAGCGCGACGCCGGCCTGAAGGCCTTCCCCTTCGCCGTCGACGGTCTGAAGCTCGGCACGCGCAAGGCCGGCACCGACGCCCCCGCGTCGCTGACCGAGGCGCAGGTGCTCGCCATCTACAAGGGCGACGTCACGAACTGGTCGCAGGTCGGCGGCAAGGACGCCGTGATCCACCCCTACGTCCCCCAGTCGGGCTCGGGCACGCGCTCGTTCTTCGAGGCCCAGCTCGTCCGCATCAACGACGGCAAGCCCGTCTCCCTCGGCTCGAACGTCAAGGAGACGCAGGAGCACTCCGACGAGAAGATCAAGGACGACCCGGACGCGGTCGTGCCCTTCTCGACCGGTCGCGCCAAGTCGACGACCAGCATCGGCCTGCTGAACGGCTTCAGCGTCCGCCGCGCGCTCTACAACGTCGTCCGCGGCAACGACCTCACCGGCTCGAAGGCCGCCGACCTCAACGCCGCCTTCGGCGAGACCGGTTTCGTCTGCTCCGACGCCGCCCGCCCGCTCATCGAGGCCGCCGGCTTCGACCAGCTGGCGCGCACGGCCCAGGGCGGCGTCTGCGGCCAGACGACCACGTCGGCGACGACCAACTTCCTCACCGCCGGTGGTCAGCAGAGCACCGTCGCCCTCACGGGCAAGGCGACGCCGAGCGGCAAGGTCACGCTGAAGGCCGCGGTCGGCCCGTCGACCGCCACCGGCACCGTGACGTTCACCGAGGGTGACGCCACCGTCGGCACCGCCACCGTGGACACGCTGGGCAACGCCACCCTCGCGCTCGAGGGCGTCGCCAAGGGTGCGCACAGCTACACGGCGACCTTCGCGCCCGACGACCCGCAGGCCTACTCCAAGGCGACCGGCTCGATCACCGTGACGGTCCCGGACGCGAAGTACTCCAAGGCCATCGAGGTCACCGCGCCCACGTCGGCCTACGGCGCGGCGCGCACCGTCACGGTGAACGTCGGCACCAGCGACCTCAAGGCCACCGGCAGCGTCACCTTCGTCTACGGCGACGCCGCCGAGCAGACGGCCGACCTGCAGGGCGGCACCGCGACCTTCACCGTCCCGGCCTCGCTGGACGCCGGCACGTACTGGGGCGCCGTCTCCTACTCCGGTGACAGCGACTTCGCCGAGGGCTACAAGCTCGTGAAGTTCGTCGTCACCAAGGCCACGACCCGCACCTCGCTCAAGCTCGCGGCGGCGAAGGTCAAGGTCCGCAAGGCCACGAAGGCGACCGTCACGGTCGGCATCACGGGCTCGACGCTGAAGGCGTCGGGCACGGTCACCCTGAAGATCGGCTCCAGCGTCGTCGGCACCGGCAAGGTCGTCAACGGCCAGGCCGTCGTCACGCTCAAGGCGCAGAGCACCACGGGTGCCAAGCGCGTCGTCGCGACCTTCGCGCCGTCGAGCAGCAACTACGGCGGATCCACGTCCGCCGTGGCGACCTACACCGTCGTCAAGTGATCGACCGCCGTGGCCGGCTCCTGCGGGAGCCGGCCACGGCGCGTTCCACCCGCCCCCGAGGAGAGACCATGTCCCTGACCGACGAGACCACCACGATCCCGGTGCTCGACGACGCCACGCAGAGCATCCCCGCGGTGCTCCCGGACCGGGCGTCGCTGGCGACGCTGGAGGCGACCGACGTGTCCGCGTGGTTCGGCACGCGCAAGGTGCTCGACCGGGTCTCCCTCACGATGCCCGCCGGGCGGATCACGGCGCTCATCGGCCCGTCCGGCTGCGGCAAGTCGACCTTCCTGCGCATCCTCAACCGGATGCACGAGCTCGTGCCGGGCGCCTCGCTCGCCGGCCGTGTCGAGATCGACGGCTCCGACGTCTACGACCCCGACCGCAAGCTCACCGACGCGCGTCGCGCGATCGGCATGGTCTTCCAGAAGCCGAACCCGTTCCCGGCGATGTCGATCGAGGAGAACGTGCTCGCGGGCCTCAAGCTCACCGGGACCAAGGTCGCGTCGCGCGACCGTGACGACCTCGTCGAGGAGTGCCTCACCAAGGGTGGGCTCTGGAAGGAGGTCAAGGACCGTCTCGACGCACCGGGCGGCGGACTCTCCGGCGGCCAGCAGCAGCGCCTCTGCATCGCCCGGTCGCTCGCCGTCAAGCCGCGCGTGCTGCTCATGGACGAGCCCTGCTCGGCCCTCGACCCCACCTCGACGCGCGTGATCGAGGAGACGATGCTCGAGCTCGCGCAGGAGGTGACGATCGTCATCGTCACGCACAACATGCAGCAGGCCGCGCGTGTGTCCGACCAGTGCGCCTTCTTCCTCGCCGCGTACGGCACCCCCGGCGTGATCATCGAGCACGGCGACACCGCGACCATGTTCGAGTCGCCGCAGGACCAGCGCACGTCGGACTACGTGAACGGTCGGTTCGGCTGAGGTGACCCGTCTGCTCTCGGTCCTCGGCGTCGTGGCGGCGGCAGCTGCGCTCGTCGTGACCGCCGTCCTGGCGAGCACCGCGCCCTCGACCCCGCGCGACGTGCAGGACCTCTTACCGGCCGCCGCGTCGGTACAGCTGCCCGACGCCGGTGCCGATCCGGCCGCGCCGTCGTCCGCGGGGACGAGCACGACGTCGCACGAGCCCGACCCGGCGTGGTTGGCGAGCACCGCGACGGCCACCGGCGTCCCGGCACGGGCGCTGCAGGCGTACGCGTCGGCCACGCTGCGGGCCGGTGCCGAGCTGCCCGGCTGCCGGCTCGGGTGGACGACGCTCGCCGGCATCGGGCACGTCGAGTCGGCTCACGGCGGGAGCACGCTGGCGCCGGACGGTCGCACGAGCGTCGAGGGTCCCGCGCTCGACGGCACGTCGGGCTACGCGGCGATCAGCGAGGACGGCGCCTGGGACCGGGCGCGCGGGCCTCTGCAGTTCATCGCCTCGACGTGGCGACAGTGGGGCTCCGACGGCGACGGCGACGGTGTCGCGGACGTCGACGACGTCGACGACGCCGCCTGGACCGCGGCGCGCTACCTCTGCGCCTCGGACGCGGACCTCACCACACCGGCCGGGTGGACGGCCGCCGTGCACTCCTACAACCACTCCGACGTCTACGTGCGCAGCGTCCTCGCCGCCGCCGACGCCTATGCCGCGCGCTCGGGCGGCTGATTCCCATCCGGTGATGGGAACCAGCAGCTCACCACGGTCTTCCCCCGCCCACCCTGGAAAGCATCCGCAGGTGAGCGACGGATTCCCATGAAGTGATGGGAATCAGTGGCCACGGGCGGCCGAGGCTGGGGTGGGGGAGGATGCTGAGGCGCCCGTAGGGTGGGCCGGTGGCCCGCATCGTGCACGTCGACGACCTCGACGACCCCCGTCTCGCCGACTACCTGCACCTGCGCGACGTGCAGATGCGGCTGGCGCACGAGAGCGAGCACGGCATCTACCTGGCCGAGGGCGAGAAGGTCGTGCGCCGGGCCCACGAGGCCGGTCACGAGGCCGCCTCGTTCCTCATGGCACCGCGCTGGCTCGACGGCCTGCGCGACGTCCTCGACGCGAGCGACGCGCCCTGCTTCGTCATGTCGGAGAAGGACGTCGAGCGGGTCACCGGGTTCCACGTGCACCGGGGAGCGCTCTCGGCCGTCCGCCGGCCCGCACCGGCCGACGTCGACGACGTGCTGGCCGCCGCGCGACGCGTGGTCGTGCTGGAGGACCTGGTCGACCACACGAACGTCGGCGCCATCTTCCGGGTGGCGGCGGCGCTGGGCTTCGACGCCGTCCTGCTGTCGCCGCGCTGCGCCGACCCGTTCTACCGGCGCGCGGTCAAGGTGGCCATGGGTGCGGTGTTCTCCGTGCCGCACGCCCGCGTCGACGACTGGTACGGGACGCCCGCGCTGCTGTCCCGCCACGGCTTCACCACGTACGCGATGACGCTCGCCGACGACGCGGTGTCGCTGGAGGACGTGCACGACGTGCCCGAGCGGCTCGCGCTCGTGGTCGGCTCCGAGGGACCCGGGCTCACCGAGCACTGGCAGCGCAGCAGCGACGTGCGCGTGACGATCCCGATGGCGGCGGGCATCGACAGCCTCAACGTCGCCACCTCGGTCGCCGTCGCCTGCTGGCACCTGCGCTGACGTCGTGGGGTCGCCGACGCTGCGACGACGCAGGCTCAGTCCTCGATCGCGGCCGGGGTCACCGGCCAGTCGCCGGGGTAGGCGTCGGCCAGCTCCTCGTGCTTCTTGTAGAGCTTCTTGCGCGCCTTCGCCGGCACGCGGTCGCCGAAGACGGTGCCGTGGAGGTGGTCGGTCTCGTGCTGCAGGCAGCGCGCGAGCAGGCCGGTGCCGTGGAACTCGACCGGCTCGCCCTTCTCGTCGAACCCGGTCACGCTCGCGACGTCGGGGCGCGAGCACTCGGTGAACGCACCGGGCAGCGACAGGCAGCCCTCGTCGGCGGTGTCGAGGTTGCGCTCGGCCGCCTCGGGCAGCGTGAGCCGCGGGTTCACGACCACACCGGTCACGCGGACGTCGTCGTCGTCGGGGCAGTCGAAGACGAACACCTTGAGGTCCACACCCACCTGGTTGGCCGCCAGGCCCACGCCGTTCGCGGCGTACATCGTCGCGACCATGTCGCGGACGAGGGTCTGGAGCTCCTCGTCGAACGACGTCACCTCGCGGAGCTCGTGGTGCATGACGGGGGTGCCCCACCGGGTGATGGGACGGACCGATCCGCCGTCGGGCAGGGGACGGGAGCTGGGGTGTGACGCCACCGCCCCAACGTATCGCGGGGTGAATCGCCCCGAGTCGTGGACTCCGCCCTGTGACGTCGGATACCATCGGTACGCGTCACTGCAACTCACAGTTACAGTGGAGTCGTGCACCCCAGTGGTGCCGGCGGGAACCCGTCCCGACCCCCATCACACCAACGTCCCTGCCAAGGAGACACCGTGGCGAACCGACCAGACCCCATGGGCATCGGGCTCGCGGTGCTGAACCGCATCGCGAGCTCGCCGGCCATCGACAAGCTCGGCCTGCGCAAGGCCACCGAGCGCGCCGTCTACCAGGGAGCCAAGTCCGGCTTCCAGCTCGCGGCCAACGCCAACCGCACCTTCAAGCGCGTCAAGGGCTCGGGCACGCCGCAGCGCCTCGGCGCGACCCAGGACAGCGGCCTGTTCGACCTCACCCCGACCGAGGACCAGCAGATGATGGTCGACGTCATCGGCGAGTTCGCCGACGAGGTGCTGCGCCCCGGCGCCGAGGCCGCCGAGAAGGCCGACGACACCTCCAAGGAGGTGCTCGACCAGACCAGCGAGTTCGGCCTGACGCTGCTGAACGTCCCCGAGTCGCTCGGTGGTCTGTCCGAGGAGCGCTCCGTGGTCACCGGCGTCCTGGTCAACGAGGCGCTCGCCTACGGCGACATGGGCCAGGCCGTCGCCTGCCTCGCGCCGGCGTCCGTCGCCACCGCCATCTCGCTCTGGGGCACCGACGAGCAGCAGCAGACCTACCTGCCGGCGTTCACCGGTGACGACGTGCCCGCCGCGGCGCTCGCCGTGGCCGAGTCGCGACCGCTGTTCGACCCGTTCGAGCTGCAGACCACCGCCACCGCGACGGAGGGCGGCTACCGCCTCACCGGCGTCAAGTCCGCCGTCGTGCGCGGCACGGAGGCCGAGCTGTTCGTCGTCGCCGCGGCGCTCGACGGCACCCCGCGCCTGTTCGTCGTCGAGTCGAGCACGCCCGGCCTGACCCTGGCCGCCGACCCGTCCATGGGTCTGCGTGCCGCCGGGCTCACCAAGCTGAGCCTCGACGGCGCCGTCGTCCCGGAGACTGCGCTGCTGGGCACCGCCGACGACTACCGCGAGTGCGTGCGGCTGTCGCGCCTGGCGTGGTCGGCGCTCGCGGTCGGCACGGGTCGCGCCGTGCTCGACTACACCAAGGAGTACGTCAAGACCCGCGAGGCGTTCGGCGAGCCGATCGCCCACCGCCAGGCGGTCGCGTTCATGGTCGCCAACATCGCGATCGAGCTCGAGGGCATGCGCCTGGTCACCCTCAAGGCTGCGTCGCGGCACGAGCAGGGTCGCGACGCGTCCCGCGAGATCGCCCTCGCCCGCAAGCTCGCGGCCGAGTACGGCATGAAGATCGGCACCGACGGCGTCCAGCTGCTCGGTGGCCACGGCTTCGTCAAGGAGCACCCGGTGGAACGGTGGTACCGCGACCTGCGGGCCGTCGGCGTCCTGGAAGGAGCAGTCCTCGTCTGAGGACGGACACGAAGATGACGATCAACCTCGACACCCCCAAGAAGTTCCGCGGGTTCATCCAGCAGGCCCACGAGGTCGCTGACAACTTCCTGCGCGCGAACTCCCGCAAGTACGACCTCGCCGAGCACGCCTACCCCAAGGAGCTCGACCTCCTCGCCTCGTTGATCGACGGCATGGGCGACTCCGGCGCCGGACAGGGCGCCGGTGCCGCCGGCGTCCGCCGCAGCGAGGACGCCTCGGAGAAGGACAAGGGCAAGGTCAAGAACGGCACCAACCTCTCCTCCGTGCTCTCGATCATCGAGATGTGCTGGGGCGACGTCGGCCTGCTGCTCTCGATGCCGCGCCAGGGCCTGGGCAACTCCGCCATCGCGTCGGTGGCCACCGACGAGCAGCTGGAGAAGTTCAAGGGCACGTGGGCCGCCATGGCGATCACCGAGCCCGGCTGCGGCTCCGACTCCGCTGCCATCCGCACGACCGCCGTCAAGGACGGCGACGAGTACGTGCTCAACGGCGAGAAGATCTACGTGACGTCCGGCGAGCGTGCCGACTCCGTCGTGGTCTGGGCGACGCTCGACCCGAAGCTCGGCCGTGCGGCCATCAAGAGCTTCGTGGTGCCGAAGTCGCTGCCGGGCATCCGGGTCGAGCGGCTCGAGCACAAGCTCGGCATCCGCGCCTCCGACACGGCCGTGATCGTGCTCGACAACTGCCGCGTGCCGGCGGAGAACATCCTCGGCAACGAGGAGATCGACACCAAGCAGGGCTTCGCCGGCGCCATGGCGACCTTCGACAACACCCGCCCGCTCGTGGCCGGCATGGCCGTGGGCTGCGCCCGCGCGGCGCTCGAGCTCACGCGTGAGCTGCTCGAGGACGCCGGCGTCGTCATCGACTACGACCGTCCCGCGACGTCGCAGTCGTACGCGGCGGCGACCTACCTGCAGATGGAGGCCGACTACGAGGCAGCGCTGCTGCTGACCCTCGAGGCGGCGTGGCTGGCGGACAACCGCAAGCCCAACTCCATGGAGGCGTCGATGTCGAAGGCCAAGGCCGGCCGCGCCGGCAACGACATCACCCTGCGGTGCGTCGAGCTGGCCGGCAGCCTCGGCTACAGCGAGGGCGAGCTGCTCGAGAAGTGGTCGCGCGACTCCAAGATCCTCGACATCTTCGAGGGCACCCAGCAGATCCAGCAGCTGATCGTCGCGCGTCGCCTGCTGAACCTGTCGTCGGCGCAGCTGCGCTGAGGACCGACGCCCCCGACCGCAGCACCGTGCAGGCCCCGTCACCCCCAGGGTGGCGGGGCCTGCCCGCGTCGTCGGTGCGGTGTGGGGCGTACCCCTAGGATGTCGACATGACTGGGCAGCTGCCGCCGGACTTCGACGTCGACTACCAGCTGACGCGGCTCGTCCGCCAGGTCAGGGCTCGGTCGTTGCGTAACCTCGCGACCATCCACGACGACCTCGACTACAGCACGTTCGTGCTGCTCCTGGCCATCGTCGACGCGACGACGTCGAGCGGTGGCGTGCGCGCGTCGGACCTCGCCGACTCCCTGCACGTCCACAAGTCGACCGTCAGCCGTGCGGTCCGCATGCTGGAGGACGCCGGGCTCGTCGACCGGACCCCGCACCCGGAGGACGGTCGCGCGCACGTGCTGCGGGCCAGCGCCGAGGCCGTGCGTCGTGTCGACGCCTACCGCGAGGACTCCCACGCCGCCCTCGCCCGCGTGATCGAGGACTGGGAGCCCACCGAGCTGCGCACGTTCGCGCAGCTGCTGGCGCGACTCAACGACGCCTTCGGCACTGAGTGAGCACGACGCCTTCGGCACTGGGTGAGCGCCGGGCGAGCCGCAGTCCTCAGGGTCGCAGGAGCACCTTGACCGCGCGCCGCTCGTCCATGGCGCGGTAGGCCTCGGCGACGTCGTCGAGGCCGAGCTGCAGGTCGAACACGTCGCCCGGGGTGATCGCGCCCGAGACGACGTCGGGCAGGAGCTCGTCGAGGTAGTGGCGCACCGGCGCGACACCGCCGGCGAGGCCGGAGTTCGTGCCGAACATGACCGGCACGTTGAGCTCCACGCCGTGGGGGACGCCGACGTAGCCGACGGTGCCTCCGGGACGCAGGCTCTGGAACGCCTGCTTCATCGACTCCTTGGTGCCCACGCACTCCAGGACGCTGTCGGCGCCGATCCCGCCGAGGATCTCCTTGACCTCCGCGGCACCCTCCTTGCCCCGGGTCGCGACGACGTGGTCTGCGCCGAAGCGCCGCGCAAGCTCCTGGCGGGGCTCGTGGCGCGACATCGCCACGACCGTCTCCGCGCCAAGACGCTTCGCGGCGAGCACCGCGCTGAGGCCGACGGCGCCGTCGCCGACGACCGCCACGGTCGAGCCCGGACCTACGCGGGCGGAGACGGCGGCATGGTGACCGGTCGGGAACACGTCGCTGAGCGTCAGCAGGTGGGGGACGAGCGCGTCGTCGACCGGCTGGGGCACGCGCACCAGGGTGCCGTCGGCGAACGGCACGCGGACGAGCTCGGCCTGGGCGCCGTCGTAGCCGCCGCCGTTGACGCACGAGGTCTGCACACCCTTGCGGCAGACCGCGCAGGTGTTGTCGCTGTACAGGAACGGGGCGATGACGAACTCGCCCACGGCCACGTCGGCCACCGCCGAGCCCACCTGCTCGACCACGCCGACGAACTCGTGCCCGATACGACGCGGCTCCGGCTGGTCGCCGTTCGCACCGCGGTAGGGCCAGAGGTCGCTGCCACACACGCAGGCAGCCACGACGCGGACCACCGCGTCGGTGTCGTCCTGCACGACCGCGTCGGGCACGGTGTCGAGACGGATGTCGCCAGGGCTGTGGAGGACGGTCGCACGCATACGTCCTTCCTACCAGTGCGGGGGTGGGCCTGCTGCTGGCCGTCGCGCGTCGTGCGTCCTTCGGGTGCGTCGGTCTGGGCGGTCGTGACCTTGCTGGTGCGCTGCCGCGGCTCGCGCTGGGTGTGGTCCCCGAAAGGGCCTCGACCGGGCGGCTGGCGGGCGCGGCGGCTCGGGTTCTCGGGCTGCGGCGCGGGTGGGACGCAAGAATCTGCGTTCGTGCGCTGAGATCCCAAGGCTTCTGCGTTGGCTACGGGATCCCGTCGTGAACGCAGAAGCCTTGTCTCGTTCGCGCGAATCCACCGCCGGTCCCGCGAGAACGCAGATGCTTGCGTCCGACGCGGGCCGCAGCCCCGACGGAGCAGGTGTGGAAGGATCGGGGCATGACCTCCAAGCCTGAAGTGGACTTCATCGAGGGCCCCGCGCCCACCGAGCTGCAGATCAAGGACATCATCGTCGGCGACGGCCCCGAGGCCGTGCCCGGCGGCGTCGTCGACGTGCACTACGTGGGCGTCGAGTTCGACACCGGCGAGCAGTTCGACGCCTCCTGGGACCGCGGCCAGTCCGCGCGCTTCCCGCTCCCGCAGCTCATCGGCGCGTGGCAGCAGGGCATCCCCGGCATGAAGGTCGGCGGACGTCGCCAGCTGGTGTGCCCGCCCGAGCTGGCCTACGGACCCGCCGGCGGCGGACACCGTCTGTCGGGCAAGACCCTCGTCTTCATCATCGACCTGCTGGGCGTCGGCTGATCCGACCCCCACGAACCACGACGCCCCCGGACCCTCGGTCCGGGGGCGTCGTCGTGCTCGCGCCTCACACGCGCAGGTCGTCGAGCAGACGGCGCAGCCGCTTGACCGACACCGGTCGAGCCGTCCCGAGGTTCTGGGCGACCACGCTCACCCGGAGCTCCTCCAGGGCCCAGCGGACCTCCTGCACGTCGGCCGCGGCGCGACGCAGCGGGCTCAGGCCACCGGTGCGCTCGTGGAACTCCGCCTCGAGCTCGTGCACGCGCACCAGCTGCTCGGTGAGCGGCGTGGCGAGCCGTCGACGCGCGGCCTCGAGGTAGACCGGCAGGCGTCGCAGCTGCTCGACGCCCAGGTCGCGGACGAAGCCCGGTGCCACGAGCCAGCTCAGCTGCACGCGGACGTCCTCCGCCGGCTCGCCCGTGCCCTGCGGCTGGGCCTGGCCGAGCTTCTCCAGCGACCGCAGGACGTCGCGCAGCACACCCGCGGTGACGTCGTGGACGTCGGCCCTCACCCGTTCGCGCAGGGTCTGGAAGGCAGCCTCGTTCCACACCGGGCCCCCGTGGCGGGCCACCAGGTGGTCGAGGGCGGCGAGCCGAGCGTCGTCGAGCACGGCCGCCGCGTCGCCGTAGGGCGAGGAGGCCAGCAGCAGCTTCTGCCGCAGGTCGAGCGTGCGGCCGAGCGAGGGCGTCGTGGTCGGGGTCGAGAGGGCGAGCAGCCGACCCTGGCCGCGCACCATCGCGACCTGCTGCTCCTCGGGGGTGTCGAGCACGCGCAGCGCCACCGACGTCCCCTCGTCGACGAGCGCCGGGTACCCCACGACCTGCCCGGCCGGCACGGTCCGCTCGAGCGTGCCGACGTCCCACGTCGTGATCCCGGTCCGGGCCGACTCCGCGGCGACCACCTCGAGGTCGCGGCGGACGACGTCCTCCAGCTCGGTGCGCAGCGCGTCGAGGTCGCGACCCCGGGCCAGCTCGGCGCCGTCGTCGACCACGCGGAAGGTCACCTTCAGGTGGTCGGGGACGGCCGAGAGGTCGAAGTCGTCGGGGGAGACGAGCGTGCCGGTGCGCTGCCGGATGCCGCGCACCAGCTGCTCGAGCAGCGGACCGGCCGCGGGGTCGAGCTGCTCGACGAGCGCCGCCGCGTGGTCGGGCACGGGCACCAGCTCGCGACGCAGCCGCTTCGGCAGCGAGCGGACCAGCGCCACCACCAGCTCGTCGCGGTGCCCCGGCACGTTCCACAGGAACTCCGCGGGGTCGAGGGAGAGGAGGTCGTCGACCGGCACATCGACGACGACGCCGTCGCTCTCGGTGCCGGGCTCGAACGTGTACGTCACGCGGTACTCGGCCGACTCCGACGTCCAGGTCGTCGGGTAGTCGTGCTCGAGGTCGTCGACGTCGGCCAGCAGCATCGCCGGGTCGAGGTCGAGCAGGTCGGGCGTCTCGCGCGACGCCTTCTTCCACCAGCTGTCGAAGTGACGCACCGAGACGACGTCGGCGGGCACCCGTGCGTCGTAGAACGCGAACAGCGTCTCGTCGTCGACCCGCAGGCCCCGGCGTCGGACGCGGTCCTCGACGGCCTCCGCCTCGCGGATCCGCAGGGCGTTGCGCTGCACGAAGGCGTGGCGCGTGCGCCACTCGCCCTGCACGAGAGCGTGCCGGACGAACAGCTCCCGCGCGAGGGCGGGGTCGTGCCGGCCGAGCGGCACGAGCCGGTCGACCACCAGGGGCACGCCGTAGAGCGTCACCCGCTCCTTCGCCATCGCCGCCCCGCGCCGCGCCGACCAGTGCGGCTCGGCGTACTGACGCTTCACCAGGTGCGCTGCGGCCTGCTCGACCCACTCGGGCTCGACCTTCGCGACGGTGCGCCCCCACAGCCGGCCGGTCTCGACGAGCTCGCCGGCCACGACCCACAGCGGCGGCTTGCGCGCGAGCGCCGACCCCGGGAACACCATGAAGCGCGCACCACGCGCGCCGAGGAACTCCTTGGAGTCGGCCTGCCGGACGCCGACGTGCGACAGCAGCCCGCTGAGCAGCGCCCGGTGCACGTCGGCCGGGTCGGCGCCGACCTTGCCCGGCTTCATGCCGAGGTCGCGCACGGTGCGGCGCAGCTGCGCATGCACGTCCTGCCACTCGCGGATGCGCAGCCAGTGCAGCATCTCGTCGCGGCAGAGCCGGCGGAAGGCGCTGCTGCTCAGCTCGTCGCGCTTCTCCTGCACGTACTGCCAGAGCACGAGCCAGGACAGGAAGTCCGAGTCGGGGCTGCGGAACCGCGCGTGCAGCTGGTCGGCGCGGGCCTGCTGCTCGGCCGGACGCTCCCGCGGGTCCTGGATCGACAGACCCGCGACGATGACGAGCACGTCGGCGAGGCACCCTTGACGGTCCGCCGCGAGGAGCATGCGGGCCATGCGCGGGTCGACGGGCAGACGCGACATCGTGCGCCCCAGCCGCGTGAGCCGGGGGCGGCGGTCGCGTCCCTCCTGCAGCGCCCCGAGCTCGGTCAGCAGCGCCCGGCCGTCGCCCACGGCGCGGCGGTCGGGTGCGTCGAGGAACGGGAAGTCCTCGACGTCGCCGAGGTCGAGCGACGCCATCTGCAGCAGCACCGACGCGAGGTTCGTGCGCAGGATCTCCGGGTCGGTGAACTCGGGGCGACCGTCGTGGTCCTCCTCGGCGTAGAGCCGGATGCAGATGCCGTCGGCCACGCGGCCGCAGCGCCCCGCGCGCTGGGCGGCGCTCGCGCGGGAGACAGGCTCGATCGGCAGCCGCTGGACCTTGAGGCGCTGGCTGTAGCGCGAGATGCGGGCGTAGCCGGTGTCGACGACGTACCGGATGCCGGGGACGGTCAGCGACGTCTCGGCGACGTTCGTGGCCAGTACGATGCGCCGTCCCGGGTGCGACGCGAAGATCTTCGCCTGGTCCTGCGCGGCGAGCCGGCCGTAGAGCGGCAGGACCTCCGTCTGGCGCCAGCGCAGGCCCTCGAGGTGGGCGGCGGCGTCACGGATCTCCCGCTCGCCGGACAGGAAGACGAGTACGTCGCCCTCGCGTGGCAGCTCACGGATGGCGGACTCGATGCCGTCGAGCATCCCGTCGTCCGGGTCGGTCAGCGGCCGGTAGCGCACCTCGACCGGGTAGGTACGCCCGCTCACCTCGATGACCGGCGCACCGTCGAACATCTCCGAGAAGCGCTCGACGTCGATCGTCGCCGACGTGACCACGACCTTGAGGTCGGGTCGGCGGGGGAGGAGCTGCTTGAGGTACCCCAGCAGGAAGTCGATGGCGAGGCTGCGCTCGTGGGCCTCGTCGACGATCACCGTGTCGTAGCGCGACAGGTCGCGGTCGTGGTGGATCTCGCTGAGCAGCAGCCCGTCGGTGACCAGCCGGATCTGGGTGCTGTCGCTGGTGCGGTCGTCGAAGCGGACGGCGTAGCCGACCTCCCGCCCGAGCTCGACCTCGCACTCCTCGGCGATGCGGGCCGCGACCGACCGGGCGGCGATGCGTCGAGGCTGCGTGTGCACGATGCGCTCGCGGCCGAGCAGACGCGCGATCTTCGGCAGCTGGGTGGTCTTGCCCGACCCGGTCTCGCCGGCGACGACCACGACCTGGTGGTCGCGCAGCGCCGCGGCGATGTCGTCGGCGCGGTCGGCGATGGGCAGCCCCGGCGCGACCTCCACCTTCATCGTCGACGTCGTCATCGCAGCCCCAGCCGGTCGCCGAGGACGAGGACACCGACGAACGCGAACACGTCGAGCAGCGTATGGGCCACCACGAGGGGCGCGAGCCGCCGGGTGCGGTGGTACCAGTAGCCGAACACGAGCCCCATGAGCACGTTGCCGAGCGCCTGGCCGAAGCCCTGGTACAGGTGGTAGCTGCCCCGCAGCAGGGCGCTGGAGACGATGATCGTCGGGGTGCTCCACCCGATCTGACGCAGTCGGGTGAAGAGGTAGCCGATCATCACGACCTCCTCGAGCACGCCGTTCTGGAACGCGGCGAGCACGAGGACCAGGGCCGTCCACCAGTAGACCTGCTGGGGCACGGTGACCACGTCGGCCGTGACGCCGAGGGCCCGGCCGGCGAGGTAGACGCCGATGCCGGGCAGGCCGATGAGGGCGGTGAGGCCGACCCCCTCCAGGACGGTCCGCAGACGTCCCGCTCCGGTGAGCCCGAGACGGCGCAGGACGCCGGGGCCGTCGCCGGCCAGCAGGAACAGCGCGAGGCCGACGGGCACGAGCGCGAAGCCGATGCCCAGCAGCTGGTAGGTGACGTCGAGCCACTCGCGGTCGCTGCGCGAGGCGTTGAGGGTCGCGGTGGCGTCGCGCAGCGGGCCGCGCGTGAGTGCGGCGAGCAGGCTGAGCGCGGCGTAGACGGCCGACTGGCCGAGGGAGACGCCGAGGACGAGCCAGACCTCCAGGCGCAGTCGACGGCCGTCCGGCGCCGCCGCGCCCGTGGCAGGGATGCTCACAGGTCGTTCGTGGCGAACGTGTCGCACTGGTCGGCGCTGCCGCCGTCGTAGCCGGCGAGGAACCAGCGCTGGCGCTGCTCGCTCGAGCCGTGCGTCCAGGTGTCGGGGTCGACCGTGGCCCCGGCCGAGGCCTGGATGTGGTCGTCACCGACCGCGGCCGCGGCCGAGAGGGCGGAGCGGACGTCGGCCGGGGTCAGGGGCTCCAGCAGCGTGGTCCCGTCGGCGTCCTGCGTCGTGGCGGCGTGGTGCGCCCAGACGCCGGCGAGGCAGTCGGCCATCAGCTCCACGCGCACGCCACCACCGGTCGCGCCGCTGCCGGACTGCGCGCGGCCGAGGATCCCGAGGATCTGCTGGACGTGGTGCCCGTACTCGTGGGCGACGACGTACTCCTGCGCGAGCGCGCCGCCGTCGGCCCCGTAGCGGCTCGAGAGCAGGTCGAAGAAGCCGGTGTCGATGTAGATGCGCTCGTCCGACGGGCAGTAGAACGGCCCCGTGCTGCTCGAGGCGGTGCCGCAGGCCGACTGCGTCGCGCCGGAGAAGACGACCGTGCGGGCCGGGCGGTACTGGCGGCCGACGTCGGCGGGCAGGGCGTCGGTCCAGTAGTCCTGCACGCTGTTGACGGTGCCGACGACGCGGCAGACGTCGTCGCGGTTGGCGTCGGCGCCGGTGCGGCACTGGCTGAGGTCGACGGTGGAGTCCTCGCCCGCGGTCTGGACCTGGCTGGTGTCGAAGGGACTCTGGCCCCCGGTGAGGGCGCCCGGGTCGACCCCCAGGAAGATCGCGACGAGCGTGACGACGAGGGCGCCGATGCCGCCGCCGACCACGGCGCCGCCGCGCACGCGACCGCCGGTGACCTGGCTCGTGTCGAGGCGGGCGTCCTCGTTGAAGCTCATGCGCGGAGTCTACGCAGCGGACGTCACGTCGGCGCTGCGCAGCCGAGCCGCCCGGACTCACCTACGCTCGGGCCGTGAGCACCTCCGTGACCGAGCGCAACGCCGCTGCCGGCCCCGCCCTGTCGTCCGACCCGGCCGCCGACGAGGCCCGTCGCCGTGGCCTGCGCCGCATGCGCGTCGTGGCCACGTCGCTGCTCGTCGTCGCGGCCGTCGTGTTCCTCCTGACCCGTGAGCAGGGCGGCGCGTGGGGCTACGTCAACGCCGCGGCCGAGGCCGCCATGGTCGGCGCGATCGCCGACTGGTTCGCGGTCACGGCGCTGTTCCGGCACCCGCTCGGTCTGCCCATCCCGCACACCGCGATCATCCCGCGCCGCAAGGCCTCGCTCGGCGCCAGCCTGCAGGAGTTCGTGACCGAGAACTTCCTGCGCCCGGAGGTCGTGAAGGAGCGGCTCGACTCCGCCGAGCTCACGCGGCGTGCGGGCGTCTGGCTCGCCGAGGGCGACCACGCCGAGCGGCTCGTGCGTGAGGGGTCCAAGATCACCGCGCACGCGCTCACCCGCGTCAAGCGCGACGACGTCGCCGCCCTCGTGCGCGACGCCATCGTGCCGCGGCTCGTGGAGGAGCCGCTCGCGCCGGTGGCCGGCAAGCTGCTCGGCGACGTGCTCGCCGAGCGGGCGCACGTCGGCATGGTCGACCTGGTGCTCGACGAGCTGCACGCGTGGTTGCTCGAGAACGAGGACGAGGTGATGGCGCTGGTGGGGGAGCGTGCCCCCTGGTGGACGCCGCAGTGGGTCGACGAGCGGGTCGGCTCGCGGCTGCACCTCGAGGCGGTCACCTGGGTGCAGGAGATCCGTGACCAGCCCGAGCACCGCGCCCGCCGGGCGCTCGACGGCTGGCTCGGTCGTCTCGTCGACGACCTGCAGTCCGACGAGGCCACGCAGGAGCGCTTCGAGCGGCTCAAGAGCCGCATGCTGAACCAGCCCCAGGTCACGACGACGGGCGTGGCGATCTGGGACGCCCTGCGCCGCGCGCTGGTCGAGACCCTCCAGGACGAGGACGGCATGCTGCGCCGCCGTGCGCTGCAGGAGCTGCACGCGCTGGCCGACCGGCTGCAGCACGACACCGAGCTGCAGGCCCGTGGCGACCGGGTCGTCGCCGACGCCGGCGCCTACCTCGTCGAGCACTACGGGTCTGAGGTGGCCACGATCATCTCGGCCACCGTCGACCGCTGGGACGGCGTGGAGACCGCGCGCAAGGTCGAGCTGCACGTCGGGCGCGACCTGCAGTTCATCCGCATCAACGGGACCGTCGTCGGTGGCCTGGCCGGCCTCGTGATCCACACCCTCAGCCACCTCGTCTGAGCAGGGGGTGGGGTGCGCGGGTCGCGCAGCACCCCTGGTACAGTTCCTGACTGCACCACGGACCTCTACGAGGTCCACGTCCGGGTGGCGGAATAGGTAGACGCGCTAGCTTGAGGTGCTAGTGCCCGGTTACGGGCATGGGGGTTCAAGTCCCCCCTCGGACACGTTGAGGAGACCGGCCGCGAGGCCGGTCTCCTCTTGTCGTTCCTGGTGGCCTGCCGGTGCGACCCCGCACGTCCGGGCGCGGGTCTCTGCGCGCGATCACCCTGACGTGCGGCGCTCCCGCTCCGCGCGGGCGAGCATCGCCGTGGCCACCGACGCGGTGACCGAGCCGACCACGCCGATGCCGACGACCATGAGCACGACGGCGATGACACGACCCTGCGTCGTGACGGGGGAGTAGTCGCCGTAGCCGACGGTCGTGACGGTCACGCACGCCCACCAGAGCGCGTCGCCGAAGGACGTGATGGTCGCGTCGGGCGCGTCGCGCTCGGCCTGGAGGACGGCGAGCGAGGCGAGGCCGACCGACGCGACGGCGGCCCCCGACACGTAGACCAGCGTGCGGCCGGCCAGGCTCCCCGCGGCGGACCGGTCGAGGATCCGCAGCAGGGCCACGAGGCGCAGCAGCCGCAGCGGGCGGAGCATCGGCACCGCGATGAGTGCGACGTCGTACCAGTGACGCACCGCGTAGTCCCTCCGGTCGTCGGCGAGCCCCAGCCGCACGACGAAGTCGAGGGCGAACGCGGCCCAGACCGTCCAAGACACGGTCTCGAAGAACTCCCGCCACCCCCGGTCCAGGCGCGGGTCCAGGACCGGCCAGGCGTAGGCGACCAGGAAGGCCAGGGACAGCAGCAGCAGCGGGACCTCTGCGCGACGTTCCCAGCGCTCGACACGAGTCATGGCCACCATCCTGGGCCCAGCGCCGCGGTGGCGAAGAGCAGCCCTGTCAGCCGGACGCGCCCTCGGCCTCGGAGGCGTCGGGCGAGGACCCGCCGGGGGAGTGTCGGGGCGGGGGCGGCGACTCCGTGACCTGCTCGGCCGCCCGCCGCAGACGCTTGTCGCCATACATGTCGAGGTCGGCGTGCCGTAGCCCCTCGGGGCCGCCGGGTGCGACGCCCATGCTGAGCGTCACCTGCTCGGTGGCCGCCCACCACCGGCGCAGCTCCTCGAGCCGGCGCCGGGCCGACGCCTCGTCCTCGTCGAGGACCAGCACGAACTCGTCACCGCCCGTGCGGAAGACGTCGCCGGAGCCGTGGACGCTGCAGGCCAGCAGCGCACCCAGCCTGCGCAGGAGGTCGTCACCGGCGACGTGGCCGTGCGTGTCGTTGAACCGCTTGAAACCGTCGACGTCGATCACGGACACGGTGGAGCGCCCCGACGACGCCTCGAGGCGACACACGAGGTCGCGCCGGTTGAGCACGCCGGTGAGCGGGTCGGTCCGCGCCAGGCGCTCCAGCTCCGCCCGCTGCTCGTTCAGGTGCGTGATGAGGCGCGCGGGCAGCTCGGCGACGATCACCCACATGACGGCCGTCGCCGTGGTCCGCTGCAGCACAGGTCCCTCCAGCCCGCCCCACGCGACGACGAACGCAGGCACGGCCGGGACCAGCAGCCACAGCGAGCGCCACGGCGGCTGCGTGAGCCCCGCGAACACGAACGCCATGCTGATCAGCCCCGGCACCAGGCGCGCAGCGGCGGGCGTGTCGACCCCGACGAGGCCGTACAGCACGCACACGGCGGCAGGCCACAGCAGCAGCGTGAACCGACGCCGCCAGCAGCCGGACCGCAGGCAGACCATCAGCACCAGCGCGGCGAGCGGGGGAGCGACGAGCAGGGCCACCGGTGTCGGGCTGCCGGGCGGTGTGCTCGTCGCGGCCGTCACCGCCAGCACCACCGACTCGACGAACACCGCCACCGCGCCGCAGACGTGCCAGACCCGCAGGTCCCATGCGCCAGGACGCCGCCACGGCGGTCGTTCCGCCGGCCGTCCTCCTGTCGCTTCCCCCGATCGTCCGTCGCGCGCCCTCACGGATTCACGCGGTACACCCTGACGCTGTCGACGACGTAGTCGAAGGCGTCCTTGGTGTGCTGCTGGTCGGGCATGCCCCAGTAGGACGAGCCCACCTGCATGTTGAGCCGGATGTTGAACGGGCTGTCGAAGGCCGTGCGGGCCCACGGCACCTGCTCGATCGGGATCGTCGACAGCACCTGGTCGTCGTAGGTGAACTGCATGCAGTCCGGCGTCCAGTTGAAGCCGTAGGTGTGGAAGCCCTCGTACACGCCGGGCGTCCGCGTCGCCCAGTTCTGGTGCGCCCACGAGTACCACTCGCCGCGCTGCTTGCCCAGGTTGGTGTCCTCCCACAGCGTCGTCGTGTAGGAGCCGGCAGGGTTCCAGCGCTGTGTCGACTCGCCGCCGTAGGCCTCCATGACGTCGATCTCGCCGTTGGTGCGGTCACCGCGCAGCCAGAAGGCCGGCCAGACGCCGCGGGTCATCGCGCGCGACGTCGGCAGCTTGGCCCGCATCTCCCAGCGTCCGTACTTCTGGGAGAACGTCCCGACGGTGTCGAGGTAGCCCGTGTCGTACCACCGCTCCCGGACACCGCTGGAGACCGACGCCGGCGTCGAGCGGCGACGTCCCTCGATCGTGAGGGTCCCGTCGGACACGTCGACCGCGTCCTTCGTCACGTACGCCGCGTCGAACGAGAGGTGCGTCCGGTCGCGGACCCGCCACTTGGTGGTGTCGAGGCCCGTCCCGTCGAACTCGTCGGCGAAGCTCAGCGTGCGGCGCTGCGGCGAGTTCAGGTCGTCGCAGGTCCGGGTGGTGCTGCCCGGCGGCGTGGGCTCAGGCGTCGGGGTCGGGCTCGCCGTCGGCGTGGGCGTCGTGGGCTCGGGCGTCGGGCCCGGGTCCGTGGGGGTCGGCTGCGTGGGCGTCGGCTCGGACGGCGTCGGCTGGGGGGCCGGTGTCGACGGCGACGTCACCGTCACGTCCGCACCGCGGAACCGGAGGGCGGCGCCGCGCGCGAGGCCGTCGCCGCGGTAGACGACCCGGATGCGACTGCCGGAGCGCTCGGTGCGCAGCCGCGCGCCCAGCCAGGCCCAGTCGGTCACGGCGTCGCGGGAGCCGCTGAACGACTGGACGACGCTGCCGTCGGTCGCCACCTCCTGCAGGGTCAGGCGCACGGGACGCGCGCCGCCCACCGTCGACACCTGGCTCGCGACGTGCACGAGCGAGCCGGCTTCCAGGCGGTCGCCCGACCGACGCGAGGTGGCCGTGAGGTTCCCGCTCCCGCTGGCGCGCAGCTGGCAGACGCGCTCGGGCGCGTCGACGCCGGAGAGCAAGGCGTTCGGCGACGTCGTCCAGCCGAGTGCGCCGGAGCGGCAGGTGCTGTTCGGCACCCACTCGCCGGCACGGCCCGGCGGCAGCACCGCGCGCACGCGCACCGGGCGGACGAAGAACCGGGCGTGCCCGCGGGTGCGGGTGTGCACCGGGCGGACGGCGATCCGGCTGCCCTCGTGCGCGATGGTCAGGGTGGTGGAGACGGTGCGGTACGTCCAGCTGCCCGGCACGGCGCGTCCGGTGACGATGCGGGTCGCGCCCGACGTGCGTCGCTCGGTGACCCGTAGGGCCAGCCGGCCGCCGCGCAGGCCCGACGCCATCGGTGCGGTGACCGTGACCCGGGTGCCCGCGGGGAAGGCCAGCAGGCTGGAGCTGCTCTGCGCCGCGACGTCACGGGTGCGGGGCGAGTGGTTCTTCACGACGAGCGCACGACGGGACGAGCGTTGCTGGACCGCCAGGCGGGCACGGTCGCCGGGGTGCCACGACGCACGGCCCGCGGCGAAGTCGTGGTTGCGCAGGACCTGCGCCGTCGTGGGGGAGGTCGTGGCCGAGGCGGTCGTCGCGGTGGCCGGCCCCGGGTCGAGCGAGCGCGCGGGGGCTCCAGCGAGCGCGGCGGAGGCCGGAGCGGCCATCGCGCCGACCGCGAGCACCCCCGACAGGAGGTGGATGCCGATGCGCGGCACCCACCCCCCGGGGGCGATGGTGCGTTCTCCCATGACGTGCCACCTTGGTGTTCTTCTCCCTGGCGCAGCACGCGGTCTCCCGTCCGCGACGCTGCTCGTGGGACGAACTCAACCACAGGTCGGGACTTTGGTCCTGATTTAAATTGAGAATCTTCGGGACAACGTCCCGGGGCCGTCCGGGACCTGCGGGCGAAGGCCCCGGGACACCCGCTCAGGTCGGGAGCAGACGGCCGACGAAGGCCTCGAGCTGGGCGATGGTGCTGCAGGCGTGCATGGGCACGACCTGGGCGTACTCGGGTGCCACGGAGTCGCCGAGACCCCACCGGGTCGGGTGCTCGGGGTTCAGCCAGAACGTGCGGCGCGCGCGGTCCGCCACCGCAGCGAGCGCGGGCAGGCCGAGGGGCTGGTTGTTGTTCCGCGCGTCGCCCAGCACCAGCACGCTCGTCCGCGGACCGACGGCGTCGAGGTGGTGCTCGGCGAAGTCCGCGAACGCCTCGCCGTAGTCGCTCGAGCCGTGCCAGGAGGTCACGCGCGCCTCGGCCGCGATGCGCGCCGCCAGGTCGCCCCCGTCCTTGACGATGTCGGTCACCTCCGCAGTGGCGTTCACGAAGGCGAACACGCGCACCTTGCTGAACTGGTCGCTCAACGCACGGACGAGCAGCATCGTGAACGCCGAGAACCCCGCCACCGACCCCGACACGTCGCACAGCAGCACCAGCTCCGGTCGTCCCGGGTGCGGCCGGGCGTGGACGGGCACGATCGGGACGCCACCGGTCGACAGCGCCTTGCGCATCGTCCGGCGGACGTCGATCCGTCCGCGCTGCGACGCGCGTCGTCGGGCCGACAGCCGGGTCGCGAGCCGACGCGACAGCGGACCGACCGCCACCCGCAGCTCCTCGAGCTGCTGACGGTTGGCGCTCAGGAAGTCGACGTGCTCGCTCGTGCTGCGCACGGCGTGCCGCAGGATCGTGTCGCGCCCGCGCGACTCCGCGGTCCGACGTCGAGCCTCGGACGCCACCATCTGGCGGAACGCCTCCACGAGCCGCCGGACCTCGTCACGCTCCAGGCGGTCGGTGAACGGCGTGGCGTCGACGTCCCCGTCGCCGGACTGCGCGGCAGGACCCTGGGCACCGCCGGGCCCTCGACCTGGCCCCGAGCCACCCTGGCCCTGGCCCGACGCGCCCTCGCCGCCGGCGCCGCGCAGGGCGAGGGCGCGGGCGATCGCCGTCTGCGGAGCCATCCTGTCGAGGGTCTGGAACGCCGACCAGCCCGTGCTGCCCGTCCCGGGCGTCCCCACCGTGCCCAGCGCGTCGACGGCCAGCTCGGCGAGCTGCTCGAGCGTGCGCAGGTCGCCGTCCGCCAGGGCCATGACCAGCAGGTCGCGCAGGTCCTCGGTGTCGAGCGGCCCGTCGTGCTCGGCGACGCTCGCCGACGCGCCGACGCCCGTGGGGAAGAACAGGTCGAAGGTCATGTCGAAGACCTCGCGCTGACCACCGCGGCGCACCAGCGCGGATGCCAGGCCCTCGCGCAGGAGCGCCCGGTCCTCGAGACCGAGCACCGTCGCCACCTGTCCGGCGTCGACGACCTCGCTGGTGCCCACCTGCATGCCCTTCGAGCGCAGGGCGGTCGCGAACGCGACGAGCCGGCCGGCGAGGTCCTCGCCGACCGCTGCCGTCCCGCTGACGTCGTCCACGCGGCCGCTCAGACCTCGAGCGCGGCGCCGACGTCGAGCGTCTCGCGCGCCTTCTCGATGTCCTCGTGGTGCTTCAGCACGACGCCGAGCGTCTGCTGCACGGCGTCGTCGTCGAGCCGGCCCCCGAGGGCGAGCAGCGTCTGCGCCCAGTCGATGGTCTCCGAGACCGACGGCGTCTTGCGCAGCGGCATCGCGCGCAGGGCGTTGACCACGCGCACCAGCGAGGCCGACACCGCGTCGTCGAGGCCCGGGGCCTTGAGCTCGACGATGCGCCGCTCCAGCTCAGGGTCCGGGAAGTCGACGTGCAGGAACAGGCAGCGCCGACGCAGCGCCTCCGACAGCTCGCGCGTGGCGTTCGAGGTGAGCACCACGAACGGGCGGCGGGTGGCGCGGATCGTGCCGAGCTCGGGCACCGTCACCTGGAAGTCGCCGAGCACCTCCAGCAGCAGCCCCTCGATCTCGACGTCGGCCTTGTCGGTCTCGTCGACGAGCAGGACGGTGGGCTCCGTCCGACGGATCGCCGTCAGGAGCGGGCGGGGGAGCAGGAACTCCTCGCTGAACACGTCGGTGCGGGCCTCGTCCCACGACTCGTCGCGTCCCGCGGTGATGCGCAGCAGCTGCTTGGCGTGGTTCCACTCGTACAGCGCCCGGGCCTCGTCGACGCCCTCGTAGCACTGGAGCCGCACCAGCTCGGCGTCCTGCGAGGCGGCGACGGCACGCGCGAGGTCGGTCTTGCCCGTGCCCGCAGGCCCCTCGACGAGCAGCGGCTTGCCGAGCACCGACGCCAGGTACACGGTCGTGGCGATCGCGTCGGACGCGAGGTAGCCCTGCTGCGCCAGGCGATCCTTGACGTCCTGCACCGAGCTGAAGTTGGTCGTGGCCATCGTGCCCCTTCCGGCGATCGTGCCTACCATCGTGCCGTGGGAGCTTTCGAGGTCGTGCGCGAGGTGCCGATGGAGCCCGCCGAGGTCTTCGCGCGGCTCACCGACTGGGAGCGTCACGGCGAGGCCGTGCCCCTCACGCGGATCCGTCGGACGGAGTCCGGGTTCGTGGCCCGCACGGGCGTGGGGCCGCTCGGGTTCGACGACGTGATGGACGTCGTCGCCTGGGACCCGCCACGCTCGTGCCGCATCGAGAAGCGCGGCCGGGTCGTGAAGGGCTGGGCCGAGGTGCACGTGGAGCCCACGCCGCACGGCTCGCGCGTGGTGTGGCGCGAGGTCGCGCACACGGTGGGCGTCCCGCGCTTCGCGGCGCGCCTGGAGGAGGCTGCGGGTCGGCGGCTGTTCGGCCGCGTGGTCGACCACCTGCTGCGCACCTAGACTGCCCGCATGGGCACCAGCGAGCAGTCGTACACCGCCGAGGCCGAGGCCCTGGAGATCTGCCGTGACCTGATCCGGCTCGACACCTCCAACTACGGCGACGGCAAGGGACCGGGCGAGCGCAAGGCGGCCGAGCACGTCGCGGCCCTGCTGGCCGACGTCGGCATCGAGTCCGAGATCGTCGAGGCCGCGCCGGGTCGGGCGAGCGTCGTGGCGCGCTGGGGCGACCAGACCTCCAGCCGCGACGGTCTCCTCGTGCACGGCCACCTCGACGTCGTCCCGGCGCAGGCCGCCGACTGGACGGTCGACCCGTTCGCCGGCGAGGTCCAGGACGGCTACCTGTGGGGCCGCGGCGCGGTCGACATGAAGGACTTCGACGCCATGCTGCTGTCGGTGGTGCGTGCCCGTCAGCGGGCCGGCGTCGTGCCGGAGCGCCCCGTCACGCTCGTGTTCACGTCCGACGAGGAGGCCGGCGGACGCGAGGGCGCCCACTGGCTCGTCGAGCACCGTCCGGACCTGTTCGAGGGCTGCACCGAGGCGATCGGCGAGGTGGGTGGCTTCTCCGTCGAGGTCGGGGGACAGCGGCTGTACCTGATCGAGTCCGGCGAGAAGGGCATCAGCTGGATGCGGCTGCGGGCGCGCGGCACGGCCGGGCACGGGTCCATGCGGCAGAGCGACAACGCGATCACCCACCTGGCGCAGGCGCTCGCGGCCATCGGCGAGCACGCCTGGCCGGCGACGCCGGGACCGTCGATGCAGCTCCTGCTGGCCAAGATCGCCGAGCTCACCGGCGACGACGCGCAGGACCCCGACACGCTCCTCGAGCACGTCGGCCCGGCCATCCGCATGCTCGGTGCCGGCCTGCGCAACTCCACCAACGCGACCATGCTCGAGGCCGGCTACAAGCACAACGTCGTGCCGGGGGAGGCCATCGCCTACGTCGACGGCCGCTACCTGCCGGGACACACCGACTCCTTCCTGCCGGCCGTGCAGGAGATCGTCGGCGACCGGGTGGACGTGGAGCCCTACATCGTCGACCGCGCGCTGGAGTACCCGTTCCGCGGCGACCTCGTCGACGCGATGACGGTGGCCCTGCACGCCGAGGACCCCGACGCGCACATCGCGCCCTACCTGATGTCCGGCGGCACCGACGCGAAGGCGTGGGACAAGCTCGGCATCACCTCCTACGGCTTCACGCCGCTGCGCCTGCCCGGCGACCTCGACTTCACGGCGCTGTTCCACGGCGTCGACGAGCGCGTGCCGGTCGACGCCCTGGAGTTCGGCGCGCGGGTCTTCGACCGGTTCCTCGACCTCGCCTGAGGCCGGGATCCCGGCGGAAGATCGTTCAGAGCGTCGCGCGGACGCGGATGATCTTTCGTCGTAGCCGAACAGTGCGGTGGCCGGAGCGGTCCTTGCGGAGCCGGTCGATCTCCCAGCCCTGGAACTCCGCCGCGTCGGTCAGGAGCCGGCAGACGGCGTTGCGCGACTGCGTCCGCGGGATCGAGAAGTCCCAGAACTCGTACTCCACGGCACCTCGTCGCATGCTCACCTCTCGTCCTCCCAGGTGTGGGGCGCGGACACGTCGTCCAGCGCCGCGATGATCTCCGTCGGCAGCTCGAGCGCGTCCGAGCCCAGGGCTGTGCGCAGCTGCGCCGTGGTGCGCGCGCCGACCAGCGTGGAGGCCACCGTCGGGCGGTCGCGGACCCAGGCGAGTGCCACGTGGGCCGGTGCGGCGTCGAGGCCCTCTGCGGCCCGGACGACGGCGTCGACGACGGGCGCCAGGTCGGGGCCGAGGTACGGGGCGACGAAGCCGCTCCACTGGCTCGACGCGGCCCGCGAGTCGGCCGGCGTGCCCGTCCGGTACTTGCCGGTCAGCACGCCGCGCGCGAGCGGGGACCACGCGAGGTGCCCGAGCCCGAGGTGCTCGGCCGCAGGGACGAGCTCCTCCTCGACGGTGCGGTTGAGCAGCGAGTACTCGACCTGGTGGGCGACGAGCAGCGGTCCGAGCGTGCGCGCTGCCGTCGCCGCGGCCAGGCCCACCTGCCAGCCGGCGAAGTTGGACACCCCGACGTAGCGGACACGGCCGGTCGTCACGGCGTGCTCGAGGGCGGACAACGTCTCCTCCCATGGCGTCAGCGGGTCCCAGGCGTGGAGCTGCCAGAGGTCGAGGTGGTCGGTGCGCAGTGCGCGCAGCGACGCGTCGAGCTGGGCGAGCAGGTGGCCGCGGGAGGCGTCGGTGACCGCGTGGCCCCGCCGGAACCCGACGACGCCCTTGCCGGCGAGCACGACCTGGTCGCGGACCCCGCGCTTGGCGACCAGGTCGCCGACCAACGCCTCGGCCCGGCCCTCGCCGTAGACGGGAGCGGTGTCGATGAGCGTGCCGCCGGCGTCGAGGAACGCGTCGAGCTGCTCCTCGGCCTCGACCTCGTCGACCTGGGAGCCGAAGGTCATGGTGCCGAGACCGAGCCGCGAGACCCGCAGCCCCGAGTGACCGACCTGACGCTCCTGCATGCCAGCACCCTAGACCGCAGGTCCACACCGGAGGTCTAGGCTCGCAGGGTGGATGTCCTGCGATCTGTCGTGCTCGGCCTCGTCCAAGGGCTGACCGAGTTCCTCCCCATCTCCAGCAGCGCGCACCTCGCGATCGTTCCCCGCTTCCTCGGGTGGGACGACCCCGGCGCGGCGTACACGGCGGTCGTGCAGATCGGCACCGAGCTGGCCGTGGTCCTGTACTTCTGGAAGGACATCTGGCGGATCGGCACCGGCTGGCTGCGCGGTCTCGTGTCGTCCGACGCGCGCGCCCTCCCGGAGTGGCGGATGGGTTGGTTCGTCATCATCGGCTCGATGCCGATCGTGCTGCTCGGGCTCGCGCTGGAGAGCCTGATCGACCGGCAGTTCCGCAACCTGTGGGTCATCGCGACGATGCTGATCGTCCTCGGCATCGTGCTGGGTGTCGCGGAGCGCGTCGGGCGGCGCACCCGCCCGATCGAGCAGCTCACCTGGACCCACGCGGTGGCGCTGGGCCTCGCACAGGCTGCCGCGGTGGTCCCGGGCGTCTCGCGCTCGGGCGCGACGATCAGCATGGGCCTGCTGCTGGGCTACGAGCGCGCCGCGGCCACCCGGTTCGCGTTCCTGCTGGCCATCCCCGCGGTGGTGGGCGCGGGTCTCTACAAGCTGAAGGACGTGCCGGGCGGGGAGAACGCCTACGGCTGGGGTCCGACCCTGATCGGCACCGTCGTGTCGTTCGTCGTGGGTCTCGCCGTCATCCACTGGCTCCTGCAGTACGTGAGCAAGCACTCGTACGCGCCGTTCGTCGTCTACCGCATCGCTCTCGGCACACTCGTGCTCGCGCTCCTGGCCTTCGGGGTCATCGGAGCGGGAGTCTCGGCGTCGGTCTAGCGGCTGCGACCTCCCAGGCGTCGTCCTAGGGTCGGGACATGACCCGTCCCACCGCGCTCGTCACCGGAGCCACCCGAGGGATCGGCCGCGCCGTGGCCGAGGACCTCGCCCGTACGCACGACGTCGTCCTCGTCGGACGTGACGTCGAGGAGCTCGACGCGGTGGCGTCGGGTCTCGAGGGCTCAAGCGTCCTGGCGCTCGACGTCGCGGACGCCGACGCGGTCGACGCGGCGTCGTTGCCGGAGCGTCTCGACGTGCTCGTGCACGCGGCGGGCGTGGCGGTGAACGGCACGGTCGGGGAGGTGACGCGCGACGACTGGCGCTCGGTGTTCGAGGTCAACGTCTTCGGCGTCGCTCACCTGACGTCGCGGCTGCTGCCCACGCTGCGCGACGGGGGAGGGACGGTCGTGCTCGTGAACTCCGGCGCCGGGCTGTTCTCGACGCCCGGGAACGCGGTGTACTCGGGCAGCAAGTTCGCGCTGCGCACCTTCGGCGACTGCCTGCGCGAGGAGGAGCGCGAGCACGGCGTGCGTGTCGTGTCCGTGCACCCGGGGATCGTCGACACGGCGATGGGCCGGCAGGTGCTGGAGCGTGGCGACGGCGGCCACCCGGAACGGATGATCCAGCCCGCCACCATCGCCGCCGCGGTGCGCGTCGCCGTCGACGCCCCGCCCGAGGCGCAGTTCGAGACCATCTCCGTCCGCCCGACGCTGGACCCTAAGGGGGACTGAGGGCGGGGGACAGGGGGCCGTTCTGGTGCGCGGCCTCGGCTCACGCTGGGCGCCGTCTCCGCGCGGGCCTCGACCGGGCAGCTGGGCGCGACCTGGTCTGGGTTCTCGGGCCCTGGCGGGGCCTGGGTGACGCACGATTCTGCCTTGGTGTGGACCGTTCCACACGAAGGCAGAATCCTTCCCACCCGTCGCCCGCCATCGGTGGATTCCCCACCGCAGAAGCGCTCCTGCGGTTGCAGATCCACCGATAGGACGCGCCAACGCAGAAGCCTGGCCCGAGAACGCAGAAACGAAGAATCGTGCGTCCAAGGGCGGGCCCAGACGAGACGCCGAGACCCGAGGTCGCCCCCAGCCCCGCTGCCGGTCGAGGCCCTCTCGGTGGCTACACCCAGCGCGACCGCAGGCCGCGCACCAGCAGGTGGAGACCCGCAGCTACCGCACCAGCAAGGCCCAGCCCCCACCCGCCCTACAGCCACCCCGACCGCTTGAAGCGCCAGTAGATGTAGAGGCAGAGGCTGCCGATGACGGCGAGGCACAGCGGGTAGCCGAGGTGCCAGGAGAGCTCGGGCATGTACCGGAAGTTCATGCCGTAGATGCCGGCGATCGCGGTGGGGACGGCGAAGATCGTCGCGCCGGCGGTGAGCTTGCGCATGTCCTCGTTCTGCTGGACCGACAGCTGCGCGAGGTGCGCGTTCAGCGCGTTGTCGAGGAGGTGGTCGATCGCGTCGATCGCCTCGGACGCCCGGGCGAGGTGGTCGGCGATGTCGCGGAAGTAGGGGCGCGCCTCCTCGGGCACCGCCACCGTCGCGAAGCGGTGCACCGGCTCGCGCAGGGGCAGCACCGCACGCCGGAACTCCAGCGTCTCGCGCTTGAGCCGGTAGATGCGCGTCGAGTCGCTGGTGCGCTCGTCGGAGAACACCGACGTCTCGACCTCCTCCACGTCCTGCTCGAGCTCGCGGGCGACGTCCTCGTAGTGGTCGACGATCGTGTCGATCACGGCGTGGAAGGCCGCCGTGGGACCGTGCGACATCGCGCCGTCGACCGACTCGGCCCGCCGCCGCGCCTCGCGCAGCGACTCGCCGCCGTGGCGGACCGTCAGCAGGAACTTCTCGCCGAGGAAGACGTTGACCTCGTGCGTGCGGATGTCGTCGTCGCTGTACGTGACGCTGCGCAGCGACGCGAACAGGTGGTCGGAGTAGCGCTCGACCTTCGGCCGCTGGTGCGCCTCCAGCGCGTCCTCGACGGCCAGCGGGTGCAGCGAGAGCGCCGACGCGACCCGCGACAGCTCGTCGACGCGCGGGTTGGCCATGCCGATCCAGATGAACTCGTGGTCCTCCAGGGCGTCCAGCGCCTCGCGGAGCGACTGCTCGTCGTGGGCGGTGTCCTGGCGGACGCCGTCGCGGTAGGTGGCGCAGTCGACGATCACGCACACATTCTGGACCACCGACGGTCCCAGTACGCGCGACGCGCCCCGCGGTGGTCACCGCGGGGCGCGTGGCCGTCCCGTCGTCCTGCGCCGTCGTCGGGTCAGCGCTGGTACCGCGGCGGCTCCTGGGGGCGCTGCCGGCCGATCTCGCCGCCCTGGCGCCCGCCGAACGGGCGACCGTGGTCGGCGAACTCGTCGCGCACGTAGGTCAGGCGCCACGGTCCGACCTCGATCCGCGCGCCCGTGCGCAGCGTCTGCACCGGGAGCTCGCGACCGTTGACGAACGTCGGCGTCGCTCGGCCCCGTGCGCCGATCACGTACTCGTCGTCGTCCGTGCGCGTGACGACGGCCTGCAGCTCGCTCGTGTCGTCGAGCACGAGGTCACAGCTCTCGGCGGCGCCGATCGACGTCTCCCCGAGCGCGAGGTGGTGCACCCGCACCTCGCGCGCCATGGCGGGGACCCGCGTGTCGGAGAGGTAGAGGCGGGGGTGTCCGCCGCCGTACGGGTCGTGGGTGGTCGTCACCCGACGTCGTGCCCACGGCGCGGTGGGCAGGTCCGGCCAGGCGACCGGCGGCGGCACGTCGAGCGCGTCGCCGCCGCTCGTCAGGGCGCGCGTCTTCAGCCGGGCGGCGGCACGCCAGCGCAGCACCTGCACGTGGCGCGAGCCGGTGGCCAGCCGGTGCCAGACGTGCGTCGGCACCGCACCGAGCCGCAGGATCGGCCCGTCGTCGTCGGCGACGTCGAGCGTCCACCCGTCGTCGGCCAGCCGGGCGGCGACCGTGCGCAGGTCACCGCCGCTGCGCCCCGCGACGAGCACGTCGAGGTCACGGCTGTGCAGGACGACGCGGTGGCCGACGGACGTCACGCGCGCCGACGCCACGGCGCCGCTGTCGCGCAGCAGCTCCACGGTGACGTCCGCGGCGAGCCCGGGCATGTCAGCGGCGCGCCGGGTCGGCGCCCGGCAGGTCGTCGTCGCTGGTGGTCACGCGCACCGTGCCGTTGAAGCGCCACAGCGCACGAGGGGCGTCGGGGCCGGTGTCACGCGGCACCTCGACGTCGAGGTCGCGCAGCTCGTAGTTGACCGCGGCGCCACGTCCGGTGAGGTACTCCCACATCTCGCGACCGAGGTCGGTCCAGTCGGTCACCGGCTGCGGTCCGGCAGCCTGTCCGGTCAGGTCGCGGTCGTGCTGAGGGGTGGTGGTCATGTCGGATCCTCCTGTCAGGGGTGCCTCCAGCGTGACCAGCGCCCGAGGGTGCGGCAACTCGAACGGGACAGCCGTCGACTCGCCGCGCGACCCCTCCCGGCCGGCGGATACGCTCGGACCCATGCGCGCCTGGACGGGACCCGAGGTCCCCACGATCGAGCTTCCCGGGGTCGACGTCCCGCCGCTGCGGATCCACGACACCCGGACGTCGGGACTCGTCGAGTCGGCCCCCGAGCGGGTGGCGCGGCTCTACGTCTGTGGCATCACGCCCTACGACGCGACGCACCTGGGGCACGCCTCGACCTACCTCACCTTCGACCTGCTGCAGCGTCAGTGGCTCGCGCGCGGACTCGACGTGTCCTACACCCAGAACGTCACCGACGTCGACGACCCGCTGCTCGAGCGCGCCACGGCGACGGGCGTCGACTGGCAGGAGCTCGCCGAGCGCGAGACCGAGCTGTTCCGCACCGACATGTCCGCGCTGCGCGTGCTGGCACCACAGCACTACATCGGTGCGGTGGAGTCGATCGACCTCGTCACCGCCCTGGTGGAGCGTCTGGGCGACGCCGTCTACCGGGTCGACGACGACCTCTACTTCGACGTGCACGCCGACGCCGCCTTCGGATCGGTGTCGGGGCTGGACGACGACACGATGCGCCGCGTGTTCGGCGAGCGCGGCGGCGACCCCGACCGGCCCGGCAAGCGGCACCCGCTCGACTGCCTGGTCTGGCAGGCGCCCCGTGAGGGCGAACCCTCCTGGGAGTCGCCGCTCGGTCCCGGCCGTCCCGGCTGGCACGTGGAGTGCGCGGCGATCGCGCTCGAGCACCTGGGCACCGACTTCGACGTGCAGGGCGGCGGCTCCGACCTCGCGTTCCCGCACCACGAGATGTCCGCGTCCGAGGCGCGCGTCGCCACGGGCGAGGAGTTCGCCCGCGCCTTCGTGCACGCCGGCATGGTCGGCTTCGAGGGCGAGAAGATGTCGAAGAGCAAGGGCAACCTCGTCCTCGTGTCGCGGCTGCGCGAGTCCGGGACCGACCCGATGGCCATCCGGCTCGCCCTGCTCGCGCACCACTACCGCAGCGACTGGGAGTGGTTCGATGCCGACCTGACGGCTGCCGAGGAGCGTCTCGCGCGCTGGCGTACCGCCGTCGGGCGGCCTACGACGGCGCCGGGCGACGACGTCGTGCGCGACGTCCTGGCGGCTCTCTCCGACGACCTCGACGCGCCGCGCGCCCTCGCGGCCGTCGACGCCTGGGCTGCGGCCGACGGGTCCGACGGGGACGCCCCGGCCAGCGTGCGGGCCGCGCTCGACCTCCTGCTCGGCGTCCTGCTCTGACTCGCCCCGCCCTGGCTCGTCCCGCGGTGCGTCAGCGCTGTAACGACGTGCCGCGCCCCAGGTCGGCGCGCTCCCCGCTGGCGTAGCCGTCGGCGAGCCCGCCGCCGCTGAGCCTGCGCCGCGGAGCGCGCCGCAGGTCGCCGTACCGGGCGTGCATCGCCGACTCGACCTCCGCGCTGCGGTCGGCCAGGACGAGCTCGACCGACGGCTCCTCCTGCGAACGTTCCGCCTGGGCGTCGGCGCGAGCGGCGTCCTCGACGCTGCGCAGCCTGACGTAGACCGCCTGCGCGAAGCCCTGCCACCACGAGCGCCGGAAGGCCGCGGTGTGCTCGCCGGGCGGCACGACGACCCGCGCGAGCTCGTGCGCGGCCTGCAGCAGCAGGCTGGTCACGAGGATCTCGGTGCCCCGCACGTCGGCCTCGAAGCCGAAGACGTGCACCGTCGTCGTGCGCTCGCCACCGACGAGCACCGACTGGCAGCGCAACGCGTGCGCGACGTGCACCGCGAGCGTCGCCTTGTCGCGCAGGTAGGGCGCGTCGAGCCGCAGGTAGGCGTCGACCACCCCGCTGGTGCGGTGCCCCTCGGCGGCGAGCAGCGCGGCGTCGATGCCGTAGCGCGCCATCAGTGCCTCGGCCTTGTCGCGGCACGCCTGCGCCTCGGCAGGGGTCGCTCCCGGGTCGTCGGCGAGCACGAGCAGCTGCCGGACCCGACGCAGGGTGGCGTCGTCGCTCACGGACCGCCGTCGACGTTGCGCCGGCGCAGGTAGCGCTCGAACTCGCGCGCGATCGCGTCGCCGCTGGCCTCGGGCAGCTCGTCGGTCGTGTGCTCCTCCTCGAGCTCCGACACGTACTCGGCGATCTCCGGGTCCTGCGCCATGAGGTCGTCGGCGCCGTGCTGCCAGGCCTGGGCCATCTCCTCGAGCGCGCCCTGGGGGAGCGGCACCCCGACAGCGTCCTCGAGCGACCCGAGGAGGGCCAGCGTGGCCTTCGGGCACGGCGGCTCCGCCACGTAGTGCGGGACGGCGGCCCACAACGAGATGGCGGGCAGTCCGTCGGCCGACGCGACCTCGCCGAGCACCGCGTTGATGCCGACGGGTCCGACGTAGCTGGAGGGCCGCAGCGAGAGCCGCTCGGCCAAGGTGGGGTCGCTCGTGGAGCCGCTCACCGGCACGGGTCGCGTGTGCGGGGTGTCCGCGAGCAGCGCGCCGAGCGTGACCACCTCGGTCACCCCGGCGAGCCGCGCGAGCCCCAGCACGGTGGAGCAGAAGTGCTTCCAGCGGAAGTTCGGCTCGGGTGCCTTGAACAGCAGCACGTCGCGCTCGGACGAGCGCGGGCGCGCGTGCCACAGGGTCGGCGTGGGCCAGTGCAGCACGCGCGCACCGTCCTCGTCCGGGTGCACGATGGGTCGGGTCACCTGGAAGTCGTAGTAGTCCTCCGGGTCGAGCTCGGCGAGCACCTGCGCGTCCCACTCCTCGACGAGGTGGTCGACGACCGACGACGCAGCGTCGCCGGCGTCGTTCCAGCCCTCGAACGCGGCCACCATCCAGGGGTCGTTCAACGGGGGGATCGACTGCACGTCCACCACCCTACGGGGGAGGGTGTGCAGTGCTGCTCCCTACTCGTCGTCAGGGCGGTACCCGAGGTTGGGGGAGAGCCAGCGCTCCGCCTCGGCGACGCTCCAGCCCTTCCGCTCGGCGTAGTCGGCGACCTGGTCGCGGCCGAGGCGGCCGACGACCATGTACTGCGACTGCGGGTGCGAGAAGTACCAGCCGCTCACGGACGCCCCGGGCCACATCGCCATGCTCTCCGTGAGCTCGATGCCGGTGTGCTTCTCGACGTCGAGCAGCTCCCACAGCGTCTGCTTCTCGGTGTGCTCCGGGCACGCCGGGTAGCCGGGCGCCGGGCGGATGCCGACGTACTTCTCGGCGATGAGCTGCTCGTTGTCGAGCGACTCCTCCGGCTGGTAGCCCCAGATCTCGCGGCGGACCCGCTCGTGGAGCCGCTCGGCGAACGCCTCCGCGAGCCGGTCGGCGAGTGCCTCGAGCAGGATGGCGCTGTAGTCGTCGAGCTGCTCCTTGAACTCGGCGATGCGGTCGGCGCCGCCGAGGCCCGCCGTGACCGCGAACGCCCCCACGTGGTCGGGCAGCCCGGTCTCGAGCGGCGCGACGAAGTCGGCGAGGCTCTTGTGGGCGACGCCCTTGCGGTGCTCGGTCTGCTGGCGCAGGTGGTGCAGGACGGCCACGGACTCCTCGCGCGCCTGGTCGGCGAAGACGACCGTGTCGTCGCCGCGCCCGTTGGCGGGGAAGATGCCGACCACGCCGCGCGCCGTGAGCCAGCGCTCGGCGACGATGCGGTCGAGCATCTCCTGGGCGTCGGCGTACAGCTTCGAGGCCGCCTCGCCGGTGGCGGGGTTGTGCAGGATGTCGGGGAAGCGTCCCTTCATCTCCCACGCGTTGAAGAACGGCTGCCAGTCGATGTACTGGCGCAGCTCGTCGAGGGGGTAGTCCTCCAGGACGTGCGGGACGCCCACCTCCCACTGCGGCTGCGGCGGGGCGTAGCCGTCCCAGTCGATCGGGGTCGCGTCGGCGCGGGCCTCCTCGATGGGCAGCAGCTTGCGCGTGTCCTGGCGGGCGGCGTGCCGCTCGCGCAGGCCGTCGTAGTCGTCCTTGAGCGCCTCGAGGAACTGCGGCTTCTGCGCGTCGGACAGCAGCGACGCGACCACCGGGACCGAGCGCGACGCGTCCTTCACCCACACCACGGGACCGTGGTAGCGCTCGTCGACCTTCACGGCCGTGTGCGCCCGCGACGTCGTCGCGCCACCGATGAGGAGCGGGACGTCGAAGCCCTGACGCTCCATCTCGCCGGCGACGGTCACCATCTCATCGAGCGAGGGCGTGATCAGGCCCGACAGGCCGATCACGTCGGCACCGTGCTCCTTCGCCGCGTCGAGGATCTTCTGCGGCGGGACCATGACACCGAGGTCGATCACGTCGTAGTTGTTGCACTGCAGCACCACGCCGACGATGTTCTTGCCGATGTCGTGCACGTCGCCCTTGACCGTGGCCATGATGACGGTGCCGTTGCTGCGGCCCTTGTCGGACTCGTCCTTCGTGGCCTCGATGTACGGGATGAGGTAGGCGACGGCCTTCTTCATCACGCGTGCCGACTTCACGACCTGGGGGAGGAACATCTTGCCTGCACCGAAGAGGTCGCCGACGACGTTCATGCCGTCCATCAGCGGCCCCTCGATGACCTCGATGGGCTTGCCGCCGCGCTCCTCGATGATCGAGCGCAGCTCCTCCGTGTCGTCCTCGACGTGGGCGTCGATGCCCTTGACCAGGGCGTGCGTGATGCGCTCGCCGATCGGGAGGGAGCGCCACTCCTCGCTCGCGGCCTCGGCCTTCTCGCCGGTGCCCGCGAACTCGGTCGCGATGTCGAGCAGCCGCTCCGTGGCGTCGGGGCGACGGTTGAGGACCACGTCCTCGATGCGTTCGCGGAGCCTCTCGTCGACCTGGTCGTAGACCACGAGCGCGCCGGCGTTGACGATGCCCATGTCCATGCCCGCGCGGATGGCGTGGAACAGGAACACGGCGTGGATCGCCTCGCGCACCGGATTGTTGCCGCGGAAGGAGAACGAGACGTTCGAGACGCCACCCGAGACGAGCGCGTGCGGCAGGTTCTGCTTGATCCAGCGTGTGCCTTCGATGAAGTCGATGCCGTACTCGGCGTGCTCCTCGATGCCCGTGGCGACCGCGAACACGTTCGGGTCGAAGATGATGTCCTCGGCCGGGAAGCCGACCTCGTCGACGAGGATCCGGTAGGCGCGCTCACAGATCTGCTTGCGCCGCTCCAGGGTGTCGGCCTGGCCGTCCTCGTCGAAGGCCATGACGACGACGGCGGCGCCGTACTTGCGGCACAGCCGCGCGTGCTCGACGAACGGCTCCTCGCCCTCCTTGAGCGAGATCGAGTTGACGATCGACTTGCCCTGCAGCACGCGCAGACCGGCCTCGATGACTTCCCACTTGGAGGAGTCGACCATGACCGGGACGCGGCAGATGTCGGGCTCGGCCGCGACGAGCTTGAGGAAGCGGTCCATCGCGGCGACGCCGTCGATCATGCCCTCGTCCATGTTGACGTCGATGACCTGCGCGCCGTTCTCGACCTGCTGGAGGGCCACGGCGAGGGCGGTGTCGTAGTCGCCGTCGCGGATGAGGTTGCGGAAGCGGGCCGAGCCGGTGATGTTGGTGCGCTCGCCGACGTTCACGAACAGCGAGTCGGCGTCGACGACGAGCGGCTCCAGGCCCGAGAGGCGCAACGCCGGCTGGACGGTGGCGGGCACCCGCGGGGGGAGGCCCTCGACGACCTGGGCGATGTGCGCGATGTGGTCGGGGGTCGTGCCGCAGCAGCCGCCGACGAGGTTGTAGAGCCCGGCCTCGGCGAACTCGCGCAGCACCGCCGCCGTCTGGTCGGGCTCCTCGTCGTACTCGCCGAACGCGTTGGGCAGACCGGCGTTCGGGTAGCAGGACACGAAGCAGTCGGCCAGGCGCGACAGCTCGGCGACGTAGGGACGCATCTCCTCGGCGCCGAGGGCGCAGTTCAGGCCCACGAGCAGCGGCTTGGCGTGGCGCACGGAGTACCAGAAGGCCTCCGTGGTCTGGCCCGAGAGCGTGCGCCCGGACGCGTCGGTGATGGTGCCGGAGATGACGATCGGCCAGCGCCGCCCGTACTCCTCGAACACCGTCTCGACGGCGAAGATCGCGGCGCGCGCGTTGAGCGTGTCGAAGATGGTCTCGATGAAGACGAGGTCCGCACCGCCGTCGAGGAGCGCCCGCGTGGCCTCGGCGTACGCGTCGACGAGCTCGGTGTAGGAGACGTTGCGTGCACCCGGGTCGTTGACGTCGGGGGAGATCGAGGCGGTGCGGGTGGTCGGGCCGAGCGCGCCGGCGACGTAGCGCGGCCGGTCGGGGGTCCGGGCCGTCACCGCGTCGGCCTCGCGGCGCGCGAGGGCGGCCGCCTCGTAGTTCAGCTCGTAGGCCAGCTCGACCATGTCGTAGTCGCGCAGGGAGACCGCGTTCGCGTTGAACGTGTTGGTCTCGATGACGTCGGCGCCGGCCTCGAGGTACTCGCGGTGGATGCCCGCGATGATGTCGGGCTGGGTGAGCGTCAGCAGGTCGTTGTTGCCGACCACGTCGCTCGGCCAGTCCTTGAAGCGCTCGCCGCGGTAGCCGGCCTCGTCGGGCCGGTCGCGCTGGATCGCGGTGCCCATGGCGCCGTCGAGCACCATGATGCGCTCCGAGAGTCGGGCCGTCAGGTCCTCGGTGGCGTCGGGACGCCACGCCTGGGGTCGGGTCACACGCTGCTCCACTGTCGCCTCAGTCCTCCACGATCGACACGAACGGACGGCGTCCTCCGGCCTGGTGCACGGAGCGATGACGTCCTGGTGATGGTGGGAACCCCCAGCCGGCGGCGGGCTCGCGTGGACCTTCGCGGAGATTCGTGCACCATCATCCCACGAGAACGCAAGGTGACGCGGGAGGTCACGCTCACAGGGGGTGCGCGGCCTCGTCGGCCGGCATCCGCGCCCACACGACGGCGACGACCGCAGCGACCACCGGGACCACCGCGGCGACGAGGAACACCTCGCGGACACCGACCAGCTCGCCTGCCGGACCGGCGAGGGCGACGGACGCGGGCACGAGCAGTAGCGAGACGAAGAAGTCGAGGCTCGACGCTCGGCCGAGCAGGTCCGGCGGCACCCGACGCTGCAGCAACGTGCCCCAGATCACCATCGGCGCGGAGAGCAGGACGCCGACGACGAACAGGGCCGCGGCGATGGCCGGCACCGACGACGTGAAGCCGACGACCACGAACGGCACGCAGCCGAGGCCCCACATGAGCACCATGACGGTGAGGTAGCGCCGCGGCATCCTCAGCATGCTCATGCCGAGCGACGCGAGGGCGCTGCCCGCGCCGTACGCGGCCAGGATCCACGCGTGGCCCGTCGCGTCGCCCCCGCCGTCCTTGACCACGAACGGGATGAGCACGTCCATCGGACCGACGACGAGCAGCAGCATGAGGCAGGCGAACAGCAACGTCGCGAGGAACCAGGGCGTCCTGACCATGTAGCGCACCCCGCCGCGCAGGTCGGCGACGGCGCCGCGCAGGGGGTGGTCGCCCAGCGCCGCGGCGTCGCGGCGCAGCGGCACCGGGTGCAGGAGCAGCAGGGTGAGCAGGCAGCCCAGCTGGCAGACGGCGACGAGCAGCAGCGCCCAGGCCGGGGAGGCCAGCGCCACGACGAGGCTGCCGAGGGCGGGCCCGCCGGCGTGCTGGAGCGTCGGTCGCAGGAACCCCTCGATGCCGTTGGCGGCGAGGAGGTCGTCGGCCTCGACGACCGACGGCAGCAGCGCGCTGTAGGCCGGGAAGTAGAAGCCGACCGCCATGCCGAGCACGGCGCCAGCGACCGTCAGGTGCCAGATCTCCAGCCCGCCGGCGAGCGCCAGCGCCGCGACCACGGCCAGGACGGCCATGCGGGTGGTCGCCGTGGCCATGAGGATGCGCCGCTGGGGCACCCGGTCGGCGGCGACGCCCCCGACGAGCACCGTGACGACCATGCCGAGGGCGTAGCCCGTGACGGCCAGCGAGAGCGCTCCGGGACCACCGCCGAGCGCGATGACCTGCCACACGACCGCGATGACCCAGACGCCCTCGCCGAGCAGCTCGAACGCCGCCGCGCCGATCAGCGGACGGTACTGGCGGTGGCGGAACGGGCGCAGCGGTCCGCGGGCCCACCCCCGGACCGGCAGCGCGCCGCCGGGACGGGGCGTGAGCTCGGTCATGTCGGTCCCAACCTAGGCGTCGGCTCCGACAGGCCGTGTCCGAGGGCGGGGGTCGGATCTCCTAGGCTCGTGCGGTGACCACACCCGCCGCCGTCCTCTGGGACCTCGACGGCACCATCGTCGACACCGAGCCCCTCTGGATGGCCGCCGAGACCGCGCTCGCCGCGCGGCACGGCGCGACCTGGACCGAGGAGGACGGGCTCGGTCTCGTCGGCAACGACCTCATGGAGTCCGCGCGCATCATCGAGGCCCGGATCGACTCGGGGCTCACGCCGGAGCAGATCGTCGCCCACCTGGTCGACGAGATCGCCGTCGCGATGCGCCGCGACCTGCCGTGGCGCCCGGGCGCACGGGAGCTGGTGCACGCGCTGGCCGATGCCGGCGTGCCCCAGGCGCTGGTCACGATGTCCTACCGCGAGATCGCGCAGCCCGTGGTCGACCTCCTGCCGTTCGACGCCGTCGTCACGGGCGACAGCGTCACCCACGGCAAGCCCCACCCCGAGCCGTACCTCGCCGCCGCGCGGGCCCTCGGGGTCGACGCCGCCTCCTGCCTCGCCATCGAGGACTCCGCCACCGGCGCAGCCTCGGCCGACGCCGCCGGTTGCGTCGTGCTGGCCGTGCCGCACATGGTGAGCGTGCCCGACGGACCCCGTCGGAGGCTGCGCACCACCTTGGCCGGCCTCGACCCCGCCGGTGTCGCCGCCCTGTGGTCGGGCGCCTGAGCACGCCGACGCGGCCCGCACCGCTAGGTTGGGAGGCGTGAGCGTCCCGTCGAACCCGCCGCCGCGTGGCACGATCCGCTTCGGCCGGCTGGGCGGCGCCGACCTGGTCGCCCGACCGTCGCTCCTGGCGATGGGCGTCGTCCTCGTGGTGCTGTTCGCGCCGCGCTTCCAGGCGGAGGCCCGGACGAGCGCGTATCTCCTTGCCGCGAGCTTCGTCCTCGCGCTCTACGTGTCGGTGCTCGTGCACGAGCTCGCGCACCTGGGCGTCGCCCGCGCGTTCGGCATGCGCGTCCCGTCGGTCACGTTGCACCTGCTCGGCGGGGAGACGGCGATCGAGGGGGAGAGCCGCACCCCATGGCAGGAGCTGCTGACGTCGGTCGTGGGACCCCTGGCCTCGCTGGGCATCGGGCTGCTCGCGCACGCCCTCGCCGACGGCAGCGACGGCGTCGCGCGGGACCTGTGGTGGTCGATCGGGTGGGTCAACCTGCTCGTGGCCGCCTTCAACATGCTGCCCGGCCTCCCGCTCGACGGCGGCAGGGTGCTGCGTGCGCTCGTCTGGATGGCCACCCGGTCCGAGCGGCTCGGCGTCGTCGTGACCGCGTGGATCGGACGGGTCGCGGCCGTCGGCATCAGCGCCTTCGTCCTCTGGCGCGCCGCGCAGGGCGAGACGTGGAGCGCCCGATGGTGGCTCGACGTCGTGCTCGTCGCGTTCGTCGCCTCGTTCCTCTGGGTCGGTGCCACCGGCGCCTTGCGCGGCGCCGACCGCGGCACCCGCATGAACGGCCTGCGCGCCGACGAGCTCGGCCGTCCGCTCACCGACGACGTCTCGCCCCACTGGCCCCGCCTCAGCGTCCGGACGCAGGGCACCGCCCTGCTGCGCGCGATGACCGCACGCCCGGCCGAGGTGTACCTCCTCGTCGACGACGAGGAGCGGCCGGTGGGCGTCCTCCTGGCGTCGGACGTCGACGCCGCCTACCGAAGGGAATCATGACCACCTGGATGCGCAGCGGACCGTTCGTCGAGGGCGAGTGGGTCCGACTCTCCGACGCCAAGGGTCGCAAGCACAACATCCGGCTCGAGGCCGGGCGGGAGTTCTCGACGAAGAAGGGCCAGCTCCGCCACGACGACATCATCGGCGAGCCCGAGGGCATCATCGTCACCTCCACGCTCGAGGGCCAGTACCAGGTGTTCCGGCCGCTGCTGTCGGAGTACGTGGTTTCGATGCCGCGCGGCGCGGCGATCATCTACCCGAAGGACGCCGCGCACATCGTCACGATGGCCGACATCTACCCCGGCGCACGCGTCGTCGAGGCAGGCGCGGGCTCGGGCAGCCTGACCGCCTACCTGCTGCGCGCGGTCGGCCCGGACGGCCACCTGGGGTCCTACGAGATCCGGGAGGAGTTCGCCGAGACGGCGCGCAGGAACGTGGAGCAGCTCGTCGGCACGGACCACCCGGAGTGGACGCTCACCGTGGGGGACGTGCGCGAGGTCATGGCCGAGCCGGAGATCGACCGGCTCGTCCTCGACATGGTCGACCCGTGGTCGTGCGTCCCGCTCGCGGCCGAGCGGCTCGTGCCCGGCGGCATCGTCTGCGCCTACGTCGCCACGACGACCCAGCTGTCGCGCTTCGTCGAGACGCTGCGAGCCGACGGCGGCTTCACCGAGCCGCACGCGTGGGAGACCATGCAGCGCTCGTGGCACCTCGAGGGTCTCGCCGTGCGTCCCGACCACAAGATGGTGGGCCACACGGCGTTCCTCGTCACCGCGCGGCGCATGGCGCCGGGCCACCCGGCCCTGGAGAAGACCCGCCGCCCCGCGCCGGGCGCCTACGGCCCCGACTACACCGGGCCCCGGCCGGCAGGCACCGAGCTCTGACCTCGCCCGGCCAGGACGGCCTGGCGGGGGTTCCGGGCCGTGGGCGGAGGACGGCCTGTCGGGGGTTCCGGGCCGTGGGCGGAGGACGGCCTGGCGGGGGTTCCGGGCCGTGGGCGGAGGACGGTCCGGCGGGGGTTCCGGGCCGTGGGCGGAGGACAGCCTGTCGGGGGTTCCGGGCCGTGGGCGGGGAGGAGCCCCGCAACACGATCGTCATCCGACGCGCGCCGAGACGACCTTTCGTGCAACCTGATCTCCGTTAGGGTCGAACTCGACGAGCAGGAGGTGGCGATCGTGAACGAGAACCCCCGTGGCGCCGACCACGAGCTGGCATATCTGCGCGCCGAGGTCGAGCACCTCAGGCGACGCCTGGGCTCGGAGGGGTCACTCGACTCCCGGCTCTCCGACCTCGAGGCCCGACTGGCCTCCACGACGTCGCAGAACGAGCGGCTGAGCTCCACGCTGCGCGACGCGCGTGACCAGATCGTCGCCCTCAAGGAGGAGGTCGACCGTCTGGCGCAGCCGCCGACGGGCTTCGGCACCTTCCTGCAGCGCAACGACGACGACACGGTCGACGTGTTCACCGGCGGCCGCAAGCTGCGGGTCACGGTCAGCCCGGCGGTCGACCGCGACGAGCTGCGCCGCGGCCAGGAGGTCATCCTCAACGAGGCGATGAACGTCGTGGCCGCGCTGGAGTTCGAGACCACCGGCGAGGTGGTGATGCTCAAGGAGCTCCTGGCCGACGGCGAGCGTGCCCTGGTGCTGGGCAACACCGACGACGAGAAGGTCGTGAAGCTGGCCGACTCCTTGGTCGGGCTCAAGCTGCGCGCCGGCGACTCGTTGCTGCTCGACAGCCGCGCCGGCTGGGTCTACGAGCGCATCCCGAAGAGCGAGGTCGAGGAGCTCGTCCTGGAGGAGGTGCCCGACGTCGACTACGAGTCGATCGGTGGCCTGCGCGGACAGATCGACTCCATCAAGGACGCCGTCGAGCTGCCCTACCTGCACCCCGACGTGTTCGTCGAGCACGAGCTCAAGCCGCCGAAGGGCGTGCTGCTCTACGGTCCGCCCGGCTGCGGCAAGACGATGATCGCCAAGGCGGTCGCGGCGAGCCTGGCCAAGAAGGTCTCCGAGCGCACCGGTGAGGAGGGGCGCTCGTACTTCCTCAACATCAAGGGCCCCGAGCTGCTCAACAAGTACGTCGGCGAGACCGAGCGGCACATCCGTCTCGTGTTCCAGCGGGCGCGTGAGAAGGCCAGCGAGGGCACGCCGGTCATCGTGTTCTTCGACGAGATGGACTCCCTGTTCCGCACCCGCGGGTCGGGCGTGTCCTCCGACGTGGAGAACACGATCGTGCCGCAGCTCCTGAGCGAGATCGACGGTGTGGAGGGCCTCGAGAACGTCCTCGTCATCGGTGCCTCCAACCGTGAGGACATGATCGACCCGGCCATCCTGCGTCCCGGGCGCCTCGACGTGAAGATCAAGATCGAGCGCCCCGACGCGGAGTCGGCGCGCGACATCTTCAGCAAGTACCTGACGCCGACGCTGCCGTTGCACCCCGACGACCTCGCCGAGTGGGGCGGCGACCGCGTCGCGACGACGCAGGGCATGATCCAGCGCACCGTCGAGGCGATGTACACCGAGTCCGAGGACAACCAGTTCCTCGAGGTCACGTACGCCAACGGCGACAAGGAGGTCCTGTACTTCAAGGACTTCAACTCCGGCGCGATGATCCAGAACATCGTCGACCGCGCCAAGAAGATGGCGATCAAGGACCTCCTGGAGACCGGGCAGAAGGGTCTGCGGGTCCAGCACATGCTGCAGGCGTGCCTCGACGAGTTCAAGGAGAACGAGGACCTCCCGAACACGACCAACCCGGACGACTGGGCCCGCATCTCGGGCAAGAAGGGTGAGCGGATCGTCTTCATCCGCACGCTCATCACCGGCAAGGGCGGCAACGAGCCCGGACGGTCGATCGACACGGTCGCGAACACGGGGCAGTACCTCTGAGCGGCGACCTCAGCGCGAGCGCGTCGGGTGCGGCCGTCCCCTCGGGGCGGCCGCTCCTGCGTGTCGCGCGGTACGACGACCCCGAGGTGGTCGCCATGACCGCGGAGGTGCAGGCCGAGTACGGCCGTCGCTACGGGGGAGAGGGCGACGTCTCGCCGATCGATGCGGAGCAGTTCGTGCCGCCGGCCGGCCTGTTCCTCGTGCTCGAGGTCGACGGCCGGGCTGCGGCGATGGGCGGCTGGCGTCGCGGCGGGCCGCAGGGCGCGTCCGACGCCGAGATCAAGCGGATGTTCGTCCGCGAGACGCACCGTCGGCGCGGACTCGCGCGGATCGTGCTCGCGGAGCTCGAGCGCACCGCCGCGCAGGCCGGTGTCCGACGCCTCGTGCTGGAGACGGGCGACCAGCAGCCCGAGGCCATCGCCCTCTACACCTCCAGCGGCTACGCCGACGAGCCTGCGTTCGGGTTCTACGCCGGCTACGACGACAGCGTGCACCTCGCGAAGAGCATCGCCGGGGAGGAGTGAGCAGGGCCCGCGTCCCCGCACAGCCACCCGGTGGCTCAGCCCTTGACCATGCGGCGCGTGGTCCAGTGCAGGAGCCCGATGTCCTGGGGGCCGACGCCCGCGTGCCGCTCGATCGCCGTGGCGTAGTGACCGACGAGCTGGGAGCACACGGCCTGCCAGCCCCGTCCGTCGACGGCCCGGCGCGCGGCACGGCCGAACGCCGCGCGCTTGGACTCGTCGCCGGTCAGGTCGCGCACGAAGCCGGCCATCGCGGCCAGGTCCCCCGCGGGGTACAGCCAGCCCGTGCGGCTGTGGTCGACGAGATCGACGGGTCCGCCCACCCCGGCCGCCACGACGGGCACGCCGCTCGCGAGCCCCTCCTGGACGACCTGGCAGAACGTCTCCGTCTCGCTCGTGCTCACCAGGACGTCGAGGCTCGCCATCGCGGTCGCGAGCTCGGTGCCGTGCAGCATCCCGGTGAAGTGGGCACCGGGCAGCAGCCGCTCGAGCCGCCCCCGCTCCGGTCCGTCGCCCACGACGACGAGGCGGGTGCCGGGCACGCCGGCGAGGGCCGCGAGGTCCTGCACCTGCTTCTCCGGCGCGAGTCGGCCGACGTACCCGACGAGCCGCTCGCCGTCCGGCGCGACGGTGCGGCGCCAGGCGTCGTCACGGCGGGCGGGGGAGAAGCGCTCCGTGTCGACACCGCGGCGCCACAGCACCAGGCGCTCGACGCCCTGCGCCTGGAGGGTGTCCAGGGTGGCGGTGGACGGGACGAGATTGAGGTCGGCGCGGCCGTGCACGTCGCGCACCCGCTTCCACAGCAGATTCTCGACGCCGCGGATGCCGTAGCGACCCGCGTACGTCGGCACGTCGGTCTGGTAGACGGCCACCACCGGGATGTCGAGGGCGTTGGCCGCCAGTGCGGCGCGCCAGCCCAGCGCGAACGGCGACGCCAGGTGCACGACGTCGGGGTCGAAGTCGCGCAGGATCGCGGTGACGGGGGAGACCCGACCGGTCGCGACCCTGACGTCGGGGTAGCCGGGGAACGCCCAGGCTGGCAGGGTCACGACGCGCGCGCCGGCGACCTCGTGCGGCACCTCCGTCGCCGCGTCCGGCACGACGACGAGCACCTCGTCACCTCGCGACGCGAGGTGGTCGAGGACCCTCAGCACCGAGTGCACGACACCGTTGGTCTGGGGGAGGAAGGACTCTGCGACGATCACGATCCTCATGCGTCGAGCGTCGTGGCGGCCGACGTCGGCCGGGCCACGCCCAGGTGACCTCGGGGCGAAGTCGGCGTGACGCTCCGGCACCCGTCCCGTCAGGACGCGGGCGGCCGACGTCGCGAGGACGACACCCCTACGCTGGGCCCATGACGGTGCGTCGGGTCCAGGGCAGCGAGGTCGAGTACGGGATCGCGGTGCAGGGGCAGCCCAGCGCGAACCCCATGGTGGCGTCGACGCACGTGGTGAACAGCTACGCCGCCGCGCACGGCCTGACGCGCCGAGCCCGCTGGGACTTCGAGGAGGAGAGCCCGCTGCGCGACGCGCGCGGCTTCGACCTCAGCCGCGACCGCGCCGACCCGACGCAGCTCACCGACGAGGACCTCGGGCTCGCCAACATCATCCTCACCAACGGCGCCCGGCTCTACGTCGACCACGCGCACCCCGAGTACTCCTCGCCGGAGGTCACCTCGCCGCGCGACGTCGTCGTCTGGGAGAAGGCCGGCGAGCACGTGATGCGTCGTGGTGCCGAGCTCGCCGCGCAGGTGCCGGGTGCGGGCTCGATCGTGCTCTACAAGAACAACATCGACAACAAGGGCGCGTCGTACGGGTCGCACGAGAACTACCTCGTCGACCGGGCCGTCCCCTTCGACGCGATCGTCGCGCAGCTGACGCCGTTCTTCGTCTCCCGCCCCGTCGTCTGCGGCGCTGGCCGGGTCGGGCAGGAGCAGGACGGCAGCGTCCACGCCTTCCAGCTCTCGCAGCGCGCCGACTACATGGAGGTCGGCGTCGGGCTCGAGACCACGCTGAAGCGGCCGATCGTCAACACCCGCGACGAGCCGCACGCCGACCCGAAGAAGTACCGGCGGCTGCACGTCATCGTCGGCGACGCCAACCTCGCCGAGACGTCCATCTACCTCAAGCACGGGACGACGTCGCTGGTGCTGGCGATGCTCGAGGCCGGCTTCCTGTCACCTGCGCCGGCCCTCGCGCAGCCGGTCGTCGCCCTGCACGCCATCTCGCACGACCCGACCCTCACCGCGCTCGTCGAGCTGCAGGACGGCAGCACGATGACGGGCCTGGACCTGCAGTGGCACTACCTCGAGCAGGCACGCGCCTTCGTCGCCCGCGAGGGGTCCGACGAGCAGACCGACGACGTCCTCGCCCGGTGGGAGAGCGTGCTGACCCGCCTCGGCCGCGACCCGATGGAGTGCGTGCGCGAGCTCGACTGGGTCGCGAAGCTGTCGCTGCTCGAGTCCTACCGCGACCGCGACGGGCTCGACTGGGACCACGCGAAGCTGCACCTCGTCGACCTGCAGTACCACGACGTGCGACCCGAGCGCGGCATCTACCACCGTCTCGTCCACTCCGGCCGCCTCGAGCGGATCGTCGACGACGCGGAGGTCGTCCGCGCGATCGAGGAGCCCCCGCACGACACGCGCGCCTACTTCCGCGGCCGCTGCCTCAGCACCTTCGCCTCCGAGGTCGCCGCCGCCTCCTGGGACTCCGTCATCCTCGACCTGCCCGGCTACGAGTCGCTGCAGCGCATCCCCACCATGGAGCCGCTGCGCGGGACCGCCGAGCACGTCGGCGCGCTGTTCGAGGACAGCGCTGACGCGACCGCCTTCTTCCGCACCATCACGGGGCGCTGACCTCTCTTCTCGTCGACGCGCTGGTGCGCTGCCTGCGGGGGTCTTGTCTCGCTGCTGCGCTGCCGCAGGGGGGTCTGACCTTGCTGGTGCGCTGCTTCGGCCTTCGCTGGGTCTGGCCTCCGCAAGGGCCTCGACCGGGCGGCTGGCGACGGCGCTGGTCCGGGGTCTCGGGCTGCAGGTTGGGCACGGGGTTGACGCAAGACTCTGCGTTCGCTCGTCGGGGTCCAAGGATTCTGCATTTGTCACGGGATCCCGTCGCGAACGCAGAGACATCTGCGCCGGCAGCCCGCTATCGGTGGATCTTCAACCGCAGAACGGCTCCTGCGGTTGCAGATCCACCGATAGGACGCGCGAACGCCGATCGGTGGGTCAAGAACGCAGGAACGAAGAATCTTGCGTCGAGGGCGGGCCTAGGCCAGACCCCGAGACCCGGAACCGCGTCCAGGCCCGCTGCCGGTCGAGGCCCTTTCGGAGGCCACCGCCAGCGCCAGCCGGGGCAGCGCACCAGCAAGGTCACGAGGCCCGAAGGCAGCGCACCACCAAGGTCACGACGACCGCAGGCAGCGCACCGGCAACCACACGACCACCGCAGGCAGCGCACCGGCAAGGCCCACGCCCCGCGCACGACGCACCCGCACCACGCGGAAACCCGAGCGGCGCGTGGGCCTCAGGGGGCTAGGGTGAACCCATGGCCGAGCAGCAGCACAGGACGCCCCGCAGGTCCGACGACGAGCAGGCGGAGACCGCCGAGACCACCGCGCCCCAGGACACCGAGCGCAAGGAGAAGCTCGACGACGACGTCGACGCGATCCTGGGCGACATCGACGACGTCCTCGAGGAGAACGCCGAGGAGTTCGTCCGCAGCTTCGTGCAGAAGGGCGGCCAGTGAACGGCCCAGCGATGCTGCCCGACGGGTACCGCTCGGTGGGCGGGTCGTCGTTCGCCGACCTGCTCGCCTCGCAGGCGCCGGAGATGATGCCGGGCGCGGCCGGGGCCGCCACCGGTGAGCTCGCCGGCGTCGCGCACGGCACCACCATCGTGGCCGCCACGTTCGCCGACGGAGTCGTCATGGCCGGCGACCGCCGGGCGACGATGGGCAACGTCATCGCGCAGCGCGACATCCAGAAGGTCTTCCCGACCGATGAGTACTCGTGCGTCGGCATCGCCGGCACGGCCGGCATCGCGATCGAGATGACCCGGCTCTTCCAGGTCGAGCTCGAGCACTACGAGAAGATCGAGGGTGCGACGCTGTCGACCGACGGCAAGGCCAACCGGCTCGCCACCCTCATCCGCGGCAACCTCGGCATGGCCATGCAGGGCCTCGCCGTCGTGCCGCTGTTCGCCGCCTACGACCTCGACCAGCAGTGCGGGCGCATCTTCGCCTTCGACGTCACCGGCAACAAGAACGAGGAGCGCACGTTCCACTCCGTCGGCTCCGGCTCGACGTTCGCGCGCGGCTCGCTCAAGAAGCTGTACGCCGAGGGCATGGACGAGCGCTCGGCGGTCACCGCCGTCATCCAGGCGCTCTACGACGCGGCCGACGACGACACCGCCACCGGCGGCCCGGACCTCACGCGGCGCATCTTCCCGCTGGTCAGCGTCATCACCGCCGACGGCTACCGGGCGTGGGACGAGGCGCAGACCGCCGCCGTCGCCGACGCCGTGATCGGCGGCCGCATGACCCGTCCCGACGGGCCCTCGGCCCCCCTCACCTGAGGAGACCCCGCATGACCGCACCGTTCTACGTCTCGCCCGAGCAGCTCATGAAGGACCGGGCCGACTTCGCGCGCAAGGGCATCGCCCGTGGCCGCAGCGTCGTCGTGGTCCAGTACGCCGACGGCATCCTGCTCGTCGCGGAGAACCCCTCGCAGGCGCTGCACAAGATCAGCGAGATCTACGACCGCATCGGCTTCGCGGCGGTCGGTCGCTACAACGAGTTCGAGAACCTGCGCATCGCGGGCGTCCGGCTCGCCGACATGCGCGGCTACGCCTACGACCGGCGCGACGTCACCGGTCGCGGGCTGGCCAACGCGTACGCGCAGACGCTCGGCACGATCTTCTCCTCCGGCGGCGAGAAGCCGTACGAGGTGGAGATCTTCGTGGCCGAGGTGGGCGACGACGCCGCCCACGACCAGGTGTACCGCCTCACCTACGACGGCTCGGTCGCCGACGTCCGTGGCCACGGCGTGATGGGCGGACAGAGCGAGCAGGTCGACGCGCACCTCACCGAGCACTACACCGAGGGTCTCGGGCTGGAGGAGGCGCTGCGGCTCGCGGCCGCCGCGCTCGGCCAGGACAGCACGCCCGCCCGCGACATCACGGCGGCCGACCTCGAGGTGGCCGTGCTCGACCGCACCCGAAGCCAGCCCCGGAAGTTCAAGCGACTGCCCGACGCGACCGTCGCGTCCGCGCTGTCGACCTGAGCGCCTCCGTCGCACGGCCGACGACGACTCGGCCTCGCGGCCGATGCGCGGGACGACCCCCCACGCCTAGCGTCGGTGACGTCACGTCATCGATCCTTCGGGGGGAACCATGCGACGACTCCTGTCGTCCGTCACGGTGGCCGTACTGGCCGCCGGGCTGCTGACCGCGACCACCACCACGGTCCAGGCACGCGCCTTCGACGAGCAGCAACGCCTCGATCGCATCGCCACGCCCACCATCGACTGGCAGGCGTGCGACGAAGGTGCGCCCGCTGGCTTCGAGTGCGCGAGCGTGCAGGTGCCGACCGACTACGACCGCCCCCGTGGCGCCACGACGACCGTTGCGCTCACCCGTCTTCCGGCGAGCCGGCCGTCGTCGCGCAAGGGGAGCCTCTTCCTCAACTTCGGAGGCCCCGGCGGTGAGGGGGTCTCGACCCTGCAGCAGGTCTTCGACGTCCTCGTCACCCCCGAGGTGCGCGAGCACTACGACCTCGTCGGGTTCGACCCGCGCGGGGTCGGCCTCTCCGATCCCGCGCGCTGCTTCGACGACGCGGACGCGGAGGCGGCCGCGCTCGAGGGCCTTCCGGCCTTCCCGGTCACGCGGTCCGAGGAGCGCGCCTTCGTGCGCCAGACGGCACGGATCTCGCGCGCCTGCCGTGCGGAGGCCGGTGACGTCATCCGTCACGCGTCGACCGCGAACGTGGCCCGTGACCTCGAGCTGTTGCGGCGCGCCGTCGGCGACGACACCCTCGCCTACCAGGGCTACTCCTACGGCACCTACCTCGGCGCGACGTACGCTCGGTTGTTCCCCGACCGGGTCGGCTCGATGGTGCTCGACGGCACGGTCGACGTCGAGGCCTACTCCGGCGCGAACCGCGACCCGCGCTCCGTCGGCGCTCGCCTCGCGCAAGGTCCGGCGGCGGAGGAGGTGTTCGACGAGTTCCTGGAGCATTGCCGCCTCGCCGGGGAGCGTTGCTCGTTGAACGCGCTGGGTGATCCCGCAGAGGTCGTCGACGAGGTGCTCGAGCGGCTACGGACGCGACCCGTGACGATCGACGTCCAGGGCACGCCGGTCGAGTTCACCTACCCGCTGGCCATCTCCTCGATCTTCCTCCAGCTCTACTCGCCGAGCGCGTTCTCTGGCCTCTCGGACTTCCTGGTGCTGCTCGCGGAGGGCGGTGGCGAGGCGCCGACGACCCTGCAGCGTCAGCTGGCCCCCACGCAGGAGCGGTACACCTCACTCGGCAGCTCGCTCGCCCAGCTCTGCGTCGACTCCCGCTCGGTTCTCCCGCCCGCCGCGTACCCCGCGCTCGCCGACCGCGAGGACCGGGTCGCGCCTCGGTTCGGACGCTTCCGCAGCTGGGTCGGTGTCCAGTGCCCGCAGATCGGCCTGCGCGATCGCGACGCCTTCACCGGACCGTGGACGCAGACGACCGACGCCACCGTGCTCGTGATCGGTACGCGCTTCGACCCGGCGACCCCGTACGCGAACACCCGGCCGTTCGCCGAGAAGTTCGACGACGCTCGCGTGCTGACGGTCGAGGGCTACGGCCACACGACCCTCGCGGTGAGCACGTGCGCCGACGCTGCGATCGCCCGGTACCTCGTCGACGGGGAGGCGCCACGCGATCGCTCGACCTGCGAGCAGGACCGTGCGCCGTTCACCGACGAGCCGACCACTCGACGGGCACCCGCACCGGTGCTGCCGGCGCCGCTGCCCGGGCTCTGAGCCGACCAGACCGTCCACCCCCGCTGGTGCTCACCAGCGGGGGTGGACCGCCTCGCGCAGGTGCTCGTCGTAGATCCGCTGCACGCCCTCCAGCACGGAGGCGTCGAGGGTGACGTCGGCGGCCGACGCGTTGCCCCGTGCCTGCTCGGGGTTCCGGGCGCCGGGGATGACGGTGCTCACGCCGTCCTGCGCGACGACCCAGGCGAGGGCGGCCTGCGCCGGGGTCACGTCGTCGGGCAGCAGCGCGGCGAACTCCTGCGCGGCCTGCACGCCGACCTCGAAGTCGACGCCGGAGAACGTCTCGCCCACGTCGAACGCCTCGCCGTGGCGGTTGTAGGTCCGGTGGTCGTCGGACGCGAACGTCGTGTCGCGCGTGTAGCGGCCGCTCAGCAGACCGCTCGCGAGCGGGACGCGCGCGATGATGCCGACGCCGGCCTCGCGGGCAGCGGGGAGCACCGCGTCGAGCGGCTTGAGCCGGAACGCGTTGAGGATGATCTGGATCGACGCGACGTTCGGGCGGGCGATCGCCGCGAGGGCCTGGTCGCACGTCTCGACGCTGACGCCGTACGCGGCGAGCACGCCCTCGTCGACCAGCGTGTCGAGCGCGTCGTAGACCTCGTCGTCCTCGACGACGGCCGTCGGGGGGCAGTGCAGCTGCACGAGGTCGAGCGTGTCGACGTCGAGGTTGCGGCGGGAGCGCTCCGTCCACGCCCGGAAGTTCTCGATCACGTAGTTCTCCGGCACCTGGTCCAGGCGGCGGCCCATCTTCGTGGCCACCGTGAGATCCAGGTCGGGGTGCGCGCGCCGGAACGCGGCGATCGCCTGCTCGCTGCGACCGTCGCCGTACACGTCGGCGGTGTCGAGGAAGGTCACGCCGGACTCCACGGCCGCCTCCAGGACGGCGGCGGCGTCATCGCTGCTCACGTCGCCCCAGTCCGCTCCGAGCTGCCACGTGCCGAGACCGACGACCGACACGTCGCGGCCGGTCCTTCCGAGAGTCCTGTGCTCCATGGCGACGACCCTACGGCTGCCTCGCGTCCGCGGCGCTTCGAACCCCATCGGCTGGTACTCAGGACTACGCTGACGACATGGACCGGCGGATCTTCGGGATCGAGAACGAGTACGGCGTCACCTGCTCGTTCAAGGGACAGCGCCGTCTGTCGCCCGACGAGGTCGCGCGCTACCTCTTCCGACGGGTCGTGTCGTGGGGACGCAGCAGCAACGTGTTCCTGCGCAACGGCGCGCGGCTGTACCTCGACGTCGGCAGCCACCCCGAGTACGCCACGCCCGAGTGCGACGACCTCGTCGACCTCGTCACCCACGACCGCGCGGGGGAGCGGATCCTCGAGGGCCTGATGATCGACGCCCAGCAGCGCCTCGCCGACGACGGCGTCGACGGCGACATCTACCTGTTCAAGAACAACACCGACTCCGCCGGCAACTCCTACGGGTGCCACGAGAACTACCTGGTCGGTCGAGGCGGGGAGTTCAACCGGATCGCCGACGTGCTGATCCCGTTCCTCGTCTCGCGGCAGATCATCTGCGGCGCGGGCAAGGTGCAGCAGACGCCGCGCGGCACGATCTTCTCGGTCAGCCAGCGTGCGGAGCACATCTGGGAGGGCGTCTCGAGCGCCACGACCCGCTCGCGGCCCATCATCAACACGCGCGACGAGCCGCACGCCGACGCCGAGCGGTTCCGGCGCCTGCACGTCATCGTCGGCGACTCGAACATGAGCGAGACCACGACGCTGCTCAAGGTCGCCACGACCGACCTCGTGCTGCGGATGATCGAGGCCGGCGTGGTCATGCGCGACATGACCCTCGAGAACCCGATCCGCGCGATCCGCGAGATCTCCCACGACATGACCGGGCGTCGCACGGTCCAGCTGGCCAACGGCCGCGAGCTGTCGGCGTTGGAGATCCAGGCCGAGTACTTCGCGAAGGCGGCGGAGTTCGTCGACCGGCACGGTCTGCACACCCCGACGATCGACCGGACGATGGACCTCTGGGAGCGGACGCTCAAGGCCGTGGAGTCCGAGGACCTCACGCTCGTGGAGCGCGAGATCGACTGGGTCATCAAGTTCCGCATGCTCGACCGCTACCGCACCGCGCACGGTCTCAGCTGGGCCGACCCGCGCATCGCGCAGCTCGACCTCGCGTACCACGACATCCGCCGCGACCGCGGCATCTTCTACCTGCTGCAGAACCGGGGCGCCGTCGCCCGGGTGACGAACGACCGCGACGTCTTCGCCGCCAAGTCGGTCCCGCCGCAGACCACGCGCGCGAAGCTGCGCGGCGACTTCATCAAGCGTGCGCAGGAGCGTCGCCGCGACTTCACGGTCGACTGGGTGCACCTCAAGCTCAACGACCAGGCGCAGCGCACCGTGCTCTGCAAGGACCCGTTCCGCGCCGCCGACGACCGGGTCCAGAGACTCATCGACGGCATGTGAGCACGGGCGTCGCCCGACGTCCGCAGCGTGTTCTGGGCGGTCGTTCAGGCTGCTCTTGGTCGGTGCCGATAGCGTGACGGAGGCCATCACCTCGACGAAAGTGATTCCGTGCGTCGCCATCTCGCCCTCGCCCTGACCTCCGTCCTCGCGCTCGTGCTCGCCGGCTGCGGTGCCGGGTCCGACGGACTCGACGACGTGAAGGTCAGCTCGGCCAAGAGCCCGTCCGTCACGGTCCCCGACGACTTCACCGCGTCGGCCACCGAGACGCGTGTCGTCAAGGAGGGCAGCGGCGCCGAGGTGAAGGACGGCGACACCGTGAAGCTGAACTACGTCGCGGTCAACGGGCGCACCGGCAAGCAGTTCGACAACTCCTTCAAGGCCGAGCGCCCGCTCACCACGAAGCTGTCGACCGAGAGCGTGCTGGCGGGCTTCGTCAAGGGACTCACCGGCCAGAAGGTCGGCAGCCGCGTGCTCGTGGCGATCCCGCCGAAGGACGGCTTCAAGGACGGCCAGGCCCAGACGCAGGCCGAGCAGACCCTCGGCGTGAAGAAGGACGACACGATGGTCTTCCTGTTCGACATCGTCGGCAAGGTCGGCACCGAGGCCAAGGGCACGGCCGAGAAGCTGCCGAGCAGCGTGCCGTCGATCGTGCTGAAGGACGGCCAGCCGAGCGGCTTCAAGGACGGCAAGGACGTCACGAAGGACCCGAAGCGCGCCGCGGCGTACGTCGCGATCAAGGGCGACGGCGAGAAGGTCAAGAAGGGCGCGGAGATCACCGCGCAGTACGTCGGCCAGGTCTACCCCGACGGCAAGGTCTTCGACAGCAGCTGGGGCCGCGGTGCGCCGGCGTCGTTCTCGCTCGACCAGGTCATCGCCTGCTGGAAGGACGAGCTCCCGGGCCAGACCATCGGCAGCCGCGTCGTGCTGGTCTGCCCCGCCGACAGCGCCTACGGCGACAAGCCGCCGGCCGGCAGCGACATCAAGGCGGGCGACACCCTGGCCTTCGCGATCGACATCCTGGACGCGTCCTGACCGTCTGACATGCTGGGGGCGTGGCCGACCGCAAGACAGAGAGGTTGATGAACCTCATCTTCACCCTCCTCGTCACCCGTCAGTACCTGTCGAAGGACCAGATCCGCCAGGCGATCGCCGACTACCGCGAGTCCAACCAGGTCGCGTTCGAGCGCAAGTTCGAGCGCGACAAGGAAGAGCTGCGCGAGCTGGGCATCGCCGTGGAGACCGGCACCAACGACAAGTACTTCGACGACGAGCCCGGCTACCGCATCCGCCGCGACACCGCAGAGCTGCCCGACCTCGACCTGACCCGCGAGGAGGCTGCGGTGCTGGGCCTCGCCGCGCAGGTGTGGGAGCACGCCGGGCTCGCCTCGAGCTCCACCTCGGCGCTCGTGAAGCTCAAGGCCGCCGGCGTCGACGTCGACACCGACGTGCTCCGCATGGCCGAGCCGAAGCTGTCGGCCCACGAGCCGGCCTTCGAGGTCGCGCTCGACGCGGCGGCCCGCAGCGTCCCCGTGCGCTTCGCCTACCGTCGCCCCGGCGCCGACGAGCCGTCGCAGCGGCACGTCGAGCCGTGGCGGATCCTCTCGTGGCGCGGTCGCTGGTACCTGGTCGGCCACGACGTCGACCGCGACGCACCGCGCATGTTCCGCCTCTCGCGCGTGGTGGGCGACCTCGAGCTCGACGGTGAGCCGGGAGCGTTCCGCCGCCCGCCGGAGGAGGTCGTCTCGGCGGCCGCCACCGCACTCTTCCCCCGCCCGTCCGACCGCGTCGCCCGCTTGAGCGTGGCCGAGCGCCGCGCGAACGCACTGCGACGCACCGCCACGCACGTCGAGACCGGCCCCGACGGCCGCGACGTCCTCGTCGTCCCGTTCTCCACCGGGTGGGACCTCGCGGCCGAGATCGCGTCGTACGGGCCGGACGTCGTCGTGCTCGACCCGCCCGACCTGCGCGACCAGGTCGTCGCCCGGCTGCGCGCGGTGCTGGCGGACACCGGACTGCCGAGCCCGGGGGTGGGCGCGTGACGCGGCCCGCGAACCGCTCCGCGCAGCAGGTCGTGCGGATGCTGGCGCTCGTGCCGTACCTGCAGGGCAACGACGGCGTGCCCGTGCGCGAGGTGGCCCGCGAGTTCGGGGTGACGCCCAAGCAGATCCGCGACGACCTCCGCCTGCTCATGTTCACGGGCGTGGGGGAGTACGCCGGTGAGCTGATCGACGTCGACCTCGCCGCGCTGGAGGTCGACGACGTCATCCACATCCGCGACGCCGAGTTCCTCAGCCGGCCCCTGCGGCTCACGGCCGACGAGGGCGTGGCGCTCGTGGCTGCCCTGCGCACCCTGCGGGCGTCGGCGTCGGGTTCGCAGCTGCCCATCGTCGACGCGGCGCTCGCGAAGCTCGAGACGGCGGTGGCCGCCGAGGGTGCCGTCGAGGCGGTCGACGTGCACGTCGCCGACGTCGACCCTGCCGTGCGCGACACCGTGGCCGCGGCGCTCGCCGACGGGCACCGTCTCGAGATCGACTACGCGACCGACTCCCGCGACGACGTCACGACGCGCCAGGTCGACCCGCAGCGGCTCTTCACGCGCCAGGGCCACACCTACCTCGAGGCGTACTGCCTGCGCGCCGACGACGTGCGCTTCTTCCGCCTCGACCGTGTCGTCCGCGCCGACGACACCGGTCGTCGCGCCCAGCGGCACGACGCGACGTCGCGCGACCTGGGCGACGACCTCTTCGAGGTGGGTGAGCAGACCCCCTCGGCCGTCCTCGACCTCGACCCCGCCGCGCACTGGCTCACCGAGTACTACACCGTCGAGGAGCTGGGCGACGTCGCCGGCCGACGTCGCGTGCGCCTGTACGGTGGCGACGAGGCGTGGCTGCGTCGGCTCGTGCTGCGCAACGGCGGCACCGTGCACGTCGTCGAGCCGGACGCACTGCGCGTACAGGTGCTGGACACCGCCCGTTCAGCACTTGCGGCGTACGATGGATGAGACCGCACCCGACGAAAGAGACACCATGTTCAGGCAGATCGGCCCCACGGAGATCCTTCTCATCCTCGGCGTGGTCCTGCTGCTGTTCGGAGGCCGCAAGCTCCCTGAGCTCGCCCGTGGCTCCGGACGCGCGCTCCGCATCTTCAAGTCCGAGGTCAAGGAGCTCAAGGACGACGAGAAGCCGTCCCACGACCTCGACGGCGAGGTCGTCGACGACTCCGGCGCGCGGACCGAGGCAACCACCCGCTCCGAGCAGCTGCGCCGCGACGGCACGTCCGAGCAGGCGTAAGTCTTGGCGTCGCTGAGCGGCGCGCCGTCCGGGGCCGCGGGCGGCACCATGCCCCTCGTGGAGCACCTGCGGGAGCTCCGCTCCCGACTCACCCGCGCGGTCCTCGCGATCGCCGTGTTCACGATCCTCGGGCTGGTCTTCTACGCCCCGATCCTGAACTTCCTCACGCACCCGTACAACGAGATGCGTCCGCTGCTCGAGCGCGAGGGCATCGACACGCAGCTGATCATCACCGGCGTCGGCGGCGCGTTCCAGTACCAGCTCAAGATCTCGCTGGTGTTCGGGCTGCTCGCGTCGAGCCCGTTCTGGCTGTGGCAGATCTGGGCGTTCGTGCTGCCCGCCCTGCACCGCCACGAGAAGCGCTGGGCGCTGCTGCTCGCCGGTACCGGCGCGCCGCTGTTCATCGGCGGCGCGGCGCTCGCCTACGTGGTGCTGCCGAAGGCCATGGAGATCCTCATCGGGTTCGTGCCCGACGGCTTCGGCTCGCTCGTCACCGGCGCCGAGTACTTCGACTTCATCGTCAAGATGATGCTGGTGTTCGGCGTCGCGGCCGAGATCCCGCTGGTCGTCGTGCTGCTCAACCGGCTCGGACTGGTCTCGGCGAAGCAGCTCGCGTCGGCCCGGCCGTGGACGATCATCGGCATCTTCGTGTTCGCCGCCATTGCCACGCCCACGACGGACCCGCTGACCATGCTGTTCCTCGCGGTGCCGATGACGATCCTCTACCTCATCTCCGAGGTGATCGCGAAGCTCACCGACCGCAAGCGTGGACGCGAGCGGGTCGACGAGACGGCGGACGACGACGCGTCGCCGCTGGACGGGCCGTCCGAGCTCGAGGGTCCGTCGTCGGTCGACGACTGAACGACGGACGGGGGACCCCCTAGGCTGTCCGCCATGCTCGTGACGTTGGTGGTGAACCCGGTCTCCGGCCGCCGCCAGGGCGAGCGGATCGCCGCAGCCGCCGCGGCGCGACTCACCGGCGCGGGGCACCAGGTGGCCCGGATCCACAGCAGCGACGGGGCCCAGGCGCGTGAGGCGGTCGCGCGCGAGGTCGCGGCGGGCACCGAGCTGGTGCTCGTCGTCGGCGGCGACGGGCTGCTGCACGACGTGCTGCCGGCCGTGGCGGAGCGCGACGTCACGGTCGGCCTGCTGCCCGCAGGGACGGGCAACGACACCGCCCGCGCGCTGGGCCTGCCCGTCGGCGACCCGGACGCGGCGCTCGACGTCGTGCTCCGCGGACGCACCCGTGTCGTCGACCTCGCGAGCACCGACCGGGGTCACGTCGTCACCGTGGTGGCGTCGGGGTTCGACTCGAAGGTCAACGAGCGCGCCAACGCCATGAGGTGGCCGCGCGGGAACCAGCGCTACAACCTCGCGATCCTCGCCGAGCTGCGGACGTTCCAGCCGCTGGCGTTCACCCTCGACCTCGACGGCACGCGCCTCGACACCGAGGCGATGCTGGTGGCCGTCGGGAACGGTCCGTCGTTCGGCGGCGGACTGCGCATCGCCGAGGGCGCGGTCATGGACGACGGACTGCTCGACGTGTGCGTCATCCGACCGGTCAGCAAGGCGCGGCTCGTGCGGGTGTTCCCGCAGCTGTACCGCGGCACGCACGTCGACCTGCCGGAGTTCGAGCGGCACCGCGTGCGTCGCGTGCACCTCGCGTGTCCCGACGTCGTCGCGTACGGCGACGGCGAGCGTCTGGGCCCGCTGCCGCTCACCGTGACGGTGCTCGAGCGCGCGTTGCGCGTGCTCGTGCCCTGAGGGTCCGTAGGCTGGGGGCATGACGAGCCCGGCCGAGAAGTTCGCCCAGGCCTCGGCCACGAGACGTCACCCCCACCTCGCGGAGTTCCGCGGGCTGCACGGGTTCACGCTCGACCCCTTCCAGGTACAGGCGTGCCAGGAGGTCGAGGCGGGCCGCGGCGTGCTCGTGGCGGCGCCCACCGGGTCGGGCAAGACGATCGTGGGCGAGTTCGCCGTGCACCTCGCGCTCGCCACCGGGCGCAAGTGCTTCTACACGACGCCCATCAAGGCACTCTCCAACCAGAAGTTCCACGACCTCGTCGAGCGCTACGGCGCCGACCGGGTGGGACTCCTCACCGGCGACAGCACAGTCAACGGCGAGGCGCCCGTCGTCGTCATGACGACCGAGGTGCTGCGCAACATGCTCTACGCGGGCTCGCGCACCCTCGACGGCCTCGGCTACGTGGTCATGGACGAGGTGCACTACCTCGCCGACCGCTTCCGCGGTGCCGTGTGGGAGGAGGTCATCATCGGCCTGCCCGAGTCGGTCAGCGTCGTCTCGCTGTCGGCGACGGTCTCCAACGCCGAGGAGTTCGGTGACTGGCTGAGCGAGGTGCGCGGGTCGACCACGACGATCGTCGAGGAGCGCAGGCCCGTGCCGCTGCACCAGCACGTGCTCGTGGGTCGCAAGATGTTCCCGCTATTCGAGGACGATGCGGCGGAGTCGGCGCCCGGGTCCGGGAACGAGGCCGTGCGCGTCAACCGTCAGCTCGAGAGCATGGCCCGCCAGGACTGGCAGCTCGACCGTGCCCGCAAGGGAGGCGGTCGCGGGCGGCCGCCGAAGGGCCACCGGCGCCCGCAGAGCCGGCACCGCACGCCGAGCCGCGTCGAGGTGGTCGAGAAGCTCGAGGCCGAGGGTCTGCTGCCCGCGATCGTGTTCGTGTTCAGCCGAGCGGGCTGCGCCGCGGCCGTCCAGCAGCTGCTCGACGCCCGCGTCATGCTGACCACCCCCGACGAGCGTCGCGAGATCGAGGACCGCGTCGACGAGGCGTGCGCGCACCTGCCCGACGAGGACCTCCACGTGCTGGGCTTCCACGAGCTGCGCGAGGGACTCGGTCGCGGGGTCGCCGCCCACCACGCCGGCATGCTGCCCGCGTTCAAGGAGGTCGTCGAGCAGCTGTTCAGCGATGGCCTCGTCAAGGTCGTGTTCGCCACCGAGACGCTGGCGCTCGGCATCAACATGCCCGCCCGGTCGGTCGTCATCGAGCGGCTCACCAAGTGGAACGGCGAGGCGCACGTCAACGTGACGCCGGGGGAGTACACCCAGCTCACCGGCCGCGCGGGGCGTCGCGGCATCGACGTGGAGGGTCACGGCGTGGTGCTGTGGCAGCCGCAGCTCGACCCCAAGCAGGTCGCCGGCCTCGCCTCCACGCGGACCTACCCGCTCAACTCCTCCTTCCGCCCGTCGTACAACATGGCGGTCAACCTCGTCGACCAGATGGGGCGTCGGCCCGCGCGCGAGCTGCTGGAGCAGTCGTTCGCGCAGTTCCAGGCTGACCGTGCCGTCGTCGGGTTGGTGCGTCAGATCCGCAAGGCCGACGACGCGCTCGAGGGGTACCGCGAGGCCGCGCAGTGCCACCTCGGCGACTTCCTGGAGTACGCGCGGCTGCGGCGCGAGCTGGGCGAGATCGAGTCGTCGGGGGCACGTCAGCGCAAGGCCGACCGACGTCAGGACGCGGTCGCGTCGATGGCGAGGCTGCGCACGGGCGACGTCATCAACGTGCCCGGTGGCAAGTTCGCGGGACTCGCCGTCGTCCTCGACCCGGGTGTCGTCGGTGCGGCCGAGGCGCCACGGCCGCTCGTGCTCACCGCGAGCCGCCACTCGCGTCGTCTGGGCCCGGTCGACTTCCCGGTGCCCGTCGAGCCGATCACGCGGATGCGGATCCCCAAGTCGTTCAACGCCCGCAACGCGCAGGCCCGCCGCGACCTCGCGTCCTCGCTGCGCAGCCGGGCCGAGGGTCTGCGCTGGCAGACCGACACGCCCTACCGTCCCGACCGGCCCACCGAGCGGGTCACCGACGAGCGCACCGACCCGCGTGTGGCCGAGCTGCGTGCCGCGCTCAAGGCGCACCCCTGCCACGCCTGTCCCGACCGCGAGGCGCACGCCCGGTGGGCCGAGCGGTACACGAAGCTCGAGCGCGACACCGAGCAGCAGCGCCGACGCATCGAGCAGCGCACGAACACCGTCGCCCGTCAGTTCGACCGCGTCTGCGACGTGCTCGACGAGCTCGGCTACCTCGACGGGGACACCGTCACACCGGACGGTCGGCGCCTGCAGCGGCTCTACAGCGAGCTCGACCTGCTGGTCAGCGAGTGTCTGCGGCGCGGGGTGTGGGACGGGCTCGACCCCGCCCAGCTCGCGGCCGTCCTGTCGGGCCTCACCTTCGAGAGCCGCAAGGACGACCCGCCGGCGCCGCGCTTCCCCGACCGCACGACGCTCGACGTCTCCGAGGAGATGGCGTTGCTCTGCACCGACCTGCAGGCGCTCGAGCGCCAGCACCGGGTGAAGTTCCTGAGCACGCCCGACTTCGGGTTCGCGGAGACGGCGGCGGCCTGGGTCGGGGGCGCGTCGCTCGACGACGTCCTGCGGACCACGGGCATGGCGGCCGGCGACTTCGTGCGCGCCATGAAGCAGCTCATCGACCTCGTCGCCCAGGTGGCCGACGCGGCCGGGCCCGGCCCGCTGCGGACCACCGCCCGCCAGAGCCTCGACGGTCTGCGGCGCGGCGTGGTGTCGTACTCCTCGCTCAGCGGCTGAGCGCGGCCGTCAGCCGCTCGACGACACCGCCGAGGCCCCACGTGGTGCCGAACGCCTCGAGCGCGTCACGCTGCTCCGGCGCGAGCGGGGCGAGGGCGCGGACGACCTCGGTGCCGCACACGTCGTCGCGCACCCGCACGACCTGACGCATCACCCCGACGAGCTCCTCGTTCTCGACGAGCGAGGCGCGCACCCGCGGCTTCACGGCCGAGTCGGGGTCGTGCGCCGCCGTGAGGATGCCGTCGAGGTCGCCGTAGGCATCGAGCAGGAGGGCCGCGGTCTTCTCGCCGATCCCCGGGACGCCCGGGATGCCGTCGGACGTGTCGCCCCGCATGGTCGCGAAGTCGGCGTACTGCTGCGGCTCCACGCCGTACTTGGCGCGGATCCAGGCCGCGTCGACCACGTCGGCCGAGGACACCCCACGGGCCGTGTAGAGGACCCTGACGCCGGCGTCGTCGTCGACGAGTTGGAAGAGGTCGCGGTCGCCGGTGACGATGTCGACGGGTCCGTCCCACGCCTGCGCGAGGCTGCCGATGACGTCGTCGGCCTCCGCGCCCTCGCGACCGACGACCGGGACCCCGAGGATGCCGAGCGCCTCGGCGATGAGCGGCACCTGCGGCGTGAGCAGCTCGGGCGACTCCTCGGCCGCGCCGGTGCCGCCCGCGCCGTCGCTGCTCGCCTCGCCCAGGCCGCCCTCGCCGGCCTGCGCGACACGGTGCGTCTTGTACGAGGGCAGCAGGTCGACCCGCCACTGCGGGCGCCAGTCGTCGTCCCAGCACGCCACGACCGCGTCGGGACGATGCTGGTCGACCAGCGTCGAGACGAAGTCGAGCAGACCACGCAGCGCGTTGACGACCGTCCCGTCCGGCGCCTTGAACGAGTCGGGCACGCCGTAGAAGGCGCGGAAGTACAGGCTCGCGGAGTCGAGCAGGAGCAGGCGTCCGGTGGTCACGCGCTCAGCCTAGGCCGTCGTCAGGCTGGCGGATGGGCGCAGAGTCCAGGATCGGCCGAGCGCCTCCGATCAGTCGGCGTCGACGTTCGCGCGTCGAAGACCAGCGTCCCCGCCGTCGCCGCACGGAATTCTCACCGGTGCACGGAAAGCAAGCCGTGCACGCGTCGGTTCCCCGTGCGCGGTGGAGATTCCCAGGTCAACCTGGGAATCTCCGCGACCTGGAACACCATCGCCCATCCGGCGGGGCCAGATGGGCGATGGTGTTCCGAAACGTGGGGACGGCTCGTCAGCGCTGGGCTGCGGGGCCCTCCGTGACCTTCGGGGCCTTCTTGGCGGTGGCGTTGGTGCGCACCTTGGTGCGGGCGCCGTCGCCGTACAGACCCTTCTTCGACACGCCCAGGGTGGCGACGGCGTGGGCCGCGCCGTCGGTGAGCTGGCCGAGCACCGTGGTGTTCAGGCGGGTGATGTCGTCCTGCGGCGTGTGGTAGTTCGGGTCGAGGATCTCGCCCGCCGTCCCGCCGTAGATGCTCGCCTGACGCTCGGTCTTCACGTCGTCGGCACCGCTGAACAGGCCGCCGGCCGGGATGCCGTACTGGATGAACGGGCCGTAGTCGGAGCGACCGTCGAACTCGGTCGGGTCGGTCGCGAGCCGGGCGCGGCCGAAGTAGTCGGTGAAGACCTTCTCGATCTGGGCCGAGCCCGCGGGACCGGCGGTGCCGAACGACGAGCCGTCCCCGTCGTAGACCAGCCGCACGTAGTTCGGCGAGCCGAGCATGTCGAAGTTCAGGTTCGCGTAGATCTTCGAGCGTGCGCCGTCCGACAGCGTGTCGACGTAGTGCTGCGAGCCGAGCAGGCCCAGCTCCTCCGCTCCCCAGAACGCGAACCGGACCGGACGCTGCAGCTTCTTCGTGTAGCCGGTCTTCGCCAGCTGCTTCGCGATCTCCAGCGTGCCGGCGACGCCGGTGCCGTTGTCGTTGATGCCGGGCCCCTCGGGCACCGAGTCGAGGTGCGCGCCGACCACGACGACCTGGTCGTCGTGCTTCGTGCGACGCGGCCAGTCGGCGATGAGGTTGTGCGTCTCGCGCTCCAGGTCGGTGACCGTGTCGGTCGTGACCGTGGCCGTGGCGCCACCCGCGCGGACGTCGTCGACGAGCGCCACGGCGTCGTCGTACGACAGGCCCACGACCGGCAGGTCGACCGGCGAGCCGAGCGTCCCGGTGGCCAGCTCGGTGCGGTCGGGGTTGCCCTCGTTGAAGATGATCACGGCGTCGTAGCCGGCGGCCTGGGCGTTCGACGCCTTGAGGCCGAAGTCGCAGGTGCCGCGCTGCACGAGCGCGACCGAGGGTTCCGTGGGAGCCGGCTCGAAGTCGGCCTCCTCGCAGCCCGACGTGCTGCTCGGCGTGGGCGAGGCCGGGATGACGACGTCCTTCGTGGGGACGACCGGCCCGGTGACCGAGCCGGAGCCGGAGTAGGTGAAGACCCCGGTCTCGAGCGTCTTCTCCTCAGGCGTGCGCTGCACGAGCGTCGCCGGGCTGTTCTCCGCGAAGAACGGGAAGGTGAAGGTCTGCTTGCGGACCCGGTAGCCGGCCGCACGCAGCGTCTTGGCGACGTAGTCCGACGACGCCTCGTAGCCCGGCAGCCCCGACGCGCGGTTGCCGCCGTTGCGGTTCGCGATGGTCTGCAGCTGACGCAGGTGCTGGAGCACCCCGTTGACCTGGACGGCCTGCGTCAGCCTCGTCGTGTCGACCTCCGGCTTCGAGCCACCGGCGACGGCCGGTGACGCGGAGACGAGGCCTGCGGACAGGACGACCGCTGCGGTGGCAGCGACGATCTTGCGCATGGGGATCCCCCGATCCACTCGTGATGTGATCCGTACACCCTAGGGGAGACGCGCCGCCACGGCACCTGTCGACGGCTGCGGCGGGCTCCACGACGTAGGCTCGACGCGTGACCTCCCGTTGGACCCGTGCCCAAGACCTCGCCCGCAGCCGGTCCGTCGGGGCCCTGCTCATCACCCCGGGCGCCGACCTGCGCTACCTGACCGGCTACCACGCCAAGCCGCTGGAGCGGCTGACCTGCCTCGTCGTGCCCGCCGACGGCGACCCGGTGCTCGTCGCGCCCGCGCTGGAGCGCGCCGCCGCGGAGGCGTCGGGCGTCGAGGTCGAGATCGCGACGTTCGGCGAGACCGACGACCCCTACGCCCTCGTCGGCTCGCTGCTGCCCGCCGACGCCGTCGTCGCGGTCGACAACCAGATGTGGGCCGAGCGGGTGCTCGCCTTCCAGCGACGCTTCGCCGACGTCCGGCTCGCCGGCCCGCTGCTCGCGGAGCTGCGCATGCGCAAGGACCCGCACGAGGTGGCCGCCCTGCGCGACGCCGGTGCCGCGATCGACCGCGTGCACCAGCGCATGGGGGAGTGGCTGCGACCCGGCCGCACGGAGCGTGAGGTCGGCGCCGACATCGGCCGCGCCATCCTCGAGGAGGGGCACGAGCAGGTCGACTTCGTCATCGTCGGCTCCGGCCCGAACGGCGCGTCCCCGCACCACGAGGTCTCGGACCGCGTGATCCAGGAGGGCGACCCCGTCGTCGTCGACATCGGCGGCACGAACGCGGCCGGCTACTGCTCGGACTGCACCCGCAACTACCTGGCCGGAGGTACAGCCCCGCGCGAGTACCTCGACGCCTACGCGGTGCTGGAGGAGGCGCAGCAGGTGCAGCGCGAGCACGCGCGACCTGGCGTCACCGCCGAGTCGGTCGACGCGGTCGGACGTCAGGTGCTCGCCGACGCCGGGCTCGGAGACCTCTTCATCCACCGCACCGGCCACGGCATCGGCACCGAGACGCACGAGGAGCCGTACATCGTGGAGGGCAACGAGCTCGTCCTCGAGCCCGGCATGGCCTTCTCGATCGAGCCCGGCGTGTACCTCGAGGGTCGCTACGGCGCGCGGATCGAGGACATCGCCGTCTGCACCGACGACGGCCTCGAGGTGCTGAACAACACCTCCCGCTCCCTGACCGTCCTGTGACGCGGCGTCGACCGTGAGGTGGTACCTGGCGGCGCCGCTCGCCGCGGTCGCCGGCCTGTTGAGCGCCGCCGCGTTCGACCCGTGGTCGGTGCCCTACGCGATGATCGTCGGCGTCGCGCTGCTCGTGTGGGTGCTGCGTCGTCAGCGTGACGTCCGGGTCGCGGCCGTGCTCCTCTCCGGTGCGCTCTACGGGGCGGCCTTCATGGGTCCGCTCATCTGGTGGATGAATGCCGTGAGCAGCGGCGCGTACGTCGCCCTCGTCGCCGCGCAGGTCGTGATGCTGGCGGTGATCGCCGTGCCGCTGCGCGCAGCCCTGCGGCTGCCGGGCTGGCCGCTCTGGGGCGCTGCTGCCTGGGTGCTGGGGGAGCAGGTGCGCAGCGGCTTCCCGTTCAGCGGGTTCCCGTGGGGCCGACTCGCCCACACGGCGATCGACACCCCGCTCGCCCCCTACGCCCGTCTCGTCGGCATGCCGGGGACGTCGGCGCTGCTGTTCGTGCTCGCGGCGATGCTCGTGGTGCTCGCCGGCGCCGGGGTCGCCCGGCGCTCGCTCGCCGTCGGCGTCGTGGTCGCGGTGGTCGTCGCGGGTCTGTTCCTGCCGTCGGGGCTCGCCGGGGGAGGCCCGGAGCGGCGGATCGCGGCCATCCAGGGAAACACGCCGGGTGCGTTCCTGACGTGGCCGCGCGGCGAGATCGGCGCCCTGCACCTCGCCGAGACGCAGCGCTACGCCGACGCCGTGTCCGCCGGCACCGAGCGCGCCCCGGACCTCGTCGTCTGGCCCGAGAACGCGCTCGACGTGGACCCGTTCGCCGACCCCGTCCTGGCCGGGCGCATCCAGGCCCTCGTGCAGCAGCTCGGCGCGCCCATCCTCGTCGGCGCGATCCTCGACGGGCTCTCCGACCGCACCGCCTACAACGCGGGCATCGTCTGGGACGGTGACGGCCCCGGCGAGGTGTACGTCAAGCGCAAGCTCGTGCCCTACGGCGAGTACGTCCCGTTCCGACGCGAGCTCGGCGACCTCGTGCCGCGTGTCGACCGCGACATCCCGCGCGACATGCTCCCCGGTCGACGGGCCGGCGACCTGCGCGCCGGGTCGGTCGTCGTCGGCGACACGATCTGCTGGGACATCGCCTACGACGGCGTCGTGGAGCAGGCCGTCCGTGGCGGCGCCGAGGTGCTCGTGGTCCAGACGAGCAACGCCAGCTTCACCGGCACGTCGCAGCCCGACCAGCAGTTCAAGATCTCCCGCCTGCGCGCTATCGAGACCGGACGCTGGGTCGTCGTGCCGTCCACGAACGGCATCAGCGGCATCATCGACGCGAGCGGTCGCGTCGTGGCCGAGGCGCCGCGGGAGCAGCCTGCGACGCTCGTCGCCGACGTCGGCACGGCGACCGGCCAGACCCCCGCGACGCGGGCCGGACGCTGGCCGGCCGTCGCGCTGATGACCCTCGGGCTCCTAGGGTGGGTCCTCGGAGCACGTGACCTGCGCCGGTCGCGTCGGAGGGAGCACGCGTGAGGGTCCTGGTCGTCATGCCCACCTACGAGGAGGCGGACAGCCTCCCGGGGGTGCTGCAGCGTCTGCGCACGTCGGAGCCCGACGTCGACGTGCTCGTCGTCGACGACGCGTCGCCCGACGGCACGGGCGAGCTCGCGGAGCAGGTCGCGGCGACCGACCCCGGCGTGCACGTGATGCACCGTAGCGGCAAGGCCGGGCTCGGCGTCGCCTACCGCGCGGGCTTCGCCTGGGGCCTCGAGCGCGGCTACGACGTGCTCGTCGAGATGGACGCCGACGGCTCGCACCTGCCCGAGGAGCTGGGTTCGCTGGTCGAGGCCGCCCGGACGGCCGACCTCGTCATCGGGTCACGCTGGGTCGCCGGCGGCTCCGTCGTGAACTGGCCGTGGTACCGCCGGCTGATCTCGCGTGGAGGCACTCTCTACGCGCGGGTCGCGCTCGGGCTGCCCGTCCACGACGCGACGGCCGGGTTCCGCGCCTTCCGTGCCGACACGCTGCGCCGCATCGACGTGGCCGGCGTCGCGTCGCAGGGCTACTGCTTCCAGATCGACATGACCCGTCGGGTGCACGAGGCGGGCCTGCGGGTCGTCGAGGTGCCGGTGACGTTCGTCGAGCGCGAGCTCGGCACGTCGAAGATGAGCTCGTCGATCGTGCGGGAGGCGCTGTGGCGCGTCACGGTGTGGGGACTGGCACGGCTCATCCCCGGACACCGCCGCCGCGCCCGGCGGATCGCCCCCGGACACGGCGAGACCCCGGCACCGGGCCGGGGTCTCGGATCGTCGTCCGACGTGGGGCGCGAGCCCCGCTGAGTCAGGCGGACTTCTTCTTGCGGCGGTGCAGGTGGGGCGGTCCGATCTCGCCGGAGCGCAGCAGCTCCAGGCGCTCGGTGAGGATCTCCTCCAGCTCGGTCTCCGAGCGGCGCTCCAGCAGCATGTCCCAGTGGGTACGTGCCGCCTTCTCCTCCTTCTTCTCCGGCGCGGTGCCGTCGCGAAGTCGGCCGATGCGACCCGTCTTCGGGTCCTCCCACTCGTAGGGGATCTCGGCCTCGTCGGACATCACGACCAGGAAGCTGTGTCCGTCGTCGCAGACGTACTCGATCTCCTGACGAGGGGCCATCTCGACCCCGCGCTCGTCCTCGAAGCTCTGGGCGCCCAGCCGGGCCCCCCGCAGTGCTCGTTCAGCCATGGGTCACTCCTCTCGTAGGTGACAACGTAGGTCACCCCCTTGAGATTCCCCTGAGGAGCGGGTCAGCGCATCTCGAGTGCCTTGTCGCGCAGCTGCGCCGGGACGAGCAGCAGGGCGACCAGGCCCAGGCCGAGCACGAGGATGAGCCCGAGGATGCCCCAGCGGTCGTCGCCGCCGACGAAGGCGAACAGGCCGAAGAAGGTCGGGGCGAGGAACGACGCGGCCCGCCCGGTCATCGCGTAGAGGCCGAAGTTCTGGCCCTCCTTGCCCGGGGCCGTGAGACGTGCGAGGTACGTGCGCGACGCCGACTGCGCCGGACCGACGAAGAGGCACAGCAGCAGGCCGAAGACCCAGAACCCGGCCGTGCCGTGCACGAAGACGAGCACCACGCCGACGACGATGAGGGACACCAGCGAGAAGACGATGACGCGCCGCGGGCCGAGGCGGTCGTCGAGCCGACCCGCGACGATCGCGCCGCCTGCTGCGGCGACGTTGGCGGCGATCGCGAAGTAGATGACCGTGTCGCTGGTGAACCCGTACACCGACACGGCGATGACGCCGCCGAAGGTGAACACGCCCGCGAGGCCGTCGCGGAACAGGGCGCTCGCGAGGAGGAACTGCAGGGTCACGCGGTCGTCGCGCCACATGGCGCGCAGCTCGGCGAACAGCACCCGGTAGGACTCGACGAAGCCGGCCCGGGGGAGCGGACTGGCCTCCGCCGGCAGCTCCGGCACGGCCAGCAGCACGGGGAGGGCGAACACGAGGAACCAGGCCGCCGAGACGACCGCGACGACGCGGATGTTGAGGCCCTCGTCGGTCGACACGCCCAGCAGGCCGCCGTCGCCGCTGATGAAGCCGAGGAACACGACGAGCAGGAGCACGATGCCGCCGAGGTAGCCGAACCCCCAGCCGATGCCGGAGACCCGGCCCACCGTCGCCGGCGTGGACACCTGGCGCAGCATCGCGAAGTAGGGCACCTGGGCGAGCTCGAAGAGCACCGTGCCGACCGCCAGGAGCAGCAGGCCCAGCCACAGGTGGTGGTAGTCGTCCTTGACGAAGAACATCAGCGCCATGCAGGTGACCACTGCGCCGGTGAGGAGCGCGAGGGAGCGCTTGCGGCGGCCGCCGCCGTCGGAGCGTTGGCCGAGGACCGGCGCGAGCACGGCGATGACCAGCGATGCGGCGGCGATGGACCACGCGAGCCAGGTGCTCGGCGAGACGGGGCCCGGCAGCCCCTTGCCGACGCTGTCGGTGAGGTAGACCGAGAAGACGAACGTGACGATGACGGCGTTGAAGGCTGCGGACCCCCAGTCCCACAACGACCAGGCGACGACCTGGCTGGGGCGGGTGCGCCCGGCGACGGCGTCGCCGGTCTCAGTGCTGCTCATCGGGCCAGCTCCCTCGTTCGTCCAGGACGTCGCGCAGGACGTCGGGCCGGTCGGTGACGATCCCGTCGACGCCGATCTCGAGCAACATTCTCATCTCGTCGGGGTCATCGACGGTCCAGACGTGCACCTGCAGACCCGTCTCGTGCGCGCGGCGGACGAAGCGCGGGGTGACGACCGTGATCGGGCCCCGCCGTACGGGCACCTGCACGCAGTGCACGCCCCGACGTGCCGCGAGCCGGCGGACCCAGCGCGTCGGACCGAGCTTGAGCGCGGCGATCTCCAAGGGTCCGCCCGAGCGGGCCGCGTCGGGGCAGAGCGCGCGGAGGCGGCCGAGGCGGGCCCCGGAGAACGACGCGAGGCACACGCGGTCCTCGGCGCGCGCCTCCTGCACGACCTGCACCGTCGCCTCCACGGCGGCGTCGGCCTTGACGTCGATGTTGAATCGGGCGTCGGGCAGCGTCGCGAGGAGGTCGGCGAGGCGGGGGACCGGCTCCCGTCCGGCCACCGGCACGCGGTCGATCTCGGCCGACGTCAGCGCGGCGATCGGCGTCTCGACGCCCGTCATGCGGCCGAGGTGCGCGTCGTGGAAGGCGTACACGACACCGTCGGCCGAGACGTGGACGTCGGTCTCGAGGAAGACGTAGCCGAGGGCCACGGCGTTGCGGAACGCCGTCAGCGTGTTCTCGATGCCGTCGTTCGCCGGGAGTCCGGCTCCTCCCCGGTGCGCGAGCGCGAGGGGGAGGGGCGCGTCGAGGTACGGGTGCGGGGACACGGCGACCACGCTAGCCCGACCCGGGGGGCAGCGCGGGCGCGCCGCGCGCCCGACGCCGACGCTCAGATGTCGCGGAAGGTCTCGATCTGGGCGCCGAGGGCGTTGAGGCGCTCGGCGAGGTCCTCGTAGCCGCGGTTGATCACGTAGACGCTGCGCAGGACCGACGTGCCCTTCGCCGCGAGCATGGCGAGCAGGATGACGACGGCGGGCCGCAGTGCCGGCGGGCACACGATCTCGGTGCCGCTCCAGTGCGTGGGGCCGTCGACCAGCACGCGGTGCGGGTCGAGCAGCTTCACGCGCGCGCCGAGCTTGTTCAGCTCGGTCAGGTAGATGGCGCGGTTCTCATAGACCCAGTCGTGCAGGAGCGTCTGGCCCTGCGCGGTCGCCGCGATGACGGCGAAGAACGGGAGGTTGTCGATGTTGAGGCCTGGGAAGGGCATCGGGTGCACCTTGTCGATCGGCGCGCGCAGGTCCGACGGGTAGGTCGTGATGTCGACCAGTCGGGTCTGTCCGTTCTCGGCGGCGTACTCGGCGCTGCGGTCGTAGCGGAAGCCCATCTCCTCCAGCAGCGCGAGCTCGATCTCCATGAACTCGATCGGCACGCGGCGCACGGTGATGCTCGACTGCGTGACGATGGCCGCCGCGATGAGGCTCATCGCCTCGATCGGGTCCTCGCTCGGGGCGTAGTCGACGTCGGTGTTGATGCGCGGCTTGCCGGTCACGCGCAGCGTCGTCGTGCCGATGCCCTCGATGCCGACGCCGAGCTTCTCGAGGAAGAAGCAGAGGTCCTGCACCATGTAGTTCGGGCTGGCGTTGCGGATGACCGTGACCCCGTCGTAGCGGGCCGCCGCGAGCAGCGCGTTCTCGGTGACGGTGTCGCCGCGCTCGGTGAGCACGATCGGCCGCTCCGGCCCGACGCCACGGGCGGCGTCGACGTGGTAGCTGCCCTCCGTGGCGACGACCTTCAGGCCGAAGGGGCGCAGGGCCGTCATGTGCGGCTCGACGGTGCGGGTGCCGAGGTCGCAGCCGCCCGCGTACGGCAGCTCGAACTGGTCGACCCGGTGCATGAGCGGGCCGAGGAACATGATGATGCTGCGGGTGCGTCGGGCCGCGGCCTCGTCCATCGCCGCGAGGTCGAGCTGGGCGGGCACGACGAGCTCGAGGTCGCCCTCGTCGCCGAGCCACCGGGTGCGGACGCCGATCGACGACAGCACCTCGAGCAGGCGGTTGACCTCCTCGATCCGCGCGACCTTCCGCAGGATCGTGGTGCCCTCGTTGAGCAGGGAGGCGCAGAGCAGGGCGACCCCGGCGTTCTTGCTCGACTTCACGTCGATCGCACCGGACAGCTGCGTGCCGCCCTTGACCCGCAGGTGGCTCGGGCCGGACGTGCCGACGCTCACGATCTCGGAGTCGAGCGCGGTGCCGATCCGGGCGATCATCTCCAGCGTCAGGTTCTGCTGGCCCTTCTCGATCCGGTTCACCGCGCTCTGGCTGGTGCGCAGCTCCGTCGCCAGCTCCGACTGCGTCAGCCCACTGTGCTGACGAGCGTCGCGGATGAGGGTGCCGATACGGGCCAGGTAGTCGTCTCGTGCGCTCACCCCACCAGGCTATCTCACAAGTGAGATAGGACAAGCACTCAGGTGCGGCGCCGTGTCGCCAGCGCGACGACCACGCCGACGACCGCCAACAGGCCGCCCAGCAGGCCCAGCCAGGACACGTCGACGGAAGGATCGAGCACCTCGATCACCTCCGCGGCGACCACCTGGCCGGCGATCGAGCAGAGCCCGAGGACCAGCACGCCGTGAATCTGCACGGCGACGGCGGAGATGGCGATGAAGCCGATGCCGAGCACGCCTCCGACGTAGTACCACCACTGCGAGGGGAACCCGTCGACGTGCCCCGGCGCGAGGAAGCTGACGAGGAGCAGCACCAGCAGCGCCGACGTGCCGACCAGGAAGTTGTTCCAGGTGGTGACCAGCGGTCCGCCGACCGCGGAGATCTTCCCGTTGAAGGCCTGCTGCACCGCCTGCAGGCACCCGGCCACGAGGGCGAGCGAGGCAAGGAGCAGCGACAGGCCGAGGTGGCTGCCGTCGAGGTCGCCGAGGACCTTCACGGTCACGGCGGCCACGGCGAACAGGGCAGCCACCGCCCGCGGTCGCGAGACGGGCTCGTGCCCGCCTGGCCCGAGCCCCACGTGGTCGACCACGAGCGAGGCCACCGACTGGCCCGCCGTGAACGCGACGATGAACAGCGCGACGCCGATGACGCCGACGGCGATGCCCTGGGACGCCACGAAGAACGCCCCGCCCAGCCCGCCGAGCAGGTGCACCGGCCGCAGTCGCGGGCGGTCGGCGCCGTCGGCAGGATCGCGCAACGCGTCGAGGACGCGACGCAGGCCGGCGCGCCGACGCGGGTGCGACAGCACGACGGCGCTCAGCAGGACCAGGCCGCTGCCGAAGCTGACGACCGCGGCCAGGGCGCCCGCCCGGAGGCCGTCGCCGAGCTGACCGGCGAGCGAGGCGTTGACGCGCGACTGCAGCGTGATGAGGGCGCCGACCAGCAGCATGAGCGGGACCGTGGCGGCCCGCAGGACGGGGTGCTCCACCTCAGACGTCGAGGCGCTGGCCGGGCGTCAGTCGGTGCGCGCGGTCGGCGTCGACCCCACCGAAGTTCACGACGTGGTTCCAGTACACGCCGTAGGCGACCTCGGAGATCGTCGCGTCGTGGATCGGCAGCAGGTTCGACGGCGACACCGTCTGCAGGAACTCGACGGTGTCGGCGATACGGGCCCACGGCGCGCTGAGCGGGAGGGCGAGGACGTCGACCCCGTCCGGGATCGACGCGTAGGAGTCGCCCGGGTGGAACAGGCGCACGCGGCCCCCGTCGGCCGACGGTCCCTCCACGAGGAGACCGACGTTCGCGACGACGGGCAGCGCCGGGAGGATCACGGCGTGCCGCTCGCCGACGCCGGTGAGGGTGAGGTCGCCGATCTCGGTGACGTGACCGGCGCGGTGGGCCTGCCACGGCTCGCCCTGCTGCTCCGCGGTCTCGGGGTCGGCCACGAAGAGCGCCTGCGGGTTCGCCTCGACGAGCTCGCGCGCCCGGTCAGGGTGCAGGTGGTCGGGGTGCTGGTGCGTGACGACGACGGCATCGAGGTCGCGCGCGGTGAACGCGTCGTCGAGGCTGAAGGCGCCGGGGTCGACGAGCACACGTGCTCGATCGGTCTCCAGCAGCAGGGCGGCGTGCCCGAGTCGGGTGATCCTCACCCCTCCATCATGCCCGCGTCCCTCACGGCCCGCCCATCCGTCCACCACCCGGCCACGAACGAGGGTCATGGGCCTCTACGCCGACGCGACCGCGCTCCTGATGAACCTCACCGCACCCCTGACGGTGCGCTACGGCGACGCGCTGCAGCTCGTGCGCGACGAGGTCGACGACCCGAGCACCTGGCGGGTGCCGACGCGCCACGGCCAGGTGCGGTGCTTCGTGTACCGGCCGCGTCCGGGCCGCCGGGCGGCACCGTCGACCCCGGGTGCGTACGTGCACCTGCACGGCGGCGCGTTCCTCATGCGGCACGCGGCGATGGACGACTTCTTCGCCCGGTGGGTGGTCGCGACGACCGGTGCGGTCGTCGTGAACGTCGACTACGACGTGGCCCCGCGGCACCGGTACCCCGTGGCGCAGGAGCAGGCGCACGACGTGCTGCGGTGGGTCCAGGAGCACGGCCACGAGCGCGACGTCGACGGCACACGGGTCGTCGTGGGCGGATTCAGCGCCGGCGGCAACCTGGCCGCGTCGGCCTGCCTCCAGGCGCGCGACGCCGGCGAGCCGCCCGTGCGGCTGCAGCTGCTCGGCGTCCCGTCGCTCGACGTCTCGACCACCGTCAAGCCCGCGACGATCCCGCGGCCGATGATCGACGAGCGCATCGTCGGGCTCGTCCGAGCCACGTACTTCAAGGACGCCGCGCGACGCACGGAGCCCTACGCGTCGCCGCTCCTCGCCGACGACGTCTCCGGCCTGGCGCCCGCACTCGTGCTGACCGCGCAGCACGACGCGTTGCGCGCCGAGGGCGACGCGTACGCACAGCGCCTGTCCGACGCGGGCGTCGCCGTCGAGCACCACGTCGTGCCGGGCCAGGACCACTACTTCCTCGATCCCGGCGACCTCGACCAGGCACGTCACTGGATGCAGGTGATGTCCGAGGCGATCCTGCGCGCGCTGGACTGACCCGGTCGGGTCCCGTGGGCGCGCGGTCCTAGGCTGGGCGCGTGAGCGACGCCATCTACGCCCGCGAGGTGGGGGAGAGCGGCGAGCGCGTCGCGTTCCTGCACGGTCTGTTCGGCCAGGGCCGCAACTTCACGCAGGCGGCGAAGGCGCTGCAGCCCGAGCTGCGCTCCCTCCTCGTCGACCTGCCGAACCACGGTCACTCGCGCTGGACCGACACCGTCGACTACGTCGACGTCGCCGACCGGGTCGCGGCGTTCCTGCGGGAGCGCTGGGTGGGCGGCGGTCGGACGCACCTCGTCGGGCACTCCATGGGCGGCAAGGTCGCGATGGTGCTCGCGCTGCGTCATCCCGAGCTCGTCGACCGGCTCGTCGTCGTCGACATCGCCCCCGACCGCAGCGAGGGTGCCGACGAGTTCGTCCACCTGCTCGACAGCCTCGCGTCGCTCGACCTCGCGACCCTCGTGCGTCGCGGCGACGCCGACGAGCAGCTGCGCTCCCGCATCGACAACGACACCGTCCGCGGCTTCCTCCTGCAGAACCTGCGCAGCGTCCCGGCCGAGGAGGGAGGCGGCTTCCGCTGGCAGGCGAACCTCGACCTCCTGCGCCGCGACCTCGAGGTGATCGGCGGGTTCCCCGAGGTCGACGCGACCTTCGACCGTCCGGTGCTGTGGCTGGCGGGGGAGCGGTCGGCCTACGTGGGCCCGCAGCACGCCGAGCACATGCGGCGGCTCTTCCCCCGCACCCGGCTGGTCACGGTGAAGGGCGCCGGCCACTGGGTGCACTCCGAACGGCCCGAGGCCTTCGTGTCCGCCCTGCGGACGTTCCTGCTCGCCTGAGGTCGGCGCCCGACCGCGCGGTCTGGATCAGTGCCGGTCCTCCAGCCCGACCGCCTCGCGCAGCCGCGTGACCGACTCGGCCAGGCGCTCGTCGTCGCGTGCCCGCGACTCCATGAGGTCGGCGATCGCCTCGGCGAGCACGTTGAGCTTCTCCTGCGACGCCTCCTCGGTCCGACGCCCGGCGTTCTCGAGCAGCGCCAGCAGGAACAGCGACTGCACGCTCGCCACGGTGTGGATCGCCACCTGCCACGACTTCAGGTCCGGCCAGAACGGCACGCTCACGAGCCAGGCCACCACGATGGCGGCGCACAGCAGGAAGAACGGTCCCCTGGAGACGAAGCCCTGCGTCGCCTCCACGAACCGGTCGAACATGGAACGGTCGTCCTGGCCGCGTGCGGCCTCCTCGGTACCCATGACCGGAGGCTAGGCCCGGCGCGCCTCCCGCGCAGCAGGGACGACGAGGGCCGACGGCACGAGGAGCACCGCCACGACGAGCAGCGCGTCGAGGGTGCCGACGTGGTCGGCCACGAAGCCGATGAGCGGGGGACCGGCGAGGAACGCCGTGTAGCCGATCGTCGACACGACGCTCACGCGCGCGGCGGCGCGTCGGGGGTCGTCGGCGGCGGCGCTCATGCCGACCGGGAAGCCCAGCGAGGCGCCGAGCCCCCAGAGCGCCACGCCGACCATCGCGACGACGACGTTGCCGGCGAGCACCGTGAGCAGCACGCCGACGCCGGCGAGCGTCATCGTCGACCACAGGACGGCGACACGTCCGTACCGGTCGAGCACCGACGTGCCGACGACGCGTCCCGCTGTCATGGCCGTGACGAACAGCCCGAAGCCGAGCGCGCCCGCCCAGTCGGGCAGGTCGTAGCCGTCGACGAGCGCCACGGTGAGCCAGTCGTTGGCCGTCCCCTCCGTGAGGGCGAGCGCCAGGACCATGAGGCCCACCAGCAGCGTGCGCGGCTCCAGCCAGGCGGAGCCGGCCGCGGGCGCGTCGTCGTCCTCGCTCGCCTCCTCGCCCGGCAGGAACGCGCGGACCACCCAGACCACGACCACGACGGCGGGCGCGGCGACGAGCCCCAGGTGCACCCAGAGCGCCAGGTCGGCGGCTGCGGCAGCGGCTCCCGCGCCTGCACCCAGGACCGTGCCGAGGCTGAACGCGGCGTGGAAGCGCGGCATGATCGTCCGGCCGAGGTCGTGCTCGACGCGAGCGCCGTGCAGGTTCATGGCGACGTCCCACGTGCCCACGCCGAAGCCGAAGACGACGAGCGCCGGCGCCACGGCGAGCGCGGTGGCGTGCTCCACCGCGAGCGCACCGCACACCTGGGCCACTGCGACGGCGACGACGCCCGCAGTCACGACGGCGCGCGCGCCGAAGCGCTCGGCGAGCCGTCCCGCCACGGGGAGACCGGTCAGCGAGCCCAGCGAGAGCGCCAGGAGCAGCAGCCCCAGACGGCCGGGGGTGAGCCCGAGCTCGTCGCGCACGAGCGGCAGCCGCGACATCCACGACGCGACCATGAAGCCGTTCACTGTGAAGACGACGGCGACGGCAGTGCGGGCCCGTACGAGCGGTGTCGTCGCTGTCGTCGTCATGCCCGACCCTCCTCGTCGCGCTGCCGAGGCCAGGCGCCGGTGCTCCACAGCGCCCACAGGACGAGCAGCGGCTGGAAGAACAGCCGCGTGAGCCGCGCACCGTCGGAGTCGAGCCCGAACGCGTCGACCCCCTCCACGTACTGGGCGACGTTGCCGGGGAAGACCGCCACGAAGAGTCCGGCGACGAGCCAACCCACCAGCGGACGTCGAGCTCGCGGCGCGAGCAGCACCGCCGCACCCAGTGCCAGCTCGACCGCACCCGACACGAGCACCGTGACGTCGGCGTCGACCGGGAACCACGACGGCACCTGCGCGTGGAACTCCTGCCTCGCCACCACGTGCGCCACCCCCGCCACCACGAGGAACGCACCCAGCAGCAGACGACCGACGAGGCGGGGGAGGGAGGTGGGAGCTGTCACCGGACGAGGATGTCAGGTGGGTGGGGCTGGACGCGCGCGGGTGGGCGTGGGCTTGGTGGTGTGCTGCCTGCGGGGTTCTGGTCCTGCTGCTGCGTTGCCTGCGGGGGTCGTGACCTTGGTGGTGCGCTGCCTCGGCCTTCGCTGGGGCGGCCTCCGAGAGGGCCTCGGCCGGCAGCGGGCCTGGGGTGTCTTCGGGTCTCGGGGTCTGGCTTCGGCCTGTGGGTGACGCACGATTCTTCGTTTCTGCGTTCTTGACCCACCGTTCTGCGTTGGCGCGCGTCCTATCGGTGGATCTGCAACCGCAGGAGCGTTTTTGCGGTTGAGAATCCACCGACGGTGAGCGTCGCGTCGGAACGATTCTGCTTTCGGGTGGACCGTTTCACCCGAAAGCAGAATCGTTCGTCACCCCAACGCAAAGGGCACCCACGATTCGTCACCCACGCGTGCGAGGCCGAATGCTTCTGCGTTCACGACGGGATCCCGTGACAAACGCAGAATCCTTGGACCCCGACGCGCGAACGCAGAATCTTGCGTCAACCCCGTGCCCAACCCTTAGCCCGAGACCCCAGACCAGCGCCGTCGCCAGCCGCCCGGTCGAGGCCCTTGCGGAGACCACTCCCAGCGAAGGCCGAGGCAGCGCACCAGCAAGACCAGACCCCCGCAGGCAGCGCACCACCGACCCCGGACACCCGCGGTAGCGCAGCAGCGACCACGAACCCGCGAAGGCAGCGCACCAGCAACACAGCACGCAGCACACTCCGAAGCACGTGACCACCCACCGCCGCCGTCGCTAGCCTGAGCGACATGGCTCACACCGCTGACCGGCACGACGTCATCCGGGTGCAGGGTGCCCGGGAGAACAACCTGAGGGACGTGAGCGTCGACCTGCCGAAGCGACGGCTGACGGTGTTCACGGGGGTCTCGGGGTCGGGGAAGAGCTCGCTGGTGTTCGGGACGGTTGCGGCGGAGTCGCAGCGGCTCGTGAACGAGACGTACAGCGCGTTCCTGCAGGGGTTCATGCCGTCGCTGTCGCGTCCCGACGTCGACCACCTGGACGGGCTGACGACGGCGATCATCGTCGACCAGGAGCGGCTGGGGGCGAACCCGCGGTCGACGGTCGGCACCGCGACCGACGCGAGCACCATGCTCCGCATCCTGTTCAGCCGGATCGGCGAGCCCTACGTCGGCCCGCCCACCGCGTTCTCGTTCAACGTGCCGACGCGCACGGCGAGCGGTGTCATGACGACGGAGCGGGGCGGGCGCACGGAGAGACGCGTCGCGCGCAAGGAGGTCTACCTCGGCGGCATGTGCCCGCGCTGCGAGGGCATGGGCGCCGTCAGCGACTTCGACCTCACCGCGATCTACGACGCCGACAAGTCGCTCGCCGACGGGGCGCTGCTCGTCCCGGGCTACAGCATGGACGGGTGGTACGGACGCATCTTCTCCGGCGCGGGCCTGCCGATGGACGTGCCCATCGGCCAGCTCACCGACGCCCAGCGCGAGAAGCTGCTGCGCGGGGAGCCCGAGAAGATCCGCGTCGACGGCGTCAACCTCACCTACGAGGGCGTGCTCACGAAGGTGCAGAAGTCGATGCTCAGCAAGGACGTCGAGGCGCTGCAGCCGCACGTCCGGCGCTTCGTCGAGCGTGCCGTCACGTTCACGACCTGCCCCGACTGCGGCGGCACCCGACTCACCGTCGGTGCCCTGTCGTCACGCATCAGAGGCAAGAACATCGCCGACCTCAGCGCGATGCAGGTCAGCGACCTCGCCGCATGGCTGCGTGACCTCGACGAGCCCTCCGTGGCCCCGCTCGTCGCCGGCCTGCAGCACGTCCTCGACGCGTTCACCGAGATCGGTCTCGGCTACCTGTCCCTCGACCGTCCCGCCGGCACGCTGTCGGGAGGCGAGGCGCAACGCACCAAGATGATCCGGCACCTCGGGTCGTCCCTCACCGACGTCACCTACGTCTTCGACGAGCCGACGGTCGGCCTGCACCCGCACGACGTCGAGCGGATGAACCGGCTGCTCCTGCAGCTGCGCGACAAGGGCAACACGGTGCTCGTCGTCGAGCACGAGCCGGAGACGATCCGCGTCGCCGACCACGTCGTCGACCTCGGGCCCGGAGCCGGGTCCGAGGGCGGCACGCTCTGCTACGAGGGTGACGTCGCGGGACTGCTCGCCAGCAGCACCGTCACCGGACGCCACCTCGACGACCGCGTGCCCCTGAAGGACGAGGTCCGCGCGCCCACCGGACGGCTCGAGGTGCGCGGCGCGTCCAGCCACAACCTGCGCGACGTCGACGTCGACGTGCCTCTGGGCGTGCTCTGCGCGGTGACGGGCGTGGCCGGCTCGGGCAAGAGCTCCCTGGTGCACGGGTCGATCGCCGCGCACGAGGGCGTCGTCGTCGTCGACCAGTCGCCCGTGAAGGGTTCGCGGCGCAGCAACCCGGCCACCTGGACGGGCCTGCTCGAACCGGTGCGGAAGGCGTTCGCGAAGGCCAACGGGGTCAAGCCGGCGCTGTTCAGCTCGAACTCCGAGGGAGCGTGCACCACCTGCGGCGGCGTGGGCGTCGTCATCACGGAGCTCGGTGTCATGGCGACCGTCGAGTCACCTTGCGAGGAGTGCGAGGGACGTCGCTTCCAGCCGTCGGTGCTCGTGCACACCCTCGGCGGCAGGAACATCGCCGAGGTGCTCGAGCTCTCGGCGGCCGAGGCCGCCAGCTTCTTCGCTGAGGGCGAGTCGCGCGTGCCGGCGGCGCAGAAGGTCGTGGCGCGGCTCGTCGACGTCGGGCTCGGCTACCTGACGCTCGGGCAACCGCTGTCGTCGCTGTCCGGCGGCGAGCGTCAGCGGCTCCGGCTGGCGGCGCAGCTGTCGGAGTCGGCCGAGGTGCTCGTGCTCGACGAGCCGACGACCGGACTCCACCTCGCCGACGTCGAGAACCTGCTGGCCCTGCTCGACCGCATCGTCGACGAGGGACGCTCGGTGGTCGTCGTGGAGCACCACCAGGCGGTGATGGCTCACGCCGACTGGGTGATCGACCTCGGCCCCGGCGCCGGCCACGACGGCGGGCGCATCGTCTTCGAGGGCACGCCCGCGCAGCTCGTGTCGTCGGGCAGCGGGCTCACCGCGCAGCACCTGGCGGCCTACCTCGGCACGTCCGGATGAGGGACGCACGTGCGGTCGGGGCGGTGCTGCTCGCGTCGCTCTGCTTCGCCACGACCGGCACCGCCCAGGCCCTCGCCGAGGTCGACGCCTCGCCCGTGGCGGTCGGCCTCGCCCGCATCGCGCTCGGCGGCGTGCTGCTCGGTGCCGTCGCCGTCCGGCTCGCGCGCGTGCCGTCGTCGTCGCGGGCCTCCACGACGGCGGAGGGGAGGGGCGCCTCGCTCCTCGGCCGGCTGCCTCCCGCCGCACTCGTCGCCGTCGGCGCGACCGGCGTCGTCGCCTACCAGCCGACGTTCTTCGAGGGCACCGAGCGCAACGGCGTCGCCGTGGGCACCGTGGTGGCGCTCGGGTCGGCACCGGTCGTCACGGGGGTGCTCGACGCGCTGCTGTCGCGGCGGGCACCGACGCTGCGGTGGTGCGTGGCCACCGTGCTCGCACTCCTGGGCGTCGTGTGCGTGGCCGGCCTGCTCGACGGGGGCGCCTCCACCGGCGCCGCGGTGCTCTGGTCGGTCGGGGCGGGCGGCTCGTACGCGCTCTACACGCTCGCCGCGAAGGAGCTCCTCGGTCGGGGCCGGTCCGCGGCGCGCATCATGGGGGTGCTCTTCGGCGTCGCGGGCGTCGTGAGCCTGCCCGTGCTGGCCGTCCTGGCTGGCGCGTGGCTCCTGACGCCCGCCGGCCTCGTCCTGGTGGTGTGGCTCGGCGTCGTGACCACGACCGTGGCGTACCTGCTGTTCGGCTGGGGGCTCGCCCGGCTGCCGGCGCCCGAGGTCGCCACCCTGACCCTCGCCGAGCCGCTGTGCGCGACGCTGCTCGGGGTCGGCCTGCTCGACGAGCGCCTCGGCCTCGTCGCCGGCGTCGGCCTGCTGGTGCTCGCCGCCGGCCTCGCGCTGCTGGCCACGGGAGCCCGCGAGCCTGCGGCCGTCAGAGGGGTCGTTTGAAGCCGACGTGGCTCGGCTCGTAGCCGAGCCGCTCGTAGAACCGGTGGGCCGCGTCGCGCGAGGTGTCGCTGGTGAGCTGGGAGAGTCGCGCGCCGCGGGCGCGTCCGTGCTCGTGCGCCCACGCCATGAACGCGCCGCCCAGGCCGCGGCTGCGCCAGCGGGGCGCCACGCGGACCCCCTCCACCTGCATGCGCGTCGTCCCTCCGCGCGAGAGGCCGGGCAGGATGGTCAGCTGGGCCGTCGCGACGACCTCGTCGCCGTCGCGCACCACCACCACGAGCTGCGACGGGTCGCGCACCAGGGAGTCGAACGCCTCCTGGTAGACCGACGCCGTGCCGTGCTCGCGGGAGGCGCCGATCGGGTCGTCGGCGAGCAGCGCCACGATGGCGGGCACGTCGGCCCGCTCCGCCCGCTCGACGCGCAGTCGCTCGCCGTCGACCTCGAGGGTGGTCCCGGCGTCGCGAGCGGCTCGACGGACGCCGTCGACGACGGCGTCGAGCCAGCCGCCGACCGACCCGCGCGCCTCCGCGGTGTCGGGGTAGCGGCAGCGCAGGTGCACGCCGCCCTCGTCGAGCACGAACCACACCATGACCCCGTCGGTGCGCCCAGCTGCGCTGACGTACTGCGCCTCGAGGCCCACGTGGTCGACGTGCACCGGCAGCCGGCGCAGGTCGAGCCACGAGAACGCGAACATGCCGGGGGACTGGGGCATGCCGCCGTACGGGGCGAACACGTCGGCGAGCGGCCACGACCCGAGCCGGATCGCCTCCTTCACGGCAGCAGCGCAGGCGGTCGGGTCGGGGTCGGGGGAGTCGATCACCGCGTTCGTGATGAACCACCCGACCGCGTCGTGCCAGATCTCCTCGTAGCGACTGTGGACCGGGAAGACGGCGCGGAACGGCGCGTCGGCCAGCGACCGCGTGACCCGGGTCATCACCGACGTCACCAGCGCCAGGGTCGAGACGCCCTGGGCCCGCGCCGCGCGCTCGAGCCAGGCCATCGCGTCGACGTCGAGCACGTCGCGCACCTCGACCCGTTCGAGCACCGGCGTGGTGACGTCGCCGAGGGGGAGGGGGAAGCGGGGCATGGTGTCGCCGCAGGCGCCGAGCACCTCGGCCCACCGGTCGCGGACGTCCTGCGGGGGTCGCTCGCGGCCGAGCAGCGACTCCGTGTGGCTCGAGAACGCGCGGGGGAGCACCTCCGACGCGGTGTGCCCGAGCTCGCGCAGGAGGTCGCGCACGACCACGAGCAGCGACCACATGTCGACGTGCGCGTGGTCGGACCCGATGACGACGGTGGGCCGGTCGTGCGACTGCACGACGCACAGCCGGTGCGACGGCCTCGACAGGGGCCGGCAGTGCTCGTCGAGCACCCCGCGGATCGCGTCGCTCAGGCGGGTGCCGGGTGCCATCGGGTGCTCGCGCCAGGACCCCGGCCCGACCTCGACCTCGTGCAGCTCGACGTCGCCGTCGTCGTCGAGGGAGAAGACGGTGTGCAGAGTGCCGTGCCGTCGCACGACGGCGAGCCAGGCCTCGGCGAGCCGGTCGAGGTCGACGTCGGGGAGCCGGACGGTGATCGCCATCCACGAGCCGGGGCGGTCGCCCTGACCGACGTGACGCTCCTGGTCGAAGGAGACCGGGAGGCGCTCGCCCGTGGCGCCGACGGTGAGGTCGTACCCCATCACGCGACCGAACGGGAGTCGCAGGTGGGCCACGTGGGTGAGCCGCATGGTCGTCACTCTAGGGCCGGCCCCGACGTCGCGCGCCCCGTCGGCCACTGCGTGTCTCGTCGCTCACAACGAGCGCTCGGACGGCCGTCGGGGCCTTGCGCCGTCGTAGTCTGGGAGGTCCCGAGACCGAGGAGCCGCCCGCCATGTCGTCCGTGTCCGTGCCTGGAGCCGTCCTCGACGTCGACGTGCAGGGCGACGACGGTCCGGCGGTGGTCGTGCTCCACGGCCTCACGTCGAGCAGGCGCCGCGACGCGCTGCTGGGGCTCGACGTCGCCGCCCGTGTGCCGGGGGTGCGCCTGCTGCGCTACGACGCGCGAGGCCACGGACGCTCCACCGGCCGGACGGTCGTCAACGAGTACACGTGGCCACGGCTCGCCGACGACCTCGAACGTGTGATCGAAAGCTTCTTCCTGGGGGAGCAGGTCCACGGGCTCGGCGGGTCCATGGGGACCGCGACGCTGCTGCACGCCGCGCTCAGGGACCCGGCACGGTTCGCCTCGCTCACGCTCATGATCCCGCCGACGGCCTGGGCGTCCCGCCGGGCCAAGGCTGCTGAGTACGAGGCGTCGGCGCGGCTCGTCGAGTCGTCGGGCGTCGACGCGTTCGTCGCGCTGGCCGCCGACGCCGTCCCGCCGCCGGCGACGCACGGCCGCCCTGACACGGTGCCTGACGTCGACGAGGCGTTGCTGCCCACCGTCCTGCGTGGCGCTGCGCGTTCGGACCTGCCGTCCACCGCGGCGCTGGCGACGCTCGACGTCCCGACCCAGCTGCTGGCCTGGACCGACGACCCGGCGCACCCGTTGAGCACCGCGCGGACGCTGCACGACCTGTGGCCGTCGAGCTCGCTCGTCGTCGCGACGACGCCCGACGACGTCCGCGCCTGGAGCGCGCTGCTGGCGGAGCACGTGCACCGTCACGACGTCGCCGTGCGCGCCGGCTCCTGAGCCCCTTCTGAAGCACACGATATCGATCCGATAATGCACATTATGTCAAGTAGTGTCGATCGTTGTGCCTCCCCCTGACCGCAAGACCTCTGCAGAACCTCTCTGGCCGACGTTCGTCGAGCCAAGTGCGTCCTTCACTGCGACCCTCGAGATGCGGGTGCGGAGGAGCCGCCACGCAGACCGGGTCGTCAGGGCGACGGATGGGAGCGGGCGCGATGTCGGTGCTGGGGATGCTGGGAGCCGTCGCGATGCTGGCGGGCATGATCGCGTTCGTCGGGCCCGCGACCCGGTTGGCCCTGACGGGCGCCGCGGGCTGGGTGACGTCGGAGAAGGTGCTCGTCGCAGCGTCGATCGCGCTGATGCTGTCGGGCGCGGTCTGCTTGACACGTCCCTGAGCACCTCAGGGCCGCGGGACGACGCGGGCCTGCTCGAGACGGTCGAACAGGTCGAGGAACGCCTGGAGCGTCGGCTGGTACCCCGTGAACCCGAGGACACGACTGCGGGTCATGTCGGCCAGGCACTCCATGTCGCGTCCGAGGTCGCCGTCGGTGTGCCACTAGGAGGCCACGCGGTCCACGTCGGCCTCCACCAGGCCGTCACGTTCGGCGATGCGTGACCACGTCGCTGCGGCGTCGGCCATCTGCTCCTCCAGCGGCCGCGGCTCGCCCTCGGAGCCCTCGGCGTCGACGCCCAGACGTGCGGCCAGCAGCGGCCACAGCCACCGCCAGCGGAAGACGTCGCCGTTGACGACGTTGAACGCCGTGTCGGCAGCGGCCGGTGTCGTGGCGGCCCACACCAGGTGCTGGGCCAGCAGGCCCGCGTCGGTCATGTCGGTCAGGCCGTCCCACTGGGTCCGCGACCCAGGGAAGACCATCGGTCTCCCCTGCTCACGGCAGATCGCGGCCTGGACCGCGAGCGTCTGCCCCATGTTCATCGCGTTGCCCACTGCGGCGCCGATCACCGTGTGGGCGCGGTGCACCGACCACGTGAAGCCCGCCCGCTCCGCAGCGGCGAACAGCTCGTCCTCCTGGGCGTAGTAGAAGTTCGGGTACGGCAGCCGCGGCTCGTCCTCGCGGAACGGGGTGTCCGGCACCTCCCCCTTCCCGTACGCCTCGAACGGACCGAGGTAGTGCTTGAGACCCGTCACCAGCGCGACGTGCTGCACGCTGCCCGCCGCGTCGACGGCGTCCAGGAGGTCGCGCACCATGCGTCCGTTCACGCGGATGTTCGCGGCCTCGTCCTCCTGTCGCATCCAGGCCGTCACGAAGACGTGGGTCGGGGCGTGGGGCGCGAGCGACTCGCGCAGCGACGCCTCGTCGGTCAGGTCCGCCGCCACCCCGAGCACGCCGTCCACCGGCGCGCGACCGCTGCGCGACAGGCCGAGCACCTCCCAGCCCTGCTCGACCAGCTCCCGGCACAGTGCCGAGCCTGCGATGCCGGTGGCTCCTGCCACCAGCGCGGTCCGCGTCGTCTCTCCCATGTCCTCGACCCTAGGCACGTCGCGTCCGGCCTGCTCGGCGCGCGGCGGCCACGCAGCGTGCTCCGAAGGACGACTCCCTTCCTCCCCTCCCCTACGGAACCGGGACGGGCGACGGATCCTTCGTGACGCCGAACGCGAAGGTCGTCTCGATCGACGCGAGCGACGGGATGTCGCGGATCCTGTCGCGCAGCAGCTGCTCGTAGCTCGCGAACGACTCGGCGACCACCTTCAGCAGGTAGTCGTGGTCGCCCGCCAGGACGTACGCCTCGACCACCTCGGGCAGGCCCCGCAGCTCCGCCTCGACCGCCTCGACGGTGTCGGTCGCGTGCGACGACAGCCGCAGCCTGACGAACGCGGTGATGCTCAGCCCGACCTCCTGCTGCGCGACGACTGCGCGGTACCCGCTGATCACCCCCGCCGACTCCAGGGCCCGCACCCGGCGCAGGCAGGGCGACGGTGACAGGCCCACCCGGTCGGCGAGCTCCTGGTTGGTGAGCCGACCGTCCAGCTGCAGCTCGCGCAGGATCGATCGGTCGATGGAGTCGAAGCGGCTCATGTGGCAGATCCTGCCACGAGGCTGCAGTGCGGTAGCAGAAATGGCAATCGCATGCCGGGGCGATCGTCCTACTGTTGCGGCGTGACCAGGACCATCCCGACCGTGCGCGCCGCCGCAGGCCCCGCCGCCCTGCTCGCCACCGTCCTGCTGTGGTCGTCGTTCGCGCTCATGACGCGGGCGCTCGGGACGTCGGGACTCACGACCCTCGACCTGGCCCTGCTCCGCTTCGCCACTCCCCTCGTCCTGCTGGCGCCGTGGGTGCCCGGCGCGCTGCGTCGGGCGCGGCAGGAGCGGACGAGCACGCTCGCCCTGCTGATGGTCGGCGGACTCCCCCACTTCCTGGTCTTCGCGGTCGGCGCTCACCTCACCAGCGCCGGGCTGACCGGGTTGCTCGTCCCCGGCACCGTGCCGCTGTTCGTCACCCTCCTCCTGCTGCGGCGGCGCAGCGTCCCGCGCGGGCGGGTCGTGGCCCTCGCGCTGATCACGGGCGGGGTGGCCGTGAGCGCCAGCACGATGACCTCGGCGAGTGGGTCGGTCGGCGTGGTCGCGCTCCTCGCGGCCGGTCTGCTGTGGGCCGTCTACACCCTCGGCCTGGCCCGGACGACCCTCGGGCTGCTCGACGTGGTCGCCCTGGTGAGCCTCGGCTCGACGGTCGGCGTGGTGGCCTCCGTCGCGCTCGGACTCAAGCCGTCGGCGGTGCTCGATGGCACGGCTGTCGGTGCGCAGGTGCTGACGACGGTGCTGCTGCTCGGCGTCGGCACCGGGATCGCGTCGACGCTCTGCTACGCCCAGGCCATCCGGCAGCTCGGTAGCGGCGCCGGCGCCGTGGCGGGCGCGTCGAGCCCCGTGCTCACGGCCACCCTCGCCGCTCCGCTGCTGGGTGAGCCGCTCGGCCCCGTCCTCGCCTTCGGGCTCGTCCTCGTCGTGGTGGGCCTCGTGCTCTTCCACACCTCCGGCCGCGCGCCCTCCTCCGCCAGGCTGTCGGTCGACCGACGACCGCTGCTGGTCGAGTAGCGGCTCCGCGCTACTCGATCAGCGACACGTTCCGCTGGTCGAATAGTCAGGACGGCGAGCGCCAGCGAGCACGTCCTGACGTATCGAGACCACCCGGCAACGGCTCAGCGCGGGCCAACCCCCAGCGAGAGCTTGGAGTGGTCTCGATACGTCGGCCCCAGGCTCGTCCCTCGCCGGGACCGACTACTCGACCAGCGAAGAAGTCACTGTCCACAGGGATTTTCTGGGCTGGAGGGGGGTGTCGGAGGGCGTCTCTAGGTTGGAGACATGAACCCCACAGACACCCTCCTCGCAGACGCGGCAGCCGCGTCGGCGCGGGTGTGGGCTGGTGAGGCGGAGCAGGCTCGGGCGGTGCTGCGGTTCGTGGAGACCCGCCGCACCGACGCCCTCGCCCAAGGGTTGAGCGCTCGTCAGGTCGAGGACGCCCGTCAGGTCGCGATCCTGGAAGTCGCCGTCGAGCTCCACGTCGCCACCGCTCTGATCTCGAACCTGGTCTCGGCCACCCGCACCCTCGTCATGGACCTGCCGACCGTGTGGGCCGCTCACGTGCGGGGTGAGGTCGACCGTGCCAAGGCCCGCGAGATCGCCTCCACCGCCTGGAAGCTCCACCAACCCGAGAACATCACCCGGCTGGACGAGACCGTCCTCGCCTACGCCACCACCCACACCCTGGGTCAGTTGAAGGGGTGGCTGCGCCGCTTCCTGGTCCGGGTCGAGCCGGACCACGCGA